>Ga0265326_10000003_pt1 | contig 479811 bp, 476 predicted proteins | sample 41424metaG_FD_192439 | JGI IMG/M metagenome (GOLD analysis project Ga0265326, IMG submission 192439) | Rhizosphere microbial communities from Carex aquatilis grown in University of Washington, Seatle, WA, United States - 4-14-24 metaG | ecosystem: Host-associated > Plants > Roots >... | reverse complement strand
CCGTGGGCGCTGCGAGCACGACGGCGAGCAGCGCCGTGGCGAGCACGGCGCCGGCGAGGAGCGAGCCCGTCCGCCACGCGGCCATCCCTCCCTATATCGCGCCGGGCGCCGAATCCCTTGATGGGGTCGGCGCCCGATATGTCAGCGCGGCGTCAGAACAGGTTCTCTAGTCGGCCAGCTCGACACGCTCGATGATGACCGGCTCGACCGGCCGGTCGCCGGGGCCCGTCTCGACGCCCTCGATCGCGTCGACCGCGTCCATCCCGTCCGTCACGCGGCCGAAGGCGGTGTGCTTGCCGTCGAGCCACGGCGTCGCCTGGGCGGTGACGAGGAAGAACTGCGAGCCGTTCGTGTTCGGACCGGCGTTCGCCATCGCGAGCGTGCCGCGGACGATCTTGTTGTCGTTGATCTCGTCGACGAAGGTGTAGCCGGGGCCGCCGGTGCCGGTCCCCTGCGGGCAGCCGCCCTGGATCATGAAGTCGGGGATCACGCGGTGGAAGATCAGCCCGTCGTAGAAGCCTCTCTCCGACAGCTCGCGGAAGTTCGCGACCGTCTTCGGCGCGTCCTCGTCGAACAGCTCGAGCACGATCGTTCCGTGGGTGGTGTGCAGTGTGGCCTGGGACATCGGGTCGGCTCCTCGTCGGGGTCGGGGTCTCGCCCCGACCCTACCGACCTGCCCGCCCGGCTCAGGCGCCGACCGCCTCCACGAGCCGGTCGAGGAGGGGCGTCTGCGCGGGCAGCAGCTTCTCGCGCGCTGCGTCGAGCGCGAGCCACGCCGCGCGATCGACCTCCGGGAACGTCTGGGTGCGGCCGGAGCGCGGCGGCCATTCGAGCTCGAACGCGTTGCTGACGACCGCGTCCGCGTCGAGGTCGCCCTCGAGCGCCCACGCGGTCACGACCTTCCCGCTGCGCATGCGCACCTCGCCGAGCGGCAGCAGCGCGTCCTCCGGAACGTCGGCGAACGTGCTCCCCGTCTCTTCGGCCAGCTCGCGCAGCGCGCACGCGCGCTCGTCCTCGCCGACGTCGACCTCGCCCTTCGGAATGCTCCACGCCCCGGCGTCCCGTCTGACCCAGAACGGCCCACCCGGATGCACCAGCAGCACCTCCAACACCCCGCCGCAGGCACGCCGGAACAGCACGATCCCCGCGCTGCGCTTCGGCATCGCCTACCCGCTCCCAGGCCGAATCATCGTCCCATTCTTATCGTTCCGTCTGCCGAACGGCAGGCGCGCTTGACGTATCGTCGGCGCGTCCGACGAGCTGTTGGGAGGACTGACGATGCCAAGGAGCTACCTCGTTGTGATCGAGCACGGTGAGCGCAATTTCTCGGCGTACGTTCCCGACCTCCCGGGCTGCATCGCGACCGGCGTGACGCGTGAGCAGACGGTCGAGCGGATGCGCGAGGCGATCGCGCTGCACATCGACGGCCTGCGCGCCGACGGCGAGCCGGTCCCGGAGCCGGTGACGAGCGCCGAGCTCGTCGCGGCATAGCGCAGCTCTGCTCAGCCGCGAACCGGCTCGAGGCGCAGGCGGCGGCCGGCGACCTCGGAGCCGTCGACCTGCTCGACGACGCGCTCGGCTTCGCCGGCGGGGACGTCGAGGAAGGCGAAGCGGTCGAGCATGCGAACGTTGCGGATCGCCTCGCCGTCGAGGCCGGTGGCAGCGGTGATCGCGCGGATCACGTCCTTCGGCTCGAGGCCGTCGGCGCGGCCGCCGGCGAGCACGAGGCGCGTGCGCGCACCGTCGTCGCCGTTGGCGGAGGCGTGCGGCTTGGAGTGGCGCTTGGGCTTCGCCTCGACCTTCAGCGCGGCGACCTTCGCGCCGGCCGTCCACGGCGACATCGGCGTCGAGGTGTGGCGTTCGATCGCCTCGACATCGCGCTTCTGGCGCGACTCGTAGAAGGTGATCGCGCGGCCGGAGCGGCCGACGCGGCCGGTGCGGCCGATGCGGTGGACGTAGACGTCCGGCGAGGTCGGGACGTCGAAGTTGATCACGTGCGTCACCGACGAGATGTCGAGCCCGCGCGCGGCGACGTCGGTCGCGACGAGGATCGGCAGGCGCCCGCTCTTGAACGCCAGCATCACGCCGTCGCGCTGGCCCTGGCTCATGTCGCCGTGCAGCGCCTTGACGTTCATGCCGCGGTCGCGCAGGCGGCGGAAGAGCTGGTCGCAGCGGATCTTCGTGCGCACGAAGACGATCGCCTGGTCGGGCCGCTCGGCCTCGAGCACGTTCACGAGCGCGTCGTCCTTCTCCTTCGAGCCGGTCTCGAGCGAGAACTGCTCGACCGTGTCGACGGTGAGCGTGGCGGCTCTCACCTTCACGAGCACCGGGTCGTACAGGTAGCGCTCCGACAGCGCGCGGATCTCGGGCGGCATCGTCGCCGAGAACAGCGCCGTCTGGCGGCTGCCGGGCGTGAGCGAGAGGATCTTCTCGACGTCCTCGAGGAAGCCGAGGTCGAGCATCTCGTCGGCCTCGTCGAGCACGACGAAGCGGCAGTCGTGCAGCACGAGCGAGTGGCGCGAGATGAGGTCCTTCACGCGGCCGACGGTGCCGACGACGATGTGACCGCCGGCGCGCAGCTGCGCCTGCTGGGAGCGGATCGGCGCGCCGCCGAAGACGGCGACGACGTCGACGCCCTTGCGCGCGCCGTACGCGCGCAGCGCCTGCGTGACCTGGATGCACAGCTCGCGCGTCGGCGTCAGCACGAGCGCCTGCACCTCGTGCACGGTCGGATCGACGGACTCGATCAGCGGCAGGCCGAACGCCGCCGTCTTGCCCGAGCCCGTCTGCGCCTGGCCGATCACGTCCGAGCCGGCGAGCAGCGGCGGGATGCCCTGCTCCTGGATCGGGCTGGGCGATTCGTAGCCGACGTCGTGCAGCGCGTCGAGGAGGGAGTCGGAGAGGCCGAGCTCGGCGAAGGTCGTCACGTGACCTGAGACTAGTCGGAAGCGCGCCGCGAGGTCGCGCGGCCACGCGCCACGCCCGGCCGCGGTGTCGGCATGCTCACGCCTTGGGATCGAGCAGCAGCTTGCCGGTGGTGCGGCGCTCGGCGAGGTCGACCTGCGCGCGAGCGGCCTCGGACAGCGGGTAGGTCTCGCCGACGACGACTCTGATGTCGCCGCGCGCGGCGAGGCCGAACAGCTCCGCCAGCGGCTCCTCGACCATGTCGCGGCGGCCCATGCAGTGCATGAACCAGAAGCCGACGACCGCGCGCGACTTGCGCATCAGCGCGCCCGACCGCACCTCGTTCTGCTCGCGCGAGGCGATCCCGTACGCGACGAGCCGGCCGAACGGTGCGAGCGCGTCGAGACACGCGTCGAAGACCGCGCCGCCGGCCATCTCGAAGACGGCGTCGACCGGTCTGCCGCCGTTGGCCTCCAGGATCCGCTCCGTCATGCCCTCGGGCGAGGCGTCGATCGCCGCGTCGGCGCCGAGCTCCAGCGTCAGCGCGCGCTTGTCCTCCGTCGAGGCGACCGCGATCACGCGGCCCGCGTCGAAGTGCTTGCCCAGCTGCACGGTAAGCGAGCCGACGCCGCCGGCTGCCGCGATCACGACCACCGACTCGCCGGGCGCCACGCGTCCGCACGTCTTGTAGAGGTGCCACGCGGTGAGGCCCTGGACGATCATCGCCAAAGCGGTGCCGTCATCGACCCCGTCCGGGATCGGGAAGACGAGCGCCTCGTGCACCGCGACGTACTCGGCGTAGCCGCCGTTGCCGGTCAGCGCGATCACGCGCTCGCCCGTGTCGGTCCGCACGCCGGCGACCTCCGTGCCGGGGATCAGCGGCAGCGTCGCTCTCGCGAGGTAGGAGTTCTCGCGCTGGTGCGTGTCGGCGAAGTTCATGCCGGCGCGCGTCACCTCGACGAGCACCTCGCCGGGGCCGGGCTCCGGCGTCGGCAGCTCGACGAGTCTCAGCACCTCGGGTCCGCCGAACTCCTGCAACTGGATCGCGCGCATGGCGGCAGGCTACCCGACTCCCGCGAGGCGTCCGCCGCTAGCGTCTTGCACCCTTGGTGGCGCATGAAGCGCCATTTTCGGCGCATGATGCACCTCCTAGGGTGCATACTTGGCGCATGGCACGCCAGCGCAGCAACGACCTCTTCCCCACCGATCACCCCGTTTCGGCCGAGGAGCTGATCGGCCGCGATGCCGACGTCGGCGAGATCGCCACCACGCTCGCAGGCGGCGCAAGCGTGGTCGTCGCAGGCCCGCGCCGCACCGGCAAGACAAGCGTGTGCGATGCCGTCCTCGGCCGTCTGGCGGAGCAGGGGATGTACACGGTCGCCATCGACCTCTTCCGCATCGCCACCGCCGCCGAGCTCGCGGAGGCGCTCGTCGCCGAGACACTGTCGAACCGCTCGGCAGTGCGCCGTGCGCTGCACCAGACGCGACGCGCGGGACGCGTCGTCGCCGACGCGCTCCAAACGTCGGCGATCGTGAGATCGAAGACGCAGCTCGGCGAAGACCTCGAGATCGCCTTCCAACCCGGGCTCGCGGCGCGCGATCCTGAGCGCTACGTCGACTACGCGCTGGGCCTTCCCGCGCGGATCGCGGCGGCCGATGGCAAGCAGGTCGTCGTCTTCTTCGACGAGTTCCAGGAGATCGCCAGCCCGCAGCAGCCGTACGGCGATGCCGACCGGCTCACGAAGCGCATGCGCGCGATCTTCCAGCGCTCCAGCGGCGTGAGCTTTCTCTTCGCCGGCAGCGTCGAGCATCTGATGCGCGATCTCTTCACTCCGTCACAGCGGGCGCTCCATCAGTTCGGCGGCTTCCACGCGCTGCGACCGATCGACGTCGACGCCTGGACTGCGGGACTCACCGAGCGCTTCGCGGCGGACGACTGCACGGTCGAGGAGACGGCGCTCGCGCGGATCGTCACCTACGGAGAGCTGCACCCGCGCACGACGATGCTGCTTGCGCAGAAGAGCCACCTCACGACGGTGGAGCTCGAGACCCGGACGGTCGACCTCGCGATCGTCGAGCAGGGACTCGTCGCCGCCCTTCGCGCCGACCGCGTCAGCCACGAGCAGACGATCGGGCGGATTCGACACCTGCACAAGCTGGGGCTCGTCGTGGCCGAGCGGCTGGCACGCGGAGAACCGGTCTACCCCGGCCTGCCACGCGGATCGGTGCGGCGCGCGCTCGAGGGGCTCCGCGACGCCGCGATCATCGAGAGTCGCGGTCGCGGCGACTGGCGCTTCACCAGCCCGCTCCTACGCAGGTACATCGCCGACTTCCGGCCGTTCGAGTAGGACGTCGCCTGCGCCGGAGGCGGTCGCTAGGCTGCTCCCGTCCCGCACCCGACCTGAAAGACGCCTACAACGATGTCGCTCACCGTCGTCGGATCGATCGCCTTCGATGCCGTCTCCACGCCGTTCGGCAGCCGCGAGAAGATGCTCGGCGGCTCGGCGGTGCATTTCTCGCTCGCCTCGTCGTTCTTCACCGACGTGCGCGTCGTGGGCCCGGTCGGCGACGACTTCGGCGACGACGAGTACGGCGTCCTGCACGGCCGCAACGTGCTCACGGACGACATCGAGCGCGTTCCCGGCGGCGAGACGTTCTTCTGGCGCGGACACTACGAGTACGACTTCAACACCGCGCACACCGACGACACGCGCCTCAACGTCTTCGGCGACTTCGCGCCGAAGCTGAGCGACGCCTCGCGCGACTGCGACGTGCTGTTCCTCGCGAACATCCAGCCGGACCTCCAGCGCGAGGTGCGCGAGCAGTGCGGCAACGCGAGATTCGTCGCGCTCGACTCGATGAACCTGTGGATCGAGACCGCCCGCGACTCGCTGATCAAGACGATCGAGCAGGTCGACTGCGTGCTGCTCAACGACGCCGAGATCCGCCAGCTCACGCGCAAGCCGAACCTCGTGCAGGCGGCCCGCGAGATCCGCGCGATGGGACCGAAGGTCGTCGTCGCCAAGCAGGGCGAGTACGGCGCGGCGCTGCTGACCGACGAGGGCTTCTTCGGCCTGCCGGCCTTCCCGCTGGAGAGCGTGCTCGACCCGACCGGCGCGGGCGATTCGTTCGCCGGCGGCTTCGTCGGCTGCATCGCCGCACACGGGGGCGAGGACCTGTCGACCGAGACGCTGCGCCGCGCGATGGCCTACGGCACCGCGATCGCGTCCTACAACGTCGAGGAGTTCGGCACCGAGCGCGTGAGCCGTCTCACGCGCGAGGAGATCGTCGCGCGCGTCGGCGAGCTGCAACAGATCACGCAGTTCGCGGACGCGCCGCTCGCGCTGCGGGCGTAGCGGCGACGCACCGACGCGAGGGGTGACAGCGGCCCCCGGCGCGGGGTAGCATCGCCTGTCATGGAGTGGACGGGCTTCCTGTTCCTGATGCTCGCGCTGAAGATCCCACTCGGCGCGCTGCTGTACCTCGTCTGGTGGGCGATCAGACAGACGCCCGAGGAGGACGAGCAGCCGCAGGGCGAGGGCGGCGGCGGTTCGCGCATCGAGCACCCGCGGCGACCGTTCCCACGCCGGCCGCGCCGCGGACCCCACGGCGATCCCGCGCCCGCCACCCCGCCGCGCGTGCGCACGACCATCGCCCGCGCGCGCACGCCGGAGCGGTGATCCGCCCCGACTGGCACACTTCGCGCCCATGACGACGCCGCCGACCTCGGTGCTGTCCGACGGCACGATCCTCGAGCTGGTCGAGGCGGGCCGGATCCGCATCGACCCGTGGAACCCGTCGCTCGTGCAGCCGGCGAGCGTGGACCTGCGCCTGGGCGACACGTTCCGCGTCTTCCACAACCACCGCATCTCGTCGATCGACCTGCGCGAGCCGCCCGGCAATCTCACCGAGGAGGTGCGGATCCCGGACGGCGAGGTGTTCGTGATCCACCCGGGCGAGTTCTGCCTCGGGCGCACGCTCGAGTGGGTCGAGCTTCCGGACGACGTCGTCGCGCGGATCGAGGGCAAGTCCTCGCTCGGGCGCCTCGGGCTGATCGTCCACGCGACCGCCGGCTTCTGCGACCCGGGCTGGAAGGGCACGCTGACGCTGGAGCTGAACAACCTCACGCGCGTCCCGATCAAGCTCTCTCCCGGCCTGCTGATCGCGCAGCTGTCCTTCATGACGCTCGACCGGCCGGCGCAGCGCCCCTACGGCAGCGCCGAGCTCGGCTCGCACTACCAGGGCCAGCGCGAGGCGACCGAGAGCCGCTACGGATCCCCCTCGCCGACCTCCGGCTGATTCTGTAGGCTCGCCGCGATGCTCCCGACGATCGTCGCAGCCGCCGCCGAGCACGGCTCGAAGACGGCCTTCTACATCGCGGGCGGCGCGTTCGCCTGCTGGGCGGTGCTGATCGGCGTGATCGGCGTGACGCGCCCGGCCTTCCCGGGCAGCGCCGCAGCCGCGCGCGGCGTGATGCTCGTCAGCGGCCTGTTGATGGCCACGGCGATGGCGACCGCCGTCATCGTCTCCTCCTGAACGCGCGCGTCTTCACAAGCCGGAGATCGGCCGAGCGGCCCGATCCGGTAGAACAGGTGTGAGACCGAGCACGCTTTCAGGGAGAGCCATGGGCACCGAGACCGCTAGCAATGGAACATCCGAGGGGGGCGTAGCCGCGGCCGCCGCATCGCTCTCGGTGACGGACAACCGCACGGGGCAGCAGTACGAGATCCCGATCTCCGACGGAACGATCCGCAGCATCGACCTGCGTCAGATCAGAACCGACGACGAGGACTTCGGGCTGATGACGTACGACCCGGCGTTCATGAACACCGCGTCGTGCCGCTCCGCCGTCACGTTCATCGACGGCGACAAGGGCATCCTCGAGTACCGCGGCTACCCGATCGAGCAGCTCGCGGAGCAGTCGACCTACCTCGAGGTCGCCTATCTGCTGATCCACGGCGAGCTGCCGACGCAGCCGCAGCTCGACGCATGGACGCACGAGATCACGATCCACACGTTCGTGCACGAGAACGTCAAGGAGTTCATGCAGGGCTTCCGCTACGACGCGCATCCGATGGGGATGCTGCTCGCGTCGGTCGGAGCGCTCTCGACCTTCTACCCCGAGGCGAACCAGATCAAGAACGCGCAGCTGCGCTACGAGCAGATCATCCGCCTGCTCGCCAAGATGCCGACGCTCGCTGCGTTCTCCTACCGGCACAACCGCGGGATGCCGTACGTGTATCCCGACAACGACCTCAGCTACGCCGGCAACTTCCTCGGGATGCTGTTCAAGATCGCCGAGCTGAAGTACAAGCCGGACCCGCGCATCGAGAGAGCGCTCGACGTGCTGTTCATCCTGCACGCCGACCACGAACAGAACTGCTCGACGAGCGCCGTGCGCAGCGTCGGCTCGTCGCAGGTCGACCCGTACTCGGCGCTCGCCGCGGGCATCGGCGCGCTCTACGGCCCGCTGCACGGCGGCGCCAACGAGCAGGTGCTGCGGATGCTGCACCGCATCGAGCGCGTCGAGAACATCCCCGGCTTCATCGAGGGCGTCAAGAGAGGCGACGAGCGGCTGATGGGCTTCGGGCACCGCGTCTACAAGAACTACGACCCGCGCGCGAAGATCATCAAGAGAGCCGCGCAGGACGTGTTCGAGGTGACGGGCACGAACCCGCTGCTCGACATCGCGCTGGAGCTGGAGAAGATCGCGCTGGAGGACGACTACTTCGTCTCGCGCAAGCTCTACCCGAACGTCGACTTCTACTCGGGCCTGATCTACGAGGCGCTCGGGATGCCGGTCGAGATGTTCCCGGTGCTGTTCGCGATCGGCCGCACGAGCGGCTGGATCGCCCAGTGGCTGGAGATGATCGAAGACGGCGAGCAGAAGATCGCCCGCCCCCGCCAGATCTACACCGGCGCGCGCGTGCGCGACTACGTGCCGATGGGGGCGCGCTCCTAAGCGAGCGGGCTGTCCGGGGACGCGCCTGCACGGCGCGCCCCCGGAAGGTCGCTGGGACTAGAAGGCGCCGAGGCCGATCGGCGAGCCGACGCCGGTCGGTCCGTCGTAGCCGGCGCCCGCGATGCACATGAGCGTCGTGCAACTGCCGGTCGAGCCGGCGGTCACGTCGTGCAGCGCCGCGGTGTGCGCGTAGGCGAGCGACGCCGGGTAGGCGGTGCTCGACGCGTTGCCGGCGAGCGCGTAGATGCCCGCGACGAGCGGCGAGGAGAGGCTCGTGCCGCCGACCTGGAACCAGCCGCTGCGCCCGCTGTAGCGGGTCGTGTCGTAGACGGCGGCGCCGGTGCTCGGGTCGGCGTCGGCGGCGACGTCGGCGACGCCGCGCTTCGTCCCGCAGCCGCTGAGCGACCAGTTCGCGAGGCTCGTCTGCCACGACTGCGCGAGCAGGTAGCTGCTGCAGCCGCTGCCGCCGCCGCTCCAGGCGGTCTCGCCGGCCCACGCGCCGCCGCTGCCGAGCGTCAGCGTCGTCCCGCCGACGGCGACCACGTACGGGGAGGCGGCCGGGAAGCCGAACGAGTCGTAGCCGCCGTCGCCGGCCGCGACGGTGACCGCGATGCCGGGGTGCTTGTAGGCGGTGTCCGTCTTCTCGCCTGAGAACTCCGAGCCGCCGTAGCTGTTGGAGATCTCGGTCGCGCCGAGCTTCGCCGCCTCGTTGACCGCGGCCTCGAGGTTGCTCATGCTCGCGTTGCTCGCCTCGACGAGCAGGAGCTTGCAGTTCGGGCAGATCCCGTGCGCGACCTCGACGTCGAGCGCGATCTCGAGCGACCAGCCGGAGTCGGCGCGCGGATAGCTGCGCGTCTGGCCGGACTGGTTGACCTTCTGGAAGCAGGGGTTCGCGGCGTTGCACTGCGGCAGGCCGAACTGCGTGCTGTAGGCGTTGAGGTCGGACGCGATCGTCGGGTCGTCGTAGGCGTCGACGATCGCGATCGTCTGTCTCGTCGCCGCGCTGGCCGGCAGGCCGTAGGCGCTGTGGAACTGCGCCGGGCCGTAGCCGCTCGGGCCGGTGGCGGCCGCGGGCGTGCCCTGGCCGTCGGTCACGACGTCCGCCTGGCAGTGGGCCAGTCCGTTCGCGACCGTGTCGGTGCAGACCGCGCGATGCGGCCGGACGCGCCAGTGGGCGCCGGCGACGGCGGGCAGCGCCAGCACGGCCAGCGCCGTGAGGCAGGAGAGCAGGAGCCTTGCGCGCATGTGGGGGGATCCTTTCCGTGGAGCTCGGCGCGGCCGCGGCACTGTATCGGCACGAGACACCCGGAAAGTTAGGATCGCGTGCATGAGCGCCGGCTACCGACTGCTCGTGCGCGAGGGCCCGCGCGTCGCGCGCGATCGCTTCGAGTCGCTCGAGCAGGCGCTCGACGCGCTCGACGCGCGCGTGGCGGAGCTTGCCGGCGACTCCCAGCGCGACGCGATCGACGTGGGGATCCGCCGCTTCGAGCCGGTCGCCCAGGTCGTCGCGCGCGCCGAGCTGAGCGGCCCGCAGCGCCTGCTCCCGCGCGTGCACGCCGGCGTCGACGTGCGCGGCGACGGCTCCGCCGAGGCGTGGATCGGCCGCGCGCGGCGCCAAGTCGTGACGCAGGAGGACGGCGAGTCGCCGGTGTCGGCGCTGCGGCGGCTGCTTACAGCGGGGTAGCAGTCTTGCTACCCTGCTCCCTCATGGCAACGATTCCCCAGAAGGAGCTGCGCAACCACGTCGCCGAGGTGCTGCGACGCGCCGAGAGCGGCGAGGATCTGACGATCACCGTCTCGGGGCGGCCCGTCGCGCACCTCGGACCGCTCCAGCGCGATCCCTGGGTGCCAGCCGAGCGGGTGCGGCACGTGTGGGACACCCCGGCGCCCGTCGGCCTCGCCGAGGACCTCGCACAGCTCGACGTCGGCCTCGTAGATCCGTTCGCCTCCGCGTGAGAGCGATCCTCGACACGTCGGTGCTGATCGCCGACGATGCGCCGGCCGGCCTCGACATCGCGATCAGCTGCGTGTCGCTCGGCGAGTTGCAGTTCGGGCTGTTGCTCGCGCGCGGCGACGAGGAGCGCGCACGGCGGGCGCTGCGCCTGGCGACGATCGAGGCGGCGTTCTCGCCGCTGCCGGTCGACGCCGCGGTGGCACGCGCATGGGGTGTGCTCGCCGCGCTCGTCGTCCAACGCGGAGCTCAGCCGCGGCGGCGGCAGGCGGACCTGCTGATCGCCGCCACCGCGCGCGTGCACGACGCGGTGCTGCTCACGCACAACGTCGCCGACTTCGCGCACGTCGCGGACGAGGTGCGCGTCGCGCGCCCGGCCGACGTGTCGGCGTAGGCGGGTCAGGCGGGCACGAGCCTGAGCTGACCGGCGTAGGGCCCGCGGCCGGCGAGGCAGTGGGCGCCGCAGCGAGCGGCGAGCGCGAGCGCGGCCGGCAGCTCCATGCCCGACGCGAGGCCGTAGGTGAGGCCGGCGGCGAACGAGTCGCCGCAGCCGTAGGCGTCGACCGGCGGGCCGGGGAGGGCGGCGGCGGGCCAGCTTCCGGAGCCGCCGTCGGCGCTCTCCCAGCGCCCGCCGCGGGCGCCGTCGGTCAGGACTGTCGCGAGGCGCGGCGCGGGCAGCGCCTCGAGGCCGGCGCGCTCCTTCTCGTCGCGGCCGCTGGCGACGAGCACGTCGGGCACGACGTCGCCGGCGAGCAGCGCGTCGGCGGCGCGCGCGGTCGCGACCAGCACGGGCGCCGTGCGCGCCGCGCGCGCGGCCGGACCGTCGCCGCCGGTGAGGTAGACGCCGTCGCAGGCGGCGAGCCGCTCCCACGGCAGCGGATCGCCGCCGTGCGGGACGAGCCGCGCGCCGAGCACGGTGATCGTGCGCTCGGCGGCCGCGTCGAGATGCGTGAAGGCGCGCCGCTGCGCGCAGGCGCGCACCGCCGCGAACAGCTCGAGGCCGTGCACGTCGCGCAGCTCCGCAGCCGCGCGGTCGGCGCGCTCGTCGTCGCCGAGCGCCGTCAGGAACAGCGCCGCGCCGGCGAGCTTGCGCAGCTGCACCGCGGCGACCGCGCCGCCACCCGCCGCCAGCTCGAAGTGCTCGCGCGCGGTGACGATCTCGCCCGCGAGCGGCATCCGCTCGACGAGCGCGAAGTCGAGCCACTCGACGTGCCCGACGACCGCGACGCGCGCCGCGCTCACAGCACGAGCGTCGCGCCGTGACGACGCAGCCAGCCGGCATGGACCCGGTACTCCGGGCAGCGCCCGGCGAGCAGCGCCCAGAAGCGCGGCGAGTGGTCCATCACCTCGAGGTGGCAGACCTCGTGCCAGACGACGTAGTCGAGCACCGGCGCGGGCGCGAGCAGCAGGCGCCAGTTGAACGACATCGCGCCGGTCGCCGAGCAGCTCGCCCAGCGCGTGCGCTGCCCGCGGATCGTCAGGCCGCTGTAGGAGCTCCCGGCGGCCGCCGTCGCGGCATTGAGCCGCGGCGCGATCTCAGCGCGCGCCTGGCGGCGATACCAGCGCTCGAGCGCCGGGCGGTGGTCGGTGTCCTCCCCGCCCGGCACGAGCAGCGTCGCCCCGCGCCGGTGCACGCGCGTGCGGTCCCGCTCGAACGTCAGCTCGAGCAGCTCGCCGAGGTACGGCACGCTCGCGCCGCGCGCGGCGACGAGCGCACGCGTGCGCTGCAGCTCGGCCATCCGCCGCTCGATCCACGGGCGCAGCTCGCGGATCGCCGCCGCCGCCTCGCGCTCGGCCGCGCGCCGCGGCAGCACGACCTCCACCCCGTTCGCGGCGTCGACGCGCACGCGCACGCGCCGCGCGCGGTCGGAGCGCCGCACGCGGTAGTCGAACGGCGGCCCGGACTCGTCGCGCATCGGCGTCAGGGTACGCCGCGCCGCGGTCGGGGCGCGGCCGGCCGTGCCGTCCTGCGAGATACCGGGATCTGGTATCCAGTGCGGATGACCAGCCGCGCTCTGGGGGAGCGCGCGGCCGCGGCCGCTCTGCTCGCGCTGTTCGTCCTCGCCTACCTGTGGCCCGTGATCTTCGGCGGTGACGTCCTCAGCCCCGGATCGCTGCTGTGGAGCTTCGCCCCCTGGAGAACGTCGATCCCGGCGGCGCGCGCGCAGTTCTACAACCAGCTGCTCAGCGACGTGCCGACCTCGTACTACCCGTGGGACGCACTTGCCCGCAGCATGCTGCACCACGGCACGTTCCCGGCGTGGAACCCGTACGCATTCGCCGGGACGCCCTTCTTCGCGAACCTTTCCGTCGCCTGGCTCGGCCCGTTCAGCTTGCCGCTCTGGATCCTGCCGCTCGACTACGCCCTGGGCATCTCGGCGGCGCTGAAGCTGTGGGCCGCCGCGTTCGGGACCTACCTGCTCGTGCGCGAGCTGCGGCTCGGCTTCTGGCCCGGCCTGCTCGCCGGCGCCAGCTTCGCGCTGTGCGCGTTCGACGTCGTGTGGCTGACGCATCAGGCGCACGTCGCGGTGGCCGTGCTGCTGCCGTGGCTCGTCTGGCTCGTTGAGCGCATCGTCCGCAGGGGCGGCCGCGCGGAGGGCGTGGCGCTGGCGGTCGTCGTCGCCGCCGCGCTGGGTGGCGGCCACCCCGGCACCCAGGTGCACGTGCTCGCGGGGACGGTGCTCTATGCGCTGGTGCGCAGCGCGACCGTGGCCGGGGTGCCGCGCGGCGAGCGCCTCCTGCGCCTGATGACCGTCGCCGGCGGGATCGCCGTCGGTGCACTGCTGATGGCGGTCGTGCTCGTGCCCGGCGAGCGCGCAGCGCTTGGGACAGTCGGAGAACAGGCACGGCGCAACGGCGGCGTCGGCTCGGGGCTCGACGTGCTGCCACTCAGGTCGCTGCTATCCGCCGTCTTTCCCGACTGGTGGGGACGGCCCAGCGAGGCGCTGATCGCCGGACCGGTCAACTACAACGAGCGTGCGTTCTACGCGGGCACCGTGGCACTCGTGTTCGCGCTCGTGGCGCTCGTGTCGGCCGGCGGCTGGCGTCGCAAGGCGCCGTTCCTGCCGCTCGCCGCGCTCGGCCTGGCCGTGCCGCTGAACGCGCCGCTTGTGCGCTCGTTCGTCGTCGGCCTGCCAGGTTTCGACCGGGTCCTCGACCAGCGGCTGCTGCTGTGGTTCGCCTTCGCGGTCGCGGTGCTCGGCGCGTTCGGCCTCGACGCCCTGTTGCGCGCCCCTCGCCGGCAGCTGCGCGCGTGGGCGGTCGTCGTCGCGGCGCTTGCCGGCGGTGTCGTGGCGGCCCGCTCGATCGCGCTCGCACCCGGCGACGTCTCCGGAGCGTTCGACCACCTGTCAAATCGCTTTGCCGGCCTGACGCCCGGGGCGCTTGCGCTGTCGAGCGTCGTGCGCTGGCTCGCGCTCGTGGGCGGCGTCGCGGTCGCGCTCGCACTGCTACGCCTCCAGCCCCGCCGCCCGTGGCTGGCCGGGAGCCTCGTCGCGCTGCTCGCGGCGCTCGACATGCTGGCGTTCGCGCACGGCTACCAGCCGATGGGACCGGAGGCGATCGTGCTGCCGCCGCGCACGCCGGCCGTCGCGTTCATGCAGCGTCACGTCGGCGAACGGCGGATAGCGGGGCTCGGGCCGGCGCTGACGAGCGACTGGTCGACCCGCTACGGGCTGCGCGACGCGCGCGGCTACGACGCGCCCCAGCCGAGCGAACGCTTTGACCGGCTGTGGACGGTCCTCAACGAAGAACAGGTCGCCTGGAGGCCCTTCGAGATCTCCGTCCTCTCACCCGCGGGACTGCGCGTGCTCGGGCTGCTCGGGGTCCGTTACGTGGTCACCGACGCGGGCGCCACGCTGCCGCCGGAACGCGAGTTCCGTCCGCTCTCGATCGCCTACCGCGGCGCCGACGCGACGGTCATCGCCAACGCGCTCGCCGCGCCGCGGGCGCTCGTCGCCCGGCGCGTACGCGTCGCCGGCAGTGTGGTCGCAGAGGTCCGGGCGGCTGCGGAGACGAGCTTCGACCCGCGCCACGACGCGATCGTGCCGCGCGGCGAGGTGGGCTCTGCCGCGCCCGCCGGCGCACCGGACAGCTCGGTGCGGGTCGTCGCGGATGCGGACTCCCGCGTCGTGCTGGACGCGTCGCTCTCGCGCCGCGGTCTCGTCGTGCTCGACGACGCGTGGGCGCCCGGATGGTCGGTGGCGGTCGACGGCCGCCCGGCGCGTGCGCTGCAGGCCGACGTCGTCATGCGCGGCGTCGTCGTGCCGGCGGGGACGCACGAGATCGTCTGGAGCTACCGCGTACCCGGCCTGCGCCTCGGCCTGCTGCTGAGCCTGGCTGGCCTGGTCGCGCTGCTCTGCTGGGGCGGCGTGGTGCTGGCACGCCCGCGACGGGCCGTGCGATGATCGCCGCGTGGAGCAGCACTGGCGAGTCGAGCTGCCGCCCGCCGTGCGAACGCCGTTCGAGGTGTTCGTCAACGGCGTGCCGCAACAGGAAGGCGTCGACTACGACCTGGCCGCCGGCGCGACGGCACTGCTGTTCCGCCGCGAGCTGGTGCAGGAGGGCAGACTCGGCTTCTGGCGCTGGTTCCTCGGCGCCTGGGGGATCGGCACCTACCGCCGCAACGACGAGGTCGACGTGCGCTACACGGTCGACGGCCGCACGCTCGTGGCGCAGGGGCTGCCGGTGACGGCGCCGTCGGCGCCCACGCCTCCGGCGCCCGGCTGATACCGATCGATCACACCCGACCCCCATATGGCTCCACTTGGTACCAATCGGTACCAAATTTCTTTGATCGGTGATAATGTGATCGATCGGTACCAATGGTTCTCACTGACGCCACCTCCTTCGGTGACGCGCTGCGGGCGCGCCGTCGCAACCTCGACCTCTCGCAGGACGCTGTCGCCGAGCTGATCGGAGTCAACCGCCGCGTGGTCGGCGAGCTCGAGCGCGGCAAGGGCTCGGTGCGGCTGGAGATCGCGCTCGCAGCCGCCCGCGCGCTTGGCATCGACATCGAGCTGAGAGCCCGCGAGCGATGAGCGAGGAGCTGGTCGCCTATCTCGCCGACTGCCGCGCCGGACGGCTGATCCGCAAGGACAACGGCAACCTGCAGTTCCGCTACGACGACGGCTACGCCGGTCCGCCGCTCTCGCACGCGCTGCCGGTGCAGGCGGAGGCGCACCCGCACGCCGTCTGTCACGCGGTCTTCGGCGGACTGCTGCCCGAGGGGGACGGGCGCGAGACGCTCGCGCGCGCGCTCGGCGTCTCGCCCGGCAACGACTACGGTCTGCTCGCCGAAGTCGGCGGCGACTGCGCCGGCGCGATCACCTTGCTGGATCCGAGCACCCCGCCTGTGACGCAGCCACAAGTGCGACCGCTGGACCCAGAGCAGCTCGACGCGCTCCTTCGCGCGCTGCCGCAGCGTCCGCTCGGCGCCGCTCCCGAGGACGGGGTGCGCCTCTCGCTCGCGGGCGCCCAGCCGAAGCTGCCGGTCGTGATGGACGACGACGGGATGGCGCTGCCGCTCGACGCCGCGACACCGACGACGCACATCCTCAAGCCGGAGCCGGCGGCCTATCCCGGCCTCGTCGACAACGAGACGTTCTGCATGCGGCTGGCGCGCGTCGCCGGCCTGCAGGCGGCCGCGGCGATGAAGGCGCGCACCGCGTCCGGCCTCCCCTACCTCGTGGTCGAGCGCTACGACCGCGACCTGACGGCCGAGCCGATCCGCCGGCTGCATCAGGAGGACGCCTGCCAGGCACTCGCGATCCCGTCCGACCGCAAGTATCAGAGCGAGGGCGGCCCCGGCGTGCGCGAGCTCGCCGACCTGCTGCGCGACGCCGCCGCCGTCCCAGCGCACGAGCTTCCGCGCCTGTGGGAGGCGCTCGTCTTCAACTGGCTGATCGGCAACTGCGACGCGCACGGCAAGAACTTCTCGCTGCTGTACCACGGCGGTGCTCCGGCTCTCGCGCCGCTGTACGACCTCGTCAGCACCGTCGCCTACGACGGGTTGACGACGCGGCTCGCGATGCGCATCGACGGCGCGCGGGAGATCGCAGAGGTCGACCTGTCCGCCTGGCTGCGGCTCGCCGCCGAGATCGGCGTCAGCGAGCGCTTCGCGCGGCGCACGACGACGGCCGTCGTGGCGCGCGTGAAGGCGACGGCGGCGGAGCTGGTCCCACAGCCGCAGCGCTCGGGCTCGATGGCGGGACGGATCGCCGAGCGGATCGCGGCGATCGCGCTGTGAGGCGCTGAGCGTCGGGCGAGCGCGCCGAGCGCGGGCTCGCCGCCGGCGCGACGCTCCCAGGGGCGCTGGAGGCGCAGGGCGGAGAGGATCGCGCGCGTGGAGGGCGAGCGGTTGAGCGTGTAGAAGTGGATGCCCGGCGCGCCGCGCGCGAGCAGCTCGGCGCACTGGAGCGTCGCGTAGGCGACGCCGAGGTCGATGACCGCCTCGGGATCGTTCTTGCGCGCGTCGAGCGCGTCGAGCAGGGGCGCGGGTATCGTCGCGCCGCACATCGACGTGAAGCGCTTTATCTGCTCCGCGTTCGTGATCGGCATGATGCCCGGCACGATCGGGACGTCTATCCCGGCGGCGCGCGCGTCCTCGACGAAGCGGAAGTACGCCTCGTTGTCGAAGAATAGCTGCGTGATGAGGACCTTCACGCCCGCGTCTACCTTCTCCTTCAGGTGGGCCAGGTCGCTCGCACGGTCGGCCGCCTCCGGGTGCACCTCCGGGTAGCAGGCGCCGACGAGGCAGAAGTCGTAGCCGTCAACGGCGAGGCTGGCCAGCTCGCTCGCGTAGCGCAGGCCGCCCTCCGTCTGGACGAACGCCGTCTCCCCGCGCGGCGGGTCGCCCCGCAGCGTGAGCACGTTGTCGATGCCGGCGGCGCGCATCTGGTCGAGCGCGCCGCGCAGGTCCTCGACGGTCGCGCCGACGCACGTGAAGTGCGCCATCGCCTCGAGCCCGTGCGCCGCGCGGATGTTGCGCACGATCTCGATCGTCTTCTCGCGCGTCGAGCCGCCCGCGCCCCACGTGACGGACACGAACGCGGGCTCGAGCGCGCGCAGCGCGGCGAGCGCCTCGTACAGGTTGCGCTCGCCCTCCTCCGTCTTCGGCGGGAAGAACTCGAACGAGAAGACCGGGTCCCCGTCCGCGGCGATGATCTCGTCGATCCGCATCTCGGGCAGTTTAGCCGTGCGCCGCGCCGCGGCTCGTCGTGTCGACCCACTTGCTGACCGTCGTGGAGCCCCATTCGACCTGTTCCCGCTGCCTCGCGAAGCCCCAGCGCGTCAGCGTGTCGTACACCCCCCGTTCGGCCTGCGGCAGGTACAGCGTGCTGCCGCCGGCGGAACGCAGGTCATCGACGACCGTGCGCAGGCGCTCGCGGTTCGGCATCGAGTAGAGGCCCGTGTAGCGCGCGACGTCCACGACGCCGAAGCGGTAGGCGATCTCGTGCCCGGTCGTCAGCAGGATCGCGACCTTCGCGCCGGGTCGCGGGGCGAAGAAGCTGCGCGTCGAGGGGTCGGGCAGGAACGCGCCCGAGTAGTCCGGCAGCGGCGCTTCGCCTTCGATCAGCGGCGCAGTCGGCGTCTGCTGCCCGATCCGCTGGACCTGCGTCCACGGCAGCGGGAGCTGCGCGAGCGAGCAGACGGTCAGCGCCATCCCGGCGAGCACGAGCAGCGTGCCGAGGCCGGGGCGCGCCCCGGCCCGCCGCGCGCGTGCGGCGACGTCGACGCTCAGCAGCGCGAGCGTCAGCGCCCACGTCGAGAACAGCGCGACGAGCAGTTCGGGGTGCGTGCGCCCCATGAAGTACGCGGCCGAGCCGAGCCCGAACACACCGCTCCAGGCGAGCATGCCGGTGAGCGGCCGGTTCGGCGCACGCTCCAGCGCGCGCACGGTCGCGAGCACGATCGCGCCCGCGAACGTCGCGTAGAGGACGAGGTGCAGCCCGAGCAGGCGATGGAGCTTGAGCAGGCCGAAGCCGCCGATCGAGTACAGCCGGCCGTAGTCGAGCAGGCGCCCGAGCTGCGGCAGCTCGCCCGCGCGCGCGAGCGTGAGCGGCGCGACGAGCGCGTAGGCGGCCAGCAGGCCGAGCGCGAGCTGGCCGGTGAGCCGTGCGAGCGCGCGGGCGCCGCGGTCCTCCGCGGTCCACAGCACCGCAGCGACAGTCGCCGCCAGCGCCGCGAGCCCGAACTCGGCGTTGTTGAGCACGACGAGGCCGGCGGCGAGGCCGAGGATCCAGGTCGAGCGCGGACCTGCCCCGTCGAGCCGGCGCACGAGCAGCCACGCCAGCAGGAACGGGCCGGCATAGCGCAGCGGGAAGACGCCGAAGTAGTCGCCGAACGTGTAGCGGCTCGTCGTCGTGCCGCCGACGATGAAGAGGCTCGTCGCGAGGAACGGCAGGTACAGCAGGAGGGCGGTGACGCCGTTGCGCACGATCCGCCGCAGCAGCGCGTAGACCGCCAGCAGCGCGACGCCCGTGATCGCGCACATCGTCAGCGAGAAGACGAGGAACGACGTGCCGAACAGCGCCATCGATCCCGCCGTGACGTACGGCCACAGCGACCCGTACTGGGCCGTGAAGTTCGCCAGCGGCGTGCGGCCGTCGAGCACCGCGTACGTCTCGTCGAGCGTGAACTGCGCCGGGCCCCACTCGTGCGAGCTGGTGCCCATGATCGAGCTGTCGGTGTTGACCGCGTGCAGCAGCCACACGATCGTCAGCAGGACCGCGAGCAGGGCCGCGACGAGCCGGCGGCGGTCGGTCTCGCGCAGCGCCGCCGCCACGCGGTCGAGCCACGCCGGACGGCGCAGCACGGCGAACGCGCCGGCCGTCAGCGCGGCGGCGACGACGAGCGTCGCGGGCGTGAAGTAGCGCCAGCGGTGGAAGATCCCCGGCTGGTATATCGGCACTTCGTAGACGAGCCGCTGCTGCACGACGAGGCAGACGACCGCGAACGCGAGCGTCGCCGCCTGCGCCAGCGGCACCGCGAACGCGGCGACGCGCGGCGGCAGCGTCAGGCCGCGCCGCACCATCGCGACAAGCGCTCCGGCGAAAAGCAGCGGCGCCGTCAACGACAGCAGGTAGCGGCCCTGCTCGGTCGGCTCGGGGACGACGGCCCAGCGCAGTTCGCTCCAGAACGCGTAGTGCGCCCCGCCGGAGTGCAGCAGCCGCCCGAGCGGCGGGCCCAGCAGCGCGATCAGCGCGATCGCGAGCAGCGCGACGGGCACCGCCAGCAGCCAGGCGAGCGCTTCCGTCTCGATTGCGACGCGCGCGCCGCGGCGCGCGGGGCGCGCGGCGCCGACCCCCTCGACGACCCCCATGTGGCGACGCTAGCGGATGCGCGCTCGCGATGCCACATTACGGTGCGTCAGACCGCGACCCAGCGCTCCGGGTCGCCGGGCTCGCGCCGCGCGGCGCCGATCGCCTCGAGGTGCGCCAGGTAGCAGAGCGTCTCGGTCAGCAGCCAGGCGGCGGCGTGGACGGCGTCCGGGCCGTGGACGAGCGGGACGACCTCGTAGGCGGTCAGCGGCTCGCTCTCGATCGCGACCGCGGTCGCCGCGACGCGCTGGGCGACCAGCTCGCGGTTGGCCTCGATGTGCGCCTGCACGTCGGTGAAGGGCCGCGCGTGGCCGGCGAGGCACAGGCGCGGCGCCGGTCTGAGCGCCTCGACGGCGTCGAGCGAGCGCAGGAACTCGCCGACCGGGTCGGGCGTCCAGCTGTAGTCGTAGTACAGCGAGATGCGCCCGAGCAGGTGGTCGCCGGAGATCAGGATCCTGCGCTCGGCCTGGTAGAGGCAGACATGCGAGGGCGCGTGGCCGGGCGTCTCGATCACGCTCCACAGGCCGAGGTCGGTCTCGATCTCGATCCCGGGCAGCAGCGCGAGGTCGGGTTCGACGACGCGCGCTATGCCGGGCGTCTGTCCCTTCGCGACCTCCGCGTAGCGGCGCAGCACCAGTTCCGGCACGCCGCTTGTGCGCCCGACCTCGAGGCGCCGCGCGAGCGCCTGCTGCGGGTCCTTGATCGAGCGCGTCGCGTGCTGGTGGTTCGGGTGCATCCACAGCTCGCAGCCGGCGCGGTCGACGATCGGGCCGGCCTGGCCGTAGTGGTCGGAGTGCGCGTGCGTGCAGACGAGCAGGCGCACGTCCTCCAGCGCGAGGCCCACCATCGACATCGCGCGCTCGAGCTGCTCGAGCGAGCCCGGTTCGTGCATCCCGGTGTCGACGAGCACGATCCCGTCGCCGGCCCGGATCGCCCACGCGTTGCAGTGCGGGACGCCCGGCCAGGGGAGCGGAAGGCGCAGGCGCCAGAGGCCGCCGAGCACGCGCTCGCCGCGCCCCTGCTCACGCTTGCGACCGGATTCCGACATCGAGGCTCCACCTTAGCCGCGACGGCGGCGTAGGCTGGGCGGTCGACGCACCCGATGACGGAGGGTCATGCCGATGCCGAGAGCCGCCACGCCCGATCCCGCCACGACGGAGGAGGTCGCCCGACGCTACTTCGCTGCGGTCGCCGCGCGCGACGTCGACGCGATGGTCGCCTGCTGGCGCGCCGGCGGCGTCGACCGCCTGCACGGCCAGGCCGACCTCGTCGCGCCCGACGGCGTGCGCGCGTGGTTCGAGGAGATGTTCGCGGCGGTTCCGGATGCTGTGTTCGAGGTCGTTCAGACGACGACCGAGGCCGACCGCTGCGCCGTCCGCTGGCATCTGACGGGCACGTTCGCCGGCCCCGGCACGTGGCAGGGCTTCCTGCCAACCGGCGGCCGGCTCGACCTGGTGGGCTGCGACGTCGTGCAGGTCGCCGACGGGCTCGTCGTCGGCAACGACGCATACATCGACGGCATGACGATCGCGCGGCAGCTCGGCGCGCTGCCGCCGCGCGAATCGGGCGCAGAGCGCGGCCTGACGGCGCTGACGAACCTGCGCACGCGGCTCGCGCGGCGCTTCGCCGCCGGCGACGCGGAGCCGATCGCCGACGGCGTGTGGGTCGTGCGCGGCGGCTTCCCGAGACGTCTGATGAACGTCTACTTCGTGCGCGACGGCGACGGCGTGGTGATGTTCGACGCGGGCGTGCAGTCGATGACGCCGGCGCTGGCGCAGATCGGCGCCCAGCTCGGCGGCATCACGCGCATCGTGCTCGGGCACGGCCACGCCGATCACCGCGGCGCGGCGCCCGGCCTCGGCGCGCCGGTGTGGTGCCATCCCGACGAGGTCGCGGACGCGGAGGGCGACGGCGGCAGCCACTACTTCGACCTCACGCAGCTCGACGTCCACGGCCGGCTGCTGCTCAGACGACTGCTGCCGATCTGGGACGGTGGGCCGGTGTCGATCGCCGGGACCGTGTCCGAGGGCGACGAGGTCGCCGGCTTCCGCGTCGTGCACCTGCCCGGCCACGCGCCGGGCCTGATCGGGCTGTGGCGCGAGTCGGACCGGCTCGCGCTCGTGAGCGACTGCTTCTACACGCTCGACCCGCAGACCGCGATCCCCGGCGCCGCGCGCGTGCCCCACCGCGCCTTCAACAAGGACACCGAGCAGGCACGCGCCTCGATCCGCAAGCTCGCCGCCCTCGCCCCCGCGACCGCCTGGTGCGGCCACGTCGAGCCGCTGCGCGGCGACGTCGCGGGGCAGTTGGAGCACGCGGCGGCGACGACCTGACGCCGCGCGCGCCGCGCAGCGCGGCAGACTGTCCGGGCATGGGCCGACGCAGCCGACAGCGCAGAGGCCGCGACGAGCTGGTCGCGCCGACGACGGACTACACCGATCCCGAGGGGAACGTGCTGATGCTGCGCGGGTCGATGACACCTGCGACGCGGCACGAATACTCCGACGTGCTCGCGGGCAGCGCAGGCGCTCCGGCCGCGACGCGCGAGGACGCGTGGCAGCGCGGCGTCGAGTTCCTGTTCGAGCGGCTGGCGGTGCGCTGGGTCGTGGCGGACGTGCCGATCGAGCGGCAGAAGGAGCTGCTGGCGCGCTTCCGCTTCGCCTCGCAGGACGAGCGCGCGTGGATCCGCTCCGCGTTGCGCGAGCACCTCGCCGAGTGGTTCCCAGACGTGGAGGCGCCGTGACCGGCGGCGGCTGGCGCGACGAGGACACCGAGCGCTTCGCGGCGCTGCTGTGCGACTACTGCCTCGACGTGCAGCCGGGCTGGCAGGTGCTCGTGCGCTCGACGACGCTCGCTGCGCCGCTGCTGCGTGCGCTGCACGCGGCGATCCTCGCGCGCGACGCGTGGCCGCTGCTGCGCGCCGAGCTGCCGGGCGTGGAGGAGGACTTCTACGCGCTCGCGCGCGAGCGGCACCTCGACTCGTTCGGCTCGATCGCGGAGGCGGAGGCCGCGCAGGCCGACGCGTTCCTGACGATCCAGGCGCCCGAGAACACGCGCGCGCTGGCGGATGCGGACCCGCAGCGGATGGCGCGGGTCGCCCGCTCGCGTGCGCCGCTGGGCGAGCTGCGGCTGGCGAAGCGCTGGTGCGGGACGCTGTGGCCGACGCCGGCCGGCGCGCAGCAGGCGGGCATGGCCGACGACGCGTTCGCGGCGTTCGTGCGCGGCGCGCTGTTCCTCGACCGCGACGACCCGGCGGCGGCGTGGCGCGAGCTGGGCGCCTTCCAGGCCGCGCTGATCGAGCGGCTGCGCGGCGCGCGCGAGCTGCGGATCGAGGCCGAGGGGACCGACCTCACGCTGCGCGTCGACGACCGCATCTGGGTCAACAGCGACGGCAAGCGCAACATGCCGAGCGGCGAGGTCTTCACCGGGCCGATCGAGGACTCGGCGACCGGCGTGGTGCGCTTCACGGTGCCGTCCTCTCCGCGCGGCGTCGCCGTCGAGGACGTCGAGCTGACGTTCCGCGACGGCGAGGTCGTGGGCGCGCGGGCGGAGCGCGGCGGCGAGTACCTGGAGCGCACGCTCGCGACCGACCCCGGCGCCCGCCGCCTCGGCGAGATCGGCATCGGCACCAACCGCGGTATCGACCGCCCGATCGGCGCGATCCTGTTCGACGAGAAGATCGGCGGCACCGTCCACCTCGCGCTCGGCCGCTCCTACCCCGAGACGGGCGGGGTGAACGAGAGCGCCGTCCACTGGGACCTGATCTGCGACCTGCGCACGGGCGGGCGGCTGACGGCCGACGGCGAGGTCGTCCAGGAGGGCGGGGCGTTCCGTCACTGACACCGTCGCACGAGCGCGAACGACGGTTCACATGTCACACCGCTTCCTGTAAGATCAGGTTGCCTCGCTTGCGTCGGTGACGTCGCGAGTTCATACCGGCCCGACCCGCGACGATCGACCCGCGCACGCGCCATGCGCACGTGTCCTCTGACACCCGCGCGAGCCGAAAGGGGGACGGCTCCAAGCACAGGGCTGGCATAGCTGCAACACGAGGTCACCATCATGAAAATGTGCAAGCTCCTGCTGGCCCTGCTCGTTGCCACCGTCGCCCTCGGCGCCTGCGTCGACGGCGCATCGGCGAACAGGCTGAGCGTCAGCAGCAGGACGTTCAGAGCGGTCTTCGGCGAACCCGTGGGGGAAACCCCGCCCCACATCATCGCGTGCGCCGCGACGCTCGAAGGATCGTTTCACTCGAGCACGATAGTCAAGACGGCGGGCATGCTAATGGGCTACATAACGAGGGCGGCGATCAGAGAAGAAACATGCAGGGGCGGCCACATGAGGGCGCTAAGGGAAACGCTGCCATGGCACCTGCAGTACGAAGGTTTCAGTGGCCTGCTACCCAGCATAACCGCCATAGCGGCAAAGGCTGTCGGGATGGCCATCCTAGCTGAATTCGCACTCTTCCCAGGAAGCAGTTGCCTAATAAGAACGACCGCCGAAGAACCGGAGCACATCATCTTCCCGCGCGAAGCGGGCGGCGGACTGTCATTCAGATTCGACGAAACGAGGTTTATAAGGACGACCGGCCTGTGCCCCGAAACGCTCCTCGGACTGTTCGGAACGACGGGTCTCACGGTTCAAGGAAGCACGACGGCCGTCACGCTGAGGCTAATATAATTCAGTGCGACTCCGCGCCCCCAGCGACGAAGCGGGGGCGCGGACGCCTGCTGCCGGTGCGAGGATGCCGGGCATGACGACGTGCGTCCTGTGGTCCGGCGGCAAGGACTGCTTCGCAGCGGCCCTGCGCAGCGGAGCGCTGGCTGACACGCGGACGCGACTGGTGACGTTCGTGCCGGCCGGGGAGCGGCCGGCGTTCCGCTGCCATCCGCTCGGGGTGATGCGGCGGCAGGCGGCGGGGCTGGGCCTGCGGCACGAGCTGACGTCGGTGGCGCGCGAGGAGTGGGAGGCGTCATACCGGCGGGCGTTCGCGCGGCTTGCGGGCGAGGGCATCGAGCGTGTCGTCACGGGTGACATCACGCCGGAGGAGTGGCCGTGGCTCGGCGAGGCGTGCGCGGCGACGGGGCTTGCGCTGGAGACGCCGCTGGCGACAGCCTCAGACGACGACGCGGGCGCGCTGCTCGACTTCCTCGCGCAGGAGGGCGTGGAGGCGACGGTCGCGGGCGTGCGGGCGGAGCACTACCGCGCAACGCTCCTCGGCCGGCCGGTCGGGCGCGCGCTGCTGCGCGAGCACGGGCTCGACGACCCCGCGACCTTCCACCCCTGCGGCGAGCGCGGCGAGTATCACACGGTCGTCACGGCGTTCCGCGGCATGCGCTTCGTGGAGGAGGACCCGGCGGCGCTCGCGCACGTCGAGCGCGACGGCATCTGGGCGCTCGACTGGCCACCGAGCTACACGTCCGATTTCCACTAGTCGGCGACCGGGGAGAGCGCCATCATCCATGGCGTGGTCGAGGACTTCGAACAGCGATACCGCGCCGTCCGCTCCAAGGACGCGCGCTTCGACGGCTGGTTCGTGACCGCCGTCACCTCGACCGGCATCTACTGCCGGCCGAGCTGTCCGGCGATCACGCCGAAGCGCGCGAACGTGCGCTTCCTGCCGAGCGCCGCGGCCGCGCAGCGCGCCGGCTTCCGCGCCTGCAAGCGCTGCCGCCCCGACGCCTCCCCCGGCTCGCCGGAGTGGAACGTGCGCGCCGACGCGGTCGGCCGCGCGATGCGGCTGATCCGCGACGGCGCCGTCGAGCGCGAGGGCGTGACCGGCCTCGCGCGGCGGCTCGGCTTCAGCGAGCGCCACCTGCACCGCCAGCTCGTCACCGAGCTGGGCGCCGGCCCGCTCGCGCTCGCCCGCGCGCAGCGTGCCCAGACCGCCCGCATGCTGATCGAGACGACGGCGCTGCCATTCACCGACGTCGCGTTCGCGGCCGGCTTCCCCAGCATCCGCCAGTTCAACGAGACGATCCGCGAGGTGTTCGCGACGACGCCGACGGAGCTGCGGCAGGGGGCGCGCCGCAACGGCCATGCGGAGCATGCAGCGGGACTGACCCTGCGCCTGCGCCACCGCGCCCCGCTCGACGCGGCCGGCCTGCTCGCGTTCCTCGGCGTGCGCGCGGTGCCCGGCGTCGAGGCGTGGGATCCGGCCGGCGGCGGGACCTACCGGCGCGTGCTCGCGCTGCCGTACGGACCGGGCGTCGCGGCGCTCGCACCGAGCGAGGCGGGCGACCACGTCCGCTGCGAGCTGCGTTTGAGCGACCTGCGCGACCTCGCCGCCGCCGTGCAGCGCTGCCGCCGCCTGCTCGACCTCGACGCCGACCCCGTCGCGGTCGACGTGGCGCTCGCCGCCGACCCGCTGCTCGCGCCGCTCGTGGCGCGAACGCCCGGCCGCCGCGTCCCCGGCGCGGTCGACGGCGCCGAGCTGGCCGTTCGCGCCGTGCTCGGCCAGCAGGTGTCGGTCGCGGGCGCGCGCACGCTCGCCGGCCGGCTGACGGCCGTGCTCGGGGAGCCGCTGCCGGACGGGCTCGCGGACGAGCAGCTCACGCACGCCTTCCCGGCCGCCGCCGCGCTCGCCGCCGCCGACCCGGCGGAGCTGCCGCTGACGCGCGCCCGCGCGCATGCGCTCACGACGCTCTGCCGCGCGCTCGCGGACGGCTCGCTCACGCTCGACCCCGGCGCCGACCGCGACGCCACGCGGGAGCGACTGCTGACGCTGCCGGGCATCGGCCCGTGGACGGCGGACTACGTCGCGATGCGCGCGCTCGGCGACCCCGATGCCTTCCCCGCCACCGACCTCGGCGTGCGCAAGGCGCTCGAGCGCCTCGCCGGCGACGCCGACCCCGACCGCTGGCGCCCCTGGCGCGCCTACGCCGTCCAACACCTGTGGGCCAGTCTCTCCGAAGGAGGAACCTGATGCCGACGTACACCGCCACGATCCCCACTCCCCCCGGCCCGTTCACGATCGTCGCCTCCGACGAGGCGGTGCTCGCGAGCGGCTGGACCGACGACCCCGAGCGGCTGCGCGCGATGATCGGTGCGGAGCTGCGGCCCGCCGGCGAACTGCGCGCGAAGCGCGACCTCGGGCCGTTCACCCGCGCCGTGAAGGACTACGTCGCCGGCGGCCTGACGGCGATCGACCCGGTCCCCGTCAGCGTGTCCTCGACGCCGTTCCACGAGCGCGCGTGGGCCGAGCTGCGCCTGATCCCGGCCGGCGCGCCCGAGACGTACGGCCAGCTCGCGGCGAGATGCGAGAGCCCGGCCGCCGTGCGCGCGGCCGGCACCGCGTGCGGCCGCAACCCCGCGGCGCTGTTCGTCCCCTGCCACCGGATCGTGCGCACCGGCGGCGGGCTCGGCGGCTTCGGCTACGGGCTGCCGGTCAAGCGGTGGCTGCTCGACCACGAGTCGGGCACCAGCCAGCTGCGCGGCACCGGCGCCCAGCCGGCGTAGAGCGCGGACCAGTAGCGGTTGCCCGCAAGGCGCGTGACCATCACGCGCGCGAGCGCGGAGATCATGCGCCCGCCGCCGAGCGAGATGCCGACGTGCCCGTAGCCGTGGTTCGTCGGGTCGGGGCGGAAGTACACGAGCGCACCGCGCGGCGCCGCCCCGCGGCGCAGGCCGATCGCCCGCGCCGCGTCCCAGGCGGTCTCGTAGAGGCCGCCGGTGCCGAATGCGTTTTCGACGAAGCGCTCGCAGTACCAGGCGTAGCGGGCGCTGCCGTCGAGCCGCTCGGCCCACGCGATCGCGCGCGCGGCTGGGGTGCGCGAGGGCGCGGCAACCCCGTGCGCGCGCGGTGCCGCGGCGGCAAGCAACGCGACCGACATCACGACGACGCATACGCGCGCGAGCGCGCGGGACCTCCAAGGCACGAGCACGACGCCTCCCGACGAGTGTTCAGGCGCGACCTACCCGATCTTCGCGCATTCATCCGGTGCATCGTGTGAACGAGCGGCTGCGCGCCCATCAGGGCAGGCGCCTGGTATCCATGCGCACATGACGCTCGTCGACGAGATCCGCGAGGCATGCGCATGGGTCGCCGAGCGGACGACGCACGTGCGGATCGAGCGGGACGCGATCCCGGCGTACGCGGCGGCGCTGCCGGACTGGCGGGCGCCGACCGAGGAGGAGCGGCTGCTCGACGGGCCGCCGGAGCTGCTCGCCGCCTTCCACCTGACGCTCGACGCGATCAACTTCGGCTCCGGCTGGTTCCCGACGCTGCGCAAGCGCGACGGGCGCTCGGGCTACTGGACGGTCGCGCTCGGGCTGCGCAACCGCTTCGCCGCGCAGGGCGCTTGGAGCGCGGCCGAGCTGCGGGAGGTCGGCGCCGCCGAACTCGCCGCGACGCTCGGGCAGGAGCCCGGGCACGAGCTGATGGACCTGTTCGCGCGCTCGCTGAACGACCTCGGCGCGCGCGTCGCCGAGGCTCACGGCAGCAGCTTCCTGGCGGTCGCGCAGGCGGCCGGCGGCTCGGCGGTCGCGCTCGCCGAGCTACTCGCGGGCTGGGACTGCTTCGCCGACGCGTCGACTTACGACGGCCGCCGCGTCCCCTTCTGCAAGCGCGCGCAGCTCGCCGCGGCCGACCTGCACCACGCCGGCGTCGCGGACTTCTCAGCCGACCTCCACCGCCTGACGCTGTTCGCCGACAACCTCGTCCCGCACGTGCTGCGACTCGACGGGATCCTCGCGTTCGACCCGGCCTTCGCCGCCCGCATCGAGGCCGGTGAGCTGATCGAGCACGACAGCCCCGAGGAGGTCGAGATGCGCGCCTGCGCCGTTCACGCCGCCGAGCTGATCGTCGCCGCCCGCCCCGACCTCACCGCCCAGCAGGTCGACCACCTGCTGTGGACGAAGGGCGGCGGCGCACGCTACAAGGCCGTCCCCCGGCCGCGCAGCCGCTGCACGGCGTACTGAACCGAGGCGTCAGTCGCGCGCGGTCAGCCAGTCGAGCTGGACCTCGGCGCTCTCGCGCGTGTCGGTGAAGACGACGTAGGCGATCGGCGGGCCGCCGAGGAACGCCATCCCCTCGGCGCTGCCGACGTAGACGGCCGGACGGGCCGCGCCCTCGGGCCCCTGGACCCACAGTCTCTGGCCCTCGTGGAACGGATCGTGCTGGTGCCGCATGCGGTCGTACGCTACAGCGCGGCGTGCGCCTCGTCACCTGGAACGTCAACTCCCTCAGACAGCGGCTCCCGCGCGTGCTCGAATTCGTCGAGGAGCACGCGCCCGACGTCATCTGCCTGCAGGAGACGAAGTCGGAGGCGGCGGCGTTCCCGCACGACGAGCTGGCGGCCGCCGGCTACCGCGCGGCCGACCACAGCGGCGGCCGCTGGGCGGGCGTCGCGGTGCTCGCGCGCGAGCCGCTCGCGCCGGAGGACCCGACCCTCGGCCTGCCCGGCGAGCCGGCGCCCGACGAGTGCCGCTGGGTCGAGGCGACCGTCGGCGGCGTGCGCGTCGTCAGCACCTACGTCCCGAACGGCCGCGTGGTCGACAGCGAGTGGTACGCACAGAAGCTCGACTTCCTCGCCGCGGCGGCCGAGCGGGTGCGGCAGATCCGCGCCGCCGGCACCCCGCTCGTCGTCGCCGGCGACATGAACGTCGCCCCCGCCGACCTCGACGTCTACGACCCCGCCGCCTTCGCCCACGAGACGCACGTCACGCCGCCCGAGCGCGCCGCGCTCGCCGCCGTCGCCGAGGCGGACGACCTGTACGACGCGTTCCGCCGCCTGCACCCCGACGAGCAGCAGTTCACGTGGTGGGACTACCGCGCCGGCCACTTCCACAAGGGCCTCGGCCTGCGCATCGACCACGCGCTCGTGAGCGAGGAGCTGGCCGCGCGGCTCGTGCGCGCCGGCATCGAGCGCCCCTACCGCAAGGGCCCGAGACCGTCCGACCACGCCCCGCTCGTGGTCGAGTGGGCCGATTGAGCGCCCCTGCATCGAACCGTGCGGGCGACGTGGACGCCCCGACCGGGGGGGCGTTCACAGCTCGGGCAGAACGCCCGCCGCACACCCGCGCTACGGTGCGCGGCGTGCGTCGAACCAAGATCGTTGCCACTATCGGCCCCGCCTGCCGGGACCCCGAGACGCTCGTTCGCATGGTCGAGGCGGGTCTCGACGTCGCGCGCCTCAACTTCTCCCACGGCACCCGCGAGGAGCACGCCGAGAACGTACGGCGGGTGCGCGAGGCGTCCAGACGAGCCGGGCGCCAGGTCGCGATCCTGCAGGACCTGCCGGGGCCGAAGCTGCGCATCGGCCCTCTGCGCGACGACCTGATCGACCTGCGTCCGGGCGACCACCTGGTGCTCGCCTGCGGACACGACGAGCCGGGCGACGCGGAGCGCATCTCCGTCAGTTGGGTCGGCCTGCCGGCCGCGGTCGAGGCGAACGACGTCATCTACCTCGCCGACGGCCGCATCCGCCTGCGCGTGCAGTCTGTGCGCGACGACGAGGTCGACACGACCGTCGAGATCGGCGGCGCGCTCGCCTCGCGCCAGGGGCTCAACCTGCCCGGCTCCACGCGCGGCCTGCCCGCGGTGCCGCACGAGGATCTCGAGCTGCTGCGCTTCGGCGAGTCGATCGGCGTGGACCTCGTCGCGCTCTCGTTCGTGCGCGAGCCGAGCGACATCACGGAGGTGCGCAAGCACACGCGCATCCCGCTGATCGCGAAGATCGAGAAGCCGCAGGCGGTCGAGCAGGCGGAGGAGATCATCCGCGCGGCCGACTGCGTGATGGTCGCGCGCGGCGACCTCGGCATCGAGCTGCCGATCGAGGACGTGCCGGTCGTGCAGAAGCAGTTGCTGCGGCTCGCCGGCCAGCTCGCGCGCCCCGCCATCACCGCGACGCAGATGCTCGACTCGATGGTCGCCTCCTCGCGCCCGACGCGCGCCGAGGTGACCGACGTCGCGAACGCGATCCTCGACGGCACCGACGCCGTGATGCTGTCGCAGGAGACCGCCGTCGGCGCGCACCCGGTCGAGGCGGTCGCGATGCTCGCCTCGATCGCCCTGCGCACCGAGCGCGAGCTCCCGTACGAGCGCTGGAACGAGCAGCGCGTCAGCCGCGACGCGCGCGACCCCGCCTACACGGTCGCGCACAGCGCCTGCGAGGCGGCGCGCGACCTCGACCTCGCCGCGCTGCTCGTGCCGACGCTGTCGGGCCGCTCCGCGCGGCTGATCTCGGCGCACCGGCCGAACGTGCCGATCTACGCGCTCTCGCCGGGGAGGGAGACGGTCCGCCGCTGCGCGCTGATGTGGGGCGTCGAGGCCGCCTCGATGCGCCGCTGCGAGATCACCGAGGAGCTGATCCGCGACGCCGCCGTGCGCGCCGTCGAGCTCGGCTGGGTCAGACGCGGCGACCGCGTCGGCATCACGGCCGGGCTTCCGAGCGGCCGTCCGGGGACGACGTCGCTGTTCCAGATCCAGACCGTGTGAGCGCGCGGCGGGCTCTGACGTCGCGCAGCGCGACGACCGCGCCGCCGACCGCCATCACGAGCAGCACCGCATACGCCGCGATCGCCGCCGGCGAGTCGAGCTTCGAGAGGCTGCCGCCGAGCGCGGTGTAGGCGAACGCGCGCGGCGCGCAGCCGATCGCGGTCGCGGCGGCGAACGTCGCCAGCCGCACGCGCGTGAGCCCCGCCGCGTAGTTGACGACGTTGTACGGGATCCCCGGCAGGATCCGCGCGTACAGCACCGACAGGAAGCCGCGCTGCGCGATGAAGTCCTGCAGCACGCGCACGCGCCGGCCCGACAGCTCGTCGACCGCGCGCGCGCCGAAGCGGCGCGACACGAGGAAGGCCAGGCTGGCGCCGAGCGTCGCGGCGACGATCGACAGCGGCGTCCCGAGCGCCGTGCCGAACAGCAGGCCGCTTGCGCCCGCGAGCAGCGGCCCGGGGAACATCGCGACCGTCAGCAGCGAGGAGACGAGCACGAACACGATCGGCGCCAGCGCGCCGGAGCCGTGCACCGCGTCGCGCACGCGGTCGGCCGACAGGCTGCCGCTCAGCGCGACGGCCGCGAACAGCGCGCCGACGAGCGCCGCCAGCAGCGCGAGGCGCAGCAGCGCAGAGCGCCGCTCATGCCGCGACGCGGCCGTAGAACTCCTCCTCCAGCCGTCCCAGCTCCGTCACGGCCGGGTCGCCGTACATCCACTCGCGCGCGATGCGGTGCCAGTTCGCTCTCGCCCGGATCTGCCCGAGCACGGCGAGCGTCAGCATCTCCATGCGGCGGCCGAACAGGTGCTCGGGCCGGATGTCCTGGTGGCGCATCTCGCGGAAGTGCGAGGAGCGCATGTCGGACGACTCGATCATCACGTGCGTGGCGAACTCGGGCGTGAGCTGCAGGTCCCGGTCGGTCGTGTACCAGCCGATCGTGTCCTCGATGTAGGCCATCACCGTCTCCGGCGCGATCCGGTCGGGCTGCGGCAGGAAGCCGAGCCGCGCCAGCAGCGCGTGCACGCCCTCGGCGTCGCCCTCGCTGACGGCGCGCTGACACGCCAGCTCGTTCTCGACGTCCTGCGCGTCCATCCGCTTGAACAGGCCGAAGTCGAGGAACGCGACTCTGCCGTCGTCCTGCAGCAGGAAGTTGCCGGGATGCGGGTCGCCGGAGAACTGGTGGTGGCGGTAGAGGCAGCCCATGAAGAAGCGGAAGATGATCTCCCCGAGCCGGTCGCGGTCGGCCTGCGGATAGCCCTTGAGCTGCTCGAAGCCGGTCCCCTCGACGAACTCGCTGACGATCACGCGCTCGCGCGAGAGGCGCGTCACGACATCGGGCACGACGATGAACGGGTGCCCGCGGAAGATGCGCGCGAGCGAGCGCTGGTTCTGCGCCTCCAGCTCGTAGTCGAGCTCCTCGTCGATCCGCAGCCGGATCTCCTCGGTGATGGCCTTGACGTCGAGGCCCGGCGTCATCCGCTTGACGACGCGCATGATCAGGCCGAGGTTCGACATGTCCGCGCGCACGGCGGCAGCGACGCCCGGGTACTGGACCTTGACCGCCACGTCGCGGCCGTCGTGCAGCGTCGCGCGGTAGACCTGCCCGATCGAGGCGGCGGCGATCGGCTCTTCGTCGAAGGAGGCGAAGACCTCGCCGAGCTCGTCGTCGAGCTCCTCCTCGATCACCTTGCGCATGTCCTTGAAGCCGACCTTCGGCGCCGCGTCGCGCAGCTCCGCAAGCTTGCGCTGGAACTCCTCGCGGTGCTCCTCCGGCACGAGCCCGACGTCGAGGAACGACAGCACCTGGCCGAGCTTCATCGCCGCGCCCTTCATCGTCCCGAGCGCGGTGACGATCTGCTCGGCCGCCTCGAGGTGGCGGCGTTCGAGCGCCGCCTGCGCGCCGTCTCTCGAGCGCGTCACGTTCGCCGCGCGCGTGCCGGCCTGCCGCACGGCCTGCCCGGCGGCAAGTCTCCCCAGCGTCGCGGTGCGGCGCACGCGTGAGGTGGGGATTCTGTCGCGCGCCATCGCCCGACAGATCCTAGGGCGCGTGCGAAGCGGGCCGCGCTACCCGCGCTCGACCTTCGAGCCCGGCACGATGTCGTCGGAGCCGTCGGGCCAGCGCACCCACGCCTTGTGGCCGCCGTCGTAGTCGTCGCCGAGCAGCACCAGCGTCGCCGGCTCGCCGAGCGCCGTGCACGGCTCGGCGCCCTCGGCGTCGAGCCCGCGCCAGACGCGCACGAACGCGTTGCGCTCCAGCTCGTCGCCGACGGTCGTCGGGTCGGTGTGGCCCGGGTGGACGGGGATGTCCGGCGGCAGCGTGAGCAGCTTGTCCATGATCGAGGACTTGAGGTCCGCGTAGGTCGTGTGGCCGGGCGCGCGCACGCCGCCGACCGAGCCCTTGAAGAGCGTGTCGCCGGTGAACAGCGCCTGCTCGGCGCCGTGACTGACGAGCAGCGAGACCATCCCGGCCGTGTGGCCCGGCGTGTGCAGCGGCTCGATCCGCAGGCCGCCTGCGAGGATCGGCTCGCCGGGCACGATCTCGCCCGTCGCCTGCGGGACCAGCTCGCGCTCGAGCGCGTGGATCAGCACCGGCGTGCCGGGGAGGCGCTCGAGCGTCTCGTCGAGCGCGCACACGTGGTCGTAGTGGTGATGCGTCAGCAGCACGTGCGTGAGCGTCAGGTCGTCGCGCTCGAGCGCGTCGAGCAGCGGGCCCATCGGGCCGCCCGCATCGATCAGCACGGCCGAGCCGCCGGGCTCGTCGGCGACGAGGTACGTGTTCGTGAGAAAGCCGTCGGACATCGAGCGTTCGAGGATCATGCGGCGAGCTTACCCAGGCGGCGTGGGAAGATCAGCGCGTGCGACGAGCAGGAGCGATCCTCGCGGCGCTCGCGATCTGCGCGGGGCTGCTCCCCGCGGCCGCGGCGGCCAGCCCCGCCGGCGACCAGGCGCTCGCGCTCAGATTCCGCCCGCGCCTGCTGTTCGACGCGAAGGAGCGCTGGCGCCCGATCGACGTCGACCGCTTCCTGCGCGAGCCGGGCGACCAGGCCTGCCCGCCGCCGACCCCGTCCCCGCCCACCCCGTGCGTCCCCTTCACGAGCGTCGCGCAGCTCACGCCCGCGGTCGCCTACCTCGACATGCACGGCACGCACGACGATGGCTCCGACGCGGTCCCGCCCGACCTCGCGACCTGCGCCAAGACGCTGCCGACGCTGCGCGAGTGCGACGGCGGCGGCCGCTCCGTGATCTACGCGCACGTCGTCCGCCGGGGCGCGCGCGTGGCGATCGACTACTGGTGGTTCCTGCGCTACAACGCCTACTCGCTGGACGAGCACGAGTCCGACTGGGAGGGCGTGACGGTGATCGTCAACCGCGCGGGCACGCACGTGCTGGAGGTGCACTTCGCCGCGCACAGCGACTCGTGGCGCTACGACCCCGGCGTGCCGAGCATCGCCGGCGGGCGCGTGAAGGTCTACCTCGCCGCCGGCGACCACGCGGCCTATCCGCGCCGCTGCACGCGCCGCTGCCGTCAGAACGACGCGACGCTGCCGGAGGCGAACTTCGGCGGCGAGGTCGCGTGGATCGGCAACTCCGCCGCCGGCTGCCGCCGCCGCTGCGTGCGGCTCATGCCGACGACGGCCGGCGGCGCGCCGGCCTCGTGGGACGCATGGGACGGCCGCTGGGGCGTGCCGACCTCACCCGCCTTCGCGCCGCCCGAGACGCCCGCCTTCCAGGCCCGCTACCGGAACCCGTTCGCGGCGAAGCACAGCGGCCGCCATGATTTCCAGATCGGCTGACACGACACCCGGGAGCGCGCCATGCCCTTGATCCACACCTGCTACCGCATCCTCGAGATCGACCGTTCGGTCGCCTTCTACAAGGCGCTCGGCTTCAGAGAGGTCGCGCGCCTGCCGATCCGCGACGAGGCGATCAACGTCTTCATGAACATGCCCGGCGACGGCGACATGCCGCGCCTGGAGCTGACGTACAACATCGGCCGCGAGGAGCCCTACGAGATCGGCACCGGCTACGGCCACATCGCGATCACCGCCGACGACCTCGACGGCACGCTCGCACGCCTCGCCGCGCAGGGGATCGAGCCGGAGAAGCCGCCGTACTCGGTGCGCGAGGGCGGATCACGGCTCTGTTTCGTTCGCGACCCCGACGGTTACCGCATCGAGATCATCGAGCGGGCGGCGGGCTGACCGCGCATCGGGACGACCGGTGCGTGGCATACTTGTGGCATGGCCCGCACACGCCTCAGCACCACCGTCAACGCAGACCTCCTCGACACCGCACGGAGCCTGCGCGCCGACATCACCGATGCCCGTCTCGTCGACGAGGCACTCGCAGCGCTGCTCTCCCTCCACCGCGCCGCCGAGGTTGACGCGGGCTACGCCGCCTACGACGCCCACCCGCTCGACGAGCCCGACGCGTGGGGCGACCTCGCGTCGTTCCGCCGGGCCGCCGCAGCTTCGTGACCGCCCTACCAGCCCGCGGCGAGGCGTGGTGGTGCGAGCTGCCCGAGATCGGCCGCCGGCCAGTGATCGTCCTGTCACGCGACGCCGCGATCCCACGGCTGCGGCGAACCCTGATCGCACCATGCACGACCACCATCCGCGGGCTGCCCAGCGAGGTCGTCCTCGAACCCGCCGTGGATCCCGTTCCGCGGCGCTCCGCCGTCAACCTCGACTCGGTCGAGAGCGTCGCGCTCGCCACCCTCACCGATCGTCTCGGCCGCCTCGCGGACGCGCGTATGCGGGAGATCTGCGAGGCGCTCGGCGTCGCGGTCGACTGCCGGCACTGATCTGAGGAATCGCGTTGGTCATGGAAGCCACTATGCCGTTCGGGCGGTACCCTGGGGCCGGATGGCCGACACGAGCAAGATCGCCAAGAACCTCGAGCGCTTCGCGCAGGCGATCGCGGCGCATGACCGCGAGAACCCGACGCACACGGCGTTCGGCATCGGCTTGGCGCCCTTCGACCTCGAGCGGCTGGGCCTGGACGAGGGCGAGGAGATCCTCCCCGGCATCGTGATCCAGGCCGACAACGGCGTCACCGGGAACTTCCGCGTGCTCTGCGACGGCCAGCACGACGAGGAGCGCGAGGCGGCCGAGGAGGAGGTCGTCGAGGCCTACGCGACGACGACGGTCGGCGGAGAGCGGTCCGGCGACCTGGAGCGGCGCTCCTTCTGAGCGTTCGGGGCCGGCCCGCAACGGGCTCGCACACTCGGGCCGCGCGCCCGAGCGGCCCGGCCGGCGGCTCAGTCCTCGCCGAGCCCGGCCGGCAGCTCGAAGCACATCACGACCGCCGCGCAGCGGTGGTCGGGCTGCTCACCGCCGGCGATGCGCGACGCGCTCGCGCGGGCTATCCGCTCGACCGTCGCGTCCCAATCGGCGAGCGCGCCCTTCAGCTCCTCGCGGCCGCGCGCGTCGAGCGCGAGCGCGTGCAGATCGGCGTGCGCCGCGACCGCGTCGAAGCCGCCGCGCGCCAGCGCCGCCTGCCCCGCACGCGCGACGACGATCGCCTCCCCGGCGAGCCCGGCGGCCGGATGCGCGGCGACGCCGGCGTCCGCCTCGTCCAGCACCTGGCGGGCGCGGTAGTGGTGCTCGACCGCGCCGCGGCGCTGCGTCCGTCTCGCCAGCTCGATGAAGCCGAGCGCCTCGAGGCGCCGGACGTGGTAGCCGACCGTGCCGAGCGCGACGCCCAGCTCGGCCGACAGCTCGACGGGGCTCGCCAGCTCGCGGTCGCGCAGCACGTTGAGGATTCGCACGCGCGTGGGATGCCCCAGCGCCTTGACGACGCGCGCGTCGACCGGATCGGCGTCGAACTGGGCGGCCACGCTCAGCCCCCCTGGCTCCGGGCGATGATGAGCGACCCTGGCGGGCTCGAGACCCGCCAGGGTCGCTGTTCAGCTCGCATCGCCGTTCCCACCCGTAGCTAGCGACGGTCGACCGACGCGGGAGGCGCGGCCAGGCCAGCAACTCCGTGCGCCGGGATGGGGGTGCGCACGGATCGTCCCGGGGTTCGTCGGGGGAGTGACGAGGACCGGGTTGGGGGATCGGAGGGGAACGGCGACCGCGAGACTGTCATCGCGCGCAATGCTTGGCGCAACGGCGCGCCTGGTCAAGGCTACGGGGAAAAGTTCCGAACTGAATAGAGTGCGCCAATTGACACATATATAGAGCGATCTGCGCGCTGCGGCTTGTCGTCTGCGACGGCCGCGCGAAGCGGGCGCTACGTTCGCTGCGCGATGTCCCTCAAGCATGCCGTCCTCGCGCTGATCGTCGAACGGCGCGGCTACGGATACGAGCTGGTCCAGCGCTTCGAGGAGCGCGTCGGGCCCGGCTGGCGACTGAACCCGAGCGCGGTCTACCCGGCGCTCGACCAGCTCGAGCGCGGCGGGCTGGCGACGAGCGCGGTCCACCGCGGCGGGACACACCGCAGCCCGCGCGTGGTCTACGCGCCGACGGCGGCCGGAGTCGCCGCGCTCGACGCGTGGCTGCGCACGACCGGCGCGCCGCCCGAGCCGGTGCGCGCCGACCTCCACCTGCGGATCGCGTTCGCGCGCGAGGAGCACCGCGCGGCGCTCGCGGCGCAGCTCGCCGCCGACGAACGCGCGTGCGAGGAGCTGCTGGCCTGCTACCCGCGGCCGCACGCCGGTGACGGCGCCGAGCTGCTCGACGACGCCGTCGTCACGCGCCTGCGCGCCGAGCTGGTGTGGCTTGCGCGCGCACGCGCGAGCGTCGAGAGCTGAGGCGGCGCGCGGTCAGGCGGCCGGCGCCGGCATTCCCGCCCGCTCGGCGATGCGCGCGGCGAGCGCCGCGATCGTCGGGCACGGGATCCCGTGGCGCGCCCCGGCGCGCAGGACGGCGCCCGCGATCGCGTCCAGCTCGGGCTCGCGGCCGGCAGCGACGTCGCGCTGCATCGAGGTGCCGAAGTCGTCGTGGATCACCTCGAACTCGCCGAACACGACGGCCGGGTCGATGTCGGCCCCCTCCGCCCGCGCGACGGCGGCTCCCTCCTGCACGCACGCCGTCAGCTCGGCCCAGCGCTGCGGGTCGGAGCGGATCGCGCCGAACGGCGCGTCGTACGCCGCGGTCATGCACGCGAGCGTGTTGAGGCGCACGAGCTTGCCCCACAGGATCCGCGCCTCGCTCTTGTCGTCGGACACGCGGTTCTCCACCCCTGCCTGCGTCAGCAGCTCCGCGAACGCGCCGAGCGCCGGGCGCAGCGCGGCGTCGTCGCTCGTCAGCTCGACGAACAGGAATCTGCTGCCCTGCACGACGCGTCCGGGGGCCGGGCGGTCGGCCTGCACGCGGATCGTGCCGGCGGCGACGCACGCGCCGAAGCGCTCGCGCAGCAGCGCCATGTGGTCGAAGCCGTTGAGCAGCGGGACGACGAGCGCGGGCGCGTCTGCGTCGACGCGCTCCAGCGCCTGCTCCAGCGCCGCCGCCTTCGTCGCGACGATCAGCGCGTCGACCGGCTGATCGAGCCGCGCGACGGCGGTGGGCCGGGCGGTGAAGTCGCCGAGCACGACGCTCTGCAGCTCGATCCCGTCGCGCGCGATCGCCGTGACCGTCGCCTCGCGCGCGACGACGGTCACGTCCGCGCCTGTGCGCGTGAGCGCCGCCGCCAGCAGGCCGCCAACGCCGCCAGGGCCAAGGATCGCGATCCGCTGCGCCATCGCCGGCAGGCTAGATCAACACGCCCGGATTCAGCAGGCCGGCCGGGTCGACGGCGGCCTTCGCCCCACGCAGCGCAGCGGCGAACGGCTCCGGGCGCTGCGCGTCATACCACGGGCGGTGGTCGCGGCCGACGGCGTGGTGGTGGGTGATCGTGCCGCCGCCGGCGATGATCGCGCCGGCCGCCGCCTGCTTGATCGCATCCCACTGCGCGACCTCCTCGCCGCGCCGCGCCGGGGCGACGACGGTGAAGTACGGCGCCGCGCCGTCCGGATAGGCGTGCGTGACGCGGCACGTGACGATCCCCTCGTGGCCGCAGACCTCGCGCACCGCCGCGCGCGTGGCCGCCTTCACGTCCTCGACGAAGGCGCCGAAGCGCTCCCACACGATCGCCGTCTCGAACGTCTCGCTCAGCACGCCCATCGCGACGAACACGTCGCGCAGGTACGGCGCGCGCAGGAACGCCTCGCGCCAGGCTCCCGATGCACCGCCGCGGGCGCCCTCGGCGCGCTCCTTCCAACTGCCGCCGTGCTCCCGGCAGATCGCGAGCGCCGCGTCCATCCGCTCCTCGACGGGCGCCCCGCTCGACTCGAAGCCGAGCACGAGCAGCGCGCACGAGCCGTCGCCGGCAAACGTCAGCGCCGCCTCGCGCGCGTCCACCAGACGGCAGTTCGACGGCGCCAGCCCCGCCTGCACGACCGCCCGCACGGCCGCCGCGCCGGCGGCGAAGTCGGCGAAGCGCACGGCGCGGCCGGCGCGCTCGGTCGGCTTCGGCCGCACGCGCACCCACGCCTCCGTGATCACGCCGAGCGTCCCCTCGCTGCCGAGCAGCAGCCGGTCGGGGCTGGGGCCGGCGCCGGAGCCCGGCAGCCGCCGCGACTCCCACACGCCGACCGGCGTGATCGCCCGCACCGACTCGACGAGGTCGTCGATGTGCGTCTCGCCCGTCGCGAAGTGCCCGCCGGCGCGCGTCGCAATCCAGCCGCCGAGCGTCGAGAGCTGGAACGACTGCGGGAAGTGGCGCAGCGTCAGCCCGTGCGGCGCGAGCTGCTGCTCCAGCGCCGGGCCGAGCGCACCGGCCTGGATGCGCGCGGCGCCGGAGACGGCGTCGACCTCGAGCACGCGGTCGAGCGCGCCGAGGTCCAGCGCGACCGCCCCCGCGTACGCGTCGCCGACGCGCGCCTCGACACCGCCGACGACGCTCGTGCCGCCGCCGAACGGGATCACCGCCGCGCCGACGCCGGCCGCCCATTCGAGCACGCGCTCGACGCCGGCCTCCTCGCGCGGGCGCGCGACGACGTCGGGCGCGTGGTCGATCCGTCCGCGGAAGCCGCGCACGACGTCGCGGTAGGCACGGCCGTAGGCGTGCCGCACGCGCGCGTCGCGGTCGCTGGTGCAGATCTCAGCGAGCGCGCCCGGCGGAGGCGGCAGCCGCGAGGCCGGCAGCTCGATCGCGGCCAGCTCCACCGGCCGCTCGGGCGCCACGTCGCCGAAGCCGAGGTGCTGCGCGAGCCCGCCCGCCGCCTCGCGCACCTGCTCGTGCGAGAGCGCCTCGTCCGCCCACCCCCAGCCCCAGTGGTTGCGCGGTCGTGTCGTCATGAGCGCCAGGCTACGACCACGGTCCGCCGCTCGCGCCAGATGTAGCCTGTCATTCATGTCCTCGACGCACGGCCTGCTGCTCGCCCGCGGTCCCTGGTCGCCCGCGCAGGTGACGGCGGCGTGGCGGGAGGAGCCGTTCGAGCCCGACGCGACCGCCACCGAGGCGGCCGACGCGGCGCTCGCCGCGCTGCGCGAGCGCGGCTCGCCGAGCCACGACGGGCTCGCGGCGCGGATGGCCGGCTACGAGCAGCACGCCGAGGGGCTGCGGCTCGAGCTGCAGCCGGCGCGCTGGGCGCTGCGCCTGGTCGGCAACGAGGCGGCCCGCAGCATCAGCGTCCTGTGCGTCGTGCGCGACGCCGACGGCCGCTGGCTGGCCGGCCGTCGCGCGCCGTGGCTCGCCTCGTGGACCGGCCGCTGGACGCTCGGTGCGGCCGGCGCCGTCGAGGTCGGCGAGCAGCCGGTCGACGCGATGGTGCGCGAGCTGGAGGAGGAGTGGTCGCTGACGCCCGCGCAGCTGTCGGTCGAGGCGCTCGCGGGCACGCCGAACGGGCTCGTGTTCCTCGTCGGCCTGGCGTGGCTCGCGCCGGGCGCCGTTGCGGTGCCGGACGACGAGCACGACGCGCACGCGTGGTGGCCGGCCGACGTCGAGCAGTGGCCGGACGAGGCCGACGAGATCGTGCGGCGGATGGCCGCGCTGCTGGCCTGATGGCCGGGCGCGGCTTCCCCTCGTTCCGCCTGCTGGAGGCGCTCTCCTTCACCGCCTCGGCGATCTTCGCCGGCCTGCTCCTCTTCTGGCTCGGGCCGAGTGCGCCGGCCGCGACGATGGTGCTCGGCTGGTGCCACGGACTGCTGTGGATCGGCCTCTCGGCGCTGTGCCTGATCGCCGTGCGCAGAGGAACGATTCCGTTCTGGTTGGCGGTCACAGTCGCTGTCGTAGGCGGCGTCGGCCCATTCGCCGGGACGCTCGGCTTTCTGGTGGAGAGCCACCGCCGCAAGCAGGTGCACGCGGCCGCGTAGTGAAAGTCCGTCGCGAACGCAAATCGCTATTGTCAGGCGACAGGATGTCAGTGGACACGACGACCCAGGTCGTGATGCCCCAGATGGGTGATTCCGTCACCGAGGGCACGATTCTGGAGTGGCACAAAAACGAGGGGGACAGCGTCGAGGCGGACGAGACGCTGGTCGAGATCTCGACCGACAAGGTCGACGCCGAGGTGCCCGCGGGCGTCTCCGGCACGGTCGTCCGGATCCTCGCCGCCGAGGGCGACACGGTCGCGGTCGGCAGCGTGCTGGCGGAGATCAGCGCCAACGGCGACGCGCCCGCTCAAGCGGCGACCGCCGCATCCGATGACGCGGGTGAGACGCAGATGCTCGAGATCGTCATGCCGCAGATGGGCGAGTCCGTCACCGAGGGCGTCGTGCTCGAGTGGCACAAGGCCGCCGGCGACGCGATCGCAGCCGACGAGACGCTGATCGAGATCTCGACCGACAAGGTCGACGCCGAGGTGCCCGCGCCCGCGAGCGGCACCGTCACCGAACTGCTTGTCGAGCCGGGCGACACCGTCACGGTCGGACAGGTGCTCGCGCGCATGGAGGCCGGCGCCGACGCCACGGCGAGCGCCTCCGCCGCACCCGCTGCTCCCGCCTCCAACGGCGCCGCGGCCACGACCCCCGCGCCCGTCAACGGCGACGCGAACGCCTCGCCCGTCGCACGCCGCGCGGCCGCCGCTCACGGGGTGCCGCTCGAAGCCGTCGCAGGCTCCGGCCCCGGCGGCCGGATCGTGAAGGACGACGTGCTCGCGGCCGCCAACGGAACCGCCGCGCCCAAGGCCGCCAAGCCCGCCGGCGCCACGCTGCTCAAGGGCGGCGCCGGGATGCTCGCGAGATACATGGACGACAGCCGCTCGATCCCGACGGCCACGTCCTTCCGCACGCTCACCGTGACGGTCCTCGAGGCGCGGCGCAAGCAGCTCAAGGAGGCCGGCCTGAAGGTCTCCTTCACGCACCTGATCGCCTACGCGATCGCCAAGGCCGGCGAGCAGATGCCGGTGATGGCGCACCACTTCGCCGAGATCGACGGCAAGCCGCACCGCGTCGACGACGGCAGCGTGAACCTGGGCCTCGCGGTCGACGTCGAGAAGAAGGACGGCTCGCGCACGCTGATGGTGCCGGTCATCAGAGGTGCGAACGCGCTCGACTTCAAGGGCTTCCTCGCCGCCTACGACGCGCTCGTCGACAAGGCCCGCACGAACACGCTCACCGCGGACGACCTCACCGGCGGCAATGTCACGCTCACCAACCCGGGCGGGATCGGCACCGTCGCCTCCGTGCCGCGGCTGATGGTCAGCCAGGGCACGATCGTCGCGACCGGCTCGATCGCCTACCCCGTCGGCCTGGGAGCGATCGGCGCGCAGATCGGCGCCGAGAAGGTGATGTCGATGACGTCGACGTACGACCATCGCATCATCCAGGGGGCGGAGTCGGGCCGCTTCCTGCAGTTGATCGAGCGGTACCTGCAGGGCGAGAACGACTTCTACGAGGGCGTCTTCCAGGCACTCGGCGTCGCGCTCCCGACGCTGCCGCCCGCGCCCACGCCGCAGCTCGCCGCCGCCCCTTCCACTGCGCAGCCCGCGGGCGGGCGGGACGCGGCCCCACCGAGCGAGGAGCTGCTGCAGGCCGTGCAGGCGGCCGACTCGGTGCTGAAGGCCTTCCGCATGCACGGCCACCTCGCCGCGCGCCTCGACCCGCTCGGCTCCGACCCCGTCGGCGACCCGGCGCTCGACCCCGCGACGCTGGACCTGACGCCCGAGCTGATGGCGCAGATCCCCGCGCACATCCTGCGGATCGGCGTGCCGGGCAGGACCTTCGCCGACGCGCTCCCGCACCTGAGAGAGACCTACTGCGGCACGATCGCCTACGAGATCGAGCACATCTCCAGCCACCGCCAGCGCGTGTGGCTGCGCGAGAAGATCGAGACGGGGGCGTTCCGCCAGCCGCTCACGAGCGACGAGCGCAAGGCGCTGCTCAAGCGCCTGATCGAGGTCGACGCGCTCGAGCGCTTCATGCACAAGGCCTACCTCGGCCAGAAGCAGTTCTCGATCGAGGGCCTCGACATGACGGTCCCGATGATCGACGAGGTCGTGCGCCTCGCCGGCGCCAACGGCGGCCGCGAGGTCGTCATCGGCATGGCGCACCGCGGCCGGCTCAACGTGCTCGCGCACAACCTCGGCCGCTCCTACGGCTCGATCTTCGCCGAGTTCGAGGGCCAGACGACGCTCGACGTGATCACCTCGATCCCGCAGGGCGGCACCGGCGACGTCAAGTACCACCATGGCGCCCGCGGCACGCAGGAGCTGCCCGGCGGCGGCTCGCTGATCGTGCGCCTGGAGTCCAACCCGAGCCACCTCGAGTTCGTCGGCCCCGTCGGGATCGGCGCCACGCGCGCCGCGCAGACGACGCGCCAGGGCCCGCACGCGGCGCAGGACACGAACGCCGCGCTGCCGATCATCCTGCACGGCGACGCCGCCTTCCCCGGCCAGGGCGTCGTGGCGGAGACGTTCAACCTGCAGGCGCTCGACGGCTACACCGTCGGCGGCACCGTCCACCTGATCCAGAACAACCAGGTCGGCTTCACGACAGACCCCGACGACGCGCGCTCCACGCGCTGGGCGTCGGACCTCGCGAAGGGCTTCGACGTGCCGATCATCCACGTCAACGCCGACGACATGCCCGCCTGCATCTCGGCCGCGCGACTCGCGCACGCCTACCGCCAGGAGTTCGGCCACGACGTCGTCATCGACCTGATCGGCTACCGCCGCTTCGGCCACAACGAGGCCGACGAGCCTGCGTACACGCAACCCGAGATGTACGCGAAGATCAGAGATCATCCGACCCCGCCCTCGATCTACGCGCGCCAGCTGATCGACGCCCGCGTCGTGACGCAGAACGAAGTCGACGCGCTGACCGACGCGGTCTGGCAGCAGCTCAGCGAGCAGCACCAGCAGCTCAAGGCGCGCCTGTCGGCGGCCACCGCGGTCGAGCAGGGCACCGGCGAGTACCAGCTCGACCGCACGCCCTCGCCGGACGTCGCGACCGCGGTCGACGCCGAGCGCCTGCGCGAGCTCAACGAGTCGCTGCTGCGCGTGCCCGAGGGCTTCACCGTCCATCCCAAGCTCAAGCGCCCCCTCGAGCAGCGGCGCGAGGCGATGGGAACCGAGGGCGGCATCACCTGGGCCCACGCCGAGCAGCTCGCGTTCGCCTCGCTGCTGACGGAGGGCACGCCCGTGCGCCTCACCGGCCAGGACGCCGAGCGCGGCACGTTCAGCCAGCGCCACCTCGTCCTGCACGACCCGAAGACCGGACAGGAGTACTGCCCGATCCAGCATCTGCCGAACGCGCTCGCGCCGATGGAGCTGCACAACAGCCCGCTGTCGGAGACGGCGGCGCTCGGCTTCGAGTACGGCTACTCGCAGGAGGGCCCGGAGACGCTCGTGCTGTGGGAGGCGCAGTTCGGCGACTTCGTCAACAGTGCGCAGGTGATCATCGACCAGTTCATCATCTCCGGCCTGGCGAAGTGGGGCCAGTCGACGCGCCTGACGCTGCTGCTCCCCCACGCCTACGAGGGCTCGGGCCCGGAGCACTCCTCCGCGCGCCTGGAGCGCTGGCTGCAGCTCGCCGCCGAGGGCAACATCCGCGTCGCCTACCCCACGACGCCGGCGCAGTACTTCCACCTGCTGCGGCGCCAGGCGAAGATCGCCAAGCAGCGCCCGCTGATCGTGATGACGCCGAAGTCGCTGCTGCGCCTGCCGCAGGCGACGAACCGCATCGAGCACCTGTCCGACACGCAGTTCTACCCGGTGCTCGCCGAGCCGCGTGTCGACAACGACAAGGTCACGCGCCTGATCCTGTGCAGCGGAAAGGTCTACTACGACCTCGTCGGCGACGAGCTGCGCCAGGGCAACGAGGGCGTCGCGATCGGCCGCGTCGAGCTGCTCTACCCCTTCCCACAGGGCCAGCTCCTCGAGCTGGTCGGCAGCTACCCGAACCTCAGAGAAGTCGTCTGGCTGCAGGAGGAGCCGCGCAACATGGGCGCCCGCGCGCACATGTCCCCGCGGCTGATGCAGATCCTCCCGCGCGAGCTGAAGTTCGGCTACATCGGCCGCCCCGAGCGCGCCTCGACGGCCGAGGGCTACCCGGCCGCGCACGCGCAGGAGCAGCGCCGCATCGTCACGACCGCGCTGGATCTCTCGCGGCCTGTGGGCATGTACCCGGTGAAGCTGCCGGGTGAGCGGTAGCCACCGCGAAGCACTGATTCTCGACCGCGTGCGCGCCACGCCGGAGGGCTTCGTGCGCAGCTATGGCGACGTCTCGCCGGGGGCTCCGCGGGTCGCGGGCGCGGTGCTGTCGGAGTGCGACGACCCGTCGGTGCCGTGGCACCGGATCGTGCGCGCGGACGGCTCGCTCGCGAAGGGCGCGCGGCAGCGGGCGCTGCTGGAGGCGGAGGGCGTGCCGTTCAGGGGCGAGCGCGTCGACATGCGCGCGGCGCGGCTGCCCGAGTAGCGTTCGCGGCCGCATGTGGCTCCAGCGCGAGATCCGCCTCGAGGCCCGCCCGCGCGGCTTCCACCTCGTGACGCGCGAGGTCGTGAGCGCGCTGCCGGAGCTGGCCTCGCTGCGCGTCGGCCTGCTGCACGTGCACATCCTCCACACGTCCGCGTCGCTGACGCTGAACGAGAACGCGAGCCCCGACGTGCGGCGCGACTTCGAGAGCTGGTTCAACCGCGCCGTGCCCGAGCGCGCGGCCTACTGGACGCACACGCTCGAGGGCGACGACGACACGACACTCGCACGCTCGCATTGAAGGTTCCACGCGTCCCTCCTCGGCCCCTCGCTCACACTGCCGATCGCCGGCGGCCGGCTCGCGCTCGGCACGTGGCAGGGGATCTACGTGTGCGAGCACCGCGACGCCGGCGGCGCGCGCCGGCTCGTCGCGACCGTCTGGGGCGAGGGCGAGGGCTGACCGCGCCTACGCGGCGCTCTCGGCCTCGGCTTCCGCCTCGGCGAACAGCTCGCGCAGCGGAATGCCGAGGACGGCGGCGAGCGCGAGCAGGACGCTCATGCGCGGGTCGGCCTCGCCGCGTTCGATGCGTCCGAGCTGATCGGGGCTGATGCCGGCGGCGTGCGCCAGGGCCACGCGCGAGACGCCCTGGAGCTCGCGCCGCACGCGCAGCACGGCGACGACCCGCTGCATCGTCTCGCGGCTGGCCGCGCCGAATCCGCCGGCGCCGGGCACGTCAGCCGGCTCCGCCTCCTCCGGCGCGAGCCCCCAGCGCCACAGCGCCTGCGAGGTCGCGGAGCGGTCGCAGAGGCGGTAATGGTGCTGGACCGCGCCGCGATGGTGCGTGCGCCGCACGATGCGGATCAGCCTCAGGTCGCGCAGCCGGCGCACGTGGTGGCTGGCGACGCCGAGCGGGATCTCGAGCGTTGCCGCGAAGCCGCTCGGGGTGCCCGGCTCCTGCTCGAGCAGCGCGCGCAGGATCTCGACGCGCACCGGGTGCGCGAGCGCGCGCGACCAACCGAGGTCGGCGCGCGAGCGCCCGCCGGTGGCCGGCAGCGGCCACGGTGTCCGACGCGCGGTCACGGCGCCGGCTGCCCGCTGGCGTGACGGCGCAGCTCGCCGGCGAGCGCCGCGAGCTGCTCGGGTGAGCATTCGGCCAAGCGCGCACCGGGCTCGGCGCCCGCCTCGGCGGCGACGAGCGCGACGACGGCGGGGTCGGCGCCGCGGAAGCGGCCGAGCAGCATCTCGACCGTCAGCGCTCCCCACGCCGAGACGACGTCGCCCGCGGCCAGCGAGGCGGCGAGCGCGCTCCAGCCGTGCGGGACGTCGAGCAGGCGCGCCGCGAGCAGCAGCCGGCGTGGGTCGACGATCCCGTTGGCGAGGTCCTCGGCGGCAGCGGCGCGCACGGCCTCGTAGCCGGCGACGACCGCGTCGCCCGGCAGGCGCGCCGCCAGCAGCTCGAGCTGCTCGGCGATCTCGACACCTTCGGTAAGCGCCTCGGCGACGCGCCGCACCTCGCCCGCGTCCAGTTCGATCGTCGCATCAGCCGCCATCCCGACATGCGCGTGCGGCCCGACGAGCGCGATGCCGTCCAGCAGCAGCTCCTCGGCGCGGCGGACCAGCTCGGAGATCTGCACCAGCGCCCAGCCGTCCCGGCCGGCGTCGCTCGGCTGCTCGCCCACGGTGCTCATCGAAGGGGACGCCTCGGGCCCCGGCCGAGATGGGGGGTCGGAGCCGGGACCCGGAGGCGTCCTGCGCACCCATCGCCGCCGTCGGCGCCCATGGACGCCACGGCGTAGGGCGGGGTGCTTGCCCGCGCCGCGCGCATTTCGACACACACCGCGAGCGATCGGACGCGACGACCACGGACCCCGTCGCAGAGGGCCCTCGGGGGAAGAGCCGTGCGGTTCGAAGCCTTGTGCGCAGTCATCACCGAAGCGTCGCGGTGGCCGAGTTCGCTCGGAGCCGGGACGACAAGGACGCTACGTCCGCGCGCCGACCCCGGTCAACCCCCTTTCCGTAAATAGTTAGCGCTAGGGGTCAGGCGTCGCCCAGCCGCTGAACTGCCCGCATCGCCCGCATGATCGGCATCTGGATCCGCGGCAGCGAGCCGGCTGCCCGCGCGATCCGCTCCGAGGCCGCGCGCAGCTCGGGGCCGCGCGCACTCGCTTTCGACAGGTACATCGAGACCATCCCAGCGGCGATCAGCGCATGCCGCTCCCCGTTGCGCAGGCGGCGGGCGCCGTCGACCGAGCGGTACACGATCTCGCACAGCCGCTCGACCATCTCGGCCGGGTTGTCGTAGTGCTCGACGTAGGAGTGGTTGCCCTCCTCGCGGTCGGAGCGCTGGTCCACGAACGCGTCGAGCAGCGTGCTGGCCGCGCAGACCCACGGGAAGTAGACCGCCTCCGCCTCCACGACGTCGTCCTCGCGCAGGTGCGGATCGGCGGCGAGGGCGAGGAGGGCGAGCGTCGAGAGCGACGAGCAGGACGCTGCCGTCCATTCGAACCACGCCAGCTCGTGACGGCCGGGGAACTCGCGCGCCGCCCATGCCGCGAGCGCCGCGTTCCGGCGCTCCGGCTGCGACTCGTGGTTGGGGCTCTGGACCGCCATGCGGCCGGCAGATTCGATCGCTCGGGCGCGCACATGCTCGTATCCCGGTAGCTCCGCACAGCCGCGGCGGGTCGTCTCGACGAGCCGCCGGAGGTAGCCGCCGTCCTCTCGCCACGGGTGATGGCGGTAATGATCGGAGATGGGCCCGCCGGGATCGAGCGCCTCGACGAGCGCGCGATGCAGTTGATCGCCGTTCGCCCGCTGTTCGTCGCACGGATGCTCGCTGAGCGTGTCGAGGTAGTCGAGCGCGGTCTGATAAGCGACGAGCGCGCTGAGGAGCGCCGGATCGCGGTGGCTTGGCAGGACAGCGTAGAGCGCAGCGCCCTCCGTGTTGAGCCGCGACGTGGCCAGGTTCGCGAGCGCGTCCGCCCGCAGCCGCGCACTCGGGATCGCCGCGGCGAAGCCCCGCCATTCCGCCACCTCCGCTGCGACCGTGGGGATGACCCATTGGAGTTCGCGCGCTGCTACCGACAGCAGCGCAAGAGCCTGCGAGCGACCGAGGGGCGTCGGATTCCCGCGCCGGGATACGAGATCCCCCTTGTTACGACGTCAATCTTGGAACGCGGCCTCGACCGGAACGCGAGCCGCGAAGTAGCCGGGCAACACCACGATCACCGAGGCGACCGCACTCACCAGGGCGAAGCTCGCGAGCGCGACGCCGAAGCCGACCGACGTTGCCACCGGAAAGCCGGTCACCGAGTTGAGCGCGCGGTCGAGCAGCTGCGCGCCGAAGATGCCGTATGCCGCGCCGACCGTGCATCCGACGCCCAGCAGCAGCGCGGTCTCGAGGATCAGCGCCCGCCACAGCTGGCGATGGTCGATCCCGGTCAGCTTGAGGTCCGCCATGCGGCGGCGACGCTGCCAGATCATCCCGCCCATCGCGGCGCCGATGGCCAGCGTCGCCGCCGCCAGCATCAACGTCGCGATCTGGGACAGGCGTGCAAGGCCGGCACGCGTGGTCGCACGATGACGCTGCTCGCGCTCCGCGACGGTCTCGACGGTGAGCGCGGAGGCCGGACCGAGTGCGCGCTCGACGAGGCGCTGGCCGACAGCCGGCGTCACCCCGGTGAGGCGCACCTGCAACGCGCTCGCGTCGCTGCTGCCCCAGGCCTGCGCGAAGTCGTCCGCGTTGACGATCACCGCACCAGGCGACCACCCGAAGTTGGTGGTGATCGCAGCGACACGCAAGCGCACCGGTCGCGGAGCGTCGAGCGCGAACGCGTCGCCGACGTGCAGATGGCGCTCGCGCGCAAGCACCTCGGAGACGACGGCCCAACCCCCGGCATTCAGCCGCGCCTCGGCTTGGGCGAGGCTTCCTGCGATGACCTCGTGCGGCGGGATCATCCCCTCCGAACCGCGCGGCGGCGCCATCACCCAGACACGCCGGTCCCCGATGTCGAGCAGCGCGCCGCGGTAGATGCGCACCGCGGCCACATGCGGCGTCGCCGCGATCGCCGGGAGCGCCGCGGGCGGGAACGGAACCGTCGCCAGCGCGTTCGCCTGCCCGGCTGCCGACACCCACAGGTCGGTCACCGCGCTCAGCTCGTGCGACGCCGTGTCGAGCGCGCGCTGCAGATCGCGATGGGCGCTCTCGATCGCGGTGCTCCCGAACACGGCGATCGCCGCGATCGCCGCAATCGCCACCGACCGGCTCCCGGCCGACTGCAGCTCGCCGACCGCGATCGGAGGCACCACGCTCGCGACGTGCCGGCGCAGGCGATCGAGCAGCGCGAGCGTTCCGGTGAGGATCGCCGGCAGCAGCGCCAGCATCGACGCGACGAGGGCAGCGACGCCGAGCAACGCCGCCGAGGGCGCGACGACGAGCACGAACGTGGCGAGCGCGAGGCCGGCGGCGCCGACCACCGGCCAGGCGCGCGATCGCAGCACGCTCCCCTTCGCCGTGGCGTCGAGCACGCCGTCGTCGACCGCGTCCATCGCCGGGGCGCGGAATGCGGCGACGAGCGGGCTGAGCGTCGCGAGGACGGCGGCGGCGATGCCCGTGGCGAACGCGAGCAGGATCGCGACGACAGACACCGTCCGGGCATTCCCGACCGGGAACGCGATCGCCAGGTACCCCGGAGACGGCTGGAACACATGACGCGAGAGCTGGTCGCCGAGCGCGATGCCCACCAGCGACGCCCCGACGCCGAGGACGAACGCGTCGAACAGCAGCACCTCGAGCACGCCCCAGAAGCCATAGCCTGACATGCGCAGCTCGGCGATCACCGCACGGCGCTCACGCGCCATCAGCAGCATCGCATTGAAGGCGAGCAGGAACCCGACGAGCGCGCTGATGCTTGCGAACAGCGCGGTCGACTGGTCATTCGGCGTGGCCGCCTGGGCGAACAGCCGGCGGTCGTAGTCGGCACCGCCGACGGTCAGCCGCCCCGCCGCGACGTGTTGCAGCGACCGCCTCGCAAGTTCGGTCTGCCCGGGCTGTGGAGCGACGTAGAGACGCGAGATGCGACCCGGCGCTCCGGCCAGCTCCTGCGCGTAGCCGAGCGGCGCGAACATCACCGGACTGTCCGCGAGCGGTCCCACGTCGCGCCCGCTCACCACCGCACCGACAGGCACCTGTATGGATCGCCCCGCGATCTGCACGGTGATCGTGTCGCCGAACCGCACGCCGAGCGTCTGCGCGAGCGACAACGGCAACACGACGGCGTGCAGCCGGTCGAGGCTGCCGCTCCTGTAGCCGCTCAGCAGCTCTCCCCCGAGACGCGCCAGGCGCTGATCGGCCGCGAGCAGGTAGACCGATCGGGACTGGCCGCCGGCGACGACGTTCGCCTGGGCCACCAGCATGGGTGCGACCGCGCGCACTCCGGGACTGCGTTCCACCTCCCCCACCAGCCGCTCGTCGAAGCCCTGCGGGCCGCGCGCGACGAGCTGGAGCTGCGCGTGGCCGACGAGGCCCTGCGTGAGCTGGGCGATCGACGCGCTGAGGCTGCGGTTGGAGACCTGGACCGCGAACAGCAGCGCGACGCCGACCGCGATCCCCGTGAGTGCGAGCAACTCCTGCACCGCGCGTGCGCGCACGCGGCGACGGTAGAACCACAGCAGGTTGCGGAGGCTCACTGCGGCTGGAGCGTGGCCGGAGGATCCCCCTGCAGGTCCGGTGCGTAGTCGACCAGCCGGCCGTCGCGCAGCGCGAGCGCGCGATCGGCGACGGCGGCCGCCTGCGGGTCGTGCGTGACCAGCAGGACGGCGGTGTCGCGTTCGCGGCACAGCTCGCGCAGCAGCGCGAGCACTTCGGCGCCGCGGCGCGTGTCGAGGTTGCCGGTCGGCTCGTCCGCCAGCAGCAGCCCGGGCTCGGTCGACAGCGCCTTCGCGATCGCGACGCGCTGGCGCTCGCCCATCGACAGCGTGCTCATGCGTCGCTCCGCGCGCTCGTCGAGCCCGAGCCGCTCCAGCAGCGGCGTCATCCGCTGCTGCGCCTCGCGCACGCCCATGCCGGTGCCGACGAGCTTCAGCGACGCGTTGTCGATCGCCGTGAGCCCCGCGATCATGTGGAACGTCTGCAGCACGAAGCCGACGTCGCGCAGGCGGTAGCGGGCCGCCTCGCGGTCGGACAGGCGGCCGACGTCGCGGCCCGCGACGCGCACCTCGCCGCTGTCGGGCGACATCACGGCCGCGATCAGCTTCAGCAGCGTCGTCTTGCCGGAGCCGCTCGGGCCGTACAGCGCGACCAGCTCGCCGCGCTCGACGATCAGCGACACGTCGTCGACGGCGCGCACCGGTTCTCCGCCGGCGACGTGGTAGTGCTTGACGAGGCGCCGGATCTCGAGCATCACGCCCGCCCGTCACGCCGCTGGGGAAACGCGATCACCTCGCCGCTGGCCCTGCGCGCCGCCTGGATCAGCTCGCCGTCGCCGAGCGACATCACGCGGTGCGAGCGCAGCGCGTCCGGGACCTCGGGGACGGTCGCCAGCACGGCCATGTGCTGCTCCTCGGCGATCGCGCGCAGCAGCCCGAGGACCGTTTCGCGCTCCTCGATCCCGAGTCCGCTCGTCGGGTCGTCGGCGAGCAGCAGCGCCGGGTCGCGGACGAGCGCGTGGGCGATCGTCACCAGCGTGCGCTCCGCGTCGGACAGCTCGTGCCAGCGCGCACTCGCGAGGTCGCCCGCGCCGACCCGCTTGAGCGCGCGCGTCGCGCGGCGTTCCGCCTCCTCCGCGGCGACGACTCTCAGCAGCGGCAGCGCGACGTGGTCGAGCATCCGCATGCCGGAGGCGAACGGCCCCTGGCGGCCGACCCAGCCGATGTGCGGATGGATGCCGGTGAGGCGCCGGAAGCGGCCGGACCCGAGCTCGCGCCCCTCGAAGCGCACACGACCTGAGTCGGGCGCTTCGATCCCCGCCGCGATCCGCAGCAGCGTCGTCTTGCCGGCGGCGCGCTGTCCGAAGATCGCGACCAGCTCGCCGGGCTCGACCTCCAGCGAGACCGCGTCGAGCACCACGATCTCGTGGCGCCCGCGCCAGTGGCTCTTGCTGACCCGCTCGAGCGCGAGCAGCGTCATCGTGGTTCAGGCTCGGAGGACGGCGCCGCCGGCACAGGTCCCAGCCTGCCCTCGTGGCGCTGGATCGCCCGCTTCATCGCGGCGCGGATCTGCTGCACCGCCTCGATGCGGACGGCGAGCTGCGCGGCCTCCGTACGCCGCAGCCACGCCTGGCCGATCTCGCGCCACTCGACGTCCTGGCGGCGCAGGTCCTCGACGGGCCCTCCCTGCTCCCCGAGCTCGGTCATCCGCTCGAGGCACGCGCTCTCCAGCTCGCGCGCCAGCTCGACGAGCCACGGCAGGTCCTCGGGGCTGGCGAACGCGACCTTCAGCCAGAAGGGGTCGCGCTGCGGCGCGAGGTCGGTCGGCGCGCGCACCCAGGCGCGGAACTCGTCGTGTCCCATCTCGGTCGCCTCGTACCAGACGACGCCGCGGTGGGCGGAGACGACAGCGCCGTCGGCACTCGCCTCACGGGCGCGGATCATGCCTTCGGCGCGCAGCGATCTGAGCGCCGGGTAGACCGCGGTCTCCGACGGACGCCAGCCTTCGATGCGCTGCTCGAGGCGCTGGATCAGCTCGTAGCCGTAACCCGGCCGCTCGATCACCAGCCCCAGCACGGCGTGCTTCACCGACATGGCAGCTCTCCTCCGTCCCCAACGATTGAACCCAACCGTACACAAAAGTCACATGTGTGCGCTAGAGGGTAGACAGAAACCGGTGCGTCATGCTATGCGCGCACGGGTAGTCGAAGTCGGGGCCGTCACCTCGGCTGCGGCTGCGGCGGGTCAGCCGAACAGCGTCAGGTCGGGCTCGCGCTCGCCGCGCAGCACGGCGAGGTCGACCTCGACGCACGCGATCCCGCGACTCTCCGCAAGCACGCGTGCCTGCGGCTTGATCTGCTGAGCCGCGAGCACGCCGCGGCAGTCGGCCATCGCCGGGTCGAGGCGGATGCGCACGAGGTAGCGCGAGAGCTGCTCGACGGCGTCGATCGTGCCGATGCGCTTGATCTCGACGGCGATCCAGCCGTCCGCCTCGTCGCGGCACATCAGGTCGACCGGGCCGATGTCGGTCGCCCACTCGCGCCGCACGAGCCGGAAGCCCTCACCGCACCACTGCGGCTGCTCGGCGAGCAGCTCCTGCAGGTGCGCCTCGACGCCGTCCTTCTCCAGCGCCGCGGCCTCACCCATGTCATGCGTCACGTCGGACAGCACCTCCGCGATGCGGATGTCGAGGCGATCCTCGGTGTCACCTGCATGCTTGCGCACGACGATGTGACTGTCAGACTCCTCGATCACCGTTGGCGGAGTCATCCAGTTGCTCGGCTTGAAGCCGCCGTGGTCGGCATGCACCATCACCGACCCGTCCGACTTGACCATGATCAGCCGCAGCGCCTCCGGCAGGAGCGCATCGAGACGGCCCGTGTAGCGGACCTCGCAGCGGGCTACGATCAGGCGCACGGCCGGCAGAGTAGGGCGTCCAGCGGACATCCGGATCGTTCAGGCGACGGCGACCGGCGGGGGCCGACTCGCGCGACTGGCGCGGTGCCCTCACTGACCAGGCAGGTGAAAGAAGAGGACAGTCAGGGTTGCGGTCCGGCTAGCGTCGTCGGGCCAACGGATGCGGCAGCGCAGCTCCGTGTCGTACTCGTTGGGCGCCCAGCCGTCGAACTCGCGACGCGCAGCGAGCGTCTCACGGGCCTTGATGACAATTGCGGCCGGATCACGTGCGGCGACAAAGAAGATCAGCGCGAGCCGGCTGTCGCGCCAAGTGCTGTAGCCATAGAGCTGGTCGAGAGCGCGCCCCAGGTCTTTGACGCCGGACCACCATTTGCACTCGCCGATGAACGCGTTGTTGTCTTGGACCCGCAGGAGCAGGTCAGTCTTGCCGCTCTTGTTGAAGACCTCGGCGCCCGCCTGGCCGCGATACTGCGCGTTGAGGGCAACCAGGAGATGGTCTCGCAGACGCTCCTCGGGCCGCCCGGCGAAATCGGCTGGCGTCCGTTCCATCGCCTTACCCATCGGTCGAATCACATCCAAGATCTCGTCGTAGAACCGCCCGAGGATGGGACCGCTGGGCGGTTCGGGCTTCGGCGTCAGCGTGCTGATCGCGACGCGGCGCTCGATCTCTGGCAGCGAGAACGGCTTGGGCGCGTCCTCGCGGCGACGGACCGGCACGGTGAGACCCGACAGGAACACGCTGTGGCGAACCAGCTCGCAGCGGCGCTCTTCGATCGCCGCTGCGGCGAAGGTTCCCAGCCCGGCGTTGTGATGCTCCACTTCAGCGGCGATCTTTGCCGCACCGTCACGAATGTGTCCGGCCACTTCGTTGATCTCCCGGTCCAACTCGCTTGTTCCGCGTGCCAGCGGCCATTCCCAGCGGCGGTACACCACACCATCCTCAAGCGTCGCATCGACGACCGGAGTGCCACCAGCCGGACTACTACGTAGCAACTCGGCGTCACCCTCGACCGGGATGACCAGCCGGACTTCACGGCCCGGACGAAGTATTGGCCCACCCCACTCGCTCGCCGTGAAGGTCACGCCCGGCATGCCCGTAGCGTCAACCTCTCGCTCGCCAAGATCATCTACCCGCATCCGCTCCATCACGGCCACGGGCGCCACGCGAGCATGCTTCTCAGCAAGATGTGCCGCCCATTGTCTCGCGTCCGCGTCGCGCACGTAGCTCTCCGGTTCCGCACGCACCGCCGCGATGATCTGATGCTCGCCTACGGCCAACACACCGGCAAGCGAGCGGCGGGGATCAAAGAACGGACGGTTCATGCCGCAACGGCGTACGAGACGTGATCCGCGCGGATGGCTGCACCGAGACGCACCCGTAAACCCTACGAAGCAGTCCGGATGCGGGCCGACCAGACGCCCGTCACGCCGCGCGGCGCGCCAGCACGTCCAGCACGACGACCCGATCCGGGGCGCGCAAGGCAGAGCTGGCGGCGGCGAGCAGGGCCTCGCGGTCGAGGCCGTAGCGGTCGGCCGTGATCACAAGCGGCTCCTCGATCCCGAGATCGGGATGGGCGAGCTCGATCGCGACAGCGCGACCGTCGAGGACGGACACGACGGCGCGGGGGTGCGGCTCCTCGTCGCCGTCGACGCGGTCGACGTCCTGGAGGTAGATGGCGACGAGGTCGGCCTTGCTGTCGAAGTCGGCACGCACGTCAGTCCCTCCTCTCGTGGATCGTGATGACGTAGGTCGGATCGTCTTGGGCGATCACGACACGGTAGAGCTGGCCGCGCACATGGGCGTAGTACCGCGGATTTCCCTTCGCGTCAACGTCAGCTCTCTCGGGAGCAGCAACGATGCGCTCCACCTCTGCCAGCGCCAAGCCGCTCCACCGTGCCTTGTTCTTCGCATGCCGGCTGAAGCGCATTGCTCGGAGGATGGTTCGCCGAGCCCAGAGCGTCTACCCGATATGCCTTGGATCTCTTGCACCGGCGGCGGAGGCTGCTCTACCATGCGAGTGCTGGTACGACGCTTTTGGGGGAGTTGCGCGTTATCCGGTTTAATGCGCGGTGTCGTGCCCGACTGCACCGTGATCGCCACCGCTGACATCGAGAGCCGCCTCGCGGCCGCTGCTGCGCGAAGACGCGCGTTCGTCGTGTCTCGAAGACGCACGTTCGTCGCGTCCAACTCGCGATGACCCGCGCGACGCTCGCCTCCGGAGGCCGCTGAGGCCCGAGCGAGCGTCATCCGCACAGTTCGCACGTCAGCTTTCGACTCCAGGAGATCACCGAACGCCATGTCCGCCACCGCTTCCAGCACCACATCCGTCGCCACCCCCGCGCCGCTGATCTGGCCCGAGCGCGACGTCCACTCGCTCACGTCCGTGGACCTCGACCCGGCCCTGCCGAAGAACGTCGAGGCGCTGCTGCCGCAGCTGCGCCAGCTCGCCGCGCTCGGCGACGCGCTGCGCGCGCTGCAGACGCTCGACGGGTCGTTCGTGCACGAGGCGCACGCCCGCGCGCTCTCGCAGGGCTCGGCCAAGCTGATGGAGGAGATCGCCGACTCCGACGCCGTCTCCGAGGCGCAGCGGGACATGCTGCGCCGCCGCGCCGCCGCGCTCGCCGAACTGCGCCACGACACGGGGATCTCGCACGACGAAGCCGCGCTCACGACGCCGCAGAACCTCACCGTGATCGCCGGCCCGATGTGCACCTTCCGCAACAAGACGCGCACGCCGCTGCACTCGGTCGTCGCGTGCACCGCGCACGAGCAGGGGGATCGGCTGATCGCCGCGCTCGACGCCTCCTCCGGCGCCGTCCTGCAGGAGGTCAACGGCTACTGCGGCACGCCCGACGTGACGGTCGGCGGGATCTTCGCGATGCAGGTCACCGACCTGATCGCGATGGGCGGCGAGAGCAACGCCTTCCCGAAGCACTTCGCCTACTTCCTGCCGGAGGACGAGGGCGCCGGCTACGGCGAGGTGTTCAACAAGACGATCCTCTTCCGCAACGTCTACGGGCTGCGCTACGAGCACATCTCCAAGCCGCTCGGCGACGCGCTGCTGAAGGGCTACCGGCCGAACCCCAGCGTCGACGTCCGCAACGTCCTGATCACCTGGATGCGCGGCCACGACATCGCGCACGCGGTCACAACCCCGCGCGTCGGCCGAGTGGAGCCGCAGGACGTCGGACACGAGCCGTGGTACGCGCTGCAGGAGGCGATAGCCGACGCATACGGCAGCGCGATGGCGTTCACCGACACGTGGCTGGAACTCGCCGGCTGCTCGCTCGACGACATGGTCGCCGTCTACCTCGCCGAGGCGCTGCACTACCTGCGCCGCCACCCGCGCAACTGGGGGGACGCCGGCGCGGCCTCGGTCGAGCTGAGCTTCCTCGCCACCCACGGCGCGATCGACGTCCACCGCGACGGCACCATCTCGTGGGACACCGAGCGCGTCGTGGAGGGCGTCCACAGGCTCTGCACGACGCTCGAGCGCGACGTCGTCTCCGCGCCGGAAAGCGCCGCCGTCCAGCGCGTGCTCGACACCTATGGCTGGCGCGAGGACAGCGTCCTGGCGCCGACGCTGCGCAAGATCCGCGAAGAGCTCGGCGGCGTGCCGACCTCGTTGGCGTACCTGTAGGGGCTGCGGACGGGCGGGGCGGCGCACCGCTCAAGCGCTCGCCGCGCTCGCGGCGTGCGCCGATGGCATCGAGGGGAGGGAGCGGCTGCGCGATCGTGGTCGGCTCCCCTCCAGCCCGCTCCACTTTCAAGTCTGGTCGTTTATGGCCGCTATACGGGCACAGATGACCAGAGTTAATTTCGGTGCATGCGAGACCGGGGACCACCCCCGGCCGAGAGCCGCCCGAACCGGCGGCGCGACCGCTCCCTGCTCACCCCCTCCCCAGCCAAGCAGCCCACGCGCGGCGGGGCAGACGGTCTGAGCGGAGCGCCGCCCCGGCCGCGTCAGGCCGAGACCGGCAGCGGCTCGAGCGAGAACATGCCGACCGTCTCCTCCAGCTCGCGTATGCGCTCGTAGTCGCGGCGCAGCACGTTGCGGTCGGGGTGTATGAAGTAGATGATCCCGGGGCAGGAGAAGAGGTCGATCGTGGGGGTGATCGTGTCGCCCGGACCGGCCATCGAGATCGTGCCGGCGAAGGACTTGAGCTGCTCGACCTCCTTCATGCCCGCCTCGGCGACGATGCGGCCCTCCTGGTGGGAGATCAGCATCACGCAGTAGGAGGCGGCTCTCAGCGTGTAGCCCTCGGCGGCGCGCCGGGCGACGGAGGGCGGGTCGAGGTAGGCGTCGACGGTCACAGTGACGTGACTCGGCGTGCAGCGGTCCATGATGTCGTCGCGCACGGACCCGTGCATGCGCGCGCCGCACTCGACGAGCACCGGACCGGTGTCGGTCAGCATCACCTCGGTGTGCGCCGGCCCGTACCTGACGCCCAGCGCGTCGAGCACCGAATGCACGTACGGGATCACCTGGTCCTGCTGCTCGCCTCTCGGGTCGAGCAGCTCCTCGTAGTCGTAGACGAACGCCGCGCCGACGCGCCGCTTGTTGTCGCGCCAGCACTCGGAGACATGGTGGATGCCGTCCCAGCTGATCGAGTCGGTGAACAGCTGCGTGCCGCGCAGCAGCTCCTGCACGAGCAGCTGCTCGTTGGCGCCGTGCAGCGCGTTGGGTTTGCCGATCGTCTCGGCGAAGGCGGCGCGGATCGCGTCCGGCGTCTCGCACAGGACGACGCCGTCGGTGCCGGCGCTGTCGACCGGCTTCACGACGACCGGCCAGTCGGCACGCGCGGCCGCCCAGGCGACCGCGTCGTCCGCGGAGCCGGTCTTGCACTCCTCGATCGCGCGCACGCCGGCGGCGCGCAGCGCCTGCGCCATCAGGTGCTTGTCGCGGCGCGCGGCGCTCAGCGCGGTGCCATTCGACGGCAGGCCGAGGCGCTCGCTCAGGGCGTCCGACACCAGCACGCCCGGCTCGGAGCCGACGACGACGAACGCCGGGTCGAAACGCGCGACCTGCTCGGCCGTCGCGGCGATGTCGCCCGCATGGATCACGTTCGCGACGAAGTCGTCGCGCTGCAGCGCACGCAGGTAGAAGTCCGGCGGCTGCGGCGAGGACTGCACGTGCACGACGTCGAGCCCCGCGGCGTGGAAGCGCGGGGCGAGTCTCGCGCCCGTGGAGTAGGCGTCGACGACGACGGCGGTGCGTCTGCTCATGCGCGGGCCACCAGCACGAGCCGGTCCGTCGGCTGCTTCGGGTGACCGTCGAAGCCGCCGTACCGCTGCACGTCGCGGAAGCCGGCGTCCGACACCATCGCCGCCAGCTCGCCGGCCTCGTACAGGCGCGTGTCGATGTCGAGCGTCTGGCCGTCGGCGGCGGTGTATCTGACGTGCAGCACGTGCGTCTCGGGATCGCACCAGAGGTGCTCGTGGACGCCGTCGTCCTCCCGGTCGACGACGGTCCCGAGCGGCCCGAGCCGCGCCTGCGAGCGCTCGATGTCGCTCAGCTCCATCACCAGCGCGCCGCCCGGCTTCAACGCGTCATGCCACGTGCTCAACACGGCCGCGTCGTCCTCGACCGTCGCGCCGTAGCCGAACGACGAGTAGACGTTGACGATCGCGTCGAAGCGCTCGACCTCGCCGGGCAACGGCTGCGTGAGGTCATGCACGAGGTACGACGGACCGGGGTTGCGCGTGCGCGCCTCTTCGATCACCGCGGGCGAGATGTCGACGCCGACCGCGTCGAAGCCCATCTCCTGCAGCACGCCGACCGTGCGCCCGAAGCCGCAGCCGGCGTCGAGGATCCGCGCGCCGGGCTCCAGCCCGGCGAGCGCGACGATCTGTTCGCACTCGGTGCGCGTCTCCTCGTAGCGCCCGAGCTGGTCGGACATCGCGATGAACGCCGGGCCCATCGCGTCGACGTCGTTGAGGTTCCCCACGTCCCCCGTCCCCCCTTGCGTCACGCCTGCGCCACCAGCACGAGCCGGTCGGCGGGCGCCTTGACCTTGCCGGTGAAGTCGCCGTACGCGGAGATGTCGGTGAAGCCGACCTGCTCGAACATGCTCACGAGGTCTTCCTGCTCGTACATCCGAATCCGCGAGTCGACGACGTCGCCATCGAGCTCGTAGCGCACGTGCAACTCGCCCGTCGCGAAGCTGACGGTGAGCGTTTCCTTCACCCCGTTCGTCCAGCGCACGACCGGCTCGGCGTCGCTTCTCAAGCGGTGCCGCGAGCGCTCCAGGTCGGACAGCTGCATCACGATCGAGCCGCCCGGCCGCAGCGCGCGGTGCAGGCAGGCGAGCATCTCCATGTCTTCCGAGACGGTGACGCCGTAGCCGAACGACGAGTAGACGTTGACGAGCGCGTCGAACGGCCCGACGTCCGCGGGCAGCGGCTGCGTGAGGTCGTGCACGAGGTAGCGCGGGCCGGAGCGGCGCCGCTCCGCCTCCGCTATCGCCGCCGGAGAGATGTCGATCCCGACCGCTTCGACGCCGTGCCGCGAGAGCGCTTCGGCGAAGCGGCCGAAGCCGCAGGCGGCGTCGAGCACGAGGTCGCCCTCCTGCAGGCCGAGCAGCTCGATCACCTGCTCCGCCTCGGCTTCCGTCTCCTCGTAGCCGCCGAGCCGCTCGGCGACGCGCATGTACGCGGGGCCGTACGTGTCGACGTCGTTGAGGACGCGCTCGTCGGTGGTGGTCGCTGTGCCCTGGGGGGGATTCATGGCGTCGCGGCTCCTGTGGTCGTCTCGGCCCGTCGCAGCGTCTCGGCGCGGGCGGCGTCGGCGCCGGCGCGCACGAGCCCGAGCGCGCCGAGCCCGCTGACAAGGATCGCACGCATCACGCGCCCCACGCGGGGATCGTGCTCGCCGTCGAGGTACCAGCCGCTGAGATGGCCGACATAGCGGACGTACTTCAGCAGGTCGAGGTCCTCCAGGGCGACCGCGAGGTTGCGGCGATGGACCTGCGACTGCAGGACGATGTGGCGGTAGGCCGGGTCCTCGGGCGCGGGGTCGGGCGCGCCGTCGTTCGCGGTGTCCCACGCCTTGCTCCATGCGAGCGCGATGCGCCAGCCGGTGTTGTGGTCGGGATCGAGGAAGTGGTCGACGCTCGGCATCACGAGCCCCTTGTGAACGGGCTTGTCGAGGCAGTAGCCGAGCACCGCGATCGCGACGAGGTCGTCGGCGGAGACGAGCGGCTCGCCCTCGCGCGCGAGCGCGCGCACCTCGGGCCGCGCCGCCAGCTCGTCCAGCAGCCGGTCGACGAGCTGCGCGGTGCCCTTCGAGCTGCTCAGCTCGCCGTCGACCTCGGAGGAGACCATCCCGTGCACGATGTGCAGGCTCGGCAGCACGCGCAGGTCCGGCTCGAGTCTCGTCAGCAGCTCCTCGGCGTGGATCACGTGCGCCTTCCACTCGTCGCCGGAGAGATGGATCAGATCCGTGCCCTGCTCGGCGATCATCAGGTCGCGCCACATCGCGACGACGCGCAGGTGGTGGGTGGGGAAGCCGTCGGCGCGCGTGAGCGGCATCACCGGGTAGGAGTCGTCGCCCGTCAGGTAGGCGATCGTGCCGCGGTCCTCCCTGACGAACACGCCGCGCTCGATGCCGAGCTGCGCGACCTGCTTGCTCGTCTGCGTGCGCTGCGAGTCGTAGATGATCCGCTCGAAGCGGAGGCCGAGGCGCGCGAGCGTCTCGTTCTGCCCGTCGACCGCCCAATCGCGCACAGTGCGCCACAGCGCGAGCGCCTCCGGGTCCTCGCGCTCGACGCCGCTCAGCAGCTGCTGGGCGAGGTCGTCGCGTTCGTCGAGGTCGCGCGCGACGGGGGCGTCGGCGTCGTGGACGTCGGCCGGCGGGCCCTCCTCGCGCGCATAGCGCGCGTACAGCTCGCCGACGAACTGGTCGCCCTTGACGCCCGCCTCCTCAGGCGTCTGCGGCGCGGCGTAGCGCTGGTAGCCGGCCATCGCCTCGCCCATCGAGCGGCCCGCGTCGCCGATGTGCGACTGGCGCTCGGCGTGCGCGCCGGCCGCGCGCAGCGCCATCGTGACCGCCTGGCCGAGCGCGATGTTGCGCAGGTGGCCGACGTGCAGCGCCTTCGTCGCGTTCGGGTCGCAGAAGTCGACTATCGCCCTCGTCCCCCCGCGCAGGTCATCGGTCTCCATGCCGGTGAAGCGGCCCGCCTCCAGGCCGGCGCCCGTCGCGGCGATCCGCTCGTCGGCGAAGCGCATCAGGAAGCGCTGGCCCTGCTGCTCGACGGAGGCGATCGCGGGGTCCGCGGTCAGCGCCTCCTGCGCATGAGGCGCGGCATCCGCCTGGAGCGCGATCGCGCTGACGTCGGCGTCCTGGTTCGCTCTCAGGATCGGCACGACGCGGAACGCGGCCGGGTCGACGGCGCGCAGCGTCGCCTCGACGGCGTCGAGCAGGTTGTCCGTCTGCAGCGGTGCGGCCTCATCCATCCGTGTGCTCCCCCCCGAGCGAGTCAGCACGCGAGACGGGGCTCGAACCCGCAACCATCGGCTTAGAAGGCCGGTGCTCTACCAATTGAGCTACTCGCGCATATGCGTGGCGGCTCCGCCGGACGGAGACCCCCAAGCCCTGCGGGAGTCTAGACCAGACCGGCTCCGCAGGGCGGGGGGACGCGCCGCTCACGAGGCCACGCTCTCCGCCGGCAGCACGCGCGGCGCGCGCTCGCGCAGCGCGCCCAGCAGCGACAGCACCTCGGGGTCGCGCGCGAAGCCGAGTGCGTGCTCGCAGGCCTCGATCGCGTCGGTCACGCGGTCCGTGCGCGCAAGCGCGTGCGCGTAGCGCGACCAGGCGGTCGGCGACTCGGGCGCGAGCAGCGTCGCCGCCTCGCAGGCGGTCACCTCTGCGCCGACGTCGCCCGACAGCTGGTGCACGAGCGCGAGATCGAGCAGGCCCTCGACCGTCGGCGCGAGGCCGCGCGCGTGCTCCAGCGCCTCCTGCGCGCCGCGCCGGTCTCCGAGCCGCAGTCGCAGCCGGCCGAGGCGTTCCCACGCGGAGGCGTCGGTCGGCGCGGTCGCGGTCTCGCGCAGGGCGGAGTCGCGCGCGAGGTCGTAGGCGCGCATGTCCTCGTAGATGCGGGCGGCGAAGCGGTGCGGCGTCGGGCGGTCGGGCTCGGCCCGCGCCCAGTCGCGCACGGCGCGGGCCGCCGCCGGCAGGTTGCCGGACTGCCAGAAAGCGACCGTGAGCTGGCGCAGCACGACCGGGTTGCGCGGATCGGCGTCGCGCGCGTAGATGAGGCGCTGCGCGGCGAGCGCCGGATCGCCCTCTGCGAGCGCGTGGCGGGCGGCCGTCATGAAGCGCTCGACGCGATCGGCCGCCGGGTCGGGCTTGGAGAAGTCGACGAAGTGCAGCGTTCCGGCGGGGATCGTGCGGATGCCGTGCTGGAACTTGACGCGCGCCCACTGCTGCGTGTCGTCGCCCTCGCCGGAGAAGTAGATCCCGGTGACCGAGCCGACGCCCCACTCGGGGTAGGCGTTGCAGCGCGCGTAGCGGTGCACGACCGAGTGGTCGGGCATGCGCGAGCCGAACGGGTCGTGTCTGGCCTGCTCCTCCTGCGCCTCGCGCTGGCGCTGCTGCTCGGCGTAGGCGCGCGCCCCTTCCTCGGCGCGGCGCTTGCGGGCGGCCGCGGCGGCGACCTTGACGGCGTTGCCGGAGACCTTGCCGCCGCGCGAGGTCTCGGCGAGCTGCTCGAGCTGGTCGGCCGCCTCGTTGATCGCCTGCAGGTGGCGCTGGTGCTCGTGCTGGCGCCCGGGCGGGGCGATGTCCGGATGCCAGCGCTTCGCCATCTTGCGGCGCGCCAGCTGCACCGCCCGCTTGTCGAAGGGCGGCTCGAGCTCCAGCAGCAGGATCCCCTGCTCGATGTCGAACACCGTCGGCATGACCGTCTGAGGGTAGCGATGGCGGCGAGGCCGGGGTGGCTATCCTCCGCGGTCGATGTCGGCCCAGTACATCTTCACGATGCACCGCCTGTCGCGGTCGTTCCCGCCCGACAAGGAGGTGCTGAGAGAGGTCTCGCTGTCCTTCTATCCGGGCGCGAAGATCGGCGTGCTGGGCTACAACGGCGCCGGCAAGTCGACGCTGCTGCGGATCATGGCGGGGACCGACACGGAGTACCGCGGCACGGCGCAGCTCGCGCCCGGCGCAAGCGTCGGGATGCTCGAGCAGGAGCCGCATCTGGATCCGGCCAAGGACGTGCGCGGCAACGTCGAGGACGGCGTCGCCGAGCTGCGCGGCCTGCTCGACCGCTTCAACGAGCTGTCGATGAACTACTCGGACGAGACCGCGGACGAGTTCGCCCGCCTGCAGGAGCAGATCGACGCGGCCGACGCGTGGAACCTCGACACGATGCTCGACACGGCGATGGACGCGCTGCGGCTGCCGCCGGGCGACGCGGATGTGACGAAGCTCTCGGGCGGCGAGCGGCGTCGGGTCGCTTTGTGCCGCCTGCTGTTGCGCGCGCCCGACCTGCTGCTGCTCGACGAGCCGACGAACCACCTCGACGCCGAGTCGGTCGCGTGGCTGGAGACCCATCTGAGCGAGTACAGAGGGACGATCGTCGCGATCACCCACGACCGCTACTTCCTCGACAACGTCGCCGGCTGGATCCTCGAGCTGGACCGCGGGCGCGGGATCCCCTACGAGGGCAACTACAGCGGCTGGCTGATCCAGAAGCAGGAGCGCCTCGAGCAGGAGGAGCGCTCGGACAAGACGCGCAGACGCACGATCGCCAAGGAGCTGGAGTGGGTGCGGATGAACGCATCCGCCCGCCGCGCGAAGCCGAAGGCGCGGCTGAACGCCTACGAGCAGCTCCTCGCCGAGGAGCGCAACGTCAAGCTCGACGAGGTGCAGATCCACATCCCCGCCGGCCCGCGGCTCGGCGAGGTCGTGATCGAGGCCGAGGGACTGCGCAAGGGCTACGGCGAGAAGCTGCTGATCGAGGACCTCACGTTCAAGCTGCCGCGCTCCGGCATCGTCGGCGTGATCGGCCCCAACGGCGCCGGCAAGACGACGCTGTTCCGCATGCTGACCGGGCAGGAGCAGCCGGACGCGGGGTCGTTGAAGCTCGGCGAGACGGTCGACCTGGCCTACGTCGACCAGTCGCGCGACGCTTTGGATCCCGACAAGTCCGTGTGGGAGGAGATCTCCGGCGGCGACGACCAGATCATGGTCGGCGAGCGCAAGATGTCCTCGCGCGCGTACGTGAGCGGCTTCAACTTCAAGGGCACCGACCAGCAGACGAAGGTCGGCAAGCTGTCGGGCGGCGAGCGCAACCGCGTGCACCTCGCGAAGCTGCTGCGCAGCGGAGGCAACGTGCTGCTGCTCGACGAGCCGACCAACGACCTCGACGTCGACACGCTGCGCGCGCTGGAGGATGCCCTGCTTGCGTTCCCCGGCTGCGCGGTCGTGATCTCCCACGATCGTTGGTTCCTCGATCGCATCGCGACGCACGTGCTCGCGTTCGAGGGCGACTCGCAGGTGCGCTGGTTCGAGGGGAACTTCGACGCCTACGAGGAAGAGCGTCACTCCCGTCTTGGCGCTGACGCGGACCGCCCGCACCGCATCCAGTACAAGAGACTCGTTCGATCGTAAGCCGGAGCGCCGGCGCGGGCGGCGGACCGCCCGCGCCTCGGCTTCCTCTACGGCTGGTTGACGTTCGCGCCCGAGCCGCGCGCGAGCCGCTGCGTGCCGATCGAGTCGAACTTGGCGGCGAAGCTGCCGCTCGCGGTGCCGGTCGCGCTGGTGCTCGTATGCGTGCCGACCGCTCTGAACAGCAGCGTGCCGGCCAGGAACGGCGAGGCGCCCTTGCCCTTCGCGCTCGACGCGTCCTTGGCGATGCTCAGCGCGGAGGCCGGCGCCGTCTCGCTGATCGTGTGCTGCAGGATCCAGTTGCCGGCAGCGCTCTGCTGCGTCAGCGACGCGCTCTCCATCACCTTGCCCTTGCCGAATCTGACGAACGTCGCTTGCAGCCTGCCGAGCTTGCCGGCTCCGAGTGTCGAGAGGCCGGGTCCGCCGAAGCCGCCGCCCCCGGAGCCGCAGAAGAAGGAGCCCGACTGGCTGAGCGCGGCCTTGAAGCTCGTGCGTCTGAACGTCTTGAAGAAGCGCTTGTCGAGCTTGGCCGTGAGCGTGCCTCTGAGCGTTCCGCTGCGCGACAGCGTTGCTCTACCGGTGCACCCGGGCGGCAGGGATCTCTTCGCCGGGCCGCTCGCGGTGAACGTCAGCGCGACTCTGCCGTGCGAGCCCCACGAGGCGACGATCTGCGCCGTCGAGAGGTCGGGCGCGGCGGTGTAGCTGACGCCGGCCAAGCCGTAGTTGCGAAGCGTGTGGGTCTGGGTTGCGCCGTGCGACGTGCGGACGAAGTCCAGCTCGCCGCCGCCGAACGACGTAGCGGTGAAGGTGACCGCGTAATGCTTGACGCTGCCGAGCGTGGCGCTGAGCATCGGCGGTACGGTCACGGCGCCGGCCGTCGCGGGCAGCGCCAGCGCGAGCAGTGCGGCGGGGAGTGCACAGGCGCTGAGCCTGGTGAGGAGACGCATGCGGTTCGATTCCTTCCCTCGTGGATCGGCGACGCAGTCAACCGCACCACGCGGCGCGTTGGCAAGCGGGACGGGCCGGTCGGCGCATCCGCGCGCGGGCGCGACCCGCGCACTGCGCTTGTGCACCGCGCTAGGGTCCGGTGCATGGGAGATGTCTCGAAGGCCGTGCTGATCACGGGCTGCTCGTCGGGCATCGGGCGGGCGACGGCGCGGCGGCTGGCCGCCGCCGGCTGGACCGTCTACGCGACCGCACGGCGCGTCGAGTCGATCGCCGACCTCGAGGCGGCCGGCTGCCGCACGCTCGCGCTGGACGTGACCGACGAGGACTCGATGGTCGCCGCCGTGCGCGCTGTGGAGGACACGCACGGCGCGGTCGGCGTGCTGATCAACAACGCCGGCTACTCGCAGAGCGGCGCGATCGAGACGGTGCCGCTGGAGGCGGTGCGCCGCCAGTTCGAGACGAACGTCTTCGGCCTGGCGCGGCTGACGCAGCTCGTGCTGCCGAAGATGCGCGACCAGCGCTGGGGCAAGGTCGTCAACCTCGGGTCGATGGGCGGCAAGCTCGTGTTCCCCGGCGGCGGCTGGTATCACGCAACCAAGTTCGCGCTCGAGGCCGTCAGCGACGCGCTCCGCTTCGAGGTGCGCGGCTTCGGGATCGACGTGATCCTGCTCGAGCCGGGCCTGATCACGACCGAGTTCGGCAACGCGGCCGCCGCGAGCATGACGCAGGTCGACAGCTCGCCGGCGGCCGCCGACGGCGACCCCTACGCGACGTTCAACGCGACCGTCGGCTCCGTCACCCAGGACGCCTACACCGGCCCGATGCGCCTCCTCGGCGCCGGCCCGGACAAGGTCGCGAAGGTGATCGAGAAGTCGATCACCAAGCGCCGCGCCCCCACCCGCGTGACGATCACCCCCTCCGCCAAGCTCTCGATCCCCTCGCGCCGGCTGATGCCCGACCGCATGTGGGACGCGATGATGCGCGCGCAGTTTCCGACGCCCGAGTAGCCCCCGACGCCCGCTCCGCTGTGTTAGGTTGGGTGCGATCTCACGCGCCTGGATCATCGCCTGGGTGCGTCGGCACCGATGCCGTGTTCGGCGCTTGCTCGGACGTGACATCCCAGGCCGCCGTTCGTACGTGGCACCGGTGACCGGAGGCGCGTACCCGATAGGCACGCCTGCGGCGTGCCACGACCGAAAGAGGCCAACCGCTCACCCTGCTGGCCAACCCATGTCGAGCAACTCGCCTTCTAGGAGGAGATGACTATGCCCACACGCAGCACCGTGCTGCTTGCGGCCCTCACGTCCGCAATCATCCTCGCTGCCGCTGCTGGAACCGGGTCCGCAAACCGCCTTTCGTTCAGCTCAACCACCTTCAGAGCGGTGTGGAGGCCCCTCACTTTCAGCGAATCGCTCTTTGCGCCTGCCAGATGCCCGGTCACGCTCGAAGGCAGGTTCAACTCAGCAACCATCAACAAGACTACCGCCGCTCCAATCGGCCAGGTGACAAGGACAGCCGTGGGCGCGTGCGAAGAAAATGCGGCGACAGCGCTCACCGAAACGCTTCCCTGGGACCTTACCTATCAAAATTTCTCGGGCACGCTACCCGTGATAGGAACAATCAGGGTGTACCTCCTTGGCGCCGCCTTTAGATTCAGGTCCGGAATAAGCACGTGCACAGCAACGACTGAAGTCTTGCACCCAGCACAGCTCATAACCGAAATACAAAGAGAAATGGGCGGAGCCCTTCATCTCATAAACCTCAGAGCCGACCCATCGAAGTTCATACCCTGCGCCGGGTTCGAACACGGCAAATTCGAAGGCACCGGAACCATCACGGTTGAAAACAGGGCTACGCTCATCGGAATCTCACTAATATAAGACCCGCTCGACGGACTGGCTCGCCGGCATTCCGCTCACTGGTCGAACCTAGCGCCGTGCTCGACCGCGCGGCGCTAGCAGGTCCCTCCAGCGCATGAACGACGATCCGCCCCGAGCCGCAGCGCGAACGCCGCGATCAACCTCGCCGCGTTATCGATGTCGTCGAGCTGAGCCAGCTCGACAGGCGAGTGCCCGTAGCGCAGGGGCACTGACGCCGCGACCGCGGCCACGTCCCCCACCCCACCGCCCGGCCTTGTGGCCGCGTACATCGCCCCTCCCGATCTGCTACCAACCAGCCAGTTGGTCATCCGCCTTTCAGTGCGTTAGACTGACCGCGGCGGGCCTGCCACGCACGATCATCAAATCAGGGGGAGACGACTAATGATCGCCTACAGCAAGCTCCTGCTCGCTGGCCTCTGCGTGACATTCCTGCTCGCAGCAGCCGTCAGCACAGCATCCGCCAACCACCTCAGCGTCAACGAACAAAGGCACAGGCTGACGTGGAGGGAACTTCAGTTCGTCGCGAGCGCCGGTAGCACGCTCACATGCGAAGTCACTCTTGAAGGCAGCTTCCACAGCAGAACGATCCGCAAGATCCCGAACACCCTAATCGGCCACATCAACAAGGCTAGCGTCGGCGCGTGCGCAGGCGGCAGCGCGACAATCCACATCGAATCGCTCCCGTGGCACGAGCAATACAACAGCTTCACCGGAACCCTACCGAACATAACAAGCGTCAAGCTCGCTCTCGTTGGTGCGCGCTACAGAATAAGGAACTCCATCGAAACATGCGAGGCCGGCACCACCCAAGCAGAACCCGGCTTCGGCAACATCGAACTCGGCACCAGAGGCGAAGCAACCGGCCTCGTAGCCAGCGGCACCATAAACCTCAGAGGCGGCTTCCTCTGCGGCTTCGCCACCGGCAGCTTCGCCGGCAGGGCCACCGTGAAGACCACCGGCGGCGGCACTGTCTTTCTCACCCTAATCGGTGGATCTGGATCCAGACCCGCCAGGTTGACGCCCTCGCCAGTCGAATTCGGCAGAGTCGCACCAGAAGAACTCGCGCGCAGAACAGTAACGATCACCGCCGGCACCAGCACGATCACGATCAACAGGATCAGTGTCGTCAGCGGCAATTACTTCGGGATAACCGATCCGAACAGATGCGTCGGCACAAGCCTGATCGAAGAAACCACATGCACGTTTAGGGTCATCTTCGAAGCACCGGGCGAAGCCGAAAGGGTGCTCTCCGACACCGTCAGTGTGGAAACGACCGAAAGCACCCTGGTAGACACCGTCAGAGGCTCAACCTGAGCCACAGCCGCGACCGACTGCGACGCGCTCCGGCGCGTCGCAGTCTCAGGGCACGACCGGCATGTCCGCGGCGAGTCGCAGCGCGAAGGCGGCAATCAGCTTTGCCGCGCTCTCGATGTCGTCGGGCTGAGCCAGCTCGACGGGCGAGTGCATGTAGCGCAGGGGCACTGACGCCGCGACCGCGGCCACGTCCCCCACCCCACCGCCCGGTCTTGTGGCCGCGTGCATCCCCTTCTATCTTCTACCAACCAGCCAGTTGGTTTTCCGCCTTTCAGTGCGTTAGACTGCTCGTGGCGGGCCTGCCACGCACGATCATCAAATCAGGGGGACGACTAATGATCGCCTACAGCAAGCTCCTGCTTGCCGGCCTCTGCGCGACATTCCTGCTCGCAGCAGCCGTCAACACCGCATCCGCCAACCAGCTCAGCGTCAACGAACAAAGGCACAGAACAGTCTGGAGCGCACTCCAATTCAACGCCAGCGCCGGCGGCAACGTCACGTGCGCCGTCACACTCGAAGGCAGCTTCCACAGCAGGACGATACACAAGCTCGAAGGCACCCTAATCGGCCACGTCAACAGGGCCAGCATCGGAACCTGCTCAGGCGGCAGCGCGACAGCTCACTCGGAAACGCTTCCGTGGCGCGAGCAGTACAATAGCTTCACCGGAACCCTACCGAGCATAACAACCGTCAAGATCGGTCTCATCGGCGCCCGCTTCCGAATAAGGAACTTCATCGAAGCATGCGACGCTGGCACCACCCAAGCAGAACCCGGCTTCGGAACGATCGAACTCGCCAGAGGCGAAGCAACTGGCGTCGTAGCCAGCGGCACCATAGGGCTCAGAGAAAGCTTCCTCTGCTTCTTCGGCACCGGAACCTTCGCGGGCAGGGGCACCGTGAAGACAGCCGGCGGCGGCACTGTGTTTCTCACCCTAATTGGGGGATCTGGATCCAGACCCGGCAGGCTGACGCCCTCACCAATTGAATTCGGCAGAGTCGCACCAGAAGAACTCGCGCGCAGAACAGTAACGATCACCGCCGGCATCAGCACGATCACGATCAACAGGATCAGTGTCGTCAGCGGCAACTACTTTACAATAACCGACCCGAACAGATGCGTCGGCACAAGGCTGACCGAAGAAACCACATGCACGTTTAGGGTCATCTTCGAAGCACCGGGCGAAGCCGAAAGAGTGCTCTCCGACACCGTCAGTGTGGAAACGACCGAAAGCACCCTGGTAGACACCGTCAGAGGCTCGACCTGAGCCCCTGCCACGACCCGACTGCGACGCGCGCTTCGGTGCGTCGCAGTCCTCAGCGCACGAACGACGTATCCGCCGCCAGCCGCAGCGCGAACGCAGCGATCAACTTCGCCGCGTTCTCGATGTCGTCGAGCTGGGCCAGCTCGACAGGCGAGTGCATGTAGCGCAGCGGGACGGACACCAAAGCCGTAGGGATGCCGGCGCGACTCAGGTGGATCGCGTCGGCATCCGTCCCCGTCGAGCGACCGGCGGCGGCGACGGTGAAGGGGATCCCCTCGGCCTCGGCGGCCTCGTGGAGCAGCTCGAACACGCGCGGGTGGATCGTCGAGCCACGCGTCAGCGACGGGCCCGACCCGAGCGGGTGTCTCGTCAGCTCGCCCAGCGTCACGCCCGGCTGGTCGGTCGCGAACGTCACGTCGACCGCCACCGCCACGTCCGGCGCCAGCGAGAAGGCCGTCGTGCGCGAGCCGGCGAACGTGATCTCCTCCTGCACCGCCGCGACCGCCGCCACATCCCCCACCGCGCCACCCGCCGCGGCCACGAGCCGCGCCGCCTCCAGCGCGACGTAGCAGCCGATGCGGTTGTCCATCGCGCGCGAGGCGAGCCGCCCGTGGGGCAGCTCGACCGGCTCGCCGGCGATCACCGCGACGTCGCCGATCCGCACCATCGCGCGCGCGTCGTCGCCGTCTCTCGCGCCGATGTCGATGTGCAGGTCCTTCAGCTCGGGGACGCGCTTGCGATCCTCGTCCTTCATCAGGTGGATCGGCTTCTTGCCGATCACGCCGGGGATCCGGCCGTCGCGCGTGAGCAGCGTCACGCGCTGGCCGACGAGGATGATCGGATCCCAGCCGCCGACCGAGCCGAAGCGCAGGAAGCCTTCGTCGTCGATGTGCGAGACGTGCACGCCGATCTCGTCGATGTGCCCGACGATCGCCAGCAGCGGGCCGTCGCCGGTCCCTCTCACGCGTGCGACGGACGAGCCGAGGTCGTCGGCGCTCACGTCGGCGAACGCGGACGCCGCCGAGCGCCACGCAGCGGCCGCGTCGCCCTCGTAGCCGGAGGGCCCGGGCGTCGTCAGCAGCGTCTGCAGGAGCGGCGGCGTCGGCATCGGCGCGAAGCCTAGCGGGCGCCCGTCAGCCCGCGCGGCCATGCGTCGGCGAACGGAGAACGCTCCCGCTGCGGCGCAGCCGCGGCTGCCGCGACCGACGCCACGGCGGCGCTCGACGCGCCTCTCCAGCCCAGCGCCCGCGCCGACAGTCTGATCGTCACCCCGCCGAGCACGCCCGACACGCCTCTCGACGACACCGTCAGGCGTCCGCGCGCAGCGGCCCGGCCGCCGACCGTCAGCGTGAAGCGCGTCCCTCTCGACGGCACGAGCCCGCTGACCGTCACGCCCGGCACGTACGCGTAGGACCGCAGCCGCAGCCCGCGGCCGCCGGATTCCAGCGTCGCGCTGCCGGCGCGCAGGCCGCCGAACGGCTGCGCCTGCCCGTTCGTCATCACGATCTGCTCGATCAGCTGCTCGCTCGCGTCGTCGAGCGTTCTCAGGACCGCGGTGACCGTCCGGCCGGGCGTCCCGCGAACGTGCCCGGCGCCGCGCACGTCGGCGAGCCGGCGCGGGGCGGGCTGCAGCGCGGCGGCGACCGGCGGATGGAAGCGGCAGTCGCCCGGCACCAGGCCGCCGACGAACGCCGCGACCGCACGCTGCGCGCAGTCGGTCGGATCGGAGAACAGCACGCCGTGCCCGGCGTCCGGCACCTCGACGAGGTGCGCGCTCGGCAGCTGGGCGGCCAGCGCGACGGCGTCGACCCGCGGGGTGCGCAGGTCCTCGTCGCCGGACAGGATCAGCGTGGGCGTCGGCGGCAGCGCCGGCTGCGGCTGGGCGATCGGCGCCTCCGGCCAGCCGCGGCAGATGTCGGCGAGACCGAGCGCGAGCGCGCTCGTGCGGTCGAACGGCGCGAACGCGCTGTTCGCGATCGCCGCGGCGGCGGCGTTCTCCGCCGCGTGGCGCTGCTGGAGCGGCGTGCCCGCCGGCCACGGCACCATCCCGTCCTCGCACGTCGTCGCGATGTACACGGCGTCGCTGTCCGAGCTGCCGGAGGATCCTGCGCCCGCGTTGCCGGCCAGCCGCAGCAGCGGCGCCGCGTCCCCCGTCAGCGCGCTGTGCAGGGCCGCGGGCAGCTGCGCGCGCAGGTAGCGGTCGAAGTCGCCGGCGAGCAGCAGCCCGAGCAGGTCGGACTCGGAGATGCCGGCCCTGGCCGCATGCCCGCTGCCGTCGATCGCGGAGCCGCGCAGCGGCGCGCTCGCGAGCCGCCGCGCGAGCGCCGCGGCGTCGGCGCCCGGGTCGCGCGTGAAGCGGCAGGCGCCGTCGCAGACCGTCCGCAGCACGCGCGGGACGGACGTCAGCGTGCTGCGCTGGAACGGGTCGATCCCCGCCGGCGGCACGACCGAGTCGAGCACGAGCCGATCGACGTGCTGCGGGTACGCGGCCGCGTACTCGAGCGCGACCTTCGTCCCGTACGAGGTCCCCCACAGGATCAGCTTGTCGACGCCGAGCGCCGCGCGCACCGCCTCGACGTCGGCGACCGAGGCGGCCGTCGTGTAGTCCGTGCGCCCGGGACCCAGCTCGTTCGCGCAGTCCTCGACTGCGCCCGCGAGCGTGCCTGCGCCGCTCGACAGCGACGCGCAGCTCAGCAGGCCCGATCCGCCGGTGCCGCGCTGGTCGAACGTGACGAGCTCGCGCGTGCGCAGCAGCGGCTTCAGCACGTCCGCGAACGAGCTGAGCAGCGGTGTGGCGGCCTGCCCCGGCCCGCCCGCGAGCGCGAGCACGGTGGCCTGCGGCGCACCGCCGCCGCTCGGCGGCAGCGCCTCGACGCGCAGCGAGACGGTGCCCGACAGCGCTCCGGCGCGGTCGAGCGGCACCGTCACGCGCCCGCACAGCGTGGGGTCGGTCGAGACGGTGGAGCAGCGGCCGAGGACGCCGGCCGAGGCGCTCGCCGCCGCCGAGAGCAGCAGGCATGCGACGAGCGCGGCGAGGATCAGCTGACGGGCACGCACCACGACTACTGTGACAGGCCGTAGTCGTGGGCGCGCCCGGCGCCGTCAGCCTTGCGCCACGCCCGCCAGCAGCTCGCGCAGGACGTACGGCAGGATGCCGCCGTTGCGGTAGTAGCGCTGCTCCTTCGGTGTGTCGATCCGCACAGTGACGGTGAACTGCTTGTCGTCGGCGTGGACGGTCAGCTCGCGCGGGACGTCGTCGCCGCCCGCGATGCCGGAGATCGAGAAGACCTCGTGGCCGGTGAGGCCGAGCGAGGCGGCCGACTCGCCGTCCTTGAGCTGCAGCGGCAGGACGCCCATGCCGACGAGGTTCGAGCGGTGGATGCGCTCGAAGCTCTCCGCGATCACCGCGCGCACGCCGAGCAGCGCCGTGCCCTTCGCGGCCCAGTCGCGCGAGGAGCCGGAGCCGTACTCCTTGCCGCCGAGCACGACCAGCGGCGTCCCGGACTCGGCGTACTTCATCGCCGCGTCGTAGATCGCCAGCTGCTCGGGCTCCCCCTCCCCGCCGAGGAACAGCGTCACGCCGCCCTCGGTGCCCGGGGCCAGGAGGTTTCTCAGGCGGATGTTCGCGAACGTGCCGCGCATCATCACCTCGTGGTTGCCGCGCCGCGCGCCATAGGAGTTGAAGTCCTTGCGCTCCACCCCATGCTCCTGCAGGTAGCGACCGGCCGGCGAGTCCGGCTTGATCGCGCCCGCGGGCGAGATGTGGTCGGTCGTGACGCTGTCGCCGAGCAGCGCGAGCACGCGCGCGCCCTCGATGTCGCCCACCGGCGCGGGCTCGCGCGGCAGGTTGACGAAGTACGGCGGGTTCTGCACGTAGGTCGAGGAGTCGTCCCACGCGAAGCGATCGCCGGTCGGCGTCTCCAGCCCGCGCCAGCGCTCGTCGCCCGCGTACACGCCGTCGTAGGACTTCACGAACATGTCGGACTGAACCGCCTGCTCGATCGTCCGCGCGACCTCCTCGGCCGAGGGCCAGATGTCGCGCAGGTAGACCGGCTCGCCGTCCGCGTCCTCCCCCAGCGGGTCGTTCTGCAGGTCGACGTCCATCGAGCCCGCAAGCGCGTACGCGACGACCAAAGGCGGCGACGCCAGATAGTTCATCTTCACGTCGGGGTTGATGCGGCCCTCGAAGTTGCGGTTGCCCGACAGCACCGAGCAGACCGCCAGATCGGCCTCGTTCACCACCGCCGAGATCTCCTCGGGCAGCGGCCCCGAGTTGCCGATGCACGTTGTGCAGCCGTAGCCGACGAGGTTGAAGCCGAGCGCGTCGAGGTCGCCCGTCAGCCCCGCCCGCTCGTAGTACTCGGTCACGACCTTCGAGCCGGGCGCGAGCGACGTCTTGACCCACGGCTTCGTTCTCAAGCCCCGCGCGACCGCGTTGCGCGCGAGCAGCCCGGCGCCGAGCATCACGGACGGGTTCGACGTGTTCGTGCAGCTCGTGATCGCGGCGATCACGACGCGCCCGTGGTCGAGCGTCGTCTCGGTGCCGTCGGCGAGCGTGACGGGGACGGGTGTGCTTTTCGCCAGGGTCCCGGCGCTGCTGCGGGCGGGTCCTGTCGCGGGGGAAGCTCTTTCCGCGGGCGGGGCCGCGGAAAGACTTGCCCCCGCGCCACCCGCCCGATCGGCGTGCGGGTCGCGGGCGCCGTCGCCGTTGGAGGGCTCCTGACTGGCGGTCGGGTCGCTGGCGGGGAAGCTGCCAGCGAGTGCGTCGTCGTCCTCGTCGTTGTCCGGGAGGTAGCCGGCAAATGCCTCACGGAATGCGCTCTGGGCGTCCGTCAGCGCGATGCGGTCCTGCGGGCGCTTCGGGCCGGCGATGCTCGGCACCACCTCGCCGAGGTCGAGCGACAGCGTCTCGCTGTACGTCGGCTCCTCGGACTGCTCGTCGTGCCACAGCCCCTGCGCTCTCGCGTACGCCTCCACCAGAGCGATCTGCTCCGGCGCGCGGCCGGTGAACTCCATGTAGCGCAGCGTCTCCGCGTCGATCGGGAAGATCGCGCAGGTCGAGCCGAACTCCGGCGACATGTTGCCGATCGTCGCGCGGTCGGCGAGCGGCAGACGCGAGACGCCCGCGCCGTAGAACTCGACGAACTTGCCGACGACGCCGTGTCTGCGCAGCAGCTCCGTGACGGTGAGGACGAGGTCGGTGGCGGTCGCGCCCTCGCGCAGCTCGCCCGTCAGCTTGAAGCCGATCACCTGCGGGATCAGCATCGACATCGGCTGGCCGAGCATCGCCGCCTCGGCCTCGATGCCGCCGACGCCCCAGCCGAGCACGCCGAGGCCGTTCACCATCGTCGTGTGCGAGTCGGTGCCCACCAGGGTGTCCGGGTACGCCTGACCCAGCGCGTCGTTCACGAATACAACCCGCGACAGGTACTCCAGGTTCACCTGGTGCACGATGCCCGTGTCCGGCGGGACGACCTTGAAGCCCTCGAACGCGCCCTGGCCCCAGCGCAGGAACGCGTAGCGCTCCTGGTTGCGCTCGAACTCCAGCTTGGCGTTCGCGTCGAACGCGTAGCGCGTGCCGAACTCGTCGACCTGCACCGAGTGGTCGATCACCAGCTCGGCCGGCACGAGCGGGTTGATCTTCGCCGGGTCACCGCCCATCGCGGCCATCGCGTCGCGCATCGCGGCGAGGTCGACGACGGCGGGCACGCCCGTGAAGTCCTGCATCACGACGCGCGCGGGCGTGAACGCGATCTCCTTGCTGGGCTGCGCCTTCGCGTCCCAGCGCGCGAGCGCGACGACGTCGTCGGCGCGGATCGTCTCGCCGTCCTCGTTGCGGAGCAGGTTCTCGAGCAGGATCTTCAGCGAGAAGGGCAGCCGTGCGACGTCGTGCTGCGCCTGGAGCGCGTCGAGCCGGAAGATCTCGTACTGACGATCTCCGACCGACAGCGTCGTCTTCGCATCGAAGCTGTTGGTTGACATGAGAATCTCCTGGTTTCACAGCGTCCCCGCCTGCGTGCAGGCGAAGACGGGTTAGGTCTGCTTTTGAACCAAGGAGTCTGTCACTCGTCGTGGTCGCACGGCGAGCGACGGCGGCGCCTCAGCGCGCGCGGCCGCGCTTTCGCCGCCTGCGCTCGTCCGCGCTGAGCCTGCGGGTTCTGCGCGCGGCGCGCGTGGCGCTGCCGCCGCGGCCGCCGCCCAGCTCGCCGTCGGACGTGCGCACACGCCCGGCCGTCACGCGGCGGGCATCGCGGGCGATCACGAACCAGATGCCGCCGATCAGCGCGACGACGCCGAGCGCGACGAGCAGGACTTGGCTGCCGCTGATCGATCCGGCGTCCGCCGTGGTCTGCGACGCGGGCGTCTGAGCGGGCTGCTGCTGTTGCTGCTGTGCCGGGGCGGGCGCTTCCTGCGGCGCGGTCCCGAGCAGCGACTGCCCGGCGGCCTGCGCCTGCTGTGCCTGCTGCCGCGCGAGCGCGGCAGCTCCGCCTTCCCCTCTGGACGCTCCCAGCGCCGCCGCGGGCATCGCGGCCAGCGCCGCGACGACCACCAACGCGACGATGCGAGCCATGCCCCGACATTAGCGGTCGGCGCGCGGCGCGCGTGACAGTTACGACGCGGCGGCTGTCTCCCGCTCGTTCTCCGGCGGCGCGTCCCTGTACGGGTACGGGTTCTTCTCCTCGTTCCCGTGGTCCTCCTCGTGGTACACGCTCTCGGCGTTGACCGCCCAGATGTCGTGCCCCGCTCCGTCGCAGAGGTTCTCGACCGCTCGCATCGCCGTCAGCATCGAGTGGTCGGAGTTGTTGTAGCGGTGCAGGCCGTTGCGCCCGACCTGGATGAAGTTCGGCGTCGTGTCGAGCCACGTGCGGATCGTCTGGATGCGCTCGGCGTAGTGCTCGTCGTAGACCGGGTAGGCCTTGTGGACGCGGACCGCGAAGCCGCGCTTGACGCGCGAGGCGTCGCACAGGCCGGTCTGCGCGAGCTCCTTCGTGGCGAGCTTGACGAGGTCCTCGTCGTCCATGCTCCACAGCTCGTCGCCGGCGAAGCAGAAGTACTCCATGCCGATCGACGCCTCGGTGTCGTTCGGCACCATCCACGGACTCCAGGAGCGGAAGTTCTGGATGCGACCGACCTCGACATCCGGCTCGTGGATGTAGATCCAGTTGTCGGGGAACAGGTCGGCGCCCTCGATCACGAGCGATACGGTGAGGAAGTCGCGGTAGCGCAGGTTGCGCCCGGCGTCGCGCACGTCGACCGGCAGCTCCGGGTCGGCGATTCTCGTCGTGAGCGAGAGCGGCAGCGAGGAGATCACGCCGCGGCACTCGATCGTCTCGCCGCCGGCGACGACGCGGACCGCTTGCTGACCCTCGAAGACGACCTTCGTGACGGGCGCGTTCATGCGCACCTCGCCGCCTCTGGCCTCGATGTCGACCTTCATTCTCTCCCACATCTGGCCGGGGCCGAATCTGGGGTAGTGGAACTCGTCGATCAGCGATCTGATCTTGTTGCCCTTGTTGCCGAGGAAGGCGGCCTTCGCGGCGGAGAAGAACGACAGGCCCTTGATCCGCTGCGCGGCCCAGTCGGCGCGCAGCTCGGTGCACGGCACGCCCCACACCTTCTCGGTGTAGGTCTTGAAGAACTGGTTGAAGAGGTACTTGCCGAAGCGGTTGGAGACCCACTGCTCGAGCGTGTCCTCGCGCTGGTTGGGGCGCAGCTTCATCTTCGTCGCGGCCCACAGGTAGGACGTGCCGGCCTTGATCAGGTTGACCGGGCCGAGCTTCTTGATCACGTCCATGCCCTCGAGCGGATACGCGAGGTACTTGCGGTGCCAGTAGATGCGCGAGAGGCGCGGACGCAGCAGGAACTCGCCTCTCATGATCTCGTGCCAGAGGTCGTCGACCTCTCTCACCTTCGTGAAGAAGCGGTGGCCGCCGAGGTCGAAGCGGTAGCCGTCGCGCACCTCGGTGCGCGCGATGCCGCCGACCTGGTCGGTCGACTCCAGCACGATCACGCGCTCGCCCCGCTTGGCGAGCAGGTAGCCGGCGGTGAGGCCCGCGGGGCCGCCGCCGAGCACGACGAACGGGCGGGCGTCCCGGGGGTTGGAGGTCTCGTTCTCAGTCATGGGCGTGAAGGAAGCCTTCGTGTCAGGGAAGTTGCGGGGACGACGTCTTCTCGTACAACGCGGCGCTGTCGCCGACCGTCGAGGCGCCGCGGTAGAACTGCGGCGCGACCTGGACCTGCCGCAGCGTCGGGTCGCCAGCAAGGATCGCACCCCACTGGGCCGAGCGGCGCCGCACGAGCTGCGTCCACGGCGCTCTCCAGTTGTCGACGCCGTCCGTGATCGGCCGCACGAACAGGACCTTCTGGCCGGGCCGCAGCTTAGCAAGCAGCGGCGGGAGCACTCTCTCGGGCTGGGCCGCTTCGAGCTTGCTGAGCGCGTCGGCCCAGTCGAGGTAGCGCGGGTCCGACACGGCGCCGATCGTCTGCGCGTAGTGCAGCCCGGCGGGCATGTAGTACCAGACCAGCGGCGTCTGCTCGGGCTGGCCGACGAGCACCAGGTCGCCCGGCTTCATCTGCGCGCCGACCTCCGCGCCGATGTCGCGCACGTCGCTCTTGTAGCCGTCGACGTACTGCGTCGGCTTGACCCAGAAGACGCACGCGAGCGCGAGCGCGACGAGCCCGAGCTTGCCCGCGCGCGCGAGCCCCAGCGCGAGCAGCAGCACCAGCGGGCCGACGATCGCCGCGAAGTAGCGCGAGGCCCACGCCGGAGAGATCTGCGACAGCAGCCAGGCGAGCCCGAGCGTCACGATCGGGATCGCGAGCAGCACCCACACCGACAGCCGCTCGCGATCGCCGCGCGCGCGCTTGGCGGCCAGCAGCGTGGCGATCCCGAAGCCGGCGACGAGCACCACCGCGACGGCCGGGCCGAAGCCGCCGAGCACGTCTCTCGCGATCTGGACCGGCACGCCGAAGCGCGGCTTGTTGGCCCACGGAGCGCCGGTGTGGGCGGTCTGGTAGAGCACCGTCGGGACCCACGGCAGGTACAGGACGACGGCCGCGCCGAAGCCGAGCAGGCCGTCGATCAGCAGCGCCCGGCGCTGCTCGCGCGCGGCCAGCCACCACAGCAGGCCGAGCGCGAGGAACGCGCCGACGCCGAAGAAGATCCCCCAGCTGTGCGTGTAGACCATCAGCGCCAGGCCGACCGCGAACGCCGGCAGGTAGCCGCGGCGGCGGTAGACGAACGCGTGCAGGAAGAAAGCGCTCGTCAACAGCGCCAGCAGCGCCATCAGCGAGTACATCCGCGCCTCCTCGCCGTAGGCGGTGAGGAACGGCATCAGCGCGCAGAGGACGGCGCCGACGTAGCCGGCGCGCTTGCTCCAGAGGCTCCAGCCGGCCCACATGGCGGCGGGGATCGTCAGCAGCGAGGCGGTCAGCGAGAGCCAGTGCACGGCCGTCTCGCTGCGGCCGAAGGCGTCCATCCACTCGTGCAGCAGCAGGTAGTAGAGCGGCGGCGAGCCGTCCTGTCTCAGGACGCCCGGGATCGCCGTCAGCGCGTGCGAGGAGATCCCGACCGACAGCCCCTCGTCCATCCAGAAGGAGCCGCCGATCGCGCGCGTACGCACGTACGCGGACAACACGACGAGCACGACGAGCGTCGCACCGGCGAGCAGCGCGTCGGACGCGCGCAACCGCTCGAAGCGCCGGGAGGAGGAGACCGCGACCGTTGCCATTGCGCGTCCGAAGGCTAGCGAGGCGCTAGGCGCCCGGCGTCTTGCAGGTCGAGAACAGGGTCGTGGTGCGGACCGTCGCGACCGGCGCGTAGCCGGGCGGGTACGGCTTCTGCGGCTGCGGCTTGAGGCTCAGCTTGTTGGTCGTGCGCGCGGCGACGAGCTCGCCTCTCGGCGCCGGCACGAGGCCGACCGAGAGCGTGTGCTCGTCGAGGTACCAGGCGACCATCGGGACGGAGAACTTGCCCGCCGTCGCCGGACCGCAGGCCTTGAAGGCGCTCGCGCCGCCGGCCTTGGCGAGCGCGTCGCGCAGGTCGAAGCGCAGCTCCGCCTGGTAGCGCAGCGCCTTGTCGAGCGCGCCGAAGTTCTTGAAGCGCGGCGCGGCCCAGTGGACCGTCGCGAGCGCGAGCACCGCGAACGCGGCCGTGCCGGCGGCGAGCGCGAGACCTCTGCGGGTGGGGCCGAAGACGCGCGCCACGAGTGCGCCCGCGTACTGCACCACGCGCCCGAAGCCGACGCCGCCGATCACCGCCAGCATCGACGTGCCGAGGATGATGTAGCGCGGGTTGCCCGAGAAGCCGGCCTGCGTCATCGCCGCGATCAGCAGGATCCAGGCGATCGCCAGCAGCCCGATCGCGAGCACCGCGCCCTGGCGCCGGCGGCGGACCCAGTCGATCGCGGCCAGCACGAGCGCGAACGCGGCAGCCGCCTTGACGGGCGTGATCACGAGCGGCCACGTCTGCTGGATCACCTTCACGAACGGGTGCTTGGCGAACGCCGCGCTGTTCGAGTTCGGCTGCTGCGCGCGGTCGGCGGCGCGCCAGATGTTGCCCGAGCCCCACAGCTCCGGCAGGAACCACAGCAGTGGGATCAGCACGAAGCCGGTGACGACGAGCCACAGCGCCTTGCGGTCGACCAGCAGCAGCCACAGCCCGTAGAGGCCGAGGAACGGCCACACCTCGGGGCGCAGCAGCGCGGCAAAGAACCCGAGCACGAACGCCTGGCGGTAGCGGCCGTCGAGATGGCGCTCGATCCCCCACAGCACGGATGCGACGAGCAGGCCCTCGGAGTTGCCGAGCGACATCGTGCGCACGAACTGCGAGCTGATCACGAGCGCGACGGCGGCGACGAGGCCGGCGGCGACGGACGCGACGGTCCAGTTGCGGTCGGTCAGCCGCGCGCCGAGCCGGAAGGCGAGCAGCACCGCGAGGATCGCGCTGCCGCGCGCGACCGCCAGCCATAGGTCGGGCGCGGCGCTGCCGAACAGCGAGAAGGGGATCGTGAACAGCACCGGCAACGGCTTCCACGACGGGCCGCCGGTCGTCTGCAGGTCGATGTGGACGATCTCCCGGCCCCACACGATCCACGCCCACGGGTCGTACGTCGGCGTGCTCGGGTACAGCAGCGAGAGCGCGCCGAGCGCGAGCGCGGCCGCCGCCAGCAGCGCGTAGACGCGGCCGTTCGTCGCCGTCTCGCGGGCGGCCGCGGTCGCGGGCGTCAGGCGCGCGCGCAACTGCTCCAGCCAGGTGGACGCGTCGAGCTGGGCGGTCGAGGTCGCCATGCCTCAGGCGGCCACGGTGGCGGTCTCGGCGCTCGCCGCAGCGCGCGCGGCGCGGATGCGCGAGAGCCCGCCGTAGCGGATCGCGAGCAGGCCGAAGCCGACGATCGTGATGGGGATGAAGAGGACGAAGCGCAACAGCAGCAGGTACGACAGGACGGAGGACTTCGCGGCCGAGCTGACCGCGTCCACGGCGAAGATGACCGCCGCATCGTACGTGCCGATGTACCCGGGTGCGGCCGGGATCAGTGCGGCGGCGTTCGTGAACGCGACGACGGCGAGCCCATCGCGCAGGCTCAGGCCGATCCCGACCGCGTGACCGACGGCCATGTACACGGTCGCCTCGACACACCAGATCGCCAGCGAGACGAGCAGCAGCACGAGCCCGAAGCGGCTCAGCAGCTGCCGGCTGGGCGCCGCCATCGGCGCGAGCGCGCGCAGCACGAACACGAGCCGCTCGCGGTAGCGGACGAACGCGACGACGGCCCCGAGCACGAGCAGGAGGAGCAGCGCGCCGCCGGCCAGCAGCAGCGTCCCGCTCGGCGTCGGCAGTCTGCGCAGCAGGCCGGCCGCGAGCACCACGAGGATCACGCCGAGCGCGACCGCGTCGAGCACGCGCTCGGCGAGGATCGTGCCGAGGATGGTGCGCTTGGTCGCCGTCACTCTGCCGCCGAGCAGAAACGTGCGCAGCAGCTCGCCGCCGCGCGCCGGCAGCACGTTGTTGCCCATGTAGCCGACCGGCACGAGCGCGTAGGCGTCGCCGCGCGTGGCGTCGGCGACCTCCGAGCGATGCAGGATCCGCAGCCAGCGCTCGCCGCGCATCAGCGTCGCGACCGCGTACAGCGCGAGCGCGCCGACGAGCGCCATGATCCCCCCGAACGAGTGGGGGAACGCCGGCGCTCTCTGCTTCGACGCCCACCACACGACGCCGGCGATCGGCACGAGCCAGACGACGAGCAGCAGCAGGCGCTTCGTGCGGGCGGACACGCGTGGTCCCTCGCTCAGAGGGTCGATTCCACGAGCTTCGTGGATGCGAGGGAATCGGCCATCAATATCTGATGCCCTGCGCCTGAAGGCAGGACTCGATCGCTCTGAGCTCGCTGTCGGGCAGCCGGCCGACCGTCAGCAGGTGCGGGCCGATCGACTCGGCCCCGGGATCCGCGTTGCTGAGCTGGATGCCCTCGGCCGCGGCGGGCGTGGCGGCGAACGTCACGTACGCGCCGCTGGTCGCCGGAAGGATGTCGAGTCTGTCGTCCTGCTTGGCGTCCTTCTGGGCACCGATGTGCTTGCCGAGGATGCAGTCGAGCGGCGCGTCGCGCGGGTCGAAGGCGGCCGCCTCTCTGCCCGCGGGTATCGCTCCGCCGGTGGACGCGTGGTTGCCGCCGCCGACGGTCGAGCCGCCGCTGCCGCAGCCGCTCGCGAGCAGCGCGACGAACAGGACGGCGAGCAGCGCCGTGGCCGGGGGGAGATGCCGAGACCGCATCGACCCACAGGCTAGAGGATCGTGGGGCTGGCACGGTCTAGACTCGCCCCCCGATGACACCGCTGTTCGCCCTCGCCGGTCCGCTGCCGAAGGCCGGCGCCGTGCTCGCGGTGCTGCTCGCGGCCGGCGCGCTGCTCGCGGGCGACCCGCGGCGGCGCGCGCTCGCGATGGCCGGGGCGCTGGTGCTCGCGCCCGTGCTGCTGCTGGCGGACATCTGGCACTCGCCGCAGCTCGCGGTCGCGCGGCACCATCCGCTGCCGGCCCTGGTGGCCGGCGTCGTCGCGCTCGGCGCGGTCGCGGCGCTCGCGCTGCTGATGGCGCGGCGGCCGCTCGTGCTGCCGCTGCTGGTGGTGGTCGCGCTGCCGTTCCGCGTCCCGATCCAGGTCGGCGGGACGACCTCGAACCTGCTCGTCCCGCTTTACCTCGTGATCGCTGCGGGGGCGCTGGGAACGATCGTCGCGGGGCTGCGCCCTCCGGTCACCGCAAGCGGCGACCCGCCGGCGCCGGGCTGGCTCGAGCGAATGCTCGCCCTGTCGGTCGCGCTGTACGGGCTCCAGGCGACCTACTCGACCGACTTCGACAAGGCGCTCCAGCAGATCGCGTTCTTCATTGTGCCGTTCGCGCTGCTGTTCGTGCTGCTCGCGCAGATCGACTGGACGCCGCGGCTGCTGCGGGTGTGCCTCGGCGTGCTCGTCGGTCTCGCGCTCGTGTTCTGCGGGATCGGCTACGTCGAGTACGCGACGAAGCACATCTTCCTCAACCCGAAGCTGCTCGCCTCGAACGACCTGCACGCGTACTTCCGCACGAACTCGGTCTTCTTCGACCCGAACATCTACGGCCGCTTCCTCGTCGTGGCGATGCTGGCGGTGGCGGCGACGATGCTCCAGACCGCGCGCGCGAAGATCGTGTGGATCGGCGCCGCCGTGCTCGCGGCGCTGTGGGCCGGGCTCGTGCTGACGCTGTCGCAGTCGTCGCTCGGCGCGCTGCTCGTCGGCCTCGCGACGCTCGCGGTGCTGCGCTGGGGGGCGAAGCGGGTGCTGCTGCCGGCGGGGGCGGTCGTGGCCGTGGCGCTGGTCGCGGTGCTGGTGACGCCGCACACGTTCGGCGTGAACCTGCACGACCTCAACGGCTCCTCCAGCGGCCGCTCGCAGCTCGTCAGCGGCGGCGGCGCGCTGTTCGCCGCGCGGCCGATCGAGGGCTACGGCAGCGGCTCGTTCATCGTCCAGTACCGCCGCCACGAGGGCCGGCACCTGTCGGCCGACGCGGCAACCGCCTCCCACACGATCCCCATCACGATCGCCGCCGAGCAGGGCGTGATCGGGCTGCTCGCCTACCTCGCGCTGCTGGCGGCGGCGCTGGCGCGGCTGCTGTCGCGCAGCGCGGGCTCGTCCGTCGCGCGCTCCTTCGCCGCGGCGGCGTTCCTCGCACTGCTGTTCCACACGCTCGTCTACGCAGCGTTCCTCGAGGACCCGCTGACGTGGGCGCTGCTGGGGCTCGGGACGGCTTTGGCCGCGGCGGTCGCGCCGCGGCCTGCGCCCGCCGCCGCCTCCTCCGCTCCCGCGCGCGAGCCGACCGCGGCGGAACGGTCGGCGGCGCGGCAGCTGGGCACGGCGTAGGGGCGTTCCGCCCGAGCGCGCGCCGGGCACGCCGCGCCGTCGGTGGGCATCGAGGGGGAGGGAGCGGTCGCGCCACCGCCCCATTCTCCGAGCTGTGTGCCTTAGGGCCGGTATACGCGACCCTAAGGCACACACGTAGATCCGGTGCATGCGGAAGCGGGGATCCGGCGGCGCGGAGCGCAAGAACCAAACCGGCGTGTCCGCTTCACCGATTCCATAGCGTCTGACAGATCGTGCGCACGCGCCCCCGCATCGGCCGCATCGTTCTCACCGCGGTCCTCGCGCTCGCCGCGCTCGTCGTCGTCCTCAACTGGACGTGGGGACGCATCCCCGACCAGCCGCCGATGACCGGGCGGATCGTGCGCGTCGGCAGCACGAACGTGCGCGTGCTGGAGCGGCCGGGGACGGGCCCGGCGGTCGTCCTGATCCACGGGCTGCCCGGGACGGCGCAGGACTTCGACCTCGTCACCGCGAGGCTGCCCGGCGTCCACACGGTCGCGTACGACCGGCCGGGCTTCGGCTACAGCAGCGGCGGCTACCACTCGTTCGCCGACCAGATCGCGACGCTCCACGCACTGCTCGCCCAGATGGGGATCGCCCGGCCGGTGCTCGTCGGGCACTCGTACGGCGGCACGCTCGCGCTCGCCTACGCCGAGCGCTACCCGCAGGACGTGCGCGGGCTCGTGCTGGTCGACGCAGCGGCTGGTGGCACCCACTCGACGTTCGTGAAGCGCGCCCAGTCGCACCTGGTTCAGGTGCTCTCGTGGCCGGTCGTGCAGCCGATCGCCGACGCGACCTTCTCGCAGCTGCTGCGGACCGCCTCCGCGAAGATGACCGACGCCGCCGCATTCGACCCGAAGCCCGTGAGTCCCGCGCACGAGCAGCGCGTGCTCGCGATCAACATGCAGCACAGCGACCTCGACGCCTACGCCGGCGAGCAGCTCCACGCCGACGGCGCCATCGCAGGCGTCGACAAGCAGCTCGCTGCGATCGCGACGCCCGCGATCGTGATCGAGGGCGCGCACGACAGCTTCGTCACGCCCGTGCACGCCCGCCGCATCGCCGCGACGCTCCCGCACGCCCGCCTCGTGATGGTCAGCGGCGGCCACATGGCGCCGTACGACCACCCGGCCCTCGTCGCCGCTGCGGTGCGCGAGCTGCTGGCGCCGGCGCACTGACGAGCGCGGCTGGCGCCCGCCCACACGATCCGCGAGGATGCGCGCATGCAGACGCAGCGCTTCCTCGTCACGTGGGCGTTCAACGTCGCGGCGCTGTGGGTGGCGGACAAGCTGCTGTCCGGCGTGCACGTCAGCGGCAGCCGCCCGTGGCTCACGTTCGTGCTCGCGGGCCTGGTCTTCAGTCTGGCGAACCTGGTGGTGAAGCCGATCGTCGCGATCCTCGCGATCCCGCTGATCGTCCTGACGCTCGGGATCGCCTACTTCCTCGTCAACGTGCTGATGGTCTTCCTCACGAGCTGGGTCGTCGGCGACTTCCACGTCAACGGCTTCTGGAGCGGCGTCGGCGCGGCGATCGTCGTGTGGATCGTGAACGTGCTGCTGGACCGGCTCGAGCGGCGCATCGCCGCGGGCTGACGCCGGAACGGCCGCGACCGCGCTGGGGAGCGCGGTCGCGGGAGGGACCCGTGGGGGCTACGCGGCCTCGCGCAGCGCGGCGAGGGAGCTCTCGCGCGAGAGGCGTCTGAGCGCCTGCTCCTCGAGCTCGCGCGCACGCGTGGAGCTGAGGCCGAGGCGCTTGCCGACCTCGCTGAGCGTCTGTGGCGGCTCGCCGCCGGTGCCGAAGCGCAGGTGGATGACCGTCCGCTCCTTGTCGGGGAGCGTGGCGATCGCCTTCTGCACGGCCTCGTGACGCAGCGTGTCGGCGACCTCCTCGTGCGGGCTCGCCTCGTCGGTCGCGATCAGCGCGCCGAGCGACGTCTCGCCGTCGTCGCCGACGGGCAGGTCGAGGCTCGTCGGCTCGCGGTCGGCCTTCGCCGCCTCGATCACGAGCTCCAGCTCGAGGCCGGTCTCGGCGGAGATCTCCTCGTCGGTCGGCTCTCGGCCCAGCTTCGCCGTCAGCTCGCGTCGCGCGCGCGCGACCTTGCGGGCGCGCTGCCCGACGTGGACCGGGAGGCGGATCGTGCGACCGCTGTTCTCGAGCCCGCGCTGGATCGACTGGCGGATCCAGAGCGTCGCGTAGGTCGAGAAGCGGAAGCCCTTGCGCCAGTCGAACTTCTCGACGGCGCGGATCAGGCCGAGCGTGCCCTCCTGGACGAGGTCCCCCATCGAGAGGCCCTGGCCCTGGTAGCGGCGGGCGATCGACATCACGAGTCGCAGGTTGGAGTTGACCATCCGCTCCTTGGCGACGAGGTCGCCGCGCTCGATCTGCTTCGCGAGCTCGATCTCCTCTGCCGGCGTGAGCAGGGGCCAGTTGCGCGCCTCCCGCATCAAGAGCTGGAGGGCGTCGAAGGTGGTCTCCTCGGGGGCGATGGCCTGGGTGTCTATGGTCTTCGTGGCGATTCCTTTCATGTCAATACCTACTGGCACGCTAGGTATTGTACGCCAGGATCGTTGCTTCGTCAACAACTCTTTCCCGTATCGTCACAGGCGCAACCGCCCGATAACGACGCGTGTTCCCCGAGGACGGACAATCGACCCGATGACCTCCGCCACCCGCCCCCCGGAGCTGCCCGGCGAGCTGCCCGCCTTCGCGCGCGACTCCGCCCTCGTGGCCGACGCCTGGCGGCTCGCGCTCGAGGCCTACCGGGGCAGCGCCGTCAACGGCGACGGCACCAGAAATCCCGCTGCCGACGTCGAGCACCCCGCGATCACCGCCCGCCTGCTGTTCGACGCCGGCTGCGACGAGACGACGGTCGCGACGGCCGTCCTGCACGACGTGATCGAGGACACCGGCCTCGACGCCGCCGTGATCGAGCAGCGCTGCGGCGCCGAGGTCGCGCGGCGCGTGCTGGCGCTCACCGAGGACCCGCAGCTCGCCGCCTACGCCGAGCGCAAGCGCGAGCTGCGCGCGCGCGGCATCGCGGCCGGCAGAGAGGTCGCCGTGGTGATGGCGGCCGACAAGCTCGCGCGCGCCACGCGCGCCGCCGGCGGGCGGCTGCGCCCGGAGAAGCTGCGCCACTTCCAGTCCTCGCTCGCCGAGCTGCGCGAGGCCTACCCCGACCTGCCGCTGCTCGAGCCGCTGGCGAACGCGATCGAGCGGCTGCGCCCGACGACGAGCGAGGCCGCCGCGGCCGTCGGCGACCCCTCGCTCTACCTCAACCGCGAGCTGTCGTGGCTGGACTTCAACGAGCGCGTGCTGCAGCTCGTGGAGGACGCCACGCGGCCGCTGTTCGAGCGCGTGAAGTTCTGCGCGATCTACAGCTCCAACCTCGACGAGTTCTTCATGGTGCGCGTCGCCGGCGTGCACGACCAGGTCGACGCCGGCATCGACGCGACGAGCGCGGACGGGCTCCCGCCGGCCGAGCTGCTCGACCAGATCGGCGATCGCGCGCGCGCGCTGGGCGCACGGCAGGCGGATGCGTGGGAGCGCTCGCTGCTGCCGGCGCTCGCCGAGCACGGCATCCGCGTGGTCGAGCCGCCGGCGCTGAGCGAGGACGAGCGGGCGGCGCTCGACGACCGCTTCCGGCGCGAGGTCTTCCCCGCGCTCACGCCACTGGCGGTCGGCCCGGCGCAGCCGTTCCCCTACATCTCCAACCTGTCGCTCAGCCTCGGCGTGCTGGTGCGCGACCCGGCGACCGACCAGACGCGCTTCGCGCGCGTGAAGGTGCCGAAGGAGGGGTTGCCGCGCTTCATCGCGGTCGCCGACGGGCGCACGCTCGTGCCGATGGAGGCGGTCATCGCAGACCATCTCGACCACCTCTTTCGCGGAATGGAGATCGTCGCTCACACCGTCTTCCGCGTCACGCGCGACGCCGACTTCACCGTCTCCGACGAGGCCGACGACCTGCTCGAGGCGGTCGAGGCGCAGCTGCGGCGACGGCGCTTCGGCGAGGTCGTGCGGCTCGAGCTGTCGGCCGCCACCAACCCGGTGCTGAGAGCGCGGCTGATGAGCGAGCTGGAGGTCGGCGAGCGCGACGTCTACGAGGTCGCGGGGCTGCTCGACCCGGTCGACCTGTGGCAGATCGTCAAGCTGCCCGGCTTCCGCGACCTGCGCGAGGCGCCCTGGACGCCGCTCACGCCGCGCGAGTTCGAGCGCGACGGCAAGAAGACCGACCTGTTCGCGCTGATGCGCGAGCGAGACCTGCTCGTCCACCACCCGTACGAGACGTTCGGCACGGTCGAGCAGTTCGTCAACCAGGCGGTCAACGACCCCAACGTGCTCGCGATCAAGCAGACCGTGTACCGGACGAGCGACGACTCGCCGCTCGTGCCGGCGCTGATCCGCGCGGCCGAGCGCGGCAAGCAGGCGGTCTGCCTGGTGGAGCTGACGGCGCGCTTCGACGAGCGCGCGAACATCGGCTGGGCGCGCGCGCTGGAGCAGTCGGGCGTGCACGTCACGTACGGGATCCCGGCGCTCAAGACGCACGCGAAGGCGGTCCTCGTGGTGCGCCGCGAGGGCGACGGGGTGCGCCACTACGCGCACGTCGGCACCGGCAACTACCACCGCGGCACGGCCGACCTCTACACCGACTTCGGCCTCTTCACCTGCGACGAGCTGCTGACCGGCGAGATCGCCGAGCTGTTCAACCAGCTGACCGGCTACTCGCGCCCCGAGCACTACCGGCGCGTGCTCGTCGCGCCGCTGAACCTGCGCGAGCGGATCATCGGCGAGATCGACGCGACGATCGACGCGCACGAGGCGGGCAAGGACGCGCGCATCCGCATGAAGATGAACTCGCTCGTCGACGCGGCCTGCATCCGCGCGCTCTACCGCGCCTCGCAGGCGGGCGTGCCGATCGAGCTGAACGTGCGCGGCGCGTGCTGCCTGCGGCCGGGAGTGTCCGGCGTCTCCGAGAACATCCGGGTCGTGTCGATCGTCGGCCGCTTCCTCGAGCACTCGCGCATCTACGCCTTCCAGCGCGGCGAGCAGACGGCCATCTTCATCGGCTCCGCGGATCTGATGCCGCGCAACCTCGACTCGCGCGTGGAGCTCGTCGTGCCGGTGGACGACCCCGACGCGCGCTCAGAGCTGCTCGACACGCTCGAGCGCTGCCTCGCCGACACGGAGAACGCGTGGGACCTCGCCGCCGACGGCACGTGGACCCATCGCCGCGTGCCGTCCGGCGGGCAGCCGCGCGACGTGCAGGCGGAGCTGATGCGCGCGCACCTCGCGCGTGCGCAGCTCACCGAGGCGTGAGCTCCCGCCGCGCCGTCATCGACCTCGGCTCCAACAGCTTCCGGCTCGTCGTCTTCACGACCGGCGAGGGCGGCTGGTGGAAGCGCACCGACGAGCTGAGTGAGATCGTGCGCATCGGCGGCGACCTCGACGCCGACGGCGGGCTGTCGGAGGCGCGGATGGCGCACGCGCTGGAGACGCTGCGCGTGTTCGCCGCCTTCTGCGCGACGAGCGGCATCGGCCCGGACGCGATCGACGCGGTCGCGACGAGCGCGATCCGCGAGGCGCCCAACGGCGCCGCGTTCGTGCACCGCGCGCACCGCGCGACGGGCTTGCCGATCCGCGTCGTCGCCGGCGAGGAGGAGGCGCTCTACTCGTACGTCGCGGCGGCCAACTCGACGTCGCTGTCGGACGGGATCGTGCTCGACCTCGGCGGCGGCTCGCTGGAGCTGGTCGAGGTGCGCGACCGGCATCCGGAGGCAATCGCCTCGTGGCCGCTCGGAGCGGTGCGGGCGACGGAGCGCTACCTCCCCGGCGACGGCCCGGCGAAGGCCGGCGCGATCGCGAAGCTGCGAGAGCGGACGCTGCAGGCGCTGGAGGACGCGCCGTGGGTCGCGGGGGCCGGCCGGGCGGCGGCCGGCGGGACTCCGCCGCGGCTCGTCGGCCTCGGCGGCAGCGTTCGCAACCTCGCGATGGCCGCGATCCGTGCCGCGGAGCTGCCGCTCGACAGCGTGCAGGGGTTCGTGCTGAGCACGGAGACGCTCGACGCGCTGATCGAGGAGCTCGCGGCGCGGCCGGCCGAGGAGCGCGACCGCATGCCGGGCATCAAGCGCGGGCGCGGCGAGGTGATCCTCGCCGCCGCGGTCGTGCTGCGCGCAGTGGTGGAGGCGAGCGGCGCTGACGGGATCGAGGCGACGGAGGCCGGCCTGCGCGAGGGGATCTTCCTCAGCGGGCTGCTGGCGCCAACGGACCCGCCGCTGGTCGACGACGTGCGCGCGACGAGCGTGCGCAACCTCGCGCGCCAGCACGGCGTCGACCTCGTGCACGCCGAGCACATCGCCGGGCTCGCACATCAGCTGGTGGAGGCGCTGCCGGGCGCGGGCCTGCCGGAGCCGGGCGAGCCGGAGCTGGTGGAGGCGGCGGCGCTGCTGCACGACGTCGGCATGGCGGTCGACTACGACGACCACCACAAGCACTCGTCCTACCTGATCCTCGGCAGCGGGCTGCCCGGCTTCACGCCGCGCGAGGTCGCGCTGATCGCGCTGATGGCGCGCTATCACCGCAAGGGCACGCCGCAGCTCGGCGCGCTGGCGCCGCTGTGCCGCGACGGCGACGAGCAGCTCGTCCTGCGCGGGGCGGCGCTGCTGCGGATCGCCGAGCAGCTCGAGCGCAACCGCGACCAGGTCGTGCGCGCCGCGCGCCTGACACGCCCCTCGAAGGACGGCGACGTCGAGCTGGAGCTGGACGCCGTCGGCGACGACACCGTCGCCCGCTGGGGCGCCGAGCGCCAGGGCGAGCTGTTCGAGCGCGCGTTCGGGGCGCCGCTGCGGGTCGTGGCGCGGTAGCGCGGGAAGGTCTGCGCGGCGGCCGGCGTCCATGGGGGGAGTGACGCCAATTCCACCCCGAAGGAGCTGCGCCCGATGACCTCAGCCCACGTCCGTCCGCGGCTGCTCGCCGCCGCCCTGATCGCCGGCGCGGCCGCGCTCCTGCTCGCGTTCGCCGTCCCCGCCTTCGCCAAGCACAGCGTGCACGTGCACACCTCCCAGAACGCGACGCTGCACAAGCGCATCGTCGTGACCGCCTCCGGCCGCACGCTCTACACGCTGAGCGCCGAGACGCATGGGCGCTTCATCTGCACCCGCTCATGCCTCTCCACCTGGCACCCGCTCAAGGTCCCGGCCGGCGGGACGGTCGAGGGCGTCGCGAAGCTCGGCGTGATCAAGCGCCCCGACGGCAGCCGCCAGGCGACGTTCAACGGCCGCCCGCTCTACACGTTCATGGGCGACACGAAGAAGGGCCAGGCGAACGGCGAGGGCTTCAAGGACGTCGGCACGTGGCACGCGGCGGCGGTGTCGTCCAGCAAGGCGTCGCCGAGCACGCCGCCGGCCGGGGGCGGGTACTGAGCTGAGGTTGGGGGAGACGGACGGTGGGGGCCGTCCAGCGCGGAAGGTTGGAAAACCCGGCCAGCTTTCCAACCTTCCGCGCTAAGGTTGTGAAGTGGCCGAGACGTCCCAACCCGCGCGCGGACGGATCGAACAGCGCATCTGGAGACCGACGGTCGACCACGGCGCCGGTCGCCGGCATCGCGTCGCGCAGACGATCGAGTGCTTCGTCCCAGACCCGATCGCCGACTGGGATCCAACGCTGACGGCGTCGACCGCGGCGTTGATCGCGGAGGCCGATCTCGAGGTGTGGGACCTCAACCGCAATGCGCCCGGGGTCGACGGCCTCGACGCGCTCGCGCGTCAGCTGCTGCGCCAAGAGTCGGTCGGCTCGTCGCGGATCGAGGACATCGTGATCGGTCAGCGGCGGCTCGCGCGCGCCGCCGCCGGCGGCGGCGGCGGGAAGCGCGACGAGACGGCCCGCCTCGTGATCAACAACGTGCGCGCGATGGAGCAGGCGATCGCGCTCGCGACCGAGCAGCGGCCGTTCACGCGCGACGACGTCGTCGCGATCCACCGCGCGCTGTTCGAGGGGACGCACGACGAGTGGCTCGCGGGCGTGGTGCGCGAAGAGCAGAATTGGATCGGCGGCTCGGCCTACAGCCCGGCCGGCGCCGCCTTCGTGCCGCCGCCACCCGAGCACGTCGAGGCCCTGCTCGACGACCTCGCGACGTTCATGAACCGAACCGACCTGCCGGTGACGCTGCAGGCGGCGATCGCGCATGCGCAGTTCGAGACGATCCACCCGTTCCTCGACGGCAACGGGCGTGTCGGGCGCTGCCTGATCCACGTCGTCTTCCGGCGGCGGGACCTGGCGCGGGCCGTCGTGCCGCCGATCAGCCTCGTGCTCGCGACCCATGTCGACCTCTACATCGGCGGCCTCGTGGCGTACCGCTTCGGCGACCTGAAGGACTGGCTGCTGCCGTTCGCCGGCGCCACGGTGAAGGCCGTCGACAGCGCGCACGAGCTGGCGGCGAGCGTCGGGGCGCTGCACGAGGCCTGGCTGGAGCGCCTCGGCCAGCCGCGCAGCCACGCCAGCTCACGCGCGCTGCTGCACCAACTGGCGGCCGAGCCGGTGCTCACGGTCGCGCGTGCGGCCGAACTGACGGGCGTCAGCGAGACGGCCGCCGCGAGCGCGCTCGCCTCGCTCCAGCAGGCCGGCATCGTCACCCCGTCGCAGCAGCGCTGGGGCCGGCGCTGGGAGGCGCGCGAGCTGTTCGACCTGCTCGACGCGTTCGAGCGCGACGTCGCGACGCCGGGGCACACGAGCCGGCCGGCCCGCCCGGCGCCGCGCGCACCGGGCGACTGACCCAACCAACCCGCGCCTCGCCAGGCGGTGTCGAGTACGGTCGTCCCCGTGACGGCAGGGACGGGACGGCTGGGTGTGCCAGGAGGACGCCGAGGCCTGTGACGACGCAGGCCACACAGGTCGTCGCCGTCGACTGGTCCGGCCGCCTGAAGGGCGCGGAAGAGACGATCTGGGTCGCGCAGGTCGTGGACGGACGCCTCGTCGAGCTCGAGAACGGGCTCGGTCGCGAAGACGCGATCAAGCACGTAATCGAACTCGCGGCCGCGGCGCCGCGCACGATCGTCGGGCTCGACTTCGCCTTCTCGTTCCCGGCCTGGTACTGCCGGCGGCGGGACTGGAGCTCCGGACGCGACGTGTGGACCGAGATGCGCGCCCGGGGTGACCAGCTGCTCGCGTCCTGCGAGCCGCCCTTCTGGGGACGGTCCGGAACGACCGCGCAGCGCTTCGGCGAGCCGCTGCGCGCGACGGAGCGCTTGCTCGTGCCGCGACCGAAGAGCGTCTTCCAGATTGCGGGCGCAGGCACGGTCGGGACGGGCTCGATGCGCGGCATGCCGCACCTGCTCACGCTGGCGGGCGCCGGCTTTTCGATCTGGCCGTTCGAACCCGCCACCGGCGCGACCGTCGTCGAGATCTACCCGCGCCTGTTCGCGCCCGACACGATCAAGCGCCGGCATCTCGCGCGGCGCGAGCACCTGAAGCAGTGCTTCCCCGACCAGTGCGCCGTCCTGCGCGAGCGCGCGGCCGGCAGCGAGGACGCGTTCGACGCTGCGGTCTCCGCCCTCGTGATGGCCGAGCACCTCGCTGAGCTCGAACGCCTTCCCGCGGTGCCGGCGGACGCTCCCGAGCACATCGAGGGCGCCATCTGGCGACCGTCAGTGAGCACGGCGGCGTGAGCGCGCCGCCGGCGGGGCTCACGCTTCCATTCGTCTCGGAGGCCGACCCCGACACGCAGCAGGAGGGCAGCCTCGACCCGCTCGGGCTGGCCGCGCTTGCCGATCGGCTGGCGGACGAGATCGCGCCCGAGGTGACGGCGCGGATGGGGCGCGTGCGCTTCGCGACCGCGATCGCCGTCTGCTCGTGCGTGCTGGAGGAGCCGCTGGAGCTGACCGCAGCGGACGGCACACCGTCCTATCTCGCGTTCGAGTGGCTCGTCGTCGAGGCGATGGTGCGCCGGCCGCCGGGCAGCGGCACCGAGGCGGTGCCCGGCATCCAGAAGGCCCGCCGGCGGCTGCGCGGCGCGGGGGCGCACCTGGGCGCCTCCTCCTATCTGCTCGTGCCGAAGGTCTTCGGCTTCCACGGCATCTACAAGCGCCTCGCGCGCGATCTCGGCCTGGTCGACGACGCGCTCGCGCTGCTTCCGCGCGGCGAGGCGCTCGTCTCGACATGGGAGGCGGAGCAGGGCCTGCCGGGGTTCGTGCGCGGGACGGCCGGCAGCGTCGGCGGCCTGTTCGCCCGCAAGCTGCGCGACGAGGCGCGCCGCGCGCTCGACGACGGCGTCGTGCGGCTTCCCGTCTCCTCGCGCTACTGGTCGACGATCGCCGCCGCCTTCGCGCCGAGCGACGCGGGCGCACGCGAGCGACGGCAGCTGTGGGGCTGGCTGACGGACGACAGCAGGCCGCTGCGGCGCGAGCTGCTGCGGCTGCTCGCGCACGATCCCGATCCGGCGCGCTCCGAGCGCACGACGCTGGAGCGGCTGCGGGCGGAGCCCCTGAGCGCGGACCTGCGGTTGCGGCTGAAGGCGATCGACCACTTCGAGGCACTCGTGCGCTGCCTCGACGACGTCTTCCAACTGATCCGCGTGCAAACGACGCAGGCCGGCACGACGCGGATCCACGAGGCGTCCCTGGGGAACGAGCCGGTCGTGCGCGAGGCGGCGGAGCGGCTGCCGAGCCGCTTCGCGGCGACCGCGGCGGCGTTGGAGCCGCTCGACCGCAGCGGCGAGCTGGAAGGGCTCCTCGGGGTCTTCGCCGAGCCCGCCGACGCGTCCGAGCTGGTGCGCCGGATGCTCGACCGCCACGACGCCGTGCAGCGCGCGAAGGACAAACGCTCCTGGTTCGAGCGCGACGAGCGCGACGTCGCGATCCGGCCGATCGCGCAGCGTCACGAGGCCTTCGCGCCGCGCTCGGAGTACCTGCATCCGTACCGCTTCCGCGCGCTGTCCACGTTCGCTCGCGACCTGCGGCCGCCGGCCGCATGAGCGCCTCCAGCCGCAGGCTGCTCGACCACTGGGCGCCGCCCGACGGGGCCGGGCGGGCGCTCGGCTGCGTCGCGACGACGTTCACGCTCGAGCCGGACTTCTTCGAGTCGCAGTGCCTGGGACGCTTCCTGCGGCTCGACACGCGGCCCGGCGAGGGCTCGGAGCTGGCTGCGCTCGTGGAGCGCGAGGAGGCGCTCGCCGAGACGCACGTCGTCGTCCTCGCCGACCGCGGCTGCAACCCGGAAGGGCGCAGCCTGCGCTGGGACGTCGTCCCGGTGACGGCGCCGACGGGCGTCATGCACGCGAAGGTCGCGCTGCTCGTGTGGGAGCACCGCGTGCGCGTGCTCGTCGCCTCGGCCAACCTGACCGAGCGCAGCTACCGCGGCACGATCGAGCTCGCCGTCGCGCTCGACGTGATGCCGGGCTGCGAGCTGCCGCGCACGGTCGTCGCGGAGCTGCTGGAGCGCGTGCGGCGGATCGCGGAGCTGGGGCCCGGCTCGGGCAGCGAGCCCGGCCCGCGCAGTCGCGCACTCGAGCTCGTTGGACGCGCAGTTGCGCATGTCGACGGATGCGCGCTGCCCGAGCGCGCGCCACGCGGCGCGCCGCAGATCGCCATCGTGGGGACAGGACTCCCGGGCGACGCGGACGCGCTCGCGCAGCTCGAGGCGCTGATCGGCAGGCCACCCACGCGGGCGACCGTGATGTCGCCGTACTTCGACGTCGGCGCCGGCGCGAGCCGCGCCGCCCGGCGACTCGTCGAGCTGCTCGCAAGGCGCGGCGCGCGCGCCGAAGTCGTCGTACCGCTGGAGCAGCTCGACGGGCACGCGGTCGCGCGCGTGCCCGCCGCTCTGCAGGAGGCGTTCCCGCCGCGGATTCCACTGCGCCTGTGCGACGTCCGCCAGCCCGATGCGAACGAGCCGCGCGCGCTGCATGGAAAGCTCGTCCTGCTGGAGCACGCGAGGAGCTCCTGTGCGCTGGTCGGATCCGCCAACTTCAGCGCTCCCGGCCTCGGGATCGGGGGCGGCGGAAACGTCGAGGTCGGGATCGCAGTCCTCGCGCGCACGAGCACCCCCGCCGCCGAGGCGCTCGCCGAGCTCCCGCTCGCGGGCGAGCCGATCGCCCCGCAGGTCGAGCAGCAGGCGGCCGAGGATCCCGAGGAGCAGACCCCGCCGCTGCCGGCCGGCTTCGTGCAGGCGCTCGTGGACCCTCGGCGGCAGCTGCTGCGAGTCGAGCTGGACGCGGCGCGGCTGCCCGAGACGTGGTCGATCGCGACGCCCGACGGCGAGCTCGTGGCCGAGGCGGATCGCTGGCGCGAGGACGGAGCGTCGCGCTGGCTGGAGCGGCCCCTCGACGCGCTCGTCTTCGTCGTAGAGGTGCGCTGGCGAGACGGTGAGGCGACGCATCGCGTCGCGCTGCCGGTCAACGTGACGGACCCGGCGGGGCTGCCGCCGCCGGAGGAGCTGCGCGCGTTGCCGATCGCCGCGCTGTTGCATGCGCTCGCGTCCACGCGGCCGCTGCACGAGGCGGTCGCGGCCGCCGCGGAGCGCGCCGAGAGGACGGCACACGGCGACGTGCCGCTCGACGCGCTCGACCGCTTCGCGCCGAGCGGACAGTTGCTGCACCGCACGCGCGCCCTCTCGGCCGCGCTGACCGGCCTGCGCGACCGCATCGAGCGACCCGCCGCGAGCCTCGACGCAGTGCGCTGGCGCATCGAGGGCCCGTTCGGGCCGGTGGCGATCGCCGAGAAGCTCGTCGCGGAGCGGCGGAACGCGGCCCGCTCGCTGCCGGGCGAGACGTCGTTCCTGCTCGGCGAGATCGCGCTCACGCTGGCTGGCGTCGATCTCGGGCGCACGACGCGGCTGTGCCCCGAGCACCGACGGGCGGCCGAACTGCTCCTCGGCGAGGCGATCGAGGGGCTCGCGGCACTGTGCGACGCGGATGGGGACCCCGCGCTGCGGAGCTACATCGACGACGCGTTCGCGCGGGCGCGCGCATGAGCTGGCCGCTCTCGCCGCGCGTCGAGCTCGGCACGACGATCAAGGCGGTCGACGCGGCGCGCCAGCGCGAGACCGCCGCGGCGATCCTCAAACGCTTCGAGCGGCTGCCCGGGATCGTGCTCGCCGACGAGGTGGGGATGGGCAAGACGTTCGTGGCGCTCGCCGTCGCGGTCTCGGCGATCGAGGCGACCGACGGCCGCGCCCCGGTCGTCGTGATGGTGCCGCCGGCGGTGCGCGACAAGTGGCCGCGCGAGTGGCGCAAGTTCCACGCGGCCCTGCGCCCCGGCCGCGAGATCCGCGCGGCCGAGCCGGTCACCTCGGCGTCCGATTTCCTGAAGCTGCTCGACGACCCGCCCGAGCGGCGCGCCCAGCTTGTGTTCCTGACGCACGGCGCGCTCCACAACGCGCTCGCCGACCCCTACGTGAAGCTCGCGATCGTGCGCCGCGCGCTGAGCGCGCCGCGGCTCGCGCGCCAGCGCGCGGCGCTCCCCCGCTGGGCGAGCGCGCTGATCCCCTCGCTGCGGCTCGACGCGGACGCCTACGCCACGCTGCTGGCGGCGCCGCCGAGCCGCTGGCGGCGCGAGCTGAGGCGCCTCACGGGCACGGACCCGGGCGACGATCCGGTGCCGCGCGCCGTGCTCAACGCGCTCTCCGCCGTCAACCTGACGCCGCTGCGCGACGTGCTGGAGGAGCGCATGCCGCTGCGCGCGGGCCCGACGATCGAGGCGCGCCTGCATAGCGTCCGGCAGTCACTCGCGCACGAGGTCGCGACGATCTGGAAGGCCTGCATGACGCGGCTGGAGCTCGACCTGCCGCTGCTGATCCTCGACGAGGCGCACCACGCAAAGAACCCGTGGACCCGTCTGGCGAGACTGTTCGAGAACGAGGACGCCACCGCCCTACAGCGCGGCGCGTTCGGCGGCGTCTTCGAACGCATGCTGTTCCTGACCGCGACGCCGTTCCAGCTCGGGCACGACGAGCTGATCGAGGTGCTGCGGCGCTTCACGGGCGTGCGCTGGGACGACCTCGACCGCGACGCCTACGAGCGCGAGCTGGAGGAGCTGAAGCGCGCGCTTGACCGCATGCAGGCGTCCGCCCTGCGCCTCGACCGCGCCTGGGGCCGGCTCGGCGCGGACGAGCTGGCCGAAGCGCTGCCGGACCGCTGGTGGAGCAGACCGGACGACGCGTCGCTGCCGGACGCGCTGCGCGCCGTCGCGGCGACGTGGGTCGAGACGCGCGAGCGCACCCGCCGCGCGGAGGTCGCCCTGCGTCCGCACGTGATCCGGCACCTGCGCCCGGATCGCGACGAGCGCCGCGCGACGCTGTGCGGGCAGGCGATCATCGACGACGTGTCGGCCGACCGCGGGCTCGGCGTCGACGGGCCGGCCGTGCTGCCGTTCCTGCTCGCAGCGCGCGCGCAGGCGGTCGTGGCCCTCCACGGCGTTCAGGAGCACCGCCGCACGCGCGCGCTGTTCGCCGACGGCCTGGCCTCGTCGTTCGAGGCATACCGGCGCACGCGCACCGCCCGGGACGCGGCCGAGCTGCTCGACGACGCCGGCGACGGCGCGACGGACGAGCTGCCGGCGGAAGTGGCGTGGTACCTGGACCGGATCGAGCGCGCGCTGCCCGCCGACGGCGACGCCGGCTTCCTCGAGCACCCGAAGGTCGCCGCGACGGTGCGGCGCACGGTGGCGTTGTGGAAGGCGCGCGAGAAGGCCGTGATCTTCTGCTTCTTCAAGGCCACCGGGCGGGCGCTGCGCAGCCACGTCGCGCGTGCCATCGAGGCGGAGACCGTGGCCCTCGCCGCCGCGCCGATGCGGCTCGACGCACGCGCGTCCGAGGAGGTGCTGCGGCGGCTCGACGGCTTCCGCGAGCGGCTGTTCGACCCGCGCTCGCCGGCGCGCAGATTCGCGGAGGGGGAGCTGCGGGCGCTGCTGCGCGAGCAGCTCGCCGGCGACGAGCTGGAGCTCGCGGCGGAGCTGGCGCTGCGCTTCCTGCGCACGCGCTCGTTCCTCGTCCGCTACGCGGACCTGGCGGCCGCTCCGCTGCGCGCGATGGAAGCGGCGTTCGCGCGCACGGACGGCTCCGGGATGGCGTTCGCGGACGTCGTGCGCGCTTTCGGCCGCTTCGTCGCCACCCGTGAGGCGAGCGAGCGCGCGCGGTATCTCGACGTGCTAGGCGAGATCGCCGTCGGCGATATCGGCGTGCGCGACCTGGAGGAGGGCGCCGGCGACGGACGCGCCGCGAACGTGCGGCTCGTCAACGGCGAGGTCGATCACGCGGTGCGCGAGCGGGTCACGCTCGCGTTCAACACGCCGTTCTTCCCCGAGGTCCTGATCGCCAGCGCCGTGATGGCGGAGGGCGTCGACCTCCACCGCCACTGCCGCCACGCGATCCACCACGACCTCGACTGGAACCCGAGCGTGATCGAGCAGCGCACCGGCCGGCTCGACCGGATCGAGAGCAAGGCCGAGGCGACGCGGCAGCGCGTCGTCGTCTACGAGCCGTTCGTCGAGGGCGCTCAGGACGAGAAGCAGTTCCGCGTGATGAAGGACCGCGAGCGTTGGTTCAACGTGGTGATGGGCGAGCGCCTCACGCTCGACGAGTGGGCGACCGACCGCCTGGCCGAGCGCGTCGAGCTGCCCGATGAGGCGGCGCGTGAGCTGGGCATGGAGCTGGGCGTGGGCGGGCGGGCCCGGCGACCGCCCGACCCCCGCTGAGCGACCGGCCGCGCTACGCCGCGAGCGGCTCGGCGACCGGCGCGCCGACGGGCGCCGCGGCGGCGACGTCGGCCTCCCCCGCCGCCCGGCTCGCCGCCGCCATCTCCGCCTGGCGCGCGCGGCCAGGGACGAAGAGGGCGCAGATCGCGCCGAGCGCGAGCACGCCGGCGCCGACCCAGACGGCTTGGGTCATGCCGTCGGTGAAGGCCTGCGGTGAGGCGTAGGAGCCGGCGCCGGCGAACACGGTCGACAGCACCGAGACGCCGAGCGCGCCGCCGATCTCGCGGAACGTGTTCGTCGCGCCCGAGGCCTGGCCGGCCTCCTGCGGGCGAACCGAGCTGAGCACCGCGTTGGCCGCCGGCGCGAAGACCAAAGCCATGCCGGCGCCGGCCATCGCGAACGGGCCGACGAGCTGCGCGTACGGCACGTCCGGCGTCGAGACCAGCGCGAGCAGCGCCATCGCGCCGGCCTGCAGCGTCAGGCCGAGCGTCATCAGCGGCCGCGAGCCGATGCGGTCCGACAGGATTCCGGCGATCGGCGCGACGAGGATCGTGACGCCCGTCCACGGGAGCGTGCGCAGGCCGGCCTGCAGCGGCGAGTAGCCCTGCACCGTCTGGAAGAACTGCGCGAGCAGGAAGATCGAGCCGAACGTGCCGAAGAACATCGCCACGGTCACGCCGCTCGTGGCGCTGAACCCGCGCGAGCGGAAGAAGCGCATCGGCAGCATCGGCTCCGGCGCGCGCAGCTCCCACGCGACGAACACGGCGAGCAGCAGCAGGCCGGCGGTCGCCGAGCCGACCACGGTCGTGCTCGTCCAACCGAGGTCCTGCGCCTTGATGATCCCGAACACGAGCCCGAACAGGCCGCCCGCGGCGAGCAGCAGGCCGCGCACGTCGAGCCGGCGGCCGGGGCCGTGCGACTCGGTCAGCTGTGTGATCACGAGCGGCACGAGCACGATCCCGATCGGGACGTTGAGCCAGAAGATCCAGTGCCACGAGATGCCCTCGATGACCGCGCCGCCGGCGAGCGGCCCGAGCGCCACGCCCAACCCGCTGACGCCCGACCAGATCCCGAGCGCGAGCCCGCGCTTGCCGGCCGGGAAGGCCTCACTCAGCAGCGTGAGCGACAGCGGCATCACGAACGCGGCGCTTGCGCCCTGGAACCCGCGCGCCGCGATCAGCGCCTGGGCGCTCGGCGCCAGCGCGGCTGCGATCGAAGAAAGCGTGAACGCGCTCAGCCCGAACGCGAACACGCGCTTGCGGCCGAGCCGGTCGCCGAGCGCGGCGGCGGGCAGCAGCAGCACCGCGAACGCGAGCGTCTAAACATTTGGCTGCCTTTAGGCATGCCTAATAGCGCGAGCAATGCTCACGCTTCGACAATCACCGCCTCCAGTACGCCCTGTGTCGTCCACGCAGCGACCTCGAACCGGCCCCGCGGACGCGCCAAATCTAGCGCAAGTCGACAGTCGGTTTTCGGAAACTGGACGTTCGTTTCACGCCGCCAGATCTCCCGACCGAACGAGTAGGGCGACGAATTCTCCCCCGGCAGATGCACCACTGAGTGCGACTGCAGATCAATGCGCTCTCGGAGTCACATCCGCCCCGCGTCCGCTGAAGGGCAGCTCGAGCGCGAGGCGGCTGCGCTTCGCGGAGGCGCTCGTGGCGTCCTTGGGCAGCAGGGTGATCGAGGCTGCGACGGCGTCGTCGGTGGCGGAGCCGAACAGCGGCTGCTCGAGCTTTCCGGCGAGCTGGCCGAGCGATCCGCCGATGCCTCTCCAGGTCAGCCCGACGCTGCTGAGGAGAGTGGCGGCGCCAGCGACGATCACCCCGGAGTCGCTCGCGAAGATCATCAGCACGACGCCGAAGGCGAAGAGGAAGAGGATCAGCCCCGCGAGCCAGCGCATGCGGCAAATTGCTGCGACCGCGGCCGTCCGGAGGCGGCGCTCGAAGCCCTTGGCCACGTCGAGCCAGGCGTCCATGTCGAGCATGTCGGCGCCGCGCTTCTCGCCCGAGAGGAGTGCGCGCCACAGCTCGCCCTGGCGGCGCACGAGCTTCAGCGCGTCCTGGTCGGTGAGCGGCGCCTGGGGTGCCGCGGCGTCCGCCGGCGCGTCTCTGGCGGCCCACTCCGACCAGTCGCGCAGGGAGGCCGCGACGGCGTGGCCGGCGTGTGGCGGGAAGGCGCTGTTGAGGTCGTCGAGCCAGCCGAGCAGGTTCGCCACGCGGTAGCGGCCGAGCTGTCTTCTGAGGCTCGCGTCGTCGGTCGGCTTGCGGCAGGTGTCGGCGAGCGCGCGGCCGAGGCCGTAGGCCTTGCCGAGGCGGAAGTCGGCCGCCGTCAGGTGGCCGAGGATCTCGACGTGCACCGTGAGCACCGCGTCCGGCAGCGGGAGCGTCCCCGGTGTGCGCAGGCCGCTCAGGTCGATCACGCCGAAGCCGGCGCCGGCGAGCGGAGCGGCCAGGCGTGCGAGCGCCGCCTGCACCTGGTCGACGAGGATCTCGGCGCGCTTGGGGTCGTCGAGCGAGCTGAGGCCGGGAAGGTCGTCCGGCTGCTCGTCGTCGTCGCTTGCGCTCGTGCGAGCCGCGGGCCGGGGGCTGCTCCCGGGGCGGTACAGCTCGGCCATCTGCCAGCCGAGCGAGAAGGCGAGCGCCACGTTCGGGTCGGCTGTGGACGACGGCGCGGTCTTGGCCGCGCTGACGAGCGACTCGCCGAACGCCACGAGCGCGTCGGTCGGCGCCCCCGCCTTGCCGTCTGCCTCCGGGGGTCTCGCGCCTGCCGCCGCTCTGGCGTCGGGCTTCGCCGCGTCGCCGGCTGTCGGGTCGTGCCCTTCCATCGTCTCCGTCCTACGGCTGGCCGGCCGGATGGCCCTTGCGGTGCAGTTCCTGGGCGGCCGCGAGCAGGCCCGTCTGCAGGTCGGTGACCTGGTGCTGCTCGGCGGGGCGCAGCATCTCGGCCGGGGCCGTGAGCAGACGCCGCGTGCGCGCGGCGTGGCGGTCGGCGACCCACTGCACGAGCGCCTCGCGGTCGGGCGCGGGCCGCGGCGCGGACTCGGTCAGCAGCCCGCCGAGGTCGGCGGCGGCCGCCACGCGCTTGCCCATGTAGTGCGGGTGGCCCTCCTCCAGCCAGTGGCCCAACGCATCGGCGCCCGAGCGCTGCGCCAGCTCGGACGGGCAGAAGCGCGCGAGGATCGTCCTGGCGATCGACGCGTGGTCGAAGAGCGTGCTCGAGACCGACCGCGCCGCGACCCACGGCGAGACGACGATCGCCGGCACGCGCACGCCGTAGCGCGAGAACGTCCGCGGGTCGTCGTCGGGCGGGTGCTCCGGCGGCGGAACGTGGTCGTAGAAGCCGCCGTGCTCGTCGTAGACGATCAGCAGCAGCGTTCTCTCCCACTGCGGGCTCGTCGCCAGCGCGTTGTAGACGAGGAAGACGAGCTCCTGGCCCTCCTGCACGTCGGACGGCGGATGGTCGTCGTTGGGCGGCGTGCCGACGAGGTTCAGATCCTTGAAGTTCGGATCGATCCACGAGACCGCCGGCAGTCTCCCCCGCGCCGCGTCCTCGAGGAAGCTCGCCGCGTCCTCGTCGACGAACAACTCCTCCTCCGCACGCGCCTTGAACGCGAGCTTGAGCTTCTGCACGTACGCGAAGCGGTCGTGATGCCCGAGCAGGTACTCGTCGTCGACGCAGCGCAGCGTCCCGATGTCGTACGAGTACCAGCGCCACGACACGCCGGCCGCGTCGAGATGGCGCACGAACGACTTCTTCGCATACAACGGCGGCGGATGCTGCTTGTCGTCCAGGCTCCCGTCCGCGCTGCCCGCGACCGCGTACAGGCGGTTCGGCCACGTCGCGCCCGGCACCGAGCTGTGCCAGCGGTCGCAGACGCAGAAGTGCTCGGCGAGGTGGTCGTAGACCGGCAGGTCCTCGGCGTTGTAGTAGCCCATCGCGATGCCCGGATCCGGGTCCGCCACTCTGCTGCCCAGCAGCTTCTGCGCGTAGCTGGCCGCGAACCCGTCCATCGCGCCGCCGCCGATCTGCTCCCGCGTCGCGGCGCCCGAGTGGTCGAGGTCCCAGTGCCCGTCCGGCAGATGCGTCGCGAGCATCCGGCGGACCGGGTACTCCCGCCCGCCCGCCGTGTTCGCCATGCCCGCTCTGAGCCCGTCGACGTCCGCCCGACCGCCCTCCAGCGAGAGGTAGCCGAGCATGTGGTCAAACGACCGGTTCTCCAGCATCAGCACGACGACGTGCTCGATCTCCTGCAACCCACCCGCCACAGCAGCTCCCTTCACCCGGCACCCGAACCGGCCCCCGCCCCGTCTCGTGGCCTCAGCCGACCGAGCGCTGACTCGGATTCCTTATAGCCCACAACTCGGTCGGAAGGACCAGCCAAGCCACGTGGAGGCATGAGCCAGTGCCCTCGACCTAGGCTGCATGGCCGGTCAGGGTGCCATGCGACCCAGGATCGGGTGCGCGCCGTTCGCGGCCAGGGACGACGACGCCGGTGCTTCGGAAGCGCTTCTCGCCGGCGATGCTACGCCGGGATGCAACCCTGCTGCGGGTTCCGATGGACCCAGGTCAAGCGCCGGCGGCTGCCTGCTTACCGGTGGCTCGGATCCAAGAAGCGGGCCGGCGACGCGTGCAGCAGCCGCGAGCAGCAGCAGCGCGCGGACAGCGTTCTCGGGCGTCTCCCATCCGGAAGCCGTGCCGTGGAGTGCCGGGTGACGCTTGAGCTGCGAAGTGATCGCATCGACGGTGTGGCGACCCGATTTCCAAACTTCGGGGATCGCGCTACAGACCATCGCAACGGCAGCAGCGTCAACCAGCAGACCTGCATAGTCCGCTTGATCGCGCCCCTCCATGCGGTTCAGCCGCTCCTCGAGCTGATAGGCGTCGACCCGCCGCCAGCTCCCGTTAGCACGGGTCAGCACCCCCTCGATCAGGGGCAGCGTGCCACAGATCGCTACGTACGCTCGGCCGTCGTCCAGCGAAGCGAGCACCTCGCGCACCTGAAGTTGTTGCTCGGCGAGCAGGCGCGCGGTTCGAAGCTCGGTGACCAGTGTCGCGTAGCCCGGTCCGCCTGGCGCGTAAACGCGCAGGATCACGGCCTCGGTCGAAGCCGACGCACGAGCCGCCGGATCTGCGATAGCTGCCCACCCAGCTGCGTCGAAGGGAGCGTAAAGCCGCGTCTCGCGGCACGCTCCGCGCACGTTGTCCCACACGACCCAGCCGGCGACGACTGCCCCCAGCACCTTTCCCGCACCCTCAAGAAGCGACCGAAGCACGGTCACGAACGTCGTAGGGCCGGCTTGAGAACCATCACCAGAGGGCATGTCCGGGGAAGTATTCCTGTCGCCATACAGTCGCCGTCGCGTTTCCCTCACGTCGCCATGCGGGCGCCGCCTCCGGGATTGGACGGCGCAATGAACCAGCGCGCAGCCTTTTAGTCTAGATTTTCGTGCCTCGCTGTTTGACGAGCAGCAAACCGAGAGTGGCAGGCTCCGCCGCGCCAGTCCAAGTAGGCATAGGAGAGAGGCATGCACAACGGTCGCGTCGCGACGTCGGTCCCTCGCTTTCGCGTATCTCTCGACGCGGCGGCCTGCGTGTGCGGCCTGCTCGCCAGCGCGGTCGCGGGGTGGGAACGCCGAACCGACGCAGGCCGCAACCATTTTGCAAGCAAACCGGGCGTGCGTCGTCCCGGCGCTGCGGGGCGATAGCCTCACAACGGCTCGCCGGGCGCTTTCAGCGGCGCACTGCCGCCTCGGCTCCATCCACAGGCCGGCTCGCCACCATGGCACCCTCCGTGTGACCAGACAGAGCGCCCGGGCCGGGAAGCGGCTTGCGAGCGACGCTCGCGTCAGCCTCTGGCTCGGTTTCACGCGGCAACCGAGACCTGGCTCTACGGGGCAGACGATTTACGTCGCCAACTCCGAGAACAGCAGCATCACGGAGTACGCGGCAACAGCTAGCGGCAACGTCTCGCCAACCAGGACCATCACCGGACCCAACACTGGCCTCAGGGGCCCTGACGGCTTGGCTGTCGATTCGTCCGGCACCATCTACGTCGCTAACGCCGACGGGGCCAGCATCACGGAGTACGCGACCGGGGCACACGGTAATACCACGCCTACACGCACCATCAGCGGAGCTGATACCACCCTCAATAGTCCGTGGGGAGTTGGTGTCAACCCTTCGGGCGCGGTCTATGTGACTAACCGTGGCGGCAGCGAGATCGTGGAGTTCGTGTCCGGGGCCAGCGGTGATGTCGCGCCTGTACGCACCATCAGGGGAGCCAATACCTTGCTGTTCGAGGGCTGGGGCATCATCTTCGATGCTTCGGGAACGGCCTATGTATCCAACGGCTCCGACATCAACAATGCCGTTACCGAGGATTCGCCTGGAGCGACCGGGAACGTGTCTCCCAACAACTCCATCAGCGGCAGCAACACCGGAATATCAGCACCAAACGGCGAGGCCTTCGACAGTTCCGGGACTCTCTACGTCTGCAACAACGGCGATCCCAACAGCGTCACGGCATACGCCCCCAGAGCCACCGGCAACGCCTCGCCGCTTCGCATCATCAGCGGAGTCAGTACGCGGCTGCACGGCTGCGCAGGCCTTGCTGTCCACTGACGGCTCGCGGAACGGCACTTCTGCTGGCGGTAGGCGCGGCCGCGTCGGCGATGGCTGGGGCGACGTTCGTGGCGATGTCCGCACAAGCTGTGCGACGGGTACGCGAGCGGAGTCGCGCGCCAGGCACTATCGACACTCCGGAAAGAAGAAGTCAACTAGTCTGGTTCGCCTGATGGGGCGAGACTCGGGTGGAACGGCGCGGGCGCGCGGCGCACTCCGCACCGCAGGGTTCTGCCTCCTTGTCGTCGCGACCGTCGCGCTGAGTGCAGCGCAGGCCGACGCGGGCCGCCTCGTCGTGCGCGTGCGCGGGCTGCCTGCAGGGGAGCACGCGGCTGCCGTCCTGCTTGGGCCCAATGGCTCTCATCGGCGGCTGAGATCTCGCACGTACGTGATCGTGCGTGCCGGTGTGGGGCGCTACACGCTCACACTCGCTCCCGTGCGGATCGCGCACACCACGGGACTGATCCGCACTGGCGCTATCGCCACGCCCACGCGGCGTAGCGTCAGCGTTCGGATGACCGCGGGACGACGCGCGGTCCTCGTCGGCACGTACGGGTCGATCGTGAACCCGGGGGTCAAGACACTCGCTACCTCAGCGCTGGTAAGCAGCAGGGGCCCGAGCGGCGATCCGACAGAGGTCGTGCTGCACGGCCATGTCGCGTTCGGTAATGACACGATCCTTTCGCTGCCGCCGAGCCAGCGTTTGCCGCGTGGCCTCCTCGCACATGTCCTGCACCAACGCTTCAGCAGCTCGGACACCGTGCTGTCCGTTCGCGCCGCACGCATCGATGAGGTCGCTCCTGTGTACAGCTTCGACATTCCTCTGACATCGGCGCCGAAGGCGGCGGGTCTGGGTGGAGGCGAGTCGGCGGGCTGCGGATCTCCGTCCGGCGTGATGCCATATCGCACGCTCAACGACATCACGATCTCCGGCGGCTGGAATACCGTCCGCGTGCTCCGCCACGACATCCCGATCGGAGTGCAGGCCGAGGTGCACTTCACCGCCAACGCTGGGGTCGATGTAACCGGAGGGCTGGGTCTCGCATGTTCGCTGCGCGCCTCGATCTCGGCAAACGGGATGGCCGGACCGATCCCGGTGACGGCCGGGATCGAGGGTGATCTGACCGCCTCCGCCGAGCTCGGCGCGAAGCTGTCTACGGGCGGCTCGGTCCATGTCGACGCCGGGGTCTCGACCGCCGGCGTCCCGCCGCTGCTCATCTGGGTGCCGAACGTCGCCTTCTCGGATCCCCGCTTCTCGTTCACCGCGCAGCGGCTGCTCGGCGCACAGGCCGATGTCGGGGTCGGTGTGAAGATCGGGATCGGCAATGACGACGTCGCGAGCGCGACGGTGAAGCTCGGCTCGAGCGTGGCGCTGAGCGCCCAGCCTGGGTCGTGCAACTGGGACGCGCGCTTTGGGCAGTTCTCCGCCGAGGGTTCGCTGCTGCACTGGACGATCGAGTCGCCAAAGACACCGGCCTTCTACACAAAGAACCTGTGGCACAGCGCCTGTCACGAGAGCGGCGGCGGCTCTACGGGCGGTGGCGGCCCAGCGCCTGGCGGCGGACCTCCAGGTGGCGGGCCGGCGCCGGCGCCTCCGCTCCATCTCGGGGCGGCGTCTGCGATCGCGACCGGCTGGGACATGGGCTGCGCGATCCTTGTCACGAAACATGTCGCGTGCTGGGGGGCGCTCTCACTGGATAATGGCGAGTCGATCGGTGAGCCGTTCGGGCCCGCGTCGGAGGTCGCGGGCTTGACCGGGGCTACGTCGATCGCAGCCGGCGAGTCGTCATTTTGCGCCACGTTGACGACGGGCCACGTCGCCTGCTGGGGCTACAACTTCAACGGCGAGCTCGGCGACGGAACGTTGAACTCGAGTGCGCAACCCGTCACCGTCGTCGGGGTCTCGAACGCCGTCCAGGTGACAGTCGGAGCCTCGCACGTCTGTGCGTTGCTCGCTGACGGTGGCGTCAAGTGCTGGGGGCGCAACGATCGTGGTCAGCTGGGCGATGGCACGCTCGTCGAGCGGCACTCGGCGGTCCCGGTCGCCGGCCTGTCGGATGCCGTCCAGGTTTCAGCGGGCGGCTACCACACATGTGTGTTGCGCGCGACGCGCACGGTCGCCTGCTGGGGCACGCTCGGAGATGGAGCATCCGAGTCGACGACACCGGCCGACGTTCCAGGCATCGCAACAGCCGCAAAGGTGTCCGCCGGGCACTACCAGACGTGCGTCCTGTTGCAGGACCACTCGATCCACTGCTTGGGCTACAACGTCTTCGGCGGGGTCGGAGACGGGACGACCGAGAGTCGCTCGGCGCCTGTCGCCGTTGTCGGCATGGCCGACGCGACCGATCTCTCGACCGGGAACGACCATTCCTGCGCCGTCGCCGACGGCAAGGCTTGGTGCTGGGGCGAGGGCCATGACGGCGAGCTCGGCGACGGAGCGATGCCCACCTTCAGCGCGGTTCCCGTCGCCGTCAGCGGCCCGTTCGCTGCGGCGTCGGTGTCGGTCGGCACGTGGAGTGCGTGCGGGCTGACCGGACAAGGCGCGGTTGCTTGCTGGGGCGGGAACGCGTCTTCGTGGCTGGGTCAGGACCTCCCGCCGTCGGCGCGCTCGGTGCCGAACGCGATCCAGGGGATCCCGTGAGGCGCCGCTCGACCGTCGCCCGGACGGCCGTGATCGCCGCGCTCGTAGCGACTACGGTGCTGTGCGCGGTCATGCCTGTCGCTGCGCAGGGCAGCGAGTCCGACTGGGTGTCGGAGATCAACCGCTACCGCACGGCGACCGGACTCGCGCCCGTCTCCGACCAGCCCGCCTGGGACGTCGGGATGGAGCACCACTTCCTCTACCTCAGGAACACGCCGGGCAACCTCGAGCAGAGCCCGTACAACTCCGTGCACACCGAGAACCCTGCGAGCCCCTGGTACACGCCCGACGGCGCAAACGAGGCGGCCTCGAGCGACATCATCCTCAACGGACAGCATCTCACCGAGGTCAGCGTCGTCGATGCCTTCCTGACGGGACCGTTCCACGCCATCGGGATCTTCGATCCGCAGCTCACGCAAGTCGCGCTGCAACTCGAGACGAGCGAATTCGGCGAGATGGAACTGGGCAACGCAATGCTCGACATTGGCAGCGGCATCGTCTCCGGCCCGCAGTGGACCGTGCCGATCTTGTTCCCGGGCCCGGGGATGACGACCGACCTGGTACGGCTGCACCCGGAGGCACCCGATCCCGACGAGTCCTGCAAGGACGACAACCTCGGCCTGCCGATCTTCGCCCTGCTGACACAAGCGCCCGATCCCGCCCTGACGGCGACCGTCACCGGGCCCACCGGGACCGTGACCTCGACGGACGGGACGCTCTGCGTCATCGACTCGAGCACCTACGTGAGCACCGATCCGGTCTTCGGTTCAACAGGGGCGGCAACGCTCGCTTTCTCCAACGCGGTCGTCCTGATCCCACGCGACCCGCTGACCAACGGCACTTACGCGGTGACGATCCACCAACCCGGACAGCCGGACGTCGCATGGTCCTTCGCCGCACGGGTGCCGCCGCCCGTGTCTTGGACGAAGCCGACGATCATCGGCGACACGAGCGACGAGACGCGCGTCGGCGACCATCTGCTCGTAGATCAAGGCACGTGGGACGGCTACCCGACTGCCTACAGCTTCCGCTGGTACGCGTGCGACACCCGAGGCGCAAACTGCGAGTCGATCGCGAACACGACCGACAACGGCTACACAATCGCCCCGGCCGACCTCGGCTCGCAGATCCGAGTGACCGTGACGGCACGCAACACCGGCGGATCGACGACCTCGCCGATGTCCGCGCCCACCTCTCGCGTGCTGCCCTCGCTGCACGGCGCGGTCCAGCTCAAGAAGCTCCATCCGCGCCTCCGCCTGACGCCTGGTAAAGCGGTGATCCGCCTGCCACGCTGGACGGGGCGCGCGCCGCTGGTGGTCACGATCCGTGCACAGCGCCGCGTCTGCCACAGAGCGCGATCCTGTCAATGGCGGACGATCAGCCTCCGCAGACGAACACCTCACACCAGAAGAGGCGTCGCGACACTGCCCACTCCCCGGCCAACCGTCGCGGTGCGCGTGAGCGTTACCGCGCGAGTGAGCCCCTTCAACTACCTGTACGTCCGCTACTGGTCGGACCCCATCACCGCCACCCTTGGCCCGCTGCGGAAATAACCAGTGCTGCCTTCCGTCGCGGCGAGCAGGAACGAGCGCTCACACTCGACCGCACGCGCGTCTGACGCGGACATCGTGTCAGCGATCCGTAACACTCATGGCCGTGACCGATTATGCGGCTCCGCGTGGCAGCGGAGAGTTTCAGGGCTCCACAGCAGTCAGCGCCCGCGAGCGGCAGCGGCGTCATGCGCGCTGGATGCTTCCGGCGCTTTGCAAAGACCCATCCGCGTTATCGCAGCCAGTGGGCGATGTTCTCGGCCACGGTGTCTCCGATTCGTTCGCGAAGCTTCGCGGGCAGGGCGCTGAGTGTGGCGCTGGCTGTGCCGGCCATGAGGTCGAATGTCGAGGCGTGAATGGCCGCCGATACCGACAGCCAGGTTCCGAACGGCACCTTGATCCGCTCGGTGTAGCCGTAGCGATCGCCGATGGCCCAGAGCGGCGGGCGAAACCAGCCCGCACCCTCGTCCTCAAACAGCAGCGGAAGGGTACCCATCCGGCCCGTGGTTCTCTGCCAGCCTGACGTTGCCAGCATCGGCAGGTTGCGCCTGCGCAGGTCCCAGGCTCGCTCGAAACACCACAGTAGGTAGTCGAAGTACGAGTAGTCCTCGGTCGGGAAAGTCCCGGCAGGACGGTCCTGTCCGGTCTCTGTTGCGCACGCCGCAAGCCAGTCGACCTCCTGGTAACCGCACAGCTGCGGCACATACGATTGATAGTGATCGAGACCGGCGGCGTCGCAGATCTCACTGACCAGGCTGACATAGTCGTCGTGAGTCGACGCTGGCCCAAGCTCCGTCCTGATGCCGCGCATCGCGGCGACGACCCGCCGGAAGCGATACGGCGGATAAATGTCCGCCCACGCGATCCGCTGAGAGCCAGCTGGCACGATCGGCGGCAGCGGCGGGTTCAGCGAGACATCGCAGGCGGCCGTGAAGGTCCACAACCCGGTCGGCACGAGCGGTATGCGGCGGCCGGCGATGTTGGCGTACAGCTTGCCGGCCACGCCGTAGTTGCCCGTCTCGAACCGATCGGCGGCTTCGATGGCGCCGGCTGCTGCAAGGTCAGCGTCGGCGATAGCGGTGCCGAGCGATGCCAGGATCTCATTGGCTGTGGCAGCCGCTTCCATGATGCCGAGCGTGGTCAGCCGCTCGTCAGCGTGGGCGATGCGTTGCCGGGCCTCGGGGAGCGTGAAGAGGCGGCGGACGGTGCCGTAGTCGTACTGCGCCGACGCGCCGATCCGATGCACCACCTGGGAGAGATCGGAGATCGCCTCGGCCATCCCCTCCTCCTGATTCCATGGCACGCCATCGGTCACTTGGGACTCGAAGAACAACCGATGCGTGAGGAGATGGTCATACCAGCCCTGGACGAGGCTCTCCACCAGCTGAGCGCCCCGGCCGGAAGCCTCGTCGAGGCTGAAGTCTGCGGCGAGTCCGACGATCGGTTGCGGCGGAGACCCGGTCCGTTCTCGGCGAATCCGCTCCCTCATCGCTGGATCGAGCAGCGGCAGCATCAGCGCCGTCTGCTCGGACGAGAACCGCAGCGACGTCAGGAACGCCCCGACTGTCGTGCCGATCCACTGCAGCCAGTGATGGCTCTCGTGGGCCGATCCACGGTGATAGGCCAGCCCGTCGGCGAGGTTCAGCTCCGATCCGGTGGTTGCGCCCGGGCTCGCGAACGTGATCAGGCTAAGCGGATCAAATTCATAACGCCCGGTTCCCGAGCCGAGACGCCGGCGCAGCAGCAGCGGCGCGTCGCTACGAACCCTCATCGCCGACGGACGCCTCTGGTCCCTCGCCGTCGATCTTGTCGACCTGCCGGACGTCCGGGTGTTTGGCGAGCATCGCCTTCAGTGCGTCATAGGCCGCGTTGGAGGCTACGCCGCTCGCCAAGCTGACGATCAGCTCCCACACCTCCATCTGGCCGTGAGCTCGCCGGTCGATCAGAGACACGGGCGCCGGCCGAGGCATCGAGACATCAGCCACGCCCTCGACCACTCCGCTTGCCAGCTCATCACGAATTGCCGTGATGGCGTGCTGTGGGGCTGAGACGCGGTACCGGGGCATGGTCAGGTGATAAGCCGTTTCGTGTAGGGAGTTCGTCGAGACGCGCTAAGTCAACCAGGATTTCAGTGCGCACCCCAGCACATGTGGGGATGCGTGGGACCATTGCGGAACCAGCGCACCCTGAGCTGCCGAGTTGTGAGGATCACGCGATGGGTTCGCAGGTGCTCGACGTCAAGATCGTCAACTGCGGCGGATTGCGGGATCTGATGAGCGAGATGGAGTCCTCGTTCCTGGTGAGCGCGTTGGGCCTGTTCCGCAACCATCAGGACCTCGGCAAGGGCTATCCGCGCGCGAACGTGAACCTCGTGCGCGCATACAAGGCCGAGCACTTCTACCGGGCCGCGTTCGGCGAGTTCGACGTGCTGCATGTGATCGGCCACGCCAGCGGCGACCAGCTCGATGTCGGCGTCGCGAAGAGACGCGTGGAGGCGAGCAGGCTGGACGTGGAGGCAAGAAAGATTGGCGCCTCACTGCCACCGATCGTCGTGTCGACCGGTTGCCGCCTCCAGAGCGAGGCGTGGCGAACAGGATTGAAGGCGGCCGGCGCGGACATCCTGATCGCATCCGACGACGACGTGTCGCCGGCTGCCCTTACTGCCTTCGACATGGCGTTCTACTCCGCCCTGCTCGCGCGGGTGCGCAAGGGCCGTACGCTGGTCGAGCGCGTGATTGCCTCGTTCGAGCTGGCGGACGCGCACTACCGAGCCATCCATGCGCCCGGCACGCCCTACGCGAAGTTCCGTCTGAAGCAGTTGTGACCAGCGTCGCGCTGTCGGGCAGATGCGTTTGCGCACGGCTGGTCGGTGTCGCACAGATAGCCCTGCCCGCGTCATCCTTCGCGATGGTGTCGCTCGGACGTGTCGGCCAATACGAACTCCTGCGAAAGCTGCCTCACGGCGGGAACGCCGACGTGTTCGTGGCCGTCGCCGATGGCTCCGGCCGCGAGATGGCCCTCAAGCGGCTGCGGGCAAAGCCCGGTTCCGAGCCGTGGCGGCGCTTCGCTCAGGAGGTCCGCGTCGTCGCGCAGTTGGACACGTTCCCAGGAATCCTTCCAATCGTGGACTCCGGAGTCCCCGAGGACCCGCAGCCCGACGATCGCGCGTGGTACTCGATGCCGCTCGCCGAGCGAGTCGACGAGGTGTTGCGTGGGGCGCCGCTTGAGGATGTCGTGCGAGCCATGGCCGCCTATGCCGAGACGTTGACTCGTCTGCACGCGATCGCGCACTACCACCGCGACATCAAGCCGGCCAACCTCTACCGCCTCGACGGGCAATGGCTCGTTGGCGACTTCGGCATCGTCGATGTCCCCGACGCCGAAGCGATCACGAAGGCCGGCAGGAAGTTCGGCCCTGCGAACTTCCTGCCCTACGAGCTCATCACGAACCCCGACACGGCCGAGGGCGGACCAGTCGACGTGTACGAGCTGGCGAAGACGCTGTGGGTGCTTGCGGCAGATGAGTGGCTTCTGACGCTGGGCGGGTTGTACGCGCCGCTCGGTCCCCAACCGGCCGACGGCGGAAAGTTCACCCTCGATCGCATCCTCGCAGGCCATCCGCTCGCCTCACGCCTCGACAGGCTGATCGAGCAGTGCACACGGACTGATCCCGACCTGCGACCTGACATGGCGCAAGTCCACGGAGATCTGCAGGCCTGGGTCGAGATGGCCGAGCGCGACCGCGGTGACGACGAAACCGCGCTGGCCGCAGCAGCGGCCGAGTTGCGTGCAGCATTCGCTGACCAGCTGACAGCGGGCGAGCTGCAACAGCGGCGGGTCGAGATCGCGCGCGAGCGGATCACGTCCCTTCGTCACGGGATCGAACAGCTCGCTGAGGAACTCCGACGCGAGCTTCCCGGCGGGGTGACCATCTCCAGCCACAACCCGACAGTCCTGGCGGTCCTGGGGTCGCCTCGCGTCAACCAGGCCCCGGACGCCGTGATGACGGCGGGGTACGCGGTCGTCGTGAAACTTGATGACGATGGCTTCCGGCCGGAGGTTCTGCTGGCGATCGTGACCGAGCTCGAGCAGGACGGTCGGCTCAGCATTCGCGCGGGCGCTTTCCTCGACTATCCAGGGCTCGACGCCGGCGAGTCTGACGTGCTCTACCGGAGTGACGCGCTGGTCGATAGCGTCGTGACGGACAACGCGATCGAGGGGTCCATCGCCGCGCTGCGCGCTGCCGCGCCCGAGTGGCTCACCAAGCTCAGGCGGCGGAGTGCCTGACGGACGGGACGAGCCGCTCGCGAGACTCGCGACCGATGTCGGGCGGATCGCCGGCGCGCTGGAAGCGATCGTGCATCGCCTCGCCGTCCGCGATGGCGTACCCCGTGTCGTCTGCGAACGGCCGCCGGGCAGTGCGAACGCTCCCGCGCCGGTCAACCTCGCCAGCGGACCCAACACGCTGTTCGTCCACTTGCGGCTCGTCGGCGACGAACGCGCGACCGTCGGGCCCGTAACTGTCATCGCCGGCGACGTGCACGCCGAAGGCATGCTTCACATCGCTTCGGCCCGACTCGCTCGCGCTCAGATCCCGCCCGGCGAGCACTTCGTAGTCGAGGTCGAGGTGACCTCCGAGCTTCACGGGCCGCTCACCGCGAGCCCCCAGCAGCCGGTGGAGGTCCATGTGCGGTTCTCGCCCGGCCCTCACGCGGGAGGCACGGTCGCGGTGATCCCGCTCGCGCCTGGCGGCACGATCGCAGGCCGCCCCGGATGGCTGCCGCATGACGCTTACGACGCGCCCGCAGCCGCCCTCGGCGGGTAATGCCACCGTCGGCGATCCGCTCGATACACGGCAACTCGCCTCCACCCGTTCTCTCCAGGATCGACTGCCGCTGAACCGGCGTGCCGGCCACCGCCCCTCCGTCAGACTCCATCGAACCGCTTGAACGCGGGCGTGGTGATGCCAGGGAACGTCGACTATGCCGCGTTGCTGACCGAGTTCGGATCGGCGACGTACAAGAAGCTGCTACCAGCGCAGGAGCCCGTGCTGGCCGCGTATGCCGAGCGGCACACCAGTGAAAGGGACGTCGCCGTCGAACTGCCGACCGGGGCGGGCAAGAGCCTGATCGCGTTGCTGATCGCCGAGGCTTGGCGTCAGGAGGGTCACAGTGCCGTGATCCTCTCAGGGAACAAGGTGCTCGCCAGGCAGATGGAGCAGCAGGCCGACGACCTTGGCGTCGACGTCTGTCGGCTGGAGGGCAGCCGCGAGCAGCTCTCCTCGAAAGACCTGCGCGCCGTGCAGCGCAAGCAAGCCGTCGGCGTCATGAACTACTGGGTTTACTTCAACCAGAACCCGTCGATCGATCCATGCTCGCTCGTCGTGATGGACGACGCGCACCTCGCGGATGGACCTCTCCAGTCGCTCTATTCGGTCGAGATCAACCGCTTCGACCATACCGAGCTGTTCGAGCGCCTCGTGGTCGAGCTTGCCATCCGCCTCCCGCACTACGCCTCACTGGCGGACGCGGCGGGGGGCGATCGGCGCGGGCCGGGGACCACGGAGGCGATCTCGTTCTATGACCAGCACCGTATCGAGGAATTGCTCGCGACGATCGTCGACGGCTCGCCCCTTCCGAGCGACCTCGCGTACCGCTGGGGGCGCCTGCGCGACCGGCTGGCGCAATGCGTACTGCTCGTCTCCCGGAACGCCCTGTGGCTGCGCCCGTGGGTGTATCCCCTCCAGACGAACGACCACTACCAGCAGGCGAAGCAGCGCCTTTACATGAGCGCGACCATCGGCGATCCAGCCGACCTGTCGCGTCGGCTTGGAACCGAGCCGATCTCGATGGTCGAGGTCGATCCGGCGCTCAGCGGGGGCACGCTCGGGCGGCGGCTGATCGTTCTCGATCCCGACGAGGACCAGTCGCGGACGAACGCCGCATTGTCTGCGGCCCTGCGGGTGCGCGACAAGAGTCTCTGGCTGTGTACGAGCCGCAGCGAGGTCGTGCGGGAGCAGACGGAGCTCGCATCGCTCCACCAGCAGCTCGCTCTGCCGGCGGCGCCTCAATGGACCGTGAGCGGGACGGGCGATGAGGTCGACCAGTTCCGCGCCGCCGAGTCCGGGCACCTGTTCGCCGCGTCACGCTACGACGGGATGGACTTCTGCGGCGAGGAGTGCCGCGTCGTGGTCGTGCCGGCGATCCCACGGGCGACAAACGCGCAGGAGGAGTTCATCTCGCAGCAACTCGGCGGCGGAGGGGTCATCAACGGCCGGCTCAATGCGCGCATCGTGCAAGCGCTCGGCCGCGCGAATCGGTCCGAAGACGACTACGCCGTGTATCTGCTCGCCGATCCGCGCTTCGCTGGCCACTTCGCGCGCGAGTCCTTTCGCGAGATGCTGCCGGCCGATATCAACGTCGAGGTCGATCTCGCCCAGGATCTGTCCGAGCAAGGCTCCCAGGACATCGCTGACCATGTGAGCGCGTTCCTCGCGGGCGACTTCGAGCGCTTCGACGAGGAGCGCGCCGACGCGAAGGCGTACGGCGCGCCCGTCCCGCCTCCGATCCCGGATTGGAGCGAGCCGCTGGCACGCGACGAGATTGACGGCTGGCACTCGCTCTGGCGGGGTGAGTATGCGAAGGCCGAGCGCGACTTCCTGAACTGGAGCGAGGCCTGCGCCGAGCACGGGCTTGAGGAGATGAGCGCGTTCGCCCGCTGGTGCGCGGCGAAGGCCGCGTTCCTGGCCGGAGAACAGGGTGACCGAGCCGCGGCCGCGCGCAGCAAGGAGCTTCTCGAGGCGGCGATTGGCCACGGCGGCCGGTTCACGACGTGGTTTAACGACCTCCGCCACTCGCTGCACGCCATGCGAGCCGAAGCGGTGCCCGAAGGCGTCATCGCCGACGGGGCGCGCGAGCAGATCTTGCGGGCATTCGACGCGCATCTGGCTGCTCGCGGCAACGCCCCCGCGCGTTTCGAGAAGTTCCGTCGCAGCATCGACGAGGACCTCGCCTCGGGCAGCCACGCGCGCTACCAGCAGGCGCTGGAGCAGATCGGCGAGCTGATGGGCTACAACGCGGTACGCCCAAAGTTCGGCCAGGCGACCACCGACGTTCGGTGGACCGGTGTGTTCGGTGGCCAGCGGGAGCTCCTCACGTTCGAGCTCAAGATCGAGCACCAGGCGCACAACGCGCTCAGCGCCGGCGATGTCGACCAGGCGCTCGGACAGGTGTCCAGCGCCCACACCGAGTGGGCACCGCGTGGCTTCCAACCGCGCGGCGTGATCGTCACGACTCTCGCGAACATCGATGACGCTGCCTTGCCGCGGCTCGGAGCGCTCGCCGTCGTCCACCACGACGCGGTACTGGCGCTCTGGGAGCGCATCGCGACGTTGCTCGGGCAGTTCCGTGAGGCGTGGTCGCCGGACGATGTGGGGGCGCGGCACGCGGCACGTGAGCAGATCGCGCCAAGATTGCCGGACACGGGCTGGCTGCCGCGCGCGCTCGACCGCGGAGAGCCGATCGTCTCGACGGATGATCTGCTGGCCGAGTGGACGTGACGGTCGACCCTGAACAAGAACGGTTTCCGGATCTGCTGCGTGCTCCGTCGCGACGGTTCGAGGGGGTATCGTCGCTCTCGCAACGTCGACCATGCGATCGAGAAGGAGGTGAGCGAGTCGTGGCTGGTTCTGGGGATCACATCAAGGCGCTGGTGCGGAGCCATGCGGCTGGCGACGACGATTCCTTCTACGCCGTGGCGATGCAGGTCGCGGCACGGGCGGCGCGGCAAGGCCATAACCGCCTTGCGGAGGATCTGAAGAAGACGATCGACACATCGCGACGGAGGCCGGTGGTGCGCGGGGTCACGCCGATCGCGCAGCCGCGCGGCGAGCTGGCCGACCTCGTCACCGCATCGTTCCCGGAGGTCGGGCTTAGGGATCTGGTCGTCCGGGATGACTTGTTGACCCAGGTTCGCCAGATACTCAACGAGCAGCGCCAGCGCCAGCGCCTGCTCGAGCGCGGGTTCGCGCCGATCCACCGCCTGCTCTTGGAGGGCCCGCCCGGGACCGGCAAGACAATGACAGCGTCAGTGCTGGCCCACGAGCTCTCGCTGCCATTGCTGACGGTACGGCTGGAGAGCCTGCTGAGCAAGTTCCTCGGCGAGACCGCGAGCAAGCTGCGGATTGTGTTCGACGCGGTGGATCAACAGCGCGCGGTTTACCTGTTCGACGAGTTCGACGCGCTGGGTGGCGATCGATCCGGAAACGATGTCGGTGAGGCGCGGCGCATCCTGAACTCGTTCCTGGTCTTTCTCGAGCAGGCCGGCGCAGAAAGCATTGTGGTAGCGGCGACCAACCATCGCGCGATCCTTGACCGCGCCCTGTTTCGCCGCTTCGACATGGTCATCACCTACGACCTGCCGAGCCAGATCGAGGCCGTCAAGGTGATGAGGGCTCGGCTCGGACCGTTGGCAAAGGGGTTCCGCTGGCGCAGCATCGAGAAGAACGCTGCGGGCCTCAGCCATGCGGATCTCGTCAAGGCGAGCGAGGCGGCAGCCAAGCAAGCGTTGATGCGTGGCGACATGCACGTGAGTGTCGAGGACATGACCGCCGCGTTGCGCGCACGCCAGGCGGGCGCAGTTGCCTGACCAGGGCGAGGTCTTCGCGCACCTGCTTGTGCGCGAAGCGGCACAGACCCGGGACTTTCGCCGCTCCGGGGGTGGAAACCCGAAGGTTCGCGACGTCGAACATCGAGCGCATGGATCCGCTCGCCTCGACGAGCTCGAACGTTCGCTCGAGGAACAGGAACGCGGACGCGATGAGGCGTCTTTGACGGAGGACGAGCTGCGGTCGCTCGGCGTAGTGGTGGTGCTAGAGGGATCCGATCCAGCGTTTCCGCTGAAGCTCGACTCGTTGCAGCAGTACTCACGGCATCGTGAGCCCCGCCCGAAATGGCTGTTGCTTTCCGTGAGTCCGGCCTCAGAGGATCACGCCGAACGAGCCGTGGTGTGGATCAGCGACGAGTACCGTGACCGCTTCGTACGACACTTCGAGCAGTACGCAACCGAGGTCACCGAGAGAGGCAACCCGCGGCACCGCGAGCTTGTCGCGAATATCGCTCGGATCCGCCAAGCAGTGCTCGCCGATCTGTGGCAGTCGTCTGGAGATCCACCCACGCGCGGCCGCGTCTGGTGGGAGTTGTGGCTGCATCAGACCGATGATGCGATCGAGCTGCTTCGAGCCTTCACCACCGCTCGGAGATTGCGACTCGCTGCTCGCGCCTTGAAGCTCAGCGACCGCGCCGTCGCGTGGGTGCACGCGAGCTGGGATGACCTTCGAGCGCTCCCGTTCACCCGCGTACCGCTGGCGGAGATCCGCCGGCCCGAGTTCGTCGACACGATCGAGGATCTTGAGCGTGATGAGCAGGATGAGCTGGCTGAGGATCTGCTGTCTCGAGTAACGCCGACTTCGGATCCTGTAGCACCGGTCGTCTGCCACCTCGATACTGGTGTTCGACGCACGCACGTTCTGCTGGCTGACTCGCTCTCACCACAGGACGTGCATTCGATCGTCGACGAGTTCGGTGTTGACCAGCAGAACCACGGCACGCCCATGGCCGGGCTCTCGCTCTACGGCCCACTCGACGACCTGTTGCTTGGAACGACGAAGGTAGAACTGCGCCATCGCTTGGAGTCGGTGAAGATCCTTCCCGACACGGGCTCGGGTAACGACCCTCTCGCTTACGGCATCGCCATGGCGCAGGCAGCAGCGATGCCAGAGGCTGTTGCCAAGCGCCCTCGTGTGTTCTCGATGGCCGTCACGACGGAACCCGACCGCGTCGGCGAGCCGACATTGTGGTCCGCATCCTTGGATGCGCTGGCCGCGGGCGTCGACATAGCGAGATCGGACGACGGCATCGAACTCCTCGGCACGCCTGATGCTGACGCCACACGCCTGTTCATCGTCTCGGCTGGAAACGTGCGGGCACATCAGCCGCAGACTGATTACCGCGACGCGTGCGACCTCGCAGCTGCGGAAGATCCGGCGCAGGCGTGGAACGCCCTGACCGTCGGCGCCTACACCGAGCTGGTCAACCTCCCAACTGACCCAAGCTTCGACGGATGGTCGCCAGTGGGAACTGCTGGCGATATCTCGCCGCACAGCCGCACCTCGGTGTTGTTCGGTGATCGATCATGGCCCGTCAAGCCGGACATCTGCATGGAGGGCGGCAACGTCCTGACGGATGGGGTCCGGGACTTTGAGCCCGCACATCCGCTGCTGTCGCTGCGCACGACCGACAGCCGCAACGACCTTGCACTGGGATCGGCGAACGCAACCAGCGCAGCGACCGCCCAGGCAGCGCGGCTCGCCGGCCTGACGCTCGCTCGCTATCCGTCGTACTGGCCGGAAACCGTTCGCGGGCTCCTCGTGCATGCTGCGGAATGGACGCCGGCAATGCGCGCCGAGTTCGATGGCACGCCCGCAAAAAGAGCAAAGCTTCGCCTGTTGCGTCGCTACGGCTGGGGTGTCCCATCCGAGAGCGCGGTCCTCGACTCGACGCGCCAGGCGGTCACGACGGTCACCCAGGACTCCTTCACACCGTTCGACGAGCAACACCGTGCTCGCTACTTCCGCCTACATCGCCTTCCGTGGCCCACCACGACACTCCGCGAGATCGCCGCCAGCGATGTCACCCTGCGCGTCACGCTCACCTACTTCATTGAGCCCACCGCCTCGCGACGTGGCTGGCGCCAGCGCTACAGCTACGCATCACACGGGTTGCGGTTCGATCTCAAGCTGCCGACGGAAACCGTCGACGAGTTCGTCGCGCGCGTCAACTACGAGGCCCAGCTCGAAGAAGACGGTACCCGCCGCTCAGCGCCGTCCGGCCTCGATCGCTGGCTGATCGGGCCCAACCAACGCAACCTGGGCTCGCTCCACCAGGACATATGGGAAGGCTCAGGCGCCGAACTCGCCGACGCAGGCGTCATCGCTGTCTATCCCATCGGCGGCTGGTGGAAGAACAACAACCGCAAAGATCGGGCCAGCCTCCCTGTGCGCTACGCACTCATCGTGTCGCTCAAGACCCGTGAGCAAGGGATTGACCTCTACACGCCGATTGCCGCGCAGCTCCAAATCCCGATCGAGAACCTCGTTCCGGGCGCATAGGCGGGTGCGACATGGTCGAGATCCTGCTGTCGGCGCGAGCGATGGACCGTCCCGGAGATCGCAAGGGTGACGACATGGCATCCGGCCTTTCTCACTCCTTGACCTCCACGACCCAGTCGTTCTCCGGATGTATAGTCGAGAAGACCTGCGTAGGCAGAGGCGAGGCTGTACAGCGCCGTACGCTGTAGCAGCGCCGCGCCGTCAACCGCGCCGAGATGACCCCGGTCACGCTCCGACGTGCTCGAGCGCTCCGACGTGCTCGAGCCGGTCGATCAGGCGGAGGCCGTCGACGGCGGCGCGCACAGCCGCCTCGAGCTCTGCGCACCCTCCTGCCGTCCGCCAGCAAGTGCCCGCGCAGGATTACCGCGACGTCCGTCTCCGTCTTCTTCCCACATCGCGGGATGCGAGCTCACGCCGCAGGAACGCAACTGCGACCTCTTCGGGGTGGAACGCAACAGCTCGCACCAGCGCCAGCCCCCGCGCGTCGGAGCGTGAAGGAACTCCCGAGTAGTGGGCAACCCACCACGCACGCCGCACATTGGCCGCGATGAAATCGTCGGAGGCCTCATCGAGCCGCGCGAAGAAGCCATCGCGAGGCAACTCACCGACGCGCTGCTCGCCGAACCCGCCGCCGACATCGCACGCGCGTTCGTGCGCCAGCACCGGATGCAAGAACCGCACATCCCTCACAACACGTTTCTGCCCACATCGACGCCCAAGCCAACGCGCGAGACCGTCACCAGACGACGCGCGCGATCCTCAGCACCACGGGTAGGTTCGCCTCAGAGAGGTGATGCCGCAACGGTGTCCATGTCTGCGTCGGCAGCACGCCTCAGAGTCGCTGGCGACTGCCGGGCGTGCTGGCCGGCTGGCTCCGGTCGCGGGCCGCTTGTCGACGGCGGGACGCCGCTCCAACCCGGTGGTCGACAACTACAGCGCGAACAACGAGAACACTCTGGAGTGCGCGCCTTCATGCCTGACACGGACCACTCGTAGTCCTCTGTCGTCGGACTCCATCCAGGCTGTCACGACTGCACGACTCTTACCGCCGAAGGCCTGGTCCACGTGCGACCGGATCCAGGCGAGCGAGGCGTCCAACCGCTCGCTGGTCCGTGGGTCGTAGGCACAGAACAGCTCGGGTGCGATCGGCTTGACCGATCCCCCGCCGCCGATACCGCGCGGTGTCGTCCCCGGCATCCAGAACCGATGCCGTTCAGCCTGCGTCCAGGCGCCGTGGTTGAACGGGGAGAGGTGGTGTCGCGCAGGGTGCCTCACCTCAACGCGGTCGTCAGCGTCAAGCCAGGTGAGCAGCAGCGCGGTCGTTGGGTTGATCGGCACGCGCACTTCGCTGCTGCCAAGCACCACGTCGCCAGGCCAAGTACCGTCCGGCGCAGCGCTCGTCCATGGGAAGGTGCTGATGGGGTGGTCGGATGAGATCAGCGTCGGGCGAGCGAAGTGCAGAACTGTCCAGTGCATCTGGCCGAGAAGCGATGCGATGGTGCTGACCTCCGCGAACATCGAGTCCAGCTCGAAATCAGGCTCGCTCAGCTCATGCCGCTGATCGACCGTCGCGGCCGCCATAACCGGATGATCTCGTTCGAGATCGGAGAAGAATGCAGCGACTGTGCCCGGGATCTGTTGTCGCTGGCGCGGGCTTGCGCACAGCGTCATCGCGAGCCACAGCGCTACCCACGCACGCTCGCCGCTGTCGCGTAGCGGCCAGCGATCCGCCAGGTCACGCAGCAGTGGCAGCGCCTTAGTCTCTACCGCCCCGCGCGCTCTCTCAGCAGCGCCCGCCGTCCGAGCCCCATCGGCCGCCGGCGACCCAGCGTAGAACTTCTTACGCACGCCGACCTGACTCGGCGCGAGCGGGAGTCGTGTTCCGCTCGGGACAAGTTCGCACTCGACGACCCCGCCCACCGTCCAGTTGCGGACGTAGCCGGCACTGATGACGTGATTGCGATCAAGTTGCACGACCGAAACCGTCCCATGGCCCGCAGACGCACCCTTTGCACGACCCGCGGCCGCACGCGGACACGGCCGGGCCCCACGCCGTTCACGCCCGCGGGGCCCGGCGCAGGACCCCCAAGCGCCGCGCTAGGGTCGAGTCGTGGCCACGTACGCGCTGGACGCTCTGGGCGCGGAGGAGTTCGAACACCTCGCGCAGGATCTCGTAAAGGTGGTCGTGGGGAACGGCTCTGTCACGTACGGAAAGGGGCCGGACGGAGGACGCGAGGCCACGTTCGACGGGGTCGCGCCGTACCCGTCAGCGAGCGAGCGATGGCGCGGCCACTGGATATTCCAGGCGAAGTACGTTGATGTCGGCCGAGCCGGGGCAGGAGAGGCCCGACGGACGTTGCTCGCGAGACTCAAGGACGAGCTCGAGCGAATCGTTCGATCTGGGAAGGCTTGCAATAACTACATCCTCATCACGAACGTCCCGCTGTCCTCGGTCGTCGACACTGGCACTCACGACGTCATCGCCGAGCAGATCGCACCGGCCTTCCCGCAGATTCGCAACCTGCATGTGTGGGGCTATGACGATATTGCCCGACTGCTTGACCTCAACCCGCACCTGCGCGCGGTGTTTCCCTCCTTGCTGCAGGTCGGAGACTTCGTGTTGCGGCAGCGTGGTGCGGCCCCGCCCCAGCCGCTCGACGAGACCATCCGCCTGTTCCTCGCGACCGAGTACCAGGAGGACCGTTACGCCCAGCTCGACCAAGCCGGCGACACCGGGATTGAGCGCCTTTCGCTGGCCGATGTCTTCGTCGATCTCGACGTGCAGCCGCGCGCGACTACACACCCTCGCGAGGTTGGGGATGAACGGAACGCGCCCGAGGGCCCGGCGATGGAGCTGCTCGTCTCCGAGCGCCTGCGCCATGTGGTCTTTGTCGGTGGCCCGGGTCACGGCAAGTCGACGCTCGGGCAGTTCGCTGCTCAGATCCATCGCTCCATGCTGCTCAAGAAGGTGCAGGAGGTCCTCGGCGACGACGACCGCCTCCTGCCGCCCGACGCGCGCGTCCCGTTCCGGATCGTGCTGCGGGACCTCGCGCAGTGGGTCGGGGAGCGACCTGAGCGCGAGGAGCTCGTGCTTATCGAGCGATATCTCGCCGAGCGTGTGGCCAGGGCGGCCGGTCTCGACGCGCCTCTCTCAATGGAGCAGATGCGCGAGGTGCTCCGCCGTAACAGGACGCTCATCATCCTCGACGGTCTCGACGAAGTATCCGAGCCGACATTGCGGACACGCGTGATCGACGCGATCGACGCTTTCCTCGAGCGCGTCGAGTCAGCGCTCGGCGCAGATGTCCAGGTAGTCGGCAGCTCCCGCCCGACTGGATACGAAGACGAGTTCCGGCCGGACCGCTTCATACACCTGGAGCTGCTGCCATTGAGCGAGGAGCGCGCTGGCGAATACGTCGAGCGCTGGGTCACGGCGCGCGGGCTGGGCCGTGAACGGGCCGAGAGCGTACGCGCGCACTATCGCGAGAGCGTCGACGACGCACAGATTCGACTGTTGCTCACGACACCGCTTCAGGTGAACATCGTGATCTACGTGATCTTGTCCGGCGGGCGTCCCTCGCATCAGCGCGAGTCACTCTTCTCAGACTACGTCGATGTCATCTACAGGCGCGAGCGCTCGAAGCCGCGCAGCACCCTGAAGACCGAGAAGGACACGCTCTTGGGGCTGCATCAGTACCTCGGATATCTCCTGCACCGACGCGCGAGCCAGTCCCGCCACGTCGCGTCGACCCTGACCTCGGAGGAGTTCCGAGAGGAGGTCCGCCGCTTTCTGCGACACGCAAACCCGTATCTCGATCCGCCGAAGCTCGAGCAGCAGACCGAGACGCTTGTGAGCGAGGCACGCGAGCGACTCGTCCTGCTCGTTGAGAGCAGCCCGGACCGCTTCGGCTTTGAGCTCCGCTCGCTGCAGGAGTACTTCGCTGCCTCACACCTCGTCGACTCCGCGCGAAGCAGTGAGGAGCGTGTCGACCGCTTTCGCACGATCGCCATCTCCACCCATTGGCGAAACGTCGCGCTGTTCTTCGCCGGCCGCATGGGTCGGGCGTTTCGTGGTGAGGCCGCAAACGTCGTCGATGTCTGCCGCGCGATCGACCGTGAGCTCCCTGATCGGCTGTTGCGTCGGGGAGCGGGACTCGCACTCGCGCTCGCGACCGATCGCGCGTTTGGCTCGAACGCCAGTCTGCAACGCAGCACTGTCGAGACGGCGGCCACGCGAGTCGAGTGTGATCCGCTCACGTGGCTCGAAACGAGCGAGGCGCTGTTCGCAGGGCTGACCGAGGAGGACTGTGCAGATCATGCTACCCCCGCGCTAGCGGCGAAATTGCCGGCGCTAAGTTTCGACCGGCTCCTCGTGATCCAGCCCTTGTTGCAGCAGCCAGGCATCGACATGTCCGTCTTGGTGGCGCTGTTGGAGGAGCACTGCCTGACAGGGGCACATGATTGTGCACACGCGCTCCGAGGACTGCTCATGCTGCCGCAGAAGCCGGAGCGGCTGAGCGTGTGCACACGCGCGTGCATCGATCAGGCTCCCGCGCAGACATTCGGCACGGCAATCGGCGACGTGGCCCTTGCGGACCCTAGGCGCTTCGCAGCCGCGCTGGGCAACGCTGAGCTATCCGTCGCGCACGCGCGTGCGCTGGTGGCCGCAGCGGCCAGGGACCTCCGCTTCGGGCGGCGCCTGCGCGGTGTCGACCCGATTCCCCCAGTACCTGTTGAATGCCCGGTCCTCGACGCGGTCATCCACATGCTGGTGTTGATCCAGTGGTTGGGCGCAGTGGCCGACGGACCAGCCGACGATATGCCAGCCCGACCGGTCGACAACGAGCGCCTCCAAGCTATGCGCGCGCGGCTCGCTCAAGACGAGGGCGACCCGCTGCTCGTCGATGCGATTGAGCTGGTCAACGCGTGCGGACGGGTGGCGTGCTGGGACGTGCAATCACTGGACTTCCCGGGCGTGGTACCCCTCTGGCGTGCCATCGATGCGGAGCTTCCAGAGGTCACCGCGCTGCTCCATGCGAGACTGACGTCCTCGCGGGCAGATCGCGTAACTCCCGTGGCGCTGGTGGTCGACGAGCTCCACAATGGCGCCTCGTCGGGCGTCGGAGCCGCCGTGCTCGAGCGCATGGCGACAGAGCCAGCTCCTGAGGCCGCTTGGCGCACCACAATGCACGGCATCCGCGATCTGCTCGCGGGCGATCAGAGCCTGCGCGAAGCGTTCTCTTCTGGTGCCGGCGACCTGGGCGGCGAAAGCCCAGAGGAGCGCGCGGTCGCCGACGCGACCGGCGTCTCGTTGCGTGAGCTGCAGCCGCTGGCGGCGGACCTGTTCTTGTCGCCGACCCAAAGCCGCAGCGACGCCCTCGAGCTCCTGCGCGGCGCGAGCGTGCGCTTGACAGACGGGCGGCTGTTGGAGGCAGCTCGTTTCGTGAATGTGGCGTCCGAAGCACTCGTCCAAACGCCCTCCCTCGCTCCACATGTGTGGCAGACGGCGATCCACTTCCTCAACGGAATCGTCCGGCGCGGCACGTCGAACGCCGATGTCATCGGGGCCGCGACGCATCTGCTCGTCGCCTGCTTTCCCGTGGCGATCAGTGAGCGTGGCCCACTGCTCCGCTCCTGGCTGGCGACAATCGGATCGTCGCCAGCGCACACACGCCCGCTCGTGACCACCACGAAGGCGGGAACCGGAGGAGTCGTGCCAGTGCTCGCGGGGATCGGCGCCGACGGCTCGCCCGAAGTGATGCGCGGAGCGGCACAGTGCATCAAGCTCTTGCTGACGTTGACGCCAGGCGCCGGTGCCGTCAGACCAGACGATCTGACGGCGTACCTCGACAGTGGCGATGCGATCTGCGAACAAGCCGGGATGGCGCTCCTCGCAGCCATGGATCACAACTTCGTAGGAGCGTTCCTCCTGTCGCGCTTTGACAGCGGGTGCATGTCACCACTTCCGAATCAGATGCTCTTCCTTTCGAACCGCGCAATCCCGGATGAGCCAGCCGTGCATGCACGCCTCGTTACGGAGATTTCGACGTTCCTTGAGCGTCCGGGCGCCGGCGCGCAGGCCCGGGGCGGGCTGTTGCGGTACTTGCGCGCGCTGGCAGACGCCATCGAGCCGGAGCTGTCCACGCGCGAGTCAGAGCTGGGGCTGCCTCTCGCCCACGTCTGACGATGATCGTGGCCCAGCGCGACGCAAGCGCGCCCATGCTGAGGCGCAGACCGCGAACCTGCACGATCGTGTGCTCACAGCCATGTCCGGAACCGGGATGGACGCGCTCCTGTGGAGTCTGGAGCATCCCGACCAGTTCTCATTCCAGGACTTCCACGACCCAGTCGTACCCCGGATCCGAAGCTTCGAGAAGAGCTGCGTAAGCATGAGCGAGGCTGTACAGCGCCGCACGCTGCTGAGGCGACGAGACGACGGCCCGGTCGTCGCCCCCAGCACCGCTTCCTGACTCAGAATGGACTTCCCCCGCTTTGAGTTCGGCTGGAACCAGTTCCGTCCGGAGCGTTTGCCTCAGGCATGGCCGGGCGCAGGCTCACGCCAACGCGTGCGACAGGTAAGGGCACGGCCGGCCACGACGCCGGCCACGCCAGCGCTGGCCACGGGGCCAGAGCCACCACTGAGACCGCGCGAGCTGGACCGCGCGAGCGTTGTGTTGCGCGAGAGCAGCTGACCGTGCTCGGCTTCGACGACATCGCGATGGCCGCATGGACGTCGTACCGCCTCTCGACCGTGCGCCAGGACCCGCCCGCGATGGCGCGCGCCGCGGTGACGCTGCTGCTGGAGCGGATCGCCGACCCCCGCGCGGCGCGATGGTGCCGGCGGAGCTGGTGCTGCGCGCTCGCACGCCGCCCGGCCGTGCGCTGACGGGGACGCGTTCCAGGATCGCGCAGATCATATTGTGCTTTTCCGGGCTCTTGGGATAGGCTCGAGCGCGTCGTGCCGACCCGGCCCGCGCGCGTGGATCGCCGGAGCGCTCGGCACGCTCAACCGCCGCGCTTGAGACATGACCGAGCTGATCGGGACGATCTTCCATCTCACCGACATGCACCTGTGCGTCGAGCGCGACGGCGCGCTGCGCGAGAACACGCGCTGGCTCTCGCGCCTGCTCGTCCGCGGGGCGCGGAAGATGCCGGGCGCATCGATGCGCAACGTGCTCGCCGGCTCGATGTGGCACCGCGAGCCGGCGCTTGAGGGCTTGCGGCGCACGCTGCCGCTCCTACTGAGGGAGGAGACGCAAGCGCCCGCCGACTCGTCCGCGCCGATCGTCGTGCTCCAGGGCGGCGACGTCGAGGCGCTGGGTAGCTGGGCCCCACGACACCACTCCGGCTACACGGCCTTCCCCTCCTTCGACTTCGTCCACACGCACCTGAGCCGCCACGAGGCAGGGGCGGCATGGCTCGACGTGTTTGGGAACCACGACACCTGGCCTGGCATGGTCCCGGTCGTGCCCACCAGCACCGCCAGGCACAACCGCGCGCGGATCGCGACGGTCCCCGGCCTCGAGGGCCCGTGGCCCGCGCCCGTCGAGCTCGCGACCGTGCCGGTGCCGCTGGTGGTGGCGCGCGTGAACACGGTCGCGCGCGAGCCGGTCGGGGAGCTGCTGGCCTACGGCGCGGTCAGCGAGCATCCGCCGGACCCCGAGCGCCCGGACGACGTGATGGAGCAGCTCACCGCCCAGCTCGCGCCCTGGAGAGATCGGCCGGCGGTGCGGGTCGTGCTGCTCCACCATCCCGTGCACTACGCGGAAGGCGCGAGCGACATCGGGCCACGCCGGCTCGATGGCGCCAAACAGCTCGCCCGCTGCCTGAGCGAGCTGCGGGTCCAACTCGTGATCGCCGGGCACGTGCACGCGCTTGACCCGCCCGCCGGCGAGCAAGACCTCGAAGCCGGCAGCCAGTCGCCGCTCGAGTACCCAACGGCGCAGCTCGTCGCCGAGACGCCGACGCAGGACTGGCCGCCGGGCGGCAACGGTGCGGACGACTACGCGGCGCTGCCGACGCGCTCCTTCTGCCGCTACCGCCTGTTGGCCGAGGGCGAGACGTTCGCCGTCGAGCGGACGGTCTACCGCTGGTACGACGCCAACGCGGGTTTCTCGCCCGTCGGCGACCCGACGACCGTCTTCAGCGGCATGCCGCTCGCATAGAGCGCGACGCCTTGCACCACCGGGACGCAGGCGTGCCCCTCCTCCACCCGCAGCTCGCCGTCGCCGTCGATCGTCCACATGCTGTCCGCCTCCGCGTCGTACCGGGCGTCCACCACGAGCTCGGGCTCGCCCGGAGCCGACCAGACGCGGTCTCCCTCGCTCAGCGGCAGCGCGTCCGCGGTCGGCTCGCTCCGCGTGGCGACCAACGCCAGCGGGCTGACCTGGGCGGCCCGGATGCTCGTCGCGTCGGCGCGCAGGAGCAGCGGGCGGTCGCGGATCAACAGCGCGGCATCGCGCTCGGCGAAGCAGCGCAGCAGCGCCTCGGCGGCCAACACGAGCGCCACCGGCTTGTCCGCCTCCGGGAGGTCGCCGGAGCCCAGCAGTTGCGTGCGCTCCTCGATCGGCACGGCCGCCACCCACTCCCTGATCGAGCAGGGCTCGTCGTCCCGGCGTTCCTCGAGCGTAAACAGCAGGCTCAGCACGGTCCAGCGCGCGGCGGTTCGCCAGGCGATGCGCAGCGCGGTCCGCTCGTCCTCGCGGGACAGCTGCTCGGCGGCCTCCGACGCGTCGAGGCCGAGCGCGGCGGCGAGCTCATCGAGCACCTCGAGCTGCTCCTCGGCTCCCTGCCGCAGTCTTCTGAAGCCGCTGTCGAGGTCGTCGGCGACCGTGTCGTAGAGCATGTGCAGCCGCCGGTCCGACGCCCAGGAGAACGCGTCGTGGAAGGTGGGCAGGTAGACAGTGCCGTTCGTGCGTGATCTCCTGGTCGTGATCGTGGGCATGAGAGAGCGGAGTGTCGCGAACATAACGGTGCAAGCCTTCCCAAGCGTCGTGGGCCTCTGCACCCTCTCAACGCGACGAACGGCGACGACGTGACATCGAAGCGCCCCGACGGGCTCGACGACCGGCAGCTGGCGCACTACCGCGCGCTGCTGGCGAGCACCGACGCCGACGCCGTGCACGACCTGATCGCGCGCCACGGTCCCGAGATCCTCGACCGCGACCTGCCCTACCTCATCGTCGCCGCCCGCAACCAGCTGCGCAGCGAGCTGCGGCGCCCGTCGCGCCGCCACGTCGTGTTGACAAGCGCCGCGCCGGAGCAGCCCACGGCGGAGGGCTCGATCTGGGATCCGCTCGCGCGCGTGACGGCGGACGAGAGCCGGCGCGCGCTGCTGCTCGCGCTGGCCGAGCTGGACCCCCGCGACGTGCTCGTGCTGTGGTCGCGCGCGGCCGGCCGCACCGACGCCGAGGTCGCGGCGCAGTGGGACCAGCTCGGCTTCAGCCCGCCGAACCCAAGCGAGACCGCGATCCGCAAGCGACGCGAGCGCGCCGGGGAGCGCCTGCGCAAGCAGCTCGCGCGCGGGTCGTGACGCTCATGCGGCGCTACGCCGCAGCCGCGTCCCTTCCGCTGCCGGCGCCCCGGCTCGAAGCTCGCCGCGCACAGCGTCGTAGTTGCCGCACCGCATCGGGCGCGGTAACGGCTGATTTGAGGGGCGCTGTCGTGCCACGCTCGACAGCATGAGCGCTCGCAGCCCGTCTGCCAGCGACCAGCTTGCGATGACACGCGACCCACAACGTCTCGAGCGGCTGCTGGATGTGGGTCGGCGGCTTGTCGAGACGCTCGATCTGGAGGTCGTGCTCCCGCGTGTGCTCGGCGCGGGCCGTTGGCTCACGGCCAGGTTTCCCTCCCGCGCGCAAGGCACCGAAGCAGCCGCCCGGTGCCACCAGTTTCAACCTCGTCCTCCGCGTCAGCTAGTCCCTATTCTGCGCCGAGGCGTGGAGTCCGAGGAATCCACAGACTCAAGCGATGCACGAAAGTCGCAGAAGGCGTGGCTGTCGGACTGGCCGCGCGAGCACAGACTTCAGCTAGCGGCCGTAGTCGTCGCGGCGGCCGGTGTGCTCGCCGGAATCGGCGTCGCTCTTGCAGTGCACTCAGGCTCCTTGCAGGGCACGGCGACGGATGCCGGCGGTATGCCGACCCGCGCGGAGACATCGGCCAGCCAAGAATCGACGCCGAAGACGACGTCCCCCGCGGTGCCGCCCGCACCTCGGCTTGATGCGAATGCTAGGTGCAGCAGTTTCGAGCGTACGAGCGACTCGACCAAACCCACGATGATGTTCGTGACGAGTCCCGGTCAGCTAGCAGGGGGCGACACGATCAAAGGACGAGTTCTGCCCCATGGACGCTTTGCCGACCTGATCAGGGCGATACCGAATACGGCAGCGTCCGCGACGCGCACGTCCGCATCAAGATCGTTCAGCAGCAACCTGGCTGCTGGCGCGTAACGGGCTCTGCCTGGTCGGGACACGAGCATGAGGCCGAGGCTTCGTTCGGGCCTGCGTTGATCCTCACATCGCCGGGGGAGCCCGCCTCACGGCTGCGCTACGTCGCATCGAGCACGCGCCTGATCGATCAGCGTTCCGCGCTCATCGGCGCGCTGCCCGATGGCATCATCGGGCGCGGAATCGCACTCCCATTTGAGATACCACCTGCTTCCGTCGACGCCTATTACCTGGAATGGCTGATCTACGTACAGAGATAACCGGCGCGATCGCGTGACGGCCTCTCCTCGGCCAGACCAACGCCGCCGCAGCAGCCGATCTACAGCAACCGGCCGCTCGCGTCGACGAGCCGGTCAAGGGTCGCTGGCCCGGGGAAGTTCGCGTTCCTCGGCGGGTGGCAGCTCGGTCTGCTCATCACGGTCGACCTCGGCGCCGAACAGTCCGGCGATGGCCTGGAGCGGTCCGGACGGCCCGTACCACTCTGTGGTCTCGATCTCCTCCAAGGACCCGTCCGGGCCGCGGCGGATCACACGTTGGTGTGAGCGCTTGCCTTTCGTCGCCACGAGCCACATGCCGTATACGGTCGCGATGGCGATCAGCCCTGCCTCGACGATCGGGAGCTTGCTCCGTGACGCGCCGATCGCGCCGACCGCCAGCTCGCGCGTCTCTTCATCGGCGAGCCCGTCCTGCAAGATGAACAGCGAAGCGCTATCGAGGAGCGCCGCGTCGTGCTCCAACCGGTCCAGACTGCGCGAAAGGTCGTCGGCGTCGACGCCAGCGCGCACAAGTCGTTCTCGCATCTCGAGCTCCGGAAGGTCGTGGGCGCGGGCCGAAACGTAGTAACGCATCGCGTGCGGCACGGTCGCCGCGTCGCCGCCGTGCGCGCGGAGCGTGTCGATGAGGGTGTCGCTCACCGCTACATCATCGCCAATCGCCTTCGATGCAGAGGCACCGGGCGCGCCATGCGGGAAGTCGCTGAGCCGCCGCATCGCCGGTCTCCTTGATGGCTGCGGCTAGCGGCCGGCCATCGAGCAGGATTCTTTGAACCTCCTGGAGCTGATGCACGGCATCGACTGCCACCGCATCCCACGCTGGCGCCACGATCGCTCGTGTGCCCCGTGGGCGCAGTGCACCGAACAGCCCCAACCGCTCACCCATTCCGCCGATCAGGCCGCGGCCCGTTGAACATGCCGCGCTGAGGATCACCGCCGGGCCACTGGGAACCACTTGCAGCGTTCGCCATGTGAGGCGATGCTCGCGACCTACGGCGGACGACGCAGCGACCGGGTGCTGCGATGGCAGCTGATTGTGCGCTGCGAGGAGAAGCGCGAGGTCGAGTTGGTCGGGGTCGACGAGGCCGTGGCAGAACAGCGTGATGAGGTCGTTGCGACCGAGCAGCCCAAGAGCCGCCGAGCAGTCAGCGTCGACTCCGGTGATCGCCTCGAACGCCACGTTGCGTCGCGCGGCCTCCTTGCGCGCCGTCGCGACGGCGCTGTCGAACGCGTTGACGGTCGCCAGCGCCTCCTCTCGTGCAGGAACCGCGACCACGCCCAGCGAGGACAGCCGCCGAACCGGCCGGAGATCCAGCAGTGCAGACCAGCTCGGCGCGTAGGACGTGGTCCAGCCGGCGCCGAGAGCGTGCCACGGCAGTCCCGCCAGGAGCCCATGTTCGATGACGACCAGGTGATCGCCTTTGCGGGCCTGCCCCAGCTCAGCTTGCAGCCATGCACCGAGGGCCTGCCACCCAGCGTGCTCCAGCGGATCTCCGGTCCGTCCCGGCCACCAGCCCTGCAGCCGGGCTCGCACTTGCGATGCCACCGCGGGCGCGTCGACCGGCATTGCCGGCAGTGCGCGCATCGACACCGCGCCGCTCGCCTCGATGCCGGTCAGCAACGTCACCACGCCCTGAGCGGCCGCCCACCACTCGATCACCCAGAGAGTCCCGGTGTCGGGCGCGAGTGATTGCAGCGCCTCCTCTGGCAGCCCGGCTGCGAGAGCGCTTCGCGACGGTAGCGCTCCGTCGGCCGCGCTCCACGCGCGAACCCGCCCGATCGCGTCGCGAGCGAGCTCCGCGGCGAGCCGTACGTCGCGCGGGAGCGGACGGCCGGCCATCATGGTGCTCGCGAGGTGTTGGACCTTTGCCCGCAGGCGTCCGGTGGACTCCAACAGCGCTCCGATGTCGCGGATCTCGCCATGAGCGGCGAGCAGCGCCTCTGGCACTTGCACGAGCAGGGCACGGGCGTCGTCGATGCGACCGCGGCCGCCTCGGATCGTCGCGAGCGAAACCAGTGCCAGCTCGTCGTGGTGCGTCTCCAGCACCGCTTCCCAGTCCGCTGCGGCCGCTTCGTCATCACCGAGGAGCTCGTGCAAGCGCGCACGCACACGAAGCGCGCTGCCCTGCACCGTGGTGTCGCCATCGCGGCCTGCTCGGGCCTCTGCCTGCGCGAGTGCGTCCATCGCGTCGTCGACGACACGCTGCTCGAGCTCCTGGTCCTGTTCAAGTAGCACCGCGATGGCGTCGCCCACTGCGACCGACGCCTGCGGGGGCAGCGTCGTCGCGTCGAGCGCATCGAGTTCAGCGCGCGCGCCCGCGGTGTCGCCGGCGGCTGCGAGAACGCTGGCCAGCGACGCGCGAAGCGTCGGAGCATGATGGGCGTGCTCACCATGCGCGTAGGCGATCGCTGCGCGCAGATGGCGGGCGCTGTCCTCCTGCCGGCCCAGCGCAGTGACCGTCCGCGCGAGCGCCTGATGCGCGAGGAACCGCTCGTCGTCGTCGGCCGCGTTTTCGAGAAGCTCCTCGAGCGCCTGCAGACCGAGGTCGGTCGCGCCTGCGTCGCGGTCGATCAGCGCCGAGTTGAACTCCAGGCGCCACCGCGTGTCGCGGTCGAACGCCAGGCCTAGATACGGTCGCAGTAGCGACTGAGCTTCGCTGGCGCGCCCGGCCATGCGCAGCGCCGAGGTTCGCTCGGTGTCCAGCGACAGTCGCCACTCGTCACTCAGCTGCGCCTCCCAGTCGGCTGGGCGGTCGCCGACTCTGTCCAGAAAGACCGTCGGGCGGCGCGCGTCCTTCGCTGCACTCCCGAGCTGCACGAGGAGCATCACCCGCGCTTCGGGCGTGTCAACGCTGAGCGCTAGCGCGTGATCGGTCATCGCTTCGAGTTCATCCGCGCGTTGCGAGGCGTTAAGCACCCCAAGGACGAACCGCAAGCCCTCCGCGAGGCGTCGAGGGTCTTCGAATTTCGCGACCTCGGACAGGGCCGAGCGCAGCACTTCGCTCGATGCCTGTGCCATGACCGGGGCGCCGCCAGCGGCCTGGCGGACGAGCCGTGGGTGACCGGCCTCCTCGGCGATCTGCTGCAGGCGCTCCATCCAGCCCGCGGGTGCGTCCGTTGTCTCAAAGACAGCGTTCGTCAACTCGCGCGGGTCGACCGCTCGCGCCAGCAACTCTGGAGGCGGGCGGAGACGCTGTAGTTGCGAGTCCTCTGGGTGTTCGTTGGCCGCCCAGGCGTAGCTGATCCACTGGCGAGTGAACGCCATCTTGAGCGGATCGTCCTGACCGGCGGCGTCACGCGCCGCAGCGTGCATCGTAAGCACCGCAAGCCGCTCCGACGGGCTGAGCCGGCCGGCGCCGCACATCGCGGCGACCGCATCCCCGAGATCGTGCGCCGCTCGCGGCATCACGAGTCCCGGCCGGACATGCGCGGCGATGGTAGACGCGAGTTCGCGCTTCGCTTCGGCAAGTACAGCCAGCGCTGCCGAGGCGAGCGCACTCGCCTGCGGCGGCCCGAGCATGTCGTCGATGACCTTCTGCGGATCGCCGCCGTCTCCGACGACCCAGCCCGGGACCCGGCCATCGGCTGCCAAGAGCGCAACCGCAACCGCCTCGGCCGTGAACTCACTGTGCCGCGCTCGCGCGATCTCGTGCTGCGCCACGCGATCGGACGCCCGCCAGAGCGAGGCAAGCAGCCCCTGCAGATGAGCAGTGAACGCCGCGAGGAGTTCCTCCGGCACCGCCGGCACGTGATCGTCGTCCCCGTCAAGCTGGACGTCAGCGGACCACCCGTCGCCGATCACCCGTGCCGTGAACTTGACGGGAAGGACGGAGTCGCACGCCTGGCACCGGATGGCGGCCGGGCGACCATCGAGCAACTCGCGCATTGCGACGACGTCGACGACGGGCACCGAGACGCCGGTGCCGTCGACGGCCTGGCGCATCCCGCACTGTCGACATACCGTCTCAGCCACCGGCTGAGGATCGCATCCGCGACATCGCGCGACAGCCGTACCCTTGCGTGTCGATGTCGCACAGCGCCCGCATTACCGGCTGTCTCACCTGCGGAAATGACGATGGCCGGTTCGAATCCGTCGAGCACATCATCCCGGCGGCGCTCGGCAACACCGAGTCGTCCGGTCTGGTCGAGCGCGAGCTGACGATCCCCAAGGGCGAGATCTGCACCAAGTGCAACGGCCAGCGGCTGTCGCGCGCCGACCGCGCACTCATCCAATGGCCGCCGGTCTCGGTCTTCCGCTCGCTCGGTCTGATCCGCAGACGTCGCGGGGGACTCGCGGACGCCGTCGCAGGCACAGCCTGGCGGCTGGTGCTGGACGAGTCAGACCGCCGCAACTTCTCGCTCCACGTCGACGCCAACACAAGCCCGGCGTCACGCCGCGACGACGTAGCGCGGGCGCTCTGCAAGATCGCTCTGGAGACCCGCTGGCTGCAAGACCACAGCGACGCTCGCAGCGCTCGTTGGGGCCCGATCGCGAATGCCGCGATCGGAGGCGAGCTGCCCGGCGGTCTCGCGATGGGCCTCGTGCAGCCCGCATCCCCCTTCGACATCGACTTCACGCCGAACGCCGACGTCCTGCCCACGGCGAACGAGACACCCCTGCGCTTTGCCTGTCGCGTCGAGGTCGTCGGCCTCGTGTTCCTGCTGATCGTCAGCACTCCGCCGACGCAGATGCCGCGGACGCACTGGTGGACGGTCGACGACGACACCAGGACGCTTGAAGGAGCGGATCTCATGTGGGCGCGCTTTGACGGTCGCGCCGAGTCTGCCACCCGACTGACTGCACCGAACTCAACACCAGCGAACAAGCGGATCGTGCTGCCAACCGTCGAGGGCGCGCACGTACAGATAACGCCGGGCGCGGCCCGCGACTCCCCTAGCTAGGCGTCTCGCAGTCGATCCTGCGACGGGCGCAGTCGGATGCGCTCTGGGCTTCCGGCAAACGCGTAGAACGCCGACTCAGGCACGTAGCCCGGGTTCCGGAACCAGTTGCGCACCCGGTCGCCCATATGCATGTCGTCGGCGATCTCGCCGAGGACCGTCTCGGTGTCGGCGTAGATGTCGCCAGTGCGCAGACGATCGACCGACCGCTTAATCATGAACTCCTGGAGGACCGTTCGCCCGCTCGGCGTGAGCTCCCCGCCCCAGGCTCTGAGCGACGGGCTCCCAGCGAGGACATCGAGCACCGCGTTGCCGCTCTGAACATGGCGCCAAACCTGGAGCAGGTTATCGCCGTAACCCTCAACACCTCCAACCACCTCGGCGATGTTGATGAGGAAGCGTGCAGTCAACATGGTGTTGTTCCAGACGTCGACCGGGACCTGGGTTCCCAACACCGCGACGGCCCCCTCCCGCAGCAGCAGGTCGGCGACGCTGACCGTGCCCGCGCCGCGCGGGGCGACGTGGCAGGCGCTCAGAATCACGACCGGTGGCAGGGGGCCGAGGCCGGGGCCGAGGACCAGTTCGTCGCCGACACTCAGGCCCGCGACGTTGGCCGTCGGGGAGAGCGCCCCGTGCGCGCTGATGATGAGGATGTCGGGACGGTGCCCAGCGATCGCCTCGCGCAGGGCGTTGACCGAGGGCGTCTCGACGAGGTCAAGCGCGATGCGTTTGTTGCCGACATCGTTTGCGAGCATCTCCCGCACTTCTGCCCAACCCTGGCGCGACAGCTTGCCGACAGGGTCGTCTCGGGGGATGCACTCTGTAAAAAGAACCCGCGCCTTTCCCGACTGGTCGATGAGCGGCACGTAGCTCAACTCCGCCTGGACGGCGTGCGTCAGTGGGAGCAGCGGTCGGTAGGTAGTCGGCACGCGTGCCGCGAGCGGCGCGGTGTCGCCCGGCAGGCGAACCAGCCCGAGCGGGAAGTTTTGAGAACACTGTGAGCGTGGAGGCACGGGCAACCGCGGCAACCACGGCGGGGGTCCAGAAGTTCGCAGTGGCGTTCGCAAGGCGGTCGAGCAGAGTTGTAACCGTCTTGCCTTTCGGCTCGGGCGTCCGCAGGTGCGCCTCGAGCTGGGCGAGCAAGCCAAACGCCTCAGCGGGGACCGGCGGCAGCCCGATCCCAACGCCGCCGCGTGCGATAGCACGGTGCGTGACCAGGAACCGGATCGCGGACAGCTCCGCCGATGCGTCGCTCCAAGCGTCCGTCGCGGTCGTCCACGTGTCCGCGGTGATTGTCGAGCGGTTGCCGGCGCTGGCTGCGCGGAGGTCGGCGTCGTAGGCGGTCTTGACGTAGGCCGGGGCGACCCCAGGTGCAGCGAGCGTCACCGGGACACGGAATCCTGCTCGCACCTCGGCGAGCATGGTTTCGACGGGTACGGCTTCATCGTCATCGTCCTCGAGCCTCACGGCGACCTGCAGGAGCGTCTGTGCGTCCAGCGCGTGGTAGATCGCAGCGTCTTGCACCGGCTCGTGGGTCTCCGCTCGAGCATCCTCGGTGCCGTCGAGCTGCCGGGCCAGCCAGCGGCGAGGAAGATCGGCCGGAGCGACCGCCAAGCGGCGGCTCAGGCGCGGCACGCGGCCGAGGTAGGGCTTGTCGGTCTTGGTCAGCTCGTAGATCGACCGCCAGTGCTCTTCAAGGCTCTCGCTTGACAGCTGCGAGTAGGGCACCGGCTGCAGCGCGAACCCCAGCGACAGGCACCGCTCGCTTGCCTCGGCGAGCAGCTCATCGGAGCAGACAGCCAGCACCGGGATGCCCTGCGCCAGCAGCGCCCCCACATATGCCGGCGTGAACGCCGCGATCGGTGCCAGCAGGATGTGGTGCCCGAGGTCCCACGACTGCGCCGTGGCGAGGAAGGACGGCGGCAACTCGATCACCTCGAACATCGTGTTGGGAAGGTGCAAGCAGTACCAGAGGCCCGGCAGGGCGGCGACCACCTCCTTGTCCAACCCGTGCGGAACCGTCACCGGCGCGCCGGCGCCGTATTGGGCAGTGACCAGCGGCGAGTAAGCGTCCGAGTCCGGATCCACGGTGCCGTCGAAGAGCACCGCATATATTGGTGCGCGCTCGAGCGTCACCACTATCAGCTCCAGGTTGTGGGCACGCTCAGGTCGCCGACGCGTTCGTTAGAGTTTCTCAATGGTGGCCGCGGATTGCGCGGCTTGTGATGCGTACCGATACCAGCGTCGAGGTCTTCCTCGGCAATCCCATCGAGATCGCGAGCGAGAAGCAGTTCGTCGCTCACCTCCGGCGTGACCTGCTGACGCGGGGCGTGTCGTGTCGGATCCTTGGCAATCTTCAGCTCGGCCGGGCGGCCCGCCAGGTCGATTTCGTGATCATCACCGATTGCCGCACGGTGCTGGTCGAGCTCAAGACGTTCCCGGGCCCGATCATCGCCGCACCCATGAACGGGGACTGGAAGGTTCGTGTCGGTGGCGCGACTGTCCGCGAGATCGGCAACCCGGCGTGGCAGGCGCAGCAGGAGACATTCGCCCTCAGCGATGAGATGCGGGCGTTCGCCGCCGCTAGCGCAGCGCCGGACCCCAGCGGCGGGAAGTTCTACCGCGACATTGACACGGTCGTGTGCTGCTTTCCGGCGCTGCCGGACGGCTCGTGCCTCGGCGAGCTGCCGTACGTCTCGGTGCTCGGGTACCCGGAGCTGCTGGAGCGTCTGCAGCAGCCGGGGCGGCGGGTCGCCTGGTCGGCCGCCGACTGGGATGCGTTCGGGCGTCGCTTGAACCTCTACCGGGAGGAGAAGGACTCGCCGGAGGGCATCGTGCGACGCGCGGGCGCCGCAGCCGTCGACGCGTACCGCGGCCTGTACCTGAGCGGGCATGCTGACCTGCCGCCGCTGGTCGAGACAGGGATCCAGATCAACGGCACCGCCGCCGCACGGCCGGATCTGCCTCGTGAGCTCAGTCAAGGACGAGCCGTGCTCCTGCACGGGCCCTCGGAGTTCGGAAAGACGCTGTGGGCCCACACCGCCAGCGTCGAGCTCGCCCGCGCTGGGGAGATCCCGATCTGGATGGCCGCGGAGGTATGCGAGAAGTCCTTCCGCACATCGATCGCGCGCGCGATCTCGCCGTACACGTCGCTGTCGCCGGAGGAGCTGCTGCGGGCCGCCGCGGCGGCAGGCCGGACGGTGGTCTTCCTCGTCGATGATCTCGCCAAGGCGAGCGACGCGGTACGGCAGGCGCTGCTCGAGGGGGCCAAGGCGGTGCGGCTGCGCCGCTCGACCTGTGGTCTTCTGCTGACCGTCCAGGACGCCGAGGCGGCCGCCTCGATCCCCGATACGCTCGAGATCGAGCTGCTGCCGCCTGTTGAGTCTGAGCGGCAGGCGCTGCTGAACGCGTATGGGGCGCCGCAGATCATCGACCGCTGCGACGCGTTCGTCAGCCCGCTGGAGCTGTCGCTCGCGGCCACGTACGCCAGCGCGTTGTCTGCGGGCGCGAGCGCCGCGGAGTTGCTGGACATGCACATCGACGGGCTCGTGTACGGAGACAACCGTCTGCGCAGCGGTCTGCGCGCGATCGCGAGCAGGATGCACCGGAGCGTCAGGCCTTCGCTGCGCCGCCCGGACCTCGCGCGTACGCTGCGTCGCGACGCTGGCGTGACAGATGAGGAGCTGCAGTCGCTGTGGTCATGCCCCGTCCTGACCGTGGCCCACGGGCGTATCTCGTTCCGTCATGAACGCTTCGAGCACTTCCTGACCGCCGAGGCACTAGTGATCGACACCGCCAACGCGAACGCACTCGCGCGGATGCTCAACACCTCGCGGTACGCCACCGTGCGCGCCGACGCGATCGCGCTGGAGAACGACGAGCAGCGACTTGGTGAGCTGCTCTGCGGCTGCGAGCACGCCGACGTGCTCGTCGCCGCGGCCATCGGCCGGTTGGGTGCCCACGCCGTGCGCGTGACCGAGACCATTCTCACGGACGCGCTCGACCTCGCATGCGCGCAGACCGCGGCGGACGGCGTCACCTTCGACGCCGGCAACGAGATCGTGTTTGGCGACCGTTGGACTGTTCCCGACGGCGGCCCTGCCGCTCGGGCGCAGCTCGCCGCGGTCGGGCGGCTGCTGACACGCGGACGCTTCGTCGAGGGCTGCGCCCGGCTGCTTGACCAAACCGACGCGCTGTGCGCGCGCCTGCAGGCGGAGGCCCATCCGGCCCCGTCAGCCTTTGCCGATCGGATGTTCGCGACGACGTACGCGCTCGGCGGACACCGTGCCCTGCCAGCCACGACGGTGGTGCGGGCCGCCACCGACGAGGCGATGTTTCACCGGAGCCATCGTCCGGAGCTGAGCACCGTTGCCGTCGAGCTGCTGGGCCCCGGTGATGTGGGTCTCGGGCGATTGTTCGTCGCCGCAGAGTTTCTGCGCCGGACGGGCGAGTCGGCGACGCTGGCGGGTGTCATCGTCCGGTGCCTGGAGGCGCAGCGCTACCACCTGCTGCTGTTGGGCCTCGAGCTGGCCGAGGGCTGTGGGCGGCTGCTCAACGAGCCGGCGCGTCAGCGCGTGCTGGCCGCTGTCCATGCCGTTCCGACCGACAACCTCATGATCAGCACGTCGGTCGTCGAGACGCTGTCGGCTCTCGGGGACCTCACCCCGGTCAAGGACGTCGAGGACATCACCGCGGAGATCCGCGCTGTCCTGGGCATGCAGGACGACCCGATCGGACGCCGGATGGCCTACGGGATCGTCGCCGGCCAGTTCGAGACGGAAGCCATCGGGCCGTACTACGAGGCGGTGCACGCAATGCCTGAACGAGACCGCCGACAGCTGCTGGCGATGGCGCTTGACGGCGGTGACATCGACGGCCTTTCGATGGGCTGGATCCTTGGTGAGATCGAAGACGTCGTGGATCCGTTCACCCGCTCTGCAGTCGAGCGCTACATCGCCCGCACGGACCCGTCGACGTGGATCAGCTCCCAGTGGGGTATGCAAGGCGTCGTTCGTGCGCTCCAACTGCTCACCGCCGAGAAGATCCCTTTGCCGGATCCCGTGGCCGGCGGGTCCACCGACCCAGCCTGGCGCGCGAGCCTGAGCATCATCGCGGCCGCGCTGGCCGGCGCCGACGAGCAGAAGTCGCTCGACGCAGCATGCGCCGTCCTGCTCGACCAGCACGTCGACGTCGTCGCGAGCCTGTTGCTGAACCTGTGGCAGGCCGACCAGCGCTCGGGCCTTTTCGGGGAGGCCGCAAACCTCCACGACCGCGTGCTCCTCGCCATGTCCGGCACCGGGATGGACGCGCTCCTGTGGAGCCTTGAGCATCCCGACCAAGTCCGGTCACTGTGCCGATACGACCGCGACGTCAGCGGCTACGTGATCGAGGTGCTCGGCGAGATCGGCGATCGACGAGCAGCCGACGTGCTGCGTCGCTTCGTCGACGACCCCGCTGTCGGCCAAGCAGCGGTGGCCGCAGTCCGGGCGATCGAGGCACGCGCGATCGCATAATGACCCGACGGATCGCCGCGCTCGTGTCCGCTGGTCCTGACCTAAGCGAGCCGTACGATCCGACCGTGAGCTTCACGCCATTGCACCGGGCTTTGGGGCTCTCGCCGGGGCCATTGACCAGCGAGATGCTCGACACGGCTGTCGCGGCCGGCATCACGGAGACGGACGATCTCGACTGGAAGTCGCAGTTGCCTCCGGCGAGAGGGCTGTCCCAGACCGACTTCCCCAAGGATGTCGCGGCGATGGCGAACAGTGGCGGCGGGATCATCGTCTTCGGAGTGCGCGAGTCGCAGAAGGCTGCGACCGAACGGGTCGATACCGGCGAGCTTGACGAAGCACACGAGCGGGCTCTCCGAAGCGTCGCGATCACGGCCGTCTCGCCACCCCTGTTCGGTCTGGGGATCCATCGACTTGGAACAGACGACAACCGGGCCGTGGTGGTCGAGGTCCGTGCGAGCGTGGACGGACCCCATCTCATCTACAAGAACGAGTATTTCGGCGCTCCGATACGCAACGACGCCGACACCGTATGGATGAAGGAGCGCCAGATCGAGGCGATGTATCGCGCGCGCTTCGAAGAACGCCGACATGCGACCGACGCGCTCGACAACCTCTACCGCGAAGCTTCAGCAGGCCGAGACACCAGCGCTCGTGCTTGGCTGATCGCGGTGGCGCATCCCCGGATCCCTCGCCCGCTTGAACGAATCAGCCAGGACGATGTCCGGTCCGTGCTGGAGCAGACCGACGGGCTGGCGCTCGAGTACGCCCCCCGCGACCGCGGCGGCGTCCATCCGATCGAAAGCCTGGACAGATCGAACCCGCGTCCGGGACTGCGGCGCTGGGTCGTCGTAAACACCGCAACAAGCGAGCGTGCCTCGTGGCGGGAGGCATGGGCGAGCATCCACTTCGACGGCTCCGTCACGCTCGCCGCCGCGATCGGCGGCCACCGTGTGCAGGAGGGTTACGCCGAGGGATGGCAGGTCGACTCAGCGAGCATCGAGTGCGCGATCGCCGACCTCATGGCGCTCGTTCGAGCGACCGCGGCCGCCAGCGGCACCAGCGACTATGACATCCGCATCGGGATCGACTGGACCGGCGAGCACCCGCTCGTCATCGAGACGGTCGACCAACACGGCTTTCCGTTCAGTGCGACCTCGATTCCCATGCAGGTCTATACGCCGGTCGAGACGACAGTCGCGGCTGCCGCAGCCGACCAGGAGTACCTCCGGCAGGTGCACGACCTTGCCCAAGACTGCGTGAACCAAGGCGGCATCTCCAACCTGCGCCTGATCAAGCAGCCAGACGACGACGTGGACTGATCCACGAGTCGCGCGTCGGGCAGCTCGGGATCGACGTGGGCAAGCACGGCCGCTGTCACGCGCTGGAACACCTCGCCCACCACCGCGACGCGCAGAGCGCCGCGGCGCAAGCGCGCCGAGGCAACGCCGGCCACCGCTCCGGCCGGCCGACTCGAGCCGGTCGGCCGGGAGGCGGCTTTGAACCTCGGCGGCGCGCAGAGCGGCCTTGGCCCTGCGAAGCTTTCGTCGATCCGCTCACCGCCACGCGGGAATGGCGGTGCTGGGTATGAAGACCGCGCGGGTGCTGCCCGCGGCGCCCGCTCTCGCGGTGGACCCCTCCGCGTCACGATGCACGCTGTCGCCATCGTCGTTGAGCGGTATGTCCACGGCCCGCCCCCGATCGCCGTCGCGACCCGGCTGAACGAGACGGCCGATGCGGGTGATCCGTCCGTCCTCGACACGGCCGCCCTCGACGTTGCAGCTCTTCACCGACGCGACCCACTGCCGCAGCGTCATGGCGTTCGTCGGCGGTCTGCTCACAAGTTCGGCGCCGTTGAACGACTTGCGTCCGATGAGCCCCGGTGGCGGCGGGCTCCCGATCGCGGGCAGCGGAGGCATGTAACCGGTTATGGGGAGCCCACGCAGCCACTCGTACAGATCCCGGGCGGGCACCACGTGAAACCAGTCCTCGCAAGGCAGCCCCGGGGGCCATGGATGCCCCGAGACGCGTGCACGAGCGAGCGTCGGCATCAGCGACGAGCCCCGTGCAGCCGCCGCGACCGCGGAGTACGGCGGCTGCGGGATCACGTACCAGACGAGCCCGGCCAGTCTCGGGTCGGTGCAGTAGCGCCAGAGCTGCTGTGTGAGTCCGACGTCGATGACGACCCAGTGCTCGTTGCGCGTCTTGTGCAACACGGGCGCTTTCTGCTCGAGCACGAACAGCTTGCCGCTTGCCGAGATCGAGATGTCGAAGTCGACCTTGGTGCGCTGCGTCGGCGCCCACAACCACACGCCGGGCAACTCAGACGACAGGTAGGCCGCTACCCACGTGTCCAGCGCCCGCTCCGGCAACGTTGTCTTCCCCAGCATGGAGTCGATCATCGCGACGCGAACGGTCGGAAGCGCAGCCGCGACCGCGCTACTCGACGCTGCCGCGGGTGGTGCCAAGAACCGACAGCCGCCTGACGGATCCCGTGGCACGCGCCTCATGGCCGCGATGTCGATGCCGCGCCAAGCTGCTCCAGCAGCCGGGCCAGCTCGTCCCGCAGACCGACCTTCCGCTCGTCCCCGTAGAGGATCTTCCTGAGGCGCTTCGTCGAGACACCGACACGCTCGGCGGCCGCGGCGTGCGAGAGCCCTTCGAGCCAGAGGCAGGCGACGATGCGTGCGCCGCGCTCGCCGAATCGCCACTCGATCCGCTTGAGGACCGTCCGGACGATCTCTCGGCTGCTTGCCAACTCCCACAGTTCCTCGACCGTCCCGAGCTCATCCACTCCTACGAGCGGCACCTCTCGATCGAGATGGCGCCGGCGAAGGTAGTCCACCGCCCTGCGGTAGGTCACGACACACAACCAGCCATCGAAGCGATCCGACATCTTGCCCTGGAGCACCTGCTCGATCAGTGCCGCCCACGCCAGGTTGTAGCTCGCCTCCAACTCCTGATCCGGAAGCAACGCGCCGGCACCCCCAAGCCTGCGCCGCACAAAGCACGCCACCGGCTCCTGCAGCCTCGCGTAGTGGACACTCGCGAGCTGCTGCGCCCGATAGCGACGAACATCCTGCATCCCACTCATCCCGTGCTCCCTTCGAGAGGCCCGACCGCCTCCTGCGACCAGTTCATGAGCACATCCGCAAGAGCGAGCCCTGCCGGATCGCCACGACCGCAAGCGACAGTCCACCTTCCGGCAATCCGTTCCCGCTCTCGACGCAAGCGCGCCCGAACCCAAGGGGCCCAGCTCAATGCCGGCCCGCGCTCACGCTTGGTCGATCGTGCCCGAACGGCTGATAGCATTGATAGCGTCATGGAACGGGTCATGGTCCAAGCCGACAAGACGCTGCTGAAACGCGCGCGCCGCGCCGCCCGCGAACGCGGAGTCACGTTCCCCCAACTGGTGCGCGAAGCACTCGAGCACGAGCTCGCCACGCGAACCGAGCCCGCACGTCCGCTGAGCTGCGTCGGCGCGATCAGCACCGACGGACTCGCTCGCCAGCGGGCATACGAGCCCGACGCGTGGCGCTGATCCTCGACACCGGACCGCTCGTCGCGCTGCTCGACGCGACCGATCCCGACCACGACCGCTGCGCGACGCTCATCCGCGAGACGCGCGAACCGCGCATCGTCCCCGTCTGCGTGCTCGTCGAGGTCGAGTACCTCCTGCGCCCCTGGCCCAGAGCACTCGCCGCCCTGCTCGCCGACTTCGAGACCGGGGCGCTCCAGCTCCTCGATCTCCCCACTCGCTGGCTCATGCGCAGCGGCGAGCTCATCGACCGTTACCGCGACCTTCCCCTCGGCCTCGTCGACGCCACCGTCATCGCCGCAACAGAGATGCTCGACGAGACCAAGGTCGCCACCCTCGACCACCGACACTTCACCGTCGTGCGACCCAGACACACCCCGGCACTGCAGCTGCTGCCATAAGACGCCCCTCCACCGCCGAACATCTGCGGGTAGCGACTCGACGGCGGACGGCCGTCGCGGGAGCGTTTGGCGCCGCCGTGCCAACAACTCCCGACAACGCGAGCGCTGAAGCGCCGTCGAGTAGCGAGGGCCGCGAGCCAGCCCTGCGCGCGCCCGAAGAGCGCACGGCCCTGCCGGACGTCGACCGGGCGATGCGGTCCTCGAGAAGATCTCAGACACGGTGTCGCGCAAGCTTCGCCGTCCGCCAGCAAGCGCCGGCGCAGGCTTACCGCGACCTCCGTCTCCGTCGTCTTCCAACGTCGCGGGGTGCGAGCTCACGCCGCAGGAACCCAACCGCGACCTCTTCTGGATGAAACGCAACAGCTCGCACGACGGCCAGCCCCCGTGCGTCAGAGCGCGAAGGAACTCCCGAGTAGTGGGCAACCCACCAAGCACGCCGCACATTGGCCGCGATGAAATCCTCGGAAGGGACGTCGAGCCGGGCGACGAAGCCATCGCGAGGCCGCTCACCGACGCGCTGCTCGCCGAACCCGCCGCCGACATCACACGCGCGTTCGTGCGCCAGCGCCGGATGCAAGAGCCGCACGTCCCTCACAACCGGCTTCTGCCCAGATCGACGCCCAGACCAACGCGCGAGACCGTCACCAGACGACATGCGCGATCCCCAGCACCCGGGGTAGGTTCACCTCATAGAGGCGGCCCCGGCGGCGCGTGAACACGACATGGCATCCGCCTTTCCCGTTACCGGATCTCGATGATCCAGTCGTACTCAGGGTTCGAGGCACTGAGAAGGGATCCGTAGGCATAGGCGAGGTTGCGCAGCGCCGCACGCTGCTGGGGCGATGAGTCGTCCTGATCGCCCCGGCCACCGTCCCCAACGACGACCACCGACCCAGAATCAAAAACGCGCTCATCCGAGGACCGTTCCGTCGGGAGCGGCTCCGGCCCATCGCGACGCACACCCTGCATCCCGCTCATTGCGTTCTCCCTTCGAGACGCTGACCGCCCCTGCGGCCAGTTCAAGAAGCACATCCGCACAAGCAAGCCCCATCGGATCGCCACAACGCCGACCAACTACCCACTTTCCGGCAAAGCGCGTCCGCGCCTGGCGCATAGACACCAGATCGAAGAACTCATCCCAAGCCCAAGCCATCCCGGGCAGCACCTGCAACCCCACGGCGCGCGCCGAACCGCTCACATCGACCTCGAGACGACCGAACAGGACGTTGACCAACCCGCGCCGACACGTCAGACGATGCGCAAGACGCCGGACCCGGGCGTCGACTACGCGCCTCGCACAAGCGACGCCCCAGCCCTACGGAAACGGCCAACGTGCCAGAAGCGTTGCCGGCCCACACACAAGTTCCCTGCAAAGCCGCTGACCCGATGTCCTTGGCGCGTGCGAGCGGTTGCGTCCCATCTCACCGCTGCGATACGTTCCCCACGCCGATTCGCTGATTTACTGAGCTTCGCAGCGAAGGTCTCGCCAGAGCCATTCGCCCCGAGACCCGTGGCCATGCGTAGCTAATGCGATGCGTAGGTGTAAGCCGTGACGGTCCACCCGAGCGAGGCGAGCGTCGCGCCGAAGTCGACGCGGATCGACGGCAGCGCCGTCGTCACGACGAGGTTGTCGAGCGTGACCATGAAGAGCGCGACGCTCGTCACGATCGAGGTCCAGATCTGCCGGGAGCGAGTCATCGGGTCGAGCCTCCTGCGCTGGTGTGTGAGTGGTCACTCATCTTTGTGGCAAAAAAAAGGGGTCAGTCGGCCGCAATGGCGGCGGGCTTGGTCGTGCTCAGCTCCTCCTCCATCGCGCCGCCGCACAGCTCGCGCGCCCACGGCGCGTCGATCGACGGCGCGTCCATGCCGGCCAGCACGGTCATCAGCATCCCGCGCGCGACGAAGTCGCGCAGCTCGTCGCCCTCGGCGCCGCTGATGCGCTGGACCAGCTCGATCAGGTCCCCGTAGCCGCGCCGCACGGCGTCGCGGATCGCGAGGTCGTCGCCCGACGCGGCGGCGAACGCCTGCAGCGTCGCGCGCAGCGTCGTCGGATCCTGCAGCAGCGCGGCGTAGGCGTGACCCATCCGCTCCATCGTCGTCTCGCCGTCGGCACTCTCGTCTTCGGCCGCCGCGCGCATCGCATCGCCGAGGCGGCGGTAGCAGCGGTCGACCGCAGCGACGTACAGCTCCGACTTCGTCGGGAAGAGGCGGAACAGGTACGCCTGCGAGATGCCCGCGGCCTTCGCGATCTCCGTCGTCGGCGTGCCGTGGAAGCCGTGCTCGGCGAACGCCGCGACGGCGGCCTCGACGAGCACCTCGCGGCGCTCGGCGGCGGTGGACAGCTGACGGGTGGCAGGAGGCGGGATCACAAAGAGTGAGTATGCACTCACTCTTTTGCCGTGTCAAGCGGCTCCGGGCAGCCGGACCCGAGGCGCCCCGGGGCGGGAAGCGCCCCGGGCCGACCCGGGGGCGCGAGAGGGGGGGTGTGCGCCCGAGGGGGACGCGCCCCGCCCCGGCGATTCGCCTGAAGCCGGAGCGGAGCGCGTTTGGTGGGGACCATTGGCTGCTACGCAGCGGCCCCTCTGTTGGATCAATCGGTTTTCGCGACTCGACCGATCGCTGACCGCTTTCGGGGTTTCGCCCTCCGGCGATCGCAAGCGACCGCCTTCGGGCGACGTCACTCCTAGCCCTTGAAGCCGCTGGTCGAGTAGCGGACCAGCGTCACGGTCGACGTGATCGTCTGCCCTCTGACGAGCGCGTTTACGACGGTTGCGTTCACGCGCATCGTGCCGCGCTGGCGCAGCAGCCGCTGCCCGAGGTCGTTGAGCGTGACGTGCACGAAGCCGCCGTCGTTCGACGCGAGCGCGAAGGACGGGCGCGCACCGAGCGTCTGGCCGCTGCGCGAGAGCGTCAGGCCGCCCTTGCAGGCGGCGCTGCCGATGCACGCGACGAACACGCCCCCGACGCCGTGCTGGTCAGCGAACGCCGTCTGGCCGAACAGCCCGAGTCTCGAAGCGACGACCGCCGTCGAGAACGTGCTGTCGGCTCCGATCGCGAAGGCGCCGTTCGGGCCCACTGCGACGAGCCGGTAGTGATAGGTCGTGTTCGCGGCAAGGCCAGGCAGCGTGCCCGACACCGACACCGCGCCCGAGCCCGAACCGGCGCCCTGCGGCGGCGTCTGCTGGCCGTAGTTCGCGGTCGTGCCGAACTCGAAGTAGTAGGAGGTGTCGACGCCGTTCGGGGTGACCGAGCCGCTGAGCGTCGCGCTGGCCCCGTTCACGACGGCGCCGCCGGTCGTCGCGCTCGGAGCGGTCGGCGGCGGCGGGGCGGTGCCGGTCGTCTGGAACGTTCTGTCGGCGCCGACCGTCGTCCCGGTCGCGTTCGTCGCGATCACGCGGTAGTGGTAGGTGGTGCCGGACGTGAGACCCGCGAGGTCGGCTCTGACCGGTACGTCGGCCGTGCCCGAACCGGCGGACGTGAGCGCGCTCTGCTGGCCGTAGGCCGTCGTCGTGCCGTACTGGAACGCGTAGCTCGTGAGCTGGCCCCCCGGGTTGACCGTCCCCGCGAGCGAGGCCTGCGTGTCGGTGAGCCCGGACGCGTCGCCGGTCGTGGCACTGGGCGCGTTGGCCGCGAGCGCCAGGCCCGCCGTGAGCGCCAGCAGCGCGATCGTCATGGCGCCGAGCGCAGCAAATCGCCGCATGGGGGAACCTCCAGGTTTCGTTCGGGGCGTACCCGGTCCCCAACCGGGCCGGCGGGTGCGAGTTGCGGGACGCGGCTGCACGCTGACCCCGTGCACGACGTCGTGCACGAGCGCACTCGCGCCGCGAGACGTCGCTAGGCTCAGCCGCGGATGGTCTCCCCGTGCGACATACGCCCCGCCGTGCGCGAGGACGCGCCGCTGGTGCTGGAGCTGATCGGCGAGCTGGCCGAGTACGAGCGCCTGCGCCACGAGGTCGTCGCCGACGCGGAGCTGCTGGAGCGCCACCTGTTCGGGCCGCGGCCGGCGGCGGAGGTCGTGCTGGCCGAGCGCGACGGCGCGCCGGCCGGCTACGCGCTGTTCTTCCCGACCTTCTCGACCTTCCTCGGCCGGCCCGGGCTGTGGCTGGAGGACCTGTTCGTGCGCCCGGCGCTGCGCGGCGGCGGGATCGGCCGAGCGCTGCTCGTGCACGTGGCGCAGCTGGCGGTGGAACGCGGCTGCGGGCGGCTGGAGTGGTCGGCGCTCGACTGGAACGAGCCCGCACTCGCGTTCTACCGCGGCCTCGGCGCGCGGACGATGGACGAGTGGCGGCAGCACCGCCTCGACGGCAGGGCGCTCGCGGCGGTCGCCGGTGGGCGCGATGACGACGAGGATGCGAACGCGCCAGGCAAGATCTAAGGTCCAGCGCATGACCGCAGCCATCGAGGCCGAGGGCCTCGTCAAGACCTATCCTGGCGACGTGCGCGCGCTCAATGGCGTGAGCTTCAGCGTGCCCGCCGGCACGATCTTCGGGCTGCTCGGCCCCAACGGCGCCGGCAAGTCGACGACCGTCAAGATCCTCACGACGCTCGCCGCCGCGGACTCCGGCACGGCGCGCGTCGCCGGCCTCGACGTCGTGCGCGAGCCGGTCGCCGTGCGCCGCGCGATCGGCGTCGTCGGCCAGAAGAACGCCGTCGACGGCGCCGCGACCGGACGCGAGAACCTGTTGCTGCAGGGCCGCCTGTACGGGCTGAGCGGGCGCGACCTGCGCGCCCGCGTGGACGACCTGCTCGAGCGCTTCACGCTCGCCGACGCGGCGGACCGCTTCGTGCGCGGCTACTCGGGCGGCATGCAGCGCCGGCTCGACGTGGCGCTCGGGCTGGTCGCGCGCCCGCAGGTGCTGTTCCTCGACGAGCCGACGACCGGCCTGGACCCGGAGGTGCGCGTCGCGATGTGGGGCGAGATCTCCACGCTCGCACGCGAGGAGGGCCTGACGATCCTGCTGACGACGCACTATCTCGAGGAGGCCGACCAGCTCGCCTCGAAGCTGGCGATCGTCGACAGAGGCGAGATCGTCGCCGAGGGCTCGCCGGAGCAGCTCAAGGCCGAGCTGCGTGGCGACGCGATCAGCGTCGAGCTGGACGCCGACGGCGGCGCGTCGGTGCACGAGGCGCTCGCGCGCGTGGACGGCGTGCGCGAGGTCGCGCTCGAGGGCCGCATGCTGCGCGCCCGCGCCGACCAGGGTGCGCGCGCCGTGCCGGCCGTGCTGGCGGCGCTGGAGGCCGAGGGCGTGTCGGTCGCGGCCGTGACGGTCGCGCGCGCGTCGCTCGACGACGTCTACCTGCGCCACACCGGGCGCACGTTCGGGGAAGCCGACGAGGGATCGCCGGAGCCGGAGCTCACGACCGCAGGGAGCCGCTGACGATGCCCGCAGTCCTGCAGCACTCCTTCTTCATGACGCAGCGCCACCTGCGTGCGCTGCTGCGCCAGCCGGCGTGGATCGTCGTGACGCTCGTGCAGCCGGTCATGTGGCTGCTGCTGTTCGGCGCGCTGTTCAAGTCGATCGTCAACCTGCCGGGCTTCGGCGCGAGCAACTACGCCGACTTCCTCACGCCCGGCATCGTCGTGATGACCGCCCTGTTCTCCGCCGGCTGGGCCGGCATGGGGATCCTGCAGGACTACGAGCGCGGGATCCTCGACCGCTTCCTGGTGACGCCGTCGAGCCGCGTGTCGCTGCTCGCCGGACCGCTCGTGCAGCAGTCGATCGTGACGGTCGTGCAGTCGCTGATCATCATCGGCCTGGGACTCGCCGTCGCGGGTGCGAGCTTCCCGGGCGGCGTGCCGGGCGCGCTCGTCGTGATCGTCGCGGCGATCCTGCTGGGGATGGCGATCGGCGCGCTGTCGAACGCCTTGGCCTTGGTGGTGCGCAAGGAGGAGACGGTGATCGCCGTCGTCACCTCGCTCACGCTGCCGCTGTCGTTCCTGTCCGGCACGTTCATGGACCTCAACCTCGCACCGTCGTGGATCGGCGACGTGGCCAAGTTCAACCCGCTGGAGTGGGCGGTCGTCGCCGGGCGCGAGGCGCTGACCCAGAGCAGCCCCGACTGGGGCGTCGTCTTCTCCCGCCTCGGCCTCCTCGCACTCCTGCTCGTCGCCTGCTTCGCGGTCGCGACGCGGGCGTTCCGGGCGTATCAGCGGGCGGCCTGAGACGGCCTGTCACAGAGCTCGCGCGATTCTGGGTCCAAGCGATCATCGTCTTGGCGGTTGCGCTGCTCGTCGCGCTGTTGGTCATAGACCGCCAGACGCGCGAGTAGCACCAACCTCTGACCAACCACATGTCCGGGCGGGAGTCGGCTCCGAGCCCGCCCGGGCACACCTCAAGGGCAAGTGACCCGCGGCACCCGCACAACCCGTTCTGTGTTGCGTCAGCGCCCCGTGAATCTCGCCGGGCGGCGCTCGAGGAAGGAGCGCATGCCCTCGGCGCCGTCCTCGCTGGCGAAGAGGGGGACGGCGTCGGCTTGGAGCCGGGCGATCGCGCCGGCCTCGTCGCCGGCGATCGCGCGGTGGGCGGAGCGGAGCGTGGCGGCGACGCCGAGCGGGGCGGCGGCGGTCGCGATCCGCTCGGCCAGCTCGGTCGCGCGCTGGAGCTGGCGGCCCGGCTCGACGACCTCCTGCACGAGCCCCATGCGGTGCGCCTCGGCGGCGTCGAACGGGTCGCCCGTCAGCAGGTGCTTCATCGCGTTGCCCCAGCCGGCCTCGCGCGGCATGCGGATCGTCGCGCCGGCGAACGGGTAGATCCCGCGCTGCACCTCGAGCTGGGCGAAGCGCGTGTCGGCGGAGGCGATCCGCACGTCGGCTGCGAGCAGCAGCTCGATCCCGATCGTGATGCACCAGCCCTGCACGGCGATCACGACCGGCGTCGTCCACGGCCCGTCGAGCCGCCACGGCTGGCGGCCGCCCTCCGGCACCGGCAGCCCGCCGCCGTCGATTACCACGGGCGCGACCTCGCCCAGGTCGAGTCCGCCGGTGAAGTGCTCGCCGTGGGCGAACAGGACCCCGCAGCGCAGCTCCGGGTCGCGCTCCAGCTCGCCATAGGCGAGCGCGAGCTGCTCGAACATCCGCAGCGTGAAGGCGTTGCGTCTGGCCGGGCGGTTGAGCCCCATCAGCAGCATGTGCCCGCGCCGCTCGATCGTGACCGTCGTCTCCTCGTCCACCGGGCACACCTCCCCGCTCGCGCTCTGCCGTTGACGCGCCACCCTAATGGCGGCGCGTCGTCGACAGACCCGGTAGGAGGCGGCGCTCAGCCGGCGGACTGGCCGGGCAGCGGCGGCGCCCCGGCGGGGGGAGCCGGGCGCGCGGCGGCGAGCAGCTGCTGGCACTTCGCGTTGGCGGCGACGAACTTCGGGTCCTGGCGGTTCACCTTGCTCGCGTCGAAGACGGGCCCTCTGCCGGACGTGTTCGGCGCCGGAAGGTCGAAGCCGTTTCTGCGCACGCAGGCGACGTAGGCCACGAGCGCTCTGCGGAACGCGGCGCTGCGCACGTCGGGGCCGCCGAAGCGGCGGAAGCCGCCGGCCTGCGCGCCGCACTTCTGCATCGCGGCTCTCAATCTCGTGCGCTGCGCGCTCGACAGTCTCGAGAAGAAGCCGCCGCCGCGGCGAAAGCCGCCGCTGCCAGGCGCCGTGCCGGCGGGCGGCCGCGTGCCCTGGCCACCCGCAGGCGGGCTCGGCAGCGTGACGCCCTGCTGCTGGAGGCAGGCGCGCAGTCTGGCGAAGCCAGCGCGGCCGGCCGTTCCGGGCGATCCGGTCGCGTTCGTGGTCGCGCTCGCGTTGGTGGTCGTACCGCCCGACGAGGAGCCGCAGGCGGCGAGCGTCGCGCCGAGCGCGAGCAGCACGATGAGCGCCGCGAGCGCACGCGCCCGGACGCGGATGGACGAGCTGGTCATGGTGTCTCCCTGGTCGTGGAACCTGCGCCCCCGCTTCCGCCTCCGCCCCCGAACAGCTGGTCGACGACGCCGCCTGCGCCGCCGGAGCCCGACGCGCGCCCGCCGCCCAAGGCCGCGCCGCCCGCGCCCGCGGGCGTCGCGCGGATCGAGGTCGCGACGATCGCGCCTCTGCTGGCGGCGCCCTGGACGATCACCGTCGAGCCCGGCTGGATCGCGTGCACCTTGCTGTCGATCTGGCGCGAGACGCTGGCGCCGTGCGCGGCCGTCACCTTCAGCGTGTTGCCCTGCGAGTCGGTGACGTAGAGCGTGTCGCCCTGGACGGTCGCGACCGTCCCGAACGTGACGCCTCCGGGCGCGGCCGCGCCGCCACCGGCAGCACCGCCCGCCCCGCCGCCGGCGCCCGCGGCCCCGCCCGCACCGCCGCCGCGGGCAGCCGCGAACGCCGCCGCGAAACGCCCGGCGCCAGCGCCCCCGCCAGCCGCCGAGCCGCCGCCTCCCTGCCCCTTCTGCACGAGCACGCCGCCGATGAAGCCGCCGGCGACCAGCAGCAGCGCCAGCAGCCCGGCGGTCAGCGGCGTGAGCCGCCTGCGCGGGCGGCGCGGCAGCTCGCCGCCCTCAGCGGGCGCGGGATCGTCGTCCCACTCGTCCTCGTACAGCTCCTCGTCGGGCTGCTCGGCGTTGGCAATCGCGTCGTCGTCGTGCGCATGCATCGCGTCGGGTCCTCCGGGTCTCACTCGAAGCGCAGCGCTTCGATCGGTCGCAGGCGAGCGGCACGGCTCGCGGGGTAGGTGCCGAAGAAGAGGCCGGTCAGCACGGCGGCGCCGAACGCCAGGCCGATCGAGTACGGCGCGATCACGGGCTCGACGCCCGCGATCCGGAACTGGCTGCCGATCACGCCGAGCAGCACGCCGCAGACGCCGCCGAGCAGCGACACGAGCACGGCCTCCACGAGGAACTGCGCGAGCACGTCGGAGCGGCGCGCGCCGATCGCCTTGCGGATGCCGATCTCGCGCGTGCGCTCGGTGACCGACACCAGCATGATGTTCATCACGCCGATCCCACCGACGAGCAGCGAGATCGCCGCGACCTCGCCGAGCAGCGTCGTGAAGACGCTCGACGTCGCGCTCGAGGCGGCGAGGATCGAGCCCTGGTTGATCACCTGGAAGTCGGGCGTCCCGCCCGCGGCGATGTGGTGGCGCGCGTCGAGGATCGACGTCACCTCCGCCGAGGCGGCGTTCAGCGCCTCGCGCGATCTCGCCTGCACGGTGATCGAGCCGAGGTTGCCGTAGCCGGTCAGCACGTCCTGCACGGCGGTGATCGGCGCGAACGCGACGTCGTCCTGGTCCTGGAGGCCGTTGGAGCCCTTCGGCGCGGTGATCCCGATCACCTGGAAGTCCGCGCCGCCGACCTGGATCGTCTGCCCGACGCCGACGCCGAGGTTCTGCACGACCGTCGGGCCGAGCACGATCACGCGTCTGCGGCCGGTCACGTCGGCGTTCGTGAAGAAGCTGCCGCTGGCCGCCGTGTAGTCGCGCGCCTGCGCGTAGGAGGGCGTCGTGCCGACGAGCTGGCCGGGCGTGTAGGAGACGCCGTCGGCGACGAGCGTGGTGGAGCTCGCGTTGACGACGGGCGAGACGCCCGCGACGTCGGGCGCCTGCGTCTGGTCTCTCAGCGCGGTCGCGTCGGCGAGCGTGAGCGGCTGCTGGTCGACGGTGGCGAAGCGCGCGCCGCCGCGGAAGCCGCCGCCGGTCACGAGCAGCACGTTCGTGCCGAGCGCCTCGATCCGCTGCTCGACGGCCTTCGAGGAGCCGTTGCCGACGGCGACGAGCACGATCACCGAGGCGACGCCGATCGTCAGCCCGAGGATCGTCAGGCCCGAACGCAGCTTGTTGGCGAGGATCCCGCCGAGCGCGATCCGCAGCGTCTCGGCGCCGATCATGCTGCCCTCTCCCGCGGCGCGCGCGCGCGCACGGCGGCGACGCGGCGGTCCTCCACGACGCGGCCGTCGGCGAGCCGCACGACGCGCTTGGCGCGCGCGGCGACGTCCGGCTCGTGCGTGATGAGGACGATCGTGCGGCCCGACGCGTTGAGGTCCGAGAAGAGGTCCAGCACGTCGTGCGTGGAGTGCGAGTCGAGGTTGCCGGTCGGCTCGTCGGCGAGCAGCAGCGGCGGGTTCGTGACGATCGCGCGGGCGATCGCGACGCGCTGCTGCTGGCCGCCCGACAGCTCGGACGGGAGGTGCTCGAGGCGGTCGCCCATGCCGACGGTCTCGAGCGCGGCGAGCGCGCGGCGGCGGCGCTCGCCGCGCGCCACGCCGGCGTACGCGAGCGGCAGCTCGACGTTCGCGAGCGTGCGCGTGCGCGGCACGAGGTTGAAGCTCTGGAAGACGAAGCCGATCTTGCGGTTGCGGATGTCGGCCAGCTCGTCGTCGTCGAACGCGCGCACGTCGACGCCGTCGAGCAGGTAGCGCCCACGGCTCGGCGCGTCGAGGCAGCCGAGGATGTTCATCAGCGTGCTCTTGCCGCTGCCCGAGCTGCCCATCACGGCGACGAGGTCGCCGCGCTCGATCCGCAGCGAGACGCCGCGCAGCGCGTGCACGGCGACATCGCCCATCGCATAGGTCTTCGTCACGCTCGCGACGTCGATGACGGCGCTGCGGGAGCGTGGGCGGGGCGAGTGCGCGGTCGCGCGCGTTGCGCTCACGGCGGCCCTCCCCCGCCGCCGACGGCGATCCCGCCACCACCACCGAAACCGCCGCCCCCGCCGCCGAAGCGGCCTCCGCCACCGCCGCCGAACGCCCCGGCGCGGGTGCCGGTCGCGGCGCCACCGAGGCCGCTCGCCGCGGACGACGCGCTTGGCAGCTGGGTGACGATCGCGACCTGGTCGCCGGCTCTGACGCCGCCGAGGATCTGCGTCGTGCTGTCGCCGACGACGCCGGTCACGACCGGCGTGCGGACGCGCTTGCCGCCCTGTACGAGATCGACCGAGGCGTTCGCACCACGACCGGAGATCGCCGCGCTGGCGACGTTGAGCGCGTCGCCGACGCGTTCCACGACGACCTGGGCGGAGGCCGTCATGCCGGACTTGAGCCCTGGGGTGAGCTGGTCGAGCCGCAGCGTCACGTCATAGCTGACGACGCCGCTGCTGCTCGTCGGCAGCGTCGCGATCGAGACCACGTGGGCGGCGAGCTGCTGGTTCGGCAGCGCGTTGACGGACACCGTGGCGGGCTGCCCGACGCGCAGCTTGCCGACGTCGGACTCGCTGAAGGGGACGACGACGTTGAGCGCGTCAAGGTCGGCGAGCACGATGAAGGCGGAGCTGCCCGAGCCGCTCCCGCCGGAGCCCGAGCCGGAGCCCGAGCCCGATCCGCCGCTGCCCGAGGCGCTCCCGCTGCCGCTGCCACTCGAGGACGCGGAGCTGCTCGCGCTGGAGCTGCCGCCGCCGCTGACCTGTTCGCCGACGGCAGCGCCGATGGAGGCGACCGTGCCGCCGATCGGTGCGTGCAGCGTCGTCGCCGCGAGCGCCGTCTCGGCCTTGTCGACGGCGGCCTGCGCGCTCGCGACGTTGGCGGCCTTCTGCGCGGCGGTCTCGCCGCTGCTCGAGCCGCCGCTGCCGCCGGACGAGGAGCTGCCGCTTCCACCCGCGCCGGACGTTCCGCCACGGCTGCCGGTGGACGATCTTCCGCCGCTGCCGCCGCCCGCCGTCGTGTTCGAGGGGGTCGTCTTGGCGGGAGCCGGCGTGGTTCTGGCGGGGGCCGGCGTGGTCGTCGTCGGCGTGGTCGCGGCAGGCGTCGTCGGCGTGGTCGTCGGCGTCGTGAGCGCCGCGGTGGTCGCGGTCGCCGTGCCGGTCGACGCGGTGCTCGCCGAGCTGCCGCTCCCACCGCCGGAGCCGCTGGAACCGCTGGAACCGCCGGACCCGCCGGCCTCAGCCGCCGCGAGACTCGCCTCCGCCTGGTCGAGCGTGGCCTGCGCGTCGGCCGGGTCGATCGCCGCGAGCGCCTGGCCCTCGACGACATGCTGGCCGGGCTTGACGTAGACGTGCGTCAGCGTGCCGGCAGTCTCGAAGTTGACGTCGAGCTGCTGTGCCGCCTCGACCGATCCAGAGCCCGACACGGTCGACTGGACGACGCCCTGTGCGACGGTGACGATCCGCTCGCTCGTGCCCGACGCGGACGTCGACGGGCCGACGACGAGCACCGCGGCGACCAGCGCACCGACGCACGCGAGCACGAGGAGGTAGGTGCTCCAGTGCCGTGCGGCCACTCGTCTGTCGTGCATCGCGGCGTGACACTCCTCGTCGGCAACATGGCGCCGGGGCGCGACGTCGCGCCCCGGCAGGACGATGGTTCCGCCCGATCCCGAGAATTTCCTGAGAGTTGGCTAAAAGATCCTAAGCGCCGACCCGAACCGCGCCCGCACGTACGCCCGGACGCTACCGTTCCGCCCCTATGAGCGGCACGATCGAGACCGCCGAGGCCGGCGCCTTCGAGCACGCGACGGCGGTGACAGCGCTCGGCGACGGCCGCTTCCAGGCCCAGGTCGATCCCGGCTGGTCGACGCCGATCGCGGCGAACGGCGGCTACCTGGCGGCGATCCTCGTGCGCGCGCTCGAGGCGGAGGGGCTCACGCGGGACGCCGGGGCGCGCCAGCTCCGCTCCCTCACCTGCCACTACCTGCGCCCCGTCAGCGGCGGCCCGCTCGACGTGACGGTCGAGTCGGTGCGCTCCGGCCGGCGCATCTCGACCGTCAGGCTGACCGCCTCGCAGAACGGCAAGGACGCGATCCTCGCGCTCGCCGCGCTGGCGGTGCTGGACCTGCCGGCCGCAGGCCAGTGGGAGCCGGAGCCGCCGCAGGTCGGGCCGCCTCCCCCGCGCGACGCGCCGCTCATCTCGCCGGACGACTACCGCACCCGCGGTGGCGAAGGCTGGCTCGGGCGCACGCCGACGATGCCGCCGATGTTCGAGCGCGTGCGCGTCGCGCCGCGGATCGGCGGCGTGCCCTTCTCCAACCGCCCGCTGCCGCCGGGCGAGGCGCCCGAGACGGGCGGCTGGATCTCGCTGCCGGAGGCGCGCCCGATCGACGCCGCCTTCGTCGCGCTGTGCGCGGACGTGTGGTGGCCGCCGGCCTTCCAGCCGCTCGGCCGCCCTGCGATCGCGCCGACGATCGACCTGACGATCCACGTGCGCGCCGACATCCCGCCGGAGGGCCTGCCCGACCAGCCGGTGCTCGGCACCTACCGCTCGACCGCCGCGCACGGCGGCCTGATGGAGGAGGACGCCGCCCTCTTCCTGCCCGACGGCACGCTGCTCGCGCACGCGCGCCAGCTGGCGATCTTCATGCCGCTGGAGAGCTGAGCGCTACACCCGCCCGGAGCGCTGGCGCCGCTGGCGCGCGGCGGCGTCGACGACGACCGCGGCGAGCAGCACGCCGCCGGTGACCATGTACTTCGTCGAGGACGGCAGTGCGAGCAGGTCCATGCCGTTGGAGATCGAGCCGATCACGAGCCCGCCGAGCAGCGCCGACCAGACCGTCCCGCGGCCGCCGAACAGCGAGGTGCCGGCGATCACCGGGCCGGCGATCGCGAGCAGCAGCAGGTCGCTGCCGCCGGAGGACTGGTTGACCGCGAGCAGGCGGGAAGCGAACAGGATGCCGCCGCAGGCCGCGAGCGCGCTGCCGAGCACGAACACCATGATCCGCACCCGGTCGACGCGGATGCCGGCGCGGTGCGCCGCCTCCGCGTTGCCGCCGACGGCGAGGATGTGGCGCCCGAAGCGCGTGCGCCGCACGATGAAGTCGAACACGACGACGAAGGCGATCAGGATCACGAGCGCGAGCGGCACGCCGCGGTCCTCGGTCAGCACGGCGACGACCCCGAACGAGACGAGCGCGACGGCCGCCACGCGCACCGCGACGACGACCGGCGTCGCCGCGACGAGCCCGGCGCGCAGGCGCCGGCGGCGCGCGTCGAGCGATGAGAGCGCGAACAGCGCGACGACGACCGCGGCGATGATCCAGGCCGTCGCCCCGGTGAAGAACTTGCCGGCGAGGTCGGTGATCGTCGGGTTCGTGATGTTGACCGTGCCGGTGTCGCCGAGCACGAGCAGCAGCGCGCCCTGCCAGCCGATCAGGCCGGCGAGCGTGACGACGAACGAGGGGATCCCGAAGCGCGTGACCACGCTCCCCTGGAACAGTCCGATCAGCGCTCCCGCGGCGATCGCGGCGGCGATCCCCGGAGCCGCAGCCCAGCCGTGCTGCTCGACCAGCACCGCCATGATCGACGCGCACAGGCCCGAGACGATCGCGACCGACAGGTCGATCTCGCCGAGCAGCAGCACCAGCACGACGCCGATCGAGATCATCCCCGTGGCCGCGATCTGCAGCGACAGGTTCACGAGGTTCGTCGCCGTCAGGAAGCGTTCGTTGGCGATCGTGAAGATGCCCCAGATGACGACGAGGCCGAGCAGGACGCGCAGCGAGCCGAGCTCGCCCTGGGCGACGCGCTGGAGGACCGCGAAACGCCCGCCCGGCCGCGGCTCGGAGGATCCGGGGCTCGCCGGCTGGGCCTGCGGCTCGGGCGCGGCGGCGGCGGTGCTCATCGCGCCGCCTCCCGTCCGAACTCGGCGCCGGTGATCGCGGCGACGACCTCCTCCTGGGAGGTCTCGCCGACGTCGAACACGCCCGCGCGTCTTCCCAGCCGCAGCACGAAGATGCGGTCGACGACCTCGAACACGTCGGCGAGGTTGTGCGAGATCACGACGACGGCGAGGCCCTGCTCGCGCAGCCGCTTGATCAGCGCGAGCACCTGGGCGGTCTGCTGCACGCCGAGCGCGGCCGTCGGCTCGTCGAGCAGCACGACCTTCGCCTCGCCGATCAGCGAGCGCGCGATCGCGACCGACTGGCGCTGCCCGCCCGACAGCAGGCCGACCTCCTGGCGCACGCTCGGCAGTCTCACCGTCAGCGTCTGCAACAGCCCGGCCGCCTGCTGCTCCATCGACGGCTCGTCGAGCGCGCGCAGCAGGCGCCCAGCGCCGCCGGCCAGCTCCTCGCGGCCGACGAACAAGTTGGCGACGACGTCGAGGTTGTCGCACAGCGCGAGGTCCTGGTAGACGGTGGCGACGCCGAGCGTCGTCGCGTCGGTCGGGCTTCTCACGTGCCGCACGTCGCCGCCGAAGCGGTACTCGCCGTCGTCGGCGACGTAGATGCCCGACATCACCTTCACGAGCGTCGACTTGCCCGCGCCGTTGTCGCCGACGAGCCCGACCACCTCGCCCGCGCGCACGTCGAAGTCGACGCCGCCGAGCGCCTGCACCGCGCCGAAGCGCTTCGTGATCCCGCGCAGCGCGAGCAGCGGCTCGCCGCCGTCGCCCGCGCTGCGCGCCGTCGCCTCCATCTACGTCAGCCCCGCTCTCTTGCAGGCCGCCGCGTATGCGGCGGTGCAGATCTGCGCGACCGTCCAGTAGCCGTCTCTGACGACGGTGCCTCTGATGTTTCTCACCGTGACGGCGACAGGGGTGAGGATCACCGACGGCACGTTCGTCGTGCCGTTGCTGACCTGTCTGTTGACGAGCGGGCTGGAGCTCTGCCCGTTCAGCACCGCCATCGTGAGCTGCGACGCCGCCTGGGCCTCCTCCTTCACCGCCTTGTAGACCGTCATGTACTGCTGACCCGCGACGATCCGCTGGATCCCGGCGAGCTCGGCGTCCTGACCGGTCGTCGGGCGGCTGCCGGGGTTGATGCCGGCCGATCTCATCGACGCGATCGCACCGCCGGCGGTGCCGTCGTTGGCCGCGTAGACGCCGACGAAGCCGCTCTTGCCGAGCGCGGCGATCGCCTGGTCCATCTCGGTCTGCGCCTGGTCGGGGCTCCAGTCCGGCGTGTCGTACTCCTTCGCGACTCTGTAGCCGCTGGAGTCGATCACGCTGTGCGCGCCGGCCTTGAACTGCGCCGCGTTCGGGTCGGTCGGCGAGCCGTTGATCATCACGAGCGACCCTCTCGCGCCGTCCGCTCTGAGTCTGTCGACGAGCGCGGTGCCCTGCAGCTGGCCGACGCGTCTGTTGTCGAACGAGACGAAGTAGTCGACCTTGGCGTTCTCGACCGGGCGGTCGTACGCGACGACGCCGATGCCGGACTGCTTCGCGCGCGTCACGATCGCGGCCGCCGCCTTGCTGTCGACCGAGTCGAGCACCAGCACTCTGGCGCCGTTCGTGATCGCGGCTTCGGCCTGCGACTGCTGCTTGGACGCGTCCTGCTGCGCGTTCGAGTAGATGATCTTGCAGTTCGGGCAGAGCGCCTTCATGTCTCTTTCGAACTGCGGCTTGTCCTGCGACTCGTAGCGCGTCGTCTTGTTCTCCGGCAGCAGCAGGGCGATCGTGGCGCTCTTGCCGCCGCCCGAGGTGCTGCCGCTGCTCGTCGTGCTGCTGCTCTTGCTCCCGCCGCCGCAGGCGGCGAGTCCGCCGACGGCGAATGCGGCAGCGACCGCGAGCGTCAGCCCGCGCCGGGTGCGTCTGAAGTCCATGCCTCCTCCTAGAAGCCGGGGGTGAGCCCCTGCAGGAGGAATTCCCGCGATGCGCCGGCCGTAACCAGACGCCTGCGTTCGCGCGTCAGCCGGCGGGCTGCTCGTCCGGGTCGCGCTCCTGCTCGGGGTCGAGCTCGGCGACGCCGTCGCTGACGGTGCGGACGGCCGGGAGCTGCGCGGCGAGCAGATCGCGGCGGGCGCGCACGGCACCGGCCGCCTCGCCGATCACGGCGCGCTCGGTGGGCGACATCTCGGCCCAGCGCTCACGCAGTGCGGCGAGCGCGTCGTCGGCGCGGTCGAGCGCGTCGCGCGCCGCTCCGGGCGCGCCCTCCTCGAGCGCCGCCTCCGCGGCCGAGACCTCGACGCCGGCGTCCGCGGCGAGCTTCAACAGGGCGTCCATCGGGGGCAGGCTACGCGACCGGCCGGCGAGCCGGCGGACGTGGCGCATGCGCTCGATACGCTGCTCGCCGGAGTGAGTCCCGCAACGCTCGTCACCGACCTCGACCTGCCGGCGTTCGACTACACCGACGCCGAGCTGCACGGACCGCGCTTCCACGCGACGATCGGCGAGTTGCGCGCGCAGGGGTGGCTGGCAAGCACGCCGCTCGGCTTCGTCGTGCTCGAGCGCGAGGCGGCCGGCTTCTTCCTGCGCTCGCGCAGCGCCGAGTTCCCGGGCATGAAGATCGCCGAGATCTTCGGGATCGAGGACGGGCCGCTGTACGAGGAGATGCTCCGCAACATCCTGCACATCAACGGCGCCGACCACGCGCGCCTGCGCGGGCTCGTGAACCCGTCGTTCACACCGCGCGCGGCCGAGCGCTGGCGCCCGGCGATGCGGGCGTTCATGGGCGAGCTGCTCGACGCCGCGCTCGCCGCCGAGGATGGACGCTGCGACTTCGTGCAGGCGGTCGCCAAGCCCTACCCGTCGCTCGTGATCGCGACCGTGCTCGGCGCGCCGCTGGCCGACGCGCCGCGCCTGCACGAGTGGTCCAACTGGGTCCAGCGCCAGTTCGACGCGCCGACGCTGATCGCCGAGCGGCCACGCATCGAGCGCAACGTCGTCGAGCTGTACGACTATCTCGACGCGCTGCTGCCGGCGCGGCGCGACGACCCCGGCGACGACCTCATCTCGCAGCTGCTCGCGGCGCGCGCCGAGGACGGCGACCGGCTGTCCGACGTGGAGCTGGTGAACCTCGTGCTCGACGTGCTGATCGGCGGGATCGACACGACGCAGTCGCAGCTCGCGCATGCCGTGCGGCTGCTGGCCGAGCACCCCGACCAGTGGGCGCTGCTGCGCGAGGACCCGGCCGGGCGGGCCGCGGCGACGGTCGAGGAGGCGCTGCGCTACGAGCCGATCACGCCCTTCACCGCGCGCATCCTCGTCGAGGACGTCGAGTACCGCGACGTCGCGTTCCCCAAGGACACCGTGCTGCTGATCTGCGCCCACAGCGCCAACCGCGGCGTGCCGGCCGGCGAGGCGTTCGACATCGCGGCGGCGCGCGACACCGGCAGACCGCTGACGTTCGGCGCCGGCATCCACTACTGCCTCGGCGCGAACCTCGCGAGAGCGGAGCTGCAGGAGGGCCTGCGCCTGATCGCCGAGCGCGTCGAGTCGGTCGCACTCGACGGCGAGCCGGCCTACGAGGGCGTGCAGGGCGTCTACGGCATGAGAGCGCTGCCGCTGCAGCTCACGGCGGCGGGCTGAGCGGCCTTACGCGACTCGAAGGTCGCCCGGCGCGTCAGCGCGGTCGGAGTCCGACTCGCGCGCAAAGATCGCCTCCAGCTCTCGCGCGTCAAGCTCGAGCCGTCTGATCCGCTGTGCCAACGCGTCGCGATGCGCACGCAGCCGGTCCGCAGCCTCGACGGGGGCTCCGGAATGACGCGCCTTGTCGAGCATCCCGCTCACGTCCGCGAGCTCCGCATGCACCTCGCCAAGCTGCTGCGCGACACGCTCTCCGCTTGCCGGATCGAGCCGGTAGTAACCGGCCCGCGAGCCGCGAGCCACTGCTGGCGAGTCGCGCACGTTGGTGAGGAACGTCGCGGCCGGCTCCTTTCCGCCAACCGCGTAGCCGGCGGCCATCACGCGCTCGAACCATTCGCGGTAGTGGATCTCTCCGTCGCGCTGCAGCTCCCACAGCAGGCGGCCGGCGACCTGGCGAAGCGCCCGTCCCTTGACGAGCTTGCCCGCGGTGATCGGCGGCGCGTCGCGCGTCCCTGACGCCCCGCCCGCCGCCGGCACGAGCAGCTGCAGCAACCGCTGACGCTCCTGGAGTGCCGACGCCTCCGCCTCCAGCTCCGCGAGCTGCGCCTCGAGCGCCGCACGGCGCCGCGCGATGCCGCCGAGCAGGCGCTCGATGCGATCGAACTCGCTGCCGGCGGCACGCTCGAGCGAGGAGCTGGGGACGGTGGAGGCCATCTGCGGCGCCTATCAGTAGCGGACCCGCAGGCGGCCTGCACTCCGCGCAGACACGCGTCCTGTGGACAACTCCACAGAGCTGTTCATAAGTAGCGCTAGTTCGTAGCGATGCTGTGCACAACCCTGTGCACAGCCGACGATTTTCCTCCCAGATAGCGGCTTTATGGCGGATACGCACAGCCGATTCGCCCTGGCCGCGCATGACCGACGGCACCACAGCGGACCGCCCGATCGCCGCAACTGCTCAGATTCCGTCCGGAGCTAGTCCTAGCGTGCACGCATAGAAACTGTCATTTCCCACCTAGAGATCTAGGCCGAGGCGGTCCGCGTCGGCCACCGACACCCACCGAAGGGAGCTGCACATGCCATTCCGCGTCTCTTTCTGCCCCACGCCCGACGGTCCGATCGGTATCGTCCACACCGAGCCGGGCGACCTGATGGACAGCGCTGCGGGGGCACGCGTCCGGCGCGATCTCGGCCGCCTGCTCGGCGAGCTGCCGATCATCCTGCGCTGCCGCCTCGGCGATGCCGTCCTGCTGCAGGGTCCCGAATCGCTCTACCGGCATGCCGGCGTCGAGGCCGACGTCTTGCCAATCCTGACCATCGAGCCACGTCCGCTGCTGCAAGCCGCGTGAGCCCGCTGAGAGGATAGGTGTTGCACCTGCCCGGGCGTGTTACACTTGTGCGCGATGCCCACGTCGCGCGCGCGCCACATGATCACCGAGACCGACGAGGTCGCCCAGGCGCTGGCCGACGCCGCGCGCCAGTGGCCTCAGGACCGCGAGCGCCCCTCGAAGCTGCTGCTCGACCTCGTCCGGGAGGGGCACCGGTCGATCGCTCGGGAGCACGCGGGGGCGGCGAGCGAGCGCCGAGCCGCGATCGAGCGCAGCGCCGGCGCCCTCACCGGGACGTATCCCCCCGGCTACCTCGACCGGCTCCGCGACGACTGGCCGGCGTGATCGTCCTCGACGCGAGCGTGCTGATCGCGCACCTCGATCGAGACGATGCGCACCACGCGGCGGCGAGAAAGCGGCTGCTCGAGCTCGCGGACCATCCGTTCGGCGCGAGCGAGCTCACAGTCGCGGAGGTGCTTGTCGCGCCGACTCGCACCGGAGCGCTGGCGTCGGCGCAACGCGCGCTCGCAGACCTCGCCCTCGCTGAGCTGGCGCTGCCGCCGAGCGCGCCCGCACGGCTCGCCGCGCTGCGCGTCGACACCGGCCTGAAGCTGCCCGACTGCTGCGTCCTGCTCGCGGCCGAGGCCCACGCAGGGAGCGTGCTGACGTTCGACGAGCGCCTGGCCCGCGAGGCGACGCGCCGGGGCGTCGGGCTCGACCCCTGACGGCCGCCTCCTACAGCACCGACGAGTGGGCGAGGTCGGGGATGACGTCGAGGAAGGCGGTGAGGGCGTCGGGGTCGAAGTGGCTGCCGCGGCCCTCGCGCATGATCGCGACCGCTTCCTCCGGGGACAGGCGCGGGCGGTAGCAGCGGTCGCGCGTGAGCGCGTCGTAGACGTCGGCGACGGCGGCGATGCGACCCTCGACCGGAATCGCGTTGCCGGCGAGCCCGCGCGGATAGCCGGTGCCGTCCCAGCGCTCGTGGTGCGTCCACGCGATCGTCGCGGCGAGCTGCAGCAGATCCGCGCGCGAGCCGACGAGGATGCGGTAGCCGATCTCCGCGTGGCGCTCCATCACGGCCCGCTCCGACGCCGTCAGCGGGCCGGGCTTGAGCAGGATCTGGTCGGGGATCCCGACCTTGCCGACGTCGTGCATCACGCTCGCGGTGCGGATCAGGTCGCAGCGCTCGGCCGGCAGCCCCAGCTCGCACGCGACCAGCCGGCACAGCTCGCTCATCTCGGCGATGTGCGTCGCGGTGTCCGGGTCGCGCGCCTCGACGGCGATGCACAGGCGCTGGATCGTCTCCTCGCGCGAGGCGCGCAGCTCCGCGTCGGCGTCGCGGTCGTGGCGGCGGCGGCTGAGCGCGCCGAGCACCGCGATCAGCACGTCGTTGGCGGTGAACGGCTTGACGACGTAGCCGTAGGCGCCGATCGCGAGCGCGCGATCGGCGAGCGTCACGTCGTCGAGACCACTGATCATCAGCGCCGCGAGCCGCGGGTCGCGCGCGAGCGCGCGCTCGACGAAGTCGATCCCCGGCTCGCCCGGCATCTGCACGTCGCACAGCAGCAGGTCGAACGGGCCGCCGTCGAGCCGCGCGCTCGCGTCCTCCGCCGACGTCGCCACGGTGCAGTGGTAGCCCGCGCGCGCGAGGATGCGTTCGAGCAGCGTCAGCACGTGGCGGTCGTCGTCGACGATCAGGACCCGCTCGCGTGACGGCCGCTCATGCATCTGCGGCCTCGGCGTCGAGTGCCCCGCGCACCCCGACCAACAGCGACTCCGACGTGAACGGCTTCTCGACGAACGCGATCTCGCGGTCGGACAGCTGCCGGCGCGCAATCATCTGGTGGCTGTAGCCCGACATGAACAGCACGCGCAGCCCCGGTCGCAGCGCCACCGCGCGCTCCGCCAGCTCGGGCCCCAGCATCTCCGGCATGATCACGTCGGTCAGCAGCAGGTCGACGCGTTCACGCTCGCGCGCGCACAGCTCGAGCGCCACACGGCCGGTCGGCGCGCTCAGCACGCGGTAGCCGGCGCGCGCGAGGATGCGCTCGGTGAGGCGCCGCACCCCGTCCTCGTCCTCGACGATCAGCACGCTCTCGCCGCGCGCAGCCGCCGGCGGGACGCGCTCGTGCTCGCGCACGGCGACCTCGCCGCCGCTCGCCGGCAGGTACGCCTTGACGGTCGTGCCGACGCCCGGCTCCGAATAGAGCTGGATCGCACCTCCCGCCTCGGTCAGGATCCCGTAGACGGTCGCGAGCCCGAGGCCCGTCCCGTCGCCCTTCGGCTTCGTCGTGAAGAACGGCTCGAACGCGTGGCGCACGGTCTCGGCGTCCATTCCCACGCCCGTGTCGCTGACGACGACACGCACGTAGCAGCCCGGCGGCAGGTCGCCGTACAGCGGCGCAGCCTCGACGTCCAGCTCCGCGTTCGCCGTCTCGATCAGCAGGTGCCCGCCGCTCGGCATCGCGTCGCGCGCGTTGACGGCGAGGTTGACGATCACCTGCTCGAGCTGGCCCGAGTCGGCCATCACCGGCCACAGGTCGGGCGCGGCGCGCGTCTCGAGCGCGACGTGCTCGCCGATCGCGCGGCGCAGCAGGTTGTCGACGTCCGCCAGCACCGCGTTGACGTCGAGCACGCGCGGGCGCACGACGTCGCGGCGGCTGAAGATCAGCAGCTGGCGCGTGAGCGCGGCGGCGCGCTGGCCCGCGCGGCGGATCTCCTCGACATCCCCGTACGCGGGCGAGTCCTCGCCGATCTCGTCGGCGACGAACTCCGCGTAGTTGAGGATCACGCCGAGGATGTTGTTGAAGTCGTGCGCGACGCCGCCGGCGAGTTGGCCGACGCTCTCGAGCCGGCGCATCTGGTTGAGCTGCTCCTCGAGGCCGCGTTTCTCGCGCTCGGCCTCGAGCCGGCGGACGCGGTTCAGCTCGGCCTCGAGCCGCTCGCGCTCGCGCGCGGCGGCGACGCGCTCGGTCACGTCGCGGATCGCGGCGACGGCGAGCATGCCCTCGCCGGCCTCGACGCCCGCGAGGCTGATCTCGGCCGGGAACTCGCTGCCGTCGCGGCGGCGTCCGAAGAGCTCGAGACCGGCGCCCATCGGGCGCGTGACCGGGTCGGCGAGGTAGCCGGCGCGATGGCCCGGATGGAGGGGGCGGAAGCGCTCCGGCACGAGCAGCTCGACGGGCTGTCCGAGCAGCTCCTCGCGCGCGTACCCGAAGAGCTCCTCGGTCTGTACGTTCGCGAGGGCGATGGCGCCATTCTAGCGCACGCCGACGATCGCGTCCGGCGTCAGCGCGAGCGCCCGCTCGAACAGCGCCATCGACTCCACCTGTGCGCCTCTGCCGTTCGCCGACGTGACGGGAGCCTCCCTTCCCACACTGCTGCACGCCCTCTGCCGCGTCCTATGCGATACGGCGTATCCCCCACTGCGAGCGGGTGGGAAACAACGCCTGCGAAGGTTGGCGCGAGGGCACCCCGGCGTCGGCAGTCCGCCGTGCCGCGCGTATGGGCTACTACGGTCACGGCGGCGAAGATCGCGCCCGATGCTCTAACCATGCCGCCGCTTCGCATGACCCACAACGCCGTCACGGCCTACCGTCGCGCCCTCCATCCGGCGACGTCCGTCTCCGCCGCCTACCGCGAGCTGCGGAATGCGACGGCAGCCGGGGAGTTCACGCAGGAGCCGCCGTCATGGCTGCGGCGCGTGCGCGCGGACGCCGACGGCTACGTGCTGCTCGAGGACGACGTCGCCGCGCTGCCGGTGCGGCGCGGGCGCATCGTCGGCTGTCTGGTGAACCCGGAGCGCACGCCACCGGCGCGCCGCTGCCGCTCGCGCGTATAACGTGCCCGGCCGCGATGGCCCTCTCGCACGTCCACGTCAGCCACGACTTCCGCGCGCCGGTCGAGCGCGTCTTCGCGTACCTCGCGGAGCACGAGAACCTCGCAGCGCTGTTCGGGACGCGCGTCGAGCGCGTGCGCGACGGCGAGTCGGAGCGCAACGGCGTCGGCTCGTGCCGGCGGCTGAGCTTCAACGGGCTGCTGCCATTCGAGGAGACCGTCACGGAGATGGTCCCCAACGAGCGCATCGTCTACCGCATCACGAAGGGCAGCCCGATGCGCGACCACGAGGGGGCGATGGCGTTCGCGGCGACGGGCGGCGACGGCACCCACCTCGACTACCGCATCCGCTTCGGCTCGGCGGTGCCGGGCCTCGCGCCGCTCGTCGCGCGCGTGCTGCACGGCAGAATCGCCGCCGGCCTGCGCAAGCTCGACCGCGACGTCTGAGCGTTCGCGCGCAGCGCTACCGCTCGTCGGGCGGCTGCTCGTAGGCGCGCGCGACCTCCGACAGCGGCACGCCGAGCCCCGCGACCACGCGCAGCAGCGTGGAGGTGTAGACGTCGGCCGTTCCGAGCTCGAGGCGCCGGACCTGGTTGAGATGCACGCCCCCGGCGTTCGCGACCGCCTCCTGCGACAGGTCGCGCTCGCGGCGGATGCGGCGGATCGCCCGCCCGAGCGCGCGCACTTGCTCGTCGGGCTTGAGCGTCGTCATCCGCCATCAGCCTGGCCTACATAAAAGGTGGATACCAGACCTTTATCGGTCTAACTTCCACCTTTATCGGTTTGTTTCTGTAGGCTCGGCGCCCACCTGCCGGCGTCGAGCCATATCGCCGTGAATGTCCCCCACGTGTGATGCGCTCGGTCCGTCGGCAGGTGGGCGCCGGGGGCACCTCCCAGAGCATCCCCGGCGCAGCGCTGACCGGGCGGCCCCCGACGACCCCTCGCGTGGGGCCGCCCGGCGCGCCGCCGCTACTTACGGCGAGCGTCGTACACGCGCCCGAGCTCGGCGAGCCCGACGCCGAGGCCGTCGACGACCGCGAGCAGCGTGGCGACCTGCACGTTCGTCCCGCGCTCGAGCCGGCCGACCTGGTTGGTGTGCAGCCCGGCGCGTGCCGCAAGCGCCTCCTGCGAGAGGTCGAGCTCGCGGCGCACCGCGCGGACCGCGCGCCCGAGGCTCTCGACGGTGGTCGGCGCGGGCGCGGGCATCCGCCCCGCACCCTCCACCACAGATCCGGTCGTGACCAGACCGAATCCGGTTGAAGAACAACCCTATATGTTGTTATCTGCCAGTCTTGCCGCGGCCGCGTCAGCGATTGCGCAGCTCGCGCTTGGCGCGGCGGACGATCGTCATCTGGCCGAGCCGCTCGAGCATGCGCGAGCGCGGGACCGGCAGGTCGAGGACTGCGTCGGCGGCGATCGTCAGCGTGACCGCGCGCTCGGCGATGTGCGCGACCTCGGGCGCGTCGATGAAGCGGCGGCCGCGGCGCGTGTCGACCACGATCCCGTCGAAGATGTGCTCGCGCTCGTTGTTCTGCACGCGCCGCACGCGCCCGACCTCGACGCCGTCGCTGCCGCGCACGCGCGTGCCGCGACGCAGCGCGAGGTAGGAGATCGCCGGACCGTCGTCGCGCGCGTCGTCGCTCACGTGCGGAATGACAGCAGATCGCGCAATCGCGCCGGCGGCGCATGCGGCGCCGCCGGCGCGACCTCTCCTCGCCTCACCCGCCGAGCGGCGCGCGCTCGAGCGCGGCGAGACCTGCGGCGATGCCGGCGGCGATCTCCTCGATCTGCTGCTCGGCGATCGTCAGCGGCGGCGAGACGGCGACGCCGGTGCCGAGCGCGCGCACGAGCAGGCCCTGCTCGCGGCAGGCCAGCGTGAGCCGCGACACCGCCCCGGGATCCGCGGCGCGCGCCTCCTCGCTCAGCTCGACCGCGCCGAGCAGCCCCAGCCCGGCGCGCACCTCGGACACAAGCGGGTGCGCCGCGAGCGGGCGCAGCGCGCGCTCCAGCGGGCGCTCAAGCGCGCGGCCGCGCGCGATCAGCCCCTCGCGCTCGTAGATGTCGAGCGTCGCCAGCGCCGCCGCGCAGCAGGTCGGGTGGCCGGCGTACGTCGGGCCGTGGCGCAGCACCGGCGCGCCGGGCGCGCCGGTGAAGAACGGCGCGGCGACGTGCGGCGCGACGAGCACCGCGCCGACCGGCAGCGTGCCGCCGCTGATCCCCTTCGCGAGCACGATCAGGTCCGGCTGCACGCCCGGCCAGCGGTCGATCCCCAGCCACGTCCCGAGCCGGCCGAAGGCGTTGATGACGCAGTCGGCGACGAACAGCACGCCGTAGCGCGAGCAGACGTCCGCGACGCCTTCGACGTAGCCCTCGGGCGGCAGCCGCACGCCGCCCGCGCCGATCACCGGCTCGCAGAAGAAGGCCGCGACGCGCTCGGGCCCGACGCGCTCGATCTCCGCCACGAGCGCGTCGACGTTGTCGTACGGCACGCGCGAGATCTCCGGGACGAGCGGGCCCCAGTTGACGAGGTTCGGCGCGATCCCGCCGACGCTCGTGCCGAAGCCGTGCGTCCCGTGGTAGCCGTGCTCGCGCGTGATCAGGTGGACCCGCTCGGTCTGGCCGGCGAGCTGGAAGTGCGCGCGCGCGAGCTTCGCGGCAGTGTCGATCGCGTCGCCGCCGCCAGAGCCGAGGAAGACGCGCGAGCCGGGCGTCGGGGCGAGCGCGGCGAGCCGGTCGGCGAGGTCGAGCGCCGGGCCGTTCGCGAAGTCGCCGAAGGTCGAGTAGGTGTCGAGCGTGCGCAGCTGGCGCTCGACCGCCTCGGCGATCTCGGGGCGGCCGTGGCCGGCGTTCGCGCACCACAGCGAGGCGGTCGCGTCGAGGTAGCGGCGGCCCTGCTCGTCCCACACCCACACGTCCTGCGCTCTGGCGAGCACGAACGGCGCGTCCTCGAAGGCGCCCATGTCGGCGAACGGATGCCACAGCGCGTGCCCTCGACCGGATTCCACGAGCGTGAAGTCTTGCCGGCGCGGCCGCTTCGCGCCTCGGCCGCGCCGGACAAAGCCGTCCGGCGTCTTTGTCCGGCGAAGCGCGCGCTACTAGCTGTAGTTCCTGAGCGCGTTGTTCATCCGGGCCTCCTTGGAGGCTGGTGGTTCTCGAGGCCGCCAGTCCCAAGGAGGACACCGGATGAAGTTGCACGCTAACGCTGCGCTCAGTCTGAACGGCAGGCGACGCATGGTCGCTGCTGTGGTCGAGCAGGGCCGGACGATCACGCAGGCCGCCGAGGCGGCCGGAGTGAGCGACCGGACCTGCCCGAAGTGGGTCGCGCGCTACCGGGCGCAAGGAGACGCTGGCCTGCTTGATCGCAGCTCAGCGCCCCGACGGGTCCACAACCGGACCGACGAGCGGACGGTCCAGCTGCTCGCTGCGCTGCGGCGGCTGCGGTTCACCGCCCCCGAGCTCGCCGAGCTGCTGGGCCTGCCGATCTCAACGATCAGCGGGATCCTGAAGCGGATCGGGATGGGCAAGCTCGGCCGGCTCGGCCTGGAGCCCGCCGTCCGCTACGAACGCGAGCGACCCGGCGAGCTGATCCACATCGACGTCAAGAAGCTCGGGCGCATCAAGGGCGGCGCTGGCAAGCGCTTCACCGGCATCGCCCGCAACCAACGCCACGCACGCACAGACGCCGCCGGCGTTCGCCGCCACACGGCCGGCTGGGACGCTGTGCACGTCGCCGTCGACGACGCGACCCGCCTGGCCTACGTCGAAGTGCTGCCCGACGAGAAAGCGCTGACCGCCGTCGGGTTTCTGCGTCGCGCCATCCAGCACTTCGGCCGCTACGGGATCACCGTCGAGCGCGTCATCACCGACAACGGCTCGCCCTACCTCTCCACCGCCCACACGATCGCCTGCCGCACGCTCGGCATCCGCCACCTGCGCACGCGCCCCTACCGACCCCAGAAAGCAGAACGCTTCATCCGCACCATGCTCGGCGGCTGGGCCTACGGCACGCTCTACGCCTCAAGCACTGAACGCACCGCAGCCCTTGACGGCTGGCTCCACCACTACAACCATCACCGCCCACACCAAGCCCTCGGCCGACAAGCACCCACCACCCGCCTGAACAACCTGCTCGGGACTTACAACTAGCTAGGCCGCGGCGCGCACGACCTCGACCTCGACGCCGTGGCGCGGCACGAGCGTGATCCCGCGCATCACGACCGGATCGGGCCGCGACCGCAGCGGGCGCAGCTCCGTGCCGAGCACGACGGTGCGGATCACCTCCGCCATCTCCGCCTGCGCGAGCGCGGCGCCGATGCAGCGGCGGATGCCGCCGCCGAACGGCAGCCACGCGTACGACTCGGTGCGCCCGTCGAGGAAGCGCTCGGGGCGGAACTGCCCCGCCTGCGGATAGAGGTCCTCGCGACGGTGGACGACGGCGATCAACGGCAGCACGGTCGTCCCGGCGGGCAGCTCCCAGCCGGCGACGACGCGCGGCCGCGTCAGCTTGCGCTGGTTCGCGTCGATGATCGGCCGCAGCCGCAGCGTCTCCGTCACGACCGCGTCGAGGTAGGTCCGGTCGCCGTCCGCGAGCTCGTCGCGCAGCCGCGCGAGCACCGCCGGATGGCGGTACAGCAGGTCGAACGCGAACGCGAGCGCGGTCGCCGTCGTCTCGTGCCCGGCGACGAGCATCGTCACGAGCTCGTCGCGCAGCTCACGGTCCGTCATCGGCTCGCCGTCCTCGTCGCGGGCGCGCAGCAGCAGCGACAGCACGTCGGTGCGCGCGTCGAGGTCGGGCGCCTCGCGACGCTCCGCGATCACCTCGAACAGCATGCCGTCGGCGGTGCGCAGGCGCGCCTGGAACGCGCCCCACGGGCTCCACGGCCCGAGGTCGCGCTGCATGGCCCGCGGCAGCAGGCCGACGTATTGAAGGTCGATCACCGCGGTGAGCGCGCGCCGCAGCTGCTCGATGCGCGCCGACTGCTCGACGCCGAAGACGGCGCGCGCGATCACCTCGAACGTCAGCTCCCGCATCCGCTCGCGCAGCATCAGGCGGTCGCCGGGCCGCCAGCGCGCGACCTCGCGCTCGGCGACGGCGCGGATGACCGCGCGGAAGGCTCCGACGGCCGAGCCCTGGAACGGCGGCAGCAGCAGCCGGCGCTGGCGCAGGTGCTCGGCGCCGTCGAGCACGAGCACCGAGCGGTCGCCGAGCATGATCCCCAGCGGCGCGTTCGCCTCGCCGGCGCGCAGGTCGGACTGGTCGCCGGTGTGAAGCGCTCTGATCGCCTGCGGGTCGGCGACGTAGACGCCCGTGCCGAAGACCGGCCAGCTGATCGTGAAGCAGTCGCCGTAGCGCGCGTGCCAGCCCAGCAGCTTCTCGAATGGCCGCTCGGCCATCTGCAGGAACTGCCACAGCGCCGGCCCCGATGGACCGGGCGGGAGCGCTCCGCGCCGAACCGCGACGGGGGCCGCGGGCGCCGGCGCGTGTGCGGTCGCGCTCACGCGCTTGCCTCGTGCGCGACGGCCTCCGCCGTGCGCGCGACCGCCTCGGCGCGCACCGGCACGCCGTTGAGCACGGCCATGCCGGCGAGCCGCTCGAGATCCTCGGGCGCGGAGGACATCAGCAGGTTGACGTTGACCCCGCCGCCGCGCGCGGCGGCGTTGGCCCTTCTCCACCCGCCCGTTCCCTTGTGGCCCCACCCGTGCGGGACGGCGACGACGCCCTGCTTGAGGTCGTCCGTCAGCGCGACCGGCAGCTCGATCGCGCCGTGGCGGGTGGTGAGGCGCACGGTGTCGCCGTCGGCGAGGCCGAGCGCCGCGGCGTCGTCGGGGTGCATGCGCGCGCGCTGTCTGCGCCCGCCGCGCAGCAGCAGCGGCGCGTTGTGCATCCACGAGTTCTCCGAGCGCAGCTCGCGCATGCCGATCAGGCGCAGCGGGAAGCCGTCGTCCGCGCCGGAGGCCGCGCGCCTCCGCAGGTCGGCGACCTCCTCGGCGATCGCCGCGTGCTCGAGCGCGACGCGGCGGTCGCGGTGCAGCGAGACGCGCCGCAGCACGCCGGCGCGCAGGTGCGAGCGCAGCACCTTGCCGTGCGGGTGCTGCTCGTTCAGGCGCTTGAGCGTGAGCCCGCCGGGCTTGAGCCCGAGCCGGTCGCCGCCCTCCGCGAGCCGCACGACGAGGTCGAGCAGCAACTGGGGTTCGAGTCGCTTGCCGAGCAATCTGAGCCCGCGCCGCACGAGCTGCAGCGCGCCGAGCCCGCGCGAGCGGCGCGCGAGCGCGCGCATCAGCACGTCGATCGTCTCCCACTCCTCGCGCGCCTCGCCGGCCGGCGGCACGACCGCCTCGGTCGCCTGGCGGAACGGCGTCGTCAGGTAGGTCTGGAACGGCAGCGGGAAGTCGGCGCGCTCGTACATCGTCGTCGCCGGAAGGACGTAGTCGGCATGCGCGTTCGTCTCGTTGACGTAGAGGTCGAGCGAGACGCACAGGTCGAGCTGCCCCATCGCCGCCTCCAGCTCGTCGCCGTTGGGCACGCTCAGGACCGGGTTGCCGGCGGAGACGAACAGGGCCTTGATCTGGTCCGGGCCGGGGGTGGAGATCTCCTTCGCCATCAGCGACGCCGGCTCGGAGCCGAGCACCTCGGGGAAGTCGCCCAGGCGGTTGCGGCGGTTGTCGTAGCCGATCGGAACGAGCCGCGGCGCGAGCTGCGCGGCGAAGCGCTCGCCGGGGATGCCGAGCGTGCCGAACATCGCGCCGCCGTCGCGGTCGAGGTTGCCGGCGACGAGGTTGACGGCGTCGAGCAGGAAGCTGACGAGCGTGCCGTGGCGGCCGAGGCAGGTGCCGGTGCGGCCGTAGAGCGCGGCGCGCGGCGTGGCCGCGAGCGCGCGGGCCAGCTCGCGCACCTGCGCGGCCGGGATGCCGCTGTGCGGCTCGCTGGTCTCCGGCGCGAATGGCGCGGCGAGCGCGCGCAGAGCCTCCGCGCCCGACGCCTGCCGCGCGAGCGCGCCCGCGTCCGCCAGCCCCTCCTCGAACAGCACGTTGAGCAGCGACAGCAGCAGCCACGCGTCGCCGTCCGGCGTGATCGGCAGCCACTCGAACGCCTTGGCGGTCTCGGTGCGTCGCGGGTCCACGACGACCACGCGCCCGCCGCGCCCGACGATCCCGTGCAGCGACTCCTTGATGCGCGGCGAGGTCAGCACGCTGCCGTGCGAGACGAGCGGGTTGGCGCCGAGCACGACGAGCAGGTCGACGCGCGCGAGATCCGGGATCGGCACGACGAGCGGCCCGCCGTAGAGCAGCTGGCTGGCGACGAAGCGACTGTTGACGTCCTGCGAGCCGGCGGTGAAGAGGTGCGAGGAGCCGAGCAGCGTCATGAAGGACGCGAGCCACAGCGTGTGCGAGGCGCTGAACGCGCCCGGGTTGCCCCAGTACCAGCCGATCGCCTGCGGGCCGTGCGCGTCGTGGATCGCGCGCAGTCTGGTGACGATGTCGGCGAGCGCGTCGTCCCAGCTCACGCGCTCGAAGCTGCCGTCGGACTGCCGCTTGAGCGGGTGCAGCACGCGGTCGGGATCGTTGTGGACCTGCTCGAACGCGATCCCCTTCGGACAGGCGAAGCCCTGCGAGAGCGGGTGGTCCGGGTCGGGGCGCAGCTGCAGCAGCCGCCCGTCCTCGACGGTCGCGACCATCCCGCACAGCGGCTCGCAGATGCGGCAGTAGGTGGGCTTCTCCTGCGCCATCGCGTCCTCCCGCTCGGTCGTCGGTCGTTCGGCCGATGCTACGACGCTCGGTGCGGCGGGGCGCCGGGTGGGACGGTCGTCTTTAGATTTGCTCTCGATTTAAGAGCAGATCTGCTCTACAAATGAGAGCACGTAGCGGCGGCCGCCCTAGCGACCGCCGCAACGACTTTCACGGCCGCAGCCGCACCACCACGCCCGCGTGGTCGGACGGCCAGAGGCGGCCGATCGGGGTCGGCGGGGTGCGCTCGTTCGGGTCCTTGCCGACGACCCACGCGTACTCGACCGGCATCGGCGTGCCGTCCGCGCGGCGGCCGAAGACGAAGTCGATGCGGTGGCCGAAGGCGGCGGCCGCCTCCGCGGGCGAGTCGTTCACCAGCTCGCTCAGCCCGTCGGTGAAGCCGGCCGCGGCGGGCGCGAAGCGCAGCCACTCGTCCGTGAAGCCGGCCCCGACGATTGCCTGGTACGGCGCCGAGTCGGGCACGACACCGCCCGGGTCGACCGCGGACGAGAGCGGGTCGGAGTTGCAGTCGCACACGACGATCTCCGGCACCCCGCTCGGTGCCGCGGGCCCGGCGAGCAGCTCCTGCGCCTGCGCGTAGGCGACGTCGGAGGACTGCGACTCGAGGTGCGTGTCGATGAAGCGCAGCCGCTGTCCCCCGGCGCGCACGTCGAGCACGTCGTAGCCGCGGATGAACGACAGCGACTGGCCGGCAATCGTCAGTGGGATCCGCGCCGCGTAGTTGGCGCCGGTGGCATTCGTCACGTGCACACCGTCGTGCGCGCGCTTGAGCACGACGTCGCGCATCGTCAGGCGCACGTTCTGCAGCGAGCCGCCGAGGAGCGCCGGGCCTGAGACGTCGGACTCCTGCTGCACGTCGGCGACCTCGTAGTGCTGGCCGAGTGCGGCAAGCGCGCCGGTGAGCGACTGCAGGAAGTCGTAGTCGACGACGGTCGCAGGGGTGCCGTCGAGCGGACCGTGGCGCCACAGCGCGACCTCCTGCAGGCCAATCAGGTCGGGCCGGTGCTGGCGGATCTCGCGCGCGAGCTGCTTGGCGCGGAGCGGGAAGTTCGTCTGGTCGACGATCGCGCGCAGCGTCGTGTTGGCGGCGACGAAGGCGGGCCCCTGCTGTTCGGGCGGCAGCCCGATCGCGACGAGCGGCCGCGTGATGTCGGCGCCGAGGTAGAGGTTGCGCGTCATGACGGTGAGCGGCTTGCCGTGGCGGTGGTCGCCGTGTCCGTGTCGATGGCCGCGCCCGTGCGCGCCGGCTGGGACGGCGAGCGCGGCGACGAGCGCGACGGCGGCCAGGACGGCGGCGAGCAGGCGTGCGGCAGTGCGGCAGCGGTTCCCCATGCGATCTCCTCCTCGATCGGGCGGTCGGCACGAACGTGGTACCCGCGCGCCGAGCGGACCCAACCGCCGTGGTGGCGCAGGGTCAGGCGCATGACGCGCCAGCATGTTGCTATATCGTAAGTTGCAACTTATGGTAGAGCTGCATATGGTATAGTCAGGTTCGTGCCCGAGCTGATCGACCGCAAGCGCGAGCAGCGCCTGCTCAGAGACGCCGTCTCCGTGCGACCCGCCACGCTGATCGTGATGATCGGCCGGCGCCGCGTCGGCAAGAGCTTCCTGCTCGCGCGCACCTTCACGGGCAAACGGACAATCTCCTTCCAGGGCGACGAACAGAGCGAGCGGCAGCATCTCGACCTGCTCGCCGAGGAGACCGGCCGCGCGCTGTTCGGATCGCCCGCGCTGTCATTTGCGAGCTGGGACGACGCGCTGACGTTCCTCGGCGAGCAGGCGCGCCGCGAGCCGCTGACGGTGATCCTCGACGAGTTCCAGTGGCTGAAGGCGGCGCAGCCCGCGCTCGACTCGATCATCCAGCGCCACTGGGACCGCTGGGACCGCGACGACGTGCCGATCACGCTCGTGCTGTCCGGCAGCGCGCTGACGCTGATGGAGCAGATGCTGGAACGCGGCGCGCCGCTGTTCGGCCGGGCGAGCGCGCGACCGCGCGTCGACCCGCTCGACTATCGCGACGCGGCGGCGTTTGCCTCGACCAGAGACCCGGTCGCGCTGCTGCGTCGCTGGGCCGTGCTGGGCGGCACGCCGCAGTACCAGCTGTGGGCCGGTCCCGGCGACCTCAGAAGACTCGTCGGCGTGCGGATCCTGACGAAGGACGCGCCGCTCTACGACGAGCCGCGCCATCTGTTGCGTGAAGGCGAGGGGATCCGAGATCCCGGCACCTACCTCGCGATCCTGCGAGCGATCGCAGCGGGGGCGACGACGCACAACGCGATCGCCCAGCGGGCGGACGTGCCGACCGGCAACCTCGTACGCAAGCTCGAGCGGCTCGCGGACCTCGGGTACGTCACCCCCGTCCACGCGCTCGGGGCCGGCGGGCCGGAGGGCCGCGCGAGCTACCGCATCGACGACCCGTTCTTCCGCTTCTGGTTCCGCTACGTCGCAGGCAATCGCAGCCGCCTGGAGCGGGGCCGCGTGGACGACGTCCTCGCGGAGATCCTCGCGGACCTCGACAACGTCATGGGCTGGGCGTTCGAGCAGTGCTGCCGGCACTGGGCCGCGACGTACGCGGACGAGGCGGCGCTCGGCCGGCCGCGCGAGATCGGCTCGTGGTGGTCGCGCGACGGCCGCACGGAGATCGACGTCGTCGGCGTGCGCGACCACCGCTACGTGCTCGTCGGCTCGTGCAAGTGGCGCCGCACGGCGGACGTCGACGTGCTCGCGGAGCTGCGCCGCCAGCAGGACGCGCTCGGCCCGAAGGCGGCGCGCGCTCGGCTCGTGGTGTTCGCGCGCGAGCGCTTCGGCGAGCACCTGCGCAAGGCGGCGAAGCAGGAGGACGTGCTGCTCGTGAGCGCGGCCGACCTGTTCGGCGGCACGCGCCGCAGAGCCCGTCGCTCCGTCTGAGCCGCCTCGTCACACCGACTTCAAGCCGTTAGTCTCACCGGATGGCAGGCGGAGCGGGATCCGCGGACGGGCCGGTCGGGCTCGTGCTGGCCGGCGGCGGTGCGCGCGGGGCGTACGAGCTCGGCGCGCTGTCGGTGCTGCTGCCGGCGCTGGAGGAGCGCGGCGAGCGCCCGCGCGTGCTCGTCGGCACGAGCGTCGGCGCGCTCAACGCGGCGTTCCTGGCCGCGACCGCGGAGCGGCCGGTCGACGAGGTCGTCGAGCGCGGGCTCGCGATCTGGCGCGAGCTCCGCTTCGAGCAGGTGCTCGAGCACCTCGGCTCGCCGGGCGCGCTGCGGCGGCTGACGCGCTACGTCGGCCAGTTCCTCGGCGTCCCCGGCGCGCGGCTGGAGGCGCTGCTCGACCCGGCTCCGCTGCGCGCGACGCTCGCGCGGGTCGTGCCGTTCGACGCGATCGAACGCAACGTCGCGACGGGCGTACTGCAGTCCGCCGCGGTCGTCGCGACGTCCGCGCTGACGAGCCGCAGCGTCGTCTTCCACCACGGCGGCGAGCCGCCGGAGCGCGACGACACGCGCGGGATCGACTACGTCGACACGCGCCTGACGGACGAGCACGTGCGCGCCTCGGCGGCGATCCCGGGTGCGTTCCCGGCGGTGGAGGTGACGGCTCCGGAGCGAGCCCGCGGCTGGTACGTCGACGGCGGCACGCGCCTCAACACGCCGATCAAGCCGGCGCTCGCGCTTGGCGCGGAGCGGGTGGTCGTGGTGGCGCTCAACGCGATCGGCAAGCCGGCGGCGGCCGGACAGCCCGAGCCGCTCGCCGGCGCGCACCGGCCGGACGCGCTCGAGGGCGCCGGGCAACTGCTGCAGGCCGTGCTCGTCGACCCGCTCGCCAACGACGTCGCGACGCTCGCGAGCGTCAACGCGCTCGTCGGGGCGAGCGCGGGGGACACGGTCGCCGGCAAGCAACAGGTCCCGTACATCTACGTCGCGCCGCAGGAGCGCGACGCGATCGGGCGCCTCGCGCAGGACGTCTTCAAGCGGCACTACGCCGACCTCACCGACACGCTGCGCGCCCGCGATCTCGCGTTCCTCGGCCGCGCCGTCGCCGGCGGCTCGGACCCGGCGCACGGCGAGCTGCTCAGCTACCTGTTCTTCGCCCCCGCCTTCGCCCGCGAGCTGATCGCGCTCGGCCGCGAGGACGCCGAGCGCTGGCTGGCGCAGCCGCACGAGGACGGCCCGTGGGCGATCGGGCCAGCGTGACAGGCTAATCTGGCGGGCGCCCGCCTCCGCGTCGTCGACGGCGAACCACCAAGGCTGCCGCTCCGGCAAGCGCGACCAGCGCCACAAGCAGCCCCTTCAGCGCGTCGACCAGGCTCGTGGCCCCCTTGGCCTCTGCAGTGAGGGTCGACATGTTCGACAAGATTTGGTCACCCCCAGGGACACGAACGTTCACGGCGATCGGGTACTGCAGCACGGTCGATTCAGCGGCTCCGATGCACGTCGACCGACGGGTCGAGCGTGACCGCTGCCGTGACCGGCTCGGCTTGACCGCGTGTCATGTGCTCGTGCAGCTCGTACGCGATCCGGGCTGGAGATTTTGTCCGGTCGAGCCGCACGCAGCGGCGCTCGAGCTCCGCAAACCCGCCAGGCTTGCCTTCCGCCCGGCTCAGGGATGGCAAGTCCGAGCGAGCATTCGTGCCATCGCTCCCGCATCCGGCGAGCAGGTGCGCGCCTGCACCCAATGCCACGAGCAGTGGCAGAGTGTGCAACACGCGCCCCACCATCGCACCAGCCTATGGAGTGAAGTCCCGGGACCGCGCCGATAGGGCCTCGCAGTCGCCCGACGCCCTCACGCCGTCCGCAGCGCCTCCGTCGGCGACAGGCGGGTCGCTCAGATCGCGGGGTGAGGCCGGCGATCCCGCCCATCGCGAGCGAGGCGAGCAGGCCGCCGGCGACCGCGACGGCCGGGACGACGGCGCGGACGTCCTGGGCGGCCGCGTAGAGGAGCGTGCCGGCCGTGCCGAGCAGCAGCGCGGTCAGCGCTCTCCGTCTCGGCGCGTGCGGCGAGCGCGTCGGAGGGGCGGCTGACCGCGACCTCCTCGGGCGATTGCGGATCGGTGGGTCGGTGATTTGCATTCTCCCCGCTGGATCGACTGCAATGTCCCCGCTGGACTGGCTGCAATCTCCCCGCTAGACTGACTGCATCTTCCCCGCTAAACCCACTGCATCCTCCCCGTCGTATCGAAGCCGCGTCGTCGATCGCGAGCTTGCGCAGCAGCTCAGCGCGGTCGGCGCGGTCGTCGTCGAGGGCCCGAAAGCCTGCGGCAAGACCGCCACGGCACGACAGCTCGCCGCCAGCGAAGTACTGCTCGACGTCGATCCCAACGCTCGGCAGGCCCTCGCCGCCGATCCCGCGCTCGTGATCGACGGGCCCACGCCCCGGCTGCTCGACGAGTGGCAGGTCGAGCCGTCCGTCTGGAACCACGTCCGCCGAGCCGTCGACGACCGCGCGCGCCCCGGCCAGTTCATCCTCACCGGCTCGGCGGTTCCGGCCGACGACGTCACGCGGCACACGGGCGCAGGCCGTATCGCGCGCCTCACGATGCGGCCCATGAGCCTCTTCGAGGCGGGGCGCAGCAACGGGGCCATCTCGCTGGCCGACCTGCTCGACGGGCGGATCACGTCGAGCGCGGATCCCGGGCTGACCGTGACCGACGTCGCCGAGGAGGTCGCGATCGGCGGCTGGCCGGGGCTGCGCGACCGGCCCCTCCCGGACGCGCTCCGAGCCGTGCGCGGATATCTCACGGAGATCGCACGCGTCGACGTCGGTCGCGTCGATGGGACCCGGCGCGACCCCGATCGCGTCGCACGACTGCTGCGCAGCCTCGCTCGCAACGTCGCCACGCACGCGGCCGCCACGACGCTGGCCGCCGATGCCGGCGGAGCCGACGGTCCGCTCAAGGACGACACCGTCCGCGACTACCTGCACGCGCTCGAGCGGCTGATGGTCGTCGAGGATCAGCCCGCATGGGCGCCTCACCTGCGCTCCAAGCAGCGGCTGCGGACAGCGCCGAAACGGCACTTCGTCGATCCGTCGCTGGCGGTGGCGGCACTGCGAGCGACTCCGGAACGACTGCTTCACGAGATCAACGTGCTCGGCTTCCTGTTCGAATCGCTCGTCGTACGCGACCTGCGCGTCTACGCGCAGGCGGCGGACGCGCAGGTGCTGCAGTACCGCGACAGTGGCGGGCTCGAGGTCGATGCGATCGTCGAGGCCGGGGACGGCCGTTGGATGGCATTCGAAGTGAAGCTGGGACAAGGGCAGGTCGACGAGGCGGCAGCCGGCCTCCTGCGCTTCGCCGAGCGCGTCGACACGGCGCGCTGCGGGCGCCCTGCGCTGCTCGGGGTCATCGTCGCGACGGGCTACGGCTACCGTCGCAAGGACGGCGTCGCCGTGCTGCCGATCGGCGCGCTCGGGCCCTGACGCGTCGAACACCAACCGCTAACACGGCTTTTCGGTGTGATTTAGGTGGCAATCTAGGGTTCCGGCCATGAGACGGCACCACATCCCCGCAGTCATCCCCCTGCTCGCGCTCGTCGCGCTGCCCGCCGGCCTGCTGGCCGGCTGCGGCGGCGGCAGCACGGCGACCGGGCCGGCCACGTCGGCGAGCGCCGCCGGGACCACGGCCCAGCACACGACGGCGAGCACGACGCCGAAGACGTCCGGCACCACCGCGACTCAGCCGCAGCGCACCACGAAGACCACCGCCAGACCCTCGCCGCACGCGTTCGCGTCCGCGGTCATCACGCCGGCCGCGTCGACGCACCTCGCCAAGAGCGGCGCGCTCGTCCTCCCGGTCGCGGTCGGCGGGCCCGGGAAGGTCTCGGCGTTCGGCCAGGCGGAGATCCCGAGAGTCGGGATCGTGCACGTCGCCGACGCGAAACCGGTCGTCGCCGCGAGAGCGGGCATCGTCGACCTGAAGCTCGTGCTCACCCCGGTCGCGCGCGAACAGCTCGCCGCCGGCAGAAGCATGGTCACGTACGTCGCCGTGTCGTTCTCCAAGGGCCAGGTCATGCAGCGCACGCGGATCGTGCTGAGACCCTGACGCGGTCCAGCACGTGCGTCGTGAGCTGCGCCGCCACGGTGCCGATCAGCGCCCCGGCGACGACGTCGCCGGGGTAGTGCACGCCCGTGTGCACGCGTGAGTAGGCGACGAGCGCGGCGAGCCCTCGCAGCGGGACCGCGGCCGGCGGCAGCGCGTGCGCGACGCCGGTCGCGAACGCGAACGCCGCGGCCGAGTGCCCGGACGGGAACGAGGTCGACAGCGGCATCCGCACGTGCCGCGCGACGGGCACGCGCTCGGCCACGCGGTCGGGGCGCCGGCGGCGGCCCAGCGGCTTGACCCCGAGGTTGACGAGCGTCGCGGTCACGGCCACGGCCGCGAGGCCGTCGGCGGCGGCGCGCCGCCCACGCGAACCCTGCGTACGCGCCAAGAAGACTGCCGAAACGAGCGACAGTCGGGAATAGTCCGCTGCATGGGAGAGGCGAGCCATCGCGCGGTCGAGCGCCGGCGTCGGCGTCTGGGCGATCGCCGCGTACAGCGCGGCGTCGACGCGCTGGGCGTCGCGGCGCCAGCCGGCGAGGAGCCGCGGGGCCGGGTCGGGGTCCGCGCCGGAGTCCACGAGGAGATGATGCAGTGAAGCGACGGCGGGCGGCGGCGATCGGCGCGCTTGCGCTCGGCTTCGGCGGGCTGGTGCTGGCGGCCGTCGTCGCGATCGAGGCGTTCCCGCGCGGCCTGATCGCGCTCGCGTGCGTCGCGGTCGGGGCGGCCGCTGCCTGGTACGGGGCGCTGCGCACCGGGCCGCTGCGCATCGCCGGGCTGGCGCTCGGCGCGCTCGGGCTCGGCGCGGCGATCGTGCTGCTGCTCAACCACCGGCTGCTGGAGGAGGCGGTCGTCGTGGGCACGCTCGTGCTGAGCGGCGCGCTGGCGCGCGCGGCGTTCGCGACGCGCGTGCAGCTCCCGCCGCAGCCGCCGCCGCAGCGCCCGGTGCTGTTCTACAACCCGAAGTCCGGCGGCGGCACGGCGCAGCGCTTCCGGCTGGCGGACGAGGCGCGGACGCGCGGCATCGAGCCGATCGAGCTGCGCCCGGGGGAGGATCTCGAGCGGCTCGTGCGCACCGCCGTCGCCGACGGCGCGGACGGCCTGGCGATGGCCGGCGGCGACGGCTCGCAGGCGGTCGTCGCGGCGATCGCGGCGCAGCACGACCTGCCCTACGCGTGCATCCCGGCCGGCACGCGCAACCACTTCGCGCTCGACCTCGGCGTCGACCGCGACGACGTCGTCGGCGCGCTCGACGCGTTCGTCGACGGCGGCGAGCGCCGCGTCGACCTGGCCGAGGTCAACGGTCGCGTGTTCGTCAACAACGTCTCGCTCGGCCTCTACGCCGAGGCGGTCCAGCGGCCCGGCTACCGCGAGGCGAAGCTGCGCACGCTGGTCGGCACGCTGCCCGAGGCGCTCGGCCCCGGCGGCCCCGGGCTCGACCTGCGCTGGACCGACCCCGGCGGACGCGAGCAGCGCGCCGGCGCCGCGATCCTCGTCTCCAACAACTGCTACCGGCTCGGCCGCGCGATCGGCTCGGGCACGCGCCCGCGGCTCGACGAGCGCGTGCTGGGGATCGCGGTCGCGGGCGGCGGGAGCGACGACGGCGACGACAGAGGCCGCGGCCCGCGGCGCCCGTGGCGCGAGTGGAGCGCGCCGGCCTTCGAGGTCGGCGCCGAGGGCGACGTGCCCGCCGGCATCGACGGCGAGGCCGTGCGGCTCGCCCCGCCGCTGCGCTTCCACACGCGCCCGCGCGCGCTGCGCGTGCGCGTCGCGCGCGGGCACCCCGGCGCCTCGCCGTCGGCCTCGCTGCCCGAGGGGCTCAGCCACAGCGTCCGCGCGCTGGCGCGGATCGCGGCGGGCGCCCGCGTCGCGTGAGCGCCGCGGCTCAGAGCCTCAGGACACCATCCCGCCGAGGATCCCGCCGGTGATGTTCAGCACCTGGCCGTGGACGTAGTTCGACCACGGCGAGCAGAGGAAGAAGACGCCGCCGGCCGCCTCCTCGGGCGTGCCGGGGCGGCCCAGCGGGATCAGCCCCGCGGCCATCCCGCGCAGCTGCTCGGGGATCCCGAGCTGCACGGCCTCGCCGTCGATCGAGGCGACGTTGGTGTCGTCCTTGGCGGCCGTCAGGCGCGTCTCGATGAAGCCGAACGCGGCCGCGTTGCAGTTGACCTTGAACTGCCCCCACTCCTTCGCCAGCGTCTTCGTCAGGCCGACGATGCCGGCCTTGCCGGCCGCGTAGTTGGCCTGGCCGGCGTTGCCCATCACGCCCGACGTCGAGGAGACGTTGACGATCTTGCGGAAGACCTCCTCGCCGCGGTCGCGCTCGGCCTTCGCCGGCTCGCGCAGGTGCGGGGCCGCCGCGCGGATGACTCTGAACGGGACGACGAGGTGGATGTCGAGCATCCGCTGGAACCACTCGTCGGAGATCTTGTGGGCGGCGCCGTCGAGCGTGTAGCCGGCGTTGTTGACGATGATGTCGACTCTGCCCCACGCGTCGATCGCGCTCTGCACGAGCGCCTCGGGCTGGCCCTCCTTCGTCAGGTCGCCGCCGAAGACGACGGTCTCGCCGGCGATCTCCGACGCGGTCTGCTGCGCGACGTCGGCGTCGAGGTCGTTGACGACGACCTTCGCGCCCTGCGCGGACAGCAGCTCGGCCGTCGCGCGGCCGATCCCGCGCGCGCTGCCGGTGACGATCGCGACCTTGTCGTCGAGGACTCCCATGTGCGTTCTCCTGGATTCGTCGGGCGGGTCAGGCGGCGACGGCCCGCAGGCAGTCGGCCGCCGCGAGCTGCGTCACGCGCGCGCGGTGGTGGCCGGCGCCGCCGAGGTGGACGGCGTCGACCTGCGCGCGCTTGAACAGCCAGTGCAGCTCGGCCTCCCACGTGAAGCCGATGCCGCCGTGGAGCTGGATCGCCGCGGCCGTGACGAAGCGGCCGGCGTCGGATGCGGCGGCCTTCGCCATCGCGGCGGCGAGCTGCAGCCGCTCGGGCTCGGCGTCGGCGGTCCAGGCGGCGTAGTAGGTCGCGGCGGACGCGCCCTCGGTGTCGCGCAGCATCTGCGCGGCGACGTGCTGGACCGCCTGGAACGAGCCGACGGGGACGCCGAACTGTCTGCGGTCCTTGACGTAGGCGAGCGTCGTCTCGAGCGCGCGGCGGCAGAGGCCGACCAGCTCGGCGGCGACGACGACGGCCGCGCGGTCGAGCGCGCCGGCGACCTCGCCGGGCAGCGCCTCGCCGGCGTCGGGCTCGGCGGCGACACGACCGTGCGCGCGGCGCGGGTCGATCGCCTCGACCGGCTCGACGGCACCGGCGGCGTGCAGCGAGGCAGCGCCGGTCTCGCGACTCGCGAGCACGAGCAGCCGCTCGGGCGCGGCGTCGGGCACGAGCGCGGGCGCGTCGGCGAGTGCGAGCGCGCCGAGCGTCTCGCCGCTCGCGAGGCCGGGCAGCCACTGCTCGCACTGCTCCGGCGAGCCGGCCTCTGACAGCACGAGCGCGGCGAGCGTCGTGCCGAGGAACGGCGTCGGCGCGCACGCGTAGCCGAGCTGCTCGGCGAGCAGCGCCAACTCGACGAGGCCGAGCCCCTGCCCGCCGAGCTCCTCGGCCACGGCGATGCCGGGCCAGCCCAGCTCGCACAGCTCGCCCCACAGGGCGGCGCCGTCGGCGTCCTCGCCGAGCGGCGAGCGGCGCGCGAGCAGCTCGCGGGCGGTGTCGCGGATGAGCTGCTGCTCGTCGGTGAAGTCGAAGTTCACGGCGCTGCCTCCCTCACCGCGCGCGCGGCAGGCCGAGCACGCGCTCGGCGACGATGTTTTTGAGGATCTCGGTCGTGCCGCCCTCGATCGAGTTGCCGCGCGCGCGCAGCAACTCGAAGCCCCACGAGGAGGCGGTCCCGGCGGCGAGCGCGTCGGGGCCGGCGACGTCGACCGCGGTCTGCACGAGCAGCTGGTTCGTCTCCGACCACAGCCACTTCGTCAGCGACCCCTCGGGGCCGGGCTGACCGTGGCGCTCGATCGTCGTGAGGCCCTTCCACGCCATCAGCCGCAGGATCTCGGTGCGGGTGTGCAGGTCGGCGAGCTTGTCGACCGTGCGCGCGTCGTCGAGGCCGCCGCGCTCGGAGGCCTCGACGATCAGCCGGTCCAGGAGCTGGCGCAGCCGCACCTGCAGGAAGAAGGCGAGACCGGCGCGCTCGTTCATGAGCGTCGTGAGCGCGACCTTCCAGCCGTTGCCGACGCCGCCGATCACGTTCTCGCCGGGCACGCGCGCGCCGTCGAGGAAGACCTCGTTGAACTCCGACTCGCCCGTGATCTGCTTGAGCGGGACGATCTCGACGCCGTCCTGCTCCATGTCCATCAGGAAGTAGGTGAGGCCCTGGTGCTTCTTCGGCGCGTCGGGATCGGTGCGCGCGACGAGCATGCACCACTTCGCGTACTGGGCGGTGCTCGTCCACACCTTCTGGCCGGTCACGACCCACTCGTCGCCGTCCTTGACCGCGCGCGTCTTGACGGCGGCGAGGTCGGAGCCGGCGTCGGGCTCGGAGAAGCCCTGGCACCAGATCTCGTCGGCCGACAGGATCGGCGGGAGGTAGCGGTCCTTCTGCTCGGGCGTGCCCCACACCATCACGGTCGGGCCGCCGAGCAGCAGCCCGAGCGCGTTGGCCGGCAGCGGCGCGCGCGCGTGGCCCAGCTCCTCGTAGAAGATCGCCGACTGCGTGAGCGTCGCGCCGCGGCCGCCGTGCTCGACCGGCCAGTCGACGCCGGCCCAGCCGCCGGCGTGCAGGCGGCGCTGCCAGTCGCGGCGCCACTCGTAGTGCGCGTCCTCGTCGCCCTGCGGCTCCTCCCCGGCGGGGTTCGCCGCGAGCCAGCCGCGCAGCTCGTCGCGGAAGGCGATCTCCTCCTCGGTGAACGTCAGGTCCATCGCGCTCTAGATCCCCTCGGGCAGCTCGTCGACGGTCAGCATCAGCGTCTCGCGCGGGATGTCGCCGACGCGGCGCGTCGTGTGGCCCTTGCCGGCGAGGTCGTCGACCAGCACCACCGCGCCGGGCCCGAAGCGCCGCACCTCGCCGTCGGAGACCTCGACCTCGGACGTGCCGGCGAGGTGGACGACGAACTGGCGCCGCGGCGCGCAGTGCGGCTCGGGCGGGTGGTCGACGACGACGCGGCGGAAGGTCGCCTGTCCGACGGCGATCGGGGCGGCGAGGTCCGCCTGCGCGGTCGAGACCGGCGACTGCGTGCGCTCGGTCGGCAGCGTCACGTCCTCGAAGTGCGTCTCGCCGTCGGCGTCGGTGTAGATGCGCGTGTAGTTCATGGTCTGCAAGACGGGATATATACCAGATAGCCGTACTCACGGCCCGAACCGCCCCGCGGTGACCGACACCTCGGATAGACTTCGAGTGTCACGATTGCCGGCACGTCGTTCGCGTGTCAGCACGAACGACGAAAGCCCTCATCGTGCCACGTACCGCCAGTCCCTCGAGAGCGACCGCTGCTGCGACCAACGGCGTGCCGGACCATCGCGACTTCGGCGGCAACCGCGCGACCGCGCGCGTCCTGCTGATCCTCTCCCAGTTCGCGGGCGACACCGACTCGCACGGCGTCAGCGAGCTGAGCCGCGAGCTGGGGATGACGAAGAACATGATCCACCGCGCGCTCAAGACGCTCACGCGCTACCACTACCTCGTGCGCGACGAGAGCGGGACGCGCTACCAGCTCGGGCCCGGCGTGCTGCAGCTCGGCCGGCTCGGGCTCGAGCCGCTCAACCTGCCGGTCGTCGCGGCGCCGTACATGCAGCGGATGCAGGAGCTGACCGACGAGACCGTCAGCCTCGCGGTCCGCACCGGCCGCACCGCCGTGACGATCGCCGGCCTGCGGGGGCGCGGCGACATCGCCCGGCGCGTGCCGTTCGGGCGCTACGTGCCGCTGCACGCGAGCCCCGCCTCCCGCGCGATCCTCGCCTGCCTGCCCGACGCGGAGATCGACGCGTACCTGACCGCCGGCCCGCTCGAGCGCTACACGTCCACGACGCTCGCCGAGCCGGACGAGATCTGGGACGAGGTGCGGCTGGTGCGCGAGCAGGGCTACGCGCGCGGCCGCGGCGACCACGTGAGAGGCACCACCGGCGCCGCCTTCCCGATCCTCGCGAGCGACGGGACCCCGCACGGATCGATCACCATCGCGGGGCCCGACAGCCGCCTGCGCGCGGAGCGGCTCGACGCGCTGCTGCCCGAGCTGCTGCGGATCGCCGCGGAGCTCAACCGCCACACCCAGCTCTACCCCGCCGAGCCGCTCGCGCAGCCCGCGGCGCACAGATGAGCGCCACCGCCAACTCCTCCGTCGACCAGGTCTTCGACGTGCTCGCGCTGATCAGCGCCAGCGCCGATCCGATCGGCGTCGCGCAGCTCGCGCGCACGCTCGACGTGCCGACCAGCACCGCCCACCGCGTGCTCGCGACGCTCGAGGAGGCCGGCTACGTCACGCGCGACACGACCGGCACGAAGTACCAGCTCGGGCTCGGCGCGCAGGAGCTGGCGCACGCGCTGCTGCGTCGCTTCCCGCTGCAGCCGGTGAGCCAGCCGTCGCTCCAGCGGCTGGCCGCGGCGACCGGCGAGACGGTCGTGCTGTGCGGCCGCGTCGGCTTCTACCGCGTGCGGCTCGCGAGCGCGGAGGGCACGAGCGACGTGCACGCGGCGCCGCGGCTGGGCCAGACGGCGCGGCTCGGCGACACGCCCGGCGGGCGCGCGATCCTCGCGTTCGACGACGAGCTGCGCGCGGGCTACCTGCGCTGGCTCGGCGGCGGCCGCGCGAACGCCGCGACGCGCGCGCTGCAGAAGCAGCTCGACCAGGTCCGCAAGGACGGCCGTGTGCTGGAGAGCTACGACGACGGGCGCACGAACCTCGCCGTGCCGCTGCGCGACCCCGACGGCCACACGTTCGCCTCGATCGCCGTCGAGGCGGCCGAATCGAGCGGCGGCGAGCGCACGCAGAGAGCGCGGCTGGCGCGCCTGCGCGGCACCGTCGAGGAGCTGGAGGCGCTCGTGCGCGAGCGCCCGGAGCTGGCCGCCGACCCGTTCGCGCACATCCCGCCGGAGGACCTGTCCCCCGGCTTCGACCCGATCGCCTGAGCGGGCGCTCAGCGCGGGATCGGCACGTCGCCCGGCTCGGGGTCGACCGCGAGCGAGCGCAGGATGCGCGAGACCATCCCGTAGAAGCCGGCGAGCACGACCAGCTCCAGCGTCGCCTGCTCGCCGAGCAGCTCCTCCACCGCCGCGACCGCCGGCGCGCCCGCCTCGACCTCCAGCGTCGCCTCCTCGGCGAGCGCGAGCGCGGCGCGCTCGGTCGCGTCGAACAGCCCGTCCGGCGCCTCGCGCCAGCCGGCAAGCGCGTCGACCTGCGCATCGGTGACGCCGACGCGGCGAGCGACGTCGCGGTGGCGGCACCACTCGTAGTCGCTGTCTGTGAGCTGCGCGACGCGCAGGATCGTCAGCTCGATCAGCCGCCGGTCGAGCGCCGAGTCGTTCCACAGGTACGACGCGAAGCCGTACATGTGCTCCAGCACGCCCGGGCTGCCGGCCATCGCGCGGTAGACGTTGAACGCCTTCCCGCGCTCGCCCGCGATCCGTTCGAGCAACGCGCCGGCCGACCCGGGCGCGGTCGCGGGGTCGTGCAGCGGCAGCCGCGCCATCAGCCCTGCGGCGACGCCGCCGCCGCGAACAGGTCCGCCGGCAGCTCGCGCTTGAGGATCTTGCCGGTCGGCCCCTTCGGCAGCTCCGCCACGATTGCGATGTGCCGCGGGTACTTGTACGGCGCGACCTGCTCGCGCACCCACGCGCGCAGCGCGTCCGCGTCGAGCGCCGCACCCGGCCGCGCGACGACGGCGGCAGCGACCTCCTCGCCGAGCGCCGCGTCGGGCACGCCGACGACGGCCGCCTCCATCACGCCGGGGTGCTCGTAGAGCACCTCCTCGACCTCGCGCGGGTAGACGTTGTAGCCGCCGCGGATGATCAGGTCCTTCTTGCGGTCGACGATGAAGAAGTAGCCGTCCTCGTCCATCCGCGCCATGTCGCCGGTGTGCAGCCAGCCGTCGCGGTCGATCGCGTCGGCGGTCTCCTCCGTGCGCCGGTGGTAGCCGGCCATCACGTTGTGGCCGCGGATCAGGATCTCGCCGACCTCGCCCGGCGGGCAGGTCGCGCCCTCCTCGTCGGCGACGCGCATCTCCGTGCCCCAGATCGGCGTGCCGATCGAGCCCGGCTTGCTCGGCCGCTCCAGGTGGTTGAACGAGGCGACCGGCGAGGCCTCCGAGAGGCCGTAGCCCTCCAGCACGCGCGCGCCGAAGCGCTCCTCGAAGCCGCGCAGGATCTCCACGGGGATCGCCGCGCCGCCCGAGACGCACAGCCGCAGCGCCGACAGGTCACGGCGCGCGGCGCTGTCGGCGTTCAGCAGCGCGACGTACATCGTCGGCACGCCCATGAAGACCGTCACGCCGCGGCCCTCCATCAGGTCCAGTGCCGCCTCCGGCTCGAAGCGCGGGATCAGCACGACCTCGGCGCCGCGGCGGAAGGCCGCGTTGAGCACGCACGTCTGCCCGAACGAGTGGAACAGCGGGAGCGTGCCGAGCAGGCGATCGTCCGCCTGCAGCGCGAACAGCTCGGCCGACACCTGCGCGTTCCACAGCAGGTTCGAGTGCGTCAGCAGCGCGCCCTTCGGCTTGCCGGTCGTCCCCGACGTGTAGAGGATCACGGCCGGATCGTCCGGCGCGCGCTGCGCGAGGGACGGGTCCGACTGGGACTCGGCGAGCAGCTGCGCCAGCGAGTCGGCCGGCCCGGCCGGCCCGCCCGCGCAGATCACCCGCCCGACGCCCGCCAGCGCGGCGCCCTCGAGCGCCGCGTCGAGCTGCTCGTGCCACGCGACCAGCAGCTCGGCGCCGGAGTCCTCCAGGTAGTAGGCGATCTCGCGCGGGCGCAGCAGCGTGTTCATCGGCACGACCGCCGCGCCGGCCCGCAGCGCGCCGTGGTAGGCGATCGGGAACTCCGGCACGTTGGGCAGCAGCAGGCCGACGCGCGACCCCGGCCGCATGCCCGCGGCGCGCAGGTGGCCGGCGAGCCGCTGCGCCTGCGCGTCGAGCTGCGCGTACGTGTGGGCGTCCTCGCCCAGCCGCAGCGCGACGCGCTCGCCCATGCGCGCGGCGCTCTCCTGCAGCAGGACCGCGACGTTGACGCCCATCAGCGCGCCTCCCCCTCGGCCAGCTCCCGGAAGCGGCTGTCGAAGTGCAGCATCGGCGCGCCGTCGCGCACGCGGCAGGAGTAGACCGAGCCGACGTAGATGTCGTGGTCGCCGCCGTCGTGGCGCGCGTGCACGTCGCAGCCGACGACGGCGAGCGCGTCCGGCAGCAGCGGCAGGCCGGAGACGCGGCTCGGCTCGAAGCGCCCGCCGGCGAACTTGTCGCCGCCCGAGCGCGCGAACTCGAGCGCGAGCTGCTGGTGCTCCTCGCCGAGGATGTTCACGAGGAAGCGCTCGCACCGCATGAAGGCGTCGTACGAGGTCGACGTGCGCGCCTGGCAGACGAGCACGAGCGGCGGCTCGAGCGAGAGCGAGCAGAAGGCGCTCGCCGTGAAGCCCTTCCAGACGCCGTCGGCGTCGACCGTCGTGACGATCGTGACGCCGCTGGCGAAGCGCTTCATCGCCTCGCGGAAGATCGTGGCCTGTGCGGCGCCGGCGGCGCCGGCGACCTCGGGCGCGTCCTGCACGTCGCCCATCAGTCCACCAGCCCGAGGTGGCGCACCTCGCAGCAGTGCGTGTGGAACTCGCCGCCGAAGTGCTGCTCGAGCGACGGCAGCACGCGCGCGCGCAGCTCGCCCTGCTCGTAGGCGCGCAGGTCGTCCTCGGTCTCCCACAGGCTCACCGTCCCGCCGCTGTCGTGGTCGTCGGTGTCGCGCACGAGCAGGCGCCCGCGCAGTCCCGCGGGCCGGCCCGCGGCGAGCAGCTCGCGCCGGTACGCCTCCTCGAACTCGTCCCAGTGGCCGGCCTTGACGCGGCCCCACGTGATGCGTGCGTGCATGACGGCTCTCCTCCTCCGGCTCAGTCCCAGCCGTTGCGCTGCGAGGCGGCGCTCGGCGGCCCGGGGTACGGCGCCGCCGCCGCGAAGATCGCGCGCGGGTTGTGGACGAGCATCGTGTCGATCTGCTGCTCGGTGACGCCGCGCTCCAGCAGCCCGGGGACGACGTCCTCGACGACGTGACGGTGATGCCAGTGCGGCCGCGTGCGGCGCAGCGCGGCGATCGGCGTGCGGTCGTTCCAGCAGCTCGCGTCGTGCGACAGCAGCAGCCGCTCGGCGAAGCCCTCGCGGCAGAGCGAGGCGACGACGTCCATGCGCTCGGCGTCGGGCAGCACGTCCTCGACGCCGAAGCGATCCATCCCGAGATGCGAGCCGGCGGCCAGCAGCTCGCGCAGGTAGCCGAGATCGGTCGTGTCGCCCGAGTGGCCGATCACGACGCGTGCCGGATCGACGCCCTCCTCGGCGAAGATGCGCTGCTGGTCGAGCCCGTTGCGGGCGGCGGCGTGCGTGTGCGTCGAGAGGTGCGCGCCGGTCGCGCGGTGGGCGATCGCGCAGGCGCGCAGCACGCGCTCGTGGGCCGGCGTGAGGCCGGCGCGGTCGATCGCGCACTTGATCACGCCCGCGCGGATGCCGGTGCCGGCGATCCCGTCCTGCAGGTCGCCGATCAGCAGCTGCGCCGTCTCGATCGGCGCGCGCTGGTGCCAGTAGCGCTGCGGGTCGATCCAGACGCCGGTCGCGGCGACGATCGCGACGCCGCTCGCCTGCGAGACCTCGGCGAGCAGCTCGACGTCGCGGCCGAGGTCGTACGTCGTGTGGTCGACGAGCGTGTCGACGCCGGCGTCCTTCAGCGCGCCGAGGCCGTCGACGCAGGCGGCGAGCACCTCGGTGCGCGGGAACGTCGACGGGTAGTCCGCGCGCAGCCCCGGCGAGGCGGTGATCACATGCTCGTGCATCAGCACGCGGCCGAGCCGCTCGACGGGGAGCGGGCCGGTGACGGTCTGGACGACGTCCGTCACGGCGTCAGCACGATCTTGCCGAGGTGCCGGTTCGCGAGCATGTGCTCCTGCGCCGCCTCCGCCTGCTCCAGCGGAAAGGTGCTGTCGACGACCGGCCGGATGCGCCCGTCGGCGAGCGCCGGCAGCAGCGCCGCGGCAGCGCGGCGGGCGATCTCGCCGTACTGGTCGAGCGTGCGCGTGCGGAACGAGACGCCGAGCAGGTGCAGGTTCTTGCGCGCGAGCAGGTCGAGGTCCAGCTCGCCGACGACCGGCCCGAGCCGGCCGACGCTGACGAGCCGCCCGCCGACCGCCATCGCGCGCAGGTTCCCGGCCAGGTACGGACCGCCGACGTGGTCGATCACAACGTCGACCCCGCCGGTGGTGCGATCGGCGACGACCGCCTCGAACTCCTGCTCGTGGAAGTCGATCGCGACGTCGGCGCCCAGCTCGCGCACGAGCTGCGCCTGGCGCTCATCGGCGACCGTGCCGAGCAGCGGCTCCGCCCCCAGCAGCCTGGCGATCTGCACGCCGATCAGGCCGACGCCGGACGCTGCCGCGTGCACGATCAGCGACTCGCCCGGAGCGAGCTGCGCGCGCGTCGCGATCGCGTCGTGCTCGGTCATCAGGGCGACCGGCACCGCCGCCGCCGCCGGCCAGTCGAGCGCGTCGGGGACCGGCAGCGCGACGCGCTCGTCCATCGCGAGGTACTCCGCGAAGCCGCCCGCGCACATGCCCATCACGCGGTCGCCGACGCGGTGCGCGGCGACTTCGGCGCCGACCGCGACGACCTCGCCGGCCGACTCGAGCCCGGCGACGTGCACGCCGTCTCGCGCGGTGGCCTGCTGGCGATAGCGCCCGGCGCGCTGCGAGACGTCGGCGCGGTTGAGCGCGGTCGCGCGCACGCGCACGAGCAGCTCGCGCGGGCCGATCTCGGGCTCGGGCAGCTCGCGCAGCGCGTAGGCGCCGTCCTCGATCGCCATCGCCTTCATCCGACGAGGTCCCGTCCGAAGATCGTGCGCGCCGTGATCATCCGCTGGATCTCGTTCGTGCCCTCGTAGATCTCGGCGATCTTCGCGTCGCGGTAGATCTCCTCGACGCGGAAGCTGGTGCCGTCGGCGGCGACCTCGCGCAGGAAGCCGTAGCCGCCCATCGCCTGGATCGCGTCGCGCGCGAGGTCGACGGCCAGCTCGGTCGCGTAGGCCTTCGCCATCGACGCCTCGGGCTCGGGGAAGGCGATCCCCTCGTCCATCAGGCGCGCCGCCTTCGCGTAGAGGTTGCGGGCGTTCTCGAGCCGCGTCGCGTGCTCGGCCATGCGGAACTGCCAGTGCTGGAACTCCGCCAGGCGCCGGCCGAAGGCGGAGCGCTCGCGCAGGTGCGCGATCGTGCGGTCGAACGCCGCCTGCGCCATGCCGACGCCGGAGGCGGCGATCCCGACGCGCCCGTAGGTGAGCGTCGCGAGCGCCAGCCGCAGGCCCTCGCCCTCCTCGCCGATGCGGTCGGCGGCGCTCGCGCGCGCGCCGTCGAGCACGACGTCGGCGGTCAGCTGGCCGCGGTTGCCGAGCTTGCGGTCGGGCGCCCCCACCTGCACGCCGTCGGCGCGGGCGTCGAGCGCGAACAGCGTCAGCTTCCGTCCGACGCGCCCGAGCACGACGATCACGTCCGCGACCGGCGCGTTCGTGATGAAGCGCTTGCGCCCGTCGATCCGGTAGCCGTCGCCGTCCGGCGTCGCGACCGTCTGGACCGCCTCCGGCGAGAGGTCCGAGCTGGCGCCCGGCTCGGTCGTCGCGAACGCGCCGACAACGTCGCCGGCGATCGCCGGCGCGAGCCAGCGCTCGCGGATCGCCGGCGAGCCGAGCTCGAGCGCGTGGCCGGCGAGGATGCAGTGGACGTCGTAGATCGCGCCGACGCTGCTGGAGTGGTAGGCGAGCTCCTCGACCGCCGCGGCCGTCGCACACACGGGCCGCGCGAGCCCGCGGCCGCCGTCGCGCTCGCCGAACGGGATCGCGAACAGGCCGGCGCCGGCCATCGCGTCGAAGACGTCGCGCGGGAACGAGTCGACCGACTCCTCCGCCTGCGCGATCGCCTGCGCGCGCGGAGCGACGTGCGCATCGGCGAACGCGCGCACCTGCGCGCGCACCGCGCGCGTCTCCTCGTCGAACAGCAGGTCGTGGTGGAGGCGATCGGCGGTGCGCTCGGGCGCGGCGGGCGGCGTCGGGCTCATTCGGCTTCCGGGTCGGTGGCGGTGGCGGCAGACGGCATCTCGAAATCGAGCAGGTGCCCGAGCTTGCGCTGCTTCGCGCGCAGGTAGCGGACGTTCTCGGCGTTCGGGACGGAGGTGAGCGGGACGCGCTCGACGATCTCCAGGCCGAAGCCGGACAGGCCGTGGTACTTGGCGGGGTTGTTCGTCAGCAGGCGCATCTGGCGCACGCCGAGGTCGACGAGGATCTGGGCGCCGACGCCGTAACGGCGCGAGTCGGCCGGGAGGCCGAGCTCGAGGTTTGCCTCGACCGTGTCGAGGCCGCCGTCCTGCAAGCCGTACGCGCGCAGCTTGTGCCCGAGGCCGATGCCGCGCCCCTCGTGGCCGCGCAGGTACACGACCGCGCCGTGGCCGGCCTCGGCGATCTGCGCGAGCGCGAGGTCGAGCTGCTCGCCGCAGTCGCAGCGCAGCGAGCCCATCACGTCCCCCGTCAGGCACTCGGAGTGCACGCGCACGAGCGGCGCACCGGAGGCGACGTCCCCGCGCACGAGCGCGAGGTGCTGCATGCCGGTCATCAGCGACTCGAACACATAGGCGCGGAACTCGCCGTGGACCGTCGGCATGCGCGCCTCGGCGACGCGCCGCACCAGCTTCTCGTGCTGGCGCCGGTAGCGCACGAGGTCGGCGATCGTGATCGTCAGCAGGCCGTGCTCGGCGGCGAAGCGGTCGAGCGCCTCGCCGCGCGTCATCGTCCCGTCCTCGTTCGCGATCTCGCAGATCGCCGCGACCGGCTCGAGGCCGGCGAGCCGGGCGAGGTCGACGGCCGCCTCGGTGTGGCCGGCGCGGCGCAGCACGCCGCCCTCGCAGGCGCGCAGCGGGAAGACGTGGCCGGGGCGGGCGAGCTCGGCGTACGTCGTGCTCGGATCGGCCAGCCCGCGGATCGTGCGCGCGCGGTCGTCGGCCGAGATCCCCGTCGTGGTGCCGTGGCGCAGGTCGCAGGAGACCGTGAACGCGGTGCCGTGCGCCTCGGTGTTGGCGGTGACCATCAGCGGCAGGCGCAGCTCGTCGAGCCGCTCGCCGACCATCGGCACGCAGATGACGCCGGACGTGTGGCGGACCATGAACGCGACCGCCTCGGGCGTGATCCGCTGCGCGGCGACGATCAGGTCGGCCTCGTTCTCGCGGTCGTCGTCGTCGGCGACGACGAGGAACTCGCCGCGCGCGAAGGCGGCGAGGGCGGTGGGGATGTCGGTGGGGCGGCTGAGCTGCATGCGTTCTAAAAGTCAGGACGTATCCTGATTTTTACACAATGCAGCCGTGCCAGTCCAGCCCGCCCCCGCTCAGCCCCGCTCGGCGCGCAGCAGGTCCGCCATCCGCTCGCCGATCGCGATGCACGTCAGGTTCGTGTTGGCGCGCGGGATGTTCGGCATGATCGAGGCGTCGGCGACGCGCAGCCCCTCGACGCCGCGCACGCGGCAGGCGGCGTCGAGCACGGCGAGCGGATCGCCGTCGGCGCCCATGCGCGCCGTGCCCGCCGGGTGCTTGAACGTCATCGCGTTCCCGCGCACGTACTCCACGAGCGCCGCCTCGTCGGCCACCGTCGCCTCGTCGAGCAGTGCGATCCGCTCGACGTAGGGGCGCATCGGCTCCGAGTGGGCGACGCGCCACGCGAGCCGCAGCCCGCCGGCGAGCCGCGCGAGGTCCCACGGGTCGCCGTCGAGCGCGAGCTCGATCCGCGGCGGGACGGCCGGGTCCGGACCGCTCCAGAGCACCTGCCCGCGCGAGCGCGGGCGCTGCAGGCCGGCGCCGATCATGAAGATCCGCTGCGCGCCGACCGCCGCCGCGAGCGCCGGCTGCGCCTCCAGGTCGACCGGGATCACGACCAGCAGCTGCATGTCGTTGCGCTCGGCCGACCCGCTCGCCGTGTAGCGCAGCCCCGTCTGCACGCTGCGCCGGGGCAGATCGCAGATGCCGGGCGCCGGCACCGCCGCGAGCCACGCGAAGGCGTGGTCGAGCAGGCCCTCGCCGACGCCCGGCAGCTCGACGAGCGGCCGCGCACCAGCTGCGCGCACGGCATCCGCGGCGCCGATGCCGGAGCGCAGCAGGATCCCGGGCGTCGCGATCGCGCCGGCGCACAGCGTGACGCGGCGGGCCGAGATCGCCTCGGGACCGTCCGTGCCGGCGAGCTCCACGCCGACGGCGCGGCGGCCCTCGAAGCGCACACGCGCCACGAGCGCGTCCGCACGGATCGTGAGGTTGGCGCGCGTGCGCGCCGGGCCCAGGTAGGCGACCGCCGTCGAGACGCGCGCGCCGTCTCGCACGTTCATCGGCCACGGCCCGATCCCGGTCGCGTCCGGAGCGTTGTGGTCGGGCGCCTCGGGGAAGCCCAGCTCGCGACAGGCGTCGTGCAGCGCACGATGCACGTGCAGGAGCGCCGCCGGCGGCGTGCGGCGGATCGGCACCGGACCACCGGACCCGTGCAGCGGCCCGTCGAAGTCGTGGTCCGTCTCGAGTCGCCGGAAGTACGGCAGCAGCGCGGCGAAGCTCCACACGTCGCTCCCGACCGCCTCGGCCCATTCGTCGTAGTCCTCGGGCGCGCCGCGCAGCGCGACGCCGCTGTTGATCGCCGAGCCGCCGCCCGTCACCTTGCCGGCCGGGTACGGCACCTGGCGCTCGGACGTCGCATAGGCGGTGAAGGGCCAGGCGTGCGCCATGCCCGCCTCGGCCGTCTGCCGGCCGAGCGTCTCGGCCGGCACCTCGGCCGCCGAGGCGAAGTCGGGGCCGGCTTCGAGCAGCAGCACCCGCCGGCGCCGGTCCTCAGACAGGCGCGCCGCCAGGGTCGCACCCGCCGACCCTGCGCCGACGACGACGTCGTCGTACGTCTCCCGTGTCGCCATACGGAATGTGTAGCACGGACCAGAATCACATAGCGTGATGGATTTCTGGAGATGTCCCGCTTGACAGAACGGTAACTGAAAACTACTGTCACTTGCGTCCCGTCCGTGGTGAAGGAGGAGAGGTATGAGCAGCACCACCCCGTCCGGCGCGTTCGACGACGCCGAAGCCAAGCCCGAGCCGACGCGGCTCGCGCGGCGCGCGTTCCTGCGCCGCAGTGCGATCACGGCGACCGCGGCAGGCGTCCTGCCTGCGGCGCTCGCGGCCTGCGGTGGCAGCGGAAGCGGCGGCGCCGCGTCGACCGCGTCAGCCGGCGCGCCGGCCAACGGCGGCGTCACCGGCTACGACGTCAAGACCGGCGTCGATCCCAAGACAGTCGGCAAGAAGACGCTCGGCGTGATCCCGATCGTCGGCACGGCACAGCCGGCGAAGCGCTGGATCGCAGGCGTCCAGGACCAGGCCGACAAGGCCGGCTGGACGGTCGAGGTGACCGACGCCAACGGCGACCTCAACAAGGCCGCCGCGGCGTGGACCAACTACATCCAGTCGGGCGTCGACGGGCTCGTCGCCGCCGGCTTCGACCCGAAGCAGTGGGGGCCGCAGATCAGAGCGGCACACGCGAAGAACATCCCCTACGTCAGCCTCTTCAGCAGCTGGGCCGAAGGCGTGACGGCGAACATCGCCGCCGACCTGTTCGTCGAGGGCAGCGAGCTCGCAAGCGTCATCATCGACCACAGCGGCGGCGTCGGCAACGTCGTCATCCTCGACAGCACGCCGATCCCCGCGCTGCACGTCCGCACCCAGGCGGTGCAGGCGCACCTCGCGGCCAACTCGAGCATGAGAGTGCTCGTGAACCACGAGATCGACCTCGGCAGAATCCAGCAGGACTGCTTCAGCACGATGCAGGCGCTGCTGCAGAAGTACCCGAAGGGCCAGATCGCCGCGGTCTTCGGCGGCTACATCGGCGCGGCGCTGCCGGCCGCACAGGCCTGCAAGGCCGCGGGCCGCAACGAGATCATCTGCGTCGGCACCGACGGCGACCTCGAGGGCCTCCAGGCGATCCGCAAGGGCAACGACCCGTTCATCGCGACGACCGGCTGCAACTTCGAGGCGGTCGGGGCCAACGCGGTGCGCCAGCTCGCGCAGGTCTACTCCGGCAAGAACCCGTTCGGCAAGCAGATCTACCAGGACTCGCCGGTGATCGTGAAGCAGAACGTGCCGGCCTCGGGCTACGCGGTCACGTCCCCGACCCTCTCGACGTACCAGCCGTACGCGGCCTGACGGGACGGATGCACCTCCCGGCCGACACGATCACGACCGTCGCCTCCGCTCCGGCGGAGGCGACGGTCGTGCAGATGGAGGGCATCGCGAAGCGCTTCGACTCCGTCAAGGCGCTTCGCGGCGTCGACTTCGACGTCGCACCCGGCGAGGTCCACGCGCTCGTCGGCGAGAACGGCGCCGGCAAGAGCACGCTCATCAAGATCCTCGCGGGCATCCATCGCGCCGACGCCGGGCGCGTGCTCGTCGGCGGCGAGGAGGTGCACCTGCACGGCCCGGCCGACGCGCGCCGTGCCGGCATCAACTTCGTCTTCCAGGAGCTCGCCCCGCTCCCCCACTTCACCGTCGCCGAGTACATGTCGCTCGGCCAGGCGCACGCGCGGCGCTTCGGCGTGCTCGTCGACTGGCGCGCGATGCGCCGCCGCGCCAAGGCGATCGCAGACCGCTTCGGCCTCGACTTCCACCTCAACAGCCAGATGCGCGACCTCAGCGTCGCCCAGCAGCGGATGGCCGAGATCGGGCAGGCGCTGATGCACGACGCGCGGCTCGTCGTGATGGACGAGCCGACCGCGACGCTCAGCGACCGCGAGACGGAGAGCCTCTTCCGCGTCATCCGCGAGCTGCGCAGCGAGGGCGTCGCCGTCGTCTACGTCTCGCACCGGCTGGAGGAGATCTTCGCGCTCGCCGACCGCGTCACCGTCTTCCGCGACGGCGCGCGGATCGCCACGCACGCGATCGGCGACTGCACGCGCGAGCAGCTCGTGCTCGAGATCATCGGCGCCAAGCAGCTCGTGCCGCGCGCGCAGACCGACCGCGAGGTCGGCGAGGTCGTGCTCGAGACGCGCGGGCTCACGACCGCGACGGTGCGCGACGTCTCGCTGCAGCTGCGGCGCGGCGAGATCGTCGGCCTGGCGGGCCTCGTCGGCTCCGGCCGCACCGAGGTCGCGCGCGCTCTGTTCGGCCTCGATCGCGTCAAGGCAGGCGAGCTGCTCGTCGCGGGCCGGCCCGTCAGGCTGCGCGGGCCGCGCGACGCGATCGGCCGCGGCATCGGGCTGCTGCCGGAGGAGCGCAAGACGGAGGGGCTCGTGACGCCGATGTGCGTGCGCGAGAACATCACGATCGGCGCCCTGCGCAAGTACGCGCGGCCGTCGTGGGGCCTGCTGTCCAAGCGCCGGGAGCGTGCTGCGGCGCGCGCCTACGGCGCCTCGCTGCAGGTGAAGTTCGCCGGTCCCGACGCGCCCATCACATCGCTCAGCGGCGGCAACCAGCAGAAGGTCGTGCTCGCGCGGATCATCGACATGGGCGCGCGCATCCTGCTGCTCGACGAGCCGACGAAGGGCGTCGACATCGGCGCCAAGCGCGAGATGTTCGCGCTGATCCGCGAGCTCGCCGCCGACGGCGCGGCCGTCCTCTACATCTCCTCGGAGCACGAGGAGCTGGCGGAGCTGTGCGACCGCGCGGTCGTCATGCGCGAGGGCGCGGTCGTCGCGGAGCTCGACTGCGAGCGCCTCGACAAGTCATCGATCCTCGAGCTGTCCTACGGACGGAGAGAGCAATGAGCACCACCGACGTGGAGGCGCCCGGCGCCCCGCCCGCCGTCGCGTCGCGCGAGGCGACGCGCGGCCGCCTGTCCCAGGTCGTCAAGCGCGTCGGCCCGAAGTACGCGACCACCGTCTTCCTCGTGGTCATGTTCGCGTTCTTCGCGGCCGAGAACGGCAAGCGCTTCTACAGCACCGACAACATCAGCAACATCCTCGGCCAGTCGTCGATCCTCGGGATCGTCGCGTGCGGGCTGACGATCCCGCTGATCATCAACAGCTTCGACCTGTCGGTCGGCTGGGCGGCGAGCTTCGCCGGCGTGCTCGCCGCGACGCTCGCGGTCAACCACGGCACCGTCTACGCGATCGCGGTCACGCTCGCCGCCGGCATCGCGATCGGCATCGTCAACGGGCTCGTCGTCTCGCGCCTGAAGGTGTCGTCGCTGATCGCGACGCTCGGCATGGGCGCGGTGCTCGTCGGCCTGGCGCAGAAGGTCAACAACAGCGTCGTCGCCGGCCTGCCCGACGACTACACCTGGCTCGGCCAGCACAAGGTCGGGACGATCCCGGTCGCGGCGATCCTGATGCTGATCCTCGGCGGCCTGCTGTGGGTGATGGCGACGCAGACCCCGCTCGGGCGCTCGATGTACGCGATCGGCGGCAGCCGCGAGGCGAGCCGGCTGGCGGGCATCCGCATCGGGCGCATCACGATCGTCGCGCTGGCGATCTCGGGCATGATGGCCGCGCTCGGCGGGATCATCCTGTCGTCCACGGTCGCCTCCGGCCAGCCGGGCGCCGGCGACTCGCTGCTGCTCGACGGCTTCACCGCCGCGGCGATCGGGACGGTCACGTTCCGGCGCGGCGAGTACAACGTGATGGGGACCGTGCTCGCCGTCCTGCTGCTCACGACGATGCTCAACGGCATGACGATGATCGGCTGGGAGCCCTACTGGCAGAACATCGTCAAGGGCGTGATCCTCGTCGCGGCCGTCGGCGCCTCGGTCGGCGGCGGGCAGGACCGCTGAGCGCTCCGCTCGAACGTTGGCCGCGTGCGCAGCGCACGCAGTGGGCATCGAGGGGAGGGTCGCGGGGGGGGCTGCCCGCGCGACCGTTCGTGTCACCTTCGTCGCGCAGTGGCGACAAACGTGACGCTCCGGATCTACGACTGTCAATCTGACCCCCTATACGGGGGTCAGATTGACAGTGGTGGAAATCGGACCCGGGCGCGAGCGGTCAACTGCGCAAGCCGACCCGCGCAAGGTCACGAACGAGCGCACAAACGCCCGCCTCACTCCCCCTCGATGCCCACGACGCACGCCACAGGCCCGGCGAGCGCCCGCACGGAGCGCGAAGTACGTCAGGGCCGGGCGCGCCGCGATCAGCGGCGCGGCCCGGCACAAGCCGGTCAGTCCCCCTGCGCGAGCGGGCGCAGCGCCTGCGGCACCGCGCCGCGCCGCCAGCCCTCGCTCAGGGGGGTCAGGTAGAAGTACGTGAGGCGGCGCTCCGCGAACAGCCAGCGGCCGTCGCGCTTGGCGAAGCGCTCGTCGTAGCGGCCCGCGCAGAGGTGCGGGACGCCCTCGATGACGCAAGGCGCGTCGAAGTACGAGCTGCCGCTCGCGACGTCGCCGTCGACCTCCGTCACCTCGTTGTGGATGAAGTGCCACCAGGCGTCCATCGCGTCCGGCGCGCCCTCGAACACCTTGCGGATCTGCTCGCGCCCTCTCGCGACGCCGAGCCCGGCGAACTCCGCGTCCTCGGCGAACAGCTCGGCGACCGCGTCCCAGCGGCTGGCGTCGACGTGGAGGCAGTAGCGGGCGCGCAGGTCCGAGATGGCCGCGCGCGCCTCCAGCGCCGCGATCCGCGCCTCGAGGTCGTCTTGCATGTGGGTCCTTTCGATCGATCGGTGCGTGGCTAGCCCTGGGCGGGCCACTGCACGTGCTTGACTTCGAAGAACTCGCGGAAGCCCTCTTCGCCGGCCTCGCGGCCGTTGCCGCTGTGGCGGTAGCCGCCGAAGGGCGCGTCGGAGCGCAGCCAACCGCCGCCGTTGATCGTGACGGTTCCGCTGCGGATCCCGCGCGCGACCTGCTGCGCCTCGGGCAGCGGCCCCCACACGTTGGCGTTGAGCCCGTAGGGCGAGTCGTTCGCGAGACGGAGCATCTGCTCGACGTCGTCGTAGGGGAAGACGAGGCCGATCGGCCCGAACAGCTCCGTGCGCGCGATCTCGGCGCGGTTGTCGACGCCGCCGAGCAGCGCCGGGCTCATGAAGAAGCCGCCGGACGTGGCCGGCGCGGCGCCCTGCGCCTCGATGCGGCCGCCGGCCGCGAGCGCACGATCGACGAAGCCCTGCACGCGGTCGCGATGGGGCGCGCTGATCAACGGACCGACGGCCGTCTGCTCGTCCCACGGGTCGCCGACGGGGACCTGCGCGAGCATGCCGCGCGCGATGTCGACGTAGTCGTCGTAGGCCGCCCGCGGCACGAACGTGCGCGTCGTCGCTCCGCAGGCCTGGCCGGCGTTGCGGCAGAAGCGCAGCAGCGAGGCCGTCACGAGCGTCTCGTCCACCTGCGCGCCCGGCAGCACGACGTTCGGCGACTTGCCGCCGAGCTCGAGCACCACCCGCTTGAACGTCGGCGCCGCCTGTTGCGCGACCGCCAGACCGACCGCGTTGGAGCCGGTGAAGGTGATCATGTCGACGTCCGGATGCTCGGACAGGCGGCGGCCGGCGGCGGCGGCGCCGATCAGGAAGTTGAACGCGCCGGGCGGCAGGTCGGCTTCGGCGACGAGCGCGGCGAAGGCGGCCGAGGCGAGCGGGGCCTGCGGCGAGGGCAGCAGCACCGTCGTGCAGCCGGCGGCGAGCGCGGCGGCGGCCTTCCACACGGCCGTAAGCAGGGGGATGTTGTAGGGCGTGATCGCGGCGACGACGCCGATCGGCTCGTAGACGAGCACGCCCTCGCTCGCGGGCGGACCGGCGTGGCGCGGGAGCGGGTGCTCGTACGCGCCGGCGGGTCCGCGCGCGGCGGCGTCGGCGAACCAGGCGAGGTGCTCGATCGCCGCGCCGACCTGAAGCGAGCGCGCGAGCGAGATCGGCGAGCCGCCCTCGGCGACGACGATCTCCGCGAGCGCGTCGCGATGCGCGTCCAGCCTTTCGGCGATGCGGTGCAGGAACAGCGAGCGCTCGCCCGGGCGCAGCCGCGACCACAAGCCGCCGTCGAACGCCCGCCGCGCAGACGCGACGGCGGCATCGACCTGCGCGACGGTCGCCGTGGGCACGCTCGCGAGCGTCTGCTCGGTCGTCGGGTCGACGACGGCGAGCGGCTCGCCGGCGCCCTCGACGGGAACGCCGTCGATGTACTGCGAGGCGGCGTTCAGGAGTGCGGAGGCGGTGTCGCCGAGCGACCGCCGAGTTGACATCGTCGAATCCATAGACGTACTATAACTCGGGATAGACACCAAATGCGAGCATATTTTCGACAGTCAGACACGTTGGCGGGCGGGCGATGCGGATAGCCGCGGCGATCACCCACGCGACCGGCGCCCCGTTCGCGCTCGAACAGGTCGAGCTCGGCGGCCCGGCCCCGGACGAGGTGCTCGTCCGCATCGCCGGGACGGGCATCTGCCACACCGATCTGCTCGCCCGCGACGGCGACTACCCGATGCCGCTGCCGGCCGTCCTCGGCCACGAGGGCGCCGGCGTCGTCGAGGCCGTCGGCGCGCAGGTCGACGAGCTCGCGCCCGGCGACCACGTCGTGCTCACCTACCGCTCCTGCGGCCGCTGCCCGAGCTGCGCGAGCGCCAGCCCGGGCTACTGCCGCGACATCTTCCAGCTCACCTACGGCGGCGCGCGGCCCGACGGCACGAGCGCGCTCTCGCAGGACGGCGCGCCGCTGCACGGCCACTTCTTCAGCCAGTCCTCGTTCGCGGAGTACGCGATCGCACACCGCCGCAACGCGGTCAAGGTGCGCGACGACGTGCCGATCGAGGCGCTCGGCCCGCTGGGCTGCGGCGTGCAGACCGGCGTCGGCGCCGTGATCTACTCGCTCGGCGCCCGCCCGGGCACGAGCATCGCGATCCTCGGCACGGGCGCAGTCGGGCTGAGCGCCGTGACGGGCGCGGTGCTCGCGGGCTGCACGACGATCGTCGCGGTCGACCTCAAGCCGAGCCGCCTCACGCTCGCGCGCGAGCTGGGAGCCACGCACACGATCCGCGCCGGCGGCGTGGAGGACCTCGCCGCCCAGCTGCGAGACGTCGCCCCCGACGGCCTCGACTTCACGCTCGACACGACCGGCCGCCCGGAGATCGTCCGCACCGCCGTCGACGCGCTCGCGCCGATGGGCGCCTGCGGGCTGATCGGCGGCTCGCGGCTCGGCACCGAGGTCAGCCTCGACATGAACACGATCCTGTTCGGCGGGCGCACCTTCCGGGGCATCATCGGCGGTGACAGCGTTCCCCAGCTGACGATCCCGCTGCTCGTCGACCTGTACGCGAGCGGCCGTCTGCCACTCGACAAGCTCATCACCTACTACCCGCTCGACCGCATCGACGAAGCCGTCGCGGACACCGAGAGCGGCGCGGCCGTCAAGGCCGTGCTGCGACCGGCCTGACCGATCGCGCCCGTCACGCCGAGGCCGAACGACAAGGAGCGACCCGCATGGCCATCTCCATCCTCCCGCAGCGCGACGCGCTGCAGGTCCGCAGCCCACGCCAGTTCATCGACGGCGCCTGGTCCGAGCCGAGCGGCGAGGCCTGGACGCACCGCAGCCCCGCCACCAACGAGGACGTCGTGACGTGGCGGGCGAGCACGGCCGACGAGGTCGACCGCGCCGTGCGCGCCGCCCGCCGCGCGTTCGACGAGAGCGACTGGCCGCGCCTCGGCGCACGCCAGCGCGCCCCCTACCTGCGCCGCATCGTCGACCTGATCTACGCCCACCAGGACGAGCTCAACCGCCTGCAGGTGCTCGACAACGGCATGCCGATCGGCATCAGCTCGGCCTACTTCGCCTCCGCCGCGATCGGCGCCGACCGCTTCGACCACTACGCCGGCTGGATCGACAAGATCAACGGCGAGACGTTCCCGCTCTACAGCAACGACCACGAGCTGCAGTACATGACGCTGCTGGAGCCGGTCGGCGTCGTCGCCGGGATCGTCCCCTGGAACGCGCCGCTGCTGCAGTTCTCCGGCAAGGTCGCGCCCGCGCTCGCGGCCGGCTGCACGATCGTGATGAAGCCGTCCGAGCACGCGCCGCTGGCCGCGACGCGGCTGTCCGAGCTGATCGCGGAGGCCGACCTGCCGCCGGGCGTCTTCAACCTCGTGCTCGGCGCCGGCCAGCCGACCGGCGAGGCGCTGATCACGCACCCGCTCGTCGACAAGGTCAACTTCACCGGCAGCCGCGCGGTCGGCGAGCACATCCTCGCCGCGAGCGGCAAGGGCATCAAGCGCGTCTCGCTCGAGCTGGGCGGCAAGAGCGCGAGCCTCGTGTTCGAGGACGCCGACGTCGCCGCCGCCGCGACCACGACGATGAGCCACGTCTCGATGGCGCTCTCGGGCCAGATCTGCGCCGCGCAGTCGCGCGCGATCGTGCCGGCCTCGATCTACGAGTCGTTCATCGAGCACGCGACCAAGCAGGTCGAGCAGGTGCGCTTCGGCGACCCGTTCGACGCCGCCACGACGTCGGCGCCGATGATCACGACGACGCAGATGGAGAAGGTCCTCGGCTACATCGAGAAGGGCCAGGAGGAGGGCGCCGAGCTGCTGTTCGGCGGCGACCGCCCCGACGGCGAGCTGGCGGGCGGCAACTGGATCAACCCGGCGCTGTTCGCCGACGTCGACAACAGAAGCACGCTCGGCCAGGAGGAGATCTTCGGGCCGGTGCTGTCGGTGATCCGCGTCGCCGACGAGGAGGAGGCGATCCGCGTCGCGAACGACTCGCCCTACGGCCTCTCCGGCGGCATCTACACGCGCGACGTCGCGCGCGCCATGCGCGTCGCACGCGCGCTGCGCACCGGCACGGTCGGCATCAACGACTACGACTTCTTCCCGCACGCCCCGTTCGGCGGCTACAAGTCCTCCGGCCTCGGCCGCGAGGGCGGCTGGTCCTCGATGGAGGCCGTGCTGGAGACGAAGACGGTCATGATCGGGCTGCACGCCTGATGGGGGCCGTCACAGCCCGCGGGACCGGCGTCGCGATCGCCGCGGTCGCGCGCACCCCGATCGGCTCCTACGGCCGCTCGCTCAAGGACGTGCCCGCGACCGAGCTGGGCGCGCTCGCCGCGCGCGAGGCGATCGCGCGCGCCGAGATCGCGCCCGAGCAGGTCGACCACGTCGTCTTCGGCAACGTGATCCACACCGCGCCCGAGGACATGTACATGGCGCGCGTCGTCGGCATGAAGGCCGGCATCCCGCAGGAGACGCCGGCCTTCACCGTCAACCGCCTGTGCGGCACCGGCGTGCAGGCGATCGTCTCGGCCACGCAGGCGATCCAGGCCGGCGACGTCGATGTCGCCCTCGCCGGCGGCGCGGAGTCGATGAGCCGCGGGCCGTACTGGATGCCGGCCGCGCGCTGGGGCGCGCGGATGGGCGAGTCGAAGCTCGTCGACCCCGTGCTGAGCGGCCTCACCGATCCCTTCCACGGGATCCTGATGGGCGTCACGGCCGAGAACCTCGCCGAGCGGATGGACATCTCGCGCGAGGAGCAGGACGCGTTCGCCGTCGAGTCGCACCGGCGCGCCGCCGCCGCGCAGGCGGAGGGGCGCTTCGACCAGCAGATCGTCGCCGTCCCCACGCCGTCGAAGCGGGACCCCGCTGCCGCCTTCGCGCGCGACGAGCACATCCGCCTCGACGCCTCGCTCGAGTCGATGGCGAAGCTGCCGCCGTTCTTCAAGCCCGACGGCGGCACCGTCACCGCCGGCAACGCCTCCGGCATGAACGACGCCGGCGCCGCCGTCGTGCTGGCGCGCGAGGAGCGGGCGCGCGAGCTCGGCATGCGCGTGCGCGGGCGGATCCTGGCGGCGGCAAGCTGCGGCGTCGACCCGCGGATCATGGGCATCGGCCCGGTCCCCGCGGTGCGCAAGGTGCTGGAGCGCAGCGGCGTCGCGCTCTCCGACATCGGCGTGATCGAGCTCAACGAGGCGTTCGCCGCGCAGGCGATCGCCGTCATGCGCGAGCTGGAGCTCGATCCCGCGAAGGTCAACCCGAACGGCGGCGCGATCGCGCTCGGCCACCCGATCGCGGCAACCGGCGCGGCGATCACGGCCAAGCTGCTCGCCGAGATGCACCGCGCCGACCACGAGCTGGGGCTCGTGACGCTGTGCATCGGCGGCGGACAGGGCATCGCCCTGCTGGTCGAGCGCGCGTCGTGAGCGACCGCTTCGCCGGCAGAGCGGCGCTCGTCACCGGCGCCTCGCGCGGCATCGGGCTCGCCATCGCCGAGCGGCTGCTGGCCGAGGGTGCGCGCGTCTGCATCACCGCGCGGCGCGCGCCCGAGCTGGAGGAGGCGCTGCGCTCGCTCGGCGCCGGCGAGCGCGCGATCGCGGTGGCCGGCGCGAGCGACGACGCCGAGCACCGCCGCGCCGCCGTCGCCGCGACGCTCGAGGCGTTCGGCGCGCTCGACCTGCTCGTCAACAACGCCGCCGTCAACCCGCTCTACGGGCCGACCGTCGAGGCCGACCTCGACGCCGTCCGCACGATCTTCGAGGTCAACGTCGTCGCCGCGCTGGCTTGGGTCCAAGAGGCGCATAGCGCCTGGCTGGGGGCGCACGGCGGCGCGGTCCTCAACGTCGCCTCCGCCGGCGGCCTGATCGCGGGCGAGCTGCTCGGCCCCTACAACGTCAGCAAGGCGGCGCTCGTGCACCTCACGCGCCAGCTCGCGCTCGAGCTCGGCCCCGGGATCCGCGTCAACGCGATCGCGCCGGCCGTCGTCAAGACGCGCTTCGCACGCGCGCTGTACGAGGACCACGACGCCGAGCTGGCCGCCCTCTACCCGCTGCGACGGCTCGGCGAGCCGGCCGACACGGCAGCGCTGGCGGCCTTCCTGCTCAGCGGCGAGGCGTCGTGGATCACCGGCCAGACCGTCGTCGCCGACGGCGGCATCGGCCTGAGCGACCCGGGCGGGCGCCGCACGCCCACACCAACCTAAGAACAACGGGAGAAGCACACATGCAACGACGGACCCTCGGCGGAGCGCTCGACGTCTCCGCGATCGGCTACGGCGCGATGGTGCTCGTGCACGGGATGTACGGGGCGAACGACGACGAGCGCTCGGTCGGGACGCTGCGCCACGCGATCGACGCGGGCGCAACGTTCCTCGACAGCTCCGACGCGTACGGGCCCGACGGCCACAACGAGCGCCTGATCGGCCAGGCGATCGCCGGCCGCCGCGACGAGGTGCAGGTCGCGACGAAGTGGGGCATCACGTTCACCCCCGGCGCGCCGGCGAACCGCGTCGAGGCCAACTACGACAACGAGATCTGGATGGACGCGCGTCCCGAGCGCGCGCGGGCGGCGGCCGAGGCGAGCCTGCGGCACCTCGGCGTCGAGGCGATCGACCTGTGGTACCCGCACTTCCCCGACCCGGGCGTGCCGATCGAGGAGACCGTCGGCGCGATGGCCGAGCTGGTGGCGGAGGGCAAGGTCCGCCACCTCGGCCTCAGCAACGTCACGCCGGAGCAGGTGCGTGCGGCGCATGCGACGCACCCGATCGCGGCCGTGCAGACGGAGTACAGCCTGTGGAACCGCGCGCCCGAGCGCGAGCTGCTGCCGCTGCTGCGCGAGCTGGGCATCGGGCTCGTCGCGTGGGGTCCGCTCGGCACCGGCTTCCTCGCCGGCTCGGCCGACGAGATCGGCGAGGACTTCCGCGTCAACGTGCCGCGCTTCAAGCCGGACGCGCTCGCGACCAACCGCGAGCGCTTCGCCCCGCTGCGCGCGTTCGCCGCCGAGCAGGCGATCGCCCCGGCGCAGCTGGCGCTCGCGTGGCTGCTGCACCAGGGCGACGACGTCGTGCCGATCCCCGGCACGCGCACGCCCGCGCACCTCGACGAGAACGTCGCCGCCGCGCAGGTCGCGCTCGGCGCCGACGAGCTCGCCGAGATCGAGCGCCTCGCGCCCGACGGGCTGGCCGCCGGGCCGGCGCTCCTGTGAGGCGCGACCCGGCCTGAGCCGGGTCCCCCCGCCGCGAACGCCCGCGGAGGCGCGCCGTCGCTACGAGACGGCGCTGTCCTCGCGGGCCGGCGCGGGCTGCTCGGCCGCAGGAGCCAGCTCAGGCGCCCGCGCCGGCTCGTCCGCCGTGCTGGCCGACAGCGAGTCCTTGAACTCGCGGATGCCCTTCCCCATCGAGCGCCCCGCCTCGGGCAGCCGCTTCGGGCCCAGGACGATCAACGCGATCAGGAGGACGAGGACGATCTCCATCGGTCCGATCTGGGAGAACATGGCTATGGCGCTCCTCGGGTGGGGGATGACGACGATTTCATACGTGCGCCGCCGCGACGCGCTCCATCGCCGCGGTGACGGCGCGCGACTGGTCGCGCTCGCGCAGGCGCGGCAGCACCTCGGTCGCGAACAGCGTGAGGTTGTCGACCGCGTCAGCGTGGGACATGTCGCCGCCGTGGGCCATGATCAGCAGGTTGCCGATGCCCCCGACGTGCTCGTCGAGCTCGACGATCTGGTCGTACACCTGATCGGGCGTGCCGGTGAACGCGATGCCCGCGTCGACGAGGTCCGCGGGTCCGACGCCGTCGCCGCTGCCATGGCCCGAGCCGATTCTCAGCAGCCGCCCGTCGCGCGTGGTGACGGGGAAGTGGCTGCCCGCCCGCCCGCGCGTCTGGTTCTTCTTGAGCCACTGCGCGTTGCCCTGCGGCGGCATGTAGCCGGGTGGGTTGACGAACGCCTCGCCGACGATCGAGGTGGTGCGGAAGTAGCCGGCGACCTGCTCGGCGCGGCGATGGCCCTCCGCCTCGGTGCGACCGACGCCGACGAGCGCGCAGTAGGCGAAGCGGTCCGGCGCCGGGAAGTCGTGGCCGTGCGCGAGCCGGCGGGCGCGGTAGGCGTCGAACAGCTTCTGCGCGTTCCAGCCGCCGAGGATCGTCGCGAAGCGATGGCCGCGCTCGGCGACGTCGGTCGCGGTGCCGAAGCTGCCGCCCGTCACCCACACCTCGGGACGCGGCTGCTGGTAGGGGCGCGGCCAGATGTTGACCTGGCGGTAGTCGTAGAACTCGCTCTCCCAGTTGAAGGGCCCGTCGTGCGTCGTGAGCGCCTTGAGGATCAGGTCGTGCGCGTCCCAGAAGCGGGCGCTGATCTTGACCGGGTTCGCGTTCGCCGGCGAGATCTCGTACGGCGCGCCCTTGACGAAGCCGAGCTCCACGCGCCCGCGCGAGACGACGTCGATGTAGGCGACCTCCTCCGCCAGGCGCACCGGGTCCGGGCGGTTCGCGATCGGGTGGCCGAGCGCGAGCAGCCGCGCGCGCTTGGTCTGGCGCGCGAGCATCGCGATCGGCACCATCGCCGAGTTCGACAGGCAGGTCGCCGAGCTGTGGTGCTCGTTGATCATGATGTTGAGGCCCAGCTCGTCGCACAGCACCCACTCGTCGAGGCGCTCGTTGACGAGGTCGGCCGCGACGCGCGGGTCGCAGTGCTCGTTGGGGAAGGTGACGCGCAGCGAGTCGACCTCGCCGGCCTGCTCCCAGGCGGCGTGGTAGGGCTGCTCGGAGAAGTGGTAGACGTCCATCTCAGCGCTCCTCGGAGGTCGACCCGACGCCCGCGAGGGCCGAGTCCGGGTGGGCGAACGCCGTCACCAGCTCGACGACGCGCTCGGGCTGCTCGACGTGCGGGTAGTGGCCGGCCTGCTCGACCAGCTCGAAGCGCGCGCCCGGGATCGCGGCGGCGTAGGCGCGGCCGTAGTCGGGCGTGACGATGCCGTCGCTCTCGCCCCACAGCACGAGCGAGGGGATGCGGACGCGGCGCAGCCACGGCCGCAGCGTCGGGTCGTGCATGTACGGCTTCCAGCCGAAGTAGGCGTACGCCTCGCGGCTGCGCGCGATGCCGAGCAGGTCGCGGTCGGACATCGTCGAGTAGTCGCGCGTGCGGCGGCCGGGGTCGTGGTAGGCGCGCGCGGTCAGCTCCTCCTGCGAGATAGCGAAGACGTCCGCGACGTCGCGGCTCTCGCGGTCGCCGACCTTGATGCCGAGCGCGTCGGCGAGCACGAGGTGCGTGAACGCGGCAGCCGAGCGGACCGCCACCTCGGCGGCGAGCCAGCCGCCGAACGAGGCGCCCATCAGCACCGCATCGCGGATCTCCAGCTCGTGCACGAGCTCCAGGTAGAAGAGCGCGAGGTCGCCGACGTCGCGGAAGCGGTCGCCCGGCAGCTCGGAGTGCCCGAAGCCGGGGTGCCAGGGAGCGATCACGTGGAACCGCTGCGCCAGCAGCCGGAACCACTGAGACCCGGGGTCGACGCCGTCGACCGAGTGCAGGAACAGCAGCGTGGGGCCGTCGCCGGCCCGCGCGAGCTCGATCTTCACCCCCGCGATCTCGACCTGCTCGAATGCCGCCGGCTGCTCGGCCACCTGTCGCCTTTCGTTCGCTAAAATAGGACTCGTACCGTACTACAGAACGCATTCGCGGATCAACCGCGCACCGGCTCCCGCCGGAGGTGCGATCGAAGTAGCGTTCGCACGATGCGCGTGGTCGTCGTCGGCGGAGGGATCCTCGGCCTCGCGACCGCGCGCCTGATCGCGCGCGAGCAGCCGGGCGCCGAGGTGACCGTGCTGGAGAAGGAGCCGCAGCTCGGCCTCCACCAGACGGCCGCGAACTCGGGCGTCGTGCACGCCGGCATCTACTACGAGCCCGGCTCGCTGAAGGCGCGCCTGTGCCGCCGCGGCGTCGCCCTGCTGCGCGACTTCTGCGCCGAGCGCGGCCTCCCCTACGAGGCGTGCGGCAAGCTCGTCGTGGCGCTCGACGAGGCCGAGCTGCCGCGCTTGGAGCGGCTCGCCGAGCGCGCGCACGCCAACGGCGTGCCGGGGCTGCGCCGGCTCGACGCGGCGCAGTTGCGCGAGGTCGAGCCGCACGCCGCCGGGATCGCCGCGCTGCACTCGCCCGAGACGGCGATCACCGACTTCCGCGCCGTCGCGCTCGCGCTCGCCGACGAGCTGACCGAGCGCGGCGGCACGGTTCGCACCGGAGTCGAGGTCACGCGCGTGCGCAGCGGCGCGCAGGTCGCGGTCGAGCTGGCCGACGGCTCCGAGCTGCAGGCCGACCGCGCGATCGTCTGCGCCGGCCTGCACGCCGACCGCCTCGCGCGCAGATCAGGCGAGGACGCCGCGCCGCGGATCGTCCCCTTCCGCGGCGAGTACTGGGCGCTGCGGCCCGAGCGCCGCTCGCTCGTCCGCGGGCTGATCTACCCGCTGCCCGACCCGGCGCTGCCGTTCCTCGGCGTGCACCTGACGAAGCAGGTCGACGGCTCGGTCCTGATCGGCCCCAACGCCGTGCTCGCGACCGCGCGCGAGGGGTACAGGCGCAGCACCGTCCACGGCCGCGACCTCGCCGAGACGCTCGCGTGGCCCGGCACCTGGCGGTTGATCGGCAGACACTGGCGCGCGGGCGTGGACGAGGCCAAGCGCTCGCTGTCGAAGTCGGTGTTCGTCGACGAGGCGCGCCGCTACGTGCCCGAGCTGCGGATCGGCGACGCGGTGCGCGCCGGCTCCGGCGTGCGCGCGCAGGCGGTCGATCGCGACGGCGCGCTGGTCGACGACTTCCGCATCGGCGGCAACGCGCGCATCGCCTGGATCCGCAACGCCCCGTCCCCCGCCGCGACCTCCTCGCTCGCGATCGCCGAGGAGATCGTCTCGCGGCTGGAGCTGTCACGGGCCTGAGACCCGCGCGCCGTCAGGGGTAGATCGCGCGCAGCCGCGACGCCTCCGCGATGCGCTCGACGGCGACGGCCTGGCTGGCGGTTCGCCAGTCGGTGTCGAGCCGCTCGGCGGCGTCGGCGACGCGCGCGAGCGCGGCGCGCATCTGGGCGGAGAGGCGGCGGCGGACCTCGTCGCCGTCCCACGACAGCTTCTGCTGATCCTGGACCCACTCGTAGTAGCTGACGGTCACGCCGCCGGCGTTCGCCAGCACGTCGGGGATCACGTGGATGCCGCGCTCGGCGAGGATCGCGTCGGCCTCCGGCGTGGTCGGCCCGTTGGCCCCCTCGACGACCATGCGGCAGTCCATGTGCTCCGCCCGGGCGGCGTTGATCTGGCGCTCGAGCGCAGCCGGGATCACGATGTCGCACGGCACCTCGAGTGCGCCCGTGCGCGCGACGTGGACGCCCTCCGGCCAGTCGCGCAGGAAGCGCGGGCCGTCCCCGCTCGCGAACCACATCAGCAGCGCCGGGACGTCGAGGCCGGCGAGGTCGACGACGCCGCCGCTGACGTCGCCGACGGCGACGACATGGGCGCCGCGCGCGTGCAGCTCGCGCGCGACGATCGCGCCGACGTTGCCGAAGCCCTGCAGCGCCACGCGCTGGCCCGCGACCCGTTCCCCGCGCCGCTCGAGCGCGGCCTCGATACAGTAGACGACGCCGAGCCCGGTCGCCGCGGCGCGGCCCTCGGTGCCGCCGAGGACGACGGGCTTGCCGGTGACGATCTCGGGGACGGAGTGGCCGACCTGCTGCGAGTAGGTGTCCATGAACCACGCCATCTCGCGCTCGCCGGTCGCCATGTCGGGCGCGGCGATGTCACGGTCGGGCCCGATGATCGGGATCAGCTCCGAGACGTAGCGGCGCGTCACGCGCTCGAGCTCGCCGCGTGAGAGGCGGTTCGGGTCGCACCGAACGCCGCCCTTCGCGCCGCCGAACGGCAGCCCGAGCAGCGCGCACTTGAGCGTCATCCACATCGCGAGCGCGGCGCACTCGCCGAGCGAGACGGCCGGCGCGAAGCGGATCCCGCCCTTCGTCGGCCCGAGCGTCAGCGTGTGCTGGACGCGGTAGCCGGTGAACATGCGCACGGCGCCGTCGTCCATCCGCACCGGGAAGTTGACGACGAGCGCGCGGCGCGGCGCGAGCAGGCGGGCGCGCACCGCCTCGTCGAGGTCGAGCACGTCGGCCGCGTGGTGGAACTGCGCGAGCGCCATCTCGTGGAGCTGCGAGCGCCATTCCGCTCCGGGGCCGACCTGCGCGGCGTCGTCGCCGAGCACGTCCTCCCAGCCACCGGCCCCCCGCCGATCCACGGCGATGTGCGCCATCGGGCGAGCCTAGTCCGCCGCGCGAGCGACGGGGCGCCAATACGCTGGTTTGCGGTTACGCGGGCAGGCGCTCGGCGGCGGCCGACTCGCCGGCGCCGCCCAGAGCGCTCGCAAGCCGGCCGGCGACGATCCGCTCCGCCTCCCCCACCATCCGCTGCACCAGCTCGGCCACGGTCGGCACGTCGTGGATCAGCCCCTGCACGAGGCCGGCCGTCCAGATGCCGGCGTCGGGATCGCCCGTCTCGTAGACGCCGCGCCCGCGCGCGCCGGCGACGAGCTCGCGCACGTCCTCGAACGTGCCGCCGCGCGCCTCGATCTCGACCACCTGCCGGCTGATCGCGTTGCTGGCGACGCGCGCCGTGTTGCCGAGCGTGCGGAAGATCAGCTCCGTCGCGCGCTCGTCGGCCTCGACGATCCGCTGCTTGATCGCGTCGTGGATCGGCGCCTCGGCGGTGCACATGAAGCGCGTGCCCATGTTCACGGCGTCGGCGCCGAGCGCAAGGGCGGCGACGAGGCCGCGCGCGTCGGCGATCCCGCCGGAGGCGATCACGGGGATCTCCAGGCGGTCGGCGGCCACGGGGATCAGCACGAGCCCGGGGACGTCGTCCTCGCCGGGATGGCCGGCGCAGTCGAAGCCGTCGATCGAGATCGCGTCGACGCCGGCGCGCTGCGCCGTGAGCGCGTGGCGCACGCTGGTCGCCTTGTGGACCACCTTCACGCCGGCCGCGCGGAAGTGCTCGACGTGCTCGGCCGGGTTGCTGCCCGCCGTCTCCACGACCGGCACGCCCGCCTCGACGATCGCCTGGCGATACTCGGCGTAGGGCGGCGGTCTGATCGCCGGCAGGATCGTCAGGTTGACCGCGAACGGCTTGTCGGTCAGCTCGCGCGTGCGGGCGATCTCGGCGGCGAGCGCCTCCGGCGTCGGCTGCGTCAGCGCCGTCAGGCAGCCGAGCGCGCCGGCGTTCGCGACCGCCGCCACCAGCTCGGCGCGGCCGACCCACTGCATCCCGCCCATCACGAGCGGGTGCTCGACGCCGAACGTCTCCGTGAAGCGAGTCCTCATCGCCCTCGCCCCTCAGATCGCGATGCCGCCGTCGATCGGCAGCACGACGCCGGTCACGTAGGCGGCTTCGGGGGAGGCGAGGTACATGACGCCGGCGGCGATCTCGTCCGGGTCGGCCCAGCGGCCGACGGGGATCAGCGCCTCCAGCTCCCTGCGATGGTCCGCGGGGATCGAGTCGATCATGCGCGTCTGCGCGTTGGGCGAGATCGCGTTGACGGTGACGCCGAAGCGCGCCAGCTCCTTCGCAGCCGTCTTCGTGAAGCCGATCACGCCGGCCTTCGCGGCGGCGTAGGCGGCCTGGCCGACGTTGCCGTGCAGACCGGTGTAGGAGGTCACGTTGACGACGCGCCCGTACTCGCGCGCGCGGAAGTGCGGGACGCACGCGCGCGTGAAGCGGAACGTCCCGCCGAGCGAGACGTCGACGACGGCCTCCCAGTCGGCGTCCTCGAGCTTCCACAGCACTCTGTCGCGCAGCAGGCCGGCGTTGTTGAACAGCACGTCGACGCGGCCGGTGCGCTCGACGGCCTCGGCGACGACGCGCTCGACGTCCTCCGTGCGCCCGACGTCGGCGGTGGCGGCATGCGCGCGCTCGCCGATCTCGGCGGCGGCCGCGCCGACGACGTCGGCGTCGACGTCGACCATCCAGACGGCGGCGCCGGCCTCGGCGAAGCGGCGCGAGATCGCCTGCCCGATGCCGCGGCCGGCGCCGGTGACGATGACGGTCTGGCCGCTGAAGTCGTGGGTGGTGCTCGGCATGCGGTGCTCCTGGGTTCGTCTGGGGTAGGCGATCGGCGGCAGAGGCGCGCGAGCCGCGGTCGTCGACTCATCCTACCCAATGCGATCGATTTTTTGAAGGAAATCGATTGTGGATGGAAGGCGGACGGACGGCGGCCGCCGGGCGGGCGCGCTTCCGCGCGCCCGCCCGCGCCGACGACCTATCCCAGCGAGCTCGGATCGCAGGTCGGGTCGCCGAGTGTGGCGCCGCCGAATCTGCCGCCCTGGAAGGTGCCGATCCAGTAGCAGCTGACCGGCTTCTCCGGCGCGTTCGGGGTGAACGTCACCGGCTGCGCGAGCAGGCCGCCGAGCGTCTCGTCTCTCACGGCGGCGTACGCGTTCACGACGTCGGCGCGCGTCGGTCTCGCCGGCAGCGTGCCTCTGGCCGCGTCGAGCGTCGTGCGCAGCAGCTCCATCGCCGCGTACGCGGCCGTGCCGTGCGGGTCGCCCCACGAGGACTCCTGCACGCCCTGCGCGGTCATCGTGCGGCGGTATGCCACGACGGGCGCGTCGTTCGTGAACCACGGGAACGCCGTGAGCCCGACGTGGATCGTCACGCCCGGGTCGTTCGCGCTCATCGCCTGCGGCTCGATCGCGCCGTCGGTCATCCCCCACTGGCCGGCGTAGCCCTGCGTCTTGCACGCTCTGATGAAGCGCATCGCCGTCGCCGACGGCAGCCCGACCATCACGTAGTCGACGCCCTTGCTCTTGATGCCGAGGCACTCGGCCGTGTAGTCCGGCGCCGAGCTCGAGACCTTCAGCGTGCCGGCGTATCTGAGCCCGAGCTTCTGCGCGGCGGTCTGCGCCAGCGGGGCGCCCGCCGCGCAGCCGGCGAACTCGGCGCAGACCGCGTAGCTGACGGTTCTCGCGCCGAGCTGCTGCGCCATCACCATGCCGGCGTTGAGCACCGACGGGAACGTCGTCGCGAGCGGCAGCCAGTTCGGCAGCGCGCCCCAGATCGTCGGCAGGTAGCCCATGCCGCCGACCACGGGGATGCCCGCCTTCGTGAGCCCTCTGGCGATCACGCCCTCGATGCCGGAGTCGAACATCAGCGCGGCGACGATGCTGTGGTCGGCGGCGACCGCCGCGGCCTTCGCGCTCGCGGTCGGCGCGTCGCCTCTCGTGTCCTCGACGACGACGTCGACGGGGTGCCCGGCGACGCCGCCGGCGGCGTTCGCCGCTCTCGCCCACGCCTGCAGGACGTCGGCGGCATGCTGCTCGCCGCTCAGCACCTGGCCGGTCGCGTTGACGAACGCGGCGATCCGCAGCGGCGCGCCCGTGGGCGCGTTCGCGGCCGTGGTGGCGGTCGTCGTCGGCGCGCTCGAGCCGCCCCCCGACCCGCCGCAGCCGGCGACCGCCGCGGCCAGCGCCACGAGGGCGAGCAGGACCGTCGCCGCCATCCGGCGGCTTCTGAAACAAGACATGTATCCCTCTCCAAATTCGGTTACTGCACGTGATGCTGAAACTGCTTAACGATTCAAAAAATCGATATTCTCTCCCTCCTTGAGCGGCCGGGCCGACGGCCCGGCCGGACAACCAGACACGGAGGAAGCAGATGAGCGTGCTCGTGATCCTCGAAGTGACCGCGCAGGAAGGCCGCGGCCCGGAGCTGCGCGAGATCGTCGTGGCGATGCTGGCGGCCACGCGCGAGCGCGCGGGCTGCCGCGGCGCCGGCGCCTACCTCGACGCCGAGCGCCCGGACACGGTCGTGGTCGTCGAGGAGTGGGCCGCGCGCGCCGACCACGAGGCGTACGTCGCCTGGCGCGCCGAGCAGGGCGACCCCGAGGGGATCGGCGCGCTGCTCGCGGGCGCGCCCGCGACGCGCTACCTCGAGCTGGCGGGCGGCGCGCCGCTGACGGCGGCCTGAGCGCACGCCCGCGCCGGCGGCCGCCCCGCGTCCAGGCGGCCGCCGTGCGCTCATGCGAGCCGCCGTTCCACGAACGCGCCGATCAGCTCGACCGCCGCGCGCCCCTCGGGCAGCACGGTCGAGAACAGCGGCCAGATGTGGAACATCCCGGCGAACGCGCGCAGCTCGACCTCGACGCCGGCGAGCGCCGCCGCGCGCGCGACGCCGAAGGCGTCGTCGAGCAGCGTCTCGTCGCTGCCGGTCAGCACGAGCAGCGGCGGCAGGCCCGCGTAGTCGCCGTGCAGCGGCGAGGCGAGCGGGTCGCGCGGGTCGGCGCCCGCGAGGTAGCCCGGCCGCAGCTTCTCGAGCATCTCCGCGGTGACGAAGTGGTCGACCGCGCGCTTGAGGCGGTGGCTCTCGCCGGCGAGCGTCCAGTCCGCCAGCGGGGAGGCGGCGACCGCCGCCGCTGGCAGCGGCAGGCCGCGGTCGCGCGCCGCCAGCAGCGTCGCGAGCACGAGCCCGGCGCCCGCCGAATCACCCCCCAGTGCGACGGACGCCGGGCCGAGTTGACCGGCTGCCCATGCGAAGGACGCGACCGCGTCCTCCACGCCGGCCGGAAACGGATGCTCCGGCGCGAGCCGGTAGTCGGGCACGAGCACGCGGCAGCCGGCGACGCGCGCCACCTCGGCGGCGATCGCGCGGCGCCCCTCGGCCGAGCCGATCGTGTAGCCGCCGCCGTGGTACCAGATCACCGCGCGGTCCTCGCGGCTGCCGGGGACGCCGACCCACAGCGCGGGCACGCCGCCCGCGTCGACCGGCTCGACGAGCGCGTCCGCCGGCAGGAAGGAGTTCCACAGCGCGTCGTCGCAGCGGCGCAGCTGCTCGATCGTCACGCCCTCGGCGTCGGTCAGGTCGGGGAAGGCGTCGCGGAAGGTCGCGATCGCCCGTTCGCGCGCGTCGCTCATGAGACCTCCAGCACCGCCTTGCCGCGCACGCGCCGCTCGCGCAGCTCCGTGGCGGCCTCGCCGATCCGCTCCCACGACCCGCTCCAGCCGATCTCCACGCCCAGCGCGCCGTCGGCGACGAGCGCCGCGAGCGTCGCGAGGTCGTCCGCGAACGGCGCGAGCGTGAGGTAGGCCGACAGCGACTTGACCGGGCCGACGGTGGCGTAGGGATTCAGCACGGCCGGCTCGCCCGAGGTCCAGCCGATCGAGTGCAGGCTGCCGCCCGGCGCAAGCAGCTCCCAGGCGGCGACGAGCTGCGGGCCGCCGACGTTGTCGAGCACGACGTCGACCGGCCGCTCGATGCCGCTCAGCCCGACGACGACCTCGTCGGCGCCGAGCTCGGACAGCCCGTCACCTCGCGCGGTCGATCCAACCGACGCGATCACGTGCGCGCCGCCGGCGGCGGCGAGCTGGACGGCGAAGCGGCCGACGCCGCCCGAGGCACCCGTCACGAGCACGCGCCGGCCGAGCAGCGAGCCGGCCGCGCGCAGCGTGCGCAGCCCCGCGAGGCCGGCGACCGGCAGCGCCGCGGCGACCGCCAGCTCGACCGCGTCCGGCAGCTCGGCGACCGACGAGGTCGCGACCGCGACGCGCTCGGCGTAGGCGCCTTCCGCGAGCGCGACGATGCGCGCGCCGACGGCGGGGCCGCTGCCGTCGGCGGCGGCCTCCACGACGACGCCGGCGAGGTCGGAGCCGAGCACGCCGCCGGGCGGGATGCGCCCGGAGACGGCGTCCATCAGGTCCCCGTAGTTGAGCGAGACGTGCCGCACCTCGACGACGAGCTGGTCGGCGCGCGGCTGCGGTTCGGGGACGTCTGCCATGCGCATCGTGACCGCCGCGGTCGGGTCAGCGACGAGTGCTCGGATCGCCATTCGGGTGCTCCTGGGTCGGGTGCGGAAAGATCGTACCGTAACAGATCATCTGTTACAAGACAATCTAATCCGACCCGTCCTCGCGACGACCGGAGCGCGGCGGCGGCGGCGCCCTCGGCGCGCGCCGCCGCTCGGGTCAGCCGGCCGAGCCGTTGACGGCGAAGCGCGTGTGCATCGTGCCCACGCCGGCGACGCTCGAGACCAGCTCGTCGCCGGCGGTGAGGAAGCGCTGCGGTCTGCGCGTCGCGCCGATGCCCGCGGGCGTGCCCGTGAAGATCAGGTCGCCGGGCAGCAGCGGGACGATCGCCGACAGCTGCGCGACGAGCGCGGGCACCGAGAAGACGAGGTCGCTCGTGCGCGCCTGCTGGACGACCTCGCCGTTGAGCGTGCACGACACCTCGAGGTCGTCCGGGTCGGCCAGCTCGTCGGGCGTGACGAGCAGCGGACCGATCGGGCCGAAGCCGGGGAACGACTTGCCGAGCGAGAACTGCGGCACCGGCGGGCGCATCTGCACGCGCCGCTCGGACAGGTCCTGCCCGACGGTGACGCCGGCGACGTGCGCCCACGCGTCCCGCTCCGCGACGCCCGCGGCATGGCGGCCGATCGCGACGACCAGCTCGACCTCCCAGTCGACGCGCTCGCTCGGCAGCGCGATCGTCGCGTGCGGGGCGGCGATGCTCGTGGGGAACTTCGTGAAGACCGACGGGAACTCGGGCAGGTCGATGCCGGCTTCGGCGGCGTGGCCCGCGTAGTTCATGCCGATGCCGAAGACCTGGCGCGGGTGCGGGACGGGCGGGCCGAGGCGCGCCTCGTCGAGCGGCTGCGCCTCGCCCTCGGCGTCGGGGGCCCACGCGCGCAGCTCGTCCCAGCGCTCGAACGCGGTCTGGGGGTCCGGCGAGAAGCGCCCGTCCGAGGCGCTCTCGACGTCGAGCGCGCCCTCCTCGGTCACGAGGACGAGTCGTCCCGCCAAGTTCGCCGTGCGCATGCAATCTCCTGAGGTCGGGGCCCGGCGGCGGTGCGCGAAGCCCGCCGCTCGGCTGCTTCGATCTCACGATACAGAAACGATCTCCTCCTGTAAATCGATTTTCTTACCAGTTGTCGCTATCCGACCCGTTGGTATGATCCGGGGATGGCGACGAACGAGGGGCGCACGCCCAACCAAGGCCGCACGCTGGTCGACGAGGTCTACCGCGCGATCAAGGACGACGTCTGCATGGGCCGCCTGCAACCGGGCGCGCGCGTCCACCTCGGCGACATCTGCAGAGCCCGCAACGTCAGCCTGTCGGTCGTGCGCGAGGCCGTCACGCGGCTCGCGTCCGAGCGGCTGCTGAAGGCACGCCCGCAGCAGGGCTTCACCGTCTGGCCGCTGTCGGTCCCCGACCTGCTCGACCTCACGCGCGTGCGGATCGAGCTCGAGACGCTCGCGCTGCGCGAGTCGATCGAGCGGGGCGACCTCGCGTGGGAGGCCGAGCTGGTCGCCGCCCACCACCGGCTCGCCGGCGCGGCCGCGAGAGGCGCCGCCGACGCGACCCACCCGAACTACGACTGGATGCGCGCGCACTCCGAGTTCCACGCCGCGCTCGCCTCCGCCTGCACCAGCCCGCTGCTGAAGGAGCTGCGCCAGCAGCTGTTCGACGCCGCCGAGCTGTACCGCCAGTGGTCCCACTTCCTCGGCAAGCCGAAGCGCAGACGCAACATCGCCAAGGAGCACAAGGCGCTGCTCGACGCGGCGATCGCGCACGACGCCGACCTCGGCGTGGAGCTGATCGCGAGCCACATCCAGCGCACGACCGACCTGCTGCTGACCGGCCGCGAGGCGGCCGGCGAGACGGACACGCCGCTCACGAGCCCGGCGGCCGGCGCGTAGCGCCGCCGCGGCGCCCGCGGCGCGGTCTGCGCGGCGGCGCCTCGCCGAGGCCGTCGAGGAACGCCAGCAGCGCGGCGTTGACCTCCTGCGGCCGCTCCTGCTGGACCCAGTGCCCCGCGCCCTCGAGCACGACGTTCGCGCGCAGGTCGGTGACCCAGCCGTCCATCCCGCTCGCCGGCATGAAGCGGCGCACGACGTCCTCGGAGCCGGTCAGGAACAGCGCCGGGACCTCGATGCGCGCGTCGCCGAGCGCCTCCGTCAGCTCCCAGTTGCGGTCGATGTTGCGGTAGTAGTTGAGGCCGCCGGTGAAGCCGCTGCGCTCGAACGCCTCCACGTAGACGGCCAGCTCCTGCTCGCTCAGCCAGGCGGGCCGCGGCGGCCGGTCGCCCTCGCGCGCGGCCCACGTCGGCGACAGCTCCTCCGGCGTCGTCAGCGTGCGCCGCACGTCGCGCGCGAGCGCCGCGTCGGCCGGACCGACCTGCTGGAACCAGGCCATGTAGAAGTCCTCGCCGAGGCGTCTGCGCATGATCGCCAGCGGCGGCGCCGGCGCACGCGGCGCGAACGGCACGCTCAGCCCGGCGACGGCGCGCACGCGCTCGGGGTGCGTGCGCGGCAGCTGCCACACGACCGACGCGCCCCAGTCGTGGCCGACGAAGACGGCCTGCTCCTCGCCGACCGCGTCGAGCAGGCCGATCAGGTCCGCACCGACCGTCAGCACGTCGTAGGCGCCGACCGCCTCCGGTCGCGCGCTGCGCCCGTAGCCGCGCATGTCCGGCGCCAGCACGCGGTAGCCGGCGGCGACGAGCGCCGGGATCTGGTGGCGCCACGACCACGCCAGCTCGGGGAAGCCGTGCGCGAGCACGACGAGCGGCCCGCGGCCGACCGAGACGACGCTCAGCAGGATCTCGTTGGTGGCGATCGCGACCGGGTCTGGCAGCTCGCCGGCGCGCGGCGCGCGCCTCACGCCTCCTCCGCCGCGGAGCCGAGGTAGTGCGCGAAGACGTCGGAGCCGATCAGGTCGTTCGCCGTCCCCTCGAACACGATCTCGCCCTTGCGCAGCACGTACGCGCGGCTCGCCATCGCCAGCGCACGCGTCGCGAACTGGTCGACGAGCAGGATCGAGGCGCCCTCCTCGGCGCACCGCTGCAGGAACGCGAAGATCTCATCGACGACGATCGGCGCGAGCCCGAGCGACGCCTCGTCGACGAGGATCAGCGACGGCCGCCGCACGTGCGCGGCGGCGAGCGCGAGCATCTGCTGCTGGCCGCCGCTGAGCGTGCCGGCGCGCTGGCGCAGGCGCTCCCCGAGGATCGGGAAGGCGGCGACGGCGCGCTCGACGGCCTCTAGCTCCTCGCCGGGGTGCGACTGGATCGTGAGGTTCTCGCGCACCGTCAGGCTGCGGAAGATGCCTCGACCCTCCGGGATGTGGCAGAGCCCCTCCGCGGCGCGCGCGTGCGGCTTGGCGGCCGTCACGTCGCGCCCGCCGAGCGCGATGCGGCCCGCGCGCGCGGGCAGGAAGCCGGAGACCGCTCGCAGCAGCGTCGACTTGCCCGCGCCGTTGGGGCCGAGCAGCGCCGCGACCGAGCCGTTGGGGACGACGATCGAGACGTCGCGCAGGACGACGGTCTCGTCGTAGCCGGTCGTCAGCCCGGCGACCTCGAGCGCGGGCGGGGCGGCCGGCTGCGCCGCCGCGGGCGCGGGCGCGTTGGCGGCGCTCATCGTCCCGCCCCCTCGGCCTCGCCGTCGGCGACGGCCGCCATCACGTCGTCGGAGCCGAGGTAGGCCGCGCGCACCGTGTCGCTGTCGGCGACCTCGCCCGCGCTGCCGTGGAAGATCAGCTGGCCGAAGTCCATCACGTAGATCTCGCTGCAGAGCCGCATCACGAGCGCCATGTCGTGCTCGATCAGCAGGATCCCCACGCGCGTCTCGGCGACGATCTCCAGCAGCAGGTCGCCGAAGCGCGCCGTCTCGCGGTGGTCGAGGCCGGCGGACGGCTCGTCGAGCAGCAGGAAGTCGAACGGGCCGGCGAGGCAGCGCGCGAGCTCGACGAGGCGGCGCTGGCCGGTCGACAGCGAGCCGGCCTCGACGTGCGCCAGCTCGGACAGCCCGCAGCGCGCGAGCGCGTCGAGCGCGCGGCCGCGCGTGGCGCGCCAGGCGCCGCGGCTCGCGCCCACCTGCGTGAGCGGGTTGAGCCCGGCGCGGCCGGCCTCGTCGCCGAGCCGCACGTTCTCCAGCACGCTGAGCGTGTCGCACAGCTCGACCGACTGGAACGTGCGCCCGAGCCCGCGCCGCGCGCGCGCCGCCGGCGGCAGGCGCGTGATGTCGTCGCCGTGCAGCAGCACGCTGCCGCCGATGCGGCGGTTGAAGCCGCTGCAGGCGTCGAACGTCGACGTCTTGCCGGCGCCGTTGGGGCCGATCAGGCCGGTGATGCGGCCGCTCGGCGCGACGAGGCTGAGCCCGTCGACCGCGACGAGGCCGCCGAATCTGATCGTCAGGTCGCGCACCTCGACGCCCGCGGACCCGGGCGCCCGCTCGACGACCGGCCGCTCGACGCGGTCGCGCGCGGCCGCGTCCTCGCGGCCGTGGCCGAAGCGGTCGAACCACGCGCGCAGCCGCGGCGACATCACCGGGTTGCCGCCCGACATCGAGACGGTCATCGCGAAGAAGCCGAACATGACCGTCAGCCAGTAGGTCGTGTTCGCGCCGGTCAGGTAGCCGGGGATGACGGCGGAGACCGCCGGCACGAGCGCATACCACGGCTCCGCGAACGGCGCCAGCGCGAGCATCGCGAGCAGCGTCAGCGAGTTGAACGAGCCGAAGAAGGCGTCCCCGCCCGTCGCGAAGTTGCGCTCGACGCCGAGCAGGATGCCGGCGATGCCCGCGAAGAAGGCCGAGATGCAGAAGACGGTGACGCGCGAGACCTGCGTCGTGAGGCCCATCGCGGACAGGCTCGTCGGCGAGTCGGCGAGGCCGCGCAGCATGCGCCCGAGGCGGCTGCGCTGGATCGCGACCATCGCGATCGCCGTCAGCACGAGCGCCGCCAGCACGACGTAGTAGTAGGTGCGCGGGTCCTGCGCGAACGACGGGTGCGGCATCTCGCGGCCCTGCGCGAGGTGGGTGAACATGAACGACTGTGGATAGAACAGCTGCTGCACGAGGATCCCGAAGCCGAACGTCGCGAGCGCGAGGAACAGGCCCGACAGGCGGATCGCCGGGATCGCGACGAGCGCGCCGACGGGGACGACGACGAGCCCGCCGAGCAACAGCGCGAGCACCCACGGGAGGTGCGCGCCGAGCGCGAGCTGCGAGAAGGCGACCGCGCCGATCGCCGCGAACGCCGCGTGGCACAGCGACACCTGCCCGGAGGTCTTGACCAGCAGCCCGAGCGACAGCAGCAGCAGCGCGGTCGCCAGGCCGGTCGTGAAGAACGTCAGCCGGTCGCCGGCGAACGTCGGCACGAGCAGCAGCGGCACGAGCACCGCGACGGCCGCGAGCAGGCGCACGCGCGCCGGGCCGCGGTACGGCTGGCGCGGGCGCCGGACCGCGCGCGTGGGCGGCACGAGCCGCTTGCCGCGCAGCAGCAGCACGAGGAACAGCACGAGGAACGGGACCGACGCCGGCAGGCCCGAGAGCCAGTCGTTGCCGAGCGCGTACTTGTTCGCGACGTCGGCCGCGACGCCGACCACGATGCCGCCGGCGAGCGTCGCCGGGATGTTCGAGAAGCTGCCGATCGCGGCCGCCGCGAACGCCTGCACGACCATGTACGTGAGCAGGATCGCGTCGAGCCCGATCAGCGGCGTGATCAGCACGCCCGAGAGCGCGGCGAAGGTCGAGCCGACGATCCACGCGAGCCGGCGCACGCGCGACGGGTCGGTCGCCTGCATCGCGAGCAGGTCGGGGTCGTCGACGACCGCGCGCATCGCGAGCCCCTTGCGCGAGAAGCGGAAGAGCGCATACAGCGCGGCGACGGCGATCACCGCGACCGCCGTGATGATCACCTTGTCGAAGGTGATGACGACGCCGGCGACTCTGAACGAGTCGTTCGCGCCCGGCAGGAACTGGTCCATCGGGATCGTCGTCGTGCCGTACTCGATCGACGCGAGCCCCTGCACGAACAGCACCAGCCCGACGGTGCCGACGATCTTCAGCGCCGTCGGCTGCGGCGCGAGCCGCCGCGCGAACTGCTCCATCAGCAGCCCCAGCAGCGGCCCCAGCACCAGCACGCTCAGCACGAGCGCGAGCTTCCAGTCGACGTGGTGCTGGACCGTCAGGAAGTAGAAGAAGTAGGCCGCGGCGGTCGCGAGCGCGCCGTAGCCGAAGTTGAAGATCCCCGACGTCTTGTACGTGAGGACCAGCCCGGTCGCGGCGAGGCCGTAGACGGCCCCGACCGCGATCCCGCTGACGACGAATGGCAGGAGGTCGTTCATGATCGGTATCGCGGCCGGGGCCTGCGGCTCACCCTCTCAACGACGCCGGGTCACACTGCGGCTGGTCGAGGCGACCGTCGCTGAACGTGCCCTTGAGGTAGCTGCCGAACCAGTAACAGGTGACGGTCGCGTTCGGTCTGTTCGGGTGGAACGTGACCGGCTGCGCCAGCAGGCCGCCGAGCGTCTCCCCTCTGACCGATCCGTACGCCGTGACGATGTCGCTGCGGGTCGGGTTCGCGGGCAGCTTCGCCGCGTCGGCGTCGAGCGCCTTTCTGAACAGCTCCATCGTCGCGTAGGCGGCGGTGCTGTGCAGATCGCCCCACACGTCCTCGCCGACGCCCTGGCTCTGCATCATCTCGCGGTAAGCCTTCACCGGCGCCTCGTTCGCGAACCACGGGAACGAGTTGAGCACCAGGCCGAGTCTCACGCCGGGGTCGTCCTGGCGCATCGCTCTCGGGTAGATGACGCCGCCGAAGAGGCCCCACTGGCCCGTGTAGCCCTGCGTCTGGCAGTCTCTCGCGAGTCGCAGTGCCGCGCTCGTGGAGGCCGCGCCGAGCATCACGTAGTCGACCTTCTTGCTGAGGATCTGCAGGCACTGGGCCGTGTAGCTCGGGGACGCCGAGGCGACCTTGAACGTGCCCTGATACGCCATGCCGAGCTTCTGGCTGGCGTTCTGCACGACCGGCGCAGCGGCCTCGCAGCCGGCGATCTCGGCGCAGATCGTGAGCGCCGTTCTCGTGCCGCCGAGGCTCTTGCCCAGCACCATGCCCATGTTGAAGATCGACGGGATCGAGGTGGTGAGCGGCAGCCAGTTGGGCATTGCGCCCCAGGCGTTCGGGGCGTAGCCCATCCCGCCGATCACCGGCAGGCCGGCTCTCGTGATCGCGTCGGCGACGACGCTCTCGGTGCCGGCGTCGAACAGGACGGCCGCGACCACGCTTCTGTCGGCGGTCATCTGCTGGACGGCGGCGGTCGCGGTCGGGGCGTCGCCCTTCGTGTCGGCGACGTCGATCTCGACCGGGTGGCCGGCGACGCCGCCGCTCTCGTTGACGGCTCTCGCCCACGCGAGCATCACCGGCGCGGCGTTCGCCTCGCCGCTCGGCAGCGGGCCGCTCTCGTTGACGAGCAGCCCGACCTTCAGCGGCGTGCCCTTGGGCGCCTGGGCGCTCGTGCTCGGGGTCGACGTGGAGCCGCTGCTACTGCCGCCGCACGCGCCGAGCGCCAGCGCGGCGAGCAGGACGGCGGCCGGCGAGAGCCACGCGACGTACCTGCGGAATTTCGACACTGCACCCTCCTCCGGGGGGAATGAGACTGGGTTCAGCCTATCACCGTAAGATCGACGCAGCAAGTGAAAATCGATTATTTGCGGATGGCGCGAACGCGCTCTCGGAGCGGGCCCTTGACGAGCTTCCCGACCGCGTTCACGGGCAGCTCGGCCTCGATCCACAGCTCGCGCGGGACCTTGAATCTGGCCAGCCGCGCGCGGCAGTGCTCGAGCAGCCGCGGGGCGTCGGTGCGCGACCCCGGGCGCAGCACGACGAACGCGACCGGCTCCTCGCCGTAGCGCTCGTGCGGCCGCCCGACGGCGCTCGCGTGCAGCACCGCCGGATGGGCCAGCAGCGCCTCCTCGACCTCCTTGGCGGAGATGTTCTCCCCGCCCCAGATGATCAGGTCCTTGATGCGGTCGGAGATGACGAGGTAGCCGTCGGGGTCGAGGTAGCCGACGTCGCCGCTGTGCAGCCAGCCGTCGCGCAGCGTGCGCTCCGTCTCCTCCGGCAGCCCGAGGTAGCCGCGCATCACCGTGGGCCCGCCGATCACGACCTCGCCGGGCTCGCCGTCGGGCACGCGCGCGCCGTGCTCGTCGACGATCGCGACCTCGAGCCCCGGCAGCGCCGGGCCGACCGTGCCGGGCTTGCGCACGCCGTCGAGCGGGTTGATCGTCACCGCCACCGTGCACTCCGACAGGCCGTAGCCCTCGATCACGGGCGCGCCGTAGCGCGCCTCGAAGGCGCGCAGCAGCTCGGCGCTCGCGGGCGCCGCGCCGCAGCCGACGAAGCGCAGCGACGAGGTGTCGGGACGGTGCGCCTGGGGCAGCGCCGTGAGCGTCGCGACGATCGTCGGCACGGCCGAGAAGTACGTCGGCTGCTCGCGCTCGACGACGGCCCAGAACTCGTCGGCGGCGAAGCGCGGGCCGAGCACGACCGAGGCGCCGGCCGACAGCGGCCCGACGACGCTCACCATGATCCCGTTGACGTGGAACAGCGGCAGGATCAGCAGGCAGCGGTCGGCCGGCGTCACGTCGAGCCACTCGACCCAGATCTCCGCCATCGCCTGGACGTTGTCGTGGCCGAGCATCACGCCCTTCGGCCGCCCGGTCGTGCCGCTCGTGTAGATCAGCAGCGCGAGGCCGTCCGGATCCGCCACCGGCGGCGCCGCGGCGGGGTCGCCGGCCTGCGCGTCGAGCGCGTCCGGCGCCAGCAGCAGCGGGACGGCGTCGCGGATCCGCTCGGCGCAGTCGTCGGCGGCGATCGCGAGCACGGCGCGCGAGTCGGCGAGCTGGTAGGCCGCCTCGCCGCTCGTCAGCGCGGGGTTGATCGGCGTCAGCGTCGCGCCGAGGCGCCAGGCCGCGAACAGCAGCACGACGAGCTCGATGCGGTTGGGCAGCATCGCGGCGACGACGTCGCCGCGGCCGACGCCGTGCGCGGCGAGCCGCACGCTCGCCGCGCGCACGCGCTCCGCGAAGGCGGCGTTGTCGAGCCGCACGCCGGGACCGTCCAGGCAGCGGCCCGCCGGGTCGTCCTGGGCGCGGCGGTCGGGAATCAGGGCTGAGTGCACGTTCCTAGCTCCGTGGGTCGCGTCTCCACGTCAGCACCGGGATCCGCGGGGCGGGCGGATGGAGCGGCTCGGGCGCCGCGGAGGCGATCCCCCTGAGCAGCAGCACGTCCCCGTCGATCGCGACCGTGCGGCGCAGGTCGATGCCGCTCCAGTCGGGGAAGCAGCTCGTCACCACGTGGTGGGCGATCGCATCGCCGTCGAGCGTCCAGGTGCCGGCGTAGCCGAAGTAACTGTCGTACGCCGCGAGCTTCAACTCGTCGGCGCACTCGATCGGGCGGCGCGTCTCGCAGCGCGTCCGCCCGGCCGCCATCGCGTGCACGGACACGTGCCCGCCGGCGGTGTAGACGAGCGTCCCGAGCGGGCGCTCGCCGAACGGGCGATCGATGATCGTCCCGCTGCCGTCGTCGATCTCGTATGTCACCAGCTGCCACGTCCCGGGCAGCGCGGCGCGCAGGTCGGCCGGCGCGCTCACGCCGCCCGCGACTGCTCGAAGGCGTGCGCCGCGCGCAGCAGGCGCGCCTCGTCGAAGCGGCGCCCGACGAGCTGCAGGCTGATCGGCAGTCTGCCGACCGTCCCGCACGGCACCGCGACCGCGGGATGGCCCGTGTAGCTGAACGGCGCGGTGTTGCGGATCATCGCGTCGAAGCCCGTGCGCATCACGTCGATCGCCCGCCGCCAGCCCTCCGCGTACGGGACGCGCTCGAACGACGGCGGCGCGACGCCGAGGCAGGTCGGCATCGCCAGCACGTCGACCTGCTCAAGCGCGCGGTCGTAGGCGCGCACGAACGTCGGGCGCACGTTGTGCGCCTTCGCGTAGACGCCGCCGTGGAAGCGCTCGCGCGACAGCTCGCCGAGCAGCAGCAGCGTCTTCGTGTAGGTCGCCAGTGCGTCCGCCTCGTAGCGCCACACCTTGTCGATCGCGGTCACGAGCGACTCGGGGTAGTGCGTGCGCGCGCCCGCGCCGAGCGCGGTCGAGCCGCGCAGCGCGCGGAAGCCGTCGGCGTCGAGCGCGAACGCGGCCTGGTGCACGACGCGGTGCTCGGGCACCGACACCTCGACGACGCGCGCGCCGGCCGCCTCGAGCGACGCGACCGCGGCGCGCACGCCGTCGCGCACCTCGGCCTCGATCGGCTCGTCGAAGCCCTCCGCCAGCAGGCCGACGGTCAGCCCCTCGACGCCGTCGCCCAGCGTCGCGAGCACGTCGACGGCGTCCGGCACGTCGCGCCCCTGGCGCGGGTCGAGCCCGTCGTCCCAGCCGGCGACCGCCTGCAGCGCCGCCGCTGCCTCCCCGACCGTGCGCGCGAGCGGGCCGACGTGGTCGATGCTCGGCTCCGAGCCGCTCGCGATGCTCATCGTCGCGCCGTAGTGCGAGACGAGCCCGAACGTCGGCTTGAGGCCGACGACGCCGCAGTAGGCGGCCGGGATGCGGATCGAGCCGTGCTGGTCGCCGCCGAAGGCGACGTCGACCTGGCCGGCCGCGACGGCCGCGGCCGAGCCCGACGAGGAGCCGCCGGTCATGCGGCCGGGCTCGTGCGGGTTGATCGCCTCCCAGTAGTCGTGCAGGTAGCCGACGCCGATCAGCGTGTTCTTGCCGACGACCTGCCCGCCGGCGGCGAGCGCGCGCGTCACGACGCTCGCGTCGACGTCGGGGACGAAGTTGTCGAGCGTGAACGACATCGACGACATCGGGATCCCGGCGACGGCGATGTGGTCCTTGAAGGAGACCGTTCTGCCCGCCAGCAGGCCCTCGCCGGCACCGCCGATCGCGCATCTCCACAGCCACGCGTTGAACGGATCCTCGTCGTCGAGCGGCCGGTGGCCCGGCCCGCGCTCCGGGAACAGCAGCCGCGGCGCGCGCTCCTCGATCCGCAGCTTCGCGAACGCGTCGAGCGCGCCGAGCTGGTCGACGAGCAGCTCGCGGTAGCGGGCCGCGTCGTCGGGGCCCAGCGTGAAGCCGAGACGCGTCGCGAGCGCCGCGACGTCCTCGTCGGTCGGTGGCGCGAACATCAGGCGAGCCCGAGCTTCTCGCCCAGCGTCGGGCCGACCGTCTCCATGCCGTACGTCTCGGCGAGCTGCCTGACGGTCGCCGGCTCGGCGTCCGGCCCGGCGTCCACGCGCGCCGCGAAGAACGCGTGCAGGCCGCCGGGCGTCATCAGGTTGACCGTCTTGACCGGCCCCTGGTCGGCGCGCACGTTGTCGAACGTGTGCGGGACGCCGGGCGGCACCGTCGCGAAGTCGCCCGGGCCGACGTCGAAGACCTCGTCGCCGACCTGGATCGCGAGCACGCCCTCCAGCACGAAGAAGGAGTCGTCCTGCTCGGCGTGCACGTGCAGCGGCGGACCGCTCAGGTAGGCGACCTCCCCGACCATGAAGTCGAAGTGGCCGCCGGTGTTCTCGCCGATCGCCTTGAACAGCCAGGGCACGCCGGCGACCTCGTCGCCCTCGGCGCTCCTGACGATGCGGGCCTCAGCCATGGTCGTCCTCCTCCTCGTGATGGCGGGGCGTCAGCCCGCGGCCACCCAGTCGCGGACGCCGTCGCGCAGCGGGCGCAGCGCCTGCTCCATCCGCTGCAGCTCGTTGAGCATTCTTCCCGCGGCGTCGTCCATGATCTCGTTCGCGTTCAGCGTCCCGTCGGCGATCAGCTCCTGCACGAACGGGATGTAGACGTTGTCGAAGACGAGCGACAGCTTGAGCCCGTCGAGCGAGCCCTTGAGCGCCTGCACGCCGCGCGTGCCGGCCGAGACGCCGCCGTAGCTGACGACGCCGACCGGCTTGTACTGCCACTCGAAGAAGAGGAAGTCGAGCGCGTTCTTGAGCACGGCGCTGACGCCGTAGTTGTACTCGGGCGCGACGAACACGAACGCGTCGGAGCGCGCGACGCGCGCGCTCCAGTCGCGCGTGTGCTGCTGCGTGTACTGGCGCATGAACGGGTGGTTGGGCTCGTCCACGAACGGCAGCGCGACCTCGGCGAGGTCGACCAGCTCCACCTCGAAGCCGTCGTGCGCGCGCGCGATCTGCTCGACCCAGCGGGCGACCGGCTCGCCGGCGCGTCCCGGGCGCGTGCTCGCGATGAGGATCTGCAGGACGGGCTTGGCGTCGTTGTCATCGGCCATCTTGTGTCTACCCCTGTTCGTATGCGTAGGCGACCCGCAGCAGCAGCGGGTCCTCGAAGTAGCGCCCCACGAGCTGGATGCTGTAGGGCAGCGCGCCGTCGCTCCCGCAGGGCACGGCCAGCGCCGGGTGCCCCGTGTAGTTGAACGGCTGGACGTTGCGGTACGCCGGGAACAGCTCCTTGAGCACCTCGATCTCGCGGCGCCAGCCGTCGGCGTAGGAGACGGGCTCGGGGACCGGCGGCGCGACGATCGGGCAGGTCGGCATCGCCAGCACGTCGACCTGCTCGAGCGCGCGGTCGTAGGCGCGCGTGTAGGCGGGGCGCACGTTCTGCGCCTTCGCGTACACCGCGCCGTGGAAGTTGCGGCGCGACAGCTCGCCGAGCACCCAGCTCAGCTTCAGGTAGCCGGCCATCTGGTCGGCGTGCTCGCTCCACGCGCGCTCGAGCGCGGCGGTCAGCGTGCCCGGGTAGAAGCCGTGCGCGCCGGTGCCGAACGGCCCGGCCGCGCGCGCCGCGCGGAAGCCCTCGAGCTGCAGCGCGCCGGCGGCCGTGAGCACCTCCTGGTGCTCGGGGACCGAGACCTCGACGATCTCCGCGCCGCGCTCGCGCAGCGCCTCGACCGCCGCGCGCACGCCGTCGTGCACGGCCGGCTCGATCGGCTCGGCGAAGCCCTCCTTCAGGACGCCGATCCTGAGCCCCTCGACGCCGTCGCGCAGCGTCGAGAGCGCGTCGATCGACTCCGGCACCTCGCGCCCCTGGCGCGGGTCGTAGCCGTCGTAGCCGGCGATCGCCTGCAGCGCCGCGGCGACGTCCTCGACGCGCCGCGCGAGCGGGCCGAGGTGGTCGATCGTCGGCTCGCCGCCGTAGGCGGCGCCCATGTGCGAGACGAGCCCGAACGTCGGCTTGAGGCCGACGACGCCGCAGTAGGCGGCGGGCAGCCGGATCGAGCCGCCCTGGTCGCCGCCGATCGCGACGTCGACCTCGCCGGCCGCGACCGCGACCGCCGGCCCGGACGACGAGCCGCCCGGCTGCCGCGTCGCGTCGTGCGGGTTGATCGCCGACCAGTAGTCGCCGAGCGCGCCGCCGGCGGACGCCAGGCCCGAGAGGCCGTGGTGGGTGTTCTTGCCGGCGACGGTCGCGCCGGCCGCGAGCAGGCGCGTGACGACGGTCGCGTCGAAGTCGGGGATGAAGCCGTCGAGCGCGAACGTCCCGAACGCGAGCGGGATGCCGGCGACGGCGACGTGGTCCTTGAAGCTGACGGTCTTGCCGGCGAGCAGGCCCTCGGCCGCGCCGCCGATCTCGCACTTCCACATCCAGGCCCCGAGCGGGTCCTCCTGCGGCGACGGACGGTGGCCGGGCGCGCGCTCGGCGTGCAGCAGCGGCGGCCGCTGCTCCTCGACGCGCGACTGCACGAAGCCGTCGAGCATCTCGAGCTGCTCGACCAGGAAGCGCTGGTAGAGGCGCGCGTCCTCGTCGCCGAGGTGGACGCCGAACTGCTCGGCGATCGTGCTGATCTCGGCCGGTGTGGGAAGTGCGAACAACTGATGTCCTTTCGATGGCTCGGGTGCTGCGTGCGACCCGTCGGCCGCCGACACGGCGCGCCCGAGTGGGGACTCCTCGGGCGCGCCGGGCGGCCGGCGACGGCGGACGAAGTGCGCCTACTTCGCCCCGAGCACCTCCGGCGGGTCGCACGTCGGTCTGGCGAGCGTCGTGCCGCTGAACGTGCCGTGGTCGTAGACGGCGGTCCAGAAGCAGTTGACGAGCGGCTCGGGCTTGTTGGGCGTGAACGTGATCGGCTGCGGCAGCAGCCCGCCGAGCGTCTCGCCTCTGATCGAGCCGTAGGCCGCGATCACGTCTCTGCGCGTCGGCGCGGCGGGAAGCGTGCCGCCCTCGAGCGCCTTCTTGAACAGCTGCATCGTGGCGTAGGCCGCGGTGCCCTGGGGCGAGCCCCAGTTGTCCTGCGAGACGCCGGCCTTGCCCATCAGGTCGCGGTAGGCCGCGACAGGCGCGTCGTTCACATACCAGGGGAACGCGCTGATCGCGATCTGCACCGGCACGCCCGGGTCGTTCTGCTGCATCACCTTCGGCCAGACGGAGCCGTCGAACAGGCCCCACTTGCCGTTGTAGCCCTGCGTGCGGCAGTCTCTGACGAGGCGGAACGAGGCCTCGGTCGTGAGGCCGAGCATCACGTAGTCGACGCCGTCGCTCTTGATCTTCAGGCACTGCGCCGTGTAGTCCGGCGAGGAGACCGACACGGGCAGCGTGCCCGCGTAGGCCATCCCGAGCGCCTTGCTCGCCTTGCCGGCGAGCGGGCCCGCCGCGCCGCACGACGAGTTCTCCGAGCAGACCGGGAAGACGGTCTTGGTGGCGCCGGCCTGCTTGCCGAGCACCATGCCCATGTCGATGACCGCGGGGAAGCTGGTCGCGATCGGCAGCCAGTTGGGCAGCACGCCCCAGGCGGTCGGGTTGTAGCCGATGCCGCCGATGACGGGCAGGCCCGCCTGCGTGATCGCTCTCGCGACGACGCCCTCGGTGCTCGCGTCGTAGAGCACGACGGCGACGACGCCCTGGTCGCTCGCCAATCTCTGCACGGCCGCCGTCGCGGTCGGCGCGTCGCCCTTCGTGTCGACGACGTCGATCTCGACCGGGTGGCCGGCGATGCCGCCCTGCGCGTTGATCTCTCTCGCCCAGCCCTCGAGCACGGGCGGCGCGTTCTCCTCGCCGGTCGTCGTCGGGCCGCTGACGTTGATCAGCGCGCCGATCTTCAGCGGCGAGCCGGTCGGCGATCTCGCGGCGGTCGTGCCGCCGCCCGTGTTCGTGCTCGTCGTGCTCTTGCTCGATCCGCTGCCGCCGCACGCGGCGACGGCGAGTGCGATCGCCAGCGCGGCGATCGCGAGCAGCGAGCGCCCGCGGGGGCGTCTCGCTCGTCCAGTCAGCATTCCTCTTCCTCCTCGCTACGTGGCGACCGTCGCGTCGCGCGGCCGTCGTGGCCGGCGGGTGCGGCGGTCCCGGGGGGTGATGCCATCGTAGTGAAAGATGATCGATAGAACAAGAGAAGATCGATTTTCTTTGTCAGTCGCCGATACGCGCGACCAGCGCCGCGAGCGCATCGAGGCGCGCGCGCGTCGCGTCGGGCCCCTCGGGGGCGATGAAGAACAGCGCACGGTCGACGCCGCCCGCGCGCAAGCGCGTCAGCGCGGCCTCGTCCTCCGGCGCGCCGAAGGCGATGAACTCGAGCGTCGCGGGATCGCGCCCGGCGGCCTCCGCCCCGCGGCGCAGGTCGGCCGCGAGCGCGGCGACGTCGATGTCCTCGCGACCGACGATCGGCATCCAGCCGTCGCCGTAGCGGATCGCGCGGCGCATCCCCTGGGGCGGGTCGCCGCCGACGAGGACCGGCGGATGCGGTCTCTGGACCGGCTTCGGGAAGGAGGCCATCGGACCGAAGTCGACGAGCTCGCCGTGGTACTCGGCCGCCTCCATCGTCCAGATCGCCTTCATCGCCTCGACCCGCTCGCGCATCAGCTTCCAGCGCGTGGCCGGGTCGGTGCCGTGGTCCTCCATCTCCTCGATGTTCCAGCCGGCGCCGACGCCGACGTCGACGCGCCCGCCGGAGATCACGTCGAGCGAGGCGATCTCCTTCGCGAGCTGGATCGGATCGCGCTGCACGACGAGCGTGATGCCGGTGCCGACCCGCAGCGTCGTGGTCGCGGCCGCCGCGGCAGTCATCGCCACGATCGGGTCCATCGCCTCGTAGTAGTAGCGCGGCAGGTCTCCGCCGCCCGGCCACGGCGTGCGCCGCGACAGCGGGATGTGCGAGTGCTCCGCGAACCACAGCGACGCGAACCCGCGCCGCTCCACCTCGACCGCCAGCTCGCCCGGCGACAGGGTCGCCTCCGTCGCGAACGCGCAGATCCCGAAGCGCATCGCCGCGCCGTTGCCTGTCTGATCGGTGTTCATGCGGCCAAGATAATCGATTTTTTGCATCTATGTCGATAGGATCGCGATACTGAACGAGGGACGTCCGGACGAGAGGAGCGGCATGCCAGTCGACAACGAGCAGGGCGGGTACGCGTACGACCCGGGGCTGCGCTTCGCCAGCAACGGCGTGGTGGCGCTGCCGGGGATGACGATCGAGCGCGGGCTGCTGCCGGCGCCGCTGCCGTTCGCGGACGGCTTCGCGGCGATCGAGCGCCACCTCGACGCGATCGGCCGCCCGCTCGGCGCGCTCTGCGGCGTCGAGCTGCGCCTGCCCGCGACGCTCCCGCTCGACGGCTTCGTCGCCTTCAACGACCGCTACCTCGCGCAGCTCGACGGCTGGGGCCTGCTGCGCGACGAGCGATCGCCGCTGACGCGCACGAACGTCTCCCCCCACGCGGGCGCGCCCGCAGAGCCGTCCGTGCTCGCCTTCTCCTACACGCTGCCCGGCGAGCTGCCGACGCCCGCGTTCGCGATCAGCGGCATCGCGGAGATGCCGCTGGCGGCCAACTACCCCGACGGGATCGTGCGCCGCGGCGAGACGAGCGAGGACGCGCTCGTCGAGAAGGCCCGCTGCGTGGTCGAGGTCGTCGGCGGACACGTCCGCACGCTCGGCGCAACCTGGGACGAGGGTGCATCCGTGCATCTCTACTCGGCATACCCGATCGCCTTCGCGTTGTCGCGCGTCGTGCTCGCGCAGCTCGGCGTCGCACCCGCGCACGGGATCGTCTGGCACGACGCCGCACCGCCGGTGACCGACCTCGAGCTCGAGGTCGACGTGCGCCGCTACGCGCGCGAGGTCGCGGTGGCCGCCGCGTGAGCGCGGCGCCCGCCACCGCGGCGCCGGTGCTCGCCGAGCGGCGCGGCGCCGTGCTGCTGCTGACGCTCAACCGCCCCGACCGCCTCAACGCCTGGAACGACGAGCTCGAGCAGCGCTACTTCGCGCTGCTCGACGAGGCCGCCGCCGACCCGCACGTGCGCGCCGTCGTGCTGACGGGCGCCGGGCGCGGCTTCTGCGCCGGCGCCGACATGGCCGACCTGCGGCGCGTCGACGAGCCGGGCGTCGCCGAGGCGACGACGACGCGGCCGCGGCCGCGCGCGCTCCCGCTGACGTTCCCCAAGCCGCTGATCGCCGCGATCAACGGCCCCGCCGCCGGCCTCGGGCTCGTCGAGGCGCTCTACTGCGACGTGCGCTTCTGCACGCCGGAGGCGAAGCTCACGACCTCCTTCGCGCGCCGCGGCCTGATCGCCGAGTACGGCGTCTCGTGGCTGCTCGCGCGCCTCGTCGGGCCGGGCGTCGCGCTCGACCTGCTGCTGTCGGGCCGCGTGGTGCTCGGCGAGGAGGCGCTGCGCCTGCGGCTCGTCGAGCGGCTCGCCCCGGCGCAGCGCGTCGTCGAGGAGGCGGTCGCCTACGCGCAGGAGCTGGCGACGTGGAGCTCGCCGCGCGCGATGGCGACGATCAAGCGCCAGCTGCAGCGCGACCTCGACCGCCCGTTCGCCGCTGCCGTCGCAGACGCCGACGAGCTGCTGAGAGGATCGCTCGCGTGGCCCGACGTGCGCGAAGGCGTCGCCAGCCACCTGGAGCGCCGCCCGCCCGCCTTCCCGCCCTTCGACCCGAGCGAGAGCTGACATGGACTTCGAGCTGACCGACCGCTGCAAGGACTACCAGGAGCGCCTGCTCGCCTTCATGGACGAGCACGTCTACCCGGCCGAGCCCGTCTACCGCGAGCAGATGCGCGCGAGCGGGAACGCGAACTTCCACCCCCCCGTGCTCGAGCAGCTGAAGGACGAGGCGCGCCGCCGCGGCCTGTGGAACCTCTTCCACCCGCACGAGGGCGAGGGCCCGGCGCTCACGAACGCCGAGTACGCGCCGCTCGCCGAGATCATGGGCCGCAGCGTCACGATCGCGCCGGAGGCGTGCAACTGCAACGCGCCCGACACCGGCAACATGGAGGTGCTGACGCTGTTCGGCAGCGAGCGGCACAGAGACCGCTGGCTGCGCCCGCTGCTCGACGGCGAGATCCGCTCGGCCTTCGCGATGACCGAGCCCGACGTCGCCTCCTCCGACGCGACGAACATCGCCATGCGGATCGAGCGCGACGGCGACGACTTCGTCCTCAACGGGCGCAAGTGGTGGACCTCGAACGCGCTGCACCCGAGATGCAGAGTGCTGATCGTGATGGGCAAGACGAACCCGGACGGCCCGCCCCACCGCCAGCAGTCGATGCTCGTCGTGCCACTCGACGCGCCGGGGCTGACGGTCGTGCGCGGCCTGCCGGTGTTCGGCTACATGGACCGCGAGGGCCACGCCGAGCTGCGCTTCGAGGACGTGCGCGTGCCCGCCGAGGACGTGCTGTCGGGCGAGGGCGACGGCTTCATGATCAGCCAGGCGCGCCTCGGCCCCGGCCGCATCCACCACTGCATGCGCGCGATCGGCGCGGCCGAGCGCGCGCTGGAGCTGTTGTGCAGACGCGCGCACGCGCGCACGACCTTCGGCCAGCCGCTGGCGGCGCGCGCGAACATCCAGGACTGGATCGCCGAGTCGCGCATCGAGATCGAGATGATCCGCCTGCTGACGATGAAGACCGCGTGGCTGATGGACACCGTCGGCAACAAGCACGCGCGCACCGAGATCTCGGCGATCAAGGTCGCGGGGCCGTCGGTCGCGCTGAAGGTGATCGACCGCGCGATCCAGGTGCACGGCGGCGGCGGCGTCTCGGACGACTTCCCGCTGGCGGAGATGTACGCGCACATGCGCGCGCTGCGCTTCGCCGACGGCCCGGACGAGGTCCACAAGATGACGATCGCGCGCCGCGAGCTGCGCCGCTGGGAGCCGGCCGCGTGAGCGGGCCCGCCGCCGATCCGGCGACGCCGGTCGCCGGCCTCGACGCCGGCGCCGTCGGCGCGTGGCTGGAGGGGCTCGGGATCGGCGCGCGCCCGCCGATCGCGCTCGCGACGATCGGCCAGGGCAAGTCGAACATCACCGCGCTCGCGACCGACGCCGACGGCCGCCGCTGGGTGCTGCGGCGCCCGCCGCTCGGCGAGCTGCTGCCGTCCGCGCACGATGTCGCGCGCGAGCACCGCGTGCTGGCGGCGCTGCAGCCGACGCCGGTGCCGACGCCGGGCGTCGTCGCCTTCACGACCGACCCCGCCGTGACCGACGCGCCGCTGCTGGCGATGGAGCACGTCGACGGGCTGGTGGTCGACGCGCCGGCCGTCGCCGAGCGGCTGCCGCTCGCGCTGCGCGGCGCGATCGGCGACGCGCTGCCGCGCACGCTCGCGGCCGTGCACGCGGTCGACCTGGAGGCGAGCGGGCTGCTCGACCTCGCCTCGCACAGACCGTACGCCGCGCGCCAGCTCAAGCGCTGGACGCGCCAGTGGGAGGACTCCAAGACGCGCGAGCTGCCGCGCGTCGACGCGCTCGCCCAGCGGCTGCGCGACGCGATCCCCGCGCAGCGCGAGCTGACGCTCGTGCACGGCGACTTCCACCTCGTCAACGCGATCGTCGACGCCGGCGACGGCGACGTGCGCGCATTGCTGGACTGGGAGCTGTGCACGCTCGGCGATCCGCTCGCCGACCTCGGCGGGCTGCTCGCCTACTGGGCGCAGCCGGGCGACCCGCCGGGTGCGCCGTTCCCCGCCTCGGCGCTGCCCGGCTTCCCCACCCGCAGGCAGCTCGCGCAGCGCTATGCCGAGGAGACCGGCCGCGACCTGTCCGCGCTCGGCTTCTGGCACGCGCTGGGCCTGTGGAAGGTGGCGATCATCTGCGAGGGCGTGCTGCGGCGCGCGCTCGACGACCCGCGCAACGCCGAGCGCGGCGCGACGTTCCCGCGCGCGGCGATCGACGGGCTGATCGAGCGCGCCTGGCAGGTCGCCGGCGCCGCGGGCCTGTGAGCATCCGAACCGTCCCGTTCAAGATCGTCCCACACCGGATCGACCTGGTAGGATCGCCGGCGTGGGACGCGCCGCCGCCGCCAAGCTGGAGCCGATGCCGGAAGGCGCCGCCGAGCTGCTCGCCGGCGACCTCTGCTGGCTGCTCTCGCGCGCGACGCACAGCCTGCTGACGGAGCTGACGGCCGGCCTCGAGACGCTCGGCATCTCGCCGCGCGCGCACCAGGTGCTGATGGCCGCGCGCGCGGGCGAGCACACGCAGATCGAGCTGGCCCGCACGATCGGGCTCGACAAGACGACGATGGTCGTCACGCTCGACGAGCTCGAACGGGCGGGCCTGGCCGAGCGCCGGCCCGCGCCGAGCGACCGCCGCGCGCGCGTGATCGCCATCACGAGCACGGGCGAGCGCAAGCTGCGCGAGGCCGACGCGATCCTCGCTCGCATCCGCGAGGACGTGCTGAGCGTGCTGCCGGCGGACGAGCGCGACGTGTTCCTGCGCGCGCTGGGCCGGCTCGTGAGCGAGCGCCTGTCGGAGCCGGTCGCGACCGCGCAGCCGGTGCGGCGCCGCGCGCCGCGCGCCTGACGCGCGCGCCGGCTACTGCGCAGTCCAGCCGCCGTCGACGAACAGCGTCGAGCCGGTCACGTAGCTCGCGGCCGGGCTCGCGAGGAACAGCACCGCGGCGGCGACCTCGGCCAGCTCGCCGAAGCGGCCGAGCGGCGTGCGCCGCAGCAGCTCGTCGCGCCAGTGCGCGTGGTCGCGCAGATCGCTCGTCATGTCGGTCGCGAGGTAGCCCGGCGCGACCGCGTTGACGCGCACGCCGCGCGCCGCCCACTCGAGCGCGAGCGTGCGCGTGAGCAGCTCGAGGCCGCCCTTGGAGGCGGCGTAGGCGACGACGCGCCCGAGCGCGGCGGTGCCGTGGACGGAGGAGACGTTGACGACGCTGCCGCCGCCGGCCGCCGCCAGCAGCGGGAGCGCGGCCTTGCAGCAGCGGAAGGGGCCGGACAGGTTGACGTCGAGCACGTCGGCCCAGACGTCGTCGCCGACGCGCTCGGCGCGGTCGAAGCTGGGGCTGATGCCGGCGTTGTTGACGAGCACGTCGAGCCGGCCCCACGTGCGCTTGGCGAACGCGGCCGCCTCGCCGACGGCGCCCGCGTCGGCGACGGAGCCGGCGAGCGCGTGCGCCGTGCCGCCGGCCGCGCGCACGGCGGCCGCGACCTCGTCGAGCGCCGCCGCGTCGCGCGCGGTCAGCAGCAGCTCGGCGCCGGCGCCGGCGAGCGCGAACGCGAGCGCGCGCCCGAGGCCGCGGCTGGCGCCGGTGACCCACGCGGCCCGCCCGTCGAGCCGCGGCAGCGGCGGCTCGCGCAGCAGGCGCAGCGAATCGTTTCCATTTTTATCGATATTCAATGTAAGATCGATTTCTATCAGATGTCGTCGCTGCCTCCCCTGATCGACGCCGGAACGCTCGCCGCGCACCTCGACGACCCGTCGCTGCGGATCTTCGAGACGACCGTGCACCTGACGCGCCCGCCCGGCGTCAGCCGCTACACGATCGTCAGCGGGCGCGCCGACTACGAGGACGGCCACATCCCCGGCGCGGCGTTCGCCGACCTGCCGGGCGAGCTGTCCGACGCCGGCGCGCCGCTGCGCAACACGCCGCTGGAGCCGCAGCGCTTCGCCGAGGCGGTCGGGCAGCTGGGAATCGGTCCCGGCACGCACGTCGTCGTGTACTCGCGCTCGACGCCGATGTGGGCGACGCGCCTGTGGTGGCTGCTGCGCCACGCGGGCTTCGACGCCGTGAGCGTGCTCGACGGCGGCTTCGACGCGTGGCGCCGCGCCGGCCTTCCGCTCGAGCAGGGCCCGCGCTCGTACGCGCCGGCCCGCTTCCAGGCCGCGCCGCGACCGCAGCTGCTCGCGCGCCGCGGGGACGTCGAGGCGGTCGTGTCCGGGCAGGCCGAGGCGTGCCTGCTCAACGTGCTCACGCCCGCGACGTTCCGCGGCGAGGACCCGGGCTCCGCCCACCGCCCGGGCCGGATCCCCGGCAGCGTCAACGTGCACTGGCAGACGCTGCTCGACGACCGCGGCCGCTTCCGTCCCCAAGCGGAGCTGGAGGCGCTCCTGCAGCCCGCCGGCGCGCTCGACACACCCGCGACGATCGCCTACTGCGGCGGCGGCATCGCCGCCACCGTCGGCCTGTTCGCACTCGCACTGCTCGGCCGCGACGGGCTCGACGCCCGCACCCGCCTCTACGACGGCTCGCTCAACGACTGGTCGAGCGACCCCTCGCTCCCACTCGCCGTCGGCTGACCGCCGCGCACGCCGTTCGCGCAGCCCCTCGCGCGCCGCCTGTCGATGGACAACACAGATGCTGTTGAGCCACCGGCGGCGACGCGCAACACTCGGTCCCATGCCGCAGTCCCTGCCCGACCCAGTCGCACGGATGCTCGACAACGCCCCGCTCGATGACGAGCCCGAGACGGAAGCGGAGCGCCGAGCAGTCGCCGAGGCGTGCGCCGACCGCGAACGCGGCATCGCGCCCGTGCCGCTCGACGAGGTGCTCCGCGAGTTCCGTTTCGCCCTCGACGCGCCGAACGGGCGGTCGAGGAATTGACCGAGCGAGAGGCCGAGGCAACGCTCGACTTCATCGCTTCGCGCGGAGGCGACGACTTCACGCGCTGGCTCGACTCTCGCCCCGAGGACGACGAGCCGCTGACCTCCGAGGAGCGCGAGACGCTCGCCGAGAGCGATGCCAACCTCGCCGCAGGACGCACGATCTCCTTCGGGGAGATCAAGCGCGAGTTCGGCCACCCGGCCGGGTGAGCGATCCCGGCACGCTGCGCTTCACGCGCAGCGCCGAGAAGGAACTACGCCGCCTCGACCCACCAGTTCGCACTCGCGTCCTCACGGCACTCGACCGGCTCGCCGCCGAAGACCACGCCTCGACGTCCGCTACTCAGCGGCAGCGAGCGCTACCGGCTCCGAGTCGGCGACTGGCGCGTGGTCTTCGACCACGACCCGGCCACTCGCACGATCCTCGTGCGGCACGTGCTGCCCCGTGGCCGCGCGTACGAGCGTTAGAACTCTCATGCATTCGCCCCGCCTCCGGGCCTAGGAGCGCGCAACCCCCGATGGGACGAGAACCAGCGTTGCGGGTACGCACCCTGCGCAGCGCAGCTTCGCAGCGACGACCGGCGTTCGGTCGCTGCGCAGTCGGCGAGACTGCGTTGCTCTGCTGGCGCCACCAACGGATGGAGGTCGAGATGAGCAGCGTCGACGTGAGCAGCGGGAGCGCGGCCGGCAGCCCGCCGGTGAAGCCGGGGGAGATGCGGCTGGAGGTCGTCGTGGTGCCCGTCTCGGACATCGACCGGGCGAAGCGCTTCTACGCGTCGCTGGGGTGGCGGCTCGACGCCGACCTCGCCGTCGAGGACGGCTACCGCGTGGTGCAGCTCACCCCGCCGGGCTCCGGCTGCTCGATCATCTTCGGCGAGGGCGTCACGTCCGCGCCGCCCGGCTCGTTCCAGGGTCTGCAGCTGTCGGTCTACGACATCGACGCGGCGCGTGCCGACCTGCTGGCGCGCGGGGTCGACGTCAGCGAGTCGTTCCACGACGCGACCGGGATCTTCCATCACGCCGGGACCGAGGGACGCGTCGACGGGCCGGCGCCGAGCCATGCCGACTACGGCTCGTTCGCCGCCTTCAGCGATCCGGACGGCAACGGCTGGCTGCTCCAGGAGATCAAGACCCGGCTCCCGGGTCGCTGAGAGGAGCGGGCCATGACGACGACGTACGACGCGATCGTGCTCGGCGGCGGCTCGCCGGGCGAGCATTGCGCGGGCGCGCTGGCGGAGGGCAGCCTGCGCGTGGCCGTCGTGGAGCGCGAGCTCGTCGGCGGCGAGTGCTCGTATTGGGCGTGCATCCCGTCGAAGACGCTGCTGCGACCGGGCGAGGCGGTCCACCAGGCGCGCGAGGCGGCCGCGACCGCCGCGGTCGACGTCGAGGCGGCGCTCGCCTGGCGCGACTTCATGGTCTCCGACCACGCCGACGCCGGGCAGGAGCGCTGGCTGGCCGACCACGGGATCGACCTGCTGCGCGGCACCGGCCGGCTCGCCGGACCGGGCGTCGTCGAGGTCGACGGCGTGCGCCACACCGCCCGCCACGTCGTGCTCGCGAACGGAGCGGATCCGGTGATCCCGCCAGTGCCGGGCCTGCGCGAGCTCGAGGGCGTCTGGACCAACCGCGAGGCGACCGCGATGACGGCCGTCCCGCACCGCCTGCTGATCCTCGGCGGCGGGCCGGTCGGCGTGGAGCTGGCGCAGGCGGTGCGGCGGCTCGGCGGCGAGGTCGCGATCGTCGACATGGCCGACCACGTGCTCGCGCGCGAGCCGGCGCCGCTGGGCGAGGCGCTCGGCGAGGCGCTGCGCCGCGAGGGCGTCGAGCTGATGCTGTCCGTGGGCGCGACGGCAGCGCGGCGCGACGGCGACGACTTCGTGCTCGAGCTCGGCGACGGACGCGAGCTGCGCGGCGACCGGCTGCTCGCCGCGACCGGCCGGCGCCCGCGGGTCCAGGGGCTCGGGCTCGAGACCGTCGGCGTCGAGGCGGACCCGCACGGCGTCCCGGTCGACGCGCACCTGCGCGCGGCCGAGGGCCTGTGGGCGATCGGCGACGTCAACGGCGTGTGGCCGCTGACCCACGTCGGCAAGTACCAGGGCGAGGTGGTCGCCGCGAACATCCTCGGGGAGCCGCGCACGGCCAGCTACGAGGCCGTCCCGCGCGTGGTCTACACCGACCCGCAAGCCGCGGCGGTGGGCGCCGGCGACGGCCGCTTCAGCGCGACGGTCCCGCTGTCGGAGGTCGCGAAGACCGCGACGTATTCGCGCGCGTACGCCGACAGCAACGGGTTCCTGACGCTGCTCGGCGACGGCGACCGGCTGACGGGCGCCTACGCGCTCGGCCCCGAGGCGGGCGAGTGGCTGCAGCAGGCGACGCTCGCGATCCGCGCCCGCGTCCCGCTGGACGTCCTGGCCGACACGATCCAGCCGTTCCCGACGTTCTCGGAGATCTACGTCGCCGCGCTGAAGACGCTCCGCCAGGACGTCGCGGCCGCGCGCACGGCGGGGGCGAGCAGCGACTGATTCGGCTCCGACCCCGGTAGCGGCTGGCCACCACCCGTCGACCCCCGAAGTCGCGTCACAGAACGCCTCGGTCGGCGAGCCAGCGTGTCGGCTGGCCGGTGATCGCGGCGATGCGGTCAAAGTCCTCGTCGTAGTGGAGGACAGTCAGGCCCGCCGCTTCTGCCGCAGCGGCGATGAGGAGGTCCGGGTGTTTGACCGAACGCTGATGGGCTCCCCCCTGCGTGGCAAGCTGCTGGTAGACCCAGAGCGCACGATTCCACTGCTCCTTGCCTACCGGGCAATCGGGCAGCGTCGCCAACTCGTCATGAAGTTCGCCGAACTCGCCGGCGTTGCGAGCGCTGTAGAGCAGCTCGAGGCGCACCATGTCGCAGGTCGCGATCTCGCCGTCGACGAGAGCGACGTCGAATGCGTGGCGAAGCTCGCGATGACCAGGCCGGCGCGACCACACCCAGGCGCTGGTATCCGCAAGCTCGGTCAAGCGCTGCGACCTGTCGGCCGGCGCATCTGCTCCAGGGCATCGGGCGTCAGGTCAGCGAAGTCGCGTCGCGCGAGTCGTACCCGCCGTGCCCGGGCGACGACATCGCGAAGCGCCTCATGGACAGTGTCCGTGGTGCGGCGGGTGCCGAGCTCCTGCGCCGCCTGCTCGACAAGGCCCAGATCGAGGTTGATGTTGGTGCGCTTAACCACGGAGAAAGCATACACCCCACTTGGTCGCAGCGGTACACCTCCGCGATCCGCGCGAACGACTTGCAGGAACTTTCCCGGGCGAAGCCAACGACGGCGCCCATCGATTCGGAGCCGCTCGACACAAGGGCCGACTTGCAGGCCCATCCTGCGCTCCGAGTACTGAGAAGCGGGAGCGACGGGACTCGAACCCGCGACCTCCGGCGTGACAGGCCGGCGCTCTAACCAACTGAGCTACGCCCCCACGAGGGGGTGTGGAGTATGGCACGCCCGGGCGCGCGGACGCGGTGCCGCGAGGGACGCCAAGGCGCCCCTCGCGGCGACAGCCGGTCGCGCAGCGCGCGACGCGATGCGACGCGGCTCAGGAGCAGCCTTCCAAGCCGAGTCTCCCGGCCGCGTCCTGCAATCTTCTGGTGACCGCTTCGGCTTCGGCCTGCACCGCTCTGATCGCTCTCTGGAGCCCCGCGCTGCCGGCGGATTGGACTCTCTGGAACAGGGCGAGCCGCTGCTGCATGCTCTGCTTGAAGGTGGCGAAGTCGCTCTTCGCATCGCCGGCGCCGTTGAGATTCTTGATTCTGGCCACGATGACGCGCTGGCCGGCGATGATCGCGGTCACGAAGGTCGTGGGTCCGCCAGATCTTCCCGAGGCTCTCCCCTGCTGCTGCGCCACCTGCTGCCCCTGCCTGCAGGCGGCCTCGACCTGCCGGACCAAGTCCGCTCTCGTCAGCGTCTTGCCGCTTTCCCCGCAGCTCGCGATCCCGAGCGCGAGCGCAGCGACGAGCGCGGCGGCGACCTTGCGGTGCATGATTCCCCCTCCTGCGGTGTATACGTGCCGGTCCACACTACCTTCTGGTGGAGCAGCGCGTGACCGCTGGGCAGCGCAATCCTGGCTGAGCAGCCAGTACGCTGTCGGGACATGAGCGTCGTCGCCCCCGAGCCGCTGTCGAGCAACGCGGTCCGCCGCATCTTCGAGGACCTCTACCGCGAGCGCACCGCACCGGTGCCGTTCCCGCCCGGGCCGAACGACTTCAACGTCGAGCGCACGTTCCGCTTCGTGCGCGACCCGCTGCCGATCCTGTTGCCGCTCTACCGCGAGCACGGGCCGATCTTCAGCATGCGCGTCTTCCACGGGCGCGTCGTGTTCATGCTCGGCCCGCAGGCGAACCACTTCATGACCGTCTCCAACGCCGACAAGTTCCACTGGCGCACGGGCAGCATGGGCGACCTGATCCCCCTGCTCGGCGACGGCCTGCTGACGATCGACGGCGACTACCACCGCCGTGCGCGCCGGATCATGCTGCCGGCGTTTCACCGCGAGCGGATCGCCGCCTCCCACGCGACGATGATCGAGGAGACGGAGCAGGCGCTCGCGAGCTGGCGCGAGGGCGAGGTGCTCGACGTCTACCACTGGGCTCGCCGGCTGACGCTGCGCGTCGCGATGCGCGCGCTGTTCGGGCTCGACCCCGACGAGCGCGGCAAGGGCGCGCAGGCGGCGATCGAGTTCGAGCGCGCGCTGAGCTTCTACGGGACCGACTTCGTCGTGCGCGTGATGCGCGGCCCGCGCACCCCGTGGCGCCGCATGCTCGCAGCGCGCAAGGCGCTCGACCGGATCGTCTACGCCGAGATCGAGCGCCGCCGGCGCGGGGTGGGCGGGCCCCTTTCAGAGCGCGCCGACGTGATGTCGATGCTGATCGAGGCGACGGACGCCGAGGACGGCTCGCGCCTCAGCGACCGCGAGATCCGCGACCAGGTGATGACGCTGCTGTTCGCCGGGCACGACACGTCGACGTCGACGATCTCCTTCATGCTCTACGAGCTCGCGCGCCATCCGGCCGCGCTGGCGAAGCTGCTCGAGGAGCAGGACCGCGTCCTCGCCGGCCGCACGCCGACCGCCGCCGAGCTGATGGGCGGCGAGGTCCTGCCGGAGCTGGAGATGGTGCTCGACGAGACGCTGCGCCTCTACCCGGCGGCGTGGGTCGGGCCGCGCCGCGCGGTCGAGACGTTCGAGTTCGGCGGCCACCACGTCCCCGCCGACGCCTACGTCTACTACAGCTCGTGGGCGAGCCACCGGCTGCCGGACGTGTGGCCCGAGCCGGAGGCGTTCGTGCCCGAGCGGTTCGCCCCGGAGGCGAAGGCGAAGCTGCCGAAGGGCGCCTACATCCCGTTCGGCGGCGGCTCGCGCACGTGCATCGGCATGCGCTTCGGCCAGCTCGAGATCCGCACGATCGTCACGCTGCTGCTGCAGCGCTTCCGGCTCGAGCTCGACCCCGGCCGCACGATGACGGTGCGCCAGATGCCGACGCTCTCCCCGCGCGAGCCGCTGCTGATGAGCGTGCGCGCCCGCGGCGTCCCGGCCGGGCTGGCGGCATGACGCCTGCGATACTCGGCCGATGAGCGCCGAGCGCGACGTCCCGTTCACCACGCTCTCGGGGGAGCCGGTGCAGCCGCTCTACACCGAGGCGGACCTGCCCGCCGATGCGGCAGCGGCGATCGGCCGCCCGGGGGAGTACCCGTTCACGCGCGGGGTCTACGACTCGATGTACCGCGGGCGGCTGTGGACGATGCGGCAGTTCGCCGGCTTCGGCACCGCGGAGGAGACGAACGAGCGCTTCCGGTACCTGATCGACCACGGGCAGACCGGTCTCTCGACCGCGTTCGACATGCCGTCGCTGATGGGCCACGACTCCGACCACCCGCGTTCGCTCGGCGAGGTCGGGCGCGAGGGCGTCGCGGTCGACTCGCTGGAGGACATGTCGACGCTGTTCGGCGGGATCGACCTCGGCGAGGTGACCGTCTCGATGACGATCAACGCTCCGGCGGCGATCATGCTCGCCTTCTACGTCGTCGCGGCCGAGCGCGCTCCCACGCCCGTGCCGGCCGACAAGCTCGGCGGCACGATCCAGACGGACATCCTGAAGGAGTACATCGCGCAGAAGGAGTGGTGCTTCCCGATCGACCCGGCGATGCGCCTCGTCGGCGACATGATCGAGTGGTGCTCGACGGCGATGCCGCGTTGGCACCCGGTCTCGATCTCCGGGTACCACATCCGCGAGGCGGGAGCGACCGCCGCGCAGGAGCTGGCGTTCACCTTGAAGGACGGCCTCACGTACGTCGAGCAGGCGGTCGCGCGCGGCCTCGACGTCGACGACTTCGCGCCCCGCTTGAGCTTCTTCTTCAACGCGCAGATCGACTTCTTCGAGGAGATCGCGAAGTACCGCGCCGCGCGCCGCATCTGGGCGCGCGAGCTGAAGGAGACGTTCGGCGCGAAGAACCCGCGCTCGTGGCTGATGCGCTTCCACACCCAGACCGCCGGTGTGTCGCTGACCGCCCAGCAGCCGTTGAACAACATCGTGCGGACCGCGATCGAGGCGCTGGCGGGCGTGCTCGGCGGCACGCAGTCGCTGCACACCAACTCATACGACGAGGCGCTCGCACTGCCGACCGAGGACGCCGTCCGCATCGCCCTCCGGACCCAGCAGATCATCGCCCACGAGACCGGTGTCGCAAACACGATCGACCCGCTCGGCGGCTCCTACTTCGTCGAGGCGCTGACCGACAAGATGGAGGCGAAGGCGTACGAGTACTTCGCCAAGATCGACGAGCTGGGCGGGATGGTCGAGGCGGTCAAGCGCTCCTACCCGCAGCGCGAGATCGCCGACGCGAGCTTCGAGCTGCAGACCGAGATCGACGAGAGACGGCGCGTCGTCGTCGGCGTCAACGCCTTCACCGAGGGCGGCGACGACCAGACCCCGTACCTCAAGATCGACCCCGCTTTGGAGCGCAAGCAGATCGACCGGGTGCAGGCCGTCCGCGCCCGCCGCGACAGCGCCGCGGTCGAGCAGGCGCTCGCCGCGATCCGCAGCGCCGCCGCGCAGGACGGGGCCAACCTGATGGAGCCCTTCCTCACCGCTGCGCGTGCCGAGGCGACGGAGGGCGAGATCGTCGACGCGCTCCAGACCGTCTTCGGCCGCTACACCGAGGCGCCGGTCTTCTAGACAGCCGCGCCGCGGTCGTGCGAGGCGGCCGCCTCGACCGGCTCGGCGAAGTCGCCCTCGTGGCGGCGGATGCCCTCGAGCAGTCGCGTGATCGAGTCGAGCGCCTCGTCGCCCAGCGGGTCCATCGCGAAGCCGGCCTCGTTGAGCACGGCGGTCGCGCGCGCGGCGAGGTCGCGGCCGGCGGGCGTGATCTCGATCAGCGTCGAGCGGCGGTCCTCCGCGTGCGCGACGCGCGTCACGAGCCCGGCCTCCTCGAGCCGGTCGGCCATGTGGGTCATGCTCGTGCGGTGGACCTGCAGCCGCTCGCCCATCTTGCCGACGGCCAGCGAGCCGGTGCGGCTGAAGACGAGCACCATCAGCGTCTCGTAGCGCGGGAACGTCAGCCCGAACGGCCGCAGCAGCTCGCCGAGCCGCGCGAGGAGGATCTGCTGCGTGCGCATGATCGACGTGACGGCCGCCATCGGCCGCGCCGGCTCCTCGCCCCAGCGCTCGGTCCACTGGCGGCGCGCCTGCGCGATCGGATCGAAGGAAAGCGGCTCGGACATCGGCGCGAAAGGGTTGCAGACACGCGCCGGCGATGCCGCGCGGGGCGGATGGGCGGTGCTGGGTTCGAACCAGCGACCCCTTGCTTGTAAGGCAAGTGCTCTACCAGCTGAGCTAACCGCCCGCGGCTTCGGATAGTAGCCGCGGGCAGTACCCGTGTGGCCGTACGAGATGGCCCGGGCCGCATGCGTCCTGCCGCGCCGATCTCACCAGACCCTTATCCGCCTCTGGCTACCTGCCATGACGCCGATGCTGCTCGGCGCTCAGCGCTTCGATCATGCGCGCTGCGATTCCGTCGCGGTCGAGCCAGACGGTGCGTCCGTCCTCGCTCACTGTCTCCCCCCACGGCACGTCGAGGTTCATCCTCCGCGCGCGTTGCTTCAGCGAGTTGGTGAGGTTCGCGGGAATATTCCGCGGCGTGCTGGTCCCGATCGCCAGCGCAAGGTCAAGCGAGCCGACGCGTCCGTGCGTTGCGAGCAGCAAGAAGAAGTTCTGGGCGCGGTTCAGGACACCCTGCCCCAGATCGCGCACGAACTCTGCGCACGTCGCCGCATCGTAATCCGGCCCCGCCGGCCTCTTGGGCGACGACCGCGCCAGCACCTCGGCGACGTACGGCGCGAGCACTTCTGCGATCTCCCGGGCAGTCGCCTCTGACAGCGTTGGCAAAGCGCCTCCTAGATAGGTTCGTGTGTTCACATCTTAGCACATGTGAACACACGAACGGTGCCGGCAATCTGCTGCGGGGAAACAGCACCCGTCTCGGATTCTCCGGTGGCACAGCACGTCATAACCGTCATGTAGAAGTGCGCTGATGGGGATTGCGCCGCTGCGATCAGATCCTTTTTCCACTGGAGACCTGCCTTCGGCATACGCCGAGGCGGCAACTCTGCCGGCGGTGCAACGACTGCTCCGCGAGCAGGTCGGCATGCAGTTCGCTGATCTCCGAGTGTTGTTGCGCTTGCCAAACGAGCTGCTCGCGCCCCAGGTTGGATGCAACTTCACCGCGACGGCGATGATCCTCAACCAGATCAGCGGCTTCTCTATCTGGTTCTTCCAAAACGCCAGGCGCAGCGCATCCTCGGCAGAGAGGCAAAGCGCAAAGGCACCCCTCTGTCCGGTGCTCGCTTCAAGGCATTCGTGCGTGCTTACTACCCGCGAGCCGCAGCCGAGCCTCCCATGCGCGCCGTCGCCGATGCGCTCTATGAGACCCGAAATGTCCTTGTGCACAACCTGGGCGTGGGACAGCTCAAGCCCCGCACGCGCAGGCGCGCGATCGCATTGGTCAAGCCGGATCCACCCGCTAGAAGCGAGCGACATCATCGACCTCGAGCACCAGGCCACCTTCCCGGCGGCCGGCGCGCCCGTGCAGCGCGTCGGGTCTGTGCTCCCAGCTGCACATGCCGGGCTTGTACTGGGCGACAGGCCGCATGCTTCGAGCAGCCTTAGCCGATCAGCCCATACGGTGCGAACAGCAAGCCGAGCAGGTTGTCCAGGCCTTGCCCATCCCAACGACGCGAACCTGACTCGCTGCGCAGAGCCTGGCCCCAGCCCCAGATCGCCGCGAGCGAGTCCACCGCGGCCGCAGAACTAGGTCGGCGCACGCGATCTCGTCGCGGACGACGACCGGACCCGGCCCGCCGTTCGGCCTGCCGGTGGGCGACCACCGGCAGGACCAGTACCCCCAGGGGGAATCGAACCCCCGCTACCAGCGTGAAAGGCTGGCGTGCTGACCGCTACACCATGGGGGCAGGGGGACCACGGGATGCACGGGGCGTCCCTACAGCATAGGAACCTTCGCATCACGCCCGGACGCTCGTCGTGCGAAACTGCACGGGCGCGTCTAGCTCATCGGGTTAGAGCACCGGACTTTTAATCCGGCGGGCTGGGTTCGAGTCCCAGGGCGCGCATCGAATGCGCGCCCCGGGCCGCGAGCCTCGGCTCAGGCGCCCTTGGCGAGCTTGACGCCGCCGGAGCCCTCGGGTTCGAGGATGCCCTTGCGCTTGAGCTGCGAGATGGTGGTGTGCACCGTCGGCTTGGCGATTCTCGTGATCGCGGCGACCTCTGCGGCAGACACCCCCGGGCGTTCGCGCACGACCGTGAGGATCGCCTCGCGGTTGGCACCGCGCGGCGCGCGGCGGCTCTTGCCAGCCGCGTAGGGCGCACGTGCCGCAGCGCGCGGCGCCGTCGTCGTCGCGCGAGCGCGGGGGGCAGCCACAGCGCCACCGGCGCTGCCGTTCGTGAGCGCCGCGAGCACGGCTTCGAGCTGCTCCTTCTCTTCGATCAGCGGCCGCAACTCTGCAAGGCGCTTCTCGATGTCGCGCTGAATTTGCCCGACGAGATCTGCCATGTATATGACTCCTGGTAAGCGTAAGAGGGGGTGCGTCTAGGCTAGCAATATACGCACTTGCATTGAACCCGTGGGAGGTTCTCGTCAAGAAGCTGGCGCTTGTCCGTTACAAAACTTCATTGGTAAAGCGAAGCTTAGGAATTGACGCAGTCGCGCTCAAGACGGGCAGCCAGGGGCCCTGGGCGTCCGATGTGGAAACCCTGGGCATAGTCGACGCCCAATTCCCGCAGCAGCTCGACGGTCTCCTCATCGCCGACGTACTCCGCGATCGTCTTCTTCCCGAGTCCGCGGGCGATGTCCACGGCGGCGCGAATGAGCAGCTGGTCCGTGGTGCACGTTGTACATGAGCGAACGAACTCTCCGTCGATCTTGAGCAGGTCGAATGGCAGGTGCTTCAAGTAGTAGAAGCTGCCGAAGCCTGCTCCGAAGTCGTCGAGTGCAAACCGGCAACCCAGCTCGGCGAGCCGCGCGGCGAACTGCTGCGCGCGCGGGATGTTCGCGACGGCGGTCGTCTCCGTCACCTCGAGCACGAGGTTCACCGGGTCGACACCGCTCACCGCCAGCTCGTGCTCGATGATCGTCAACAGCTCGGGATCGCCGGTCGAGCTGCCGGAGATGTTGACCTCGAAGGCGAGCTCGCGCCCCGCCGCCTTCTGTTCGCCCATCAGGCGGATCGCACGCGCGACGACCCAGCGGTCGATGTCCTGCATCAGGTCGAAGCGCTCGGCGACGCCGAGGAACGCGGCCGGCGGGATCACCTCGCCGCGCTCGTCGAGCATCCGCAGCAGCAGCTCGTGCTGGCGCACCTCGCCGTCGGCGAGGTCGACGATCGGCTGCGCGTACAGCGTGAAGCGATCCTCCTCGAGCGCCTCGCGGATCCGCTCGGCCCACGTGATGCGCGCCTTCATGCGCGAGGCGCCGCGCTCCTGCGACGAATACGTGGCGGCGCGGTCGCGGCCCGCCTCCTTCGCGTCGTACATCGCCAGGTCGGCGTTGACGAGCACGTCCTCCGCGCTCAATCGCTCGGTGTCGCTGAACAGCGCGATCCCGATCGACGCGGTGATCGGTCGCCGGCGGCCGGCCGCGGTCAGCACCGACTGAGCGCGCACGGCGCCGAGCACCGCCTCCGCGACGCGGGCCGCCTCGGCCGCACCGCCGCGCGGCAACAGGATCGCGAACTCGTCGCCGCCGAGGCGCGCGAGCACGTCGCTGTCGCGCAGGCGCGTGCGCAGCGTCTGAGCGACCTTGACGATCAGCTCGTCGCCGACGTTGTGCCCGAGCGTGTCGTTGATGTGCTTGAAGCGGTCGATGTCGAGCACGAGCGCGGCGCCCTCGGGCCCGTAGCGCTGCACCTGCACGATGTGCTGGTTGAGCTCGCGCTCGAACGAGCGGCGATTCAGCAGGCCGGTGAGCGGGTCGTGGTCGGCCATGTGCTGGAGCTGCGCCTCGTACCTGACGCGCTCGCTGACGTCCTGGATCTGGCCGAGGAAGTGCTGCGGGCTGCCGTCGGCCGCGCGCACGAGCGTCGCGTGCACCGCCACCCACACGACCTGGCCGACGACGTCGACGTAGCGCTTCTCCATCCAGTACGTGCTCTGCTCGCCGGACAGCAGCGCGCGCATCATCTCCTCTTCGCGCCCCGCGTCGGCCGGGTGGCCGAGGTCGGCGAAGCCCATCTCCTCCAGCTCCTCGCGCGTGTAGCCGGTGATCGCGCACAGCGCGTCGTTGACCTGGATGAAGCGCCCGTCGAGCCCGGACAGCGCCATCCCGATCGGCGCGGCCTCGAAGGCGGTGCGGAAGCGCTGCTCGGCGGCGGCGATCCGCTCGACGCTCTCGCGCAGCGCGGCCTCGGCGGCGACGCGCTCGCTGACGTCGCGCACGATCGCCTGGCCCTCGATCGGGACGCCGGTCTCGGGGTCCAGCACGCGCCGCACGCGCGCCTCGATCCAGACGAAGTGGCCGGCGCTGTGGCGCAGGCGGCTGGTGACGGTGATCGTCCCACCGTGCTCGGTCGCGCGGCGGCGCGCCGCGTGCACCTCGTGGTGGTCGTCGGGGTGGACGAAGTCCTGCGGCTGGCGCCCGACGATCTCGCTCGGCACCTGGCCGATCAGCTCGCTGCACGCCGGCGAGACGTACGTGATGCGGCCGTCGGGGCCGAACGCGATGATGGTGTCGGTCGCGTTGTCGGCGAGCAGCCGGTGGCGCAGCTCGGCGGCGCGCAGCTCGCTCTCGACGCGGTCGCGCTCCGCGGCCTGCTCGCCGACGCGGAGCGTCGCGCGGCGCTCGCGCTGGAGCGCGTGCAGCGTGAGGATCCCGAGCGCGACCGTCAGCAGCATGCCGGCGACGGGGACGCCCCAGTTGCTGACGGCGACCATCGTCGCCACGAGCGTCGCGATCGCGGCCAGGACCGTCCCGAACAGCGCCGGAACGCTGCGCAGGCGCAGGTCCATCAGGCGCCCTCCGGCGCGCAACCCGGCGATCTCGCTCCCAACGTCACGCCGTCCCTATCGGCAGCGCGCGGACGCGCCTGTAGCCGGATCCGTTCAGCCGCTTCAGTGCTTGAAGTGCCGGCGGCTCGTGAAGACCATCGCTATGCCCGCCGCGTCGGCCGCCGCGACCACCTCGGGGTCGCGCACCGAGCCGCCCGGCTGGACGATCGCGGTGACGCCCGCGTCGATCGCCGCCTGCGGGCCGTCCGGGAACGGGAAGTAGGCGTCGGACGCGAGCACGGCGCCCTGCACGGAGTCGCCCTGCGCCTTCTCGATCGCGATCCGCACCGAGTCGACGCGGCTCATCTGCCCGGCGCCGATGCCGACCGACGCGCCGTCTCTCGCCAGCACGATCGCGTTGGAGCGCACGTGCTTGCAGACGCGCCAGGCGAACAGCAGCTCGCGCCACTCGGCATCGGTCGGCTGGCGCTGCGTCGCGACCGTCATCTCCGAGCGATCCTGCGTGTCGAGGTCGCGATCCTGCAGGAGCAGACCGCCGACGACCTGCTTGAGGTCGGGCTCGGCGAGGTGCAGCGGCTGCTGCTCGTCGTCCTGGAGGATCCGCAGGTTCGGTCTGCTCGACAGCGTCTCCAGCGCGGCCTCGTCGTAGCCGGGCGCGAACAGCACCTCCGCGAACTGCTGCACGAGCGCCTCGGCGAGCGCGCCGTCGACCGGCCGGTTGAGGCAGATGACCCCGCCGAAGGCGGACATCGGATCGCACGCGAAGGCGCGCCGGTAGGCGTCGAGCGGGTCCTCGCCGAGCGCCACGCCGCACGGGTTGTTGTGCTTGACGATCACGCACGCCGGACCGCCGAACTCGCGCGAGAGGAGGCGCGCGGCGTTGAGGTCGAGCAGGTTGTTGAACGACAGCGGCTTGCCGCCGAGCTGGCGCACGTTTGACAGCAGGTGCCCGGGCGAGCCGACCTGCGCGTAGTAGGCGGCGCGCTGGTGCGGGTTCTCGCCGTAGGAGAGGTCGGTGACCTTCTCGAAGGCGCGTACGAACAGCGGCGGGAAGTCGTCGCGCTTCTCGCTGAACCAGCGCGTGATCGCGGTGTCGTAGCGCGCCGTGTAGGCGAACGCCTCGGCCGCGAGCGACTCGCGCGTGGCGAGCGAGAGCTTCCCGCCGCCGGCGCGCAGCTCGTCGAGGATCGCGTCGTAGCTGGCCGGCGAGACGACCGGCGCGGCGAAGGCGAAGTTCTTCGCAGCGGCGCGGATCATCGTCGGGCCGCCGATGTCGATGTTCTCGATCACCTCGGCGTCGGCCACGCCGCGCTTGGCGACGGTCTGCTCGAACGGGTAGAGGTTCACGCACACGAGGTCGACCATCTCGACCTCCGCGTCCGCCGCGGCCGCGAGGTGCTCGGGGTTGTCGCGCACTGCCAGCAGGCCCGCGTACAGCTTCGGGTTCAGCGTCTTGACGCGCCCGTCCATGATCTCCGGGAAGCCGGTGTAGTCGGTGATCGAGCGGTGCGGGATGCCCGCGTCGGCGAGCGCCCCGGCAGTGCCGCCGGTCGACACCAGCTCGACGCCCAGCTCCGCGAGCCCGCGCGCGAAGTCGACGACGCCCGTCTTGTCCGAGACCGACAGCAGCGCCCGCCGCACGTGGACCTCGCCGGGCGCCGTCAAGGGCTGCTCCGAGTGCGCGATCTCCGTGCCGTCCGTCATGCGCGCCCGAGGATAGCTACGGCTCCAGCAGCACGCGGCGCGGGTCCGCCGGGTCGATCCGCACCGCCCCGCGGGCGATCAGGCGGATCGCCTCGGGCAGCAGCTCGTGCTCGACCGCGTGCAGCGGGCCGAGCACGTCCTGCGGCTCGCGCGCGTGCGGCAGCTCGAGCGCGCGCTGCAGCACGATCGGCCCGGTGTCGACGCCCTCGTCGACGTAGTGGACGGTGACGCCGAAGACCTTCACCCCGTGCGCGAGCGCCTGCCCGACCGCGTCGAGGCCGGGGAACGCGGGCAGCAGCGCCGGGTGCACGTTGATCACCGCGTGCGGGAAGCGGCCGAGGAAGGCGGGCGTCAGCAGCTGCATGTAGCCGGCCAGGACGACGAGCTGGACGTCGTGGTCGGCGACCCAGCCGGCGAGCGCGGCGTCGCGCGCGGCGCGGCCGGGGAAGTCGCCGAGCGGGAACGTCTTCGTCGGCACGCCTGCCTGCTGCGCCCGCTCCAGCGCCCGCGCCCCGGGCGTGTCGGACGCGACCGCCGCGACGGCGATCCCCTCCGGCCCGCCGTGCAGCGTGTCGAGGATCGCCTGCAGGTTGGAGCCGGTGCCTGAGGCGAGGACGGCGAGGCGGAACCCGCTCATGCGGCAGCGAGCTTCGGGAAGCGCCCGCCGGTCGAGCGCAGGCGCCCGTCGGCGAGCAGCTCGTCCACGCGCGCCAGCACGTCGTCGCGGCGCAGGTGGGCGAACGTGCCGTACGTCGGCAGCCCGTCGTAGCTGTACTTCTCGACGACCTTCGAGCGCCCGCCGCAGAGGATCTCGACCGCGCGCGTGCGACCGACGGCCGGCTCGGCCGCTTCCACCACGGCGAAGATCGCGTCGTCCAGGTTGCCGTCGGCCGGCGCAACGCCGGGCCGCGGCGCAACGCGTCGGGGCGAGCCGTCGCGCGCCGGAGCCGCAGGCGCGGCCGGCGCGGCGGGTACCAGCGATGGATCGCACACGTCGCAGCACGCCACGCCCGGATCGGTCTGCGGCGCGGACGCGTCGCCGAAGTGGCGCAGCAGCGTTCTGCGCCGGCACGAGCGCTGCTCGACGAACGCCCAGATCGCGCGGTACTGGCGCCAGCGCACGCGCGTCGCGTCGCCGGCCGACTCGCGGCAGGCGAGCAGCGCCGCGCGGTCCCACGCGCCGACGATCCGCCCGACGGCGCGGTCGGGCGGCGACGGCGCCGGTCTGATCATCCCCGCGCGCGCGAGGTGGCCGACGATCGAGCGCGCCTGGTCGGCGTCGCCGCCTCTGCCGGTCAGCGCCGCCAGCTCGCGCAGCTCGACGTCGTAGCGGCCCTGCTCGGTCGCCTGCTTGTGCAGCCGGCGGGCGACCGCGCCGAACGCCGCGTCCTCGACCTCCGCGCGCTGGATGAAGAAGACGTGCAGCCCCTTGTCGCGCGACTCGGAGAACAGCAGGCAACGCGCGGGCGCCCCGTCGCGGCCGGCGCGCCCGGCCTCCTGGTAGTAGGCCTCGATCGATTGCGGGACCGTCTCGTGGCAGACGGTCCGCACGTCGGCCTTGTCGACGCCCATCCCGAACGCGTTCGTCGCGACGACGACGCGCGCGTCGCCGCCCATGAACGATCGCTGGACGGCCGCGCGGCGATCGCGGTCGAGCCCCGCGTGGTAGACGAGCACCTCCTCGTCGAGCGCGTGCCCGAGTCTCATCGCCAGCTCCTCGCAGCCGTTGCGCGTGCCGGCGTAGACGATCGCCGGCAGCATCCCCGGCTCGCCGAGCGCGGCGGCGATGCGCCGGTGCTTGTCGGCCTTCGTTCTGCACGGCACGACGGCGAACGAGAGGTTGGGCCGGTCGAAGCCGGTCGTCACCGTCGCCGGGTCCTCCAACCGCAGCCGCGCGACGATGTCGCGCGCCACCTGCGGCGTCGCCGTCGCCGTCAGCGCGACGATCGCGCGCGCTCTCAGGTAGCGCGCGGCGTCGGCGAGGCGGAAGTAGTCGGGGCGGAAGTCGTGGCCCCACTGCGAGACGCAGTGCGCCTCGTCCACCACGAACAACCCGATGCGGACGCCCTCGACCTGCTCGATGAAGGCTGGGGAGGCGAAGCGCTCGGGCGCGACGTACAGCAGCCGCAGCTCGCCGGCCGCGGCGCGCTCCATCACGACGCGGTTCTCCGCGGCGGTCTGCTGCGCGTTGACGAGCGCGACGCGCTCGGGCGCGATCCGCCGCAGCTGGTCGACCTGGTCCTGCATCAGCGAGACGAGCGGCGAGACGACGATCGTCAGGTCGTCGCGCATCAGCGCCGGCAGCTGGTAGCAGAGCGACTTGCCCGAGCCGGTCGGCATCACGACGAGCGTGTCGCGGTCCGCGAGCGCGGCGTCGACCGCGTCCGCCTGGCCGGGGCGGAAGTCGCCGAAGCCGAAGTGGGTGCGCAGCGCGTCGCGAGGGTCCATGGGACCGACGACCATAGCGCCGCGATCGGCCGGGATCGCAGCGCTCCGGCGCAGTTTGCGGCGTTACGCGTGTATGACGGGAAGCGCCTGCTCGAAGGCGTGCTTGTCCTGCCCGCCCGGCCCGTGCGGCAGCGGGTACTCGCCCGTGAAGCAGGCGTCGCAGTGCGTCTCGCGCGTCGAGCCGACGGCCTCGTAGACGCCCGCCAGCGAGAGGTAGTGCAGTGAGTCCGCGCCCAGCTCGGCGGCGATCTCGTCGACCTCGCGCCCGTGCGCGACCATCTCCTCGCGCGTCGACATGTCGATGCCGTAGTGGCAGGGGTTGCGGATCGGCGGAGCGGTGATGCGGAGGTGAACCTCCTTCGCGCCGGCGTCGCGCAGCATCTGCACGATCTGACGCGTCGTGTTGCCGCGCACGATCGAGTCGTCCACCACCACGAGCCGCTGGCCTCTGACGATCTCCGGCATCGGGTTGAACTTCAGTCTGAGGCCGTGCTTGCGCAGCTCCTGGCCGGGCTGGATGAACGTGCGCGCGACGTAGCGGTTCTTGACGAAGCCGTCGTCGTGCGGGATCCCGCTGGCGCGGGCGTATCCGCGCGCCGCCGGGTTGCCGGAGTCCGGCACCGCGATCACGAGGTCGGCTTCGACCGGCGCCTCGCGCGCGAGGATCTCGCCCATCCGCCCGCGCGCGCCCTGCAGCACGGTGCCGCCCATGATCGAGTCGGGCCGCGCGAAGTAGATGTACTCGAAGACGCAGAAGGCGCGGCGGGCGCCTTCCACCGCCATGCGCGTCGAGATGCCGCCGGCGTCGATCGTCAGCACCTCGCCCGGCTCGATCTCGCGCAGGAATCTCGCGCCGATGATGTCGAGCGCGCACGACTCGCTCGCGACGCAGTAGCGGTCGCCGATCTGGCCGAGCGCGAGTGGGCGCAGGCCGTGCGGGTCGCGGAAGGCGACGATCTTCTCGCGCGTCATGACGACGGTCGAGAAGGCGCCGTGCAGCCTGGGCAGCACGTCCACGACCGCGTCCTCGATCCGCTCCGCCGGGTGGGTCGACAGCAGCGCGGCGATGATCTCCGAGTCCGACGTCGAGCGGAACGCGACGTCGCGCTCGCGCAGCTCGGCGTGCAGCTCGACGGCGTTCGTGAGGTTGCCGTTGTGCGCGAGCGCCAGCTCGCGGTCGTCGGAGCGGTAGATCGGCTGCGCGTTCTCCCATGCGGAGGAGCCGGTCGTGGAGTAGCGCACGTGGCCGAGCGCCAGGTCGCCGGGCAGCGCGCGCAGCTTCTGCTCGTCGAACACCTGCGAGACGAGGCCCAGGTCGCGCAGCGTCATGATGTTGCCGCCGACGTCGGTGGTCGCGATCCCCGCCGACTCCTGCCCGCGGTGCTGCAGCGCGTACAGCGCGAAGTACGCGAGGCGGGCGACGTCGTGATCGGGGGCGTAGATCCCGAAGACGCCGCACTCGTCGCGCGGTCCGTCGCGATCGGTCAGATGGTCGGTCATCGAGGAGGCGTCTCAGCACTCCGGCTGGGGCCCGACGGCGGTATCGGGCCCGGAGGCGCAAGGGTAGCAGCGGGGGCGGGCGAGTCACCCACCCGGCTCCGGCTGTGGTAATGATTGCATTTCCGAAATGTATTCGTTACCATAGTCAGGCATGCCGTGGGAAGTCGTCTACACCGTCCCGGCGTTCGACTGGATCCTTGGCCTCGATCAGGACCAGTACGAGCATGTGATGGCAGCGGTTGCCATCCTCGAGGAGCACGGACCGGCGCTGGGCCGGCCGCTCGTGGACCGCGTCGAGGGCAGCCGGCACCACAACATGAAGGAACTGCGCGCAAGCACGCTTCGCGCGCTGTTCGCGTTCGATCCCAGCCGCCGGGCGATCGTCCTGCTCGGCGGCGACAAGCGCGGCGACTGGACGGGTTGGTACGAGCGCAACGTGCCGATCGCGGACGACCTCTACGACGACTACCTCGAGAACGAGACGTAACCACCCGGACTGGGAGGTCCACAGTGTCGAGAATCAAGACCAGACAGGACATCCTCGCGCGCCGGCCGATCACGCCGGAGGCGGGCGAGCGGATCGATGCGTTCAAGCGCGCCATGGAGTTCCAGGTGCGGCTCCACGAGCTGCGCGAGCGCCGGGGCATCACCCAGAGCACGGTTGCGGAGCAGCTTGGGACGAGCCGCCCGAACGTGTCGCGAATCGAGGCGGAGGACGACGTGCGCGTCACCACGCTGGATCGGTACGTCCGCGCGCTCGGCGGGCACCTCGAGGTCCGTGCGGTGTTCGACGACGGCGAGTCCGTTGAGCTGGTGAGATAACGCGAGACCGACGAACGTCGGGGCTGGCTCGCGCGCGAGGACGGCAGAGCCGGGGCCGGACGAGACCGCCGGGCAGGTCGTTCACCGCGCTGAACACGCGAAATGCGCCACACGGCTCATTGGCCCGGGCGGCGCGATGGGCGACAGTGGGCGGGACCTGATCATCGGACGCGGGGGAGCGTCGCATGCGTGCCAAGCCGGTCGTCGTCCTGCTGTCGCTCTGCTGCCTGCTGCTCGCGGCGGCGGCGTCCACCGCCTCGGCGGCCCAGCGCATCGACATGAAGGTGCTGCTGCTCGGAGCGAGCGGCAGCGAACCGTCGTTCCTCGGCTGGCAGGCCGAGCTCAGACGCGAGGGCGTCCCGTTCGACCAGCTGATCGCCACGCCCGGCCACGCGCCGATCACCGCCGCGACGCTCTCGCAGACGAGCGCCGGGGTCGAAGAGGCGAGGTACCAGGCCGTGATCGTCGCCGTCGGCCAGCTCCCGCGCTGCGAAGAAGGCGGCTGCGCCTCCGCGCTCGCGCCGGAAGAGTGGGCCGCGCTGAGCGCCTACGAGCAGACGTTCCACGTCCGCCAGCTCACCGCCTACGCCTTCCCGAACCCCGAAGTCGGCCTCAACGGGCCGACGACCTCGGGCCCGCTCGACGGCGACGAAGCGACGCTGACCGAAGCCGGCAGAAGCGTCTTCCCCTACCTCAACGGCAGCGTGCAGGTCGGCGCCGGGACGTGGGGCTACGGCGCGACGCCGCTCGAAGGCGCCGCCTTCACCACGCTGCTGACCGACGGCAGCGGCGCCTCGCTGCTCGGCGTCTACACGCACCCGGAAGGGCGCGAAGAGATGGTGCAGACGTTCGACAACAACGCGGTCCAGCTGCACAGCGCGCTGCTGCGCCACGGCCAGCTCGCGTGGGTCACGCGCGGCACCTTCTTCGGCGACCAGCGCAACTACCTGGAGATGCACGTCGACGACGTCTTCCTGGGCGACGACATCTGGAACCCGGCGGGCCACTTCACCGACTTCGCCCCGGAAGACGCGGTGCGCATGAGCCCCGGCGATGTCGCGACCGCGGTCGCCTGGTCGAGAGCGACCGGGCTGCGGATCGACGCGCTCTACAACGGCGGCGGCAGCGTCCAGTACAGAGAAGAGCACGCCGGCAGCGACCCGCTGCTGACCGCCTTCCAGGCCAACAGGGCGACGTTCGGCTGGGTCAACCACACCTACGACCACCCGAACCTCGACTGCTCGGCGAGAGGCTTCATCGTCGAAGAGATCCAGCAGAACACGAGGTGGGCGAGGGCGGCCGGCTTCGCCGTCAACGCGGGTGAGCTGGTCACCGGCGAGCACTCGGGCCTCGCGAACCTGATCCCCGGCAGCCCCGGCTACATGGACGCGCCCTCGATCGACGAAGCGGAAGCGGCCGCCAGGGGCACGCTGCCGGGCGGCAGCTACGAATATGCGGTCACCGCGACCGACCCGCGCGGCGAGACGAACGCCGCGACCACCACAGTCGTCGTCCCGGCCAGGAGGACCGCCACCGGCTCGGCGAGGATCGAATGGCAGGCGATCTGCCACGCGACCTCGTACAAGGTCTACCGCCGCCTGCTGCCGTCCGGCGGCTGGGCGCTGGTCGGCACGGTGGCGCAGCCCGAAAGGGCGTTCAGGGCAGAAGGGCCCGCGACGATCAGGTTCAGGGACCTGGGCGCCGCCGGCACGCCCGCCGACCCGCCGGCCTTCAACGGCGCGGCGCTCGACCCCTACGGGCAGAACCCGGCCTTCGCCGCCGCGCTCGAAAGCGCCGGGGTGAGGAACACGGGCGCCGACGCGTCCAAGCCCTACCCGGTGACGCCGACGAGCGCGACCGGGCCGACCTATCCGGCGGGCACGTCGTTCGTCGAGGGCAGGTTCCGCGTCGTCCCGCGCTGGCCGACGAACGTCTACTACAACACCGCCACCCAGCAGCAGCAGCTCGACGAGTACAACTACCTGTACCTGCCGCCGGAACTGGGCGGAGCGTGCGCGACCGGCTGCTTCAGCAGGCCGGCGACCTGGAGCGAGTACGTGGCGGCCGAGTCGGAACGGATCTTCGGCCACATGATGAGCAACGACCCGAGGCCGCACTTCTTCCACCAGACGAACCTGGCGGAGTCGGAAAGGCCGGAAGGCGCCGTCTTCTACCCGGTGCTCAACGCGACGCTCGCCGACTACACGCGCTGGTTCAACGCGAGCGAGCCGATCGTGCAGCTGACGCCGACGCAGATCAGCGAACAGCTCGCGCACCAGGAAGCGTGGAGCAGCGCGAGCAGGGTGACCGGCTACATCGAAGGCACGAGAGTCGTCGTCGCCAACGGCGCCACGGCGGCCGCCACGATCCCGCTCAGCGGCACCGAGGCCGGCACGCTCTACGGCGGCACGAGATCCGGCTGGGTCAGCGCGGCGAGGGGCAGCAGCACGCACACTGCCGCGAGCGCGTGGCCGGCGCCCACGCCGGCGGTGACGACGTCATCTGTACTGAGCGGCGGGCTCGCCGCGGGAGTGGCGAGCCCGTAGGCGAACGGGGCGGCGGCGCGCACGGCAGCGCGCCCCGCCCCGCGCTCAGGCGTCGAGCGCGTCGGCGAGGCCGCGCGCGCGGGCGTCGCGCAGCTCGGCGAGCGGCCAGGCGAGCGTCGCGTCGCCGTCGAGACTCAGCTCGAGCGCGCTCTCGGCGGCGCCGACCACGCCGACGAACGTGAGCTGGATCTCGCGCGCCAGCGCGGCCAGCGCGGGGCGCGGGCCGGACAGCACGAAGCCGCCGGCGCCCTCGCCAAAGAGGACCTCGCGCAGCCGCTCTCCATCCGCGCCGCGGAAGTCGACCTGCGCGCCGTGGCCGCCGCCGACGCAGCACTCCGCCAGCGCGACCGCGAGCCCACCCTCGGCGACGTCGTGGGCGCCGCGCAGCTCGCCGCGGCGAACCGCCTCGCGGACGGCCTCCTGCGCCTTGCGCACGGCCGCGACGTCGACCTCGGGCAGCCCGTCGGGCAGCGCCTCGCCGCGCAGCTTCGCGAGCTCGGAGCCCGGCAGCGACGGCTTGAAGGGGCCGGCGAACGCGATCGCGTCGCCCTCCTGCGCGAAGCCGAGCCGGCCGGCGCGCGCGGCGTCCGGCATGCGACCGACCATGCCGACGACGGGCGTCGGGTAGATCGGCCCCTCGGGGCCCTCGTTGTACAAGGAGACGTTGCCGCCGACGACCGGCACGTCCAGCGCGCGACAGGCGTCCGCCATCCCGCGCACCGACTCCGACAGCTGCCACGCGATGTGCGGCTTCTCGGGGTTGCCGAAGTTGAGGCAGTTCGTCAGGCCGAGCGGCTCGGCGCCGACGCACGCGAGGTTCGCAGCGCACTCGAGCACCGCCTCGACCGTGCCGCGGTATGGATCGCACGCGACACGGCGGCCCGAGCCGTCGATCGAGATCGCGATCGCGGGACGGGCGCCGCCGGACTCGGGGAGCAGCAGCACGGCCGCGTCGGCGTCGTCAGGGCGGCGGACCGTGCGCGACTGCACGACGCAGTCGTACTGCTCGAAGACGGGACGGCGGTCGGCGATGTTGGCGCTGCGCAGAAGCGCCGGCAGGATCGCCGCAGGGTCGTCGGTCTCCAAGACGCGCCGCGGCGCCGGGTAGATCGGCTCGGACGGCTTCTCGGGCGCGAGGTCGTACAGCGGGCAGTCGTCGACCAGCGCCTCGACCGGCATGTCGCCGACCACGTCGCCGCCGCTCAGCACGCGCAGGCGTCCCGAGTCGGTCACCTCGCCGATCGCGGTCGCGGTCGTCTCCCACTTGGCGCAGACGGCCAGCACCTCGTCCACGCGCGCCGGCTCGACGACGCACAGCATCCGCTCCTGCGACTCCGAGACCATGATCTCGAACGGCTCCATCCCCGGCTCGCGCAGCGGCACGCGGTCGACGTGGATGTCGAGGCCGAGGCCGCCCTTGCTCGCCATCTCCGACGAGGACGAGGTGAGGCCGGCGGCGCCGAGGTCCTGCAAGGACACGAGCAGCTCGCGGTCGAGCAGCTCGAGCGAGCACTCCATCAGCTTCTTCTCCGCGAACGGGTCGCCGATCTGCACGGTCGGCCGTTTGTCCGCGTCGGCGTCTCCCAGCTCCGCGCTCGCCAGCACCGACGCGCCGCCGATCCCGTCGCGGCCGGTCAGCGCACCGAACAGAATCAGCACGTTGCCGGGGCCGGCGGCGGCCGCGCGGATCAGCCGGTCGTGCTCGGCGATCCCCAGCGCCATCGCGTTGACGAGGCAGTTCTGCTCGTAGGGGCCCTCGAAGTACAGCTCGCCGCCGATCGTCGGCACGCCGATCGAGTTGCCGTAGTGGCCGATGCCGCCGACCGCGTGCTCGAGCAGGTAGCGCGAGCGAGCCGAGTCGAGCTCGCCGAAGCGCAGCGAGTCGAGCACCGCGATCGGCCGCGCGCCGACCGCGAAGACGTCGCGCAGGATCCCGCCGACGCCGGTCGCCGCGCCCTGAAACGGCTCGACCGCGCTCGGGTGGTTGTGCGACTCGACCTTGAAGGCGATCGCGAGGCCGTCGCCGACGTCGACCGCGCCGGCGTTCTCGCCGGGGCCGAGCAGCAGGTAAGGCCCCTCGGTCGGGAGCTGGCCGAGCAGCTTCTTCGAGTGCTTGTAGGCGCAGTGCTCGCTCCACATCAGCGAGAACATCGACAGCTCGACCGCGTTCGGCTCGCGCCCGAGCTTGCCGACGATCAGCTCGTACTCGGCGTCGGTGAGGCCGAGCGCGCGGTGCGGCGCGACCGGCGCCTCAGGCTGCGACATGCGCGGTCACGTGGTCGCGGATCGACTCGAACAGCTTCAGCCCGTCGACCGAGCCGGTCAGCGGGTCTACCGCATGCTCGGGATGCGGCATCAGGCCGAAGACGTTGCCCGCCTCGTTGCAGACGCCGGCCACGTCGGCGAGCGAGCCGTTGAAGTTCTCGCCCGGCGCGTAGCGCAGCAGCACCTGGCCGTTCGCCTCCACCCGCTCGTGCAACGCGGGCGGCGCGTACCAGCAGCCGGTCGTGTGCTTGGCGGGGATCGACAGCCGCTCGCCCTCGGCGCACGCGTTCGTGAAGCGCGTGCCGCCACGCTCGACGACGAGGTCGACCTGGCGGCAGACGAAGCGCAGCGACTTGTTCGGCAGCAGCGCTCCCGGCAGCAGCCCGGCCTCGCACAGCACCTGGAAGCCGTTGCAGATCCCCAGCACGATCCCGCCCGCGTGCGCGTACTCGACGACCGACTCCATGATCGGCGCGAAGCGCGCGATCGCGCCGACGCGCAGGTAGTCGCCGTAGGAGAAGCCGCCGGGGACGACGACCGCGTCGACCCCCTGCAGGTCCCGGTCGCCGTGCCACAGGATCACCGCTTCGCCGACGCGCTCGCAGGCGAGCTGCGCGTCGACCTCGTCGCAGGTCCCCGGGAAGCGCAGCACCCCGAAGCGCATCAGGACTCGACGATCTCGTAGTCCTCGATCAGCGGGTTCGCGAGCAGCTTCTCGCACATCTCCGGCAGCCGGCTCGCGTCGTCGACGTCGAGCTCGACCAGGCGCCCCACGTGCACGTTCGCGACGCCCTTGAAGCCAAGCGCCGGCAGCGCCCGCTCGACCGCCTGACCCTGCGGGTCGAGGATCCCGGCTTTCGGACGGACGAGCACGCGGTAGCGCGTGCTCATGGCGCGGTCCGCTCCAGCCAGGCGTCGAACGGCTCGCCGGTGATCAGCTCGTACGCCTCGACGTACTTCGCGCGCGTGGCGGCGACGACGTCGTCCGGGATCGGCGGCGCGGGCGGCTGCTTGTCCCAGCCGGTGCCGGCGGCCCAGTCGCGCACGAACTGCTTGTCGAAGCTCGGCTGGCCCTGTCCGACCGCGAAGCCCTCGACCGGCCAGAAGCGCGACGAGTCGGGCGTCAGCACCTCGTCGCCGAGCGTCAGCGTGCCGCCGGCGTCGCGGCCCAGCTCGAACTTCGTGTCGGCGAGGATCACGCCACGCGAGCGGGCGTGCTCGGCGGCCGTCGCGTACAGCTCGATCGAGACGTCGCGCAACTGCTCCGCGAGCGTGCGGTCCCCGCCCAGCAGGTCGACCGTCTGCTCGAAGTCGATCGCCTCGTCGTGGCCGACCTCGGCCTTGGTGCTCGGCGTGTAGAGCGGCTGCGGGAACTGCTCGGACTCCTGCAGGCCCGGCGGCAGCTCGATGCCCGAGACGACGCCGCTCGCCTTGTAGTCCTTCCAGCCCGAGCCGGTGATGTAGCCGCGCACGACGCACTCGACCGGCAGCATCGACAGCTTCTTGACCACCAGAGCGCGCCCGCGCACCTCGTCGGGCACGCCGTCGGTCGCCGAGATGAAGTGGTTCGGGACGACGCTCGCGAGCCGCTCGAACCAGAACACCGACAGGCCCGTCAGCACCTTGCCCTTGTCGGGGATCGGCGTCGGGTGGATCGCGTCGTACGTCGAGATCCGGTCCGTCGCGACCAGCAGCAGCCGGTCGCCGAGGTCGTACAGCTCGCGGACCTTGCCAGAGGCGATCAGGGGCAGGTCGGCGAGGGCGCTCACGTGGCGCGATGCTAGCAGCGACTCAGGCGCGATAGAGGTCTGCCAGGCGGTCGCGCGCGAACGCCCACTGCTTCGCCACGCTGCGGTTGCCCGGGTGCAGGATCGGCAGCAGCGCGAGCCCGCGCACGGTGCCGAGCGTCATCTGGATCAGCGGGTCGCGCGAGCGATCCCCCTGGCCGGCGGCGAGCATCTCGCGGCAGCACAGCAGCGTGCCCTGCGACAGCCGCGCCTCGACCGGCGCGAGCTGCGCGCGCAGCTCCTCGTCCGTGCGCGCGGCGGCGGCGAGGTCGATCGAAGCCTGGAACAGCGGTCCGGTGAACCAGCCCCAGATCGCGTCGAGCGCCTGCTCCACGCGCTCCGCGCCGGCCGGCAGCGAGGCGACCTCGCCGCGGATCTCGTCGAGCCGGCGCATCGCCAGCTCCTCCAGCGCCGCGGCGACCAGCTCGGGGCGCGTGCCGAAGTGGTGCTGGTGCGCGCCGCGCGAGACGCCCGCGCGATCGCAGACGCGCTGCGTCGTCGTGCCCTCGTAGCCGTGCTCGACGAGGCAGGCGAGCGCGGCGTCGAGCAGCGCGGCGCGCGTGGCTGCGCGGCGCTCCTCCTGCGTGCGTCGCGCGCGCGTCGTAGCGGTGCTCATCCCGCGCTGACCCTACACAGATCCGATACATGCATGCGTGAATGCATGTTAGCCTCGGGCCATCACCGCACCCTCCTGAGGAGAACGACACCGTGGGATCGACTGACGCGTTGATCTTCGACGCGATTCGCACACCGCGTGGCAAGGGCAAGTCCAACGGCTCCCTGCACACGACGAAGCCGGTCGACCTGGTGGTCGGCCTGATGCACGAGATGCTGATCCGCAACGAGCGGCTCGACCCAGCCCGGGTCGACGACGTGGTGCTCGGCTGCGTGACCCCGGTCGGCGACCAGGGGATGGACATCGCCAAGACGGCCGCGATCAAGGCCGGCCTGCCGGACACCGTCGCGGGCGTGCAGCTCAACCGCTTCTGCGCCTCCGGCCTGGAGGCCGTCAACGTCGCCGCGCAGAAGGTCGCCTCCGGCTGGGAGGACCTCGTCTTCGCCGGCGGCGTCGAGTCGATGTCGCGCGTGCCGATGGGCACCGACGGCGGCGCCTGGGCGCTCGACCCGGAGACGAACTACGACACGTCGTTCGTCCCGCAGGGCGTCAGCGCGGACCTGATCGCGACGGTCGAGGGCTTCGACCGCGAGACGGTCGACGCGTATGCCGCCCGCTCGCAGGAGCGCGCCGCAGCTGCGCAGGCGGCCGGCAAGTTCGACAACTCGGTCGTCCCGGTCAAGGACGTCAACGACCACGTCGTGCTCGACAAGGACGAGTTCATCCGCCCCGGCACGACCGTCGAGACGCTCGGCAACCTCAAGCCGTCGTTCGCCGTGATGGGCGAGATGGGCGGCTTCGACGCCGTCGCACTGCAGAAGTACCACTGGATCGAGAAGATCGAGCACGTCCACACCCCGGGGAACTCGTCCGGGATCGTGGACGGCGCCGCGCTCGTCGCGATCGGCAACGAGCAGACCGGGGCCGAGCTGGGCCTCAAGGCGCGCGGCCGCATCCTCGCGACCGCCCTCTCCGGCGCCGACCCGACGATCATGCTGACCGGCCCCGCTCCCGCCTCGAAGAAGGCCTTGGCGAAGGCCGGCCTGACGGTCGACGACCTCGACCTGGTCGAGATCAACGAGGCGTTCGCAGCGGTCGTCCTCCGTTTCGTCAAGGACATGGGCCTCGACATGGAGAAGGTCAACGTCAACGGCGGCGCGATCGCGATGGGCCACCCGCTCGGCGCGACCGGCGCGATGATCCTCGGCACGATCGTCGACGAGCTGCACCGCACCGGCGGCAGATACGGCCTCTGCACGCTCTGCGTCGGCGGCGGCATGGGCATCGCGACCGTCGTGGAGGCGATCTAGACATGGCGGAGAGCACCACGATCCGCTGGGAGAAGGGCGACGACAAGATCGTCGTCCTCACCCTCGACGATCCCAACCAGGGCGCGAACACGATGAACCGCGCCTACGCCGAGTCGATGGCCGCGACCGTCGACCGGCTCGAGGCCGAGAAGGACGACATCGCCGGCGTGATCATCACGTCCGCGAAGAAGACCTTCTTCGCCGGCGGCGACCTCAACGACCTGAGACAGGTCACGCCCGCGCAGGCGCAGGAGCTGGCCGACGGCCTGAAGATCGGCAAGGGCCAGCTGCGCCGGCTGGAGACGCTCGGCAAGCCGGTCGTCGCCGCTTTGAACGGAACTGCGCTGGGTGGGGGCCTTGAGATCGCTCTGGCGACCCATCACCGCATCAGCGTGGACGACAACAAGATCGTCTTCGGCTTCCCGGAGGTCCAGCTCGGCCTGCTCCCCGGCGCCGGCGGCGTCGTGCGCACGGTGCGCATGCTCGGCATCGTGCAGGCGCTGATGGGCCTGCTGATGCAGGGCCAGAGAGTGCGCCCGAGCAAGGCCGTCGAGCTGGGCATCGTCGACGAGCTGGTCGCCACGAGAGAGGACCTGATCCCCGCCGCGAAGAAGTGGATCGCGGCGAACCCCGAGGCGCAGCAGCCGTGGGACGCGGACAAGAAGTACAAGATCCCCGGCGGCACGCCCTCCACGCCCGCTTTGGCCATGAACCTCCCGGCCTTCCCGGCGAACCTGCGCAAGCAGATCAAGGGCGCGAACTACCCGGCCCCGCACCACATCATGGCCGCGGCGGTCGAGGGCGCGCAGGTCGACTTCGACAGCGCGATCGAGATCGAGGGGCGCTACTTCGTCGACCTCGCGAGCGGCCAGGTCTCGAAGAACATGATCCAGGCGTTCTTCTTCGACCTGCAGCAGGTCAACGGCTCGCGCGGGCGCTCGGCCGACGTCGAGACGTTCCGCTCCAAGAAGGTCGTAGTCCTGGGCGCCGGCATGATGGGCGCCGCGATCGCGTACGTGTGCGCGAAGGCCGGCATCGAGGTCGTGCTCAAGGACGTCTCGCAGGAGGCCGCCGACCGCGGCAAGGGCTACTCGGCGAGACTCGTCGAGAAGGGCGTCTCGCGCGGCAAGACGACGCAGGAGAAGGGCGACGCCCTGCTCGCGCTGATCACCGCGACGGACGACCCGTCGAAGGCGCAGGACGCCGACCTCGTGATCGAGGCGGTGTTCGAGGACCCGGCCGTCAAGGCGAAGGTCTTCGCCGAGATCGAGCCGTACCTCGCCGAGGGCGCGCTGCTGGGCTCGAACACCTCGACGCTCCCGATCACCGGGCTCGCCACCGGGGTTTCCCGGCCGACCGACTTCATCGGGCTGCACTTCTTCAGCCCGGTGGACAAGATGCCGCTGCTGGAGATCATCAAGGGCGAGCAGACCTCTGATGAGACCCTGTGGCGCGCGCTCGACGTCGCCCAGCAGATCAAGAAGACGCCGATCGTCGTCAACGACTCGCGCGGCTTCTTCACCTCGCGCGTGATCGGCACGTTCATCAACGAGGGCATCTCGATGCTGACCGAGGGGATCCCCGCGGCGAGCATCGAGCAGGCCTCCTCTCAGGCCGGCTACCCCGCACCGGTGCTGCAGCTCAGCGACGAGCTGAACCTCAAGCTGATGCGCAAGATCCGCGACGCCGCGAAGGCGGCGATGGAGTCGGGCACCGGCTGGGACGGCCATCCGTCCGAGCAGGTGATCGACGACATGCTCGACAAGTACGACCGGCCCGGCAAGCTCGAGGGCCGCGGCTTCTACGAGTACGCCGACGGCAGACGCACGGGCCTCTGGTCCGGCCTGAAGGAGGCGTTCCCGCAGGTCGACGATCCCTCGTCGATCTCGTTGAGAGACCTCGAGGAGCGGATGATGTTCGCCGAGGCGCTCGAGACGGTGAAGTGCATCGACGAGGGCGTGATCGAGTCCGTCGCCGACGCCAACATCGGCTCGATCTTCGGGATCGGCTTCCCCGCCTGGACCGGGGGCGTCTGCCAGTACATCAACCAGTACGGCGACCCGACCCGCAACGGCGACGCCGGCGGACCGGCCGCCTTCGTCGCGCGGGCGCGCGAGCTGGCCGCTCAGTACGGACCGCGGTTCGAGCCGCCGGCCTCGCTGGTGGAGCGGGCGGAGCGGAACGAGCCGTACCTGGACGGCACCCCCGTCGTCGCCTGATTGCGCTCAGCGCGCGCCGGGGTCGTCTGCCCGGCGTGCGCTGATGGGCATCGAGGGGGAAGAGCGGCTGCTGTGGCGCCACCGTCCGCCGCGCCTCGCGGCCCGCGCCGCTCGCCTTTGCGCAAACGCTCGCGCACTCTGCGTCAGCAGTAGCGATCCAGAATTACGTGTGTGCGTTGGGGTCCCTATACGGAACCCTTCTGCACACAGGTAAATCCAGAGTGAAAAAACGAGCGGAACCGCGCAGGCCGGGACGCGGATTGCGACGGAGGACGCGCGAGGGCCGGGAGCGCAACCGCTCTCGCCCCCTCGATGCCCGCGGCGGACGCCACGCGCGCGGCGCACGCGCGAGCGGAGCGCTTAAGCGGCCGGCGCGATCGAGTCCAACCGCGCGAAGATCTCGTCCGCGTGGCGGATGTACGGCGCGTAGTCGAACAGCGCGTCGAGATCCAGCCCCGCGGAGACCACCGCGGGCTCGACCGCCAGCAGCTCCCGCAGCGGCGTGCGCGTGTCCCATGCCTCCTGCGCCGTCCGCTGCACGATCCGGTACGCGTCGTCGCGCACCATCCCCGCCTGCTCGATCAAGGCCAAAAGCACCCGCTGGGAGAACAGGGCGCCGCACGTGATCTCCAGGTTCTCCCCCATGCGCGCTCTGTGTACGACCATCCCTTCGACCAACGCAACAGCGCGGGCCTGCATGTAGTCGATCAGGATCGTCGAGTCGGGCAGGATCACACGCTCGACGGAGCTGTGCGAGATGTCGCGTTCATGCCACAGGGCGACGTCCTCGACGGCCGCCTGGGCGTTGCCGCGCAGCACGCGCGCGAGCCCGGAGAGCTGCTCGGACTTGATCGGGTTTCTCTTGTGCGGCATCGCGCTCGAGCCCTTCTGCCCGGCGCGGAACGGCTCCTCCGCCTCGCGCACCTCCGTGCGCTGGAGGTGGCGCAGCTCGGTCGCGAAGCGCTCCAGCCCCGCGCCGGCCAGCGCAATCGCCTGCAGCAGCTCGGCGTGGCGGTCGCGTGCGACGACCTGAGTCGAGACCGGCTCGCGCTCAAGGCCGAGCCCCGCGAGCACGGCGGACTCGAACGCCGGCGAGGTCGCCGAGTAGGTCCCGACCGCGCCCGAGATCGCGCCGACCGAGGCCTGCGCAAACGCCCGCTCCAGCCGCACTGCGTTGCGATGCGCCTCGAACGCGAAGCCGGCGAGCTTGATCCCGAACGACGTCGGCTCGGCGTGGACACCATGCGTACGCCCGACGCACAGGGTCGAGCGGTGCTCGCGCGCCCGCGCGGCAAAAGCCTCCACGAGCGCGTACGCCCCCGGCACGACGATCTCTCCGGCGCGCTTGAGCTGCAGCGCCAGCGCCGTGTCGAGCACGTCGCTCGACGTCAGCCCGTAGTGGATCCAGCGCCCGGCCGGACCGGCCGACGCCGACAGCACGTCGACGAACGCGGCGACGTCGTGATCGGTCGTCCGCTCGCGCTCGTTGACCGCCTCGACCGTGAACGTCGCCGCCCGGATGGCCTCCAGGTCAGACGCCGTCGGCCCCTCCATCGCCTCGCACGCCGCGACCTCGACGTCGCGCCACGCGGTCATGCGCGCCTCGTCGCTCCAGAGGGCGGCGAGCTGGGGTCGGCTGTAGCGGGAGATCATGCGAGGGGGATTATCGTCCATTGCCTGCGGAAGCCGCTGTGAGCGCTGGTACGGTGCGCGCGTTCCCCTCTCCCTCCCGACGGAGCGCACCTTCATGGCGAAGCAGCTCGGCCGCCTCGCGGCCATCCTCGCGATCCTCCTGTTCGCGACGGCGGCGCCGGCCGGCGCCGCGACGATCTGGACGCCGGTCGCATCCGGCACGACGCAGGACATCAGCGCGATCGACTACCAGTCCGACGCTGCTGCGTGGTTCGCCACGAGCAACGGTCAGCTGTTCTACGCCAACGGCGGCGGCTTCACGCTCGGAGGGAGCTTCCCGGGCAACTCGTTCGACGACATCGCCTTCCAGCCGGGCGGCACCGTCGGCTACGCGACGACCGTCGGCGGTCACGCCTACCGCTCGATCGACGGCGGCCACTCGTGGAGCGCCGTCGGGCTGCCGGTGGTGCGCATCGGCTGCAGCTCGGCGACCACCACGTCCGTGCCGCGCCTCAACGCCGTCGTGTGGGCCGACGCCAACACCGCCTACCTCGTCGGCGGCTCGGGCAGCACCGAGCCGGTCGTGCTGAAGACGACCAACGCGACGACGGCGAGCACCTTCACCTCGATCAACAGCAGTGGCGCGAGCTGCCTGTTGGGCAACGACGGCGAGTACGTGACCGACGGCTTCGCCGTGCCCGGCAACGCGAGCGCGCTCGACTTCATCACGGAGGACTTCGGCGCCGTGTACCAGTCGAGCGACGGCTTCCTCTCGCCGCTGACGAAGACGGGCGAGATGATCAACAACTTCTCCAACACGCCGCGGTTGGCGTTCGACCCGAACAACCCCAACCGCATCTGGGCCGTCGACCACTCCGGGTCGACGTGCGGCACCCTCTGCTTCCAGTACTCGGAGGCCGGCGGGGCAAGCGACAACGCGATGACGATCGTCGGCTCGCCCGACAACCTGAAGCTCAACCTGTACGGCGTCGGCTTCGCCGGCGGGACGCTCGTGGCAGCGGGCGACGGCGGCGAGATCTACACGTCGGTCGACGGCAAGAACGCCTACCTGCAGCCGGCGGCCGGCGCGCAGGCGACGACCGGCTGGCGCGCGGTCGGCGTCGCGGACGCCACGCACGCGCTCGTCGGCGGGACCGGCGGGGCGCTCGCCAAGAGCACGAGCGCGAACGCGATCCCGGACACGACGGCGCCGACGGGCACGATCGCCGGCCCCTCCAGCGTGGAGGCCGGCCACGCCGCGACGTTCACCGCGAGCCTCGCCGACGAGCCCGGCGGCTCCGGCGTCGACCCGGCCAGCATCGCCTGGACGACGCCCGGCGTGACCGGCGTGAACGGCAGCACGACCGCGGCGTTCACGTTCACGACGACGGGCTTCCACACGATCTCGCTCGCGTTCCGCGACCACGCCGGCAACGCGACGTCGCTCACCGCGGGCGTGTTCGTCACACCCGCCGCCAGCACGCCCGCCAGACCGAGCGGGCCCGCGAACGCGTCGCACCCGGTCGTCCAGACCAGCGGCGGCGCGAGCATCACGCTCTACAAGACGATCCATGTCGGCAAGGGGCGCAACGTCCCGGTCCGCATCTCGACCAGAGCGCCGCGCAACTTCGTGCTGGAGATCCTCACGCCGAAGCGGCCCTACCACCACGTCGCGACGGTCAAGACGAGCCTCAAGAAGGGCAGCAAGACGGTCAAGATCAAGCTGCCGAGCAGACTCAAGAACGGCAAGTACCTGATCGTCGTGCGCGTCTTCAAGGGCAAGCACGGACTCGGCCGCTCGATCCGGCAGGCGTTCATCATCACGAGCTGAGTCGCGGCGAACGCGGCGGGGCTGCGCGCCCCGCCGCGCTGCGCCGTGCGGTGGAGCTGCGAAGCTTCCCGCCGTGTCCGCGAGCCTGCGCACGGTGACCGCCACGCGCTACGTGCTGCCCCTGCGCGAGGGCGGCTCGCTGCCGGGGCTGCTCGAGGCAGACGATGACGGGCTGTACGTGACGAAGCTGCGCGGCGCGGGCCAGGGCGACGGCGCGCTCGTCGCCGAGGTGATCGCGGGCGAGCTGGCGCGGGCGCTCGGACTGCCGGTGCCGGAGCTGGTGCTCGTGACGGGGGCGTCGGCGTTCGCGCAGGCGGAGCCCGATCCGGAGATCCAGGAGCTGCTGGCGGCCAGCCCCGACCCGAACGTCGGGATGGACTTCCTGCCGGGGGCGCTGCCGTTCGCGCTGCCGCCCGACCCGCCGCTCGACGCGGCGCTCGCCGCCGACGTCGTGTGGCTCGACGCGCTGGTGACGAACGTCGACCGCACGCACCGCAATCCCAACCTGCTGTGCTGGCACGGCCGCACGTGGCTGATCGACCACGGCGCTGCGTTCTTCCGCCAGCACGGTCCGGCGCCGCTGCGCGACACCGCCGCCGCGCCGGTCCCGCAGCTCGCCGACCACGTGCTGCTGCCGGTCGCCGGCCCGATCGCCGAGGCCGACGAGCGGCTCGCCGCGCGCGCCCGCGATGCGGTCGACGCCGTCGTCGCGCTGGCGCCCGACGCATGGCTCGGGGCGGACCCGCCGGAGCGGCGCGCCGACTTCGCCGCCTTCCTGCACGAGCGCCTCAGCACCCGCACCTTCGTCGAGGAGGCCGAGCGTGCCCGTGGCTGAGCCCGTCGCCCGCCCCTTCTCCTACGCGGTGCTGCAGGTCGTGCCGCGCGTCGAGCGCGGTGAGCGGCTGAACGTCGGCGTCGTGCTGTTCTCGCGCCAGCACGACTTCCTCGGCATCCGGACCGAGGTCGACGAGCTGCGCCTGCGCGCGCTCGCTCCGCAGCTCGACCTCGATCTGCTGCGCTCGCGCCTCGCGACCCTGGCACTCGTCGCGCAGGGCGACCCGCACGCGGGCGCGATCGCGCACCTGACCCCGTCGGAGCGGTTCGGCTGGCTCGTCGCCCCGGCGTCCTCGATCATCCAGCCGTCGGCGGCGCACACCGGCGTGACGGCCGATCCGGCCGCCACGCTGGAGCACCTGTTCGCGCAGCTCGTCAGCTGACCAGCCGCGCCGCGACCCATTACGACCTTGGAGGCAGCATGAGCACAGACGCACCCCTCGTCACCGGCGTCGACTTCGCGACCGTGTTCGTGAAGGACTACTCGGCCGCGGCCGAGTTCTACGGCACGACGCTCGGCCTGCCGTGCAGCGCCGAGTACGGCAGAGTCGGCGGCGGCGAGTTCGAGACCGGCAACCTCACGCTGCAGGTGATGGACGCCGCCGCGATCGGCCGCGAGTTCACGCCGAGCACCCACCCGATCGCGCTCCACGTCGAGGACGTCGCGGCGGCGCGCGCGACGCTGCAGGAGCGCGGCGTCACGTTTCACGGCGAGACGATCGACAGCGGCGTCTGCCACATCGCCCCCTTCTCCGACCCCGACGGAAACGTGCTGCTGCTGCACCACCGCTACGCGCCGCGCACGCCGGCGAGCTGACCGTCTCTACGCCGCGAGAATCCGCGCCGCCAGCGCGGCGGCGTTCTTCGGGTTGTCGACGCCGACGCAGGCGACCGGCACGCCGGGCGGCATCTGCGCGACCGACAGGAGCGCGTCGAGCCCGCCGGCGACGGTCATGCCGCTCGTGAGCGGGACGCCGATCACCGGCAGGTCGGTGTGCGCGGCGACGACGCCCGGCAGCGCGGCCGACAGGCCGGCGCCGGCGATGATCACCTTGAGGCCGCGGGAACGGGCCGACTTCGCGTACGCGGCCACCTTGTCGGGATCGCGGTGCGCCGACATCACGTTGATCTCGTTCGCGATGCCGCGGTCGGTCAGCTCCTTCGCCGCCTTCTGCATCGTCTCCATGTCGCTCTGCGAGCCCATCACGATGCCGACGAGGACGCCCTCGGCGGCGAGCTCTTGCTCGAGCGCGACCACCGTCGGGTCGGTAACTGGCGCCGCCGCAGCGGCTTCTGAGAGCTGGTCGTCCGTCATCGGGCCTCCCCGGGAGTCGTCGCCGCAACCGCCCGGAGAGCGATGTCTGAGCGCATCTGTCGTCCGTCGAACTGGATCACTTCGGCGGCAGCATAGGCGGCCGCCCGCGCGGCCGCCGCGTCGGTGCCGAGCGCCGTCACGTTCAGCACGCGGCCGCCGGCGGTGACGATGGCGCCGTCGTCGCCGCGCGTCGTGCCGGCGTGCGTGATCTCGATCCCGTGCTGCACCGCGTCGAGCCCGGCGATCGGGTCGCCCGTGCGCGGCGCGTCCGGGTAGCCGGCGCTCGCGAGCACGAGCGTGACCGCCGTTTGCGGCGCCCACTCGAGCGCGACGCCCGCGAGCCCGCCCGGCTCGCACGCGCGGCCCAGCAGCTCGAGCAGGTCCGAGCGCAGTCGCGGCAGGACCGCCTGCGTCTCCGGGTCGCCGAAGCGCACGTTGAACTCCAGCACGCGCACGCCGTCGGCCGTGAGCATCAGGCCGGCGTAGAGGATCCCGTGGAAGGGCGTGCCGCGGCGGCGCAGCTCGTCGACGACCGGCTGGTGGACCTCGGCGCACAGCTCGGCCGCGCGCGCCGCGTCGAAGCCCGGCACCGGCGAGTAGGCGCCCATGCCGCCCGTGTTCGGGCCGAGGTCGCCGTCGAAGATGCGCTTGTAGTCCTGCGCGGGCGCGAGCGGGATCGCGCGCTCGCCGTCGCAGACGGCCAGCAGCGACAGCTCCTCGCCGTCGAGGAACTCCTCGACGACGACCTGCTCGGTGCCGTGCAGCCGCTGCACGAGGAAGGCCTCCAGCGCCGCACGCGCCTCGTCCTCGTCGGCGGCGATCACGACGCCCTTGCCGGCGGCGAGGCCGTCCGCCTTCACGACGACCGGGTAGCGCTCGATCGCGGCCATCCCGGCCGCGACCGTCGTGACGACCTCGTAGGCGGCGGTCGGCACGCCGGACGCCTCCATCACCGACTTCGAGAACGCCTTCGAGCCCTCCAGCTCGGCGACCGCGGCGCGCGGGCCGAAGCAGCGCAGACCGGCCGCCTCGAACGCGTCCACGACGCCCGCCACGAGCGGGACCTCGGGCCCTACGACCGTCAAGTCGACGCCCTCCGCCTGCGCGGCGGCGACGAGCCCGGCGACGTCGTCGACCTTGACGTCGAGCAGCCGCGCGTCCGCCGCGATCCCGACATTGCCGGGCGCGCACAGCAGCTCCGGTCTCTGCGGCGAGCGCGCGAGCGCGCGCACGATCGCGTGCTCGCGCCCGCCGGCGCCGATGACGAGGACCTTGTCCGGCACGGGCCGCCTAGAGCGAGCTGATGAAGTCGTCGATCGGGATCGCCGTCAGCGTCTCGTACTGGACGGTGCCGCGCGAGCCGAGCTCGAGCGAGACGCGCGCGATCGTCTTCTCGTCGGGCGCCTCGACGACGTTGACGAAGTCGAAGCGGCCGAGCACGCACCACTGCGCCTTCACGGTCGCCCCGAGCTGCTCGATCTCTCTGTTGACCTCGCGGATCCGCTGCGGATTCGTCTTGATCGTCTGCGTGCCGTCGGGCGTGAGCTTCGAAAGCATGATGTACGTCGGCATGGCGCTCCCATCTTCGCGGTCGGTCGCCGATACGGTGCGACCTGGTTTCTATCCCACCCGGCGGCGACGGTGCGCGCCGGTCGGCGGACGCCCGCGCGCCATGCGGCGCATCGACCGGCCCGCTCATCTGTTGTTGAAGCGATGATGCCCCGCGTGCGGTCGCCCCATCCACTGCTGCGCCGGGCCGCGCTCGGAGCCGCACTCGTCGTCGCCAGCGCGTCGGCGACCGGCGCGGCCGCCGCGCACGCCGCGACGCTCACGACCGACGCGCACTGCTACCTCCAAGGCGCGCCGCTGAGGATGACCGCGACCGGCCTCGCGCCGCAGGCGCCGCTGACGGTCGCGCTCGACGGGCAGGCGCTCAGATACCGCAACGGCGCGACGCCGACCGCCGACGCCGCAGGCGGCTTCGCCAGCTCCTTCGCGGTGCCGGCACTGCTGCCGGGCGTCGAGCAGAAGCGCCACGTGCTCGCCGTCTCGGACGGGACCAGCAGACCCCGCGCGCGCTTCACCGTCACCCGCCCGACGGGGGCAGACTTCGAGCCGTCGAGCGGCAGTCCGAGAACGCTGCGCGCGCGCTTCTCCGTGTGGGGCTTCGCGCTCGGCGGCGGCGCGAGCGGCGCGCGCGTGTGGCTGCACTGGATCAGCCCGGCGGGGAGCGTCCGCGCGAGCGCCGCACTCGGCGCGGCCGGCGGGGACTGCGGCGCCCTCACGACAGCGCTGCGGCGCGTGTTCCCGTTCGCCGCCGCGCCGGGGCGCTGGGTGCTCGTGTTCGACACGCACCGCGGGTACCGGACGCAGGCGAGCGGCCCGCGCGCGAAGATTGCAGTGCACGTCCGCTCGCTCTCGCTCTGACGCCGATGCGCCTCCCCCGCCCATCCACGCTCCTCGCCGCCACCGTCGCGCTCGCTGCCGCGCTCGCCCCGGGCCCGGCGGCCGCCACCGCCGCGGCGCGATCACGGATCGTGCTGAATCCGGGCTGCTACCTCAGCAGCGGGATCGGCCTGCTGACGGGCAGCGGCTTCACGCCGAACGCGTCGTGGACGGCCAAGCTCACCGGCACGAAGCAGATCGGCACCGGCCGGATCGACGGCGGCGGCCGCATCCGCGCGCGCTTCACGGCGCCGCTCTACCACGGCACCGCCGGCACGCGGACGCTGACGCTGTCGGTCACCGACGGCCCGCACGTCGCCTCCACCACCTTCCAGCTGACGCCGCTGACGGCGAGCTTCGGCCCCCGCACCGGCGACCCGCAGACGCTGCGCGTGCGCTGGCGCGTGCTCGGGCTGGGGCCGAGCCACGGCGTCTACGTCCACTACGTCGCGCCCGACGGCAGGCTGAAGAAGACGCTGCGGATCGGCACCACGCACGGCGCCTGCGGCGTGCTCAAGACCGGCCCGATCGCGCTCTTCCCGTTCAGATACACGTACGGGACGTGGACCTTCCAGGTCGACGCGAACCACACCTACAGCGCGAGAACCACCCCACGCCTGCTGATCGGCTTCGAGATCAGAAGACCGTCGAGAGGCAGAGGACCGAGCGGCGGGCAGACCGGCTGAGCGGCGGGGCGGCTACGCCGCCACCACCCGCGCCGCCTTCGTGAAGACCAGCTCGCCGTCGAGCGCGTCGACCTCGACGAGGTCGCCGGCGGCGAACTCGCCCTCGAGGATCGCGAGCGCGAGCTTGTCGACGAGGCGCTTCTGGATCACGCGCTTGAGCGGCCGGGCGCCGTAGGTCGGGTCGTAGCCGAGGTTGCCGAGCAGCGTGCGGGCCGCGTCCGTGAGCTGGATCTCGATCTCGCGCTCCTGCACGCGCTTGATCAGCCGCGCGACCTGGAGGTCGACGATCTCGGCGATCTGCTCGCGCGACAGCGGCTCGAACTCGACGATGTCGTCGAGGCGGTTGATGAACTCGGGGCGGAAGTGCTGCTCCGCGCCGGCCTTCCCGCCCGGGATGTTCGAGGTCATGATCAGCACGACGTTCTTGAAGTCGACCGTGCGGCCCTGGCCGTCGGTCAGGCGGCCGTCGTCCATCACCTGCAAGAGGATGTTGAAGACGTCGCCGTGCGCCTTCTCGACCTCGTCGAGCAGCACGACGGAATACGGGCGGCGCCGCACCGCCTCGGTCAGCTGGCCGCCCTCCTCGTAGCCGACGTAACCGGGAGGCGCGCCGACGAGCCGCGACACGGAGTGTCTCTCCATGTACTCCGACATGTCGATGCGGATCATCGCGTCCTGCGAGTCGAACATGAACTCCGCCAACGCACGCGCGAGCTCGGTCTTGCCGACGCCGGTCGGGCCGAGGAACAGGAATGTGCCGATCGGCCGGTCCGGATCCTGGAGGCCGGCGCGGGAGCGCCGCAGCGCGTTGGCGACCGCCTCGACCGCCTCGTGCTGGCCGATGACGCGCTGGTGCAGCCGGTCCTCCATCTGCACGAGCTTCTCGACCTCGCCCTCCAGCAGCCGCGAGACGGGGATGCCGGTCCACTTGCCGACGACTTCGGCGATGTCCTCGGCGTCGACCTTCTCCTTGAGGAACTGCGGCTGCCCGTCCTGCGCGCCGCCGCTTGCCTCGGCCTCGGCGAGCTGCTTCTCCAAGGCCGGGATCTCGCCATAGCGCAGCTCCGCCGCGCGCTGCAGGTCGGCCTCGCGCTCGGCCTTCTCGGCCTCCACGCGCGCCTGCTCCAGCCGCTCGCGCACGGCGGACACCGCGCCGATCGCGTCCTTCTCGCGCTGCCACTGCGCCTTCATGCCGTCGCTGCGCTCCTGCAGGTCGGCGATCTCGCGCTCGATCGCCTCGCGGCGCGCGACGGACGACTCGTCGGTCTCCTTCTCCAGCGCCTGCAGCTCGATCTGCAGCTGCATGATGCGGCGGTCGATCTCGTCGATCTCGGTCGGCTTGGAGTCGATCTCGATCCGCAGCCGCGAGGCCGCCTCGTCGATCAGGTCGATCGCCTTGTCGGGCAGGAAGCGGTCGGCGATGTAGCGGTCGCTCAGCGTCGCCGCGGCGATGATCGCCGAGTCCTGGATGTCGACGTGATGGTGGACCTCGTAGCGCTCCTTCAGCCCGCGCAGGATCGCAATCGTGTCCTCGACGGACGGCTCGCCGACGAGCACCGGCTGGAAGCGGCGCTCCAGGGCCGCGTCTCTCTCGATGTGCTTGCGGTACTCGTCCAACGTCGTCGCGCCGACAGCGCGCAGCTCGCCGCGCGCGAGCATCGGCTTCAAGAGGTTGGCGGCGTCGACCGAGCCCTCGGCGCTGCCGGCGCCGACGATCGTGTGCAGCTCGTCGATGAAGAGGATCACCGTGCCGTCCGCGTCGGCGATCTCCTTGAGGACGGCCTTGAGTCGGTCCTCGAACTCGCCGCGGTACTTCGCGCCGGCGATCAGCGCACCGACGTCCAAAGCGACGACGCGGCGGTCGCGCAGGCCCTCCGGCACGTCGCCGGAGACGACGCGCTGCGCGAGCCCCTCGGCGATGGCGGTCTTGCCGACGCCGGGCTCGCCGATCAGCACCGGGTTGTTCTTCGTGCGGCGCGACAGCACCTGGATCACGCGGCGGATCTCGTCGTCGCGACCGATGACCGGGTCGAGTCTGCCGTCGCGCGCGGCCGCGGTCAGGTCGCGGCCGTACTTCTCCAACGCCTGGAACTTGTCCTCCGGGCTCTGGTCGGTGACGCGATGCGGGCCGCGCACCTCCGCGATCGCCTGCAGCAGCACTTCTCTGCGCGCGCCCGCGTCGCGCAGCAGCTCGCCGGCCTTCGAGTTGTGCCCGGCGAGCGACAGCAGCAGGTGCTCGGTCGAGACGTACTCGTCGCCAAGCCCGCGCATCTCCGCCTCGGCCGCGCGCAGCACCTGGACCAGTTCCTCGGACGGGCCGCTGCCGCCGCTCGGGCCGGTCATTCTCGGCAGCGCGTCGAGCGCGCCGTTCACGGCCGAGCGGATCGCGCCGGGGTCGGCGCCGACCTTGCGCAGGACGGGCACGACGATGCCCTCCGACTGCTCCAGCAGCACCGCGAGCAGATGCTCGGGCGTGGCCTGCGGGTTCGCGCGGTCCTCGGCCAGCCGCAGAGCGGCCTGGATCGCCTCCTGGGACTTGATCGTGAAGCGGTCGAGCTGCATCAGGCACCTCCTCCGTCCTGGGTCGGCCGTTCGACGGGGATTCTGAAACGGGGCTGCAGGGCGGACGGCGAACGCTCGAACGGCACGATCGCGCCGCCGCGCACGTACGGGACGATCTCCGCGCGCAGCGAGCGGCGCAGCTCCTCCAGCCGCTCGACCTCGGCCGCCAGGTCGCCCGCGCGCTTCTCCAGCCGGCGCACCTTCGTCGTCATCGCGTGCAGCTGCTGCTCCAGCTCGAACACGCGCTCGACGCCGGCCAGGTTCATGCCCATCTCGGCCGTCATCTGCTGGATGCGGCGCAGCCGCTCGACATCGGCCTGCGAGTACAGGCGCGTGCCCTTCGGCGAGCGCTTCGGCTCGATCAGGCCGCGCTGCTCGTACATGCGCAGCGTCTGCGGATGCATCTCCGCCAGCTCGGCGGCGACCGAGATCATGAAGACGCCGCGGTCGTCGCTCAGCTCGATGCGGGTCGTGGTGCGGATGCGGCGCGCGCCGCCGCCCGAGCCGTCTGCTCCGGTGCTCATGCCGTCGCCTCCGTCCGCCCGCCGTTGAAGAGCCGCTCGCGCGGGTTGCCGTTCATCACCTGCGCGAGCCGGTCGACGGCCTCGCGCTGCTCGGCGTTGAGCGATCTCGGCAGCTCGATCGTGAAGCGGTAGTGGATGTCGCCGCGGCCTCTGCCCCCGAGCCGCGGCGCGCCCTCGCCTCTCAGCCGCTGGACGGCGCCGTGTCTCGTCCCGGGGGCGATCCGCAGCCGCTTGCGGCCGTGCAGCGTCGGCACCTCGACGGTCGCGCCCTGCAGCGCCTCGACGATCGTCAGCGGCACCTCGACCTCGAGCTGGTCGCCGGCTTGTCTGAAGACGGGCGACGGAGCGACGCGCGTGACGACGAACAGGTCGCCCGGCGGGCCGCCGTTGGCGCCCGGCTCGCCCTTGCCGGCGATGCGGACGCGGCTGCCCTCCTTCACCCCCGCGGGGATGTTCACGCGCAGGCGCTTGATCGTGCGCCGCGCACCCGAGCCGCCGCAGGTCGGGCAGGGCGACTCGACGATCGAGCCGCTGCCGCCGCAGCGCGAGCACGGCTGCGTGATCGAGAACAGGCCCTGGCCTTGGGACTCGACGCCGCGGCCCTGGCAGACGGGGCAGACGACCGGCGACGTGCCAGGTCTCGCGCCCGTGCCGTGGCACGTCTCGCACGGCGTCGTGGTGGGGATCGCCAGCGAGGACTGCGCCCCTTCGACCGCCTCCTGGAAGCTCAGCGACACCTCCGTCTCGAGGTCGCGGCCGCGCTGCGGGCGCGCGCGCCCTCCCGCCCCCGGCCCGCCGGCCGCACCGCCGCCGCGCGCACGGCCGCCCTGGCCGCCACCCCCGCCGAACAGGTTCGAGAGGATGTCGCTGAAGCTGCCGAACGCGTTCGGGTCGAAGCCCGCGCCGCCGGCCGCGAACGGACCGGTGCCCTGGTCGTACGCCTTGCGCTTGTCCGGGTCCGACAGCACGTCGTGCGCCGCGGAGATCTCCTTGAAGCGCTCCTCGGCTCTCGCGTCGCCCTGGTTGGTGTCCGGGTGGTACTGGCGCGCGAGCTTGCGGTACGCCTTCTTGATCTCCTCGTCGGAGGCGTTTCTGCCGACGCCGAGGACCTTGTAGAGGTCGGGCTTCACAGCGGCCATGGCCTGTGGCCTCCCCTACGCGGCTACGACGACGCGGGCAGGTCGCAGCACGCTCTCGCCGCAGCGGAAGCCCTGCTGGTAGACCTCGACGACCGTCCCGGACGCGGCTCCCTCGACCGGCTGCTGGACCATCGCCTCGTGCTCGTTGGGGTCGAAGCGCTCGCCCTCGGGCGAGAACGGCTCGATCCCGACGCGGCGCAGCGCGGCGAGCAGCTCGTCCTGCACGAGCTTGACGCCCGTGCCGAGGTGCCCGGCCGCCTCGCCCTCGGCCTCGGCGGCGGCGAGCGCGCGGCCGAGGTTGTCGAGCGCCGGCAGCAGCTCCTTCGCGAGCCGCGTGACCCCACGCGCCTCCGCGGCGGCGACGTCGCGCGTCATCCGCTTGCGGAAGTTCTCGAAGTCGGCCTGCGTGCGCTGCGCGAGCGCGAGGTACTCGTCCGCCTTGCCGGCGCGTACGAGCAGCTCGTCGAGGTCGTGCTCGACCTCGACCGCCGCGTCCTCGGGCGGGTCCGCCGAAGGGGTGCCGTAGCCGGCCACGTGGCCGGCGGAGGCGGGCCCCCCGGTGGGTCCGTGGACGCCGTCGACCTGCTCCAGCGGCGCCTCGGCGCCGGTCTCCTCGACCGGCGCCGCCGCCCGCGGATCGTGCTCCGCGGTCATCGTCAGTTGCCCTCGTCCACGACCTCGGCGTCGACGACGTCCTCCTCCGCGGAGGCGCCGCCGGTGCCCGCGCCGTTGGCGCCGGCGCCCTGGCCGTCGGCGCCGCTCGCCGCGGCCTGCTGCTGGGCCTTCTCGTACATCGCCTCGGAGACCTTGTGGAAGGCGGACTGCAGCGCCTCGGCCTTCGCGTCGATCTCGCTCGGGTCCTCGGACGTGAGCGACTCGCGCACCGTCTTGATCGCGGCCTCGATCTCCGTTTTCGACGCCTCGTCGACGCCGTCGCCGAGGTCCTTGAGCTGGCGCTCGGCCTGGTAGGCGGCGTTCTCGGCGTTGTTGCGCGCCTCGGCCAGCTCGCGCGCCTTCTTGTCCTCCTCGGCGTGCGCCTCGGCGTCGCCGACCATCTGCTTGATCTCGTCGTCGGACAGGCCCGAGCCCGCCTTGATCTCGATCTTCTGCTCCTTGCCGGTGCCGAGGTCTCTCGCCGAGACCGACAGGATCCCGTTGGCGTCGATGTCGAACGCGACCTCGATCTGCGGGATGCCGCGCGGAGCCGGCGGGATGCCGGTCAGCTGGAACTTGCCGAGCGACTTGTTGTACTGCGCCATCTCGCGCTCGCCCTGCAGCACGTGGATCTCGACGGACGGCTGGTTGTCGTCGGCGGTCGAGAAGACCTCGCCCTTGCGCGTCGGGATCGTCGTGTTGCGCTCGATCAGCTTCGTCATCACGCCGCCCTTGGTCTCGATGCCGAGCGTGAGCGGAGTGACGTCGAGCAGCAGGACGTCCTTGACGTCGCCGGCGAGCACGCCCGCCTGGATCGCCGCGCCGACGGCCACGACCTCGTCCGGGTTGACGCCGCGGTGCGGGTCCTTGCCGGTGAGCTCCTTGACCTTCTCCTGCACGGCCGGCATGCGCGTCATGCCGCCGACCATCACGACGTGGTCGATCGTCTTGGCGCCCTTGTCTCTCGCGTCGTCGAGCGCCTGGCGGACCGGCGCGACGGTGCGCTCGATCAGGTCGCTCGTCAGCTCGTTGAGCTTCGCGCGGGAGAGGCGCGTGTCGAGGTGCTTCGGGCCCGACTGGTCGGCCGTGATGAAGGGCAGGTTGATCTGCGTCTCCTGCGTGGTGGAGAGCTCGATCTTCGCCTTCTCCGCCGCCTCGTAGAGACGCTGGAGCGCCATCGGGTCGGCCGCGAGGTCGATCGCCTGCGACTTCTTGAAATCGCTGACGAGCCAGTCGACGATCGCCTTGTCGAAGTTGTCGCCGCCGAGGTGGTTGTCGCCGGCGGTCGACTTGACCTCGAAGACGCCGTCGCCGATCTCCAGGACGGACACGTCGAACGTGCCGCCGCCGAGGTCGAAGACGAGGATCGTCTGGTCGGACTCCTTGTCGAGCCCGTACGCGAGCGAGGCCGCGGTCGGCTCGTTGATGATGCGCTTGACGTCGAGGCCGGCGACCTTGCCGGCGTCCTTCGTCGCCTGGCGCTGGTCGTCGTTGAAGTAGGCCGGAACGGTGATGACGGCGCTGTCGACCGTCTCGCCGAGGTAGGCCTCCGCGTCGGCCTTCAGCTTCTGCAGGATCATCGCGCTGACCTCGGGCGGTGAGTACTGCTTCTCGCCCGCCTCGATGCGCGCGTCGCCGCCGGGGCCGGCGACGACTCTGTAGGGCACGATCGACTCCTCCTCGCGCACCTCGGCCTCCTTGCGGCCCATGAAGCGCTTGACGGAGAAGACCGTGTTGGTGGGGTTGGTGACGGCCTGCCGCTTGGCGACGGTGCCGACCAGCCGCTCCCCGCTCGACGTGAACGCGACCACCGACGGCGTCGTGCGACCGCCCTCGGCGTTCTCGATCACGGTGGGCTCACCGCCCTCGAGGACGGCCATGCAGCTGTTGGTTGTGCCGAGGTCGATGCCGATCGTCTTGCCCATGGGCGTGTTCTCCTTGCAGCTTCCTATTCGAGGGGAGATGAAATCTAAGCGTGAGTGTAGTAGATCTCACGCGCGGCGCGAAGGGCACATGCGCCGCAGCGCGCAGCCGGCACAGTCCGGTCTGCGGGCATGGCACGTGCGGCGGCCGTGGCGCAGCAGGTTCACGTGCAGCTCCAGCTCCTCGCCTGGCGGCGTGAGCGCGAGCATCGCGTTGTGCAGCTCCTCGAACGGCGCGCCGGGGCGCAGCAGGTGCAAGCGCATGCCGACGCGCGAGACGTGCGTGTCGACCGGCACGTCGTGCAGCCCGTAGGCGAACAGCAGCACGCACGCGGCCGTCTTGCGGCCGACGCCGGGCAGCGCGCACAGATACGCCTGACCTTCCGGGACCGGGACGTCGCGCAGCCACCGCAGGTCGAGCCCGTGAGGCTCATGCCCGTCGATCGCGCGCAGGATCTCCTGGATGCGAGCCGACTTGACCTTCGAGATCCCGCCCGGCCGGATCGCCTCCTCGACCTCCGCGTTGGGCGCGTTCAGCACCGCCTCCCATGACGGAAAGCGCTCGCGCAGCCGCTCGTAGGCGACGTCGCGGTTGCGGTCGTTCGTCGACTGCGACAGGACTGTGAGGATCAGCTCGTCGAGCGGCTGCTCGTGCGGCGCCATGATCGGCACGCCGTAGACCTCGCGCAGGCGGTCGCGGATCGCGGTGACGCGCCGCCGCGTCGGGCGCCGCCATTCGGCGGCGGGGATGGTGGCGCCGGGCGACACGCGCCGGGACGTTAGCCGGCGTGGGGCGCGGCGGCGGCGAGCCGGCGCTCGATCGCGCGGCGCGCCTGCTCCATCGACGCGCCCCCCTGCTGGGCGACGTAGCGCAGGTTCGCCATCAGCAGGTAGGCGTCGAGCTCGAACGCGAGCTGGTCGGCGTCCTCCGCCGGGTCGATCGCACCCTCGGCCTGCGCGTCGCGAACGGCGGCGGCGAGCCCGTCGAGCCAGGCGTCGAGCAGCTCGATCGCGCGGTCGCGCACCGGCCCCGGCCGCGTGTCGACCTCGGCCGCGACCGAGGCGAAGAAGCAGCCGCCCGGATAGGTGCGACTCTCGACGTGGCGCAGGAACTGCTCGCAGTAGCCGCGCAGCCGCTCGATCGCGCTCGGCGCCGCCGCGGCGGGCGCGACGACCTGCTCCGCGAACACGGCGCTGGCTGTCTCGATCGTCGCCAGCTGCAGCTCCTCCTTGGAGCCGAAGTGCGCGAACAGGCCGCTCTTGCTCATACCGACGGCCTCGGCCAGCCGTGCGATCGACAGGCCCTGGATGCCCTCGACGGTGGCGAGGCGCGCCGCCTCGTGCAGGATCGCCTCGCGGCTGCGCATGCCGTCGCTGCGGGGTCTGCGAGCTACTCGTCGGGGTTGTTGGCGTCCGGCCGCTGTCACGGCTTGACAAGTTAGCACGATCGGTCGTACAGTCCTCGAACTTCGCACGACCGATCGTGCTAATAACACCCAGAGGAGGGCCGGTGAAGACCTACGTGATCCGCCGCCGCAACGGCTGGAAGACGCCGCAGGAGCTGCAGGCCGCCGCCGCCAGATCGAAGGACATCGGCGACAACGAGATGTCGGCCGACGTCCGCTGGATCCGCTCCTACGTCGTCCACGAGGACGACGGCGCGCTCGGGACGGTCTGCATCTACCAGGCCTCCAGCCCGGAGAAGATCCGCGAGCACGCGTCGCGCGTCGGCATGCCGGCCGACGAGATCACCGAGGTCGCCGATACGGTGCTCGTGCGCCCCGACCCGGTGCCGGCCGCCAGCGCGAGCTGAGCCGCGGGGGCGCGGCCGGAGCGGCCGCGCCTCGCTGGCACTATCCTCGCGCCGGCGTGGACGTCGCCGAGCACACCGCGGAGATCGACGGCCAGCCGGTCTTCTGGCGCGCGGCCGCCTCGCCGTCCGGCGCCGAGGCACCCGTCCTCTACGTCCATGGCGTGCCGACGAGCAGCGACGACTGGATGCCCTTCCTGCAGCGCACCGGCGGCCTCGCGCCCGACCTGCTGGGCTTCGGCCGCTCCGGCAAGAGCGGGCAGAACGACTACTCGCTCGAAGGGATCGCGCGCTGGGTCGAGCGCTTCCTCGACGCGGTCGTCGAGGTGGAGCGCGTGCGGCTCGTCGTGCACGACTGGGGCGCGGCCGCGCTCAGCTTCGCGCAGCGCCATCCCGAGCGGATCGAGCGGCTCGTCGTGATCGACGCCGTACCGCTGCTGCCCGGCTATCGCTGGCACCGCACTGCGCGCATGTGGCGCGCGCCGCTGCTCGGCGAGCTGGCGATGGGCCTGACGAGCCGCCGGACGCTCGAGCGCGCGCTACGGCCGGCGTTCGCCGGACCCGTGCCGGACGGGTTCGCGGAGGCGGCGCTGCGCCATTTCGACCAGGGCACGCAGCGGGCGATCCTGCGCCTGTACCGCAGCGCGTCGGAGGCGTCGCTCGCCGCCTCGGGGAGTGGTCTCTCATCTTTGAGCATTCCCGCGCTGGTAGTTTGGGGCGCGCACGACCCGTACATCTCGCCGCGCTTCGGGGACCGATACGCCGCAGAGCTGCCAGACGGGAAGGTCGTGCATGTCGAAGACGCCGGGCATTGGCCCTGGCTGGACCAGCCCGACCTGATCGACCGCATTGCGACCTTCCTCGAAGAGAGCTGACCGGCCGCTGCGAGCCCTGTTGATGGGCGTCGCCTGCGCGCTGCTCGCGCTGCTGCCGGCGGCGGCGGCGAGCGCACCCGCGGCGCAGGCGCACGGGGGCCCGTTCGCCGGCGCGATGCTGCGCGAGCTGAACCGCATGCGCGCCGCGAACCACCTGCCAGCGCTGCGCGAGGACCAGCACATGGACGGCGGCGCCGCCAGCCACTCGCGCGACATGGCGAGGCGTCGCTACTTCGCGCACGGCGCCTGGCCGGGGCGCGTGATGGCGGCCGCCGGCGGCGCCCGCAGCATCGGCGAGGTGATCGGCTGGCGCGTGCAGAGCAGCCCGGGCGCCGAGGCGAGCGCGATGGTGCGCGAATGGCTCGGTTCCCCGCCCCATCGCCGCGTCCTGCTCGACGGCGACTTCAGCCGCATCGGCATCGGCCGCGCAACCTCGTCGCAGAACGGCCACCCGACCGCGCTCTACACAGTCGACTGGGCGACCGGCTGAGCGCGTTCGCTCCGCGCGGGAGCGGCGGAGGCATTGCAATAGCCTCCGCGACCGCCATGGCTCGCTCGCGCATCGGTCCGGACCCGCGGCGCCTCGCGCCGGCGGCGGTCGCGGCGGCGCTCGCGGCCGTCTACCTGATCTGGCATCCGCCGAGCCTCGACCTGGCGGCGGCCGAGTACCGCGCGTGGCTGTTCGGCCACGCCGGCTTCGCGCTGTGGGACGCGCAGTGGTACGGCGGCCACCACCTGCCCGGTTACAGCGTCGTCTTCCCGCCGCTCGCCTTCTGGCTCGGGCCGCGCCTGCTGGGCGCGCTCGCGGTCGTCGCTGCGGCGGTCCTGTTCGAGCAGATCGCGCACAAGCGCTGGGGCCCGGACGCCTGGCTCGGCGCGACCTGGTTCGCCGCCGGCGCCGCGACGACGCTGTTCAGCGGCCGCATGACGTTCGCGCTCGGGCTCGTGCCGGCGCTGGTGGCCGTGTGGGCGCTGCAGCGCGACCGGCGCGCGCTCGCGCTCGCGGCCGCGCTGCTGACACCGCTCGCGAGCCCCGTCGCCGCGCTGTTCCTGGCACTGGCCGGGACCGCGTACGCGCTCGCCTGTCGTCGCCTGATCGGGATCGCCATCGCAGCGGCGACGCTCGCGCCGGTGCTCGCGCTCGCGGTCGCCTTCCCCGAGGGCGGGACGGAGCCGTTCGGCTTCACGTCGCTGTGGCCGGTGCTCGCGTTCGCGGCCGTCGCGCTCGCGCTCGTGCTGCCGCGCGAGGAGCGCATGCTGCGGATCGGCGTCGCGCTCTACGTGCTCGGGTGCGTCGCCGCGTTCGTGCTGGCGACGCCCGTCGGCGGCAACGCCGAGCGGCTCGGCGCGCTGTGCGCCGGCCCGCTCGCCGCGCTCGTGCTGTGGCCGCGGCGCGCGACCGCGCTGCTGCTGCTGGCGCCGTTCCTGCTGTGGTGGCAGTGGAGCGCGGCCGTCGGCGACGTGCGCAACGCGAGCGGCGACCCGAGCGTGCACGCCGCCTACTACGCGCCGCTGCTCGCGGCGCTCGACCGCGCCGGGGCGCGCGGCGGCGCGGACGGGCGCGTCGAGATCCCGTTCACGCGCCTGCACTGGGAGTCGCGCTGGGTCGCGCCGGCAGTGCCACTGGCGCGCGGCTGGGAGCGCCAGCTCGACGACGAGGTCAACCCGCTCTTTTACACCCGCCCGGCACCGCTCACCCCCGGCCGCTACCACGCATGGCTGCGGCGGATGGCGGTCCGCTGGGTCGCCGTGCCGGACGTGCGGCTCGACTACTCGGCGAAGGCGGAGGCGCGGCTGATCGCGCGCGGGCTCCCCTATCTGCGGCCCGTCTGGCGCGGCGCGCACTGGCGCCTGTACGAGGTGCGCGACGCCGCACCGCTCGCCGACCCGCCGGCGCGGGTCCTGCGCGCCGGCACCGACACGCTCGCGCTCGCCGTCCCGCGGCCGGCGGACGTCGCGCTGCGCGTGCGCTGGACCCCGTACTGGGCGGTCGTCGCGGGCGACGCGTGCGTCGCGCCGGACGGCGACTTCACGCGCTTGCGCGTGCGACGGGCGGGCATGGTCCGGCTGGCGATCCGCTTTTCGCTCGGGCGGATCGCCGCACACACCGCACGTTGCGCCGATCGAAATGTCGTGAAAGCCGGGTAACACCGATAGGATGCAGCGCTTCCCCATGATTCGCGGCCTTCGCAACATCGAGCGGCGCGTGCTGCCGCGAGGATGGGCGGACGCGGCGCGTCAGCTCCTCCTCTTCGCCGCCGCCTACTACGCCTACCAGCTCGTCCGCAGCATGGTCGAGGGGCAGGTCTCGACGGCCGCGTGGAACGCGACGAAGGTCATCAACCTCGAGCACAGCCTGCACGTGTTCGCCGAGCCGAGCGTGCAGGCGTGGGCGTCGAACAAGGCGTGGATCATCCACTCGGCCGACTGGATGTACCTCAACTCGCACTTCGTCGTGACGATCGGCGCGCTCGTCTTCCTCTACCTGCGCCGCAACGACAGCTTCTACTTCGTGCGCAACATGTTCATGATCGCGATGGCGTTCGCGCTCATCGGCTACGCGGCCTACCCGACCGCGCCGCCGCGGCTGATGCCGGAGTGGGGCTTCACCGACTCGATCGCCGCGCTCACCGGCCAGCGCGTCGAGAACGAGCCGGTCAGCGCGCTGCTGAACCTCTACGCGGCGGTGCCGTCGATGCACGTCTGCTTCGCGCTGATGGTCGGCTGGCCGCTCGCGCGGCTCGTCAAGCCGCGGCCGCTGAAGCTCGTCTGGTTCCTCTATCCGTTCCTCGTCACGTTCGTCGTCGTCGCGACGGGCAACCACTACTTCTTCGACGCCTTCCTCGGCGCGCTGACCGCGGGGCTCTCCGCGCTGCTGTCGAAGCAGCTGCTCGCCCGCTGGCGCCCCGAGGCGTGGTCGTTCGGGCGCGACGAGGCCGGGGCCGCGGCCTGATGTCCGCCACCCAGGAGTTCTCGGCGGCGATGCGCAACCGCCTGATCGAGTCGCGCCTGACGCCGAACGCGATCTCGCTCACGGGCCTGGTCGGGAACCTCGTGGCGGCCGCGCTCGTGTGGCAGAAGTACTTCTTCCTCGGTGGCGTCGCCTTCATCCTCGGCTCGATCATGGACACGCTCGACGGGCGCTACTCGCGCATGTCGGGCAAGGGCACGCCGTTCGGCGCGTTCCTCGACTCGACGCTCGACCGCATCGAGGAGGGGATCGTGCTGACCGCGGTCGCCGCCTACTTCGCGACGCAGGGCAACGAGCTGGCGGTCGCGGCCGTGGTCGTCGCGGTGCTGGCGTCGCTGATGGTCTCCTACACCCGCGCGCGCGCCGAGGCGCTCGGCGTCGAGTGCAAGGTGGGGATCGCGAGCCGCGCGGTGCGCGTCGTGATCCTGTCGGTCGGGCTCGTGTTCGCGAAGGGCGCCGGCCTCGGCCACTTCGAGCTGCTGGCACCCGCCGTGTACGTGCTCGCGGGCCTCTCTACGATCACGGTCTTCCAGCGCATCTTCCACGTCCGGCGCGAGCTGTCGGGCACCCCCCAGGTGTAACCCGCAGCGGCCGGCGGGGTCCTTACCCCAGACTTTTCCCCCAGGAGGAACCTCTCACCGTGAGCAACAGTTCGAGCAACGGCGCCAGCCGCTACCAGGCCGAGACGGTGCGCGTCGCGATCATCGGCGTCGGCAACTGCGCCTCGTCGTTCGTGCAGGGCATCCAGTACTACAAGGACGCCGACCCGAACGGCAGAGTGCCCGGGCTGATGCACGTCGACCTCGGCGGCTACCACGTCCGCGACGTGGAGTTCACGGCCGCCTTCGACGTCGACAAGGACAAGGTCGGCAAGGACCTCTCCGAGGCGATCTGGGCCGGGCAGAACAACACGATCAAGTTCGCCGACGTGCCGCACCTCGACGTGCCGGTCTACCGCGGCATGACGCACGACGGCCTCGGCAAGTACCTCTCGCAGCGGATCGAGAAGGCACCGGGCCAGACGGCCGACATCGTGCAGATCCTCAAGGACACGAAGACCGACGTCGTCGTCTCCTACCTGCCCGTCGGCTCCGAGCAGGCGACCAAGTGGTACGTCGAGCAGGTGCTCGAGGCCGGCTGCGGCTTCGTCAACTGCATCCCCGTCTTCATCGCGCGCGAGGACTACTGGGACGAGCGCTTTCAGAGAGCGGGCCTGCCGATCGTCGGCGACGACATCAAGTCGCAGGTCGGCGCGACGATCACGCACCGCGCGCTGGCGCGCCTGTTCTACGAGCGCGGCGTGATGCTCGAGCACACCTCGCAGCTCAACGTCGGCGGCAACATGGACTTCTTCAACATGCTCGAGCGCGAGCGGCTGGAGTCGAAGAAGATCTCCAAGACGAACGCCGTGACCTCGGTCGCCGGCGTCGACCTGCCGGCTGACGACGTCCACGTCGGCCCGTCGGACTACGTGCCGTGGCTGACCGACCGCAAGTGGGCGCACATCCGCCTCGAGGGCAGAGCGTTCGGCGACGTCCCGCTGACGTGCGAGATGAAGCTCGAGGTGTGGGACTCGCCGAACTCGGCCGGCATCGTCATCGACGCGGTGCGCTGCTGCAAGCTGGCGCTCAACCATGGCCTCGGCGGTCAGCTCGACGGGCCCTCGTCCTACCTGATGAAGTCGCCGCACGTGCAGCGCCCCGACGATGAGGCGCGGCTGGCGACCGAGCAGTTCATCGCGGATCACACCGGGCTGCCGGGCACGAAGCCGCTCGGCGCGCCGACGCCGGCTTCGACCGACTCCTAGCCGGATCGCCTTTGCGACGATGCGGGCGTGTTCGACACGCTCGCATCGCCGCTTGCCGGCTCGCTGGTGAGCCTGGAGCCGCTGGAGGAGCGGCACGTGGAGGACCTGCGCGTGGCCGCGGCGGACCCGCGCGTGTCGGCCTGGCTGCCGGTCCCGTTGCACGACCCGCAGTGGTTCGCGTGGTGGCGCGCGGACGCCGCCTCCGCCTGGGAGACGCAGCGAGACGTGACGTTCGCGACGGTGCGCCGCACAGACGGCGTCGCGGTCGGCTCGACGCGCTTCCTCGAGCTGCGTGAGCGCGACCGCTCGGTGGAGATCGGCTGGACGTGGCTGGCGCCCTCGGCGTGGACGACGGGTGCGAACGTCGAGGCGAAGCTGCTGATGCTCGGACGCGCATTCGACGAGGCCGGCTGCATCCGCGTCGAACTGAAGACCGACGCGCGCAACGCGCGCTCGCGGGCCGCGATGGCGGCGCTCCCGGCCCAGTTCGAGGGGATCCACCGCCAGCACCGCGTGCTGCTCGACGGGACCCTGCGCGACTCCGCCTGGTACAGCGTGCTCGACCGCGAGTGGCCCGACGTGCGCGCCAACCTCGAGCGACGGCTCACGGCGCGGGCGATCGATGCGCGACGGATTGACCCCCTGTGAGGGGGTGAGAACGTCGAGCATCGCCGGGCACGGCGCCTGTCTATCCTCCAAGCCGTGCCCGCGCGCCTCGCGATCGCCCAGGTCACGCCCTATGCCTGGGAGACGCCGCACGAGGTGAACCGCGCAGTCGCCCGCTGCGCCGAGGAGCTGGCCGCGCACGGGCATCGCGTCGTCGTGATCGCCCCCTCGACGTCGAGCGCGCTCGTGCGCGAGTCGCGCAAGGCGATCCATGCCGCGAGAGAGCGGCCGGAGGCGCTGCTGGAGCCGTCGGACGGCCTGCCGTATCGCGTGCTCGGCGTCGGCGAGGTGCTGCCGTTCTCGCCGTCCCGGCGCCGTGCCGCGTCGCTGCCGATCGACGTCGCGCGCACGATCGAGCAGGCGCTCGCGATCGCACCGCTCGACGTCGTCCACCTGCACGAGCCGTTCGCGCCGAGCGCCGCGAGCGCGGCGCTGCGCCACTCGCGCGCGCTCAACGTCGGGACGTTTCACGCGCCGACCGAGCGCGTGCTCTCGACGCAGGTCGCGCGGCGCGTCGTGGAGCTGTTCCTCGGCCGCCTCGACGCGCGCGTCGCGAGCTACGCGGCGACGCGCGACCTGCTGCAGCGCTGGTTCCCCGGGGACTGCCGCGTGATCCTGCCGGGTGCAGACGCGCCGACAACGGTCGAGCGCACCGAAGATCGGGTCGAGATCGCGCTGATCGCCGACGAGGACCGCCCCGCCGTGCGCACGCTCGTGCGCGCGCTGCGGCGGATGCCGGCGAGCGACGCCTGGCACGCGACCGTCTGGTCGCGCCGCGCGACGCAGAGCGCCGGCCCGCTGCGCGCCGAGCTGCGCGAGCGGATCGACTTCCTCGGCCCAGACGACTGCGACGAGGACGCGCTGCTCGCGCGCGCCGACGTGGTCGTGCGCGCCTCGAGCGGCGTCGCGCCCGCGCCCGGTGGGCTCGTGCGCGCGCTCGCCGCCGGCTGCGTGCCGGTCGTCGCGCGCCTGCCGGTCTATGAAGAGCTCGTCGGCGACGGCGAGCAGGGGCTGCTGTTCGAGCCGGGCGACGCCGACACGCTCGCGGCGCAGCTCGCGCGGCTCGTCGCCGAGCCGGAGCTGCGCACGCGGCTGCGCACCGCGGCCGACCCGTTGCGCGAGCGGCTCAGATGGACGCGCGTCGTGGACGAGTTGGAGGAGATCTACGCCGGGCTCGTCGCCAAGCGCCACGACGGCCGCGGCGACCGCGCGCTGCGCGCGAAGGTCGCCAAGCGCCGCCGCATCGACGTCGACCTGCACATGCACACCGACCACTCGTCGGACTGCGCGACGCCGGTCGAGGTGCTGCTCGCAACCGCGAAGTCGAGAGGGCTCGGGGCGATCGCCGTGACCGATCACAACGTCATCTCCGGCGCGTTCGAGGCGCAGGCGAAGGCGAGCGGCATCAAGGTGATCGTCGGCGAGGAGGTCAAGACCGCCGACCAGGGCGAGGTGATCGGCCTCTTCCTCACAGAGCTGATCCCGCGCGGGCTGACGCTGCAGGAGACGATCGCCGAGATCAAGCGCCAGGGCGGCGTCGTCTACGTCCCGCATCCGTTCGACCGCATGCACGCCGTGCCGGACTACGAGCACCTGACGGCGGTGCTCGACGACGTCGACGCGATCGAGGTCTTCAACCCGCGCGTGGCGATCCAGGAGTTCAACGAGGAGGCGGCCCGCTTCGCCGCCAAGTACCGCATCCCGGCGGGCGCCGGCTCCGACGCGCACGTCGCGCAGGGGCTCGGATCGGTGCGGATCCGGATGCCGGACTTCGACGGTCCCGAGGAGTTCATGGAGGCGCTGCGCGAGGCCGACATCGTCCGCACGCCGGCTTCGCTCCTCTACGTGCAGGCGCTGAAGTTCCTGCAGACGAGAGCGGTTCCAAGAGGGGCACGAGCCGCCTCCAAGGAGCGCCGGGTCCGCCGAGCGGCCCGCAAATCCTGAAAGTCCTGATGCACGAGCAGGGACATGCCGGGGCCGCGTCCAATCTTCCCCCCAGCATGCCCATCACCGACGACGAGATCCGCGAGAAGTACCTCGAGCGGGCGATCCGCGAGCTGAACCACTTCACGCGCGAGCTGCAGGAGTGCAGCCACTGCCCGCGCGGCAACCTCATGCCGGTGCTGGGATCCGGCCACCCGCAGGCCGACGTCTTCCTGGTCAAGCACCATCCGCGCCCCTCCGAGATCGAGGAGGGCGTCGCCTTCTACGGGCGCGCCGGCGGCGCGCTGATGAAGTCGCTCAAGCGGCTGCAGATCGACCCGCTCGCCGTCTACGGGACGCTGTGCGTGAAGTGCCCGCTGCCCGATCCGTCGCTGGCCGACCCGGCCTGCGTCGAGCGGCTGATCGAGGAGCTGGCGATCGTGCAGCCGAAGATCGTCGTGGTGATGGGCGAGGACGCGCTGGACGTCGTCAACGAGCTGGAGATCCCGCTCGCGCGCACGCTGCTCGCCGAGCCGGGCGCGCTCCAGCGGCTGACGCCGTCGATCGAGGCGCTGTACGTGCCGAACATCGACGAGGCGCTCGACGAGGAGAGCGCCAAGCGCGCGTTCTGGGGCGCCTTCAAGGTGCTCGGCGAGTGGTACGAGGCGCTGCCGCCGTACTGATCTACGGCAGCAGGACGAGCTTGCCGAGCTTGCCGCCGGCGGCGAAGCGCTCGTAGGCGGCCGGCGCCTCGTCGAGCGGGAAGGCTTCGGCGACGGGCACGCGGATCGCACCGCTCTGGATCAGCGGCAGCACGTGGCGCTCGAGCCCGCGGGTCATCAGCGCCTTCTCCTCCAGCGGGCGGGCGCGCATCGTCGAGGCGAGGATCCGCCCGCGCTTGTACATCAGCTTCGCGAGGTTCAGCTCCCCCTTCGCGCCGGCGGAGATGCCGATCACGACGATGCGGCCGCCCGTCGCGAGCGCGTCGACGTTCGCGTCGAGGTTGGGCGCGCCGACCAGCTCGAGGATCGCGTCGAACGGGCCGTGCTGCTCGAAGCCCTCGGGCTCGACCACGGTGGCTCCGAGCGCGGCGACCTGCTCGCGCGCGTCGGGGTTGCGGACGGTCGCGGTGACGCGCACGCCGATGCTCGCGCCGAGCTGGATCGCGGCCGTGCCGACGCCGCCCGCGCCGCCGTGCACGAGCAGGCGCTCGCCCGCTTGCAGGCCCGCCTGCGTGAAGAGCGCGTCGTGCGCGGTCGCGAAGACCTCCGGGAAGCCGCCCGCGGCGGGCCAGTCGAGCGCGTCGGGGACCGGCATCAGCATCCGCTCGTGCACGAGCGCCAGCTCCGCCTGCCCGCCACCGCCGACGATCGCCATCACGCGGTCGCCGGGCTGGAAGCGGCTCGCGCCGGGGCCGTTCTCGACCACCTCGCCCGCGAGCTCCAGGCCCGGGATGTCCTGCGGCCAGCCGGGCGGCGCTGGGTAGAGCCCGCGTTTTTGCATCATGTCCGCGCCGTTGAGGCCGGCAGCGCGGACGCGAACGAGCACCTCGTCCTTGCCGGGCTGCGGATCGGGGTGATCCTCGACCAGGATCTCCCCGTCGCGGATGGTGGCGGCGCGCATCGCGGCGGAGTCTAGCCGGCGGGATGCGGCGCGCCGGCGGGCACCGGGCTCAGCCCCATCTCATGACTCTGGCGATCGCTCTATCGATGAAGCGATCGGGCAGGTAGCGCGCGGCGATGCCACGCGACTTCGCCTCGCGACCGACGAGGTAGCGCGTCTTCGGCTTGCGCGCGGTGAGCGCGTGGGCGACGTCCTTGGCGACGGCGTCTGGCGGCAGGCCGGTCCGCGCGCCCTCCTCGGAGGCCGTGCGAACGGTCGCGATCAACGGCCCGTAGTCGCGCTGCGCCTCGGCGCCCATGCTCTGCTGCAGCTCGTCGCCGGAGGCGATGCCCTTGTCCCAGATCGGCGTCGCGATCGTGCCCGGCTCGATCACGGAGACCTCGATCCCCCAAGGCCGCAGCTCGCGCCGCAGCGTGTCGGAGAAGCCCTCGAGCCCGAACTTCGAGGCGGCGTAGGCGCCGAGCAGCGGGACGGCGACCTTGCCGCCGATCGAGCTGACGTTGACGATCCGCCCTCTGGCGGAGCGGAGCTGCGGAAGGAACGCCTGCGTGACGGCGACCTGGCCGATCAGGTTGACCTCGATCTGGCGGCGGAAGTCGTCGATCGGCTGGTGCTCGATCGGCGCGGGCACGGCGACGCCGGCGTTGTTGACGAGGCCGGCGAGGCGGCCGCCGGTCTGCTCGCTCACGCTCTTTGCCGCCGCGGCGATCGAGTCCGCGTCGATCACGTCGATCCGCAGCGACGTCACGCCGGCGATCTCCCGCGCGAGCCGCTCGCCGTCCTCCGGCTTGCGCACCCCGGCGAAGACCGTGAAGCCGAGCCCCGCGAGCCGCCGCGCGCACGCCTCCCCGATCCCGCTCGACGCGCCGGTCACGACGACTGCTCCACGCTGCTGAGAGCCTGCTGGCATGGCGCCGGATTCTGTCAGGCGGAGTGGAGATGCGAGCCGGTCGGCAGTCTTATGAATTGACACATAACTGCTGGCGACAGAGCGATGCTGGACGAGTACCGTCGCTCTGCACGGCGGAAAGCAGCTTCTGTCATCCGATCCCTCCGGACGCCGGGACTGGTCGGGGCCTGTCAGCCCCGGCGTCCTTCGGACGCCTCACGGCTACGAAGGGAGGGAGACATGGCAGCAACTGCAACCGCGCTGGCGCTGCTGGTGGCGCTGCTGGTCATCGACCGGCTCGTCGATCGGCGGCGCTGACGCAGAGACTGCCGCGCGAAGCCACATCGACGACAGGCTCCGTGTCGGTGTGGGACGCAACGGGCCGGGGGTTACCGCCCCCGGCCCGTTTGCATCTTCGGACGCCATTCGGCTTGAACTGCAACCGCGGGACAAGGATAGGTCGCTTGCGCCCACGCGACAACCGCAACGGCGGTGTGCTCGCGAGAGCTGCTCTCACCCCGTCATCAGCGCCACCGGCACCGCCAGACCAGCGGAGCGGCGGAGAGTGGCGATGCGACGGCCGGGCTGGACGGCGGGGCGCGACGGGCTGCAGCGCTCCTCGCCGATCGCGGCCGCCGTGGCGTCGATGTCGGCGACCTTGAACGCGAGGCCCCAGAAGAAGGCCGGACCGTCCGGCCCGCCGCTGCGCTCGATCGCATCGTCGGGCGCCTGCACGACCTCGAGGATCACCTCGCCGAGCCGGAAGAACGCCTGCCGCGGCGCGCCAGCCGGCGTCGGCTCCTCGCGGATGCGGCGCAGATCGAGGCCGGCAGCCTGGAGCGCCGCGACCGTGCGGTCGAGCGCGGGCGTGATCGCGACGACGTGGTCGAGCGCGGTGACGCCGTTGGGATGCGTCGGCACCGGCGACTCGCCGGCCGCCGCATCGTCCGCCAGCACCGTCGGCAGCCCGTCGAACCGCTCGCTCTCGAGGCCGCTCAGCGTCCACCCGACGATCCCGCGACCGGCGTCGCGCCCCACGAGCCGGATCGGCACGCTGCCGACGCGGGAGACGTCGCCGTCGAGCGCGAACCCAAGCGCCGCCCACGTCGCAGGCTCGTCGGCGACCGTCAGCTCGTGGATTCGCACGCCCGGCATCGCCGGGACGCTAACGCGCGCGCCGCTAGCCGCGCTCCAGCAGCGCCACGCACTCGATGTGCGGGGTCTGCGGGAACATGTCGACCGGCGTGACTCTGCGCAGGATGTACCCCGCTTCGACGAGCTGCGCGGCGTTCGGCGCGAGCGTCGTCGGGTTGCAGGAGACGTAGACGATCCGCTTCGGCGAGCTGTCGATGATGCGTCTGACGACCTTCGTCGACAGGCCGGCGCGCGGCGGGTCGACGACGACGACGTCGGGCGTGCCCGCCTTCGCGACGAGGTCTCTCAGCGCGACGCGCACGTCGCCGGCGAAGAAGTTGGCGTTGTCGACGTCGTTGATGCGCGCGTTGGAGATCGCGTCGCCGATCGCCGGCTCGATCAGCTCCAGCCCCCACAGCTCCGACGCGCGCGGCGCGAGCGTCAACCCGATCGTGCCGATCCCGCAGTAGAGGTCGTAGACGCGCTCGAAGCCTCTGAGCGCGGCGTACTCGCCGGCGAGCGCGTAGAGCTTCTCGGCCATCTCGGTGTTCGTCTGAAAGAACGCGTGCGGGGAGATGCGGAAGCGCATCCCGCTCAGCTCCTCGTCGAGGTAGTCACTGCCGGCGATCAGCTCCGTCTCGCCGAGCGCGGTCGTCTCGCCGACGCCGTCGAACGCGGTCCACAGCAGGCCGTTGCAGTCGACCGCCTCGGCGAGCCCGTCGGTGTCGAGCTGGCCCGGCATCGTCACGAGCCGCACCTGGATCTGCCCGGTCCGGCGCCCCTCGCGCACGACGAGGTTGCGCAGGAAGCCCTCGTGCGTGCGGCGGTCGTAGGCGGTGAGCCCCTTCGAACGGCACCAGTCGAGCACCTGGCGGCTGGCGACGTTCGAGCGCTCGGAGGCGATCAGGCAGTCGTCTATCGGGACGATGCGTTCCCAGTGGCCGGGCGCGTGGAAGCCGAACACCAGCTCACCGTCGTCTTCGGTGCCGAACGAGTATTCGAGCTTGTTGCGGTAGCGCCACTGCTCGAGCGCGGGCACGATCGGCTCCATCGCGAAGCCGTCGAGCTTGCCGATCCGCCGCAGCGCGTCCTCGACCTGCTGGGCCTTGATCTCGAGCTGGCGCTCGTACGGGAGCACCTGCCACGGCACACCGGGATGCGGCGCGTGCGCCGGTATCCGCTCCGGCGACGGCTCCAGTATCTCGACAGTTATCGCTTCGGCGTAGTCGCGCTTCGGGCGCGTGATTCTGGCGCGGACCTTGTCGCCCGGCACCGCGCCGACGACGAACACGACGTAGCCCTCGTGGCGCGCGACGCCGTTGCCGCCGAACGCGAGCGAGTCGATCGTCAGCTCGAGCTCGTCGCCGCGGCTGGGCCTCTGCCGTCTGGTCAGTGCGGTGGACATGCGGCGACTAGCATGCCAGGCCCATGGACCTCGCCGCGTACCGACTGCAAGCCGAGGCGTTCACGGCCGAGCTGGGCGAGGAGTACCACGCGCACTTCGCCGGCCTCAGAGCGGAGTTCGACGTCGAGCCGATCTATGCGAAGCACGCCGAGCTGTTCACGCGCGAGTCGGTCGCGCGCCTGCGCGAGCAGGCCGACGCCGCGGCCACGCAGGGGGAGGATGCCGGCCGCCGCGCGCGCATGCTGCTCGACTTCGCGGTCGACGGCCACCTCGGCCTCGTCTCGACCGACCTGGAGGGCGAGCTGGCGCAGCGCGAGGCCGGGCTCGTCCTGTCGATCGAGGGAGACGGAGCGGCGATCCCCTTCCGCGAGGCGACGATCGTGCAGGCGAACGAGCCCGACCGCGCGCGCCGCGCGGCGATCGAGACGGCGCGCCTCGCAGCGACCGAGACGCACCTCAACCCGCTCTACCGCGAGATGCTGGAGCGCACGCGCGCGACCGCCGTCGAGCTGGGCTGGCCGAGCTACCGCGCGCTGTGCGAGGAGCTGAAGGGCTTCGACCTTGACCGCCTCGCACGCGCGACCGCGGCGTTCACGGCCGCGACCGAGGGCGCGTACGCGCCGCTCGTCGCGCCGGTCGTGGAGCGCACGCTCGACGGCCTCGCGCTGGAGGACCTCGTGCGCGCCGACCTGCCGCGCCTCTTCCGCTTCGCCGAGGCGGACGCCGCGTTCGACGGCGCGCAGCTGCTGCCGAGCTTCGAGGCGACGCTCGCCGGCCTCGGGATCGACCCCGCGACGCAGCGCAACGTGCACCTCGACGTCGCGTCGCGCCCCGGCAAGTCGCCGCGCGCCTTCTGCGTCGCGGTCAGAGTCCCGCAGGACGTGCGCCTCGTCGTGCCGCCGATCGGCGGGCGCGACGACTTCACCGCGCTGCTGCACGAGGGCGGCCACGTCGAGCACTTCGCGCACGTCGACCCGGGGCTCGCGTTCGAGTACCGCCACCTCGGCGACAACGCGATCACCGAGGCGTTCGCGTTCCTGTTCGACCACCTCGTCGAGGACCCCGAGTGGCTGCGCGCGCGACTCGGCGTGCAGGACGCCGACGGCACGCTTGCCGCGCACGCGCGCGCGACGCGGCTGATCTACCTGCGCCGCTATGCGGCGAAGCTGCCCTACGAGCTCGACGTGCACGCCGTCGAGCCGCCAGACGACGCCGCGCTGCGCGAGCGCTACGCGACGCTGCTGGGCGCCGCCGCGCGCGTGCGCTGGCCACGCGAGACGTACCTCGCCGACCTCGATCCCGGCTTCTACGTCGCCTGCTACCTGCGCGCCTGGGCGCTGGAGACGCACCTGCGCGCGCACCTGCGCGAGCGCTTCGGCGGGCGCTGGTTCGAGCAGCGCGAGGCCGGCGACGCGCTGCGCGCGCTGTGGCGCGACGGCCAGCGCCTGTCCGCCGAGGAGCTGCTCGGCGAGCTGACCGGCGCCGAGCTCGACTTCGGCGCGCTGCTCGCGGACCTGGGGCTCAGCGCCTCTCCGACGTGGGTCCCGCGCGAGCGCGTCGTCGAGAGCCTCGTCCAGACCGATCCCGGACTGCGAGCCGATCTCGACGCGGCGCTCCCCGACATGATCGACGAGTTGTGAAGGGGATCCTCGACACCTCCGTGTTCATCGCGGAGGAGCAGCAGCGCGAACTGGCCGTCGAGCGCCTGCCTGACGAGGCGGCGATCTCCGCCGTGACGCTCGCCGAGCTGCAGCTCGGGGTGCACCTCGCCCGCTCGGAGCGCGTGCGCGCCCAGCGCCTGAACGCGCTCGGCAAGGTGCACGCGACCTACGCGGCGCTGCCGGTCGACGAGGCCGTCGCCGCAGCATTCGCGGAACTCGTCGCGACGGCGCGCAGAGCGAGACGGCGGCTGCGCGTCAAGGACGCTTGGATCGCAGCCACCGCCCGTGCCCACGACGCAGCGCCTACACGCAGGACGGCGACTTCGACGCCTTGAGAGACGTCGAAGTCGTCCGCGTCTGAGACGCCGCCTGAGCGGCGTCCGGCTACTTCTTTCTGCGCGGCGCGTTCTTTCTCGCCGCGGCGCCGACCGCTCTGCGAGCGCGCTCGGCGCTCTTCATGAGGCGGTCGACCGAGTCGGCGCGGCGCGCTCTGGCGGCCGTGCCGTCGAGCTTCTTCGACAGCTGCTCGAGCTGCTCGATGCCCTTGCCGAGCAGCGTGTCGAGGTTCGTGAGCACGTCGTCCTTCTGCTCGCGGCCCTTGCGCACGAGCTCGCCGACGAGGTCGTTCGCGTCGCCTCTCGCGACGTGACCGCGGGAAACGGCCTCGTCGAGCGCCTCCTGGATCGCCTCGGACGCGAGCAGCACGAGATCGCGCGGCTCGAAGACGCGGTTGGTGAGCTGCTCGCGCAGCGCGTCGACGAGCTGGGCGACGGGATCGGCGGTGCGTCTGCGCGCGCCGCCGGTCGCGCGTCTCGGCGCGGCCGCCGGTCTTCTCGCCGCCGGTCTTCTCGCCGCCGGTCTTCTCGCAGCGGCTCTTCTGGCGGCCGGTCTTCTGGCCGTCGCTCTTCTCGCCGCGGCACGTGCGGCAGGTCTTCTCGCAGCCGCGGCGCGAGCGGGTCTTCTCGCCGCGGTTCTTCTGGCGGCCGCTCTCGTCGCCGCAGCGGCGCGAGTGGGTCTTCTGGCGGCCGCTCTTCTCGCGGCCGCGACGCGCGCCGGTCTTCTCGCCGCCGCGCTTCTGGCGGCCGGGCTCGCTCTGGCGGCTGCGGCACGTCTGGCAGCCGGTCTGCGGGCGGCCGCGGCTCTTCTCGCGCCGGTGCTCGCTCTTCTCGCAGCGGGGGACTTCGGCTGGGGCATCGATGCTCCTCGGTATGGACAGACGGACCGGTCGGGCGCGAGGCTACCGCAGCAGCAGCTCCAAGAGCGCTTTCTGGGCATGGCGCCGGTTCTCGGCCTGGTCCCAGATGCGCTGACGGGCGCCGTAGAGGACCTCGGCCGTGATCTCCTCGCCCGGGTGGGCGGGCAGGTCGTGGAGCGCGATCGCGCCGGGCGCGGCGCGTTCGAGCAGCGCGTCGTCGACGCGGTAGGCGGCGAGCGCGGCGCGGCGCGCGTCGGCCGTCTCCTCGTCGCCCATGCTGACCCACACGTCGGTGTAGACCGCGTGCGCGCCGGCGACCGCGGCGCGCGGATCGTCGGTCAGCACGGCGCCGGCGACGGGCTCGAGCTGGTAGCCGTCCGGCGCCGCGATGCGCACCTCCACGCCGGCGAGGCTGCCGAGGATCGCAAGCGAGCGAGCGACGTTGTTGCCGTCGCCGACATAGGCGAGCACGAGGCCGTCGAGTCTCCCGAACGTCTCGCGCAGCGTCAGCAGGTCGGCGAGCGCCTGGCACGGGTGGTGGCCGGCGGTGAGCATGTTCACGACGGGCACGCTCGCGTGCCCGGCCAGCTCGCGCACCAGCTCGTCGGCACCGGTGCGGATCCCGATCGCGTGCACGTGGCGCGACAGCACGAGCGCGGTGTCGCGCACGGCCTCGCCGCGGCTGATCTGCATCTCGTCCGGGCGCAGGATCAGCGGGTGGCCGCCGAGCTCGACGATGCCCGTCTCGAATGACAGGCGCGTGCGTGTCGAGGGCTTCTGGAAGATCAGCGCGACATGCTTGCCCGCGAGCGCGCGCGAGGCGAGCGGCTCGGCCTTCAGCTCGAGCGCGCGCTCGATCAGCGCGAGCAGCTCCTCGCGGGTGAGCTCTTCTCCAGTGAGCAGGTGGCGCGGCAAGCGCGCAAGTGTACGGTCCTGCAATGCATCTGCGCATGCTGACGCGGACGATCCGGGGTTTAGCGTCACGTGACTCCCGCCGATAGTCAGGACGTGCGTCGAACGTCCCTCGTGCTGGCGGTCGCCTTCGCGGTCCTGCTCGTCGTCGGCGGCACCGTCTCGTGTGCCGGCGCGCAGGTTCGCCATCGCCATGCTCAGCGCGCCGTCGCCGGCTGGCACGGCATGCCGCTCGGCGACCGCTGGAGCGGCTGGTCCAAGCGCGAGGTGCTGCCGGGCGACGCCGCGGCGGTGACGATCCAGGGCGTGCAGGGAACGGCCTACACCGTCCACCCCGGCGACGTCCCCGGGCGCAACGGCGAGCGCGCCGAGATCGTCGCGTCGGTCGCGAACTCGGGCGCGATCCAGGGACGCGCGTCGACGTACGACTGGTCGACGTGGTTCCCCGCATCCTTCACCCCGGTCGCCGACAGCTCGTGGAACATCTTCACGCAGTTCCACGAGAGTGCGGCGGACGGCTGTCACCCGAACGTCGCGCTGCAGGTGGACACGCAGCACGGCGACGAGCGGCTGCGCCTGACCATTCGCGGCGGCAGGCGCGACGCGCGCACGTGCACGCCCGCCTCGACACGCGTATGGGACTTCGCGCCGCTCCAGCGCGGTCGCTGGGACCGCTTCGGGCTCACGGTCGGCTGGTCCTCGAGCGCGCGCGACGGCTACGTGCAGCTCACGCTCGACGGCCGGACCGTCGTGCCGCGCACGTCGCTCCCGACGCTGTACACGGGCCAGTCGGCCTACCTCAAGCAGGGTTTCTACCGGCAGGAGTCGCCGTTCGCGACGACCGTGGTGCACTCCGCCGTCACGCGCACCGCGGCGCGACCGCGCTGAGGGCACACGTCGCGGAGGCCGCCTGCCGGCGACCTCCGCGCGCGCTGGTGCTCAGCCGACGCCGGCCTCGCAGGCCGCCTGGCTGGCGAACATCATGTTCCCCGCGCTGTTGTAGAAGTTGCGCCACTGGCGAGCGGCGCAATCGGCGGGAACGGCGAGCCGGAGCGTCAGGTGGAACGCGCCGTAGTTGTCCGACGCGATGTTGTCGCGGACGCGCACGCTGACGCGACGGCCGAGGCCGTGGATCGCGTAGCTGTACGTGTGGTCTCTGCGCGGGATCGTGTACCGCCCGGTGAGCGTCGTCGGATGGCGATAGCCGCTGCCGTTGTTGATCTGGAAGCGCCGCGAGGTGCGCGGGAGCGGATCGCTTCTGCAGAGGCGTCTCGTCGTGAGGCGCGCGAACATCGTCTCCGGGTCGACGCCGACCTTGCCGGTCGCGCCGGTCGTCGGGAACAGCGGCGCCGCCTCCGGCGTGCCGCAGACGATGCCCGGCTTGTGGTGGCGCAGCAGCGGATGCGTCCACATGCCCGGCTTGAAGTAGCTGCCGGTGCCCGCGGCGGTGAGGATGTACCACTTGCCGCCCGTGAGGCGGCCGTTGAACGTCGCGTGCGGGCTGCTCAGCTTCAGCGTCAGTGACTGCGGAAGCGTGATCGCGGACGCGGCCGGCACGAGCATCATGGCGGCCGTGGCGGCCAGGGCGAGCGTCGTGGCAGCGACGCGAACGTACTTCATGAGACCTCCTGGGTGACGACGACGAGATCGATGGGGTGACGTCATGGGCTCTCCTCCTGGGACGAAGCGAGTTGCAAGGTTCGGGGCGTCGTCGCGGCGCGCAGCAGCGCGACGCCGCGCGGGTCGGGCGCCGATGGCGGCGCGGCCACGGGTCGCACGTGCGTGTGCGCGTGCGCGCGTGTGCGCGGGTCGATCGCGCGCAGCTTCAGCTCGATCGGCGTGCGACGGCCGTCGATGCGCGGCAGCTCCAGATGCGCCGCCTGCCGGCTGCGCAGCCGGATCACCTGGCAGTCGGCGGGCGTCGGCAGGCAGCGGGCGCCTCCGCTCACGCGCGCATGGCCGAGGTTCGCGAACGACGCGACGCCGGAGCGATCGACGCCCAACAGCAGCACCCACACCTGGCCGTTCGCGTCGCGCAGCGGCGCGAGCGGACGCAGGTCGTACAGCTCGCGGAGGCGACGGGAGTCGCCGAAGCTGACGTGCGCGACCGTCGGGCCGCGTCGAACCCAACGCAGCAGCGACGGGTCGAGTCGGCAGATGCCGACGCCGAGCTCGGCGGTGCGGCAGATCGGCCCGGGCCCGGGCGAGCGATAGACCGTGATGCGCTCCTTGAAGCCGGTGAAGCGCACGACCGGCGGGCTGTAGACGAGCAGGCGGTCGAGCGTCGCGTTCTGCGGCGGCTGCTGCGTCTGGCTGCGGTAGATCGCGACGTATCTGACCGCGCCGATGCACGCGCCCGCCTCATAGAGCTTGCAGTACGGCTGCGGGATGTCGGTGCCGATCGACTCCTCGGTGAGGAACGTCGCGTTCGGCGGGAGCGTCTGCGCGTAGGCGCGCGTCGCGCCGAGCGCATCGTCGGTGCGGTTCACGAAGCGCTCGACGAAGGTCCAGCTATTGACCGCGAGCACGAGCGCCAGCAGCGCCACGACCGCGCGCCGCGCGGCCGCCGGCGGCCGGCCGCGCGTCCATCTCGCCAGCTCCGCGCAGACGTAGAGCAGCAGCGGCACCTCCGCCATCGCGAAGTAGTGCGCCATCTTCAGGCGCAGCGCGGCGAGGAACAGCACCGCGACGAGCGCCCACGCGAACAGCAGCGAGTCGGCGACGCGCCGGCGCAGGTCGCGATGCAGGAGCCCGGTGGCGGTCCGCCACACGACGAGCGCGCCTCCGAGCGCCGACAGCACGAGCGTGGAGACGAACAGCTTGTAGGGGCCGAGCAGCGCGTCGAGGGCGTCGCGCCAGCTGTGGATCGAGCCGCGAGAGGCCTTGTGGCCGAACACCCGCTCGATCTGCACCTTGGTGTCCTCGACGAACCAGTTGTGACCCTGGCTGACGAACGCGACGAGCATCACCGACAGGTCGACGGCGAGCAGCGCTCCGGCCGCCGCGAACAGCACGAGGTGGCCGGCTCGGTCCCGGCGCGTGAGCGCCCAGTGCACGGCGACGACGCCGAGCCCGTACGCGCCGATCTGCTTGTAGGCGAGGGCCGCGGCGAGCAGCAGGCCGGCGAGCACGAACAGCCGCCGCGAGCCGCGCCGCAGCGCCCGGTCGTACGCGAGCAGGCCGCCGACGAGCAGCACGAGCATCGTGTTCTCGATCCAGCCGACGCGGTTCGTGTAGATCAGCCAGCCGTCGGTCGCGAGCACGAGCGATGCGGCAGCCGCCCCGAGCGCGCCCCAGCGCGGGCGCAGCAGCGCATAGACGAGCGCGAGGACGACGAGCGAGGCGAGCGCGGCCAGCAGGCGCGCGTCGCCGATCGTGGCCGATCCGAGCAGCCGCATCCAGCCGCTGAGCAACACGAAGTAGAACGGCGGATGGAACAGGTACGGCTGCGCGACGTGACCCCACGGCACCTTCGCCTCCAGCCCGTGGCCCTGCGCGAGGTGGCGCGCGATGTCGGTGTAGACCGGCTCGTCCCACTCGGTGCCCGGCCGGCTGTGGAGGTCCCACAGGCGCAGCAGCGCCGCTGCGATCAGCACGCCGAGCGCGACCAGCAGCTCGACGCGATGCCGCGACGGCACACGCCGCCGGACCGGCTCCGAGGGAGGAGCGGCCGGCGGCTCGGCGTCGAACACGACCGGCGGCGGGGACGTGACCGCCATCTAGCCCGCCGCCTCCATCGCAGGCGCCATCGCGCCGGGAGCGACGAGCGGGTGCAGGCGCGTCGGCCACGCGAGCCCGCGCAGCAGCCCGATCGAGAACGACACGCCGAGCAGCAGCGTCGCGAGCGGGAACGCGAGCGCCGCGGCGTCCCCCACACGCAGCGCGCACAGCAGCGACAGCGCAGCCGCGCCGCCGAGCGCGAGCGCGACCTGCAGCGGCAGCAGCAGACCCGTGACGCCGCCGCCGTCGAACGCGAGCACCACGGCCTCGACGAACGCGAGCGCGAGCGCGGTGAGCAGCAGCGCGAGGTTGCTCAGGCGGTTGCGCGCGAAGCTGCTGTGCGGGTGCTTGCGCACGAACATCGCGCAGCCGCGCCCCGAGCGGTGGTACTCGCGCACGAGCTGGCGCAGGCCCTGGCGGTGGTGGTGCAGCGCGCGCAGGCAGTCGGTGCAGAGCACGCTGAAGCCGGCGTCGACCACGCGCTGGAACCACTCGTAGTCCTCGTAGGAGTGCACGAAGCTCGCGTCGAGCCCGCCGACCGTCTCGTACAGCTCGCGCGTGAACAGCACGTTGGCGGTGACCGGCGGCTTGCACGCGCCGTCGAAGGCGTTGCCGTTCGTGACGTAGTCCTCGGCCATCCGCGGCGTCTTGCCGGCGAACGGGTTGCGGTCGACGTAGCGGCCCCAGAAGTCGTCGTCGACGCTCTCCATCGGGCCGGCGACGCACGGGTACTCGGCCAGCAGCGAGACGCCGGTCGAGAGCCAGTCGGGCGGCAGCACCATGTCGCTGTCGGTCAGCGCGAGCAGCTCGCCGGTCGCGGCGGCGAGGCCCGCGTTGCGCTTGAAGTTGGAGTCGCGGCCACCGGTCGCGACCTCGACCTCCATGGCGCGCACGGCGCCTTCGGCGATCAGGTCGCCGATCGGCTCCCAGGTGCGGTCGCCGACGTCGCCGACGAGCAGCAGCTCGACCGGACCCGGGTAGTCCTGAGCCAGCAGCGACCGCACGACCTCGGCGATCGTCCGCTCGCTGTCCTTCACCGGCACGACCACGGTGACGGATCTCACGTAGCACCCTCCTTGGGCTGGAACACGAAGTGGTGGGCGACGAGGAAGTTCACGACGCTGCTGACGGCGATCCCGATCGCGTTGGCGCCGAAGTAGCCGACGCCGAGCGAGACGAGCAGCGAGAAGAGCGCCTGGTTGGCGGGGAGGGTCAGCACGCGCGAGCTGTGGAAGCGCAGCCACTCGGCGGCGATCGGGCCGCGGCCGACGGCGCGCCGGTCGGCCCAGGTCCACCAGCGCGACAGCGCGAAGCTCGTCTCGATCGAGAAGACCGCCTGGATTAAGTAGGCGAGGTGCGGGTTGACGTGCAGCAGCTCGACGAGCGCGACGAGCAGCGCCGCGCCCGCGACCATCACCACGCCGCCGACGACCGCGAAGCGGCCGACGCGCAGGCGGCGCGAGCGCCGCGGCGCGAGCGCCGGCCTCGCGAGCGCCGAGGCGGACGACTCAGCCATCCGTCCCCGCCGGGACGAACGCCAGGTCGCCGGCGGCCGGGCGCGGCGAACGCAGCTGCGGCACCGCGTGCCGCAGCTGCGGCACGCGCACCATCGCCTCCATCACGATCGCGCCGCGCATCTTGCTCTCGCCGCGCGTGCGGTCGCGGAACTCGATCGGGATCTCAGCGACCCGCATGCCCGCGCGCAGCGCGCGGTAGGTCATCTCGATCTGGAAGACGTAGCCTCTGCCGAGCACCCGCTCGAGGTCCACCGCCTCGACCGCGCGGCGGGTCCAGCACTTGAAGCCACCGGTGAGGTCCCGGACCCCGACGCCGAGCACTGCGCGTGCGTACGTCGAGCCGCCCCGGCTGATGACGCGACGGCGCAGCGACCAATCCGGCGTCGCGCCGCCCGCGACGTAGCGGGAGCCGATCACGAGGTCGGCGGCGGGCACGGCGTCGAGCAGCCGGGCGACGTCCTCGGGACGGTGCGAGAGGTCGGCGTCCATCTGCACGAGACGGCTCGCTCCGGCGGCGAGCGCGGCGCGGAAGCCGTGCAGGTAGGCGGCTCCGAGCCCCGCCTTGCTCGAGCGATGAAGCACGCAGACCTCGCGGTGACGGCTCGCGAGCTGCTCGGCGAGACGGCCGGTGCCGTCGGGCGAGTCGTCGTCGACGATCAGCAGCCGGGCGTCGCGCCCGTCGAGGACGGTAAGCAGACGCCCGACAAGCTCCGGCAGGTTCTCGGCCTCGTTGTAGGTCGGTACGATGACCCACGTTCCGGTGCAAGCACGGGCAGCGGGCAGCGACGGCTCCCGGGAGCCGGCGACGGCATGTGGCATGGCGAATGCCTCTGGTGAGTAGGTGGATATCCCCGCCTGACGCGGGACCTACGCCGGCCCTAACGAAAACGGCGGCGTTTGCAGCGGCGCGATTCTCTGCGGGTTGTGAAGCCCGTGTAAATCAAACATTCGTCCAGAAAGCCCCTGCAAAACTCAGCTTTTTGCTACGCAACAGGTTTTTTGTTCAGCGACCCTAGTATTAGTAAGAATCCTGACATACCAGCGGTATGCGAACGGGCGCGTTCATATACGCCACGGGCGATTCCTGGGCTCGCAGACGGTGTGCGCTACGCGCCGCGCGAGCGCAGGCCGAAGCCGCGCAGCACCAGCAGAGCGCGCTCGCCGAGCGTGCCGGCAGCCGGCAGGACACCGAGCTGAACGGCGGCTTCGTAGCGGTCGAAGAAGGCGCGCACGCGCAGCAGACGCCCGGCGCGCAGCTCGGCGTAGACGACGCCGTGCACGACGACGAAGCGTCTCGTCGGCGGCAGCCCCTCGAGCGCGCCGCGGTGCGTCCCGGCGAGCTTGCAGGGCGCGGCGGCGAAGCGGCCGGAGGGGTCGGCGAGCCGCTCGCCCGCGCGCTCGACGCGCACGTCGGGGAAGCCCTGCCACAGCCGCTCGGCGTGCGCGGCCAGCTCGTCGGCGCCGATCAAGGGCGTGGGCGTGAGCGGGTCCTCGTACTGGACGGCCGGGTCGCACAGCGACGCGAACGCGGCCGCGTCGCGGCCCGACCAGGCCGCCTCCCAGCGGTCGAGCAGCGTGTCGAGCGGCAGCGGCGGCACGGGCTCGACGCGCGCGGCGCCGGCATCGCTCGCGGCGGGGTCCGGCTCGTCAGGCATCGGCCGGCGACGGTGCCGGAGCGCCGAAGTCGGGCAGGCCGGCGTCGGGCGTCGAGGCCTCGGCGTAGAGGCGCCGCGGGATGCGGCCGGCGCGCCGCGCAAGGCGCCCGCCCTCGACGCCGGCACGGATCGCCCGCGCCATCGCAGCGGGGTCGTGCGCGCGCGAGATCGCGCTCGCGCACAGCACCGCGTCGCAGCCGAGCTCCATCGCGAGCGCCGCGTCGGAGGCGGTGCCGACGCCCGCGTCCAGCACGACCGGCAGCTCCGTCCGCTCGCGGATGATCGACACGTTGTACGGGTTGCGGATCCCCATCCCGCTGCCGATCGGCGAGCCGAGCGGCATCACCGCCGCGCAGCCGACGTCCTCGAGCCGGCGCGCGAGGATCGGGTCGTCGGTCGTGTACGGCAGCACGACGAAGCCGTCGGCGACGAGCGCCTCGGCGGCGGCGATCAGCTCGACCGCGTCGGGCAGCAGCGTGCGGTCGTCGCCGATCACCTCGAGCTTGACCCAGTCGGTCTCGAACGCCTCGCGCGCGAGCTGCGCGGTCGTGATCGCATCGCGCGCCGTGTAGCAGCCGGCGGTGTTCGGCAGGACCTCGACGCCGGCCGCGGCGAGCACGTCCATGATCGAGCCGCGCTGCTGCGGGTCGACGCGTCGCAGCGCGACCGTCACCAGCTCGCTGCCGCTGACGCGGATCGCCTCCGCCATCTCCTCGAGCGAGCGGAAGCCGCCGGTGCCGAGCAGGAGGCGCGAGCGGAACGCCTTGCCGGCGATCACGAGCGGGTCTTCCATGCTGCTCATCCTCCCTGGATCGCGGTCAGGATCTCGATGCGGGCGCCGGCGCTCAGGGGGGTCGCCTCCCACGCGCCGCGCCGCACGACCTCGCGGTCGACCGCGACGGCGACGCCGCGCGCGTCGAGCGGGACGCCGAGCAGCGTCACCGCGTCGGCGACGGTCGCACCGTCGGCGAGCTCGTGCCAGTCGCCGTTGAGCTGCACCGAGATCACGACGGCACCGCCTCGCGGTCGGCCGCGAAGCGCGCCGCGCCGAACGGCGCCGCGACCTCGGGAAGCGGCTCCCCGGCGAGCGTCGCGGCGAGCACGTCGGCGACGATCGGCGCCAGCAGGATCCCGTGGCGGAAGCAGCCGGCCGCCCACTGCAGCCCGGCGACGGCACCGGGGCCGAGCACCGGCGCGTTGTCGGGTGTGCCGGGACGCAGGCCGGCGGCGACCTCCTCGATCGCCAGCTCGCTCACGCCGGGCACCAGCTCGACCGCGTCGCGCAGCAGCTCGAAGATCCCGCCCGCCGTCGGCGCGGTGTCGAAGCCCTGCTCCTCCATCGTCGCGCCGAGCACGTAGCGGCCGTCGCCGCGCGGGACGAGGTAGCCGGGCTGCATGCGGATCACGCGCGTGAGCAAACCCGGACCCGCCGGGTCGCGCAACCGCATGATCTGGCCCTTGACCGGGCGGATCGGCACGCGCGCGTGCGCGGGCAGGCCGTCGAGTGCACCGGCCCACGCGCCGGCGGCGACGACGACGTGGTCGGCGTCGACGCGCTCGCCGTCGCGCAGCTCGACGCCGGTCACGCGCTCGCCGGTCCCATCGTCCGAGATCGTCACCCGCGCGACCTCCGCCTGCTCGCGCAGCACGCCCCCGGCCCGCTCGACCGCGACGGCGAGCGCGGCGCTGAGCGCGCGCGGGTCGATCGCGTGGTCGTCCGGCACGTCGAGCGCGAGCCGCAGCGTCGGCGCGAGCGCCGGCTCACGGCGGCGCGCCTCGCTCGCGAGCAGCCGCTCGACCGGCAGGCCCATCGCCTCGCGCTCGCCCAGCTCGCGCTCCAGCGCCTCCGCCTCGTCGCGGTCGCGCGCGACCGCGAGCGTGCCGCACGCGGCGAAGCCGGGATCACGGCCGGACGCGTCGACCAGCTCCCGCACGAACGCCGGGTAGCGGTCGAGCGACGCGCGACTGAGCGCCAGCAGCCCGCGCTCCCCGACGCGCGCCTCACTGATCGGCGCAAGCATGCCGGCGGCGACGTGGGTCGCACCGCACGCGAGCGCGCCGCGCTCGAGGACTACCGTGCGCAGCCCGCGCTGCTGCGCACGCCACGCGACGGCGAGGCCGGCGATGCCGCCGCCCACGATGGCGACGTCGAAGCGATCGGAATGCTGGGGCACGTGCTCCTTCCCTGCGCCGGCATGACCCGGATCAGGTTCTGACGGTCGGCGGCCGGAGTGCCGCCCTCTCAGCCCGGTTGAGGGCTCCCGTAGGGGCGATGGTAGCGCCCCGCCGGATCGCCTTGGAGCGACCGCGCTCGGCGGTAGTCTCGGCGCCCGCATGGCCACGTCTCTCCTTCCCGGCGACACCCTCTCACTGCGCAAGCAGCGGGGGGCTTTCTTCACGCCTTCTGCGATCGCTGACTTTCTCGCGGCGTGGGCAACAGCCGGACGCACTGATGCCCGGATCCTTGATCCCACCTGCGGTGAGGCCGTCTTCTTGCTCGCCGCCGCCCGCCGGCTCGCCGCCAACGGCGCTGAGCCAAGCGCGACACCCGAACTGCTCCACGGTGTGGATCTTCACGAGGAGTCGCTCGAGCAATCGCGCAGGCTGCTGAACGCCGAAGGGTTCGACGCCGACCTCGTCACCGGGGACTTCTTCGCGCAGCCGACGCCGGCGCAACTCGGCGGCCACCTGCCGTGGATGGACGCGGTGATCGGCAACCCGCCGTTCGTCCGCTACCAGGAGCATCGCGGGGACGCACGTAAGCTCTCAGCCGCGGCGGCGCTCGCCCAGGGCGTACGCCTCTCGGGACTCGCCTCCTCGTGGGCTGCCCTGCTCGTGCATGCGTGCTCGTTCCTCAAGCCCGATGGACGCGTCGCGATGGTCCTCCCCGCCGAGCTGCTCACCGTCGGGTATGGAGAGCCCGTCCGGCGCTGGCTGCGCGGGCGGTTCGAACGTGTCCATCTGGTCTTGTTCGACGAGCTTCAGTTCGAGGGCGCGGACGAGCAGGTGGTCCTGCTCGTGGCGAGTGGTAGTGGCGGGTGCGAGCGTGACGGATTCGTGCTGCACGAGGTGCGCGACGCAGCAGAGCTCGAGCGCCTGCACATCTTCGACAGCCAGTCTGTGACACCAGAGCCCGAAGGCAAATGGACGGACCTGCTGCTTCGAAAGGCGCAGCGGACGCTGTTCCACCGCGTCACGGAGGCGTCCTTCACCAGCCTCGCCGACTACGGGAATCCCGAGCTCGGAACCGTCACCGGGGGAAACGACTTCTTCGCCCTTTCGGAGGCGACGCGCAAGCGCTTCGGGTTGAAGCACAGACACCTCACCCCGATCGTCCCGCCCGGGACACGACATGTCAGAGGGATCGGCTTCACCCAGGCGCACTGGGAGGAGCTGAAGCTGCGAGATGAGCGGGTGTGGCTGCTGAACCCCGCGACCCGCCGTCCCACCGGTGGACTCGCTCGCTATCTGGCGCATGGCGAGGAGCTGGGCGTGCCCGACGCGTACAAGTGCACGATCCGCACCCCGTGGTGGAAGCCGCCGGTCGTCACCCCACCCGATCTCTTCTTCACCTACATGAGCCATCGCTATCCGCGCTTGATCGCCAACCAGGGCGGCGTCTCATTCTTGAACTCGATGCATGGCCTGCGGTTGCGACCTGACGCTCCCGCGATCGCGCGCGACGCGCTTCCGCTGCTGGTGCTCAACTCCGTCTCGATGCTCGGAGCGGAGGTCTTCGGGCGCTCGTACGGCGGCGGAATCCTCAAGATGGAGCCACGGGAGGCCGCACAGCTCCCGGTCCCGGCGCCCGCCGTGCTCTCCAAGGCTTGGAAGCGCATCGCAGGGCGGCAGGATCAGCTCGACCTGCTGCTGCGCGCAGGCCAGTGGCAAGACGTCGTGGAGGCGATCGACGAAGCGGTGCTTGTCGATGCCGCCGGAATCCCTCGCGCCGATGTCCTCGCGCTGCGCTCCGAGGCCGCCCGGCTGCGACGCCGACGAACGCGAAAGGACGACTGACCGTGGCCAGTCCACACAAGCTGGACGCGTTCTCGGGCTTCGACCCCCTGCTTGCAGCTGCCGACACCAAGGCCTCGCCATGGATCGACGGGGCATACAGCCCGCAGCTCGACCTTCTCCAGGCTCTTTTGAGCCTGCCGATCAGCGCGGGCGACAAGCAGGCGAGTGGTCGGGTGGCTAAGGCACTCGACGCATGGATCGGACACGAGCTTCGCCGCGCCGGATTTCCGGCGGGTGCGGTGTGGCCCCGCACGCGAAGGCCACGGGTGCTGCCGGAGGACCTGGCACCACTCGAGAGAGAGCTGGAGGCGCTCGCTCAGGCTCTCGTAGAGGCCGATGCGGACAGCGAGGGCGTCAAGCCGCCCGCACTGCGAAGAGCGATTCGCGCACTGGACGGCAAGCTGCCCGGGGCACACGAGGCGTACATCCTCGGCGACTTCTATGCCAAGCAGATCGATGTCGCGATCTCCTCATGGCGTCGCGGGCCAGATGTGCTCATCAGTACCAAGACGATGCTCTCGTCGTACCGAAAGAACCTCAAGAACCGCCACGAGGAGGCCGTCGGCGAAGTCATGAGCCTTCGCGCCCGGCACCCGATGGCGACGATGGGCTACGCGTACCTCGTGCGCAGAAACGTCTTTGAGGAAGAGGGTGCCTACGCAATCCTCCAAGACATCCTCGGCCGGCTGCGGCGTCCCGGTGAGGCGTATGACGCGACGATGCTTCTCGTGATCGATTGGGACGACTCCGATCCCCACCCGCAGGTGACGAGCATCGAGGAGCGCTCGGAGGTGCTCGGCGCCGCCCGTTTCTTTGAGGATCTGATCGAGTGTGTGATTGATCGCAGCCCGGTCAAAGAGCATGCCGATGTGCGTCTGCGGCGAGATCCTCCGCCGCCCGGCGGCATGCCGGACGAGGACGATCCGCCCGACGACGACGAGTAGCCCCGAGCCGGTGTCGGCCGCGGCGCGCGGTCAGCGGTGCGGGCGCAGATCGCTCCCGACGCGCAGCGCGCCGACGAGCGCGTAGCCGCCGGTGAGGGCGGTCGTCGCGAGTGCCTGGACGCGGGGGAGGTCGCGGCGGCGTAGGTGGCCGATGCCGGCCACGGTGTCCGACACGTCGCACATGAACGCGAGGCGCTGCCAGCGGCGGCGCGCGGCGCCGTCGGTCGACAGCCAGCCGAGACCGAGTGCGATCGCGCGGATGCCGAACACGCGCGTCATGTAGTCCAGCTCGGGGTTGGCGCCGCGTGTGCCGCCGAACGCGCGGGCAGTCCCACGCGGCGCGAGCCGGCTCGGCGTCCCGAGCGCGATGCGGCCGAGCGCGAGGCCGGCGAGCGCGCGACCGAACGGCTCGCGACGCAGCGGTCTCGTCACGAGCGGCAGCGCGGCAGGTCGGGCAGGAAGCGCGCGAGCAGCGTCTCGCGACCGCCGGCCAGCCGGCTCATGCCGCGCTTGGGACGGGCTCGCGTGCGAACGCGGCGATCAGCTCGGCGAGCCGCGCAGGTCTGTCCTCGGGCGAGAACGTGCGCGCGCCGTCGACCAGCTCGAAGCGCGCGTCGGGGATCGTGGCCGCGAGCCGCTCGCCGTCCGCGCGCGGGAAGAACTTGTCGTCGGCCGACCACGCGATCAGCGCCGGGCGGTCGAACGCCCGCAGCCGCTCGGCGGCCTGGATCGTGAAGCACGAGTCGATCCCGCGCGAGACGCGCACAAGGTCGGCGCGCACCTCGGCCGACTCGAGCGCCGGCAGCACGTAGGAGTCCGACGGCGCGTCGGGGATCGGCGCGTGCGTCAGCATCCCGTAGGCGATCGGCAGGCGCCGCGCGGCGCGCATGCGCATCGGCGCGAGCGCGGCGAGCGCGCCGCCCGGCAGGCTCAGCGAGGCGAACAGCGGCTTGAGCATCGGCGGCGGGAAGTGCTCGAACGCGTCGCACGACGTCAGCACGAGCCGGCCGAGCCAGGCCGGTCGGTACGAGGCGGCGATCTGGCAGAGCGCACCGCCGGTGTCGTTGCCGACGAGCGTGACGTCCTCGAGGCCGAGCGCCTGCACCGCCTCGCCGATCAGCGAAGCGAGGTCGTCGGGCGTCAGTCTGCGCGCCGGCATCGGCACGAGGTGCGAGCCGAGCGGCATGTCGAGCGCCACCCGCGTGAAGCCGTCGAGCCGCGGCACGACGCCGCGCCAGAGGTTCGCGTTGACGAGCAGACCGTGGACGAACACGACGGCCGGACCGTCGCCGGTCACGTGCGCGCGCAGGCGCCCGCCATCGAGCTCGAGCGTGCGCGCCGGTCCGAGGTCGCCGGCCCGCCACCCTGCGTTCTCAGTCTTCGCCATCGCGTCCCGCCTCTCTCACATACAGGTTGTATGTCCCTAGCATACAGACGGTATGCCTCGTGAGGAGCAGGCTGTCGCCACGCGGACCGAGCTGCTGCGCGCCGCGCGCGAGCTGTTCGCCGCACGCGGCTACGCGGACGTCGGGACGGAGGAGATCGTGCGCGGCGCGCACGTGACGCGCGGCGCGCTCTACCACCACTTCACCGACAAGCGAGACCTCTTCCGCGCCGTGCACGCGCAGCTCGCCGACGAGCTGCTCGCCTCGATCGTCGCGCAGACGGCCGGCAGCGCAGACGCCTGGGAGGCGCTCACGAGAGGCATGCGCGCCTTCCTCGACATCTGCGAGGACCCTGCCGTGATCCGCATCTCCCACCTCGACGCGCCGGCCGTGCTCGGCTGGGCCGAGTGGCGCGAGGTCGACGCGCAGCACTGGCTCGGGCTCGTGACGATGGCGCTGCAGGAGGCGATGGACAGCGGCCTCATGCGCGGCCGCGACGCCGAGCCGCTCGCGCACATGCTGATGGGCGCGATGGTCGAGGCGTCGATGATGATCGCCAACGCTGCCGATCCCGCCGCCGCGCGCGCCGAGGTCGAAGGGCCGCTGCTGGCGCTGCTGGAGGGGCTGCGCGCGTAGCCGCCCGCCGGCCGCCGCGCCGCCGTGCGCCGGCCGGCTGCCAAGATGCAGGGCGATGGCGTCTGCACTCGGTGACGAACGGCGTGCGCGGCTGGCGGCGGCGCGGCTGTACCTCGTCTGCGGCGCGGCCGGCGACGGGCGCGACCTGCGCGCATTCCTCGACGCGGCGCTGCGCGGCGGGGTCGACATCGCGCAGCTGCGCGAGAAGGACGCGGCGGTCGGCGACGAGGCGATCCTCGCGGCCGCCCGCGTGTTCCGCGACGTCTGCGACGCGCACGGCGCGCTGTTCGTGCTGAACGACCGGCCCGACCTTGCGGCGGCGGCGGGCGCCGACGGCGTGCACGTCGGCCAGGACGACATGCCGGTCGCCGAGGCGCGCGCGCTCGTCGGCGAGGACCTGCTGCTCGGCCGCTCGACGCACACGCCCGACCAGGTCGAGGACGCGGCCGTCGCCGACGTCGACTACTTCGCCGTCGGCCCGGTGCACGCGACGCCGACGAAGCCGGGACGCCCGGCGGTCGGGCTGGAGCTGGTCCGCCACGCGGCGGGCGCGCCGCGTCCAGTGCCGTGGTTCGCGATCGGCGGGATCGACGACGCGACGATCGGCAACGTCGCCGCCGCGGGCGCGACGCGGATCGTCGTCGTGCGGGCGCTGACCGAGGCCGCCGACCCCGAGGCGACCGCGCGCGCGCTGCGCGGAGCGCTCCCGCAGGAGGCCGGCGTTGGCGCAACGTAGCCGCAAGCGCGGGCAGCGCGAGCGCAGAAGCTCCGAGGAGCGCAACGCCGAGATCCGCGAGCAGCTGCAGCCGCTCGCGGAGGGCGAGCGGCCGGGCGCGGTGACGATCGCTGCGATCCTCGCGGCCGTCGTCGGGCTGCTGAACGTCGTCCTGTACGTGGCGGGCGTGCGCGTGCACGGCGCCACCTTCTCCGGCACGGTCGGCGTCGGCGCAGTGCTGCTCGTCGCGGCGATCGGCATGTGGCAGACGCGCTACTGGGCGGTGATCGGATTCCAGGTGATCCTCGGCATCTCGTGCGTCGCCGCCGCGCTCTCGCTGCTCGTCGCCTCCAGCATCACCGGCGCCGTGCGAGCGGTGCTGGTGCTCGCGATCTGCGGCACGCTGTTCTGGAAGCTGATCCGCGCGATGGCGCGCATCCAGATGCCGCAGCGGCGGCCGGCGCCGTGAGCGACTGGGCCTACTACCACGTCGACAAGGTCCGCTTCGGCGACCTCGACGCGATGCGCCACGTCAACAACGTGACGTACCTCGCCTACTTCGAGGACGCACGCGTGCAGTACCTCTCGCAGCTGCTCGGCGAGGACCCGCTCACGCGCAGAACGTTCGGCCTGATCTTCGCCGAGTGCAAGATCAACTACCGCGCGCCGGCCTTCTACGACGAGGAGATCCGCACCTGCGTGCGCCCGGGCGAGATCGCCCGCTCGAGCGTGCGGATCGAGTTCGCGATGCACGCCGTGCGCGACGAGCGCCTGCTCGCCGAGGGCTACGGCGTCGTCGTCGGCTACGACTACGCGGCCGGCCGGTCGATGCCGCTGCCCGACGCCTTCAAGGCCGCGCTGGCGGCCGGCGCGGGGATCCGGTCGCCGGGCTGAAGCACGCGGGAGCTGCCGTCGGGCCAGACGAGGACGACTGCGTGCTGCTGGTCGAACGCGCGGACGATCTCCTTTGCAAGGCAGGGGGAGTCGTGATCCACGAAGGACGCGCGACTCGGGTACGGCGACTGGCCCTTGATGGTCAGCTCGATCGCCGCGTCCATGACTCTGCCGGCGGGGCTGTCGACGTTGCTGGGGTCCTTCACCCTCGACGCCATGCTTCGATCATCTCCTCGTGTCCGTGCTTGATCGCTTCGATCGCAGTGCGCATCCCTTCACCGAGGGTACCCCGGTGGAAGACCACACCAGGTTGCTTGCCCAGCTCCTTCGTGTATCGGTGCAGCTCGTTGACGCCGTGCGCAGCGTCGTAGATGCGAATCGTCTCGATGCGGCCGTCAAGCTCGGCTACCAGGACGAGCGCATAGTCGATGACATCGTCGCGTCGCGTCGCGAACTCCACGAACAGGTGGACGGTCTTGAGCTCGTCCAGCGCATGCTCGTAGCGGGCACCCACACGCCTCTGAGGCACACAGCGCCCGACATTCGCCCCCCACCAGACGTTCGGGGGGTAGCCCCAGGCCGCCAGACCGCGGCCGGGAGAGGGGGTGACATACACTCGCCGCCATGCCCGAATCTGCTTATGACTGCATCGTCATCGGTTCCGGTCCCGGCGGCTACGTGGCGGCGATCCGTGCCGCCCAGCTCGGGATGCGGACCGCCGTCGTCGAGAAGGACGACGTCGTCGGCGGGCGATGCCTCAACTACGCCTGCATCCCCGCCAAGGCCGTGCTGCGCACCGCCGACATCCTCAGCGAGATCGACGAGGCCGCCGAGTTCGGCATCCAGGTCGACGGCCGCTCGATCGACTTCGCGAGAGTGAGCGATCGCCGCAAGAGAGTCATCAAGACGCTCACCGGCGGCGTCAGCGGCCTCTTCAGAGCGAAGAGAATCGACCTGATCGAGGGCTTCGGCGCGGTGACGGGAAATGGCACGGTGCGCGTCGGCTCCGCCAAGGACGGCGTCGAGTACACGGCGACGAAGGGGATCATCCTCGCGACCGGCTCGGTCAAGCGGCCGATCCCCGGCACGCAGTTCGGCAGCCGCGTGATCGGCACCGAGGAGGCGTGGGCCTTCGAGTCGCTGCCCGGGAAGATCGCCGTCGTCGGCGCGGGCGCGTCCGGCGCGGAGATCGCCTCCGCCTACGCGCGCCTCGGCGTCGAGGTGCTGCTGTTCGAGGCGCTCGACCGCGTGCTCCCCACCGAGGACGCCGACATCTCCAAGCTCGCCGAGCGCGGGCTCAAGAAGCAGGGCATGCAGATCTTCACGAGAACGTTCGTGGAGAACGTGAGAGACGGCAGAGACGCCGTCACCTTCACCTACGGCGACCAACAGGGCGAGGTCGACTACCTGATCATCGCGGCCGGCCGCGGCGCCGACGTCGAGGGCCTCGGCCTCGACGAGGCCGGCGTCAAGGTCGACGACAGAGGGCTGATCGTCGTCGACGGCGCGCTGCGCACGTCGGCCAGAGGGATCTGGGCGATCGGGGACATCGTCCCCGGCCCGGCGCTCGCGCACAAGGCGTCCGACGAGGGGATCATCGCCGCCGAGGACATCGCCGGCAACGCGACGCACCCGCTCACGTACGTCGACATCCCGCGCGCCACCTTCTGCACGCCGAACGTCGCGTCGTTCGGGCTGACGGAGGCGCAGGCGAAGGAGGCCGGCTACGACGTCGTCGTCGGCAGAGTGCCGTACGGGGCGGTCGGCGCCGGCACCGTCTACGGTGACCGCACGGGGCTCATCAAGATCGTCGGCGACAAGAGATACGGCGAGCTGCTCGGCGGCCACGTGATCGGCGCGAAGGCGACCGAGCTGATCCAGGAGCTGGTCAACGCGCGCGCGCTCGAGGGCGGCTACCCGGAGGTCGCGCGCATCGTGCACGGCCACCCGACGCTGTCCGAGGGCGTGATGGAGGCCGCGCGCGCCGCCGACGGCTGGCTGATCCACGGCTAGAGCCGTGTCCGAGCGCGGGCTCTCGGTCACGCAGCATGGCGACGGTCCGGCGGTGCACGCAGCGCAGCCGGACCGCTCGCAGCCCGTCTTCTACTTCGACCTCGGCAGCCCGGAGGCGTACCTCGCCGCCGAGCGCGTGATGGCGGAGCTGCCGGTCGTGCCGGAGTGGGTGCCGATCCTCGCGGCGGGGCTCGGATCCCGCCCGCCCGGCGGCGACGCCGGCACGCCGGCCGGGGAACGCCGCGCCGCGGTCGAAGCACGCGCGCAGGCGCAGCACGTCCAGCCGCTGCGATGGCCGGCCGACTGGCCGCAGGACGACACGCGCGTCGCGATGCTCGGAGCGACGTACGCGAAGCAGATCGGCCGCGCGGTCGCGTTCTCGCTGGCGGCCTTCCGCCAGGCGTTCGCCGGCGGCCGCACACTCGACGAGGACACTGTCGTGATCGCCGCCGCCGCCTGCGAGATGCACCCGCGCGCGGTGCTGCAGGCGCTCGGCCGCAGATCGGTCGGCGCTGCGCTCGACGCGGCGACGGCGACGGCGGCCGCAGCCGGCGTGACGCAGGTCCCGGCGATCGTGTTCGGCGGGCGCGTGTTCGAGGGCGAGGACGCCGTCGAGCAGGCGGCTGCGGCACTGGCGGAGCTCGCCTCGGCATGACCGCCCGCCGCGCCTACCGGCTGATCGTCACGCGCGGCGGCGCGGGCCCGGCGTGGCTGGCCGGGCCGCGGCGGATCGACCACATCGAGGTCGTCGAGGTCGACAGCGGCGAGGTCGTCCTCTTCTGGGACCTGCCGGCCGTGCAGGCTCGCCGGCTCGTGCGCGCGCTGCGCGAGGATCTCGGGCGACTCGAGGCAGACGCGTTCCTCGCCGCATGGCGGGACGCGATGTGACGTCGCCGCAGGCGGTCGCTTGCGATCGCCTGAGGGCGAAACACCGAGTCCGGGTAAGGTCAAGCGCATGGCCACGACGCCGGCAGCCAGACGCGGCCGGAACCAGTCGGACGACACCCCCGCGCCGTTGCCCGGGCAAGACGCAGCGCGCGAGTGGCTGGAGACGATGCTGCTGATCCGCCGCTTCGAGGAGCGCGCGGGCGAGCTGTACGCGAAGGCGAAGATCGGCGGCTTCCTGCACCTCGCGATCGGCGAGGAGGCGACGATCGTCGGTGCGGCGCGGGCGCTGCGCGACAGCGACTACCTGATCTCGACGTACCGCTCGCACGGCCACGCGATCGCGCGCGGCACGCCGCCCGACAAGGTGATGGCGGAGCTGTTCGGCAAGCAGGACGGCTGCTCGCGCGGGCGCGGCGGCTCGATGCACATGTTCGACCTGCAGCGGCGCTTCATGGGCGGCTACGGGATCGTCGGCGGCAACCTGCCGATCGCGGCCGGCTTCGGCCTCTCCGCCGACCTGCTGAGAACCGACGACGCGACGCTCTGCATGTTCGGCGACGGCGCCTCCAACCAGGGCACGTTCGGCGAGACGATGAACCTCGCCGCGCTGTGGAGACTGCCGGTCGTCTTCATGGTCTCCAACAACCAGTTCGGGATGGGGACCGCGTTGGCGCGCCACTCGGCGGTGACCGACCTGCGGCGCAAGGGCGAGTCGTTCGGCGTGCCAGGCGTGCGCTGCGACGGGATGGACGTCGCGGACACGCATCGCACGATCGTGGACGCGCTGCACCGCGCGCGCGACGAGCGCCAGCCGGTGCTGGTGGAGGCCGTCACCTACCGCTTCCGCGGCCACTCGATGGCCGACCCGGAGGAGTACCGCACGAGAGAGCAGGTCGCGGAATGGCGCAGACGCGACCCGATCGCGCTGTGGTCGGCGCGGCTGATCGAGGCGGGCGTGCTCGACCAGGCCGGGGTCGACCAGCTCGACGCCGACGCGGTCGCGAAGGTCGACGAGGCGGTCGCGTTCGCCGACGCCTCGCCCTTCCCCACGCCCGAGTCGCTCTACGACGACGTCTACGTGCTCGGCGACCAGGTGCGCGGCTGGTACTCGGTCGACGAGCGCTCGCCGGGCGTGCACCGCGGCGAGCACGAGCGCGAGATGGACGTCGACCCGCGCATGCAGGAGGAGTACGACCAGCACGCCGCCGGACCGCACGCGGGCATCGAGGAGCGGCCGGCCGACGAGGCGCAGGACGTGGCGCCCGGCGGGCGCACCCACGACGGCGAGCGGGGCGGCTGATGGCGGTCGTCCGCTACCGCGACGCTTTGAACCAGGCCCTGCGCGAGGAGCTGACGCGCGACGAGCGCGTCTTCCTGATGGGCGAGGACATCGGCGTCTTCAACGGCGCCTACAAGGTCACCGCCGGCCTGCTGGAGGAGTTCGGCGAGGCGCGCGTGCGCGACACGCCGATCTCCGAGAACACGATCGTCGGGATGGGCGTCGGCGCCGCGATGACGGGCACGCGCCCGGTCGTCGAGCTGATGACGATCAACTTCTCGCTGCTCGCGCTGGACCAGATCGTCAACCACGCGGCGCACATCCACTACATGTTCGGCGGGCAGGCGCGGGTGCCGCTGGTGGTGCGGATGCCGCAGGGCGCGGGCCACCAGCTCGGGCCGACGCACTCGCACTCGTTCGAGGCCCTGTACCTGCACGTGCCCGGGCTGCTCGTCGCCGTGCCCTCGACGCCGGCCGACGCGAAGGGACTGCTGAAGTCGGCGATCCGCGACGACAACCCGGTGATCTTCATCGAGCACGAGTACCTCTACGGTCAGCGCGGCGACGTGCCCGACGACGGAGACCATCTCGTGCCGTTCGGCAAGGCGGCGGTGCGGCGCGAGGGCGAGGACGTGACGATCGTGGGCATCTCGCGGATGGCGCTGACCGCTTCGCGCGCGGCGGAGGTGCTCGCAGACGAGCACGACGTCTCGGCCGAGGTGATCGACCCGCGCACGCTGCGGCCTTTGGATCTCGACACGATCCTCGCCTCGGTGCGCAAGACGAACCGCTGCGTGATCGTCGAGGAGGGCTGGCCGCACGGCGGCGTCGGCGCCAACCTCGCCGCGCTGATCCAAGAGCAGGCGTTCGACGACCTCGACGCACCGGTCGGCCGCGTCACCGGCGCCGACGTGCCGATGCCGTACTCGAAGCCCTTGGAGCAGATCGCCTTCCCCCACGAGCCGCAGGTCGTCGCCGCCGCGCTGGCGACGCTGCGCGACCTCTGACCCACCCGAAAGGACCCACGAGTGCCCGACGTCGTCATGCCCCGCCTGTCCGACTCGATGGAGGAGGGCACGATCCTCAGATGGCTCGTCGAGGACGGCGCGACAGTCGCGCGCGGGGACGAGATCGCCGAGATCGAGACGGACAAGGCGAACATGACGTACGAGGCCGATGCGGCCGGCGCCTTCCAGCGCGTCGCTGCCGAGGGCGATACGCTTCCGATCGGGGAGGTGATCGCGCGGATCGGTGGCGGTGGCTCCAGCTCGGGTCAGACGGAGCTGCGGGCGGGTCCTGTCGCCGGTGAGAACGATTCCGCGGGCGAAGCCGCGGAGATCGTCTCACCCGCGCCACCCGCCCGATCGGCGTCCGCCAGGCCGGCCGAGCCGCCTGCTCCCTCCCCCTCAATGCCCTCCGCCGAGGCCCCCAGCGGCCGCGTGAAGGCGTCGCCGATCGCGCGGCGACTTGCTCGTGAGCGGGGTGTGGATCTGACGGCCGTGTCGGGGACCGGGCCCGGCGGGCGGATCGTGAAGGCGGACGTGGAGGCGGCGGTCGCCGCTCCCGCCGCGGCGGCTCCCGCGCCTGCGATGCCGGCCGCGCCCGCCAGCGTCCCCGGCCCGGTCGCCCCCGGCGAACGCGGCGGTGGGAAGGGCGAGACGACGGTCGAGGAGCTGACGCGCACGCAGCAGACGATCGCGCGGCGGATGGCGGAGGCGAAGGCGACGGTGCCGGACTTCCAGGTCTCGACCGAGGTCGACATGGCGGCGGCCGTCGCAGTGCGCGAGCAGCTCAAGGCGCTCGCGAGCGACGAACACCCGGCGCCGTCGTTCAACGACTTCGTCGTGAAGGCGGCCGCGCTCGCGCTGCGCGAATTCCCGCGCGCGAACGGCGCGTACAGAGACGCGAAGTTCGAGCTGTACGAGCGGGTCAACGTCGGCGTCGCGGTCGCGGCCGAGAACGCGCTGATCGTGCCGACGATCTTCGACGCCGACCAGAAGTCGCTCGGCGAGATCGCGGTCGAGGCGAAGGCGCTCGCCGCGCGCGTGCGGTCGGGCGCGATCACGCCGCCGGAGCTGAGCGGCGGCACGTTCACGGTCTCCAACCTCGGCATGTTCGGCGTGACCGAGTTCACCGCGATCGTCAACGCCGGGCAGGCGGCGATCCTCGCGGTCGGTGCGCTGCGCGACGTGCCGGTCGTCGTCGACGGGGCCGTCGTCCCCGGCAAGCGCATGACGCTCACGCTCGTCAGCGACCACCGCATCCTCTACGGCGCCGACGCCGCGCAGCTGCTCGCCCGCATCCGCGCGCTGCTCGAGGCGCCGCTCGGCCTGGCGCTCTGACGCGGGCGCCCGCGCCCGCCGACCGCGACCGTTTGCGCGCGCCGCCGCGCGGGCAACGGAGCTTGTGCTCGCTTGGGTCCTGGCAGCGGTCGCGGTCACCGCACTCGCGCTGCGGCCGCGCAGCGCGTGGTCGGCGGCGGTCGTGCTCGCCGCCGCCGCGCTCGACGTGCTGCTGCGCGGCACGCCCGTGGAGCCGTCGCTGCGCGCCGTCGCGCCGATGCTCGCGTTCCTCACCGCCGCGCTGACGCTCGCGGCGCTGGTCGAGCGCGCAGGGCTCGCCGAGCGCGCTGCCCACGTGCTCGCGCGCCGGGCGCGCGGCAGCATGCTCGCGCTGTACGTCTTGACGTGCGTCGTGTGCGCGCTGCTGACCGCGGTCGTCTCGCTCGACGGCGCGGTCGTGCTGATGGTCCCGGTCGTGCTCGCGCTCGCGCGCCGGCACGACGCGCCGCTGCCCGCGCTGTTCGCGGGCGTCGTCGTCGTCGCCAACGCGGCCTCGATCGCGGTGCCGATGGGGAACCCGACGAACCTCGTCGTCGTCGAGCGGCTCGGCCTCTCGACCGGCGCGTTCGTCGCCCACATGCTGCTGCCGGGCGTCGCGGCCGCGGTCCTCTGCGCGGCCGGCGTCGCCGTGCACGAGCGCGGTGCGTTGGCGGTGCACGTCCGCCCGACCGCCTTCCCGACCGCACCGCTCTCGCGTGCCGAGCAGCACGCCGCCGCCGCGCTCGCCGCCGCTGCCCTGGCGGCGTGGGCGGCCGCCCCGCTGGGATGGGAGCCGTGGTGGCCGTTCGCCGCCGTCGCGGCGCTCGCGCTCGCGACCGCGCCGGCGTCCACCCGCCCGCGCCCGATCGTGCCGTGGCGACTCGGCTGCCAGGTGCTCGGCCTGCTCGTCGTCACAAGCGCGCTCGGCGTGCACCTGCGCTCGCCGGCGACGCTCGGGCTCGCGGGGCTTGCCGGGATCGCGCTCGCCGTCGGCGCCGCCGCCGCGCTCGCGAACAACCTGCCGGTCAGCGTCTGCGTCGCCGGCCTGCTGGGCGCTGGGCCGTCGGCGTACGCCGCGCTGATCGGGCTCGGCGTCGGCTCGCTGGCGACGCCGCACGGCTCGCTCGCGACGCTGATCGCGACCGACCTCGCCGGCGAGCGCGCGCCGCGCCCGCGTCCGCTGCGCACGGCGGCACTGGCGGCGGCCGGCGTGCTGCTCGCCGCGCTGCTGTTGTGGAGCGCCGCCTGACCGGCGTCCGCTTGCCGCCGCCGCGCTCGCGATCCTGTGGCGACGATGGAGGAGTCCTCGGCGACGCAGCTCGACCTGGAGCCGAACCACCGCTACGGGATCGTCCTGGCGGTCGCGCTCGCGACCGTGCTGTTCCTGATCGTCTCGCCCGAGTCGTCATGGAGCCGCGCGATCGCGGTGCTGCTGTCGGGCGGGATGCTCGTAGTGGTGATCGCGACCAGCCGCGGCAACTGGCGCCTGCGCGAGTCGGCGAGCCTCGCGACGATCGCCGGGACGCTCGCGCTCGTGACCGCGATCGGCTTCGAGTGGATCCCCGTGTGGATCGGCACCGCGACGAGCGCCGCGCTGGTGCTGACGACGCTCGTGCAGCTCGTGCGCGGATTGATCGTGCTGCTGAGCACGCGCGGTGTTACGGTGCAGGCGGTCGCCGGCGCGCTCGCCGTCTACCTGCTGCTCGGGATCGTCTTCTCGTTCGTCGTCACGACGCTCGCGAGAGCGGGCGCGGGCGCCTACTTCGCGCAGGGAACCGACGGCACCGAGAGCCAGCGCGTGTACTTCAGCTTCACGGCGCTGACGACGACCGGCTTCGGCGACTTCACGCCCGCCCAGCGCGGCGGCCGCGCGGTCGCGGTCGTCGAGATGCTGACCGGCCAGATCTACCTCGTGACGGTCATCTCGCTGCTCGTCGGCAACCTGCGGCGCCGGCGCGAGCAGCAGGACGAGGCGGCCTGAGCGCTCCGCGCCGCCGTGCCGCGACGCATGCGCGGCGCGACGGCTACGGTGGGCACATGTCGCGACTCGCGCGCATCGTCGAGCTGGCGCGCGCGTCGCTCGACCGTCTCGTGGAGATCCAGTTCGTCGACCGCTCGGTCGCGCTCGGCTCGCTCGCCTTCACCGCGATCGTGCCGCTGCTGGTGATCGCCTCCGCGTTCCTGCCCGGCACCGACGGACTGGCGAACGAGCTGGTCCGGCGCTTCGAGCTGCGCGGCGCGACGGCGGAGCTGGTGCGCGAAGTGTTCGCGCAGCCGGACGCGGTGCGCCAGTCGGTCTCGTGGCTGGGCGCGCTGCTGCTGATCGCGGCGGCGCTCAGCTTCACGCGCGCGCTGCAGCGCGTCTACGAGCGCGCGTGGCGGCTGGAGGCGCGCGGCTTCGCCGGCACGCGCTCCGGGCTGATCTGGATCGCCGGGATCGTCGTGTGGTCGACGCTCTTCAGCGCGGTGCGGCGCGGACTGCTCGACCTCACCGGGCCGGTCGCGTCGCTGACGATTCTGCTCGCGGGCGACGCGGTGCTGTGGCTGTGGTCGCCGTGGATCCTGCTCGCCAGACGCGTGCACTGGCGAGCACTCGTGCCGAGCGCATTGCTGACCGCGGTCGCGATGACGGGCATCAGCATCGGCTCGGTCATTTACATGCCCGAGGCGATCGGCCGCTCGGCGACCCACTACGGCCCGATCGGGATCGCGATCGCGCTCGTCTCCTGGCTCGTCGGCGTCGGCTTCGCGCTCACCTTCTGCGCGGCCGTCGGCGCGGTGCTCGGCGGGGCGGTGGACGAGGCGGAGGCGCCTGCTGCTCAGCGGTGAGCGAGCGGGTTCTCCCAGCGGATGCCGGGGAAGCGCGAGAAGTCGCGGTCGGTGCTGCAGACGGTGAGTCCGTGCTCGATCGCGAGCGCGGCGAGGTGGGCGTCGTTGACGAGGTCATGACGTGTCTCGCCGTGCAGGAGGTCCGCGACGATCTGCTGGTGGCGCTCGGTTGGGACGGGGATCCATGACTGCGGGCGAGACAGCCAGCGTTCGATGCGCGCCCACGCCTCGGTGAGCGGCATCGGGTTGGGCACCACGGCGCGGTTGCCCATCAGACGGACGAACGCGAGCAGCGTCGGCCACGGGAAGGCGACGCGGTCGGGCGCCCTCATGATCTCCTCGAACCAGGCGCGCGCCGCTGCGTGATGTGGCGCCTCCTCGAGGTGGGCGTAGACGGCGAGATTCGCGTCGACCAGAATCACAGCCGCGGCGGGTCGATCAGGTCGAGCGCCGCCGTCACGTCGTCGATGTCGATCAGGAGCTTGCCCGGCCACGGCTCGACTCTGAAGGGCTCGGTCGGCGCTCTGCGTTCGGCGGAGCGCTCTGCCTCCAGACCGAGGCGCAGCAACCGATTGACCTCCCCCTTGAGGGAGCTGCGCCGCTCGCGGCGACGCCGCTCGAGCTGCGCGGCGACGTCCGGCTCCAGCGTCAGCGTGGTTCGCATGCATCAGAGCATAGAGTCTTTGATGCTTTGATGCTATCCCCGCCCTGCCTGGAAGACGCCGTTCGGGGTGCCGCCGTCGCGGCGGATGCCGCCGCCGGCGCGGACGACGACGCACCAGGCGCGGCCGCTCGCGGGGTCGGGGGCGCAGGTGCGGAAGAGGCGGCCGGGGACGACGGCGACGGTGTCGGCCAGCTCGACGTGGCGGCGGAAGGCCGCCGGCGCGTACGTGCCGATCCACGCGACCGCGCGCTCGTGCGCGTCGGCCAGCGCGCGCCGGTCGCGCACGAGCGTTCCGTGGTGCGCGAGACCGGCGGCCAGCAGCCCGCCCGTCACGAGCAGCACGAGCACGACGCCGGCGCGGTCGCGCGCGACGATCACCGGCTGGTCCGGCCTCATCCGCCGCAGTGCCATCGCGACGAACGGCGCCAGCGCCGCGACCGCCACGAGGTTGATGAAGCTCGCCAGCAGCAGCGCGCCGGCGACGCTCGTCGGCCCGTCGCCGGCGAGCGGGCGCCAGCGGATCAGCAGCGCGTCGAGCAGCGTGAGCACGACGACCAGCGGCGCCAGCCACGCCCCCCGCAGGCGCCAGCGCAGTCGAGAGGCCCACATGCGCTCCATGGAGCGAGGGTACGCGGGGACGCGCTCAGGCGAGCGAGGCGGCGGCGGCGACGACCTGCCAGGGACGGTCGTCCGGACCGGACAGCGCGAGCGTCCAGCGCTCGGTGACGGTCGTCTCATGCTCCTTCGAACCGGCCAGCACGGCGGCCGTGTCGCGGTCCTCCACGTAACGACGGCCGCGCACCTCGACCTCGACCGCCATCGTCGGCGGCGACGACGCCGGGTCCAGCCCGGCGATCCGCAGGCGCCGCACGCGCGGCCCGCGGATCACGAGGCGTGTCCTGCCGGACGCGTCGCCCGGGTGCAGGAGCGCCTCGGCAGCCGCGGGCGTGGCGACGTCGAGCAGGTCGCGGTCGGCGCCGTCGACCGCCTCGGCCCAGGCCGCGACCGCGCGCCGGGCGGCGGCCTCGAGCACGTCCGGCGCCCAGCGGCCGTCGGCGAGCGACAGGTCGAGCGCGGCCAAGCGTGCGTCGCCCTCGAAGTCGAGGTCGGCGACCTCGGCGGCCGACACGCCCTCCGGCAGCTTCTCGGCGGCGGCGACCTCGACGACGGACGCGTCGCGCATGCGCTGCTCGTCGCCCCAAGGGGTCGCGACGATCTCCTCGTCGAGCACGTGCGCGCCCTCCGCGTCGGACTCGATCGAGGCGACGATCCAGCCGCCGTCGCGGCGGGCGAGCGTCCAGTACTCGGTGAGCGCGACCGTGTCGCTGCCGGCGCCGGTGCGCGTGACGTGCATGCCCGACGCGGTCTCGACGTAATCGCGCAGCCGCGCGCTGATGCGGCACGTGACGCGATCCTCGTCCTCGCCCTCGCGGTTGACGAGCCCGACGTACTCGATCGACGCGAGCTCCAGCACCTCGACGCGGTTCCACCAGCCCCGTGCGTCGAAGTCGGCCAGGCGCCGGCGCCACTCGACGAGCAGGTCGGGGCTGAGCAGTTGCACGAGGCGCGCATCGTCGCGGGCGTCCCATGCCTCCTGCGCCGCGCAGAAGATCCGCTCCGCGGCCTGCACGACCGCGTCGACTGCGAGCAGCGGATCGTCCTCCGCCGCCTCCGCGGCGGCCAGCTCGACGCGCCGGCGGCGTGCCGCGCGCCGCCGGCGGCCGCGGCGTGTCTGCAGCCCGCCGATCAGCACGGACGCGATCACGACGACCGCGAACAGCACCAACAGCAGCCCGCCGCCGCCCGAGCCGCCGTAGGCGCCGCCACCGCCGAACGATCCGCCACCTCCCCCGCCGCCACCGCCCCCGCCGAAGCCGGACGAGCCGCCGCCGGCGGCCGCGAACAGCGCGGCGAGCCCAAACACGATCATGCTCCGCACGCTACCGCGCCCGCACGCTCCCCGGAGGCGCCGCCGAGGACAGATGCGCGGACGGCCACCCACCCGATCGGGGGGCCGGAGCCGAAGTACCCTGGCGCGATGGAAGTCGTGTCGTCGGGCCCGGCCGGGGCCGCGGCGGCGGAGGATCCCGCGGGCGCGCCGGCGCACCTCACCGCCGCCGACCGCGTCGAGCTGCTGCGCGCGATGCGGCTGATGCGCGCGATCGAGGCGCGCGCGCTCGCGCTCTACAAGCAGGGGCGCGTGCCCGGCTCCTTCTACGACGGCTTCGGTCAGGAGGCGGTGTCGGTCGGCGCGGCCTTCGCGATGGGCCCGCGCGACCGTCTCTGCCCGCTGCACCGCGACCTCGGCGCGCACATCGTGCGCGGCGTCGAGCCGGCGCGGATCCTCGCCCAGTACATGGGCCGCGCGAGCGGGGTGACGGGCGGGCGCGACGGCAACGTGCACTTCGGCGACCGCACGACCGGCGTGATGGGAATGGTCTCAATGCTGCCCGACATGATGTGCGTCGCGACGGGCATGGCGATGGCGTTCAAGCTGCGCCGCGAAGCGCGCGTCGCGCTGACGTGGTGCGGCGACGGCGCGACCTCGCGCGGCGACTTCCACGAGGCGATGAACTGGGCCGGCGTGCAGCGGTTGCCCGTCGTGTTCGTGCTCGAGAACAACCAGTTCGCGTACTCGACGCCTTTGTCGAAGCAGTTCGCGGTCGACCCGGTGGAGCGGGCGCGCGTGTACGGGTTCCCCGGCGTGACCGTGGACGGCAACGACGCGGAAGCCGTCTTCGGAGCCGTGCGCGCCGCGCGCAAGTGGGCGCTCGCCGGCGACGGCCCGACGCTCGTCGAGGCCGTGACGATGCGCATGCACGGCCACGCCGCGCACGACGACATGCGCTACGTCCCGCCGGAGCTGCTCGCCGCGTGGGCGCAGCGCGACCCGATCGAGCGGCAGGAACGGCGGGTCGCCGGACTCGGGGTCGACGTCGAGACGCTGCGCGCCGAGGTCGACGCGGCGGTCGAGGCCGCCGCGGCGGAGGCGCTCGAAGCGCCGATGCCGGACCCGGCGGACGCGACGCGCGGCGTGTTCGCAGTCGGCGAGGCGGAGCCGCTAGGCGACGGCCGCGCGCCGTGGAGCGGGTTCGCCTGATGCCCGTCATGACCTACCTGGAGGCGATCTCCGACGCGCTGCGCGAGGAGCTGCGCGCGGACGAGCGCGTGCTCGTGATGGGCGAGGACGTCGGCCTGTTCGGCGGCGCGTTCAAGGTCACCGACGGCTTCGTCGCAGAGTTCGGCGAGCAGCGCGTGATGGACACGCCGCTGGCGGAGTCGGCGATCGTCGGGGCCGCCGTCGGGGCCGCCGTCGTCGGCATGCGCCCGGTCTGCGAGATGCAGTTCGCCGACTTCGTCTCGTGCGGCTTCGACCAGCTCGTCAACGTCGCCGGCAAGACGCACTACCGACTCGGCCTCGCGGTGCCGATCGTCGTGCGGCTGCCGTCGGGCGGCGGCTTCTCCGGCGGCCCGTTCCACTCGCAGAGCCCGGAGGCGTGGTTCATGCACGCGCCGGGGATCAAGGTGCTTGCGCCGTCCACGCCGGAGGACGCGAAGGGGCTGCTGACCGCCGCGATCCGCGACCCGAACCCCGTCGTGTTCATGGAGCACAAACACCTCTACCGCCGCGTCAAGGGCGAGGTGCAGGCCGGGACGTACGAGACGCCGTTCACCGCGCGGGTCGCGCGCGAGGGCACCGACCTGACGGTGATCGCGTACGGCGCGATGGTGCATGCGGCGCTGGAGGCGACCGAGCCCGACCAGCTCGGTGGCGCGAGCGTCGAGGTGCTCGACCTGCGCTCGCTCGTCCCGCTCGACACGGAGGCGATCCTCGCCTCCGTCGCCAAGACCTCCAAGGTCGTGGTCGTCGACGAGGCGAACGAGACGTGCGCGGCCGGCGCCCAGGTCGCCGCGCTGATCGCCGAGCGCGCGTTCGAGCAGCTCGACGGCCCGGTCCGCCGCGTCGCCGCGCCCGACGTCCCCATCCCCTTCAGCCCCCCGCTCGAGCAGGCCGTGCTGCCCAGCGTCGAGCGCATCCGCAATGCCTGCCGAGACCTCCTCGACTACTGACGTCACGATGCCCCAGCTCGGGGTGTCGGTCGCGGAGGGCACGCTGCTCAGATGGCTCGTCGCCGTCGGCGACGAGGTCGCTGCCGACCAGCCGCTGTGCGAGATCGACACCGACAAGATCGTCACGGACATCCCATCGCCGACGGCCGGGACCTTGGCCGAGATCCTGGTCGATGCGGGAGAGACGGTCGAAGTCGGCACGCTGCTCGCAAAGATCGGAACCACAAACGCCGATCGGGCGGGTGGCGCGGGTGAGACGATTTCCGCGACCCCGCTCGCGAAATCGTCTTCACCGGCGACAGGACCCGCCCGCAGCAGCGCCTGGCTCTCACCCGTAGTGCAACGACTGGCGACAGGACACGGTGTGGACCTGGAGCACGTCGCAGGCACCGGCACCGGCGGCCGCGTGCGCAAGCAGGACGTGCTGGCGGCCGCCGCGGCCGAGCGCCCGCTGCACAGCGAGAGCCCGTACCGGCCGGAGCCGGAGCCCGAGGCCGCGGGCCAGCTCTCCCGCATGCGCAGATCGATCGGCGCACACATGAAGCGCTCGCTGGAGACGGCCGCGACGTGCACGACGTGGATGGAGGCGGACATGTCGCGCGTGGAGGCGGCGCGCAGGGGCGCGAAGGCCAGCTCCCTGCTCGGCGTCACCGCCCTGCCGATCGTCGCGCGCGCCGCGATCGACGCGCTCGCAGACCATCCGGCCGTCAACGCGACGCTCGAGGGCGAGCGCTACACGCGCCACGACGCCGTGCACCTCGGCGTCGCCGTCTCACTCGGCGAGGACGGGCTGATCGTGCCGGTGATCCGCGACGCGCACACGCTCACGGTCGAGCAGCTCGGCCTCGCGATCCGCGACCTCGCGCGACGAGCCCGCAAGCGCGAGCTCACACCCGACGAGGTCCGCGGCGGCACGTTCACCGTCACGAACCCCGGCCAGTTCGGCTCGCTGATGGCGACGCCGGTGATCAACCAGCCACAGGTCGCGATCCTCGACCTCGAGGCGATCGTCAAGCGGGCTATCGTGATCGAGGACGACGATGGCAACGACGTGATCGAGATCCGCCCCCAGACGATCCTCGGCCTCTCGTGGGACCACCGCGCGCTCGACGGCGCGCAGGCCGCGCAGTACCTCGGCGCGCTGCGGCGGCGGCTGGAGCGGTGGGATGGATGAGCTGCTCGTCGTGCGCCTCGGCACGGTCGAGTACCGCGCCGCGCTGGAGCTGCAGGAGGCGGTGCGCGAGCGGCGCATCGCCGACGAGCTGCCGGACGTGTTGCTGCTCGTCGAGCACCCGCCCATCTATACGCAGGGGCGCCGCTCGAGACCCGAGGACCTGCCGTTCGCGCCGGAGTGGTACGCCGAGCAGGGGATCGACGTCGTGCCCGTGCGGCGCGGCGGCCAGCTCACCTACCACGGCCCCGGCCAGCTCGTCGGCTATCCGATCGTGCGCGTCGAGGACGTGGTCGCCTATCTGCGCACGCTGGAGAAGTCGCTGATCGCCGCGCTCGGCGACGAGGGGATCGCCGCCCGCAACCGCCCCGAGGACGGGATCGAGTACACGGGCGTGTGGGTCGAAGACCGCAAGATCGCGTCGCTCGGCGTGCACGTGAGACACGGCGTCACGACGCACGGTTTCGCCGTCAACGTCGACAACGACATGCGCCCGTTCGAGTGGGCCGTCGCGTGCGGGCTGCACGGCGTGCACATGACCTCGCTCGCCGACGAGCGCGGCGAGTCGGCGCTAACCCGACCGGCGCCAACCGAGCCGCTCGCGCTCGCCCGCGAGCCGTCGCCCACGCTCGCCCAGCTCGCCGACCGCGTCGTCGCGCGCTTCGCCGGCGCCTTCGACCGGACACCGGTCGAGGCCGCACCGGACGCCCTCGGCGTGGCCCTGCCGGAGGCCGCACGGAGCGGCCAGCCGGCCGGGCGGTCATGATTCGGTGCCATGCGCATCTCCGCGAAGGTGGACTACGCCGTGCGCGCGGCGATCGAGCTGGCTCAGGCCGGCGACCAGCTGACGAAGGCCGACGCGATCGCGCGCGAGCAGGACATCCCGCCGAAGTTCCTCGAGAACATCCTCGGGGACCTGCGCCAGGGCGGGCTCGTGCGCAGCCAGCGCGGCGCCGAGGGCGGCTACCGGCTCGCCCGCCCGGCCGGCGAGATCACGGTCGCCGACATCATCCGCGTCGTCGAGGGGCCGATGGCCTCTGTGCGCGGCGGGCGCCCGGAGGACGTCGAGTACGCCGGCTCGGCCGAGCCGCTGCGCAGACTGTGGATCGCCGTGCGCTCCGCGCTGCGCCAGGTCAACGAGCACGTCACGCTCGCCGACCTCGCGAGCGGCAGACTGCCGGCCGAGATCGAGGCGCTTACGCGCGTCGAAGACGCCTGGCTGACGCGCTGAGCGGGGGATCAGGCGCTGAGCGCGTCCGGCTCCGCCGCGGAGGGCGCAGACGCCGCAGGCACGCGCAGCGCGCTCGGCAGCGCCGTCGAGCGCACGTGCACGATGTCGCCGACGCCGAGCTCCAGCTCGTCGGCCTCGCCGCGCGGCAGCTGCACCTCGATCTCCTCGCCGTCGCCGAGCACCAGCTCCGCGCGCACCTCGAACCCGAGGTGCACCACGCGCGCGACCTGCGCCTCGAACGAGCCGGGGCGCGCGTCGAGCGAGAGCGCGATGTCGTGCGGGCGCACGAGCGTTTCGCCCAGCCGCGTGACCGGCCCGAGGAAGCGCATCACGAACGGCGTCTGCGGCCGGTCGTACAGCTCGCGCGGCGTGCCGACCTGCTCGATGCGCGAGTGGTCCATCACGGCGATCTGGTCGGCGATCGCCATCGCCTCCTCCTGGTCGTGCGTCACGAGCAGCGTCGTGACGTTGACCTCCTCGTGCAGCTTGCGCAGCCATTCGCGCAGATCCGCGCGGACCTTCGCGTCCAACGCGCCGAACGGCTCGTCGAGCAGCAGCACCTTCGGCTCGACCGCGAGCGCGCGCGCCAGCGCCATCCGCTGGCGCTGGCCGCCGGACAGCTGCGACGGATAGCGCTTCTGGTAGCCGGCGAGCCCGACGATCTCCAGCAGCTCGTCGACCTTCGCGGCGACCTCGTCCTTCGGGCGCTTGCGCACCGTCAGGCCGAACGCGACGTTGTCGCGCACCGTCATGTGCTTGAACGCGGCGTAGTGCTGGAAGACGAAGCCGATCCCGCGCCGCTGCGGCGCGACCGACGTCTGGTCCTCGCCGCGGATCACGACGCGGCCGGCGTCGGGCGACTCGAGCCCGCCGATGATCCGCAGCAGCGTCGACTTGCCCGAGCCGCTCGGCCCGAGCAGCGCGGTCAGCGAGCCGTCCGGCACCTCCAGCGAGACGTCGTCCAGTGCGACGTAGTCGCCGAATCTCTTCGTGAGTCCGGTGACCGAGATCACGTGTCCCCCTCCTCCCGTCGCCGGTTCATCGTGGTCATCGCGAGCAGCGTCACGAGCGCGATCAGCGCCAGCAGCGCCGAAGCAGCGTACGCGCCCGCGAGGTCGAAGTTGGAGAAGCGCTTGTCGACGAGCAGCGTGAGCGTGTCCGTCTCGCCGGAGATCTTGCCCGACACGACGCTGACGGCCCCGAACTCGCCGATGCAGCGCGCGACGCTCAGCACCACGCCGTACGCGACGCCCCAGCGGATCGCCGGCAGCGTGACGCGGCGAAACGTCGTCCACGCGCCCGCGCCGAGCGTCGCCGCCGCCTGCTCCTGGTCGTCGCCGATCTCCTTCAGCACCGGCGTCACCTCGCGCACGACGAACGGCAGCGAGACGAAGATCGTCGCCAGGACGATCCCGGGCACGGAGAAGATCACCTGGATCCCGGCGTTCGCGAGCGCGCCGCCGAACCAGCCGTGCACGCCGTAGACGAGCACGAGCGAGAGGCCGATCACGATCGGCGAGACGGCGAACGGCAGGTCGATGAAGGCGTTGACCAGCCCCTTGCCGCGCCATCTCCCGCGCGCGAGCGCAATTGCCATCACGATCCCGAACAGCGTGTTGAGCGGGACGGCGATGATCGTCACCTCGAGCGTGAGCTGGAAGGCGTGGATCGCCGCGGGCGTCGTGATCGACTCCCACACGGCCGCGAAGCCGTGCTCGAACGTGCGGTAGAAGATCAGCCCGACGGGCACGAACAGCAGCGCGCCCAGGTATGTGAGTGCGACGACGCGCAGGCTGAGCTGCCAGCGGCGGTCAACGGTCATAGCGAACCCCCCAACGACCGATGCCGCGGATCGCCAGCAGCACCGCGAGCGAGACGAGCAGCAGCACGGTCGAGACCGCCGCCGCGCTCGTCGGCGCGTCGCTCTCGATCAGGTTGAAGACGTAGACCGAGCTGACCTGCGTCTTGAACGGGATGTTCCCGGAGATCAGCACGATCGACCCGAACTCGCCGACCGCGCGCGCGAACGCAAGCGCCGCGCCGCTGAGGATCGCCGGCACGAGGTTCGGCAGCACGATGCGGCGGAAGATCGTCGCGTTGCGCGCGCCGAGCGACAGCGCCGCCTCCTCCATCTCGGTGTCGAGCTCGATCAGCACCGGCTGCACCGAGCGGATCACGAACGGCAGCGTCACGAACAGCAGCGCGACGAGCACCGCCGCCTGCGTGAACGCGATATCGATCCCGACCGGGCTTCTCTGCCCGTAGAGCGTCAGCAGCACGAGGCCGGCGACGATCGTCGGCAGCGCGAACGGCAGGTCGATCAGCGCGTTGACGAAGCGCTTGCCGGGGAAGCGGTCGCGCACGAGCACCCACGCGATCAGCGTCCCGCCGATCACGTTGATCAGCGCGGTCGCGAGCGAGACGAGCACGGTGAATCTGAGCGCTGCGAGCGCCTGTCTGCTGGTGACCGCGTCCCAGAACGCGCCGAGGCCGCCGTCGAGCGAGTGCACGACGACGGCCGACAGCGGCAGCAGCACGATCACCGACAGCCACAGCGTGGCGACGCCGAGACCCAGCGCCCCGGTCGAGCGCCAGGCCGGAGCGGCGCGCCGGGCGGCCCCGCCCGCGGGGGCGGAGCCGCCGGGCGCGGCGGAGCGCGGTCCGGTGAGGGACGTCGCGCTCACTTGGCGGTCGAGACCCCCGCGTTCTGCTCGATCTTCGTGATCGCGCCTCTCGTGACGTCGAACAGCTGGTCGTCGACCGCTCTCCAACCGCCGAGGTCCTCGATCGTGAACAGCCCGGGCGGGGTCGGGAACTTGCTCGCGTTCGCCGCCAGCACGGCGGCGTTCACGGGCCGGTAGCCCCAGTCGGCGAAGCGCTGCTGGGCCGGTCTCGACAGCACGTAGTCGAGGAACGCTCTCGCCGCGGGCGGCGCGGTCTTCGTCGTCGCGATGTCGATGTTGATCTTGATCGTGTCGTCCGGCAGCACGTAGTCGACCGACTGGCCCTTCTTCTGGGCGGTCGTCGCCTCGTACTCGTAGGACAGGAGCACGTCGCCGTTGCCGCCGGTGAAGTCCGACAGCGCGTCGCGGCCCGACTTGTCCTGCACCGGCACGTGCGAGATCAGCTGTCTGACGTAGGCGAGGCCGGCGGCCGGGTCTCTGCCGGCGTTCGACGCCTGGCCGTAGGCGGCGAGCAGGTTCCACTTCGCCGCGCCCGAGGAGAACGGGTTCGGCGTGAGCACCTTGATGCCCGGTCTCAGCAGGTCGTTCCACGTCTTGATGTGCTTCGGGTTGCCCTTGCGGACGACGAAGGCGACGACCGAGGTCGTCACGAGGCCTCTGTTCGGACCCTGGTTCCAGTCGGCGGCGACCTGCCCGTCTCTGACGAGGCGCGTCATGTCGGGCTCCGTCGAGAACGTCACGACGTCGGCTCTCAGACCGGCGTCGACCGCGCGGCTCTGGTCCCCGGAGGCGCCGTAGGAGGTCTTGAAGTTGACCCCTCTGCCGGCCGCCGTCTTCTGGAAGTCGGGGATGATCTGGTCGTAGACGACCTCCGGCGTGGAGTAGGCCACCAGCGAGAGGGTCGGGCCGGAGCCGCCGCTGCTGGCGGCGCCCGTGCCGCTGGAGCTGTCGGAGGAGCCGCCGCACCCTGCGAGGGCCACCAACGCTCCAAGGGCGAACAGTGCCGGGACGGTCTTGCGTACGCGCGAGATCAAAACGAAAACCCCTCCAAGTCAGTCGGAATTTGACTGTTTCTCTTATACCGCATCCCCATGCAACACGTCGAGATAGTGGGAGTAGTGGGAAAGGTGGGGAACCCGACCGGACAGCCCTGCGCACCGCGCGGCCGCTACCTTTCAGAGGGCATGAGCGCGACCGAGGAACGCAGACACGTCACGCGTTCCCGCGCGAACCCCGGCGGCATGGACGTGCTGAAGGTGCTCGGCCCCGAGGTGCGGCCGTTCCGCGAGCGCAAGCCGCCGTGGTTCAAGGTCCCCGCGCCGGGCGGGCCGAAGTACCGCGACCTGACGGCGATGATCAAGCAGGAGAACCTGCACACCGTCTGCCAGGAGGCCGCCTGCCCGAACGTCGGCGAGTGCTGGGAGCGCGGCACCGCGACGTTCATGATCCTCGGCGACACCTGCACGCGCCGCTGCGGCTTCTGCAACGTGCAGACCGGCAAGCCGACGTGGAACGACCCGCTCGAGCCCGCCCGCGTCGCGCGTTCGGTCGCGAAGATGGGGCTGCGCCACGCGGTCATCACGAGCGTCGACCGCGACGACCTGCCCGACTACGGCGCGTCCGCGTTCGTCGGCGTGATCCGCTCGATCCGCCAGCAGGCGCCGCAGTGCAAGGTCGAGGTGCTGACGCCCGACTTTCGCGGCCAGGAGATGCCTTTGGCGAAGGTGATCGCCGAGCGGCCCGACGTCTTCAACCACAACTGCGAGGTCGTGCCGCGGCTGTACCCGGTCGCGCGGCGCGGGTCGGAGTTTCTGCGCTCCGCGCGCGTCTTGAAGAACGCGAAGGAGATGGGCGGCGACGAGGTGGTCACGAAGTCCGGCCTGATGGTCGGGCTCGGCGAGACGCACGAGGAGATGGTCGAGACGTTCGGGATCCTGCGCGAGCACCATGTGCAGGTGCTGACGGTCGGCCAGTACCTGCGCCCGACCGAGCGCCACCTGCCGATCGTCCGCTACTGGCACCCGGACGAGTTCAAGGCGCTGGAGGACGCGGCCTACGCGCTCGGCTTCGACCACATCGCCGCGGGGCCGCTCGTGCGCAGCTCGTACCACGCCGATCAGCACGTGCCGCAGCAGCAGCCGGGCACCGGCCCGCTCGCGGCGTAGGAGCCCGCCGGTGGACGTCGAGGAGGCGATCCGCAGCCGACGGACGCACAAGGTCTACGGGTCGGAGCCGGTCTCGCGCGAACTGCTCGACGAGCTGCTGGAGCTCGCCACCTGGGCGCCGAACCACCACCTCACGAACCCGTGGCGCTTCCGCGTGCTCGGGCCGCAGTCGCTCGCCGCGCTGAAGGAGGCGGCCGGTCCCGAAGCCGCCGGGAAGCTCGACCGCGCGCCGACGCTCGTGTGTGTCTCCGCCGTGCAGAGCGGCGAGGATCCGGCCGGCGACGAGGAGGACCTGCTCGCGGCCGGCTGCGCCGTCTATGCGCTGCTGCTCGGCGCGCACGCGCGCGGGCTCGCCGCCTATTGGCGCACGCCGGCGGTGCTGCGCAGCGACGCCGGCCGCGCGGCGCTCGGCCTGCCGCCGCAGGAGCGCGCGATCGCGCTCGTGCACCTCGGCCCGTTGCGCCAGGAGAAGCCGCCGCCGGAGCGCGCGCCGGCCGGCGACGTCGTGACCTACCTCGACTGACCGCGCGCACGCACGCGCGGCCTGCCAAGCTCCGGGGCCGTCCCATGATCCCGATGAAGGACAACATCCCGACGGACCGGCTGCCGATCGTCACGCTGCTGCTGATCGCGGCGAACGTCGTCGTCTACTTCCTCCTGCAGCACGGCGGCTTCGCGCACGGCCCGACGCAGTCGAGCGTCCTGCACTACGGCGCGATCCCCGCCGAGGTCACGCGACAGCAGCCGGACGACGGACCGGTGCCGGCGTGGGTGACGCTTTTCACCGCGATGTTCATGCACGGCGGGATCCTGCACCTCGCCGGCGACGTGCTGTTCCTGTGGATCTTCGGCATCAACGTCGAGGACTCGATGTCGCGTGTGCGCTTCGTCGCCTTCTACCTGCTCGGCGGGCTGTGCGCGAGCGGGTTGCTGATTGCGCTCGACCCCGGCTCGACCGCCCCGGCGATCGGCGCCTCGGGCGCGATCGCCGCCGTGGTCGGCGGCTACGTCGTGCTCCACCCGCGCGCGCGGGTCGTGACGGTCGTGTTCGCGCTCTTCTTCTCCACGCTGATCGAGGTGCCGGTGTGGCTGCTGGTCGGCCTCTGGTTCGTCATGCAGGCGGCGTTCGCCGCGACGTCGGCCGCACACCCGGCCGGCGGCAGCGGCGGCGTCGCCTACTTCGGGCAGGTGGGCGGCTTCGCCTTCGGCCTGCTGGCGATCCGCGCGTTCGCGCAGCGCCGCAAGCGGCTGCCGTCGTCGGCGTCGGCGGCGGAGCGGGCGGAAGCGGTCCTGTCGTGAGCACCCGCCGCGTCGTCGCGGCCGTCGCGCTCGTGTTCACCGCCTTCTTCGCGTTCCTGACCTTCTACGACATCGTGCAGCACGGCATCGACGTGCTGGCGATCATCTCGCTGTTCGTGCTCGTGCTGTTCGGCGTCGGGATCCTCGGCGCGCTCGCGAGCGGTCCCGACGAGTAAGAAGCGCCTCAGCGCCGGAAGGCGAGCGCGGCGTAGCTGAGGCCGTCGGTCGCGAAGCCCGTCGTCACCAGCTCGCTGGGGCCGGCGGCGAACGCGAGCCCGACCGAACGGGCGCCGGCGAGCGCCGAGCGGGCCGCGCGCGACAGCCGCAGGCGACCGTGGATCGCGAACCCGAGCGCCGGCCCCTTGCCGGCGAGCTTGCCGAGCAGCGGGTTCTCGCCGACGGCGCCGCGCGTCGAGGCGGAGCGCCGGCCGTTCACCGCGTACGCGAACACGGCGACGGTGGCGCGCGTGACGCCGTCGCAGCTCGATCTGACGGCGATGCCGCGTGCGAGCAGGGTGCCCAGACGCACGTGGCGCTGGAGCGTCAGCGTGCAGGGGATCGGGTCGTAGAGCGCCGACGCGACGGCGCCGCTGCGGCCGAGGTCGTCGGTCGCGCGCACGCGCACGTCGTAGAGGCGGTGGCGATGCGCCAGCGCGACCGTGCTGTCGGTCGTGCAGGCATGCCACGCGGGCGCCGCGCCGTGGGGCTGGAACGAGCAATCGGCGCGGTCGACGGTCCCGCCGACGTTGTTGTCGTCGACGACCGCGAAGCTCGGTCTCGGGGCGAACGGCTTCAACTGATCGGCGTGCAGGATCCCGCCGTCGGTGTCCAGCTCGACCGACGGCGGCGTGGTGTCGATCTCGACGCGCAGCCAGACGGCCGCGAGCACGTTGCCGTCGGGGTCGTCGACCTCGGCGTCGAAGTCGTGCTGGCCGGCGGGCAGCGGCGCCGCCGGCCGGATGCTGGCGCACGACGCGCAGCCGGCCGGCGCGGGGCCGCAGGGCACGGAGTCGCGGATCGAGTCGAGGTGGCAGACGACCGTCCCGCCGTCGGCCTGGAAGCCGATCGCCGGCTGCGCGTCGGCCGTGCGCAGCTCGAAGGACGCCTCGGTGTAACCGGCCGGTCCCAGGACGGCGGTGGCCGGATACGTGGCGCCGTCTGACGGCGCCGTGAAGGTGACGCTCGCGGCGAGCGCCGATCCGCCGGCGGCGAGCGTCGCGACGAACGCGAGCAGCAGCGTGAGCAAGCGCGACCGCACGCGCGAACCGTAGCCGAGTCGCGCGCGGCGGCGCCGCGCTACGCCGCTTCGCGCAGCCGCCGGCCGGCCGAGCGCGCGGCCGGGAGCTCGCGCACGAGCGAGGGCAGCAGCGGCATCAGCCGGCGGACGAGGCTCGTCTGCGCGCCGAGCAGCCGCTCGCGCTGCGGGCCCCAGCCGAGGCCGTAGTCCTCGCGCAGGGTCGGCGGCAGCAGCCCGACGGTCGCGAGGTTGAGCGCGTCGAAGGCGGGGCGCAGCGGCAGCGGCAATCTCCGCGGGCGCAGGATCGCGTCGGCGACGTCGCGCGCGGGCGGCGTCACCTCGAGCGCGTGCTCGACCGTCTCGTCGTACCACGCCATGAACTGCGCGAACGTCGCGGGCGCCGCATCGGCGGGCGCGCCGCAGGCGGCGAGGAAGCGCTTCTGCTCCTCGTAGTAGGCCTCGACGTCGGTCACCTTCAGCGGGCCGACGTAGCGCGTGTAGATCAGCAGCGCGCTCTCGACGAGCGTCGCCCACACCCACAGCAGCAGCTCGTGGTCGGCGGCGGCGTAGGACTCGCCAGCGCGGGCGCCGTCCTCGATCGTCCCGCGCACGTGCGCGTGGACGCCGCGCAGCTGATGCGAAGCCTGCATCGCCGTGCCGGTGTCGCCGAAGACGATGCGGCGGGTCACGTCGAGCGTGCGCGAGAGCCGGCCCCACGGGTCCTCGCGGTAGCCCGAGTGCTGCGCGACGCCCGCCCCGACGCTCGGGTGCGCGACTTGCAGCAGCAGCGCGCGGCCGCCGCCGAGCAGCAGCACCGACTCGCGGTTCACGCGCCACGTGACGCTTCTCGGTCCGAACAGACCGTGGTCCGACATCGCTCCGCTCCTCTCCTCGCGACGAGCGGCGCCTCCCCGAACGAAGGTAGCGACGGCTGGCCCGCGACGGCGCCGGTTGGCGGTATGGTGACCGCAGGAAACCGATTGGCCAGTCAACCAGTCCCTGGAAGGAGCGCCAGCGTGGACCTCAACGACACGCCCGAGCAGGCCGCGTATCGCGCCGAGGTGCGCGCGTGGCTCGAGCAGAACGCCTCGCACGCCCCCGCGACCCGCGGCCGCGGCGACGAGGAGGGCGCCGTCGCGGCGCACCGCGCCTGGCAGCGACAGCTCGCCGAGGCGGGCTACGTCGGCGTCACCTGGCCGGCCGAGCACGGCGGGCAGGGCAAGGGCCCGCTGCACCAGGTCGTCATCAACCAGGAGATCGCGCGCGCCGGCGTGCCGGGGATCCTCGACGCGATCGGCGTCGGCATGCTCGGCCCGACGCTGATCGCCCACGGCAGCGACGAGCAGAAGCAGCGCTACCTCGCCCCCATGCTGCACGCCGACGAGGTCTGGTGCCAGCTGTTCTCCGAGCCGGCCGCCGGCTCCGACCTCGCGGGCATCCAGTCACGCGCGCGCAAGGAGGACGACGGCTCCTGGCGCCTGTCGGGCCAGAAGGTGTGGACGACGAACGCGCAGTTCGCCGCCTACGGCCTGCTGCTCGCGCGCACCGACCCCGAGGCGCACAAGCACAAGGGCCTGACGATGTTCGTCGTGCCGATGGACGCCGAGGGCGTGACGATCCGCCCGCTGCGCCAGATCTCCGGCGAGCCGGAGTTCAATGAGGTCTTCTTCGACGACGTGCGGCTGGAGCCGGGCTCCGAAGTCGGCGCCGTCAACGGCGGCTGGGGCGTCGCGCTCACCACGCTGATGTTCGAGCGCCTCACGATCGGCGCCGGCAGCGAGGGCATGGGCTACCGCGCCGACCGCTTCGCCGCCGCGATCGCGAGCGACCCGGTCGCCGCGAAGGACCCGGAGGTGCGCGCCCGCTTCGGCGAGCTGGCGACCGAGCTGCTCGCGCTGCGCTTCACCGGCTACCGGCTGCTGACCGCGATCTCGCGCGGCCAGATACCGGGGCCGGAGGCGGGCATGGGCAAGATCACCGCCGTCAACGGCGCGATCGCCGCCGGCGACCTGATCGCCGACGTGCTCGGGCCGGAGGCGCTGGATCCCGAGTCCGAGTGGTCCTACCTGATCTCGTTCCTGCCGGGTCTGAAGTCGGCCGGCGGCACGGAGGAGATCCTGCGCAACACGGTCGGCGAGCGCGTGCTCGGGCTGCCGCCGGAGCCGCGCCTGGACAAGGGCATCCCGTTCAGCGAGCTGCGCGCCAAGGAGCGCCAGGAGGTCGCGTCGTGAACTTCGATCTGTCAGACGAGCAGGTCCTCCTGCGCGAGGCCGCGCGCGACGCGTTCGGCCGCGTGAGAACGATCGAGGCGGCGCGCGAGGCGCTCGAGGGCGGCGTGCTGCCGGACCTGTGGCCGACCGCCACGACGGCCGGCTGGACCGGGCTTCTGATCGCCGAGGAGCACGGCGGCGCGGGGCTCGGCGCGATCGACGCGATGCTCGTGGCGGCCGAGGCCGGCCGCGTGCTCGCGAGCGTGCCGCTGCTCGGGCACCTGCCGGCGACGGCGATCCTCGACGCGGGCGGCTTGCACGACGAGACGCTGCGCAAGCTCGCCGCCGGCGAGCTGCGCGCCGCGTACGTGCCGGCGCGCCCCGGCGACGACGTCGACGCGGCATGGACGGTGGAAGCGCGCAGCGGCAAGCGCCGCGCGCCGGCGCCGGAGGTCGTGCGCGGCGACGACGGCCTCGCGACGGTGAACGGCAGCGTGTCGTGGGTGCCCGACGCGGTCGGCGCCGACGTCCTCGTCGTCGTCGGCGTGGACGCGAGCGGCCCGGTCGCGGTCGCGGTCGATCCCAGCGCCGACGGCGCGCGCGTTGAGGCCGCCACCGGCGTCTACGACTCCACGCGGCCGCTTGGCCACGTGACGCTCGACGACGCCTCCGGGCGCGTGCTCGTCGCGAGCGAGGAGGACCTGCGCCGCGCGTGGTTCCTCGCGCACACGCTGATCGCCGCCGAGTCGCTCGGCGCGGTCGAGGAGTGCCTCGAGCGCTCGGTCGCGTACGCGAAGGAGCGCTACACGTTCGGCCGCGCGATCGGTTCCTACCAGGCGGTCAAGCACGCGCTGACGGAGGTGCTGCGGCGCCAGGAGAACACGCGCTCGCTGCTCTACTACGCCGGCTGGGCGTATGTCGACAAGCCCGACGAGTTCGCCGCCGCGGCGAGCGCCGCGCGGGCGGCCGGCGGTGCGGCGCTGGACTTCGCCGCGCGCGAGGTGATCTCGGTGCACGGCGGGATCGGCGCGACGTGGGAGCACGACGCGCCGCTGTTCTTCCGCCGCGCGCAGCTCTCGCGCCGCCTGCTCGGCGGCACCGGCGACGCGGTCGACCGGCTCGCCGGCGAGCTGCTGACCGGAGCGCCCGCGGCCTGAGCTTCAATCACTCCGGCGGCGGCTCGACGCCGCCGTCGGGGTGACGTCGTGCGCAGGCGGCCGCTTGCGGCCGCCGGAGCGCGAAATACCGTATGCGCATGAGCGACGAGATCATCATCACCACCATGAACGACCTGCCGGGCTACGAGGTCACGGAGGTCTACGGCGAGGTGTTCGGGCTGATCGTGCGCGCCCGCAACGCCTTCTCGAACATCGGCGCCTCGTTCCGCACGTTCGCGGGCGGCGAAGTGAAGGGCTACACGAAGCTGCTCGCCGAGAGCCGCAACCACGCGGTCGACCGGCTGCGCGAGGCCGCCACCGAGCGCGGCGCGAACGCGGTCCTCGCGATGCGCTTCGACTGCAACGAGATCGGCGACATCATGAGCGAGGTGGCCGCCTACGGGACGGCCGTGCGCGTGGAGCGCCGCGGGTCCTATGCGCCCCCGGCGGGCGGCTGAGCCGCGCTTCCGCTCGCGTCAGCCGCCGGCGCCGCCCAGCCGCAGCACGAGCTTGCCCGTGCTCGTCCGGCTCTCCATGAGGCGGTGCGCCTCGGCGGCGTCCGCGAGCTCGTAGTCGCCGGTGATCGGCACGCTCACCTTGCCGTCCGCGACGAGCCCGAAGGCGCGCGCCGCGATCTCGCGCAGCAGCTGCGGCTGCGTCACGGCGAGCGTGCTGATGCTGAACGCGTGGACGCCGGCGCCGGCGGGCGCCAGCGTGCCGAACTGCGCGGTCCACGGCTGCTCGCCGGCCGCGTTGCCGAACGACACGAGCCGTCCGAAGGGCGCGAGCAGGTCGAGGCTGCGCCGCCACGTCTCGCCGCCGACCGGGTCGAGCGCGACGTCCACGCCGCGGGTGCCGGTGGCCGTGCGGATGCGGTCGTCGAAGTCGTCGGCGAGGAACACGTCGTCGTAGCCGAACTGCCGCGCGTAGTCCGCCTTCTCAGGCTTGGAGACGACGCCGAAGACGGCTCCAGCCCCGGCGAGGCGGGCGATCTGGCCGACGACCGCGCCGACGCCGCCGGCGGCGCTGTGGACGAGCACGGACTCGCCCTCGCGGAGCCGCGCGACCTCGTGGACGAGCGCGTGGGCGGTGGGCAGCACGATCGGCAGCGTCGCCGCCGTGCGCAGGTCAAGCCCGTCCGGCACGGGGAACGTCAGCGCGGCGGGTGCGAGCGCGACGTCCGCGTACGCACCGCCGGTCGTGAGCGCCGTCACCGGCTGGCCGACCGACAGCCCGGTCACCTGCTCGCCGACCGCGCGCACGCGCCCGGACGCCTCGAGCCCGGGCACGAACGGCAGCGACTGCACCCGGTATCCGCTCGCGCGTGCGAGCACGTCGGCGAAGTTGACGCCGGCGTACGCCACGTCGATGACGACCTGATCCGGACCGGGAGCCGGCTCGGGCCGCTCCCGCAGCCTCAGCGCCTCCGGTCCGCCGACCTCGTCCACCACGACTGCCCGCATGATGCCCGCCCCTCGTTTAGGATGTTCGATCTACTTCGAACAGCAAGTGTACGGATTTCATCGAACATACGGGTCGTGGGCGTGATGAACGGCACGGCGGCGGGCCACCGTCCGGTTCCCACGCACACGCATCCGCGCGACGTGCCTCTGCGGTCGGTGCTGGCGGCGCTCGCCGATCCGGTACGCCTGACGATCGTCCGCGAGCTCGCGGCCGGCCCCGACTGGTCGCGCGTATGCGGGTCGTTCGACGTGCCGGTCGGCAAGGCCGCGCTGAGCCATCATTTCGCCGTCCTGCGCGAGGCCGGCCTGATCGAGCAGCGCGACGAGGGTGCTCGGCGCGCCAACCGGCTGCGCCGCGCCGAGCTGGACGAGCACTTTCCGGGGCTGCTCGACCTCGTGCTCGACGCGAGCCGGGACTGATCAGCGCTGCGCGTAGATCCGCACCGTCTCGACCGGTGCGGCGGCGAAGTCGGTCCGGAAGGCGTCGTCGTCGGGCCATTCGCGCTTGGGCACCAGCCGGCGCCGCAGTGTGAGCGGCGTCGTGTCGTCGACGAACGGATACGGGTCGAAGCGCACGCGCCAGGGCCCGAGCGGCTCGATCGCGATGCGGACGGGATCGCCGCCGGCCTCGGTCGGCACGCCCTCGCATGCGCCGGGCGTGCCGACCTCGACGTTCGCGAGGCCGAAGTACAGCGACACGACATCGAGCACCTGCAGCAGCGCGTAGCTCGTCCAGCGCCAGGCCTCGTCGACGTCGAGCATCCGCCGCAGCGCAACCTGGCGGTCCTCCTCCTGCTGCACGAAGGCGTCGACGAGATCGCGCTCGTCGTCGGGCAGCGTGCGCGGCGGTGTCGGCATGACACCGTAGCGGTCGCGGTAGAGGCCGCTCATGTGCATCGAGACCAGCAGCCCGGCGAGCGGGTCCTCCTCCGCGAGCGTCTCGACGCCGGCGCGGTAGAACGCGAGGTGGACCGGCGCCGGCACCGTGATGAAGGACTGCGGCGCGCCGTCGGCGCCGAGTCGCGGGTGCTGCTCCCACACGGTCCAGCCGTCGTCGTGGCGCCGCGCTGCTCGCACGACCGCGTCGTACGGCTCCGGCCGCGCGAAGCCCGGCCCGCCCCACGCCTCGGCGAGCTGCCCCGACAGGTCCGCGTGATCCGTCTGCAGGACGATCTGCCAGACGTCGCCGGCGTCGCGCACGAGCATGAGGCGAGCCTACCCCCTGCGGCGCGCGGCGCTCAATCGAGCGCCGGCGCCGGAGCCGCTCAGCGCACCGCGGAGCGGCTGCCGCCCGCGCCGCGACGGCGGCCGGAGCGACGGCGGCGGGCGCCGCCGCCGCTGATCGACGGCGTGCTCGTCGCGCGGGCGCTGACCGGCAGACCGCCGGCCTCCAGCTCGCGGTGCAGGCCGAGGCCGGCGACCATCGAGACGACGTCGCGGACCTGGTCTTCGAGCACGAACGTGATGCCAATGCCGGTCGCGCCAGCACGCGCGGTGCGGCCGACGCGGTGGACGTAGTCGTCGGTCGCGGCGGGCGCGTCGAAGTTGATCACGTGCGTGACGTCGCGCACGTCGATGCCGCGAGCGGCGACGTCGGTCGCGACAAGCGTGTCGACGCGGCCCGACTCGAACTGCGCCAGCGCGCGCTCGCGCTGCGCCTGCGACTTGTCGCCGTGCATCGCCGCGACCTTGAGCGTCGGCACGCGGCCGAGCTGCTTCGCGAGCCGGTCGGCGCCGCGCTTGGTGCGCACGAACACGAGCGTGCGCCCGCGCTCGTCCTCGGTCAGCGCGGAGATCAGCTTGTCGGTGCGTCCCTCGCGCGAGACCTTCAGGAAGCGGTGCTCGACCTTGCCGCGCGCCTGCGGAGCGGCGACGTGGGCGTGGCGTCTGGCCTGGTGCGTGTACACGCGCGCGATGCGGTCGACCTCGCCGGCGAGCGTCGCCGAGAAGAGCATCGTCTGGCGATCGTCGGGCGTGAGCGCGACGAGCCGGTCGACGACCGGCCGGAAGCCCATGTCGAGCATGCGGTCGGCCTCGTCGAGCACGAGCACCTCGACGTGACCGAGCGTGACCGCTCTGCGGTCGAGCAGGTCGACGAGGCGGCCGGGCGTGGCGACGAGCACGTCGGCTCTGCGCGCGCCCTTGATCTGCGGGTTGATGCCGGCGCCGCCGTAGACGGCGATGACCGACAGCGATCGCGCTCTGGCGATCGCGCCGAGCTCGTCGACGATCTGGCTGGCGAGCTCGCGCGTGGGCGCGAGCACGAGCGCGCCGGGCGCGCCCTGCGGGCGGCCGGCGCTGCGGCCGGGCTCGAGCGTGTCGACGAGCGGGATCCCGAATGCGAGCGTCTTGCCCGAGCCGGTCGGCGATTCGGCGAGCACGTCGAAGCCCTCGAGCGCGTCGGGGACGACGAGCTTCTGGACGGCGAACGGGCGCTCTATGTCGCGGGCGCGCAGCGCGCTGGCCACGGCCTTGGACACGCCGAGATCGGCGAAGGTGGACTGCTGCATATGGTGCTCCTTGCGCCCAGCGCGAACGTGCGCAGACGCTATGTGGTGGGGAGAGATTCGACTGACCCCAACCGCGCGATGCGCCTTCAGGAGCAAGAACCTCCGCGCACGGCGGCGCCGCACGCACCCGGCACCTTAGCAGCGCTTTCCGAAAGACCATGTACGCTGCCGTGCATCGACCAGGTACTGGAGCAAGAGCGCGTGCTTGCCGGCCCCACGCCGGAGGACGTCCAGCCCGTCGAGTACGAGACGCTCGACCGCTTCCTCACGGGCATGATCACGGTCGTGCCGGTGCTGGCGCTCGGCCTCGTCGCCTGGCAGCTGTGGGGCGACGCCTTCGGGCTGAGCGACCTGCTCGTGTTCGGGATCATGTACGCGATCACCGGCCTCGGCATCACGGTCGGCTTCCACCGCCTCTTCACGCACCGCTCGTTCAAGACGAACCGCGCCGTGCGCGGCGCGCTCGCGATCGCCGGCTCGATGGCGATCGAGGGGCCGATCATCAGCTGGGTCGCCGACCATCGCAAGCACCACGCCTTCTCCGACCGCGAAGGCGACCCGCACAGTCCGCACGTCGACCACGGCCACGGCCTGCGCGGCGCGCTGCGCGGCCTCGCGCACGCGCACCTCGGCTGGCTGTTCATCCACACGGCGCGCGGCAACAAGGAGCGCTATGCGCCCGACCTGCTCAGAGACCCGGTCGTCAAGTGGGTCAACGACACGTTCTTCGTGTGGGCGGTCGGCAGCTTCGTGCTCGCGTTCGCGCTCGGGTTCGCGATCGGCGGCACGTGGCAGGCCGGCCTCACGGGGATGCTGTGGGGCGGCCTCGTGCGGATGCTGGTCCTGCACCACGTCACCTACTCGATCAACTCGCTCTGCCACTTCTTCGGCCGCAAGCCGTTCGAGACGGGCGACGAGTCGCGCAACCTCGCCTGGCTCGCGCCGCTGTCGTTCGGCGAGGCGTGGCACAACGGGCATCACGCCTTCCCGACCTCCGCGCGCCACGGCCTCGACCGCTGGCAGCTCGACATCTCGGCCGGCGTGATCGCGCTGCTCGAAAAGCTCGGGCTCGCGTGGGACGTCGTGCGCATCGAGCCGGCGAAGCTCGCCGCGAAGCGCACCGCGTCCTCGGCCGGCTCCGCCTGAACGCGCCGCCGACGCCGGCGGGTCAGCCGCGCGGCGGTGCGGGCGGGATCTCGTCGCGCTTGGCGGGCAGCGCAGCGGAGGCCGGGCCGTTGGGGCCGGCGGGAAGCGCGGCGCTCGCTGCGGCGGCGCGCGCCCCGCTCGCTCTCGCTCTCGCCTTCGCGACCCAGTCGACCATCGTCGGCGTCGCCTTCAACAGCGCCGGCCAGGTCGCCGCGTCGACCTTGCCGGTGGCCGGCAGGCCGGACGCCGTCTGGAAGGCGCGCACCGCGTTCGCGCTGCCGGCGCCGAACTGGCCGTCGACCGTCACCGGGTAGCCGGCGCCGACGAGGTGCTCCTGCGCCCACACGACCGTGTCCCCGCGCGAGCCGACCTTGCCGCCGCTGCCGGCGGCGAGCGTCGGCCACAGCGCCGGCGGCCGCGCGACGGCGCCGATCGAGGCGCCGACCGCGTTCCAGTCCGATGCGCTCGCCTCCTGCCAGTCCCACCAGCTCACGCCGCGCGCGCCGTAGGCGCCGGACAGCTGGCGGAAGCGCAGGATGTCGCCCGCCGGCGGGCCGTCGTACGTCTGGCCGAGCGGGTAGATCGCCGTCGCGTAGGGCGTGTTCCATTCGTAGGTGTGCGCGAGCGAGGCGTCGACCGCGTCGCCGATCGTCTTCCAGTACACCTGCGGCAGGTTGAACGTCGCACCGCCGGGGCCGAGGAAGACCGAGAACGGCAGCCCCGGGTGGAAGTCGACGTACGGGAACGACGTGAGCCCGATCGGGTAGCTCGCGCCGACGAGCTGGCGCAGCTTCGTCATGTACTCCTGCGCCTGCGCGTACTTGCCCTCGTAGGCGCCCTCGGCGTCGATCACGAAGCAGTCGGCGCCGGCGCCCTTCGCGGCGGCGGCCGCCTGCGCCTCGCCGACCGGGTCGGTGCCGTAGACGAACTGCCAGGCGCACACGCGCAGCCCGACCGCCTTCAGCGCCGCGACGTTGCTCGCGCTGAACTGCGACCACAGGCCCGTCCCGTCCGCGCTCTTGACGTAGACCGTGCGGATGCCGTGCGCCTTCGCCTGCGCGGCGATCGCGGTCGGGCTCCCGCCCTCGGACTTCGACAGGTACCAGATCCACATGCCGTTGCCGTCGAACGCGCTCGGCCCGCTGAAGGGGACCCCGCCGCCCGTCGCGGCGGGCTTCTTCGGCGGGCGCGTGACCGTGACGCGCACCGCGTTGGAGTAGCGCGCGCCCGGGTTCGCGACGCGGACGGCGCCGCTGATCGCATTGCTGGGGACGGACACGAGGATCCGCGTCGGCGTGCGCAAGCGGCCGCCGACCGCGAACGGAGCGGAGCGTCCGGTGCGCAGGCGCACCGTGAAGACGACCTTCGCGTGCGGACTCATCGCCTTTGCGCCGACGAGCAGCCTGCCGGTGCGCGTGACGACGGTCCGGCCCCTGCAGGGGAACGGGACCGACGAGCAGCGCACGAAGACGATTCGCGGATGCACGCTCGACGGGGCCGCCGCGGCACCCGCGAGCGCGAGGGCGGAGGGGGCGGCGCACGCCAGCGCGAGCAGCACCGCAGCCCACGCGGGCGCGAGGCGGCGGGGGATGCGGTGGCGGACGACGATCATCGGCGATGCGGGCGGCGGGGCCGCGAGCCAGCCAGCTTAGGCCCCTCCGGACGCCCATCCTGGGCGTCCCGTTGCAGCCCGGAACACGCCCGTGCCGCCGATGGTGCGCTGTGACGTCGCCCGCAGGTAATCGCTTGCGATCACCGGAGGGCGAAACCCAGTGCGGGCGCGCGACCGGCTACATCACCTCGATCGTCTCGTACACCTCCACGCTGCCGCCGCCGTCGAGGACCGGAGCGCCCTTCGCCTTCTCGGTCGCCTCCGCGAGGCTGCCGGCGCTGATGATCGAGTAGCCGGTGAGGGAGGACGGGGCGCTGCCGTTGCCGCCGTCGGCCTTTACGACGGCGGACGGGCCGAACGGGTTGCCCGCGTCCACGAGCGACTCGCCGAGGCCGCCGAGGAAGGCGCCCCAAGCGGCCATCACGGCCTGCCGCTCCTCGTCCGTCTCCGCCATCCGTCCGCCGGTGTAGGCCAGCACGTACTTCGCCATGGTGTTGCTCCTTCGGTGGGGTTTGCCGATGGGTCAGTGCGCGGCGACGCCGCTGCGCTCGAAGCTGTCGAGGACGCCGTTCCAGCCTCTGGCGTGGTTGGCGCGCGACTCGTCGTTGAGCAGGCCTGCGTGCTCGATCAGGACCGTCGTCCGGCCGGGCGCGTCCTCCACGAACGTCACCGCGACCTCGCTCTCGTGGTTGGCGTTCGGGCCTGTCCCCTCCCACTGCCAGCTGTAGACGAGCCGGTCGGGGCGGGAGATCTCGCGGTAGGTGCCATGCACGACCATGTCCTCGCCGCCGTCTCTGCGCATCTCCAGCCGGTAGCCGCCGCCGACGCGCAGGTCGAGCTCGGGGATCGTCACCTCGTGGCTCGGGTCCGCCTTCCACCAGCGCCGCAGCACCTCGGGGTTCGTCCATGCGTCGAAGACCGCCTCGGCGGATGCCTCGAAGGTGCGCTCCACGCGCACCGTGCCGGTGTCCACGTCAACGTTGCTCATGCTCGGTCCTCCGTCTTGGGGGTGTTGGTGGGTTCCGCGGCGCTCTGCTGCTCTCCGAGGTACTCCTCGACGACGTCGAGCTTGCGCTCCCACAGCGCGTGCTGGCGCGCCAGCCACGCGTACGCCTCCTCGAGCGAGGAGCCGTTGAGGCGCAGCCGGTGCGTGCGGCCGTCGATCACGCGCACGATCGCGCCTGCCTCCTCGAGCACCTTCAGGTGCTTGCTGATCGCCGGTTTGGAGACGGGGAAGTCGTGCGTCGCCTCGCCGACCGTCAGCTCGCCGTCGGCGAGCCGCTCGAGGATCGTGCGGCGCAGCGGATGGGCCACGGCGACGAACGAGCGGTCGAGCGTGGCCGATGCATGACTGTTAGCCATATGGTTAACAATAGGGAAGCGCTTCGCGAACCGCAAGCGGCCGCGGTTCGCGCGCGGACCTTCAGGAGGGGACGCGGACGATGCGCGCCGCGGCCGGGCGCGCGCCGGCGCCGGGACGCAGCAGCGTGACGTAGGCGTCGCGGCCCGCGAGCGCCGTCGTCCACAGGAGCGTGTCCGTGCGATGCGGCGTGCGGCGTGGGCACTGGCTCGACGCGCTGCCCGTCGGGTCGTAGCCGAACGCGTATCCGGCGTCGCGGTGCGCCGTCGTGCCGATCTCGAACAGGGTGCGCGGACGGTGCGGCCTGCTCGCGCGGACGACGAGGAGGCGCTGGGTGCAGTAGGTCGACTGCACGAACAGCAGGCGGCCGCCGTCGAGCGCCGGCTGGGAGAGCTGGGAGACGCGGGTGGCCAGCAAGACGCGGCGCCGCCGCGTCGCGAGGTTCACGAGCGCGATGCGGCTGAGGCCGGACGTCGAGGTCGCATAGGCGAGGCGGTCGCCCGACAGCGCGGGACGGTCGATCGAGGCATGGGCACCGATGCCGCCGGCGACGACCCGCGGGCGCTCGATCGCGAGCGGTGCGGCCGTGCCCGGCGGAGACGGCGACGGCAGGCGACTGGCGTAGAGGCGGTCGCCACCGCCCGGCCGCGGCGCGCGCCACACGAGCCAGCCGTCGGAGACGGCGAGCTGCGACGCGCGCGCCACGTCTCCGGCCTGCACGAGGACCGCGCCGCTCGCGCCCTCGCGCACGGCGATCGTCCCGCCGCTGAGCGTCGCCACCCAGCGCCCGCCGATCGCGACGTCCTGCGCCGGAAGCGCGGTGCGAGCGTCGCCGTCGACGAGCAGCGCGCCGGCGCCGCCGAGCCGCAGCCAGGCGAGCGCGGAGCCGGCGCGTGAGGGGTCGGTCGCATGGTCGGCGACGAGCCGCGCCGCGCTCGCGCTGCCGCTCGCGAGAAACGCAACCGCGAGCGCGGCGAGCAGCGCGCCGTCGGCGAGCCGCAGGCGGCGCAGCAGCGCCGGCCGCTCGGCCATCTTCAGCTCGAGCCGCTGCCCGAGCGTCGCGTAGCGCGGCGCCATCAGCACGACCGGCAGCGCGCGGCCGGCGCCGAAGCCGAGCCCGATCAGCAGGCCGGCCGGGACGGAGCCGATCGCGACGGCGATCCCCGCCAGCGCCCACACCGCGAGCGTCAGCACGAACGTCGTGAAGCCGAGCCCGAGCAGGGTCCCGTAGAGGCCGGCGGCGAGCGGCAGCGGCAGCGTGCGGCGCCACGACTCCGGCACCTGGCGGCGGATCTGCGGCACGATCCGCACGCCGAGCGTCTCGCCGAGCGCGGCGGCCAGCGCGATCGCCGTCGCCGCCGCCAGGGCGACGGTGCTGCCGGCGCCACCGAGGGCGTGGCCGAGCACCGCCAGCGCGGTGAAGGTGACCGCCCCGCCGCCGAGCGCGCCGAGCGCGAACGTCGCGCAGCTCGTGCGGACGGCGCGCGCGCCGCGGTGCGAGCGCGCGCTTCCGAGCGTCTCGACCATCGAGAAGCCGCACGGCGACCATGCGCCGGTGATGCCGGCGACGAACGCGGTGAGCAGGAGGATCGCGGCGGTCATCGGCTCAGGTTCTCAGCACGGGACGCTCGTCTGGAAGTACATGACGCAGAAGACTCTGCGGCCCTGGTAGCAGTAGCCGGTGAGCGCCGTGTCGCCGTTGATGCGCGTCTCGTGGTGAGCGCAGCAGTCCATCAGCCGGCGGACGTGGCCGCCGCAGCAGCGGTACCAGGAGCCGTCGATCTGCGTGTGGAAGCCATACCGGGCGGGGATTCCGTCCTGGCAGATGCGCGTGCGCGGAGCGGGCGGCAGTGGGTGGCCGTCGGGGCCGGTGAGGCGGTGGCCGTGCTCGTCGAGCGGACGGCCGTGGCGGTCGACCGGGCGGCCGAGGTCGTCGACCGGCTTGCCGTCGCGGGCGCGCAGCGGGTAGCCGTGGATGTCGACGCGGGGGATGCCCGTCGGGTGCGGGCAGTGCCCGGTCGTGTAGGTGTGCCCGCAGTAGCCGTAGTACTGCTGCGCGTCGGCGTCCTCTACGCCGGCCGCGAGCGCGGTCGTGCCGGCGGTGGTGGCGAGCAGCCAGCCGCCGGCGCGGGCGAGGAAGCCGCGCCGGGAGGTGCCGCCGGCGAGCGCGTCGCTGAGGCGGCGGCGGTCGCGGCGGGGCTCGCCGCCCCCGCCCGCGTCAGGCATGCACCAGCTCCGGCTCGCGCGCCTCGCCGGTGGCGAGCAGCGCCTCGAGCTGGCGCGCGCTGTTGAAGGTCCCTTGGGAGAGGACGGTCCCGTCGAGCGCGAGCACGAGGGCGTACGGGCTGCCGGGGATCGCGAGCGCGCGCCACACGTCCGCATCCTCGTGCTCGTCGAACGTCTCGACGGCGAGCAGCGGATCGCGCTGGAGGGCGGCGACGGCGGGCTCCAGCGCCTGGCACATCGGGCAGCCGTCGGAGGAGAAGACGGCGAGCGCGAAGCGGGTCGTCGGCTGTGGCGCGAAGCGCTCGATCAGCTCGATGCGCTCACCGCGCGGCGGTCCCTCCCCTTCGATCTCGAGCGCGAGCTGCGGCGGCAGCGCGAGCCGCAGCTCCCCGACCTCGCGCGCGAGCGCGAGCAGGAGGACGGCGAGCACCGCGATTGCCGTCAGCGCTATTCCGAGCCCGAGCGCCAGCCAGCCGGTCGCGCTCACATGGGTGTCGGGGACCGCCGGCAGCAGCGCGAACGCGACGGCGAGCAGGAGCGTGCGCCCGAGCGCCGCGGGACTGACGCGCGAGCGCGCGCCGAGGCAGCCGCATGGCTGGCCGGCGCGACCGGCGCGGAGGGCGCGCGCGAGCAGCGCGGCGAACGCGAGCATCAGCGCGGCGGTGGCATAGGCCGCGGCGTCGAGCCCGAGCGCGACACCGATCCCCAACAGCGCCTCGGCTGCGGCCGCCGCACCCCACGCGAGGGCGCGCGCCCGAGGCGTCCGCAGCCCGAACGTCGCCAGTGCCGCACGGGTTCGTGTCGGCGCAGCCAGCTTCGCCCCCGCGGAGCCGACCAGCACAACTCCAAGCACCACGTCGGCGATCGTCGAGAGCATCCCGCACGATCACAGCAGATCGGGCAGACACGGCGCAAGGGCCCGGCCGCGCTCCACAACCCCGATCACAGCTACAGTTGGGCCCGCCCGGGGGCGTGGTGCTAACGGGAACACGCCGCCTTTGCAAGGCGGAGTTGGGGGTTCGATTCCCCCCGCCTCCATTGCCCCTCGGTGCCGCGCTCAGGCAGCCGGCGCCAACACGTCGAGCACGACGACGCGGTCCGGCACCGCGAGCGCCGAGCGAGCGGCGGCTTCGAGCGCGCCTCTGTCGAGGTCGTAGCGGCCGGAGACGGCCGCGATCGGCTCCTCGATCCCGAGGTCCGGGTAGAGCAGTTGCAACTCGACTGGGTGGCCGTCATGCAACGCGACGATCGCGCGCTCGTGCACCTGATCGGCACGCTCCGCGTGCTCGACCGGCACGAGCGTGATCGAGATGGCGTTCGCCTTGCTGTCGTAGTCGGCGCGCATGGTCAGTCGTCCGGGACAGTCGTGATGAGAACCGGGATCGTCGTCGGCGACCGCGACGATGATCGCACGGCGATTGCGTCCGGTCCTATCAGCAGCGGATTGCCACGTCGTCCATGCCGGGCGCAAGCGGCGCCGCAACCACGGCTGGTGGCTCGCCGGTGGGGCGCAGATCAACGTGCAGCAGGGGGTTACAAGCCCTGATCGCCGCGATGGCGGGAGATGAACCGCCTGTGCAGTTGCGTTGTGCACAGATTCCCATACTTAACCATGCTTATGCACATCAGTGTCTGCGTTATCAACAGCAAAAAGCTGGTGACGGGAGCTTTGGCTGGCTAGGACACGGCAGAATGACGAGCGGGCCTTACCGCGATGCGACTCGACGGCGTCAATCTACTTCTCAGCCTTGTCGGCATTTTGCTGTCAGTGCTGCTCGCGGTGGCATCGCTCTTCGTCGCGGGCATCGTTATCGGCATGGTGCTGGGCGTCGCAGCATCGCCATACGTTGCGCGAGGGTCAGCTCGGCTCGCACGCCACCTCGGCCACTCGGATCCCGCCGCCGCTCCACCCTCACACACATTGGTCGACACGAGCAAGCGCATCCGATAGGGCACGCCACGGATGATTCCGGCTGCCGGGCATCGACCATGTTCCCGCCCAACAGCGCTTGCGATGGCTTGTGACACGCCAGATTGCATTGCCACACGGATCGGGTCGACGGCGATGCAGATCGCGGCTATCCTCAACTGGAGTCAGGGTTGGATCCAAGATCCACCTTCCAGAGCCCGGCGCCACGAACGCCGGGCTCTCTCTCTGAGAGGACGTCCGGCACCGCCACGAACAGCGCCGGACGTTGCTGCCGCTACCGCTTGATCGCGAGAACCACGAGCAGCAACAGCAGGAGCGTCGTCAGAGTTGGATCGGTCATCCACACCTCCTTTCTCGGGCCGCCCCTCGGGGCATCCCGGCCAGAGCGGAAAGCTCCGACGATTCTGGAGGTGACGTGGCCTTCGGATCGCTCGCCAGGGAGCGTACGGGCGAGCGTCCCGAGGCTCTACAGCCTGCGTATGTGATCGTCACGCACGTGCGTCGAGCGGTGCGGGTGCGGCGGTGCGCAAGCTAAGCCGGCGTACTGCGCCGCCGACCAAGCCGGCGGCGCCCCCGCGGAAGCACACCCCACCGCTGGGATCGCCAACATCCCGGGCGGGAGGTGGGGCGCTGCCCCTCCCGCTCAGTCCTTGTCGTCCGCCAGCAGATGCGTGATGCCGAACATCACGACGCCGAGCAGGAAGACCATGGCTGCGACCGCGACGGCGACCAGTACCCAGGATCCGCTGGCACCGATCGACCCGACGATCGAGACGATGACGAGGACCGGGACGAGGAACAGCAGAAGCAGCGGCGCGACGCCGTCGGTGCGGCGCTGCGACGGGTCGAGCATGGTGCGGAGGGCGGACATCGGGACTCCTTGGGTTCAGGTTCGGAGCCCGGCATCATGTCGAAGCGCGCCCGCCCGCGGCCGCGTCAGCCGCCCAACCGCACCGGCAGCGTCCGCAGCTGGTTGACGAACCCCGACACGACGTACTCGGGCTTGCCCGCCAGCTCCATGTTCGGATAGCGCTTCAGCGTCTCCTCGAACAGAATCCGCAGCTCCAGCCGCGCGAGCGCGGTGCCGAGGCAGAAGTGGCGCCCGCCGGCGCCGAACGCCTGGTGCTCCGGGTTGCGCTGCACGTCGAAGCGGTCCGGCTCCTCGTAGCGCGTCTCGTCGCGGTTGGACGAGACGTACCACATGACGACCTTGTCGCCGGCTCTGATCGGGCAGCCGCTCAGCTCCACGTCTCTGGTCGCGGTGCGGCGGAAGTGGGCGAAGGCGGGGAACATCCGCAGCGCCTCCTCGACCGTGCCCGGAATCAACTCCGGGTCGCCGAGCACCTGCTGCAGCTGCGAGCGGTCCTCCAGCAGCGCGCGCATGCCGCTCGCGTACGTCGCCTTCGTGCTGTCGTTGCCGGCCGCCATCAGCAGGAAGAAGCCCATGACGATCTCGTGCTCCTCGAGCTTCTCGCCGTCGACCTCGGCCTCGCACAGCACGCTCGTGAGGTCGTCGCTGGGGTGCGTGCGGCGCTCGGCGATCAGCGCGCGGCAGCGCTCGAAGATCTCCGGCACGTCGCGCGCCATCACGGTCTCCGGCCCGTCGGGGTTGACGTCGGGATCGCCGGCGCCGAGCGTCGTGTTCATCAGCCGCGCCCAGATCGCATCGTCCTCGGGCGGGATCCCCATGAACGACCCGATCACACGCGAGACGACCGGTTGCGCGACGTCGATCACGAGGTCGCACGTCTCGCGGCCGGCGAGGCCGTCGAGCACGCGCGCGGCGATCGCGCGGATCTCGTCCTCATGCTCGGCGATCCGCTTCGGCGTGAAGCCCGCCTGGAAGAGCGCCTTGAGGCGGTCGTGCTTCGGCGGGTCCATCCCGATGAACATCGAGCGCGTCAGCTCGAGCGGCAGGATCGAGTCGGTCAGCGCGGTGATCCCGCCCAGCTCGGAGGAGTACGTCTGCCAGTCGCGGCTGACGGTGTGAACGTCCTCGGCCGTCGTGATCGACCAGTAGCCGGCCTCTCTCGGGAAGTCGGGGATGCGCGAGGTCCAGTGGATCGGGCACTCGGACCGCAGCCGCTTGAACAGCTCGTGCGGCGGACCGTCCTGCCAGTGCTCGGGGTCTCCGACGAGCACATCGTCGAGATCGCTGCGGGTCGACGTCATCGGGACCTCCTGAGTTCGCACGCGGGGTGGTCGCCCGATGGTACTGGCTGGCTGGCCAGTCGGCGTCGGGTGGCTTGCATATGCGCTTTTGCGCATATTGGCCCAGTAAAGAGGTTCATGGCATCAAATATGCGCGATCGCGCAGATCTCCCCACCTATCCGCCGCTTAGGTCAAGATATGCGTGATCACGCAGATGGGTTCACATGTCGACATCGCCGCCCAGCAGCTCGGCAGACGGATTCGCGAGGAGCGGCGCCGTCAAAGCCTCGACCAGCGCACGCTCGCGCTCGTCGCGAACGTGGCCGTCCGCTCAGTCCATCGCGTCGAGCACGGCCAGCCCGTCCGTCTCGACGTCCTGCTGCGCATCGTCCTCGCGCTCGGACTCACGCTCGACATCCGGCGCGGCGAGATCCGATGACCCTGCTCGTCCTATGGGACACGGAGGTCGGCCGACTGGAGCTGACCGACGAGCGCTCCCGTGCGTACGCGTTTCGCTACACGCACCCGCGCCGAGACGCACGCGCGATCTCGCTCGCGCTTCCCGTGCGCGAGCAGCCGTTCGACTCCGCCGAGAGCCGGCCGTTCTTCGAAGCGCTGCTGCCCGAGGGCGTCGTGCGCGAGCAGATCGCCCACGAGCTGCGCCTCGACCCGATGGACACGTACGGGCTGCTGGAGCGGCTCGGCCGCGACTGCGCGGGCGCGCTCCAGATCACGCCCGACGATGCGCCGGCAGTCGACCCGGACGTGCGCTGGCTCGACGGAGAGCAGCTCGACGAGCTGGTGGAGCAGTTGCCGCGGCGGCCGCTGGGGATGCGCGCCGGCGACCGCCGAATGCGCCTCAGCCTGGCCGGCGTCCAGCGCAAGGCCGTGCTCGTGCGCGATGACGACGGCCGCTTCGGGGAGCCGCTCGACGGAATGCCGAGCACCCACATCCTCAAGCCCGATCCGCTGGACTCCGAGCTGCCCGGGCTTGCCGTCAACGAGTGCTTCTGCATGCGGCTCGCCGCTCGTTGCGCGCTGCTCGTCGCGCCTGTCGAGCTGATCGAGGCCGCGGATCGAGGCTGCCTCGTGGTCGAGCGCTTCGACCGCGACCGAGCGACGTGGCCGCCTGCCCGCGTCCACCAGGAGGACCTCTGTCAGGCGCTCGGGCTCACGCCCGCGTTCAAGTACCAGCACGCCGACTGGAGACTGCCGTCCTACGGTGCACTGGCCGATCTGCTCGACCGTCACTCGCCGCAACCCGGCGTCGACCGGCTGCTCGCCGCGCGCGCGGCGGTCTTCCACTTCCTCGTCGGGAACGCCGACGCGCACGCGAAGAACATCGCGCTGCTGCACCTTCCCGACGGCGTACGCCTCGCCCCGCTCTACGACGTCGTCGCCACGGACGCCTATCCGCACCTCGGCTCCACGCTGGCTATGGCGATCGGCGACGAGCTCGACCCGGCGCGCATCGGCGCCGCGCACTGGAGCGATCTCGCGCACGACTTCGGGCTGCAGCCGCGGGCGTTCGAGCACGTGCGACGCGCACTGGCCAGGCGCACTGTGGCCGAGGCGCGCAGGCTGCGCGCCGAGGCGCACGCGGAGGGCTGGCACGACCCGGTCGTGGACACGATCGTCGAGACGATCACCGCGCGTGCTGCGCAGGTGGCGTGAGACCCGGCCATGCCGCCCGCGCCCGCCGAGCACGACACGATCCACCACGCCGACAACATGGCGGTGCTGCCGGCGCTGCCCGACGAGGCATTCCAGCTCGTGTACATCGACCCGCCGTTCAACACGGGCGAGACGAAGTCGCGGCGCACGCTGACGATGGCGCCCGACGCGGACGGCGACCGCACCGGCTTCAAGGGCCGGCGCTACCGCACGAGACTGCTGGCCGAGTCGCGCTACCGCGACACGTTCGACGACTATCTCGCGTTCCTCGAGCCGCGGCTGCGTGAGGCGCACCGGCTCCTGCACGCGAGCGGGACGCTCTACTTCCACATCGACTACCGCGAGGCGCACTACTGCAAGCTGCTGCTCGACGAGCTGTTCGGGCGCGAGCAGTTCCTCAACGAGCTGATCTGGGCCTACGACTACGGCGCGCGCGCGAGACGCCGCTGGCCCGCCAAGCACGACACGATCCTCGTCTACGTCAAGGACGCGGGTGCGTACTTCTTCGACTCGGCGGAGGTCGACCGCGAGCCGTACATGGCGCCCGGCCTCGTCACCCCCGAGAAGGTCGCGAAGGGCAAGCTGCCGACCGACGTCTGGTGGCACACGATCGTCCCCACGAACGGGCGCGAGAAGACCGGCTACCCGACGCAGAAGCCGGAGGGAATCGTGCGCCGGATGGTGCAGGCGTCGACCAGACCCGGTGACTGGTGCCTCGACTTCTTCGCCGGCAGCGGCACGCTCGGCGCCGTCGCCGGGCAGCTCGGACGGCGCTACGTGCTGGTCGACTCGAATCCCGACGCGATCGCGGTCATGCGGAGACGGCTGCCGCAGGCGGCGCTGGCGTCGCCCCTCCCCGCCTGACCTCGGCGGACACGCCGCGATGTCTGCGGTATGTGTCGAGCACCCACAGCCCGGCGGGCCGCGCCGCGATCGCGTCGGCGAAGGACTGCAGCGGCTCGGGGTAGGCGATCGGCGGCAGGTGCTGGCGCTCGGGCGGTCTCACGAGCGGCGTCGTGAGCGCCGCGGCGGCCAGATCCGCGACGCTGAACGCGTCACCGACGAGGTAGCCGCTGGGCCCGACCTCGGCCTCGATGCGGTCCATCGCGGCGAGGATCTTCGCGCTCGCCTCGTCGCGGTTGCGCTCCGTCGCGCCGTAGCGTCCGCGCGTGGCGCGCGTCGTCAGGAACCCGCCCGGCCGCAGCAGCGCGATCGTCAGCGGCGATGAGTCGGGCAGCACGCCTTGGAGGAACCGCTTCGAGCCCTCCTGCGAGGTGTAGGAGAAGGCGAGCCGCCGCACGTACGGGGCGAGCTGCTCGTCGAAGAAGTCCTCCAGCTCCAATGCCCGCGCGCGCTCCGCCGGGTCGGCCGGGTAGAGCGGCGGCGTCGGGTATCTCGCCTCCAGCGCCGCGACGATCCGCGTCGAGTCGCCGATCGCCCTGCCGTCGAGTCTCACGATCGGGAACGTCGGTCTGCCCGTCATCAGCAGAGCCGCCGGCGTCGAGCCAAACAGCGGCAGCGGCGCGCGGCGCTTGTGCGGAACGCGCTTGTAGTCGAGCGCCCAGCGCGCCTTCTCGTTGTAGTGCGAGACCTTGATCTGCCACAGCACCGGCGTCGAGCTGGCCATGCAGCCAGTCTAGGTATCGGTGCGTCGCTATGCGACAGCGGCGGTGCGCGCGGATGCCGCGACTGCGTCGCGCCATGGCAGCGCAAGGCCGAGGGGCCGTAGCGCCCAGGGGTTCTGCCAGAGCGCGGGCGCGGCGGTGGCGGAAGAGAGCGGGTCGGTCGAGCGCAGGCCGCGGGCGACGAGGACGCCGGAGAGGCGCGTGTTGCAGGGGCCGCCGGGGCCGAGCCAGACGGCGTGGTCGCGGCCGACGGCGCCGTCGCCGAGCAGCGCGTGCTCGACGTCCCGCTCGCGCACGGCGTCCCCCAGGGCAAGCACGGCGAGCAGGTACGGGCGGTCCAGCGCGCCGTAGCGGGCGGCCTTCTTCTTGATCTTGCGGCGCAGCGGGCGGACGTCGTTGACCGCGGAGCCGCCGCCGGCGCCGCGCGGCATGAGTTGGGCGCAGCCGGAGGCGCGCGCGTCCGCGTGGCCGAGCGCTATCGCTTCGACGTCCACGACCCAGTCGTCGAACGAGAGCCGTCTGACGGTCGGCGCGCGCAGCTCGCGCGGGTCGAGCGAGCCGAGCCAGCGCTCGAGCGGCGGCACGATGCGGCGCCGCCCCGGCGAGCAGGCGCCGTACTTGACGACCTCGAGCGCGAGTGAGAAGCGCGGCGCGCGCACCGTCGCGACGATGTCGCGCAGCTGCTCGTCGAGCCGCCGCTCGGTGAACGACAGCGGCGAGTCGCCGCCGACGACGGTGGCCTCCAGCCAGCAGCGCTCGCGCCCGCGCGCGAGCACGAAGTCCTGGCGCCGTTCGCCCGCTTCGCAGCCGATGTTGACGGTGACCTCGAAGCCGCGGCGGCGGTGCGCCTCGTGCACCCACAGCTCCCAGAAGGCGCCGGCGTGGTCCAGCTCGGCGTCCTGCGCGAAGCGGTTGCGCAGGTCGGCGCGGGCCGCAGCCGGCAGGCGCGCGAACCAGCCGTCCAGCTCGCCCCGCACCCGCTCCCAATGCGTGCCCGCGGCGCGGTCGAGGAACGCGTACGCCGGCTCCTGATGCGCGCGCGGCGACTCGTCGGTGCGGTCGCGCACCGAGAACAGCGTCGGTTCGTGCAGCGTCGAGCGGATCGCCTTCCCCCTGGCGAAAGTCTTCAACTGACCGCGCGACGGCCGTTTTCCCCCGACGTCGCGCTGGACGATCAACCGTACACAACCCGGCGCGGCGCGTGGGAATGATGCGTCGTTCAGCGGACGCGCGGCGTCCGGGACTCAAGTCGCGCCGTCCGCGGGCCGATTCAGCGGGACATGACGCAGCTGCCGCTCGTGAGCGTGCTCGTGACCGCGCACGACGCGGCCGACGGCCTGGCCGCCTCGCTCGAGGGCGCACTCGCGCAGGAGTACCCGCCCGAGCTGCTGGAGCTGATCGTCGTGCACGGCGGCGACGCCGCGACCGACGCCGTCGCCGCCGGCTACGCGGAGCTGTTCCCCGCACGGGTGCGCGTCGTCGCCCAGCCGGGCGCCGGCCCGCTCGCCGCGACTGCCCGCTCGCTGCGCGAGGCGCACGGCGACGTGCTCGCGCTGCTCGAGCCCGGCGTCCGCTGGCCGATCGGGCGCGTCGCGGCGCAGGTCGCGGCGCTCGCCGAATGGCCCGAGGCCGGGCTCGTCTACTCCGAGCTGCTGGCACTCGACGGCGACCCGCCGAGCGGGCGGCCAGCCGGTCGGCTGCTGCGCGAGCCGCCGTGCGTCGCGCCCTCCTCGGTCGCACTGCGCGCATCGTTGCTCCCCGCCCTCGGCCCGCTGCCGCCGGAGCTGCCCGCGGCCGCGTGGTGGCTGGTCGTGCGCGCCGCGTGCGTGACCGACATCGCGTGGGCGCCAGCGGGCATCGCAGCGACCGTCGACGAGGACGAGGCCGGCGACGGCACCCTGGACGCCGCGCGCGAGGACGCCCTGCGCGAGGCGCTCGCGGTGCAGCGCTGGTTCCTGCGCAACGCGACGTCCGAGTCGCTGTATGCCGACGCGCTCGGCGAGATCTGGAAGGCCTTCATGGCGAACGCGCGCCGGCTGCTCGCGGCCGCCGGCGGGGATCCGTTCGCCGAGCTCGTCACCGTCACCGACGCCGACCGCTCGGAGGCGCGCCGCGCCCTCGCCGACGCGCGCGCGGCGATCGCGCACGGCGACACGTGGCCGGCCGCCGCGCTCGCGGTGCGCGCGGCCGCGCTCGACCCGTGGTGCGCGCCAGCGCGCGAGCTGCTCGCCGAGACGCTGGCAGCACGGCCGCGGCGTGCGGCGGGGGATCCGCTCGCGGGCGCGCGGCGCTTCGTCACGCTCGCGTTCGCGGAGGAGCTGGCGGCGCATCCCGAGCTGCTCGCCGCCTACGGCGCGCACTTCGACGGCGGCGCCGACGCGACGCTCGCGATCGACGCCAGCACGCTGCTGCCGGCCACCGCCGGGCAGCTGCTCGGCGAGCTCGTGAGCGAGCTGGGGCTCGACGCCGACGGCACCGCCCACCTGATCGCCGTGCTCGGACCGATCGACGCGTCCGTGCGCGCACAGCTCCCGGAGCGCGCCGACGCGCTGCTGACGTGCGGTGCGCCGGTGGCCGCCGACGGCGCCGCCGCAGTGCCGGCGTTCGACGCCGCTTCGATCGACGCGCTCCACGCGCTCGCGCGGCACGCCACCGCCGCCTGAGCGCCGCTCGAACGTCCGTCCATTCTTGCGCTCGACGTCATGCCCAGGCGGCGCGGCGCCGATGCAGACCGTGCCGGTGGGTGCAATGGACGACCCGCCTGGACGGCAAGGACGCTGGCGGACCGGCTCTGGCCGGGACGGTCCGGCGAACTGCACGGATGCTTGGTGGGGGCGCCTCTGGCCGGGGGCGCCCCCACTGCTTTCCCGGTCGTGCCGAGCCGTCGTCGGTCAGAGGTGCAGCGTGCCGTCGCCCACGACGACGACACGGCCCCCGACGCGCGGCCGCTCGCCCTCCATCGCCGCCTCGAGGCGGCTCGGGCGGCGCAGCTCGATCCCCTGCTCGATCGTGAGCGCCGGGCAGTCGGCCCGCGCGGCGAGGTACGCGCACAGCGGGCCGGCGGCGGAGCCGGTGGCCGGGTCCTCGCCGACCGCGGCGCTCACGAACGCACGCGTGCGGGCATGGGCAGCGGCCGGATCGCAGACGGCGGCGTAGAGGATGGTCGCGCCGTTGGCCGCGAGCAGCCGCTCGACGGCCTGCCAGTCGGGGCGGGCGCGCGCGAGCGCGTCGAGGTCGCGCAACGGGACGATCAGCTGCGTGAGGCCGCTGCCGACGAGCTGCGGCGGCAGCGCGCGGTCGGCGTGCTCGGGCGTGAGGCCGATCGCCTGCACGACCTGCGAGCGCGGCAGCTCGGCGCCGTGGACGGCAGGCTCCTGCAGCATCGAGGCGTGGGCGCCGTGGGGACCGTCGAGCCGCACGTCGATCGGCTGCAGGCCGGCGCCGGTCTGCTGGACGTAGCGGACCTGCTGCGACGCCTGGCCGTACTCGGCGCGCGCCATCGCGACGGCGGTCCCGAGCGACGGATGGCCGGCGAACGGCAGCTCGCGCTCGACGGTCCAGATGCGATTGCGGTAGTCGGCGCCGGCGACGTCGGCGCGCTGCACGAACGTCGTCTCGCTGAGGCGCGTCTCGCGCGCGACGGCGTGCATCATGGGCGCGTCGAGCTCGTCGGCGTCGTGCACGACGGCGAGCGCGTTGCCCTCCAGCGGCGTCGCCGTGAAGACGTCGAGCAGCGTGTAGCGATGGGCCCCCACCCCGGTTTCGCCCGGCCTTATCCGTCGAAGTCGAAGTCGCGCGGTGGGCGCTGCTCGAACCAGAGCCGGTCGTGCTCCGGCGTCTCCTGCAGGAAGTCCGGCGTCTCCTCGAGCACGTCCTCGTCGGCGGGCTTCGCCTCGTGCTCGTCCTCGTCGTCGTGGTGGTCCTCGACGCGGAACTCGGTCGTCGGCTGGAGGACGAGGTCGCTGTGGCGCGGGTCGTCCGCGTGCTCCGGCTCGGGCTCGCGCGCAGCGGCCGGCTCGGGCGACGGCGCCGCCGCTCCGCCCAGCTGGTCCGGCTCGTCGTGGTGCTCGAACAGCGGGTCGCCGTGCGGCGGCTCGCGGCGATCCTCCGGCGCGAGCACGTGGGTGTGGTCGTCGGCATGGAGGCCCTCGTCGGCCGGATGCGGGTGCTCGGCGTGCGGCTCGGGCGCGTGCTCGTGCTCGCTGCGCGCCTCATCGCGGTGCTCGTCGGCGGCGGGCTCGTCCGGAGCCGGCTCGCGGCGGACAGGACCGAGCGCCTCCTGCTCCAGCCGGGCGACCTCTGCGGGGTCGGCACCGCGGCGGCGCTTGAGGTCCAGATGCTCGCGGATCGCGTCGTCCAGCAGACCCATGAGGGGGCAATCCTACTGGCCGCCGCCGGTTGGCGGGGCCGTGCAAGGACACGCTCAGACAGGAGCGTCGTCAGCCGGAACGGCGGCCACCGGCGCGTCGGCCGCCCGCACCGTGCGGTTCTTGCCGGCGCGCTTGGCCGCGTAGAGGGCGGCATCGGCGGCCGCGACCAGCGCCAGCGGGTCGCCGTCGGCGGACGCGGCGACGCCGCAGCTGACGGTGACGCGCAGCGTGCCGGTGCCGTCGAGGCGCGGCAGCGCGAGCGCCTCCACGGCGGTCCGCACGCGCTCCGCGATCGCCTCCGCGCCGGCGACGTCGGTCTGCTGGAGCGCGACCGCCAGCTCCTCGCCGCCGTAGCGCGCCGGTTCGTCGACCTCGCGCGAGCAGTCGTGCAGCACGCGCGCGACCTCGCGCAGGACGAGGTCCCCCTGCTGGTGGCCGTACGTGTCGTTGACGCGCTTGAAGTTGTCGATGTCGAGCATCACGAGCCCGAGCGGCTGGTCGAAGCGGCGCGCGGCGGCCGCCTCGGCGGCGATCACCTGCTGGAAGCGACCGTGATTGGAGAGCCCGGTCAGCTCGTCGGTCACGGCCTGGCGCTTGACCTGCTCGTGCAGGTCGACGTTCTCGAGCGAGATGCCGGTCTGGCGCGCGAGCGAGGCGACCAGCTCGCGCTCGGCGTCGGTGAACGGCCGGCCGCGCCGGGCGACGCTGACGATCCCGCGCGGCGGGTCGGGCGCGCCGTCGCGGTGCGGGATCGGCGCGGCGAGGGCGGCGAGGGCGTCCCGGTCCGCAGTCGCCGCGACGCCGTGCTCGCGGACATGCGCCTCGGCGGCCTCGATCGCCGGCTCCGCGCCGGCGAGGTCCCCGACGCGCGCGGCTTCGAGCAGCGGGCCGTCGTCCGGGGTGCGGATCGTGGTGCGGCCGCACTGCGCCTCGACCGCATCGGCGATCGTCTGGGTGCCGATCTCCAGCAGGGCGGCGCGGTCGAGGTTGGCGGCGAACGTGGCGCCGACGCGCTCGATCGACTCGCGCAGGCGCGCGCGCTCGTCGGCCAGCTCGTCGACGCGCTGCTCCAGCTCGCGCGACATCTTGTTGAACTCGCGGCCGAGCTGCGCGAACTCGTCGTCCCCCTCGACCGGGACCGTGACGGCGAAGTCGCCGCCGCCGATCCGCTTGGCGGCGGCCAGGAAGCGCGCGAGCTGGCCGTGCAGCTGGCGGGAGATCAGCAGCGCGCCGACGAACGCGAGCAGCAGGAACAGGACGAGCAGCCCGATCGCGAGCCACTGGCCGCGCGCGGCGGCGCTGGCGGCGGCGCTCGTGTCGGTGAGGACGACGATCGTGGTGGGTCTGCCGCCGAAGTCCTGACCGTGGAAGGTGGAGACGGTGTAGTCGACGCCGCCGAGCGACACGGTGCCGTGGCCGGGGAGGTGGGTCGCTCGCCTGGCGGTGAGCGCGACGGGGAGCGTGCTCGCGAGCAGTCTGGGGCCGCGCGCGACGAGAGCGTGGACGCCGTGGACCGAGGCGGTGCGGGCGAAGCGCGCGGCAGTGAGGTCGGAGGCCTCGATCGTGACCGGAGCCGCGCCCGGCTCGCGGACGCGGACGGCGCCGCGCGCGATCGCGTCGGGATCGCCGACGTCGGCGAGGACGGTGCCGTCCGCCGTTGTCAGCCGCACGCGCGCGAGGCCGAGCTGGGCGGCGAGCACGATTGCGCGGGCTCTGTCGTCGGACGTGATCGCCGTGCGAAGGGCGGCGTCGAGGACGGGGTCGCGGGCGAGCGCGTTCGCGTCGCTCGCGCCGTCCTGAGAGAGCCGCCGGTAGTCGGCGAGCGCGGCGGCGGCGCTGGCGCGGTTCTGCGCAACCGCCTTCGCATGCTCGCTCGTCGAGACGAGCCGGGCGACGACGACCCCGAGCGCGATCATCGGCACGACCACGATCAGCACGAAGAACAGCGTCAGCCGGGTGCGGAAGCTCATCCCCTCGTCACCGCTTCGGTTTCGGGTGGAAGGGAGGCTATCGCCGCAGTCGCCGACGATGGGCGGGCGGTGGACGAGTTGCGCCCGCCGCAGCCCGCCGCGGGCTGCCAACCCCCGGCGGGCCGGCCCCACGCGCGCCCGGGTACACTTGACGCACCTGCGCGTCCGCGCCCGCAGCGTCGGACGGACACACGGGGCTATAGCTCAGTTGGGAGAGCGCCTGGATCGCACCCAGGAGGTCGGGGGTTCGAGTCCCCCTAGCTCCATCGGACGGAAGCCCTGCTACGGCGGGGCTTCCGGCGTTTTGGGGGTTCGGGAGGTGGTGTGGCTGGGCGCTGTGGGTACCGCGAGTGGGTACCACATTCAGGCTCGCGTAACCCGAGGCGATGCGGCCTGCTCCTCACCGAGCTGAACGCGAGGCCTGCGCGAGACCCGCCAGAACGCCGACGTCGCGAACTCTGTCCGCCGCACGCAAGACGATCCCACTAATGCGGGATTCGACTCTCATTGCCCTGGCTGGCATTGCGGCGACTGCCACCACGGGCATTCTGAGTCCTTGGCTCACCCAGCGCCTTGGCCGCAGTCGTGACAAGGCTCAGCACGAGCACGAGATCGCGGTGACCGATATTGCCGAGTCGCGAGCACTTGTAGATGAGGCTGCTCAGAACGTGGCACGAGCACTGGAGCTGTATCGCGCGGTACGAAGCCATGTGTTCCAGCAGGGTGCGTCATTTGACGAGCGCGCACGCAGCTCGACAGAGCTGTTCCGGTCCGTCGGCTTGCAGATCGACGTTGACTCAGCCCGTCTCTCGATCCGGCTAGGCGCAAACCACTCACTTTGTGAGGCGCACCGGCTGGTTTCGGGCGCAGTCGCCGACGTGGTGCAACACGTCTGGGTAGCCGTGTCGATGGGAGCGCATGCGGATCTTCGCGAGACCTGGGAAACCGTGACGAGACGCGGCGACGAGATGACAGTGGCCGTGGACGCGTACACGGAAGCCGCTGTCCGCACGGTCGGATCACGTCTTCCAAGAGGCACCGACCCGAAGGCGGCCCGCGCTTAAGGCGGGAGCAGCGCGACCCACCGGCTATCGCCGGAGTCGCTTCTCACCCTTCGGGTCCATCAGGACGAGCGGGTCGACCCTGATCCGTTCGGCGATGCGCTCGACGCTGCGCAGCGTCAGGTTGCGCTCGCCGCGCTCCAGGCCGCCCATGTAGGTGCGGTGGACACCAACGAGGTCGGCGAACGCCTCCTGGCTGAGTCCGCGCGCTTGACGATAGGCGCGGAGGTTGCGTCCGACCGTCTTCTGAAGGTCGCCCTCCATGGCCGGGAAGCCTGTCGGGCTGCTACTTGACAGTCTACAGACTTATGAGTAGCATTGTGCGTCATGAGCACGGTCACCAGACGCTCACCAGAGCTTCGCGCACTCGTCGCGCAGCTCGCTACCTGCGCGCACGACGCGAGCGAGCCACGGCATTCGGCCTTCTAACAGCCGAAGTTGCTCCAATAGATGAAACAGAGGGAGCCGTTCGGCATGCTCTCTGGCCGGATGCCCTCATCCGATTGAGGAGTAGGCCGACCGACTGCGCTCTATTCGCCGAGGCGGGAGAGCGTCGCCTCAATCTCCGACGTGAGCATGTAGAGGTCGGTCTCCGTGGGGTCGTCCGGGTGGAAGGGGTGAAAGCCGAGACGCTCCCACCAGCCGCGCGCCCGCGTGTGCAGGGCGGTGACGACGATCGCGCGGCAAGCCGCCTTCTCGTTCAACTCGACGGCCGTCGCGAGGACGTGCGCGACGAGCGTGGTGCCGATCCCCAGGCCGGCGAAGTCCTGGTCGACGGCGAGGCGACCGAGCAGCAGCGCGGGCACGGGGTCGGGCGCCTGTTTGACAACTGGCCCAGGTGCACCGCTGCGGTCGATCGCGGTCATGGCGAGGCTCGCGTAGGCGACGACCCGGCCCCCAGGCGTGGCAACGACCCAGGTAGCGGCGGTGTCGCGGCGGCGGTTCTGGCCGGCAAAGCGGCGCAGCCAGTCATCGAGCGCCGGCTCGCCGGAGTCGAAGCCGCTGCGGTCGTGCCGAGCCGGGTCGAGCGGCTCGGGGCGGCGGAGATCAGTCAACCCAGCGGAACCCGCGCGGCCGGCCGAGCGCAGCAGCGAGCCGCTCGTTCACGCGCGCCGGCTGTGCCAGCGCGTCGCTGAAAGCCTGTGCGGCCTGCGGAGACAGCTCGATCACGCTCCGTTCGGCCAGCACCGTCTCGGCATGCTGCGATGCAGCCTGGAGCACGAACGCGGAGAGGTTCTGGTGCGTCGCGTCCGCGGCGCGCTCGAGCAGCTGCTTGCGCTGCGGGTCGACGCGGATCTGAAGACGCTGTTCCTTGGTTGTGCTCATGTACTCACTATGGCAGTACACCAGCCGGCCGTCAACAGTTCTCACCTACGCGGCCGCTTCCTCGGCCGCTGGGTCGACCACTCCGAACGCCGCGTTGACCGCCACGATCGCCGCCGCGTCGATCTTGCTGTGCAGGTAGCGGTTGGTGGTGCGCAGCTCGGCGTGGCCGAGGACGTCGCGGACGGTCACGAGGGGCAGCGAGCGAGCGAGGACGGAGCCGGTGGCGTGGCGCAGGCCGTGGAGCTTGAGCGGGCGCAGGCCGGCGGCCTCGGCGGCGCGCTTGTAGCGGCGCGCTGGAGTGCTCGAGATCTCGATGATCAGGCGCGAACAGGAGCGCGATCAGCGCGGGGCCGAACCGGACCAGCCAGGCCAGCGAGCGGAACGGTCCCGGCCGCAGGCGCGCATCGGCCCAATAGGTCTCGAGGAGCACCACGCGGTGCACGACATCGCGCCGCTGGCGCCTGCGGGCATAGAGGAACTCGATGCGGTCGCTCAAGCGCCGGACGTCAACCGGTCGGTTGGCCTGGCGGTCGAGGAAGCCCTTCAAGCCGTCGGCGACCGAGCCGACGAGCCTGCCGGGCTTCTGGGGCCCGATGCCGTGGACGACCACGACGGCCGTGGTGGTCTCGCGGGTCGGCGCCACCGCGAGTGTTGCTGCGTTGGACGGGGGCATTGCCGTGGCGCGTATTCTTGCGGAGCAGCGGTTGGGGCAGCAGTGCAGACGCCGATGGTCGAAGCTACTCGATGAGGGGCGCGTCGGAAGAGCTTGTCGAAGTAGCGACCCGCTGCTCTACAGCAGCTCGCGCAACTCATCACGGCTGATGCCGGCGGTCTTGAGGATGCTGAGAAGAAGGCCGGGCTTGATGTCGCGGTTGTGGACCGGGGACCACGAGGGCGTCGCGTCGTTCGGGATGCACGAAGTAGTGGTGGCTGTCGCGGGTGCGGCGGTGCTTCCAGCCTTTGACTTCGAGGACGCGGATCAGCCGGCGATGCGTGACTCGACTACCCGATCCTAGATCCGCCGCGGTGCCGCGGCAGGGATGTCAAGCGGCAGGTTGGGCCGTATGAGCGCCTCCAGTGACAGAACGCGGATGCGACTGATCATCGCCACGCTGAGTGCGACGGCCAGGTAGTCCATGACCCATCGCGGCAGTCGCGCCTGACAGCCCAAGACAAAGAGGAAAGCGGCTCCCCCACTGGGGAGCCCGACGAACACGTGGTTGGTACGGGGTCTGACGCCGCTTCTCACGATTCGCGATGCGATCGCTGCGAGGTAGCAAACCGGCGCGATCCTCGTCAGCAGTGTCCGGTGCGTCGGAGTCCAGCTCGCAAGCAGCACCGCCGGCGCGATGCCAAAGGTGATGATGTCGGAGATTGAATCGGCCGCCGCCCCCACCGTGGTGGCATTGTCCGAGCGTCGCGCGATCGTCCCGTCCACCGCGTCGCAGGCCATCCCGACGAGAATCAGCGCCGATCGACGCACCGGGCGTCCTTCCTCTCGCCGCAGGATCGCGGCGACCCCCGACGCGAAGTTCCCGCAAGTTATCGCGTTGGCGAGCACGAGCTGAAACGTGGAATAGCGACGCGCTGGCATCTGGACCCAGGAGCAAAGGCGGTACGGCGCGCGAACGCTACCACCAGTGGACGAACCGCCGCCATTTCATGGTGCATCGCGATACGAGCAGACTCTCTAGGATCCGGCGCGATGTCCCGCGGTTCGGATAACTAGGAATTATCGGGGTGATTCGCGATGGCCGGTGATGGCCGCGTTCCGGTCGTCGTCCGACCGCTCGACCGGGCCCTCGACGTCCTGAGAATCGTGCTCATCCCGCTGGTGGTCGTCGCATTGGGCATCCCGGCGGGGAGCACGCTGACCAGATCGCTCGACGGGACACAGCGGACGTGGCTGATCGCGGTCGGCGTGGTCGCGACGGTCGCGGCGTATGTGCTCGTCCTCCACACGCAGATGGTCGGTGACCGGGTCGATCGCTTCATCGCACAGCTGAGACGCAGCGTCGCCGTCGCCTGCAACCACGACGAGGGCGAGCCCCATCAAGACGGTCGCATCGCGTGCATGCTGACGCCGGATGTGCTGCGAGCGCCGCTGTTCGACTACGTGGAGCAGCGCGACGCCGTGATCGCCCTTGCAGACGCGTGCAGAAGAAACGAAGCCGGCAAATTCTGGTTCCTCGAGGGCGACAGCGGTCGCGGCAAGACGCGCACCGCGCTGCGATTCGTGCAGCACCTCGCTCGCGATCGTGAGCTGTTCCAGCTCGGCAGTCGCTGCTTCCTGTTCGACTTCGGCGACGCCAAGATCGCTCAGGAGCAGCTGCTCAAGTGTCTGTCACGCACCCGGAACGACAACTCGGTGGTGCTTGTCGACAACTTCCAGCTCGTCAAGGACGACGTGCTGAGAGCTCTCACGAGACGGTTGATCGAACGGAGCGATCCGATCCCGCCTCAGCTGCTCGTCTTCCTCACGCGCCCGGGTGAGGCTTGGAACGTGAGCCTGGGAGCCGACGTGCAGCTGCTGTCGTTGGCGAAGGCGCACGATCGTCATCTCACCCTCGCCGGACCGTCGTCAGAGACGGTCGCCCGCGCCGTGCACGAGGTCGATCCGGACGCCGCGCGGCTGATTCGAGAGCTGCGGGTCGACGGCGCGGCGTCAGCCACTCAGCTCCATCTCGCGCAGGTGATCGTGCGCAACGGTCATACGCCGCCCGAAGCGCTCGCGATCCTCCGCCTGCTGGCGCGCGATCCCGAAGGACCCCCGCCGCCAGACGAGCTGGTCCACGTCCTCGCGATCGTCTCCGGCCTCTCGATGCATCGCGGCACCTTCTCCCGGCGCGACGTGCGGCGCGCGGTACGCGCCGTCGGCCGGGCGCTCGGCCCGCGGCACGGCGCTCGGTGGACGGCGCGGACGTGGCGTACGTTCCGTCGCTTCCACGCGGTCGGGCTCGTCCCGAAGCTCCAGTTTCGTGGGACGCGGTTCGTGTTCCACGAGGCGATCGCGGAGCTGTGCGTCGACAGACTGTCGACGCTGCCGGGCTTCCGAGTTCCGCTGAACGCCGTGGGTTACTGGCGCATGGAAGGGGGTGCCGACGCGCTGGATCGATGGCTGGTTGCGGTGGAGATCGGGGCGCAGGAGACGCTGAGCGCGGTCGTGTTCGACGGCGCCATGTCGCACGGGGCCTACAACCGCATGACGCGCTGCCTCTCCCGGGCCAGAGATCGCTATGACCTCGACCAGCTGACGCGTCTGCAGCTCGCGATCCTGCTCAATCGCACCGGCAACTTCGAGGACTCCCGCAGCGAGCTCACCGACGAGCTGCTCGACGGCTTGAGCTCCGCCGACGATCTCACCGCGATGCTCGCGACGAGCCGGCTCGAGGTGACGCACGAAGTCGCGGCAGAAGCCGGGCTCGAGGTCCTGTGTCGTCACTCCGATCCGTTCGTGACCCTCGTCGGCGAGTACTGGAGGCTGCACATGGACGCCCACCGCGGCCGCTTCGACTCCTCGCGGCTGTTCGAGCTCTCGGTCGAGGCGTTCTCCCTCATAGCCGGCAGAGAGCAGAGCTACTGGAGAACGTATTCGCTCGCTCGCATGCACTTCGACTCGCTCCGCCATCTCTATCTCGAAGGGGCGGCCACCGATGCGCTCGACTGCACAGAGCGCGGCGTCATCGGCGACTACCTGAAGGACCGCTTCGTCACCTTCGAGGCGCTGAACATCCTCTACACCAGAGCGCATGTCGTCGGACACACGGTCCTGCCGAACCTCGCGATCTACCACCTCAAGGCAACCACAGGCGAGCAGCGTGCGGGGAACGTTTCGGCCGACAGAGCTGACTCGATGGAGGAGCTGGTGAGAGCCGCGCAGACCCTGTATCGGCGCGCGTCAGACGAGTTCTGGCAGTACGGCGATCGGGAGACCGTCTATCTGAAGGCCGACCTGGCCAATGCCGCGATGATGCAGACGGACGCGCCGCTCGATCAGATCGCCGCCGACCTCAGCGACTACAAGCAGCGGCTCGACACGACGAGATTCCCAGCCGTCGCGAGCTTTCCGCACTTCTACCTCCTGCGGTGGAACATGCTGAGCTACTACCGTGCGATGCCAAGCGCCGAACCGGCGCTCTCAACCGGCGCGAGACACCATCTCGACAAGGCCGAGCAACATCTCGGCCGCATGGTCGAACTCGACACCGTCGCGGAGAACGCCTACGGCTTGCTGCGATCGCGCCTGCTGGCCTCACTGCTCGCGATGGCGCGCGGCCGTCTGTTGGCGGATTGCGGGCTGCCGGAGCTGCGACAGGAGATGGCGGCGAACCGCTACGCGCGCGAGGTGAGACTGCTCGACCACCTCATTGAGGTCGGGGAGATCGACCACGTCAAGCTGCTGACGCTCTTCCGCTTCTATCCGTTCGTCAACCAGTAACGCCTCAGCCCCACGCACTCGCCGGCACGATCGCGCCCGGCGCCGCGCTCCGGGCGAGTCTGCGCACGCGATCGCGCAGGCGGGCGCCGGACTGTGGCCCCGCGATCGCCTCGGCGACGATGTCGGCGAGCGTCTCGACTTGGGTCGCGTCGACCCCCGCCATCGCGGAGTAGGTCGTGCCCAGGCGCAGGCCGTACCCGAGCTCGTAGGGGAGTCTGCGGTAGTTGGTGTGGACGTTCGCCTGCGCGAGCCGCTCGTACTGCGCGAACGCTTCGTCCTGCGACGGCGCGAGCACCCAGACGTGGTGTGTCGGCGGCCACTCCGGCCGTCCCTGGCGCGCGCGAGAGACCACCGGCACGCCTCGGTTCTCGAGCTGCGTCTCCAGCTCGATCGCCGTGTCGAGCATACGCTGGACGTACGTGCTCAGCCACTCCCGGCGCAGCAGGCTCAAGCCGACGAGGTACGTGTTCTCCGCGTGCGAGCTGGACACGAACGTCGAGAGCCCCGTCAGCAGGCGCCGCCAGACCTCCCCGCTCTCGCGGCTCACGATGCCGGCCTTCTGCGGCCCGGGGAAGCTCTTGTGGAGGGTGAAGAGCATCAGGTCGAACCCCCAGTCCAGCGGGTTCTCGTAGTGGCCGATGAGGATCGGCGCCAGGTACTGCGACGCGTCGAAGACCTTCGTCGGTCCCGGCAGGCCGCCAATGAACGAGAAGTCCTCGTAGCGGAGCCCTTCGCTCCGATCGATGAACACGAAGTCGGGCTTCGCGCGCTCCACGAGCTCGAGCGTCGCCTCGCGGTCGACGCACAGGTTCGCCCGGTCGACCGGCACGTCGATCGTCCGCAGCCCCAGCCGTCTGAGGATCGTGTGCGTGCTGAAGTGACCGCCGGCCTCCTCCGGGAGCAGCATCACGGACTGCCCGATCGAGCTGATGCTCATGAACGTCACCGCGTGCGCCTGGAGCCCGGAGAGCAGGCGCAGCGAGCCCTCCGCGGCGCCGAGCGACTGTGCGAGCAGACGGTGGATCTCGGCGATGTCTCGCGTCGCGGCCTCGCGCCCACCGAACAGGATCAGCGCATCCTTCAGGAGCTCTCTGTCGCGGACCTTGTCCGTTAGGTAAAGACCGTGCAGGAAGGCGGTGTGCTTCCGGTCGGCAAGGCTGAACGGCAGGCTGTCGACTGGCGTCAGGACGATCGAATCCGACAGGTCGCGCCTTTGCGCCTCCAGCGAGCGCAGCAGCGCCTCTCGGTCGATGGGCACCCCCGATAATTCCTAGTTATCTGCGGTCTACCAGCCTCCCGACGACGTCGGCCTTGGAGACCACCCGCCGCAGCGCCCGATCGGATACGTGGGTGTAGATCTCGGTCGTGCTCAGGCTCGCGTGGCCGAGCAGACGCTGGATGTAGCGGATGTCGACGCCGGCCTCGATGAGCTGCGTCGCAGCGGTGTGTCGCAGCATGTGCGGCGTCACCTTGTCTCTCACGCCGGCCTCGACGGCGACCTTCCGGAGGCGCGCTCGCATCGCAGCGGTCGTGAGCGGTGCGCGGTGTGCGTTGAAGAGCAGGTACGGGTGCTCGACTCCGAGCTCGGAACGCGCATCCAGGTACGCCCGCGTGAAGCGGGTGAGCCAGTCGTTCGGCAGGAAGACGTGCCGCTCGCGACGCCCCTTCCCCACCACGCGGACGCTTCGGCCATGGAGATCGATGTCGCGCCATCTGAGACTCACCGCCTCGTGGACCCGAACACCGGTGGCGACCATGAGCGACACCGCGAGCAACGTGGTGGATTCGTACGGCCGCCGCAGCACGGAGTCGGAGCCGTTCTCGTCGTCGAATGTCGCCTCGCGGTGCAGAAAGCGGAAGAGCCGGTTCAGGTCGCGCGTAGGAAGCGCGCGCGGGAGCGTTCGCGAGCTTCCGACAGCCACCGTGGTTCCGAGCCAGGGGTCGGCGTCGAGCAGGCGCTGCGCCAGAAGCCACCTGCTGAACCCGCGCAATCCCGACGCCCGTCGCCTGATGGAGCGCGACGAGAGGCCCGCGTCGCGCTGATCTTCTATGAAGGCGAGGAGCCGTTCCTGGTCGAGCTCGCGTACGGAGGTTCGCGTGCCGAGATATCGCTCGAACGCTGTGATGTCGGTGTCGTACGCGCGGATCGTGTGCGGCGACAGGTCACGGGTGACGAGCAGCCAGCGAACGTACTTCTCGCGCGCCTGACGTACCTGCATCTCGAACCTTTCTCAGTTGGCAGGCACCACCGTGCAAGCCACCCGGATCAGGTCCGACCCGAACAGCGCTCGCGGAGCCCACACCGGCCAGCCCGTCCGCTCCAACCGCGACGATCGCGCCATGCACTGCCCCATGGACCGGCACCGAGCACCGGCTGTTCTGGATGCGCTCGGCCTGGTGGTGCCATGACTGCCGCCAGAAGGTCGAGTCGTGCTGCGAAGGCGGCGGCTGCCCTTCGATCGTCGATGCCGTGGTCGCGATGCAACCGCGCGCCGCGAGCCTGGACGCGGTCCAGCGCAGCTGACTACGCGAGCGGTGCGCCGCCCGCCGGCCGCGGGCCGCTGCACATCACGCGCAGCCAGACGACCTGTCCTTCGTCCTCGCGCACGTACGCCTGCTGCTCGAAGACGAACGGGCCGTCGGCGCTCGTGCCGTGAACGCGCCAGCTGACGCGCAGCGTGTCGGCGACCGCTCCGGTCTCGGCGGGCTCGACGCGCTCGACGTCGCGCTCGGGGTTCTCGAACCACGCCCGCATGGACTCCTCGACGGCTGCGGGCCCGTCCGCCTCCCAGACGCGTCTCGGCGTCATCGCGCGGAAGTCGACGTCGGGGTGCAGCAGACCGCGGACGCGCGCGAAGTCCCTCGCGAGGACTGCGTCGACGAACTCGGCGGTCACGCCCGCTGGCACGGTGCTCATAGCGCGAGTCTCTCAGCGGCCGCGCGGCAGGTCAAACAAGCGCGGAGCGTCAGCCGCGTGACCACCGGAGCGGCAGCCGGCCAAGACACTGGTTTTCTGCCTAGGCGCTGTTAGCGTCGTCCGCTCGTGGTGCTTCGCCACGATGCATGCGGACCGTCGTCCCTCAGCCCTCACGCAGCACCAGGGCGCTCTGCGCACTAGGAGTCCTCGCCGGGCTCGTCGCTCCCGCCGGAGCAGCGGCCGCACCCGCACCGCAGCCCAGCCGCCAGCCCGTCACGGCACGCGGGACGCTCACACAGCTCCCCGGCCGCAGCGGGTGCCTCGTCGATCGCTCCGCGAGACCCCGCGGCGGCTGCACGCCCGTGCGCGCGCTGCGCGGGCCCGCTCCCTTCCTCGGCTCGCGCGCCGTCGCGATCAGTCCGGACGGCCGCGTCGTGTACGTCGCCTCCTCCGGCAGCGACGCGATCGCGATCTTCCGCCGCGACGCGCGCACCGGCGCGCTCACGCAGGCCCCGGGCAAGAGCGGCTGCATCGCCGACCGGGGCGGCGGCGGCTGCGCGCAGGCGATCGGACTCGGCCATCCCAACGCGGTCGCCGTCAGCGCCGACGGCCAGAACGTCTATGCCACGTCGCTCGCCAGCGACAGCCTCACGATCTTCTGGCGCAACCGCAAGACCGGCAAGCTCACGCAGGCGACCGGCGGCTGCATCACCAGCCGCACGGGCGTCCCCGGCTGCGTCACGGCGCGCGCGCTCGACGGTCCTGACGTGGTCGTCGTCAGCCCCGACGGGACGAGCGCCTACGTCGGCTCGTTCTTCGGCAACGAGGTCGCGGCGTTCGTGCGCGACCCGTGGGGCGGCGGCCTGAAGCAGCCGGCCGGTGCCGCCGGATGCATCGCCGAGACAGCCGCCGCCGGCTGCGCGACCGGCATCGCGCTGGGCGCGCCGGAGGGCCTGGCGATCAGCGGCGACGGCAACGACGTGTACGTCGCAGCCGCGCTCGGCAACGCGCTCGACGCGCTCGCGCGCAACCGCTCCACGAGCGCGCTGACGCAGACCAGCTGCGTCGTGAACAGCCCGCTCGCCGGCTGCAGGACCGGCGTGCAGCTCGGCGGCGCGAACGCGGTGGCCGTCAGCCCCGGCGACGACGACGTGTACGCGACGTCGCTGACTAGCGACAGCCTGACGTCGTTCGCGCGCACGTCGAGCAGCGGTCAGCTCTCCCAGCTCCCCGGCACCTCGGCCTGCGCGATCTACGTGCTCGCGGTCGGCTGCTCGCTCGGCCGCCAGCTGCGCTCGCCCGAGGGGCTCGCCGTCTCCCCCGACGGCGCCAGCGTCTACGCGGCCGCGTTCGCGTCGGGCACGCTCGACGTCTTCGACCGCAACACCAGCTCCGGCGCCCTGCTGCAGAAGCCGCGCCGCGCCGGCTGCATCGCCACGAGCGCCGTGCCCGACTGCACGCGCGGGCGCGCGCTGCGCGGCGTCAGCTCGATCGCCGTCAGCCCAGACGGCCGGTTCGTCTACGCGGGGGCGTTCGGGAGCAACGCGGTCGACGTCTTCAAGCGCGTCACGCGGTGACGGGAGAGGAGCCGAGATGGGCATCACCCGCAGAGACCTGCTGAAGGGCGCGGCCGGCACCGGCGCCGGGATCCTGCTCGGCGCGCATGGCGCGGCGGCCGCGGCACGGGCGCGCCCGCAGGCGAGGCGCACGCCCTCCGCCCGCAACGTCGCCGGCATGAACGTGCTCGTCTTCCTGACCGACCAGCAGCGCGCGATCCAGCACTTCCCGCCCGGCTGGACGCAGCGCAACATGCCGGGCCTGACCCAGTTGCAGCAGCACGGCATGACGTTCGCGAACGCGTTCACGAACGCGTGCATGTGCTCGCCGGCGCGCTCGACGCTGATGTCCGGCTACTTCCCCGCCCAGCACGGCGTCAAGTACACGCTCGAGACCGACATGCCGTCGCCGCAGTACCCGCAGGTGGAGCTGGCGACGACGTTCAAGAATCCTGCGACCGTGGTGGAGGCCGCCGGCTACACGCCCGTCTACAAGGGGAAGTTCCACTGCGTCAAGCCGGCGAACGGCTCGACCTGGGTCCCCGAGGACGTCAATCAGTACGGCTTCACGCGCTGGAACCCGCCCGACGCCGGCGCCAACCAGGACGTCCCCGAGGAGGGCGGCGGGATCTACGACAACGACGGCCGCTTCATGGTCTCGCAGGGGACCCCGGCGGCCGGCACCGAAGGCGCGCTCCAGTACCTCGCCTCGGCGGCCGCGCAGAGCCAGCCGTTCTTCATCGTCGTCTCGCTGGTGAACCCGCACGACGTGCTCTTCTACCCCGCCAGCTACACGAGCGGCGGCTACGACAGCTCCTGGCTGCAGGGCGAGATCGAACCGCCGGCGACGGCGAACGAGGACCTCGCGACGAAGCCGACCGTGCAGGCGCAGTTCCGGCGCATCTTCAACCTCACCGGGCCGATCCCGACGCGGCAGATGAAGCGCAACTACCTGAACTTCTACGGCAACTTGATGAAGTCGTCCGACGCCTACCTGGTGAAGATCATGCAGACGCTCGCGAAGGCGGGGCTGCTGGACGACACGCTCGTGATCGCGACGGCCGACCACGGCGAGATGGGCACAGCCCACGGCGGCATGCGGCAGAAGAACTTCAACATGTACGAGGAGTCGATCCGCGTCCCGCTCGTCTACTCGAACCCGCGCCTGTTCCCGCGCGCCGAGACGAACGACTCGCTCGTCTCGCACGTCGACTTCCTGCCCACGCTCGCCTCGCTCGTCGGCGCGCCGTCGGGCGCACGCGCGGCCTGGGAGGGCGTCGACTACTCCGCGCAGATCCTCAGCCGCACGCCCAAGCCGCCGCCGCAGACCTACACCGTCTTCACGTACGACGACTACCAGTCCGGGCAGTCGCGCGGCCCCTATCCCACGCCGCCGAACCACGTCGTCTCGATCCGCGAGCAGCGCTGGAAGCTCGCGCGCTACTACGACGCCGACGGCAAGGTGCCGGACCAGTGGGAGATGTACGACCTCAAGACCGATCCGCTCGAACGCGTGAATCTCGCCTACAGAGGCCACCGGCGCACGCCCGCGCAGCAGCGCGAGTACCTACGACTGAAGCGCAAGCTCGCGCGCGTGGAGCGAACGCGGCTGCAGCCGCTGAGCTGAGCGCGCGCCGCCGTCGCGATGTGGCGCCGTGCCGCGCGGCAGGCACGAGACTGTGCGGATGCCGCAGCGCGACATGAGCGCCGACGACCCGCTCGAGGACTTCGAACCGCGCGCGATCGCGCTCGACGGCGTCACGAAGGTCGTGCAGGTGGCGGGCAGCGGACCGGCGGTGATCGTGATGACGGAGATGCCGGGCATCAGCCCGCACGTCGCGCGCTTCGCCCGTTGGGTGCGCGACGCCGGCTTCACCGTCTACATGCCGTCGCTGTTCGGCCGCGATGGCGCGGTGCCCGGCGTGGAGGAGAGCGTCGCGGTCTTCCAGCGGGCGTGCGTCAGCGCCGAGTTCCGCGCGCTCGGCGCGGGCGCTTCCAGCCCGGTGACGGCGTGGCTGCGATCGCTCGCGCGACTCGCCCATTCGGAGTGCGGCGGCCCGGGCGTCGGCGCGATCGGGATGTGCTTCACCGGCAACTTCGCGCTCACGATGATGCTCGAGCCGGCGATGCTCGCGCCGGTCCTGTCGCAGCCGTCGCTTCCGCTCGACGACCCGGGCGGGCTGGAGATCGCGCCCGACGAGCTCGCCGCGGTGCGCGCGCGGCTCGAGCGCGAGGACCTGACCGTCATGGCCTACCGCTTCAGCGGCGACCGCTTCTGCCGCGCACAGCGCTTCGCCGCCTACGCGGAGGCGCTCGGCGACCGCTTCGTCGCGCGCGAGCTGCCCGACGACGCAGCCAACCCCGAGACCGCGCCGTTCTTCGAGCACGTCGTGAGAAGCCCCCACAGCGTCGTCACCGCCCACCTGATCGACGAGGCCGGCCAGCCGACGATCGCCGCCCGCGACGAGATCCTCGCGTTCTTCGCGCGGCGGCTGGCCTCCTGACCGCCGCTCAGAGCGGTCGCGTCAGGCGCCGCCGCCGGCGCCAGCGGTCGCCGATCACGGCCAGCAGCACGAGCACGACGAGCGCTCCCAGGCCGACGAGCCCGACGTCGCTGACGACGTCCTCGATCGGGGGACCGACGAGGTAGGCGCCGAGCCCGACGAGCAGTGTCCACATCACCGCGAAGACGGCGTTGGCGGGCAGGTAGCGGCGGGCGCGCACGCCGTGGATGCCCGCGACCCACGACGGCGCGAGGTAGATCGCCAGCAGGTTGTAGCGCTCGAAGAAACGCTCCCCGCGCCGCAGCGAGCTGAGGCGCAGGCGGTAGACCGGACCGGGCGCCGTCCACAGCGCGCGGCCGCCCTGGCGCCCGAGCAGCCAGCCGGCGATCCCGCCTGCCGTGGCGGCGGCCCACGCGACGACGAGCAGCTCGGCGAGGTCGACGCGGCCGCGGGCGGCGTAGATCCCGCCCGCGATCAGGACCGGCTCGCCCGGTCCCGGCACGCCGAACCAGCTGATCGCGGCCGCGACCGCGACGCCGACGAGGTCGACCTGCGAGCCATGGAGGTGCTGGTGCAGCGAGCCGAGCACGACACCGAGCGCCGGGACGACGGACGTGAGATGGGACGCGACCAGGAGACCGGTGAGCAAACCACCGTGGAAGGTAGGGCACGGCGGCGCTCGGCCGGTTCGCTCCGGCTGCACGGAAACCGGTTGACCGCGTCGCCTTGCCCGCGTAGCGTCGGCGCCCCCGATCCGAGGAGGCCAGCGATGTATGCACGCGTGGTGCGATTTGAGGGCGGCGACGCCGACGCGATCCGCGAGTCGGTCGCGCGCATCAGAGATGACGCGTCTTCCGGGCCGCCGGAGGGCGTGCCCTCGACCGGCTTCACGTTCCTGGTCGACCCGGACGCCGGGCGCGTGATCGCGATCTCGCTGTTCGAGACCGAGGAGGACCTGCGCCAGGGCGACGCCAAGCTCTCAGAGATGAGCCCGCCGGTCTCGATGGGAACCCGCTCCCCAGTCGAGACCTACGAGGTCGGCTTCGACATTCGGATGTGACGGTCGCGGCCGACCGCGCGCACGTGCGGCCGGCCGAGCTCGTCGCCGCGCTGTCGCTCGGCGTCGCCCAGCGGTCCTCGGGCCCCCATGCCCCGCGCCCCGCGCCCCGCGCCCGTGGCAAGTCGGCGCGTCGGCAGCACACGCGACCGATGAAAAAACCATAAAGTAATCAATTGGTTTGGAGGCGCGGCAGAGAGGGTGACGACGGGAACGTCGTCATGGCGGCGGGTTCGAGGCGGCGCACTGCTGATCGCGGTCGCCGCCGCGGTGGTCCCTGCCCAGTCCGCGCCCGCCGCGACGCCGCCGCCGGGTCCATGCGCGCTGGGCGATGAGCTCTACGCCGCCGGCCTGTTCAAGCAGGCCGCGCTCGAGTACCACGCCATCGCCCGCGCCGCGCGCGCCCACAGAACCGCGCTCACGGCGAGAGCGCTGACCTGCGCGCACAAGGGCCTCGGCAGAGTCGAAACGGTCCGCCATGTCCGCGCGAGAGTGATCAGCGTCCAGATCGACAAGCAGGACAAAGCGGCCAGACCCCCGAGAGGCGGGCCGAGAACGATCGACCAGGTCTTCATCCCGCGCGTGATCGGCGACCGGCTCGTTAAAGCGGCGTCAGCCGGCCGGGAAGACCTGATCCCGCACGTCGTCGCACGCGAGATCGCGCGCGACGATGGCCTCTACGGGATCGCGATCGCGCGGGCGCTCGACCGCGCGCACTACCCGCTCGCCGCGGCGGCGGTCGTCGCGGCGACGGTCGACGCGCACCCGCCGGTGTCGGCGTCGGTGCCGGCGAACCTGCTCGCGCTCGTCGACCAGCGCAGAGCGATCGACGCCAAGCGGGAGATCGACGCCGCGCAGGCCTACGCGAACGCCGGCTTCGACGAGGAGGCGCACGCCGCCGTCAAGCGCGCGATCGCGCTGGACCCGGATGTGAACGTGCCCCCCGAGGTGCGCGAACCCAACCACAACGTGACGTGGTGGGACCGAGTGCGCGGCGAATGGGGACCGCGTCTGCGCACGGCCGTCGAGATCGTGGTCGCGATCGCCGCCGTCCTCCTGCTCATCGCCGTGGCCGCGCGCGCGCTCATCCGCCTGCCGGGGCGCTTCCGCGTACGGCCGGCGATCGAGCAGTTCACCGGCACCCCGGACGCCGTCGCCGCCGGGACCACCGCGGCGGTGATGGAGAACTGCGCCAAATTGAGAGGCGACGGCGGCTTCCGGCTGAAGACGGTCGCCAGCTCGGGCCAGTCGTTCGATGCGATCCCGAGAGCGCTCGGCGAGGCCTACGCGCCGGCCGGCGCCGCGATCGACCTGCTCAACGCGCTGGCCCGCGTCGTCCCCTCGCGATCCCGGCGCATCACGGGTCAGGTGCGCCCGTACGACAGAAACCGTGGCGTCGGCCTGACCGTCACGTTCGGCCGTCATGGCCGGGTGTTCGAGGAGCAGACGGTGTGGGAGCACGACTTCGGCGCGCCGCTCGCCCTCAGCGGCAAAGACCCGGGCCAGGCGTCCTACGACCGTGTCGCGCCGCCCGCGGCGGTGTGGCTCACGTTCATCGTCGCCAACCGCACGATCTGGCGCTGGCTGTGGGCGACAATCGGCCGCGAGCGGCCGTTCACAGCGGTCGGCACCGAGAGCTGGCGGAGCTACGCGCACTTCGCCGTCGGCGCCGAGCAGCAGGCGAACGGCCGCGGCGGCGACGCCGTCCGGGCGTACTACCGTGCGCTCGGGATCGACCCGCGCAACCGCGGCGCCGCGCTCAACCTCGGCACGCTGGAGCTGCAGCAGCCGGCGATCGAGGTCCGCCGGCGCGGGCTCGACCGCCTCGAGGAGCTGCGCGCCGTGATCGGCAACGACAAGACGGACGAGCAGTGGTTCCGCGTGCGCTACTGCGAGACGGTCGCACGGCTCGACCCGGACCTCGGCAGCTACACGCCGCGAGCCGAGGCCCCCATGACGGCGGTCAAGTCCGCCGTCGCTCTGTGCGCGGAGACGATGGGCCAACGGCCGCTGCGCAGATGGCGGCTCCCGCGGCCGCTCGCATGGCTCATCGGATGGTGGCCGAGGAGATGGAAGCGCAAGGCCAACCACGAGTTCCTGCGCACCGTGCTGCCGGCCGCGCTGCTGACGCTCGCGAGCGCCCTGCAGCGGGAGGGGCGCAGCGCTGCCGAGGTCCCGCTCGACGCGGCGGGACTGCGCAGACAGTTGCAGATCTATTCGAGAGACTGGAACGCCGCCACGTTCGACGCGGCCGTGACGCATCCGTCGCTCGTCAGATTCGTCGTCGAGACGCTGCCGAACATGGGCCTACCGCTCAACGCGGACGCCCTCTACAACCACGCCTGCTACGAGGCGCGCGTCGCCGGGGCGGCGCCGGCGACGTTCGCCGGGTGGGAGCAGGTCGAGGACGACCTGTTCGAGGCGATCCGACGTAGCGGCCCTGCGACGGCCCGATGGGCGACCGCCGACCCGGCGCTCGAAGCCTTCCGCGCCGACAAGGAGCGCAGAGACCGTCTGAAGCGCGTCGTGAACCAGGTTGTCGCCTGACGGCCGCTACCTGCCGCGCCGTCTGCTCGCAGCCGGTCTCACCGCGATCGTCCGGCTCACCACCGTGCGGTTTCCGCCGCGGTCGGTCGCGACGACGCGCAGCGCGAGCTTGAAAGCCTTGCGCGGTCTGCCGATCGCGGACCTCGCGGGCTTCAGCTTCACGCTGCGCCGGCCGGCCGCGGTGGCGAGCGTCTTCTCGAACAGCAGCACGCGCACCGCCGCGAGCGTCGCCTTCCGCGTCGTCCCGGTGAGCAAGACGTCGAAGCTCGCCGGCTCATCGGGGGCGAGCGCGATCGAGATGCCCTTCAGCAGCTTCGCGAGCGTGGTCGTGCGCGGGACCCCGGCGAGCGTCACCTTCGCCGCGCGCCTGTCGGCGGGTGCGGGTGCGGGTGCGGGTGCGGCGACGGTGACGGTCTGCGTCGGCCCCGGAACGGCGATCGTCTGCGGCGGCGAGGTCTGCACGTCGAGCGACCAGCCGCCGGCGAGCACGTCGCTCGCGTCGCTCGCGCCGAACGTCCGCGCGAGGTAGAGCTTCCACTGCCCGTTGGGATCGGCGCCGTTGAACGCCGACAGGCTCGTGCTGTAGGGACCGGCCGGCGCGGGCGCCGGCAGGGTCGTGAGGAAGCCGTCGTCGCGGGGCACGTACACGCCCGTCACGAGCTGGCCGGGCGTCAGCCCGTCGTCGGCGAACGTCAGCACCGCGCCGGACGCATCCGCGTTGGCGCCGACGCCGCCGAGCAGCAGCACCGCGTGCCCGGCGGGATCGACGAGCAGCGCGTTGAGCGTGTTCGGCTGCTGCGCGAACAGGCCGTTGAGGCGGACCCGCACCCGCTTGACCGTTCCCTGCAGACCCGCGACCTGGATCGCCGACGGATACGGAGAGGACCCCCCGGAGCCGCTCGGCGGTCTGATCGGCGCCGAGGACGTGAACGCGGGCTGGTCCTCCCCGGTGGTGATCCGCCCGATGCGGTCACCGCCGGACTCGGTGAACCACATCGCGCCGTCGGGGCCTGCGGCGATCCCGTAGGGCGCCGCGCCGGGGGAGATGCCGGCCGACAGCTCCTCGGCCAGCGAGTTCGGGCCGACGCGCGCGAGCTTGTCGCCGTCGTTCTCGGTGATCCACATGAGGCCGTCCGGCCCGGGCGCGATGTCGACCGGGAAGCTCGACGCGGTCGGCAGGAGGGTGGTCCCCGTGCCCGACGAACTCGTGCCGAGGTGCGCGTAGCCGCCCAGGCTGGGGACGACGGACCAGATCTCGCCGTCGGGGCCGGCTGCGATACCCTCCCCTCTTGGCCCCCCGCGCTCGCTGGAGCCGACGTCCATCACGCCGTGGCGGCCGATCTCGTCGGCGCCGATCTCGGTGAACCACATCGCGAAGTCGGGGCCGGGCGCAACCCCCCACGGCCCGGCGTTCGCCGTCAGGCCGGCGCCATCCTCGAACAGCGTTCTCGCGCCGCCGGCGCTGTAACGCGCGAGCTTGCTGATCCCCGGCTCCGCGACCCAGATGTTCCCGTTCGCGTCCGTGGCGATCCCGGTCGGGCCTGCGCCGGCCGACAGCGGGATCTCGGGCAGCAGCGTCCCGTCCATCGCGATCCGGCCGATCTTGCCCGCTCTGAACTCGCTGAACCACATCGTGCCGTCGTGCCCGGCGGCAATGTCGAACGGCACCGAGCCCGCCGGGAGGGGGAACTCGGTGACGACGCCCGCGGGCGTGATGCGGCCGATCTTGTCGGCGCCGAACTCCGTGAACCACATGTCCCCGTCCGGGCCCATCGCGATCCCCTGCGGCTCCGCGCCGGGCGTGATCCCTCTGGAGAACTCGGTGACGGTGGGCGTCGCCGCGGCTGCGACTGTGGGCGCAGCGCCGAAGGCCGCGAGCGCGACGAGCAGGGCGGTGGCTGCGGCGCGCCTCATCGGCGCACCGTACTAGGCCCCCAACGCCGCGGCGAGCCGACGTGGCCGCGCTCAAGCAGGCGACGGCGGCGACGTCCGGTGCGCGACCGACACAGTCGCCGCCGCGGCGGGCTGCAATAGTAAGGATCATGGCGCAAAGCGGGCAGGGGCAGCGCGCCAACGGGTCGACGCCGGAGCAGGCGTCTGCCGAGATCGGGCGGCTCGCCGCGGTGCTCGAACCGATCGACCTGTCGCCGGAGCGTCGTGCGGCGCTCATCGATCGCTACCTCGCCTATGCGAACTGGCTCGACCACGCCGCGCGGCGCGCTCAGCGGACGCACTACGCGCTGCGCATGACCGCCCTGATCGGCGGCATCCTGCTGCCGGCGGTCGCGGGTCTCGACGCGGCGACCGGCGGGGCGGCCCTGCGCTGGGTGACCGCCGGCATCGGCGTCGTGGTCGGCGGGACTGTGGCGCTCGACGGCTTCCTCAGCGCTCGTGGGCGCTGGCTCCACTACCGCTCGGCTGCCGAGGCCCTGCAGGCCGAGCTGTGGCAGTACGCGCTCCTGCACGGAAGGCTCTACGAGAAAGCGCCGTCGCACGCGGCCGCCTTTCCCGCGCTCGCCACCCAGTGCGAGCACTTCATCGCCACCGAGGTCGCGGGGTATCTCGCCGACGCCACGCAGGAGAAGGCCCCCGCGGCCGAGCAGCCCACGGTCGCGAGCGGCTGATCTCGCGCGATTGACCCCGCGCATCGCGGGCATCACGCGCTAGAACAGCACGCGGACGGCGAACGGACGACGGGAGACGGGATGCAGACGCGCAGACTCGGCGGGCAGGGACTGGAGGTCTCGCAGCAGGGACTCGGCTGCATGGGCATGTCGGAGTTCTACGGCGGGACGGACGACGCGGAGTCGCTCGCGACGATCCAGCGCGCGCTCGAGCTGGGCGTGACGCTGATCGACACGGCCGACATGTACGGGCCGTTCACGAACGAGCGGCTCGTCGGCCGCGCGATCGCGGGGCGGCGCGACCAGGTCGTGCTCGCGACGAAGTTCGGCAACGTCCGCGGCGAGCACGGCGAGCGGCTCGGGATCCGCGGCGACGCGGCGTACGTGCGCGAGGCGTGCGACGCGTCGCTTCGGCGGCTCGGGGTCGAGACGATCGACCTCTACTACCAGCACCGCGTCGACCCGAACGTGCCGATCGAGGAGACCGTCGGAGCGATGGCGGAGCTGGTGGCGGCCGGCAAGGTCCGCTGGCTCGGGCTGTCGGAGGCTGCGCCGGAGACGATCCGCCGCGCGCACGCCGTCCATCCGATCTCCGCCCTGCAGACGGAGTACTCGCTGTGGACGCGCGACGTCGAGCGCAAGATCCTGCCGACCGTGCGCGAGCTGGGGATCGGCTTCGTCGCCTACAGCCCGCTCGGGCGCGGCTTCCTGTCCGGCCGCTGGAGATCGCCGGAGGAGATCCCCGACGGTGACTTCCGCAAGGGCAACCCGCGCTTCCAGGGCGAGAACTTCGCACGCAACATGGCGCTCGTCGAGCGCGTACGCGAGCTGGCCGACGCGAAGGACGCGACGCCCGCGCAGCTCGCGCTGGCGTGGGTCATGCACCGCGGCGACGACGTCGTCCCGATCCCCGGCACGAAGCGGCGCTCGTACCTGGAGGAGAACGTCGGCGCGAGCGCCATCGAGCTGACCGAGGACGACATGCGCGCACTCGACGAGGCCGTCCCCGTCGGCGCGGCCGCCGGCGAGCGCTACCCGGACATGTCGTCGATCGACGTGTAGGCGCACGTTACTTCTTTCCGTTGCGTTGACTCACCGCCAAAGGCGCACTACGCTGCCTGCACCGTCGGAGAGGGAGCGGCGCGTGGCCGCGCGTTCACCGACATCCCAGGGGAAGGAGGACCAACGCTTGTTCGAGCTGTCCTCCGCGTGGCGTGACGGCCCGCGCCAACGGGCCACCACGCGGGGTTGATCTTCCATCAGCGCCACGGGCAGAGCCCGTGGCCGATCGAAGGAGTCGACGCTCATGCATACCCGCATCAAGCTGGGGACCGCCGGGCTCGCCGCCACCCTCCTCATGGGGTTGGCTGTGGCGTCAGCATCCGCGAACCGCCTCAGCGTAAGCAATCAGCAGTTCAGAATAGTTTGGGGCCAACTCCTGATGTTCGACGAAGGCATGGGTGCCTCAGCTCACATCAGATGCCCGGTCACACTCGAAGGCAGCTTCCATTCGAGGACTTTCGCGAAGGTCAGCGGCGCCCTAATCGGGAACGTCACCAGAGCGATACCGGGCGCAGCCGAAACGTGCGCCGAAGGCAGCGCTACGATGCTAACCGAAACGTTGCCGTGGCCTGTCACCTACGCGAGCTTCTCAGGCACGCTACCGAGAATAACCCGCGTGCGCGTCCTGATAAGAGGCGTCGCGTTCGACAACACGCAGAACGAAGTTCCCTGCCTATTCAAGGAAGACGGCAGATCGGCGGCGGCCGGCGAATTCGTGGTGGAAAACCTCGGGCTCGCCAACAGGTTTGAATTCGATCACACGATACGACTGCCGAAGTTCAGTGGCAGCATAATAAGCTGTCCGCCCGAAACCGGCCTCGAAGGCACGGGTGAAGTCACCCTACTCGGCACCACGACGCGTATCAGAATCAGCCTAATATAGGCCGCAACGCGCGGGGGCCGCCGGTTCACCTGACGGCCTTCGCGCCCCGCGGCAGCGCCGCGAGAAGCACGACGACGGCCCGCTGCTGCATGATCCCGTGATCACCGGGCACGCGATCACGGATGGTTGGCGCGCGCGCGTGCGGCTGGAGGCCGCGCGGAGCAGGTCCACGCGCGCGCCTGCGCCGGTCGCGCTCGCGCTCGTCGGGGTCGCCTACTTCGCCGTCGCGAAGCTCGGCCTGTCGTTCTCGCAGGGCCACGCGATCGTCTCGGCCGTGTGGCCGCCGAGCGGGCTCGCGCTCGCGGCCGCCTTCGTGTTCGGCTGGCGCGTCGCGCCGGCGATCTTCCTCGGCGCGCTGGTCGCCGACGCGACGAGCGGCAGCGGCCTCGGCACCTCCGCCGGCATCGCGACCGGCAACGCGCTCGCGGCCGTGACCGGCGGCGCGCTGCTCGCGCGCGCCCAGTTCGACCCGGCGCTGCGGCGCGTGCGCGACGTCGTCGCGCTCGCGATCCTCGGCGCCGCGCTGTCGACCGCGATCAACGCGACGATCGGCACCTCGACGCTGCTGCTCGCCGGCGTCGACCACCTGTCCGGCGTGTGGAGCGTCTGGCGCGTGTGGTGGCTGGGCGACCTGACCGGCGTGCTGCTCGCGGCGCCGCCGCTGCTGCTACTCGCCGCCGGCCACCTGCCGCGCGCGCGGCACCGCGCCTGGGTCGCCGAGGCGAGCCTGCTGGCGGCCGTGCTCGTCGCGGCGATGCTGATCGTGCTCAACCAGGGCGTGACGCTCGCGTTCCCGATCTTCCCGCTGATCGTGCTGGCGGCGATGCGCTTCCGCCAGACGGGCGCGGTCGTGGCGGCGCTCGTCGTCTCGACGATCGCGGTCGCGTACACCGCCAACGGCAAGGGGCCGTTCACCGGCGGTGCGCCCGACCTCGACCTGCTGGGCGCACAGGTGTTCGTCGCGCTGGCCGCGCTCACCGGCCTGCTCGTCGCGGCGATGCGCACCGAGTGGGAGGGCGCGGAGGACGCGCTCGAGCGGCTGGCCGAGAGCGAGCACGCGCTCGCCGAGGCGCAGCGGCTCGCGCGCATCGGCAGCTGGGAGTGGGACGTGACCGAGGACCACCTGACGTGGTCGGACGAGCTGTTCCGCATCTACGGGATCGCCCGAGACGCGTTCGACGCGCGCTACGACAGCTACGTCGAGCACATCCACCCGGACGACCGCGAGCTGGTCCGCCACGAGATCGACCGCGCGCTGCGCGAGCCGGGGCCGTTCCGCTTCGAGCACCGCGTCGTGCGCCCCGACGGCGAGCTGCGCACGGTCGACGGCCGTGGCCGCGTCGTCGTCGGCGCCGACGGCCGCGTCGAGCGGATGGTCGGCACGACGCAGGACGTCACCGAGCAGCGCGCGGCCGAGCGGCTGCTCGCGCACCAGGCGCTGCACGACCCGCTGACCGACCTGCCCAACCGCGCGCTGTTCCTCGACCGCCTCCAGCATGCGCTCACGCGCTCGCGCCGCTCCGGCTCCAGCGTCGCGGTCTGCTTCTGCGACGTCGACGACTTCAAGGACGTCAACGACAGCCTCGGCCACGAGAGCGGGGACGAGCTGCTCGTCGCGCTGCCGCCACGCCTGCGCGAGGCGCTGCGCGCGGGCGACACGGTCGCGCGCTTCGGCGGCGACGAGTTCGTCGTCCTGTGCGAGGACCTCTCCTCGGAGGGCGAGGCGATCCGCATCGCCGAGCGGATCACGGAGGCGGTGCGCCTGCCGTTCGAGATCGACGGCCGCCCGCACCACCTCAGCATCAGCATCGGGCTCGTGTTCGCGACGGGCGGGATGGCGAGCGCGACCGAGGTGCTGCGCGACGCGGACGCCGCGATGTACCGCGCGAAGGCGGGCGGCAAGGGCCGCTTCGAGGTCTTCGACGCGCAGATGCGAGCGTCGCTCGTGGCGCGCCTGGAGACGGAGGCCGACCTGCGCCGCGCGCTCGACGAGGGCGAGCTGCGGCTGCACTTCCAGCCGGTGCTGTCGCTGCGCGACGACGCGTTCGTCGGGGCCGAAGCGCTCGTGCGCTGGCAGCATCCCGAGCGCGGACTGCTCGCGCCGGCGGACTTCATCGCGGTCGCGGAGGACAGCGGCCTGATCGCGCCGCTCGGCGCGTGGGTGCTCGAGGAGGCGTGCCGACAGGTCGCCGCGTGGGGCGACGCGCGCACCGTGTCGGTGAACCTCTCGCCGCGCCAGCTCTCGCACTCCGACGTGCCGGCGCTGCTCGCGCGGGCGCTGGCGGAGACGGGCGTGCAGCCGGCGCGGCTGGAGCTGGAGATCACCGAGAACGTGCTGATGGAGCAGAGCGCGAGCGTGCTCGGCACGCTGCGGCGGCTGAAGGCGATGGGCGTGCGGCTCGTGCTCGACGACTTCGGCACCGGCTGGTCCTCGCTCGGCTACCTCAAGCGCTTCCCGCTCGACGGCCTGAAGATCGACCGCGAGTTCGTCGACGGGCTCGGCGAGTCGGCGGAGGACACGGCGATCGCAGCGGCCGTGCTGTCGATGGCGCACGCGCTCGAGCTCGACGTGACCGCCGAGGGCGTCGAGACCGAAGCGCAGCTCTCGTGGCTGCGCGAGCGCGGCTGCGGCTGCGCGCAGGGCTTCCTGCTCGGGCGACCGGTGCCGGCGGCCGTGCTGGACGCGGACCCGCGCTGGAGCGCGGCGGGGGCGTAGCGCCCGGCTCAGCGCCCGGTCGGGCCGAAGCGCTCGGTGCGGATCGCGGCGGGGACGTGGCCGAGCGCGACGAGCAGGTCGGCGGCGTGCTCGACGAAGGGCGTGGGGCCGCAGACGTACGCGTGCGGCGCGGCGTCCGGCGGCGGGCCGAGGGCGGTCAGCATCGGCGCGTCAACGCGGCCGACGTGGCCGTCCCAGCCGTCCGGCTGCTCGCGCGTGAGCGTCACCTGCACGCTCACGCCGGCGCGCGCCGCGTGGCGCGCCAGCTCCTCGCGGTAGAGCAGGTCGTCGCGCGTGCGAGCGCTGACGAGCAGCCGCGCGTCGGCCGCGCTGCCGGCCGCCTCGTGGTGGCGCAGCATCGCCATCAGCGGCACGAGGCCGGAGCCGCCGGCGAGCAGCAGCAGCGGGCCGCCGTCCTCGGTGCGCCAGGTGAACGGCCCGCCGATCGGGCCGCGCAGCTCTAACTCGTCGCCCGGCCGCAGCTCGTCGGCGAGGTAGGGCGAGACTTCGCCGTCGTCGATCCGCTCGATCGTCAGCGCGAGGTGCTCATCCTCCGGCGCGGAGGCGATCGAGTAGGAGCGCTCGGCCTGGTAGCCGTCCTCGGCGGTGAGGCGCACGTCGACGTGCTGGCCGGCGCGGTGGCCGGGCCAGCCGGGCGCGTCGAAGACGATCGTGCAGGCGTGCGCGGTCTCGCGGATCAGCTCGCGAACCGTGACGGTGCGCCAGATGATCGGCACCCCCGCCCTCCCGCCGCGGGCGACGCTCGGCGGCTCCCCCACGCCCACCGTCAGTCGCTCCAGTAGCGCTGCTCTCGCCAGGGGTCGCCGAAGTTGTGGTACCCGGCGGCCTCCCAGAAGCCCGGCTCGTCCTGCAGCGTGAGCTTGAGCCCGCGCACCCACTTGGCGCTCTTCCAGAAGTACAGGTGCGGGACCAGCAGCCGCGCCGGCCCGCCGTGCTCGGGGTGCAGCGGCTCGCCCTCGAACGTGTGCACGACCCACGCCCTGCCGTCGGTCAGCTCCCCCAGCGGCAGGTTCGTCGTGTAGCCGCCGTCGCTGAAGGCGGTCACGTACTCGGCCTCGGTCGAGATCCCGCGCAGCAGCGTGTCGATCGAGACGCCGGTCCACGTCGTGGCGAGCTTCGACCACTTCGTGACGCAGTGGATGTCGACGGTGAACGTCTCCTGCGGCAGCTCCATGAAGTCGCGCCAGGACCACGTCGGCGTCGCGTCGACCTCGCCCCGCAGCGCGAGGCTCCACTCGTCCAGCGGCGTGCGCGGCGTCGGGCCGGCCGAAAGCACCGGAAAGTCCTCCACCACGTACTGCCCGGGCGGGACGCGCGCCGGGTCGACCGCAGGGCGGCGACCGTGGAATCCGCGCGAGATCGGTGGCATGGAATCGATCCTCGCAGACGTGTCCAGATGCCGACCGCGTTACGCCGCGGCAGTGCAGCCGGCCGCCGCCGGCGCCCGCTCCCGCCGCGCGCCGGTCACGAGCCCGAGCAGCGCGAGCGCGGCGAGGACCATCGCGCCCGCGCCGTACTCGCGCGCCGTCACGAGCAGGCCGCCGCCGTCGACCACGAGCATGCCGCCGACGATCGCCGGCAGCCCCATCGCGAGGTAGGAGACGACGAACACGATCGACACCACGCCGGCCCGCTCGTGCAGGGCGGCCGTCGGCACGACCGTGCGCAGCGCGCCCTGGAACGCGCCCCCAAAGCCGGCGCCCGCGACGACCGCGCCGGCGAAGAAGACGGCCGCCGAGCTGACAAGCGTCGCGACCAGCGTGACGCCGACGCCCGCGAGCAGCGCGAGCGTGCCGAGCCCCATCATCCGCTGCGGGTCCGCGTCGCCGAGCAGCAGCACCGTCAGCGCGCCGCTGCCGGCGAGCGTGAACAGCGCGAGGCCGCCGAGCACGATCCAGTCCGAACCGGCGACGAGCCGCACGAGCGCGGGGCCGAGCGAGGCGTAGAAGCCGGCGAGCGACCAGGACGCCACGAGCGCGGGCGCCGCCACGAGCAGCGGCCGGCGCGTCGCGGCGGGCAGCGCGAACTGCGGGCGCAACGACGCGCGCGCGCCGGGGCGCGGCGCGGCGGTCTCGGCCATCAGCGCGACGCCGGCGACCTGCAGGGCGAAGACGCCGGCCAGCACCACGTACACGAGGTGCGTCGGCGCGGGCAGGTACTGCACGAGCACGGCCGCGACGAGCGCGCCCGTGGCGGTGCCGGTCATCGGCGCGACGGCGTTCGCGACGGTGCCTCTCGCTCTGTCGAGGTCGAGCAGCCCGGCGCCGAGCGCACCGAGCGCAGCGCCGGTCGAGAGTCCCTGCAGGACGCGCGCGAGCAGCAGCTCGGGGACGCCGCCGGCGGTCGCGAAGACGGCCATCACGACGACCTGCAGCACGAGCGCCACTAGCAGCACCGGCCGCCGCCCGACGTGGTCCGACAGCCGCCCGAGCACGAGCAGCGCCGTCAGCACCGCGAGCGCGTAGACGCCGAAGACGACCGTCACCGTGATCGCCGAGAAGCCCCACTGCGCCTGGTAGATCGCATACAGCGGCGTCGGCGCGCTCGAGCCGGCGAGCAGGGAGATCGCGATCGAGACGAGCAGCGCGAACGCGGCGGCGGACGACAGGCGGCGCGGGTCGCGCGGCGGCTCGGAGGCCGCACGGTCGTTGCGGGTGGGCGGCGGCGCGGCCGGCGCGCGGGACGGCTCGACGCGTTGGGCGGTGGCGGGCATCGGTGGGCTCCTGTTGCGTGGAAACAGACGGGTCTGTCTACTTGCTTGAGAATAGACAGACCGGTCTGGTACTGTCAAGCTTCGATGTCCGCCACCGCACCCGCAGCGCGCCCCTCCGCCCGCGACCGCCTGCTCGACGCGGCCGACGAGCTGTTCTACGAGCACGGCGTCCACACCGTCGGCATCGACCGCGTGATCGAGCGAGCCGGCGTCGCGAAGGCCTCTCTGTACAAGACGTTCGGCAGCAAGGACGAACTGATCCGCGCCTATCTCGAGCGCCGCTTCGAGCGCCGGCGCGCACGCGTCGCGGAGGCGTTCGCGCGCTGTGAGACGCCGCGCGGGCGGCTGCTCGCGGTCTTCGACGTGATCTGCGACGCGCTCGCGCAGCCGAACGCGCGCGGCTGCGCGTTCATCAACGCCGGCGCCGAGGCGCCGCTCGGCGGCGCGATCGAGCAGGCCAACGACGAGTACCGCCGCTGGGTGCGCGCGCTCTTCCGCGAGCAGGCGGAGCAGGCCGGCGTCGCCGACCCCGACGCGCTCGCCGCGCAGCTCGCGCTGGTCTACGACGGCACCGCCGTCAGCGCCCGCATGGACCACGGCTCGCTCGACGCCGCGCACGCCGCACGCACGGCGGCCGAGGCGCTCGTGGACGCCGCGCCGCGCCGCTGACCCGCTCAGCCGAGCCCGTTCAGCTCCCGCGCCGCGCCGACCACGTCCCCCTCCTGCCAGAAGTCGACCGCGATCAGGCCGGGGAGCCCGCCGAGCGGTCTCGCGCACGCGCGCGCGTGCGCGAGAATCGCGTCTCTGCGGTTGACGGTGAGCGCCGGGGTCAGCCGCGGCGGGCCGGCGACGAACTGGTTGATCAGCAGGAACGGGCTCGCCTTCGTGCCGCGGTTGAGCGCGCAGCCGGGCGGGCCGAGCACGGCCGCCGCGTCCGGCAGGTCGTAGGGCGTGTCGCGCACGTACGTGAACTGCTGGTGGTACCAGCTCACGCCGCCCGTCTCCTCCTCGCCGAAGACAAGCACGCGCTGGTCGCGGTCGACCATCTCGCCGAGCGTCGGCACCGGTCTCACCGAGCCGGTCCAGACGAAGTCGAGCAGACCGCTGTCGCGGAACGCGTCCTCGACGAGCGCCGGCGCGATCTGGTCCTCGATCGAGATCGCGAGCACCGCGCCCGGGTTCAGCAGCAGGTAGTCGCGGACCTGGCGCAGCACGGTCACGGCGTCGAGCGCGCCCAGCTCGCAGAAGCCGTGGCACAGGTACACGCGCTCGTCGCCCCCGCCCGTGTAGCCGATCTGCTCGCGCAGGCGCAGCGCGGTCCGCGTCGCGGCCGGGCCGATCGCCTGCTCGATCTTCGCGCGGCTCTTGCCGCCCTCCGCCAGCACCGTCCAGACGCCGCGCGGCGTCTGGACGCCCATGTGCATGTCGATCAGCAGGCCGCGGATGCCACCGCGCAGCTGCGCGGGGATCCCGCTGTCCTGGTTCGCGAGCAGGAAACCGTCCTGCGGGGAAGACATCGAGTTGTGCGTGGCGGGAATCGCGATCGCGTCGAGTCGCTTCGCGCAGAGCGACTGCGCGCCGTTGCAGCCCGGCTCGGGCGGCGCGTCCTGCGTCGCGGCGGAGACGCCGATCGCGGAGATCGCGACGGCGCCGATCACGGCGAGGCCGACGAGCGCCGCGAACGGCCGCACGCCGATGCGCGGCGGTGGGGGCGCGCTCTGCTCGCGGTCGCGCGCCGCCTCCGGCCGCTCCACCAGCGTCATCAGCTCCTCCAGCCCGAGCGCCGCGACGAACAGCCCGCCGGCGACCGCAGCGAGCCGCAGCGCCGCGAGCGGCTGCAGCGCGATCAGCGCGCCGAGCATCAGCAGCGCGAGCGCCCGCAGTGTGCGCAGCCACACCGCGCGCGGGCGCGCCGCGACGCGCAGCGCGAGCGTCCGCACGCGGCGCGTGAATGCCGGCTCGCTCGCGCGCGAGGCGGCCGCCGCGACGACCACGAGCCCGGCGACCGCGAGCGCGAAGCTCCACACCTCGAGGTCGCCGAGGAAGACGCCCCAGACGGCCCGCAGCGCGTCCGCGCGCACCTGCGTCGCGGCGAGGCCGCCGACGAGCGCGCGGCCCGCCTCGACGGCGAGGATCAACAGCACGCCGACGACGGCCGCCGCCCACCCGAGCCGCGCGACCGTGCGGGCGCGCTGCGGGCGCGGCGTGAGCAGCACGGCGAGGACGGCGGACGCGAGCGCCAGCAGCAGCGCGATCGCGCCGAGCGCTTGCACGCGGTCGGCCACCCGCGCGACGTCCACGAACGCGCGGGCCGAGCCGGCCCGATCCAGCGACGCGACGGGGGTGCGCAGCCGCGGTGGGATCTGCTGGGCCGCCGCCGGGTCGACCGCCTGCAGCGCCTGCGCCACAAGCAGCACGGCGTTGCCGACGATCAGCACCGCGCCGGCATGGGCTCTGCCGAACACGGCCGCGTGCGCCCGATAGGCGGCACCGCCGGCGAGCGAGCGGAACGGCGCGCTGCGCACCACCTGCTCGGAGAGGGAGCGCAGCAGCGGATCGACGGCGAGCAGGTCCGGCTTCGCGCGGACGATCTCGTCGGTCAGCGTGCCGCCGACGTCGCGCGCAACGGCCGGCTCGCTCAGCGCCAGCTCGACGCGCCCGGCGAAGCGGTGCGAGTCGAACAGCACGCGCTGGGCGTAGACGGCGAGCGCCGCGACGGCGAGCACCAGCGCCGCCAGCGCGACGCACGCGTGCACGAGCAGCGGGCGGCCGCGCAGCGACCCGTCGGTGCGGACCCGCGACCGTGGCATGCGCGGCATCTTCGCAGCGCGCGACGGACCGCGGCGACGGACTCCGGAGAGGGGTCGATCCCCGCTGCGAGGCGTTGACATGGCGCTCAACACACCTGAAAGTGGTGTCATGCCCATCGCCGTGCTCCCCACCCGCCGTCGAAGCACACCCTCCACGGTCGAGCTGCAGCGCGCGCTGCGGCTGCTCGGCTGGCCGATCCGCGTCGACGGCGTGGTCGGCGAGCGGACGGCGGCGGCCGTGCGCGACTTCCAGCGCGCGTACGCGTTCTCGACGCTCGTCGCCGGCGGCGGCGTCGGGCCGCGCACGCGGACGGCGCTGCGCACGGCGATCCGCCACGGCGGCCGCTGCTCCCAGCACTTCACGTTCCGCAGCTTCCGCTCGCCCGGCGACGGCTGGATCAAGCTCGACCGCGCGCTCGTGCGCGGCCTGGAGGCCTACCGCGCGCAGCTCGGCGAACCCGTCGCGATATTCGCCGGGCATCGCGACGCCGAATGGAACGCCGCACACAGCGGCGCGCCGGACTCGCAGCACCTGCACGGCACCGCCGCCGACATCGAACCGGCGATGCTCGTGGACGACGTGCACGCGCTGCGCGTCTTCTCGGGGATCGGCTATGACGCGACGAGCGGGCTCGTGCGCCACGTCGACGTGCGCCACTGCGGGCCGGCGCCGGGCGGCGCGACGGTCGCGAGACCGGCCGTGTGGGCCTGCTGATCGAGGCCGCCGTCGGCGCGCCCCGCGGCGGCCTCGGTCACACTGGCCGGCATGAGCCTCCAAGGGAAGACGATCTTCATCTCCGGCGCGAGCCGCGGCATCGGCCTCGCGATCGCCTTGCGCGCCGCGCGCGACGGCGCCAATATCGCGCTGATCGCCAAGACGGCCGAGCCGCACCCGAAGCTCGAGGGGACGGTCTACACCGCGGCCGAGCAGATCGAGGCGGCCGGCGGGCAGGCGCTGCCGATCGTCGGCGACATCCGCGACGAGCAGCAGGTGGCCGACGCGGTGGCGCAGGCGGTCGCGCGCTTCGGCGGCATCGACGTGTGCGTCAACAACGCCAGCGCGATCAACCTCGCCCGCACCGAGGCGCTCGACATGAAGCGCTACGACCTGATGCAGGACATCAACGTGCGCGGCACGTTCGCCGTCAGCCGCGCCTGCATCCCCCACCTGCGCGGCCGCGAGAACCCGCACATCCTCACGCTCTCGCCGCCGCTCGACCTCGACCCGAGATGGCTCGGACCGCACCTCGGCTACACGCTCGCGAAGTACGGGATGTCGCTGATCGCGCTCGGCCTCGCCGCCGAGCTGCGCGAGGACGGGATCGCCTCAAACGCCCTGTGGCCGCGCACGCTGGTGGCGACCGCCGCAGTCCAGAACCTGCTCGGCGGCGACGAGGCGATGGCCCGCGCGCGGCGCCCCGAGATCTACGCCGACGCCGCCTACGCGATCCTCAACCGCCCCGCGCGCGAGTGCAGCGGCAACGCCTTCCTGTGCGAGGACGTGCTCGTCGCCGAAGGCGTCACCGACCTGTCGCCGTACTCGTACGTGCCGGGCGCGGAGCTCGCGGTGGACTTGTTCGTGGACGCGGCGGATCCGCCGGGCGCGGCGTAAGGGCGCCTCAGCGCCCTCCCGCCGCCCGCCGGTAGCGCGCCACGGCCAGCGGCGCGAAGACGGCGATGATCCCGATCGACCAGGCGACCGCGCCCCAGATGGCGTCGCCGGCGGGGGCGCCGAGCCAGAGGGCGCGCATCGCATCGACGACGATCGTGAACGGGTTGATCTTGGCGAACCACTGGAGCGCCGTGGGCATCGAGGCGACCGGCACGAACGCCGAGCTGATGAACGTGAGCGGGAAGACGGCGATGAAGCCGAGCGAGTTGGCCGACTCGGGCGAGTTGACGAGCAGCCCGAGCAGCGCGAAGACCCACGAGAAGGCGTAGCCGAACAGCAGCAGGATGCCGAAGCCGGCGACGATCTCGCCCGCGCTCGTGCTGAAGCTGAAGCCGATGATCAGGCCGGTGATCACCAGCACGATCACCGACAGCGTGTTCGTCACGACGTCCGCGAGCGTGCGGCCGGCGAGCACCGCGGGGCGCGCCATCGGCAGCGAGCGGAAGCGGTCGATCAGGCCCTTGTGCAGGTCCTCGTTGAGGCCGAGCGCCGTCACGAACCCGCCGAACGCGATGTTCTGGACGATGATCCCGGGGATCAGGTAGTCGACGTAGCTGTAGCCGGGCGTGCTGATGGCTCCGCCGAACACGTACACGAACAACAAGACGAACATGATCGGCTGGACCGTGAACGCGAGCAGCAGATCGGGCGAGCGCGGCAGGCGGATCAGGTTGCGCTCGGCGATCACGAGCGTGTCGGACACGAGGCGTCTCATCGGTCGCCCTCCTTCGCAGCGTCGTCGTCGCCCTCCTCGGCCGCGTGGCCGGTGAGCGTCAGGAACACGTCGTCCAGGGTCGGCCGCTTGAGGCCGATGTCGTCCACGCCGACGCCCGCGTCGTCGAGCCGGCGCACCGCCTCGACGATCGCGCCGGTGCGCTGGCGCACCGTCAGCTTCACGAGCCCGTCCTCGCTTAACGGCGGCTCGGCCGCCATCGGCGCGAGCGTCTCGCAGACCGCGCCCGCGTCCGCGCCGTGGCTCAGGTGGATCTCCAGCCGCTCGCCGCCGACGCGGTCCTTCAGCTCGTCCGACGTGCCGTCGGCGATCACCTTGCCGCGGTCGATCACGGCGATGCGGTCGGCGAGGCGGTCGGCCTCGTCGAGGTACTGCGTCGTCAGCAGCACGGTCGTGCCGTCGGCGACGAGGCCCTCGATCGTCTCCCACAGCGCCAGCCGCGAGCGCGGGTCGAGTCCCGTCGTCGGCTCGTCGAGGAACAGCACCGGCGGGCGCGCGACGAGCGCCGCCGCGAGGTCGAGCCGGCGCCGCATGCCGCCGGAATAGCCTCTCGCCGGGCGGCTGCCGGCGTCGGCGAGGTCGAAGCGCTCGAGCAGCTCCAGCGCCCGCGTCTTGGCGGCCGCGCGCGGCATCCCGTAGAGGCGGCCGACCATCGTCAGGTTCTCCGCGCCGGTGAGGTTCTCGTCCACCGCCGCGTACTGGCCCGCGAGCCCGATCCGCTCGCGCAGCCGCGCCGCTTCGCGCACGGCATCGAGCCCGGCGACGGTGATCTCGCCGGCGTCGGGCTTCAGCAGCGTGGTCATCACGCGAACAGCGGTGGTCTTGCCGGCGCCGTTGGGTCCGAGCACGCCGAGGACGGTGCCGGCGGCAGCCTCGAGGTCGACGCCGTCAAGCGCGCGCACCTCGCCGTAGTGCTTGACGACGCCGCGCACGCGAATCGTCGCGTCGCTCGTCGTGGGGGATTCCGAGCGCATCGCTCGATCTTGCACGTTCGTGGTCATGGCCGAACACGCTAGACAGCATTCAGGTCAGGATCTGGCCGCAATCTGCGCGATCATCCCCGCCATGACGAGGGACGCCAGCGAGCCCGGCGAGCGAACGCGACGCGCACGGCCGCCGATGACCGCGACCTCCGGGCGCCTCCTGCAGCTGCTCGCGCTGCTGCAGGCGCGGCGCGACTGGCCCGGCCCCGCGCTCGCCGACCGCCTCGGCGTCTCGCCGCGCACGATCCGCCGCGACGTCGAGCGGCTGCGCGCGCTCGGGTATCCGGTCGACGCGCTCAGCGGGCCGGCCGGCGGTTACCGCCTGCGCGCGGGCACGGCGATGCCGCCGCTGCTGCTCGACGACGAGGAGGCGGTCGCGATCGCCGTCGGGCTGCGCGCGGCCGCGGGCGGGTCGATCGCGGGGATCGAGGAGACCGCCGTGCGCGCGCTCGTGAAGCTCGAGCAGATCCTGCCGTCGCACCTGCGCCGGCGCGTGAGCGCGCTGCGCGCCGCGACGGCGACGCTGGCGCCGGGCTGGGGCGGGACCGGCGGCGGCGCGACCGTCGACCCCGACGCGCTCACCGTGCTCGCGAGCGCCTGCCGCGACCGCGAGGTCGTGCGCTTCGCCTACAGACGCCGCGACGGGACCGACAGCCGCCGCCGCGTCGAGCCGCACTCGCTCGTGAGCCTCGGACACCGCTGGTACCTCGTCGCGTGGGACGACGAGCGCGCCGACTGGCGCACCTTCCGGCTCGACCGCCTGGAGCGACCGGCTCCGATGGGCACGCGCTTCGCCGCGCGCGACGTTCCAGGCGGCGACCCGGCCGCGTTCGTCGCGAGAAACCTGCGCGGCGCCCAGCACCGGCATACCGCGCGCGTCACGCTGCACGCGCCCGCGGATGAGCTGCGCAGGCGCTTCCCGATGACCTGGGGCACGTTCGACCCGCTCGACGCGCGCTCGTGCGAGTACCGCGGCAGCGACGACTCGCTCGACTGGCTCGCCCTCCGCATCGCCGGCCTCGGGGTCGACTTCGAGGTCCACGAGCCCCCCGAGCTCGCCGAGCGCTGCCGCGAGCTGGGCGCGCGGCTGGCGCGGGCGGGGCCGCGTAGCGACGTCCGCCCGCGGCGACTCAGCTCGCCGTCGCCAGCTCCTTCTCGAGGTCCTTCGAGTCGACCTTCAGCTCCTTCTCGACGCGCCGGTTCGCGCGCTTGATCTCGCGCTCGACCGCCTCGTCGAGCTTCGAGCGGCCGATGATCACGAGCCCGGCCTCGCCGCTGTCGAGCAGCTCGCCGAGCTCCTTGACGTCGCTGCGCGACATGCCGCGCCAGAGGTGGCCGATCACGCCGCCGGCGGTGCCGGCGACCGCAGCGGAGACGATGATCGAGGGCGGGAACAGGATCCCGATCACCGCGCCGACGCCGATGCCGGTCCAGGCGCCGTGCTGCGTCGGCTTCTCGTGCTTGTGGACGTGGACCTTCCCCTCCGCGTCCTTGGTCACGAGCGCCGCGTCGTAGGTGCCGACCACGCCCTCGGCGTGCAGCTCCAGCAGCGCGTCGTAGTCGAGGCGGGCATCGTCCTCGCTGTCGTAGGCGGCGAGGTACAGGAAGACGGGTTCATCAGCCATGGGGCGTCCTTTCGGTTGGATGCGCGACGACGCGCAGCTGCGAGCGCAGCACGACGCCGATGAACGGGGAAAGCGGGCGCCAGTAGCGCAGGAAGGCGCGGCGGGACGCGAGGTCGGTCGTCTGGGTGCGGCACTCGTAGCTGACGAGCGTGCGGCCGGAGCCGTAGGGGCGCAGCGAGAAGTCGCAGGCGATGCGCGCCAGGCCCGGGCGGTCGAAGGACACGAACCGCGCGGCGTCGATCGGCTCCCAGACCGTCTCGCCGGCCCAGAAGCGCCCGATCGCGCCGAACGCGAGCTCGTGCGGCGGGTCCTCGCCGAGCACCACCCACTCGCCGTATGGCGGCAGGTCGGCGAGCCGCATCGTCTCGGGCGGCGGCGGATCGGGCGGGCGATCGCGCCCGGCCGCGGCCGAGACGGCGCGCTCGCCGAGCGTGCGCGCCGCGAACAGAACGCGGACCGCATGCGACTCGCGCCACGCGCGCATGAAGTCGGCCTCACGCACCCGCGCGTAGACCGCATCGGGGTCTCCATCGACGAGCAAATGCTCGCTGCGAACCGCGTCGGGCCGCGGGAGCAGCCGCTCGATCAGCAGCGACCCCGCCCGCGAACCCGCCGGGTCGGCGACGGCTGGCGCCCGATCGCCGTTCACAGAAGCACGCACCCTAACGACGCTACGCGCGCCGCGACGCCGCGCCATCCGCGCGCTGCCGAACGGTGGGTGCGGGAAGGCCGCAGGCGGGCGCAGCTCGCACCCCCGGCGCGGGCGGACGCCCGGTCCTATCCTCATCCGGTGTCCACGACACCCGAGCGAGCGGATGCGCGCGCCGAGCTGCGCGCGCTGCGCGAGCGCCTGAACGACCTCACGCTGCACGACGCACACCGACTCGGCCGCCGGCTCGAGCGGCTGCGCGGCGGAAGCGCACGCCCGCTCGAGCGCTTCGTGGCCGAGGTCGCCCAGGCCGAGGCGCGCGTGGCGCTGCGCCGCGCGGCCGTGCCGGCGCGGATCGACTACCCGGCCGAGCTGCCGGTCAGCGGCCGCCGCGAGGACCTGCTGCAGACGATCCGCGACCACCAGGTCGTGATCGTCGCGGGCGAGACGGGCTCCGGCAAGTCGACGCAGATCCCGAAGCTGTGCCTGGAGCTGGGGCGCGGCGTGCACGGGACGATCGCGCACACGCAGCCGCGCCGGCTGGCCGCGCGCACGATCGCCGAGCGCGTCGCCGAGGAGCTGGGCGTGCCGCTCGGCGGGCCGGTCGGCTACGCGGTCCGCTTCGCCGACAGATCGAGCGACGAGACGCTCGTGCGGCTGATGACCGACGGCCTGCTGCTCGCCGAGATCCAGCACGACCGGCTGCTGCGCCGCTACGACACGATCGTCGTCGACGAGGCGCACGAGCGCTCGCTCAACATCGACTTCCTGCTCGGCGTGCTGAAGCGGATCCTGCCGCGGCGGCCCGAGCTGAAGCTGATCGTCACGAGCGCGACGATCGACGTCGAGCGACTGAGCGCGCACTTCGACGGTGCGCCGGTCGTCGAGGTGAGCGGGCGCACGTACCCGGTCGAGACGCGCTACCGCCCGGTCCCCGACGCCGAGCACGAGCGGCTCGACGCGATCCCCGACGCGGTCAAGGAGCTGCTGCGCGACGGCCCCGGCGACGTGCTCGTGTTCCTCTCCGGCGAGCGCGAGATCCGCGACACGGCCGAGCTGCTGGGCGGCCGGCTGAGATCCGACGTCGAGATCCTGCCGCTGTACGCGCGCCTGTCGCACGCCGAGCAGCAGAAGGTCTTCCAGGGCCATTCGCGGCGGCGCGTCGTGCTCGCGACCAACGTGGCCGAGACGTCTTTGACCGTGCCGGGGATCGGCAGCGTGGTGGACCCGGGGACCGCGCGCGTGTCTCGGTACAGCGCCCGGCTGAAGGTGCAGCGGCTGCCGATCGAGCCGATCTCGCAGGCGAGCGCCGACCAGCGCAAGGGCCGCTGCGGGCGCACGTCGGACGGCATCTGCATCCGCCTCTACGACGAGGACGACTTCGCCGCGCGCCCGCGCTTCACCGACCCCGAGATCCTGCGCACCTCGCTCGCCTCGGTGATCCTGCAGATGGCCGCGCTGGAGCTGGGCGACGTCGAGGACTTCCCGTTCCTCGACCCGCCCGACGCGCGCCAGGTGCGCGACGGCGTGGCGCTGCTGCGCGAGCTGGGCGCGCTGAAGCCGGCGAGCGCGTCGGAGGGCGCCAGAAACCACCTCACCCCGCTCGGCCGCAGGCTCGCCCAGCTGCCAGTCGATCCGCGCTTCGGGCGCATGGTGCTGGAGGCCGACAAGCTCGGCTGCGCCGAAGAGGCGATCGTGATCGCCGCCGGGCTGTCGATCCAGGACCCGCGCGAGTCGCCGGCCGAGGCGCGGGCGGCGGCGGCCGAGCAGCATGCGCGCTTCGACCGCGCGGACGAGGACGGCGATCGCTATCCCGAGCGCTCAGACTTCCTCGCCTTCCTGCGGCTGTGGAGATACGTGCGCGCGCAGCAGAGGGAGCTGTCCGGCTCGCAGTTCCGCAGGCGCTGCAAGGCGGAGTTCCTGCACTTCATGCGGATCCGCGAGTGGCAGGACCTCGCCGGCCAGCTGCGTCAGGCGGCGAAGGCGGCCGGGGTCGCGATCAACGCCGCGCCGGCCGAGCCCGACGACATCCACCGCGCGCTGCTCGCAGGGCTGCTCTCGCACGTCGGCGTGAAGGACGTCGCAGCCGACGCGGCGGCGGCGCGGCGCGCCGCGCCGCAGCGCCGCCGCCCGCTCGCCGAGTACACGGGCGCGCGCGGCGCGCGCTTCGCGCTGTCGCCCGGCTCGGGCCTCTCGAAGAGAGCGCCGGACTGGGCGATGGTCGCGGAGCTGGTGGAGACGACGCGGCTGTGGGGCCACACCGCGGCGCGCATCGATCCGGCGTGGATCGAGCCGATCGCCCCCGCGCACCTGCTGCGGCACTCCTACGGCGAGCCGCACTGGGACGAGCGGCGCGGCGCGGCCGTGGTGGACGAGCGCGTGAGCCTGTACGGCCTGCCGATCGTCGCCGCGCGCGCGGTCCCTTACGCACGCGTGGAGCCGGCGGCCGCGCGCGAACTGTTCCTGCGGCGCGCGCTGGTCGCCGGCGAGTGGGACGCACGCCACGACTTCCTCGCCGAGAACGCGCGGCGGGTCGCCGAGGTCGAGGCGCTGGAGGACCGCGCCCGCCGCCGCGACCTGCTCGCCGGCGAGGAGGCGCGCGTGCGCTTCTTCGACAACCGCGTGCCGGCCGACGTCGTCTCGGGCGTCGAGTTCGAGCGCTGGTGGAAGGACGCGCGTGCCCGTGAGCCGGAGCTGCTGACGCTGCCGCGCGAGCTGCTGCTGGCCGCCGACGCGGCGGTGCAGGAGAGCCCGACCGAGTGGCGTGACGGCTCGCTGTCGCTCCCGCTCAGCTACAAGTTCGCGCCCGGCGCGGCCGACGACGGCGTCACGGTCCACGTGCCGATCGAGCAGGTCGGCGAGCTGCGCGCCGACGAGTTCACGTGGCTCGTGCCGGCGCTGCGGCTGGAGCTGGTGACCGCGCTGATCCGCTCGCTGCCGAAGGAGCTGCGCAAGCCGCTCGTGCCGGTCCCGGAGATCGCCGTGCAGGCGCTCGCCCGGCTGCAGCCCGGCCGCGAGCCGCTGCTCGACGCGCTCGCGCGCGAGCTGGAGCGCCGCGGCGTCCGCATCCCGCGCGAGGCGTGGGACCTGTCGAAGCTGCCGCCGCACCTGCGCATGCGCTTCCGCGTCGAGGACACGGGCGGCGAGCTCGTCGCCGAGGGCGAGGATCTCGACGCGCTGCGCGAGGCGGTCCAGCCGCGGCTGCGCGAGCGGCTCGCGGCGGCGACGCCGACGATCGAGCGCAGCGGCGCGCGCGCGTGGGAGTTCGGCACGCTCCCGCGTGTATTGGCGCCCGCGGTAGGAGGTGGCCTGCGCGCGTTCCCGGCGCTCGTGGACGAGGGCGAGACGGTCGGCGTCAAGCTGTTCGAGACGCCCGGCGCACAGGCGAGCGCGATGCACGCCGGCACGCGCCGGCTGCTGCTGCTGACCGTCCGCTCGCCGATTCCGTGGGTCGTCGACCGGCTCGACACGCCCGCCAAGCTCGCGCTGATGACGGCGCCGCACGGCAACGTCGGCGCCGCGCTCGACGACGCGCTGCTGGCCGCGCTCGACGCGCTGATCGCCGCAGGCGGCGGGCCGGCGTGGGACGAGGCCGGCTTCGCGCGGCTGCGCGAGCACGTCGCCGGCGAACTGGCCGACCGCACGCTCGCGGCCGCCCGCGCGCTGGTCGCGGTGCTGGAGGCGCGCCGCGAGGTCGAGCGCCGGCTCGACGCGCTGCCGGCCGCCGCGCCGTTGCAGGAGATCCGCCTCGACGTCGCGCGCCAGCTCGGCCGGCTCGTGCACCCGGCGTGCGCGACGGCGGCGGGCGCCGCGCGACTGCCCGACGTCGAGCGCTGGCTGAGAGCGGCAGCCGCACGGCTCGGCCGCCTGCCCGACGCGGCCGGCAGCGATCGCGACCGCATGCGCACGATCCACGAGCTGGAGGCCGCCTACGAGGGACGGCTGGCGGACTGGCCCGCAGGCACGCCGAAGCCGCCGCAGCTGTACGAGGTGCGCTGGATGCTCGAGGAGCTGCGCGCCGCGTCGTTCGCGCCGGCGCTCGCGGCGCGCGTCACCGCCAAGCAGGTGCGCAGAGCGATCGCGCAGGCGGGGCGGACGGGGTAGCACGCCGCGCCGACCCGGCTCTGCGCAAACGCTCGCGCGCTTCGCGCCAGGTCGGCTGAGATTCAGCCACTTCGGCGACGATCCTCAATCAGGACTGTCACTTTGTACCCCTCAGAGGGGGACAACTTGCAGGTCATCCAACCGGCATGCGAGCCGGCGCGTGTGACCTCCCGCAGCTGCGCAAGTCGGGCCGCGGACTGCGACGAAACACGCAGCAAACGCCAAGATCGCAGCCGCTCCCTTCCCCTCGATGCCTAACAGCCGGCGCCGCGCGCACCGGCCGCGCCCGAGCGGAACGCCGCGGACGGAACGCCGAGCGAGGCATGGGCGGCGCACCGCGCGGGTATGGTCAGCCGCACATGAAGACGCGCACCCGCATCGCCCGCTACGCGATCCGCAACTCCACGCGCTCCGCCCGCTTCGGCCCCGAGGCGCGGCCGGTGTCGGCGATTGGCGCGCAGTACCGCGGCGCGACCGCGATGGGCGCGGTCGCCGTCGGCGCGTTCGCGATCGGCGCGCTCGCGATCCGCCGGCTCGCGATCAAGCAGGCGGCGATCGAGCAGCTGGCCGTCAGAGGGACCTCGCTCGGCCGCGTCGAGATCGACGAGCTGGTCGTGCGCAGACTGCGCGTCGGCGACCTCCAGGTCGAGCACGGCCTCGGCCAGCAGCACGCCCCGCCGCCGCCCAGACCGCCCGCCGTCGGCAGACCGCCGCCCCCGCCGCCCGACGCGCCCTCCACGCCGATCGCCGGCGAAAGACCCGAGCCGCCGCCCGACTGAGCCGCGCCTACGAGTGCGCGAGCCCGCGCACGATCAGGTAGCCGCCCATCGTGATGCAGACGAAGATCGCGAGCTGGCGGCTGTGGTCGCGCAGCCACGTGTTCATCTGGTCGACGAACACGCCGGTCCGCTCGGGCGCGACGAGCAGGCCGACGAGCGGGATCTCGGCGAGCAGGAACATGATCACGTTGAACAGCAGGACCTGGGCGATGATCGACTCGGTCGAGTGGTGCCCGGCGGCGATGTCCTTCAGTGCGATCAGGTAGGCCGCTCCGGGGACATTGACGAACAGCGCGGCGACGAAGATGATCGGCACCGACCCGCGCGCGAGGATCCGCTGCGACCACGGCTCGGCCTTCGTGGCTTCGGGGGCGGGCTCGGGCGCCGGTCTGCCGTTGCGCCGTCGCTCCTTGCTGCGTCTGCGCCGCGCGCGCAGGCGGTCGTCGGCGTGCGTCGCGAGCGCGACGGCGACGAGGACCGCGAGCCCGCCGATCGCGAGGTCGGCGGTCCAGCTCAGCAGCGCTTTGCTGTTCTGCACGAGCGTCGAGCCGTCGAGCGCGAAGACGATCGCGAGCCCCAGCCCGACGCTTACCACCATGCCGCCCGCGAGGTACGCGCCGATCAGCCGCGCGGGCCGCTCGAGCGACAGCAGGATCACCACCGCTGCCAGCAGCGTCGGGTACAGCGCCGCCTCGAAGGCGAGCAGCAGCAGTGACATCGCTGCCCACACTAACCCTCCGGGAGGCGGCTGGGGCGCCGGACGCTCGCGCCGCCTCGGCGATGCGGTAGCGTTCCATTCATGTCCGTCGATATAACGCTCGCGCCCAAGCGCAAGCGCGCAGCCGGCGAGCGCTGCTGCGAGCCGGTCGCGCTGCCGGACGTCGACCCCGCGGGCGCCGCCCGCATCGCGGCTGTCGCGAAGGCGCTGTCGGACCCGATCCGCGTGCAGCTCGTCGACGTGCTGCGCGGCCACGCCGGCGAGGTCTGCGTCTGCGAGCTGGAGCCACTGTTCGACGTCTCGCAGCCGACGCTCTCCCACCACCTGCGCAAGCTGCGCGAGGCCGGAATCGTCGGCGTCGAGCGGCGCGGCCTGTGGGCCTACTACTACGTCCATCCCGAAGCGATCGAGGAGCTGCGCTCATGGCTGTCCTGAACCCCCGCACCGTCCTGACCCTCGTGGCCGGCATCGGCATCGGCGCGGCGATCGCGCGCCGGCGGGCCGCCGCCGTGGCCGCCGAGCCGTGCTGCGAGCAGCCGGCCTCCGGCGCGAGCTGCTGCTGACGATGGAGCGGCCCGACCTGACGCGCCGCGCGCTCGCGGAGGCGCTGGCGGCGTTCGCGCTCGTGTTCGCCGGCTGCGGCGCGATCGTCGCCAACACGGTCCACGCCGGCGCGCTCGGCGGGATCGGCGTCAGCGCGACGTTCGGCCTGATCATCATGGCGATGATCTACGCGACCGGGCACCTGTCCGGCGCGCACATCAACCCGGCGGTGACGATCGCCTTCACGCTCACGCGGCACTTCCCGCTGCGCGACGCGGTCGCCTATGTCGCCGCGCAGCTCGCGGGCGCGACGGCGGGCGCGTTCGTGCTGCTCGCCGCGTGGAGCGGCAAGCCTGCGCACCTGGGCGCGACCGTGCCGAGCGTCGGCGCCGGCACCGCGCTGCTGTACGAGGCGATCCTGACCGCGTTCCTGATGTTCGTGATCATCGCGGTGGCGACCGACACGCGCGCGGTCGGCGCCGCCGCCGCGCTGGCGATCGGCGGGACGGTCGGGCTCGACGCGCTGTTCGGCGGGCCGATCACGGGCGCGTCGATGAACCCGGCGCGCTCGTTCGGCCCGGCGCTCGCGTCGGGCACGTGGACCGACTTCTGGGTCTACGTGATCGGCCCGATCCTCGGCGCCGCGGCGGGCGCGCTTGCGTACCAGCTGATCCGCGGGGAGCATCCGCGGGCGGCCGAGGCACCGGACCCGGTGGAGGTGCGCGCCTGATGGCCACCGCCCTGTTCGTCTGCCTACACAACGCGGGCCGCTCGCAGATGAGCGCCGCGCTGTTCGCGCAGGCCGCCGACGGCCGGCACGCGGCGCTGTCCGCCGGCACGCTCGCAGACCCCGCGGGCGCGGTCCACCCGGAGGTCGTCGAGGCGATGCGCGAGCTGGGGATCGACCTCGCCGACCGCAGACCGCAGCCGCTCACGCACGAGCTGGCGGAGCAGGCCGACGTGGTCGTGACGATGGGCTGCGGCGACAGCTGCCCCTACATCCCCGGCAAGCGCTACCTCGACTGGGACCTGCCCGACCCGAAGGGCCAGCCGCTCGAGGCCGTCCGCATCACGCGCGACGAGATCGCCGCGCGCGTGCGCGCGCTCGTCGCGGAGCTGGACGCGACGGCAGGCTAGGACGGTCTCGGGCGGACCGGCGCCGCGCGCGCGAGCAGCGCGCCGCTCCCCGGGTCGTCGCCCGCCACCACGCGGTCGCGGCCTGCGGCCTTCGCCGCGTACAGCGCGCGATCGGCCTGCGACAGCAGCTCGTCGGCGCTCGCGTCCTCCGCGATCGGCACGAGCCCGGCGCTCAGCGTCACCGGCCCGTGCGCGTCGCCGACGACGCTCGCGAGCCGCTGCGCGACGACCGCCTGGAGGTCGCGCGCAACCTCGTGCGCGGCGGGCAGGTCGACGCGCCGCAGGATCGCGGCGAACTCGTCGCCGCCGAGCCGCGCGACGACGTCGGCCGAGCGCAGCCGCGAGCGCAGCGCGTCGCCGAGGCGCGCGATGACCGCATCGCCGACCGCGTGGCCGAGCGTGTCGTTGATCGCCTTGAAGCGGTCGACGTCGAGCAGCAGCAGCACACCGCCGCGCGCGCGGCTGGCCGACAGGTCGAGCTCGCGCTGCAGCTCGGCCTCGAAGCGGCGGCGGTTGAAGAGGCCGCTCAGCGGGTCGTGGTCGGCGAGGAAGCGCAGGCGCTCCTCGGCTCCCTTGCGCTCGGTCACGTCGAGCACCTGGACGAGCCGGTAGCGCGGCCGCCCGTCGCCGTCGCGCACGAGCGAGGCGGTCAGGTCGAGCCACACCCGCACGCCGCCGGGGCGCACGACGCGGTACTCGCCGCGGTGCACGGCGTCGGCGCCGCGCAGCAGCTCGTCCATCCCGCGCGCGAGCAGCGGTGCCTGCGCCGGGTCGACCATCGCGCTCAGCGCGCGCGTGCCGACGAGCTGCTCGCGCGGGCAGGCGAAGATGCGGCCGAGGCTGTCGTTCGCGTCGAGCAGCACGTCGCGCGACTCGCCGTCCACGCCGACGACCGCCATCCCGGTGGCGGAGTCGTCGAACGCGCGGCGGAAGCGCTCCTCCGCCTCGCGCTGCGCGGCCTCGGCCGCGAATCGCTCGGTCACGTCGCGCGCGGCCGCGTGGATCAGCTGGCGCTCGGAGTCGATCCACGTATGCCACTCGATCGTGCGCCAGCGGCCGTCCTTCGTGCGATAGCGGTTCGTGAAGCGCGCGCTGCCGTCGCCGGCAGGCGCGCGCGCCGCCTCGGCCTCGGTGCGCGCGCGATCGTCCGGATGGACGAAGTCGAGGAACGGTCTCGCCATCAGCTCCTCGCGCGTCCAGCCCAGGCAGCGCTCCCAGGCGCCGTTGAGGTGCACGAAGCGGCCGTCGAAGGTGGCGGTACCGAGCAGGTCGCCCGCCAGCTCGAAATGGCGTGCGCTCACCTCCGCCTCGGCGGCGGCCGCGCGCATGCGATCCGCCAGGTGCCCGGCGACGGCGCCGATCAGCACGGACACGAGCGCGCGCGTCGCGTATGCGGAGGGCGCAAGCGCGACGCCCGATGACGGGGCCCACTCGACGTACAGGGCGAACGCGAGCAGCCCGGCGACGATGCCGGCGCGGCGGCCCAGCTCGACGCCGACGAACACGACCGGCAGCAGGTAGAGGATCGAGAGCCCGCTGCCGGCGTTCTCGTCCAGCTCGAGCGCGACGAAGATCGCGGCGAACGTCAGGGCCGCGACGACCAGCACGCGTCCCTGACGCCTGCGTGACTGCGACCGACTCACGACAGCATCATCGACCGGCGACGCGCCAACCATCGCACATGAACGACTTTGTGCAGGATCGCGGCGGGAAGCAGCCGTCAAGCGGACGTGCGATGAACCGCCTTGTGCTCAGGGACGTAGTCGGCCCGCGCGCTCGCGCGTACCTGTGATTCAGGCCGTGTCCGGATGCCGCACCCGCTGCCGCGCCTCGCCGTAGACCCATGTCTCGTAGGCGATCAGCAGCGTCAGTGCCGCCGCGAGCAGCCCGAGCGGGACGAGCGCCGGCCGTGTGTCCATCGCCGGGATCAGCGCCAGCAGCACGATCGCCAGGCCCAGCCGCCGTCTGTTCAGCGTGTGGACGTTGCGCAGGCGGAACGCGACGTGCGCGAGCAGATAGAGCGCGGCGCCGCCGAGCAGCGCGACCGTCGGCACGACATGCAGCGGATCGCCGACGTGCCCGATCGCCTTCTTCATCCCGAGCGCGACGAGCACGATGCCGGCGACCATCGGCAGGTGCAGGAAGGAGAAGGAGTCGCGCGCCATGCGGTTGCGCACGGCGCCCTCCGGCGCTTCGACCAGCCGGCGCGTCGAGACGGGCGCGACCACGTCGAAGTACAGCCACCACAGCGCAGCCGCGACGACGATTCCCAGCACCGCGGCGCCCACGACGCCGACATCGACGTGCCCGCCCGCCCCGGCACCGATCGCCACGATCGACTCGCCGAGCGCGATGATGATGATCAGCCCATGACGCTCGGCGAAGTGGCCGGGCACGAGCCGCCACCCGACCGGGTCGATCAGCAGCGGACCACCCATGTCGAGCGCCAGCGCGAGCGCCCACAGGCCGCCCTGCACCCAGCCGTCGGTCGCGGAGGCGAGCAGCAGCAGGCCGACGCCGAGTGCCGTGCTGACGGCGAGGCCGAGGACCGCGCGGCGCAGCTCCGGGTCCCCGCGGCTCGCGAGCACGAACAGCAGGATGTGGGCGACGCGCACGACGCCGTAGGCGAGCGCGAACAGCAGCGCCTCGCTGCCGAACGCCTCCGGCACGCACATCGAAGCGACGAGGAACGCCGCCATCGCGAGAAACATCACGAGCCGGACCGCGCCCTCCTCCGGGTCCACGACGCTCGTCAGCCACGCGTATCCGACCCACGACCACCACAGCACGCCCAGCACGAGCAGGCCCTGCGCAAGCCCGGTCCACGTCGGGTGCGCCGCCATCAGCGCCGTGCACTGCGTGAGCGCGAGCACGAACACGAGGTCGAAGAACAGCTCGAGCGGCGTGACGCGCTCCTCCTCCCGCAGCACCGCGCCGAAGCGGGGCGCGCGGCTGTCCGGGCCGGTGCTGCTCACGCGCTCATCTTCGCACCGCGTGGCGAGCGCGCCGCGCCGATCGTGCTCCATCGGGCGAATGACGCACCGCTCCGCACCGACGAGGATCGACGACACGATGCCGCCCGAGGCGACCGCAACGCCCGACGCCTACCGTCCCCACGCGCCGTTCTACGACGAGCTGTTCGAGCCCGGCGGCGTCCCGCGCCGCACGGCCGCGCCGCTCGTCGCCGAGCTGGAGCGGCTCGGCGCGGAGGGCCTGGCCGAGGCCGGCCGCCGCCGCGACGCGGCCTTCCTGCAACAGGGGATCACGTTCGAGACCAGCGGCGAGAGCGGCACCCGCTCGCACGAGCGGCCGTTCCCGCTCGACCTCGTGCCGCGCGTGCTGAGCGGCGAGGAGTGGCGCCACATCAAGCGCGGCCTCGCGCAGCGGATCCGCGCGCTCAACCACTTCGTCGACGACGTCTACCACGGGCGCGAGATCGTGCGCGAGGGGATCGTGCCGTGGACGCTCGTCGCCAGCCGCAGCCACTTCGCCCGCGCGGTGCACGGCATCCGCCCGCCCGGCGGCGTCTACTGCCACGTCGCCGGCTGCGACCTCGTGCGCCACGGCGACGGCTCGTGGAAGGTGATCGAGGACAACGTCCGCACGCCGTCGGGGATCTCCTACGTCATCGAGAACCGCGCGGCGATGACGCAGCTGCTGCCGCAGCTGTTCGCGTCCTACCGCGTGCGCCCCGTCGACCACTACCCGCAGCTGCTGCTGCGCGCGCTGCGCTCGGTCGCACCGAGCGCCGACAGCGAGGCGACGGTGGTCGTGTGGACGCCGGGGCCGCTCAACTCGGCCTACTTCGAGCACGCGTTCCTCGCACGGCAGATGGGCGTGGAGCTGGTCGAGGCGTCGGACCTCGTCGTGCGCGACGACGTCCTCTACATGCGCACGACGCGCGGGCTCGTGCGCGTGCACGCCGTCTACCGCCGGCTCGACGACGACTTCGTCGACCCGCTGGAGTTCCGCCCCGACTCGATGCTCGGCGTGCCGGGGCTCGTGCGCGCCTACCGCGCGGGCAGCGTCGCGATCGCGAACGCGTTCGGCACCGGCGTCGCCGACGACAAGGCGATCTACCACTACGTCCCCGAGATGGTGCGCTTCTACCTCGGCGAGGAGCCGCTGCTGGAGAACGTCGAGACGTATCTGCTGAGCGACCCCGAGGTGCGCGAGCACGTCCTGTCGCGGATCGAGACGCTCGTCGTCAAGCCGACCGGCGAGTCCGGCGGCAAGGGCGTCTGCATCGGCCCGCATGCGAGCGACGAGGAACTGGCGCAGGTGGCCGAGGCGGTGCGCGCGCAGCCGGAGGCGTGGATCGCGCAGGAGGTCGTGCGGCTCTCGACCGTGCCGACGGCCGGCCCCGACGGCGTGCTCGCGCCGCGCCACGTCGACCTGCGCCCGTTCGCGGTCTTCGGCGAGCGGATCGACATCGTCCCCGGCGGGCTCACGCGCGTCGCGCTGACGGAGGGCTCGATGATCGTCAACTCCTCGCGCGGCGGCGGCTCGAAGGACACGTGGGTGCTGGAAGACGGCGAAGACGTCGCCGACCGCGCCGGCCCGCCGATCGCCGACACCGCCCCGCCGGCGCTGCCGGATCTCCGCTACGGGACGTGGACCTCTCAGCAGCAACAGCAGCAGCAGAGCGGGAGCGCCTGATGCTCGCCCGCATCGCCCACGAGCTGTACTGGCTGGGCCGCAACCTCGCGCGCGCCGAGTTCACGGCGCGCGCGGTCGACGGCGTCTTCCGCGCGGAGCTGCAGTCGGCGGCCGAGACCGGCCCCGGCGTGCGCTTCGGCTGGAACGGGCTGCTGGCGATGCTCGGCGGCAACGGCAACGGCGCCGGGGCTGCAGGCGGTGGCCCGCTCACCCGCGAGCAGGCGCTCGAGCGCCTCACGCTCGACGCCGACCGGCCCGACTCGATGCTCGCGTGCGTCGAGCGCTCGCGCGAGGGCGCGCGCACCGTGCGCGACGTGATCAGCGCCGAGATGTGGGAGGCGATCAACGCGACGACGCTCGCACTGCGACGCGACGCGGCCGCCTCGTGGCGGCTGCCGGGCGGCGCCTACCAGGCCTCCCAGTACGTCAAGCAGCGCACCGCGCTGATCTGGGGGATCGCCGAGCGCGCGATGCTGCGCGACGAGGCCAAGCGCTTCCTCGAGGCCGGTGGCCTGCTCGAGGTCGCCGACATGGTGCTGCGGATGCTGCGCGTCGCGCTGCCGTCGGGCGACGACCCGCACGCCGACGGCAACGCGTTCGCGCTGCTGCAGGCGGTCGGCGGCTTCCACGCCTACCTGCGCGCCGTGACGGCACCGCCGAACGCGCAGCCGGTCGCGCGCTTCCTGCTGTTCGAGCGCGCCTATCCGGACAGCGTCGCCGCGTGCGTCGACTCGCTGCACGAGGCGTTCGCCGCGGCCGACGCCTCGCCGCACGAGAGCAAGCCCGTGCTGCGCGTCTCGCGCCTCGCCGCCGACCTCGAGTTCCAGCGCCGTGCGCTGCCCGTCGGCGCCGAGCTGCTCGGCATCTGCGAGCGCGTGCAGCAGGAGCTGGCGCGCGTCGACCACGACGTCGCCGAGCGCTACTTCGCCGGAGCCGGCAGCGGCGAGCGCGGCAGCGTGCTCACTGCGGCGTAACCCCCGACCCCTCTCCCACTATGCACTTCTCGATCCGCTACCTCACCGCCTACCGCTATCCGTCACCCGTGACCGACAACCTCAACGCCCTGCGCGTGCGGCCGGCGACGACCTCGACGCAGCGCTGCGACGAGTTCCACGCGCGCATCGACCCGGAGGCGCGCGTCAGCCGCCACCTCGACTACTTCGGCACGGAGGTGCTCGAGTTCGGCATCCCGACCGGACACGAGGAGCTGACGATCGACGTGCGCGCGCGCGTCGTGACGTCCGAGCCGCCCGGCCCGCCGACCGGCGGCTGGGAGGAGCTGGCCAGCAGCGCCTACCGCGAGGCGGCCGGCGAGTTCCTGCTGCCGTGGCAGGACCAGCCGCGGATCGAGGGGCTCGACGACCTCTACGGCTCGCTCGCGACGGCGAGCAGCCCGCACGCCGCGCTGTCGCTGCTGTGCGAGCTGATCCCGGACACGTTCGCCTACCGTCCGGGGACGACGTACGTCGGCTCGACCGTGAGCGACCTGCTCGAAGCGGGCGCGGGCGTCTGTCAGGACTTCGTCCACCTCGCGCTGGTGCTGCTGCGGCGGCGCGGGATCGCGGCGCGCTACGTGTCCGGCTACCTGTGGGCCGCGCCGCAGGACGGCGGCGTCGACTCGGTCGAGGTCGACACGCACGCGTGGCTGGAGGCGCTGCTGCCGGGCACCGGCGGCCGCGGCGAGCCGGCGTGGGTCGGCGCCGACCCGACCAACCGCCGCCTCGCCGGCGAGACGCACGTGAAGATCGGCCACGGCCGCTACTACGCCGACGTGCCGCCGGTGAAGGGCGTCTACCGCGGCTCGTCCTCCTCGACGCTGGAGGCGGCGGTCACGATGTCGCGGCTGGACCCGGCGGCGGGAGCGCGGGCGTAGTCAGTTCCGCCGTCGCTCGAACAGCTCGAACAGCTCGGCGAGCGGCGCGGGGATCGCGCGCACGATCCGCACGAGCGTGACGAAGGTGGGGTCGACCTCGCCACGCTCGATCGCCGCGAGGTGGCTGCGGCGCAGCTCGGCTCTGTCGGCGACCTCGGCCTGCGAAAGGCCGCGCAGCTCGCGCAGCTCCGCGACCGCGGCGCCGAGATGGCGGTGCTCCGGCGAGCGAGCGCCGTTCCGGCCGTCATGAGTCGTCAAGGAGATCCTTCGTGTCTTGGGAGTGGGATGACCGAGGTTGTCCCTGAGCAGCCTCGACCTGGTTTTCCGGAATGTGGATCATCCCAGGCCGGAGGCGGTGCGGCAGAGTGAGGAAGTGCCAGCTTCAGTTCGCCCGCCGCTACCCTCCAGCCGATGCGGCCCTTCCCCACCTGGCCGATCGCCGCGGGCGCGCTGATCCTCGGCTTCGCGGTCGCCGACGTCAGCGGCTCGCGGCCGCTCGGCGGGGTCGTGCTGTTCCTCGGCGGGCTGGCGTGCGGGCTGCGCTGGCGCGTGCTGCTCGGCCTCGGCCGCGCGCTCGCGCTCGTCGTCGCCTTCCTCGCCGGCTTCGCGATCGCCCACCCGCTCGGCCATGCGATCGGCGCATGGCCGGCGGTGCTGCTCGTCGCGGCGGCCATCGGCGCGATCGCCTGGCGCGTTGCCGACACGCCCGCCGCGCCGCAGCGCACCTGACGCGCCAGGACGACACCGGACGGTGTTGTCCCCATGTCGCACCAAGCTTGGACAACGGTGCAACGACGCGGGCAGATGCGGCTGACACACTCGCTGCATGCACACCGCGCGCCCACCCCAGATCGTCGCCTTCGGAGGCGGGGGATTCTCGATGGAGGCTGGGAATCCGCTGCTCGACGACTACGTGCTCGGGCTCGCCGAGCGCGAGCGGCCAAAGGTCTGCTTCGTGCCGACCGCCTCCGGCGACGCGGATCACTACGTCGTGCGCTTCTACCGCACGTTCTCGACGCGCTGCGACACGTCGCACGTCTCGCTGTTCCGCCGCGACCGCGGCGACGGCGCAGTCGAGGGCGATCTCGAGGCGCACCTGCTCAGACAGGACGTGATCTACGTCGGCGGCGGCAGCGTCGTCTCGCTGCTCGGCGCATGGCGCGCGCACGGGCTCGACCGCGTGCTGAAGAACGCATGGCGGCGCGGCGTCGTGCTGTGCGGCCTCTCCGCCGGCTCGCTGTGCTGGTTCCAGGAGGCCGTGACCGCGTTCCACGGCGCGCCGACGGTCGTGCGCGGGCTCGGCCTGCTGCCGCACTCCAACTGCGTCCACTACGACGGCGAGCCGGAGCGGCGCGAGGAGTACCGCCGCTTCGTCGGCGACGGCGTGCGGCCCGGCTACGCGGCCGACGACGGCGCCGCGCTGCACTTCGTCGGGCGCGACCTGCGCCGCGTCGTCAGCTCGCGGCCGCGTGCGCGCGCGTTCCGCGTCGAGCCGCGCGACGGCGAGGTCGTCGAGCAGCCTCTGCCGGTCAGCTACCTCGGCGATGCGCAGCGGGACCTGGCGGTCGCGTGACCGTCCGCGAGAGCCTGCGCGGCGAACCGCAGATCCTGGCGATGGGCGGCGGCGGCTTCACGATGGAGCCGGACAACCCCGCGCTCGACGACTTCGTGCTGTCGCTCGTGCGGGTCCCGGAGCCGCGCATCCTCTTCCTGCCGACCGCCTCCGGCGACCCGACCGCGCAGATCACCTCCTTCTACGCGCGCTTCGCGCGGCGCGCGTCGGCGACGCACCTGTCGCTGTTCCGCCGCCACGGCTCCGCCCGCTCGCTCGCGGACATCGTGCTGGAGCAGGACGTGATCTACGTCGGCGGCGGCTCGATGCGCAACCTGCTCGCGATCTGGCGCGCCCACGAGCTGGACGAGCTGCTCGTGGAGGCGTGGCGTCGCGGGATCGTGCTGGCCGGTCTGTCCGCCGGCGCGATGTGCTGGTTCGCCGGGGGCGTGACCCGCTCGGGCGGCCCGCTCGAGGTGATCGAGGGGCTCGGATTGCTGCCCGGGTCGTTCAGCGTCCATGCGGACGGCGAGCCGGAACGGCTGCCGGTGTGGCTCGCCGCCTTGCGGAGCGGCGAGCTGCCCGGCGGCTGGGCCGCCGACGACGGCGTCGGGCTGCTGTTCCACGGCACCCGCATGACGCGGGTCGTGACCTCGCGCCCCGGCACCGCCGCCCTGCGCGTCGACGTCGTCGGCGGCGAGCTGGTCCGCCACCGGATCGAGCCGGAGCTGCTCGGCGCGGGACCCGGCGGTCCGGGTGCGCAGCCGGTCCCGGACGACATCCGCGAGCTGCGGGAGCTGCGCCAGGCGATGCGGCGCGGCTGACGCGCCGCCCCGTACGCTTGCGCGGTGGAGATCGCCCGCCGCGACTCGCTCCCCGCATACGTCACCCGCGACGGCTCGGAGATCCGCGAGTGGGTCGCGCCCGGGACGCCCGGGCGGCGGCAGTCGTTGGCGGAGGCGACCGTCCCCGCTGGTGGATCGACGCTCGCCCACTTCCATCAGGAGAGCGAGGAGATCTACCTCGTGACTTCGGGGAGCGGTCGGCTGCTGCTCGGCTCCGAGGTGCGTGCGGTCGGCGCCGGCGACTGCGTCGTGATCCCGCCGGGCACGGTCCACCGGCTGTGGGCCGACGCGGACGCCCCGCTCGTCGTCGTCTGCTCGTGCGTGCCGCCCTACTCGCACGAGGACACAGTGCTGGTGGACTGAGCGAGCAGGCCGCGGATCGCCGCGGCGACCTCGCTCGGCCGGCCCACCACGTCCCCGTGCAGGAACCGCAGCACGAGGTAGCCGGCGACCTGCAGGCGGTTCGTCTTGTCGCGGTCGCGTGCCGCCGCCGCGCGCTCCTTGTGATGCGCCCAGCCGTCCAGCTCCACGACGACGCGCTCGTCGGGCCACAGCGCGTCGACCTCGAAGCCGGCGGCGAGGGCGTTGAGCCGCGGTCGAGGCAGTCCAGCGGTGAGGACGAGGTCGAGGAACCGCTCCTCCAGCCACGAGCGGGCCAGGACCGCGCCGTGCTTCGCATGGGCATCGAGAGCGGCTCGGATGCGGGCGTGGCCCTGACCGTGCCGGCTCTTGGTGCGCTCGAGCGCCCGCTCGACCGCCGCGACCTCCAGCAGGCCCTTCCGATCCGACTCCCCGAGCGTGCTCTGGAGCTGAGCCGCGGTGAGCATCGGCGCGAGGTCCACGAGCGTGCGGGCCGGGCTCGTCACCGGGATCGCCTGGACCACCGCCACGTCCTCCGGCGTGAGCGGGCGACGGGCGTGGACCCACAGCCCCGGTGCCGGTCTCGCAGCCGTGCGGGTGGTCACGCTCACGCGTCTCGACTCCGGCGCGGCTCGCATCCCGTGCAGCGCCGCCGCATCGCGATGGCTCAGCACGCCGCCCCGCACCGCCAGCACCGCCGCAAGCCGTCTCCCCTCGATGCGCAGTTGCCGATGGCCGAACGCGTACACGCCGCGGTGGAGCGAGACGAGCGATCTGCGAGAGAGGCGATTGCCGATCGCGCGCGGTCCGATGCCGAGCGCCGCGAGCTGCCGCCGCGCGACGACGCCATGCTGAACCTCCGCAAGCTCCGCAATCGCGGCTTCGATCTGATCACTGCAGCTTTGTGCCCTCATTCAGGGCACAGAGGTGCACTGCTCTCCTGATTCGCCCCCTCAGGCCGGCGTGCGGACCAGGGCGTCGGCGGGGACGGGGCGGCCGGTGAGGAAGCCCTGCACGAGTGGGCAGCCGTGCGAGCGCAGGAAGTCCAGCTGCGCCTGCTCCTCGACGCCCTCGACGACGGTGGTCATCCCGAGCGCTCTGCCGAGGTCGAGGACGGCGGAGACGATCGCGGTCGAGTTGGGGTCCTCGGGAACGCGCGCGAGGAAGGAGCGGTCGACCTTCAGCACCTGCACGGGCAGGTCGCGCAGGCGACCCAAAGAGGAGTGGCCCGCGCCGAAGTCGTCGATCGCGATCGCCAGCCCGGCCTCGTGCAGCTCCGTCAGCAGCGAGCGCTGGCGGCGCGCGTCGGACAGCAGCGCCGTCTCGGTCAGCTCGGCGCAGAACTGCGCCGGGTCGAGCCGGTGGGAGGCGATCTGCGCGGCGATCGAGGACACGAGGTTGCCGCGGCGCAGCTGCCGCGGCGAGAGGTTGAAGTTCAGCCGCGGCCGGAAGCCCTCCGCCGCCCACGCGACGGCCTGCTTGCACAGCGCTTCGACGACCCACGCGCCGATCCCGTCGATCAGGCCGGTCTCCTCAGCGACGGGGATGAACGCGCCCGGCGGGATCAGCCCCTCGTCCGGGTCCTGCCAGCGCACCAGCGCCTCGACCGCGTCGAGGCGGCCGTCGGCGGCGGCGACGATCGGCTGGAAGTGCAGTCGCAGCTCGCCCTCGTCGATCGCGCGGCGCAGGCGCGTGGTCAGCGACAGCCGCTTGCGCGCGTCGCTCGCGCGCGGCTCGTAGAAGGCGACAGCCCCGCCGCCCGCGCGCTTGGCCTGGTACATCGCCTGGTCGGCGGCCTTGAACAGCGACTCCTGGTCGTCGGCGTGCTCGGGGAACAGCGCGACGCCGATCGACGCGCCGACGTGGAACTCCGCGCCCGAGACCTCGAACGGGCGCTCCAGCGCGGCGGCGATGCGATCGCCGGCGACCTGCGCGATCGTGCGCGGATCGGTCGCGGCGCCCGGCTCCGCCGCCGCGCCGGCACAGTCCAGCAGCAGCAGGAACTCGTCCCCGCCCTGGCGCGCCAGCACGTCGCCGGTGCGCGTCAGCTCGCTCACGCGCACCGCCGTCTCGCGCAGCACCTCGTCGCCGGCGGTGTGGCCGAAGGAGTCGTTGACGAGCTTGAAGTTGTCGAGGTCGAAGTAGAGCAGCGCGACCGACGCCCCCGAGCGGCGCGCGCGCGTGATGTCGCGCGTGAGCTGCTCCTCCAGCAGCGCGCGGTTCGGCAGGCCGGTGAGGCGGTCGTGGTAGGCGAGGAAGGTCACCTGCGCCTCCGCCTCGCGGCGTGCGGTGACGTCCTCGCCGGAGCGCAGCACCGCGGTGATCGTGCCCTCCGCGTCGCGCAGCACCGCGTTGCGCCAGGCGATCTTGCGCTGCTCGCCGTTCTTCGTGCTGACGAACGTCTCGAGCGTCTCGCCGGGCTGGTCGACGCCGGAGACGAGCCGCAGGAAGGTGAGGCGCGCGTCGAGCCGGTCCGCCGTCGGGACGACCATCTCGAGCCAGTCGCGGCCGAGCAGCTCCTCCTCGCGGAAGCCGAGCAGCTCGCAGCCCTGGCGGTTGATCAGCTCCACGCGGCCCTGCGCGTCGAGCACGACGACGAGCGTCGAGGCGACCTCCAGGTAGCGCTGCGCGCGGTCGCGCTCCTCGCGCAGGCGGCGCTCCGCCTCGACCGATCTGGTGACGTCGGCGAACGTGCAGACGACCCCCTGCCGCGAGGTGCCGTGGGCGCCCCCGAGCGGCCGCGCGAGCACGGTCATCCAGCGGTCGCCGCCGCCGAGCGGGGTGCGACGCAGCGTCGCGCGGACGGGCGAGCCCTGCCGCAATGCCCGCGACGGTGGGTTGTCGCCGGCGGTGACCGGCCGGCCGTCGCCGTAGCGCAGCGTGCCGATCGCGGCGCTGACGATGCCATCGGCGGCGAGCTGGTCGGCGGTCACGCCGAGGATCCGCAGCGCGCTCGCGTTCCAGCTCACGGGCCGCAGCTCGGCGTCGGTGACGACGACGCCCTCCTCGAGCCCCTCGACCACGGCGCGGCTGAGCCGCTCGACGGCGCGGAGCTCCTGCCCTGCTGTGCGAACGCCCATGGTCTACGCAACCTCGGCATTCGCGGCGATAGCTTGAGCGTTGCGGCGCCACGCCCACGACGTGCGGACGTGGCGCCGGAAAGCGGAGCTACTTCAGCTCGGCCGACGACTTGCCCAGCAGCTGACGCGCGATGATGAGCAGCTGGATCTGCTGGGTGCCCTCGAACAGGTCGAGGATCTTCGCGTCGCGCGCCCACTTCTCCAGCAGCAGCTCCTCGCTGTAGCCGAGCGAGCCGCACAGGCGCACGCAGCGCAGCGCGACGTCGACGCACGTGCGGCCGGCCTTCGCCTTCGCCATCGACGCCTGCAGCGAGTTGGGCTTGGAGTTGTCGGCCATCCAGGCGGCCTCCAGCGTCAGCAGCCGGGCGGACTCGTAGTCGGCCTCCATCGCGAGGTACTCGGCAGCGGCGGCGGACTGGTTGGCCGCCGGGCGGTCCCAGTCGACCTCAACGTCCGCCTCCGCGAGCAGTCTGCTGGTCAGCTCCAGGCACGCACGGGTCAGGCCCACCGCCATGCCGGCCACGAGCGGGCGCGTGTTGTCGAACGTCTGCATGACGCCCGCGAAGCCCTTTCTCGTGTCGACCTCGGGCGAGCCGAGCAGGTTCTCCGGCGGCACGCGGCAGTCGTCGAGGATGAAGGCGGCCGTGTCGGAGGCGCGGATCCCGAGCTTGTGCTCCAGCCGGTCGAGCTTCATGCCCGGGTTGGAGCGCTCCACCACGAACGACTTGATCGCCGCGCGGCCGACGGAGCGGTCGAGCGTCGCCCACACGACGACGAGGTCGGCGCGCTCGCCGGAGGTGACATAGATCTTCTCGCCGTTGAGCACGTACTCGCCCGTCTCTCTGTCGAGCACCGCCGTCGTGCGGATCGCAGCAGAGTCGCTGCCCGCCTCCGGCTCGGTGATCGCCATCGCGGCCCACTTGCCTCTGAAGCGCTCGAGCTGCTCGTCGTTGGCGACCGACGCGATGGCGGAGTTGCCGAGGCCCTGGCGCGGCATCGACAGCAGCAGCCCGACGTCGCCCCAGCACAGCTCGATGATGCCGAGCACGGTCGACATGTTGGAGCCGTTGCGGACCCCCTCGTCCTTGCTCTCCGTGCGGCGCACGCCGGCCGCGCCGGCGCCGCCCATGTCGCTGCCGTCGTTCATCCCGTCGATGAGCGCGGCGAGCATGTCGAGCTCCTTCGGGTACTCGTGCTCGCCGACGTCGTACTTGCGCGAGATCGGACGGAACACCTCCTCCGCCACTTGGTGCGCCTGGCCGACGAGCGGGACGAACTTCTTGGGGATCTCGAGATTGATCATCGTGTCTCTCCTAGACCAGGAGGGCGCCCTCGCAGACGCCCACGGCTCGCAGGTCGCGGTACCAGCGCTCGACGGGGTGCTCCTTCACGTAGCCGTGGCCGCCGAGCAGCTGCACGCCGTTGGAGCCGATCCACGACCCCTTCTCGGAGCACAGCGCGCGGGCGATCGCGACCTCGCGGGCGGCGTCCTTGCCGGCGTCGAGGCGGGCGGCGGCGCGCAGCGTCGCGAGCCGCATGCCCTCCAGCTCCAGCGCGATGTCGGAGACGGTGAACGCGACCGACTGGCGGTTGGAGATCGGCTCGCCGAACGCGACGCGCTCGTTGACGTGCGGGATCACGTAGTCGAGCACGGCGCGCGCCGTCCCGCAGGCGAGTCCGCACCAGGCGAGGCGCGCGCGACGGACGGCGGCCGCGTAGGCGGCCGGATCGCCATCGGCCAGCAGCGCGCTCGCCGGCAGGCGCACGCCCTCCAGCAATACGTCGCCGGTCGCGGCGGCGCGGATGCCCATGCCCGGGTCGGCCTTCACGAGCACGCCTCTGGCCGTCGTCTCGACGAGGAAGAGGACCGGACCGTGGCCCTCCAGCCGCGCGCCGACGATCAGCAGCTCGGCGCTCTCGGCGAGCGGCACGAGCGACTTGACGCCGTCGAGCACGAACTCGTCGCGCTCGCGTCGCGCGGTCGTCTTCAGCTCGAACGGGTCGAACAGCGCGCGCGGCTCCTGCAGCGCGAGCGCCGCGGCCGCGGGCGTCTCGGCCTCCACGAACGCGGGCAGGTAGGTCGCCTGCTGGTCGCCGTCGCCCCACAGCGCCAACGCCGCGGCGACGCCGGCCGGCGCGAGCAGCGCGACGGCAAGGCCCATGTCGCCGTGCGCGAGCGCCTCGGCCGCCAGCACCGCCGTGACGGACGAGCGCTCGCTGACGGCGCCGCCCAGCTCCTCGGGGACTCCGAGCATCGTGAGGCCCAGCTCGCCGGCCTGCTTGAGGATCTCGTCGGGCGTTCTCGCCGCGGTGTCCGCTCTCAGGGCAGCGGGCCGCAGCTGCTCCGCCCCGAACGCCTTGAACGACTCCTGCAACATCTGCTGCTCGTCGGTCGGCGTGAGATCGAACAGGCCCTTGTTGGCCGTGCTCGAGAGGCGGGCCGGTCTTCTGCTGCCGTTGACCGCCTTGAACGTGCGGCCCGCGGCGCCGGCGGCCTTGAAGCCGTCGCGCGTGGCGCGGTAGAGGACCTTCTCGGCGGGCTTGCGCACACCGAGGCGGTCGACGACGTCGGAGCCGGCGAGGCGCCCGAGGGCGCGCAGACCGAGTCCCATGCTGCGCTCCGCCATGCTCATGGCGTCACCGTCCCTTCGAGGTGGATGATCTCCGGCCGCTTCGCGGACCGGACCGTGAACTGACCGTCTTGGTGCTCGAACGTCACGCGCCCCGGCAGCAGAATCGGCTTCCGGAAGCTCACGTCGACCGTGTAGGAATCCGGCAGGGACGACTCGAGCGCCGCCAGACACCGCGCCTTCGTCCACATCCCATGCGCGATCGCCTGCGGGAAGCCGAACAGCCGCGCGCTCAGCGCGTGCATGTGGATCGGATTGCGGTCACCCGACACCGAGCCGTACCGCCGCCCCAGATCGCCGGGAAGCTTCCAATCGACCGGAGCCCCGGCAACTGGATGCTGCTCAGCAGCATCAGATTGACGGGGCTCCCCGGACCCGCCCCCACCGCCTCGACGGAGCATGGTGCTGTAGTCCTCCCACACCACCTCTCCGTCGACCGACGCGGTCGACACGAGCGCGAACGTCCGACCCTTCGCATGCGGCTCGATCGGGGTCGTTCTCACGACGAGGTCGAAGGTCTCGCCCACGCGCGCCGGCCGGTGCACGACGATTCGGTTGGAGAGATGCACGAGCCCGACGGCAGGGAACGGAAACCGCCCGTCCGTCATCAGCTCCATGTGCATCGGGAACGCCCGCACGTGCAGGTACGTCGCCGGCAGCGCATCCCGCAGCGTGAAGCCGCAGACGCGGTCGTAGGCGGCGAGCGCGGCCGGATCCACACGCACACCGGACGCCGACCGCTCCAGCGCCGGCATCTCCTTCCCCCGTCCGGCGACGAACGGCAGCAGCGAGGCGCCGGGCACCAACGGCAACGCGGCGCGGGCGTATGTGACGACCGAGCTCACGTCATGCCCCCAGCAGGCTCTGCCCGCAGACGCGCACGACGTTGCCGTTGAGCCCACCGCACGCCGGCGACGCGAACCAGGCGATCGCCTCGGCGACGTCGACCGGCAGGCCGCCCTGCGACAGCGACGACATGCGCCGGCCGGCCTCGCGGATCGGCAGCGGCACCTTCGCCGTCATCTGCGTCTCGATGAAGCCGGGCGCGACCGCGTTGATCGTCGCGCCGCGCTTGGCGACCTCGGGCGCGTACGCGTCGACGACGCCGATCACGCCGGCCTTCGAGGTCGCGTAGTTGGTCTGGCCGGCGTTGCCGGCGATGCCGCTGATGGAGGAGACGCACACCACGCGCCCGCCCTCGTTCAGCACCGCTCTTCTGCCGCCTTCGATCAGCGCGTCGGTGACGCGCTCGATCGCGCTCAGGTTCACGCCGATTACCGCGTTCCAGCGCTCGGCGTCCATGCGGCCGAGCGTGCGGTCGCGCGTGATGCCGGCGTTGTGCACGACGACGTCGACGCCTCTGTGCTGCTTCTTCAGGTAGGCCGCGATCGCAGCCGGCGCGTCGGGGGCCGTGATGTCGAGCGCGAGCGCCGAGCCGCCGATCCCGTCGGCGACGGCCTTCAGGTCGTCCTCCAGCGCCGGCACGTCGAGGCCGACGACATGCGCCCCGTCGCGCGCTAGCGTCGCGGCGATCGCGGCGCCGATGCCGCGCGAGGCGCCGGTGACCAAGGCGACCTTGCCGGCGAGCGGCCGCTCCCAATCCAGGTCGCCCGAGGCAACGCCACCGGCGCCGATCCGCACGACCTGCCCCGACACGAACGCCGAGCGCGGCGAGAGGAAGAACCGCAGCGTCCCGGCGATCTCGTCCTCGGCGCCCGGCTCGACGTAGACGAGCTGGACGGTCGCGCCACGGCCGATCTCCTTGCCGACCGCGCGCGTGAAGCCCTCGAGCGCGCGCTGGGCGACCGCCTCGGCCGGCTTCTTCGCGGCCGACGGAGGCGTCCCGAGGACGACGACGCGCGCGCACGTGCCAACCTGGCGGATCGTCGGGTGGAAGAACGCGTGCAGCTCCTCCAGCCCGGTCGAGTCCACGATGCCGGTCGCGTCGAACACGAGCGCGGCGTAGCGATGGTCGACGGAGGCCTTCGGCGTCCACGGCGCCGCGTCGAGGCCGGCCTCGGCAGCCGCCGCGCGCAGGTCCGGCCGCAGCGGAGTGGAGGCGTCGGCGCCGACCTCCGCGAGGACGCGCGCGAGCGGCACCGCCAGGCGGCCGCCCGGAGCGCCGCCCACGAGCACCTTCCCCTCGACGACCGGCTTCCCGGCCACAAACCGCTTCAAAGGCAGCGGCTTCGGCAGCCCCACCTGCTTCGCGATCGCACCGCCGACCGGCGTGTTGACGAGCTGCGTGTATCGATCCATGTCCATGTCTCCCTAGGCCTCGAGGATCGCGACGACGCCCTGGCCGCCGGCCGCGCAGACGCTGATCAGGACGCGGCCCCCGCCGCGCTCGTGCAGCGCCTTCGCGGCGGCCGCGACGATGCGGCCGCCGGTCGCGGCGAACGGGTGGCCGGCGGCGAGCGAGCTGCCGTTGACGTTGAGCCTGCCGCGGTCGATCGCGCCGAGCGGTCTCTTGAGGCCAAGCCGCTGCGTGCAGAAGACCGGGTCCTCCCACGCGGCGAGCGTGGAGAGCACCTGCGAGGCAAACGCCTCGTGGATCTCGTAGAGGTCGAAGTCCTGCAGCGCCAGGCCGTTGCGCGCGAGCATGCGCGGGACCGCGTAGGCGGGCGCCATCAGCAGCCCCTCGCGGCCGTTGACGTAGTCGACCGCGGCCGTCTCGCCGTCGACGAACGTCGCCAGCGGCGTGAGTCTGTGCGCCGCGGCCCACTCCTCGCTCGCGAGCAGCGCGACGGCGGCGCCGTCGGACAGCGGCGTCGAGTTGCCGGCGGTCATCGTCCCCTCCGACCCGCCGAAGACCGGCTTGAGCTTCGCGAGCTTCTCCATCGAGGAGCCGGGCCGCAGGTTCTGGTCGCGCTCGAGGCCGAGGTACGGCGTGACGAGGTCGGCCTGGAAGCCGCGCTCGTAGGCGGCGGCGAGATTCACGTGCGAGCGCATCGCCAGCTCGTCCTGCGCCTCGCGCGTGATCCCCCACTGCGCGGCCGTGCGCGCCTGGTGCTCGCCCATCGACAGGCCGGTGCGCGGCTCCTCGTTGCGCGGGATCGCCGGCGCGAGCTGCTGCGGGCGGACGCGCAGGAGCTGCTTCAGGCGGCCGCCGGTGGAGCGCTCGCGGTTGGCGTCGAGCAGGATCGCGCGCAGGTCCTCGTTGAGCGCGAGCGGCGCGTCGGAGGTCGTGTCGACGCCGCCGGCGACGCCCGCCTCGATCTGCCCGAGCGCGATCTTGTTCGCGACGAGGATCGCTGCCTCGAGGCCCGTCCCGCACGCCTGCTGGATGTCGTACGCGGGCGTCTCGGGCGACAGGCGGCTGCCGAGCACGCACTCGCGCGTGAGGTTGAAGTCGCGGCTGTGCTTCAGCACCGCGCCGGCGACGACCTCGCCGAGCCGCTCGCCGGCGAGGTCGAAGCGCTCGACGAGCCCGTCGAGCGCGGCGGTCAGCATGTCCTGGTTGGTGGCCTTCGCGTACGCGCTGTCGGAGCGCGCGAAGGGGATGCGATTGCCGCCGAGCACGACGGCTCGGCGCGGGCTGGCGGGGGTCATCGGGCTCCTGTGTCGGTTCGGGAGCGACCGCTGTCGGCGCGGGCCCGCAGGCCCGGCTCGGCGGTCGCGATCAGCAGTTCGGCGGCGTCGGCCGCGGGCATCGCGCCGGTGCGCAGCCACCAGCGCGCGAGCGCCTCGGCGGCGCCCAGCAGCGCGACGGAGATCGCCTCGATCTCGGTGGCGTGCTCGGCGCGGCGCTGCTCGGGCAGGCGCGCGATGTTCGTCTGAGCGACGAGCGCGAGCAGCCGTTCGCGGTGCTCGGCGACGCGTGCCGCCAGCTCACCGCCGGCCGGCAGCGTCTCGTCGAACAGCACGCGCCAGGCGTCGCGGTCCTCGTCGACGAACGCGAAGAAGGCATGGAGGCCGCGGCGCAGCGCGTCAGCCGGGCTGTCGGCGTGCGAGACGGCGGCGCCGACGACCGCGAGCATCGCCTCGCCGGCGCGCTCCATGCACGCGAGGTAGAGCCGCTCCTTGTTGCCGAAATAGGCGTAGAGCAGGGGTTTCGTCACCCCCGCGTCGGCCGCGACGTCGTCCATCGTGACAGCGCCGAAGCCGTGCGCGGCGAAGCGGGCGTGCGCGACGTCGAGGATCAGCCGCTCGCGCTCGGCGCGCGGCAGACGGGTGCGTTGGGCATGTGTCACGGAGGCATGTGTCGCCATTCCGTGTCGAGGTTACCCAGATATAAATTTATATGCGAGTCAGATGAACGGTGGCGGTCAGAGAGCGGACGCCGACTTGTTCGGACCGCGCGTGCTTCTGCGCAGAATCCGGTAGTGGGTCAGTTTGAATCTGACCCGTCGTGTGCTCTACGGTCCCCGCCGTTCTGAGGGCAAGTGGCCCGACGGGTGGGCAAACACCCGCCGGGCCTGCACACGGAAGGTTGGTTCCGCATGCAGGTGGAGGGTATCTGGCGGCCTGTGCCGCCTGAGCAGCGCGCGTTCGGTCGTGCGGTGCGCGAGTTGCGGGCGCGGCGGTGGATGTCTCAGGAGGGCCTTGGGTTCGCCGCTGGGCTGCATCGCAACTACGTCGGGGCGTTGGAGCGCGGCGAAACGAACCCGACGTTCAGAACGGTGCTGCGGGTCGTGAGAGGGCTCGGAGTGCCGTTGGGCGAGCTGGTCGCCGTGTACGAACGGCAGCTTGGCGATGGCCGGGGGTAGCAGCGTCTACGCGCGGTCTAGCGACCATGTCGCGCTTGGCCGCGCGATGCGTGAGCTGCGGGCACGCCGGGGCGTCTCGCAACAGATCCTCGAGTTCGACGCCGGGATGAGCCGCATGTACCTGACCAAGCTGGAGCGAGGCGCGGCGAGTCCTAGCTTCGGGACGCTGCTCGCGTTCGTGCGGGCGCTCCGCGTCCCGCTCGGCGAGTTGGTCGAGATCTACGAGCGCCAGCTCGCGGTGATCGACCCGGACGCGGGGAAGGACGCGCCGCGTTGCCCAACGCACGAAGCGCTCGTCTACGCCAGGCAGGAGAACGAGCGAGAGCGCGCTCGCGTGGCCGCCAAGGCGCGGGGTAGGATCAGGTCATGGACTTGAACCGCTTGGCAGCCCGCATCGTGTCGGAGTCGACCGATCCATCAGCGCACGACGACGGGAAGGACCCAGCGGCCGTGGCGCGAGGGCGTAGAGGCGGCCAGAAGGGCGGCAGGGTGCGGGCGGAGCGCATGACACCAGAGGAGCGCTCTGAGGCTGCGCGCCGGGCAGCTCAGGCGCGCTGGTCCTGATCCTCCCGCGCACGGGGAAGGTCTTCGAGCTTACGGCTGGTACTTTCTTTTTAGAAGTGCCGGCACCGCGCCGACCCTGGTCTGGTCAAGGAACAGGTCGGCGCGGTGTGTTTAACGTCGCCCGCCGCGCGCGGCAGCCACTAAGGTGCGGGTCGACTTAGCCTGTCGTCATGGGCTATGCGCTGCCTCCCGTGCCGCCTTGCGGGAGGGCGTAGATCAGGTCGAAGGTCGCTTTGGCGTACGCGAACCACGCCTCGCGGCTCGCGGTCGGGTACTCGGGTCTGTCCGTCGGGTCGCCCTCGAATCTCGGGAGCGACTGCACGAGCGTGAGGATCGCGGGATGCAAGCCGCTGAGCGGGTTTGCTGGAGGCGGCGGCGCCGGGGGAGCCTCGACCTCTGCCGCTCGTCTTGCCCGAGCGCGCGTGCGGGCCGCCTTGTTCCCGCCGCCGCCGTTGCCGGCACGCGCGGCCTTGAAGAACGGGCTCGTGGGGATGCCGGCGAATCTGGCGGCGTGCAGGTAGAAGGTGATCGCCTTGCGCGTGGTCGACCCGCTGATTCCGGGGTACTCGCGGAAGACGTCATCGAGCTGTGATTGCGTTGCGTCCTTCCCGAGCGCGATGGCCTCCGGGTACTTGGCGCGGAGGATGTCGCCGATGATGCTGGGCCGTGCGTCGGTCTCGCTGACCAGGCGCTTGAGCGTGTCCGTGGGACGGCCGTGCTCGTCGCGGAGCCCCAGGGAGGCGGTCGCCTTCAGGAACTGTGCCTGGGCGGATCCCGACCACGAGACGAGGTAGCTGCGGTCGATGCGCGCGGGCACGCCCTCGTTCTTCATGCGGTCGATGACGTTCTCGAGCTGGGTGAACGAGATGTACGGAGGTACGAACTCCGGCTCAGATCCGTTCGTAGTCGTGTCTGCGGCTTGGTCCGTCATGGCACACCTCTCGACAGGAGACTCGAAGCGTCCGCCACAGTAGCAGACGCGAATACCGGCACAAAGGATTGTCGGATTTTCCGCTTGCGGTACCACTGGAATCGGCCGATGCTATGAGCATGATCGAAACCTTCGCCGGCCAGCACATCGTGGTTCGAGACGCCTACGGGAACCTGTTGCCGCGTATTGCCCTCGGCCCCGTCGACCCCGGATACGACTTCGCGGTCGTATGGGCGTGTCGCGAGGAAGAGTGGGCAGCAGCTCGCGCGGAGGGGCGCGAGCCGGAGGGAACGCCGTGGCCGATCGAGGACGTGCAGGCCACGTATGGCGCGGCTATCGCGGCGTAGCTCAGTCCAGCAGCGCCGCGATATCCCGCAGCGTCCAGCGCTTGTCGGTCACGCCAGCGGCCTGTGCAGGGGTGCATCTGAGCGTCTGGTGGATGCGCGAGAAGTTGTAGTGCATGTAGTGGAGGCTGACCGCGTGCGCGAGGTTCTCGACCTTCTTGGAGAACCCGTTCGTGAGGCGCGTGAAGCGCCGCATCCCCATCCGCATGGTCAGGTTCTGTCGCTCGACGTAGCTCGTGCTGATCTCGCCGGGATCGGGGTCGCCGGCCACGACCGTGACCTGGGTGCTCGTGCAGACGGGCGGGCTGTAGCGGCGCTCTGAGCCTCTGAGTCTCGGGTCGGTCCCGTAGACCTTGTGGAGCTGCGCGAAGTCGACCGTCTCGAAGGCGTCGCCGACGGCCTCGCGGTAGGCGCGCAGGCCGTCGGTCGTGATCTGCACGCGCGGCTCCGCGAGCCGGCTGCGCAGGTCGTGCATGAACGCCGTCCCGTCATCGATGGTGCGCTCGCCGACGAGCCACGACGGCACGAGCTTCGTGTCCGCACACAGCGCCGTCCACGTCCACACGTCGCCATAGCCGGGCGTGCCCTTGTACTGCTCCGGGACGTTCTTCTGCTTGGCGTAACAGAACGCCCAGATCTCGTCGCACTCGATCGTCTTGCACGGCAGATCGCGCAGCGTGGCGTCTTGGTACTCAGCGCAGGCTGCGCCGAGATCGACCAGCAGGCTGGTGATCGTGTTCTTCGCGGCACCCGTGATCCGCACCGTCGCGCGGATGCTGTTGCCCTCAACCAGGCAGCCGATGACCGCCGCGCGCTTGTCCGTGCTCAAGCGGTTCATGTTGACCATTATGCGTGAGTGGTCGGACGGAATAGGATTTGGCACACGCATGTACCAACTGTATGCCATAGGCGGACTTGGCACACGGTGCCCGGTCAGGTGGTACCGACCCAATCGTCCTATGCGTTCGTACGCACCCGCGCGGCCATTCTGAGCGTCGCTGCTACGCCCCGGAGGGGGCTGGGTAGCGCCACTCGGCCACGCGGCCTCAGGGGCCGCCGATCCCAAACTGACCCACTACCCAGAATCCTTAGGTTTCTCCAGGTCTTTGCTGTTGATCATCACCGGTATATCCTGGGACCATGGCAAAGGTGATGATCAGCCTTCCCGACGGCCTGCTGGAGCGCATCGACGCTCACGTGCGGGCGCACAGAACCAACCGCAGTGCCTTCCTTCAGGATGCGGCCAAGCGCGTGCTGGATGTGGAGGACACGGCGCGCCGCGAGCGCATCCGCAGACTGCTCGCGAACCCCGGCCACCACGGCGGCAACACCGTCGAGTACATCAGGCAGATGCGGCGTGAGCGATGACCATGCACCTGCTCGACTCCAACGTCTGGCTTGCCGCCCGGAATCTCGACGAGCCCGAGCACGACGCCGCGCGACGGCTCGTCGAGGGTGCTGGCGGACGACCGCTCGCAGCCCTGGATCTCACGCTCTACGAGGTCGCAAACGTCGCGATGAAGCGCTGGAGATCACCGAGCCGCGCACGCGGCGTGGCAGACCTCGTGCGCATCGCGTGCCCGCACACCATCGTGAGCATCGATCCGCTGGTGCTCGATCGCGCCATCGCTCTGATGGGCGAGTATCCGCTTTCGCTGTACGACGCCGCCTACGCCGCAGCCGCGGACGTACACGGGTGGACGCTCGTGAGCGGCGATCACAAGGACCTGGTGGGCCCGGGTCTTGCGATCACAGCCGATGAGGCGCTCGCGGCGAGCTGAGCTGACGCGGCCGGCTACGCGCCAGGCTCGTTCTCGCCCGCCGGCTCGCGTCTGAGCCAGTCCGCCAGCTGACCGCCCATCGAGCCGACGGCGTCGCCGGCCTCGCGGAAGGCTCTGCGGAAGCGCTCGGCGTAGAAGCCGACGGCTTCGCTGCCCTCGGCGCGAGGGTCGGCGGGCTCGTCGCGGCGGACGTAGGCGCCGCCGACGATGCGGTCGTAGTCGCCGCCGCGAACCCACTTCATCAGCTCGTGGACGCGCCGGACGGGCAGCGGGTGCGTGACGCCGAGGTCGGTCAGCAGGCGCGTGAGCCGCTCGAGGCCGCCGCCCTCCTCCGTGTACTCCATGCCCTGCTTCATGAAGGCGTCGAGGTCGAGCTGCTCGACCATCGCGCCGCCGGCCAGCGACATGAAGGTGCGGCAGACGACGAGCGGGTCGCGCGTCACGAGCGCGGCGGCGCGGTCGCAGCTCAGCTCCGCGGCGCGGCTCCACTCGAGCAGCGCCGTGCGGATCGGGGCGAGCGGCAGCGGCAAGCGGCCGGACGTCGCGAGGCCCGTCAGGATCGCGAGCGCGGTGCCGTACAGCTGGTGGTCGGAGAGGATGTGCGACGCCTCGTGCGCGAAGACGGCACGCCGCTGCGGCGCGTCGAGCAGCCGCACCAGCTCCGAGTTGACGACGACGATCGGCCGCTTCGCGCCGATCGCCATCGCATTCGCCAGCGGGAACTGCGTCAGGTAGAGCGGAGGGACGTCCGCCATGTCGAGCGTCGCGTAGGCGAAGGCGTGCTCGGCCCACACGTCCGGCAGCTGGTGCTCGGACAGCCGCACCGAGGAGCCCAGGGACACCTGACGCAGCGCGCGCTCGTAGCCCAGCTCGATCAGCTTGCGCACAACGCGGTCGAGCTGCGGGATCGCGGACAGCGCCGCGCTCGCCGCCTTGTCCGCCGGGTGCTGGTAGGCGCGCGGCGCAATGCCGGTGAGGCGGTAGCCCTCCACGGGCAGCTGCGAGTCGGTCGCCGCCATGCTGCGCTCAGCGTAGCCGCCGCCGGGCTCAGGGGCGCCGGCGGGAAGATCCGCCAGCGTCGCCACGAGCGGACCGTCGCGATTCGCAGCTCATACTCGATGCATACCTGGCGCGTCTGCGGGTAATCCGTGGTTAACGACCACGAACCGCATGCCGTTATGACTTAAACAACGGCAGGGGCAACCGACCATGCGTTCCTGGCGCACGGCTGAGCCTCAACCCGAAAATTCAGGCAGCGCGAGGCAGACCCCAAGCTTAGCGCGCGGACACGCGCGACCACAGCCGGGAACGACCACCCTCCCGGTGGCGTTCCCTGACCCCAATGCCCGTCCTGACGGCAGGAAGGCCGTCCGCCGTACACTGTATCAGAAATGGACGCGCGGTATGGCGGTCGGCGGAGATGTTTGCGCCGCACAGCTCCAGCTTGCGTTTCGCCGCAAAACTGATTAAAACAAATTGCATGCGCTTGTTTGGGGGAGCGCAGCGCCGGGCGAGCCAAGGTCGCGATGCCGGCGCTGCTGTAGGCACGATGGTCGCATTTCGTCCCACGGCTGAAACGGCGGCTCAGTTGAGACGCGTCGAGTCACGGCTGCGCGCCATCGCGGCGACGCCGGACGAGCGCCTCGCGGAGCTCGCGCTGCACGGCATCGAGGCCGGCGGCAAGCGGCTGCGGCCGGCGCTCGTCGTCTGCTCGGCGATGGCGGTCGGTGGGCACGAAGCGGTCAGCGAGCGCGTCATCGACGCGGCCGCCGCCGTCGAGCTGCTGCACCTCGCGTCGCTCTACCACGACGACGTGCTCGACTCGGCGCCCCTGCGGCGCGACCGCCCGAGCGCGAACGCGCTGTGGGGCAACCACGCTGCGGTGCTCGGCGGCGACGTGCTGCTGTCGCACGCCTACCGCGTCGCCGCCGACCTCGGCGCGACCGAGCTGCGACGACTCGCCAGCACGCTGACCGCGCTCTGCTCCGGCCAGATCGCCGAGAGTGCGGCGCAGTTCGACCACCGGCGCGACGTCGCGCACTACGACGCGTCGATCCGCGGCAAGACGGCGACGCTGATGTCGACCTCCTGCTGGCTCGGGGCCGCGACTGCTGGCGCGACGCCGCAGGCGGCCGACGCGCTCGCCTGCTTCGGCATGGAGCTGGGCGTCGCCTTCCAGATCGTCGACGACGTGCTCGACCTGTACGGACACGGTCACGCGATCGGCAAGCCCGCCGGCAGCGACCTGCGCGAGGGCATCTTCACGCTGCCGGTGCTGATGACGCTCCAGCGCGATCCGGCGCTCGTCGAGCTGCTCGTCGCGGGGATCGACGAGCCCGGGGTCGACGAGGTCGCGCGGCGCGTGCGTGCGGTCGGCGCCGACCGTCGCGCGGTCGCACTCGCGCTCGACCACCTGCAGGTGGCGTTCGCCCACCTCGGCGACCCGGGCGTGCGCCCGGAGGGTGCCCAGCTGCTGATCGCGATGGGCGAGCTCGTGCTGGAGCCGCTCGACCGGCTCCAGCTCGGCAGCGGCCCGCTCGGCTGGCGCAGCCCGGCGACCCGCGCGACCGCGAAGACCCGCGCGGCATGAGCGCGACACTCCCACGGCCGCGCACCGCATCCGATCCGGTGACCGCGATTCCCGGCCCGGCCGGCAACCCTCTGCTGGGGAGCGCGCTCGCGCTGCGCGGCGACCTGCTCGGCACGCTGCAGGAGGGCTTTGCGCGCTATGGCGACGTGGTCGCGTATCGCATCGGTCCGGCGCGCGGGCCGCGGCGATTGCGCCCCGTGATGGTAGCCGTCCGGCATCCCGACGAGGTGCGGAAGGTGATCGTCGAGACCGAGGTCTTCGTCCGCAGGACGCCGTCCTACGACGTGCTGCGCGAGCTGCTCGGCGACACGATCGTGACGCTGGAGGGCGCACGCTGGCAGCGGCGGAAGCGCACGCTCCAACCGCTCTTCGCGCGTCAGCACGTCGCGCGGTATGCCGGGCTGCTCGAGGCCGAGGCGAAGCGGGTCGTCGCGGACTGGCGGCGGCTCGGCGAGCAGCCGGTCGACGTCGCACATGCGATGGAGCAGTACGCGTTGCGGGTGCTGGGCCAGACGATCTTCGCCGAGCAGGACGGGATCGACGCCGACACCGTCGCCGCGCTCGAGCGCCTCGTGCCGCAGGTCGGCACCCAGGTGGTCGGGCGCGTCGCCCAGGTGCTGCGCCCGCCGCTGCACTGGCCGACGGCGCGCAACCGGCGCTTCCTCGCACTGCGCGGGGAGCTGCGCGAGGCGATCGAGCGAGTAGCCGCCCGGCGCGAGCAGGAAGCCCACTGGGATCCGGGCGCCGGAGATCTGCTCAGCCGTCTGCACGAGGCGCGCGGCCCCGAGGACGGCGCGGCACTGACGGACCGAGAGGTGCGCGACGAGGCGATGCTCTTCCTGCTTGCCGGCCACACCACGACGGCCGACGTGCTGACCGCGACGCTGCACCTGCTCGGGCGCAACCCCGCGGTGCAGGAGCAGGTCGCGGCGGCGGCCGGCGACACCGCGGACGAGCCGGGCGATCTGGTGCGCGCCGCCGTCGAGGAGGCAATGCGTCTGTACCCGCCGTCGTATGCGCTGGGTCGCCGCGCGGCGGCCGACACCGAGCTCGGCGGGTACACGGTGCCTGCGGGGACGCTCGTGCTGGTGGTGCCGTGGGCGACGCATCGCGACGAGCGCTTCTGGGCGGACCCCGAGCGCTTCGACCCGATGCGCTTCGTCGGCGAGCACGACCGACCGGCCTATGCGTACCTGCCGTTCAGCGGCGGCCGACGCGCGTGCATCGGCCGCCATCTCGCAATGCTGGAGTCGACCATCTTGGTGCGCGCGCTGCTGCGCGGCTTCCGGCTCGAGTCGCTCGACGCGACGCTGCCCCTCGCGCCGCTCATCTCGATGCGGCCGTCAGGCGCCGTGCGCGTCCGCTTCCATCCGCGGGGCACCGCCGGATCGGCCGCATGACGGCGATGCGCGAGCAGCCGCTCGAGGCGATCGAGCTGCTGCCGTTCCACTGTCCGTTCTCGACGGCGATCCATCCCGAGGCCGACGCGATCGAGCGCCACTGCCTCGAGTGGATCGACCGTTTCCAGCTGTACGGAGACGCGGCCCAGCGCGAGCGGCTGATCGGCACGCGTGCCGCCGAGGTCTACGCGCGCGCGCTGCCGACAGCCGACGCCGAGCGCGTCGCCGATGTCGCGAAATGGCTCTACTGGGGCTTCGCGACCGACGACCTCTACTACGACAACGGTCCCACCAGCCGTCACGCCGCCGACTTCCTCGCGCTCGGCGTCCGGCTCGTGCGCGTGTGCGAGGAGCCGCGCGCCGGCTTCCCGTTCGAACTGCCCTACAGCGACGCGCTGCGCGACCTCACGAGCGCGATCCTGCGCCACTCGACGCCGGCGCAGCGGATCGAGTGGACCCACACGGCCCGCGCGTGGTTCTTCGGGATGGCGTGGGACGTGGCCAATGCCGAGCGCAGCGTGCCACCGTCGCTCAACGACTACCTCGCGATGCGCATGCACACCGGCGGCTTCGCGAGCTGGCTGACGACGCTCAACATCGCGAACGGGATCGAGCTGTCGGCGGCGCAGGCGGCGTCCGGCCCGATGCGAGCCCTCGTCGAGGCGTGGTCGACTTTCTCGCTGCTGCTGAACGACCTGATGTCGTTCGCGAAGGAGGCGCGCAACGGCGACACCAGCAGCAACGTCGTCGCGGTGATCGCGCACGAGCGCGATTGCACGCCGACGGCGGCGATTCCCCAGGCGCATTCGCTCTGCGATCGCATCGCGACGCTCTTCCTCGCATTGCACGCACAGCTGCAGGCACAGGCCGAGGCCGACGGGGACGCGACGCTGACGCGATTCCTCGCAAGCCTCGGACACACGTGGCGAGGCATCCTCGACTGGGGCTTCGACACACCCCGCTACGCGACCGGCGGCGACCCCGGCGCACCACCGCTGCAGACGTTCCCCGGGTGGGCCGACCGCCCAACCGACGCGAGTCTTGAGCCGCTGCCGCACGCCGCGATCGCCTGGTGGTGGGAGGAGATCGAATGATCCGCGTGCACGACCTCGTTCACCGCATCCACGACCGTCGGCCGCCCGAGTCGCCGCCGCTCGCCGAGCTGCGGCCGCGCCGCCCATACCCAGACGGCTGGTTCGCCGTCGCGTTCGCCGACGAGCTGCCCTCCGGGCAGGTTCTGCGCCGTCGCTTCATGGGCGAAGACCTGGTCGTCTACCGGACGCGCGGTGGCGTGCTGCGCGCTGTCGAGCCGTACTGCCCGCACCTCGGCGCGCACCTGGGCCACGGCGGGCGCGTAGAGGGCGAGGACATCGTGTGCCCGTTCCACCGCTTCGCCTTCGACCCGAGCGGCGCGTGCGTGCGGACCGGATATGGCACGAGACCGCCGGTCGCGCGGCTTGTGCAGCACGACGTGCGAGAGCTCAACGGTGCGATCCTGGTGTGGCACCACTCTGCCGGCGCAGCGCCCTCATGGGAGGTCGCGCCGCAGTCCATGGAGGGCTTTCCCGCTTCCTTCCGCCAGGTCTCCGCGCTCGTCGACCACCCGCAGGACATCGTCGAGAACGCTGTCGACATCGGGCACATCGGGCCGATTCACGGGTACCGCAATGTGCGTCTGCGGCGCCCGTTCGCGACGCACGGTCCGGCCTTCACGATCGCCTCCACGGTCGAGCGGGCGATGCCGCTGGGAGGTCCGCTCGAGATCGTCATCGACGTCGCCGTGCACGGCTTCGGCCACCTCTGGGTCGACGCGACGATCCCACGGCTGCGCGCCGCCGCGAAGTTCCAGCTGATGGCGACGCCGCTCGACGCGTGCCGCGTGGAGCTCCGCTACGCCGTGGCACTCCGCGTCGGATCAGGCGCTGCGCACGCGCGCGGACGGGCGTTGGTCGCTCACCTGCTGACGCTGGCGCTCGGCCCGCTGTTCCGGCGCGACACGGAGCGCGACTTCCCGGTCTGGGAACACAAGATCTACATCGACCAGCCGCGCTTGGCGAAGGGTGACGGGCCGCTGCTGGCGTTCCGTCGCTGGGCGCAGCAGTTCTACTCGCTGCCGACCGCGACGAACGGGGCCCGGCCGGCGGCGCAGCTCAGCTCCGGACGCTGACGAAGCGGTGCTCGACGCCGTCGAGCACCGCTTGGAGCCCCAGCTCGAAGACCTCGCCGGCGAGGCGGGTTTCCTCCGTTCTGGCGAGCGCCTCCACCGCCGGGAGCTCTGCCTTGTCCTGCTCGCTGAGATTGTCGACGAGGTCGGTCGTGTTCCCTGTCGTCGCAACACGCAACGCGTGACCGAGGACATAGTCGTTGACGATGCTGAGCAGCGTCCACATGTCGTCGGGAGACAGCCTCAGGCTCTCGACGGCCTGCGCCAGCTGCTTCGCCTGCCGGGCGGCGTTCGGTCCCTGCCGTGGGCGGCGCGCGAGCAGCGCCAGCAGCCACGGATGCGAAGCGAACATCCGGAACGTCCGGCGCGCGGTCAGGCTCAGCGCCTCGCGCCACGCAACCGGCAGCGGCTCCTCCACGAGCAGCGTGCCGATCAGCTCGTTCGCCATCAGTGCCAACAGCTCGTCCTTGCTGACGATGTGCGTATAGAGGCTCATCGGCCGCACCTCGAGCACCGCCGCGACGCGACGGATCGAGACGGCGTCGAGCCCGTCCACGTCGGCGATCGCGATCGCGGTGTCGACGATCGCCTGCGTGCTGAGGCCGCCGCGGAGGCGGAGTGGATCGGGCTCGGGGACCGTATCGACGACGCGGTCCCACGGAAGACCGGCTGCACGGTTCGGCATGTGCTGAGCATAACCGGCACTCCACCCTTTGATGCGAGCTGGCGTGTACGTATGCGCACGTTCGACGTCCGCATACGGACCAGATTCCGCTGTATCGAGCGGCGGGAGCGCCTCCGACGGCCTGCTCCTTACGCCGGATCGGTGCCGCCGACGCCTCTGGGCGCATGCCAGCAGCCGCCGTCGTCGATCAGCCGATCGGCCTCCGGCGGGCCCCAGGTTCCCGGCTCGTACGGGTGCACCGGGCACGCGTCGCCGAGAATCGGCTCGACCACCTGCCACGCCGCCTCGACCGAGTCCTCCCGCGCGAACAGCGTCGGGTCGCCGCGCATCGCGTCGCCGAGCAGTCGCTCGTAGGGCGGCATCTCGCCGGGGTGGTGCGCCTGCGCGAGCAGCTCGACCTCCTCGCCGACCATCTCCTCGCCGGGCGTCTTCGTGCGCGCCCGCAGCGCGAGCTGGACCTCCGGGCCGAGTTGGAAGCGAAACGAGTTGGGCGCACTGTCGTCGGGCGTGTCGAAGACCGTCTGCGGCGGGTGGTGCAGATCGACGAGCACCTCCGTCGCGGTCGTCGGCAGCTGCTTGCCGGCGCGGATCAGGAACGGCACCTTCGCCCAGCGCCAGCTGTCGACGTGCAGCTTCACGGCCGCGAACGTCTCGACCGTCGAGTCGGCCGCCACGCCCGGCTCGTCGCGGTAGCCGGCGAACTGGCCGCGCACGACGTCGGCCGGGCGCAGCGGCACGATCGACTTCATCAACCGCGCCTTCTCGTCGCGCAGCGCCTCGTGCGAGCGCTCGACCGGCGCGTCCATCGTCAGCAGCGCGAGCACCTGCAGCATGTGGTTCTGGATCACGTCGCGGATCGCGCCCGCCTCGTCGTAGAACTTCCCGCGCCCGGCGACGCCGAACGCCTCCGCCATCGTGATCTGCACGCGCTTGACGTGGTTGCGATTCCAGATCGGCTCGAGGAACGAGTTCGCGAAGCGGAAGTAGATGAGGTTCTCGACCGCCTCCTTGCCGAGGTAGTGGTCGATGCGGAACGTGCACGCCTCGGGGAACACGCTCGACAGCGTCGCGTTGAGTCTGCGCGCCGACTCGAGGTCGCGCCCGAACGGCTTCTCGACCACGACGCGCGCACCGTCGGCGCAGCCCGATCTGCCCAGCTCGCGCACGACGTCGCCGAACAGGCTCGGCGGGATCGCGAGGTAGTGGAGCGGGTGCTTGGCGTCGCCCAGCTCTGTGCGCAGCTGCTGGAACGTGGCCGGGTCGCCGTAGTCGCCGTCGATGTATCTGAGCTGCGCAACGAGCTTGGCGAACGCGTCCTCATCCACACCGCCGTGCTCCTCCAGGCTTCTGCGCGCGCGCTCGCGCAGATCCTCCAGTCTCCAGCCCGACTTCGCGACGCCGACGATCGGGACCCCGAGCTTGCCGTGTCTGATCAGCGACTGCAGCGCCGGGAAGATCTGCTTGTAGGCGAGGTCGCCGGTGGCGCCGAAGAAGACGAGCGCGTCGGACGGCTCCGCGTCGCGGTGCGCGCTCGCCGCGCTCACGACGCCTTCTCCGCATGCCCGCCGAACTGCGAGCGCATCGCCGACATCACCTTGTTGGCGAACTGGTCCGAGCCCTGCGAGGCGAAGCGCTCGAACAGCGCGCCGGTGAGAATCGGTGCGGGCACGCCCTCCTCGATCGCCGCCAGCGCCGTCCAGCGGCCCTCGCCGGAGTCCGACACGCGGCCGGAGAACTCGTCGAGCTGCGGCGAGGCGACCAGCGCCTCGGCCGTCAGGTCCAGCAGCCACGAGGCGATCACGCTGCCGCGGCGCCATACCTCCGAGACGGCCGTCAAGTCGAGCTCGTACTGGTAGGCCTCGGGGTCTGCGAGCGGGGCGGTCTCGGCGTCGGCGTCGCGCTGCACCGAGCCGGCGTTGGCGTGCTTGAGGATGTTCAGCCCCTCGGCGTAGGCGGCCATCATCCCGTACTCGATCCCGTTGTGGACCATCTTCACGAAGTGCCCCGCACCGGGCGGGCCGCAGTGCAGCCAGCCCTCCTCGCCGGCCGCCAGCTCGCCCTCGCGGCCGGGCGTGCGCTCGGCCGCCTCGACGCCGGGCGCGAGCGCTTTGAAGACCGGCGCGAGCCGCTCCACCGCCGCGTCGTCGCCGCCGATCATCTGCGAGTAGCCGCGCTCCAGCCCCCACACGCCGCCGCTCGTGCCGCAGTCGACGTGGTGGATCCCGAGCGCCGCGGTGCGCTTGGCGCGGCGCTGGTCGTCGCGGTAGTTGGAGTTGCCGCCGTCGATCACGACGTCGTCGGCGTCGAGCAGCGGCAGCAGTCTGTCGAGCGTCTGGTCGACTACCGCGGCGGGGACCATCAGCCACACCGCGCGCGGCTTCGCGAGCTTGCCGACGAAGTCCTCCAGCGAGGAGCCGCCAGTCGCGCCCTCGCCCGCCAGCTGCGCGACCGCGTCGGCGCTCATGTCGAACACGACGGCGTCGTGCCCGTGGCGCATCAGCCGCCGCACCATGTTGGCGCCCATCCGGCCGAGGCCGATCATCCCGAGTTGCATCGCCGCTCCTTCGTCGCCTCGCAGGTTGTGCTGCTGAGTCTCTACCCCAGATCGGCGGCGCGCGCCTCCGGTTTGGGGCAGCCGCCTACCGGGAGCCGGTGCTTCGAGTTGCAAGCAACCGGCGAGTCGGAGATCCTGGGCGCATGCGAATCGCGATGATCGCGGAGGGGGACGGGCCGAACGCGCGCTACCGCGTGTTCGCACCTGCGGAGGCGCTCCGCAGACGCGGACATCGCGTCCTCGCAAGCGTCTGGGGGGAGATGAGAGACCCGAACGCGCTGCTCGATTACGACGTCGTGTACGGATGGCGACTGCACGACGAGTTCTTCACGAGAGTGGCGCGCCTGTTGGCCGACGCGAGGATCGGCTTCGTCTGGGACAACGACGACAACCTCACCGCGGTCGACGTGAAGGGCCGCCCGAACTACAAGTTCTTCACCGGCCTCAACGGCCAGAAGATCTTCGCCCAGCAGAGCGCGCTGATGCGATTGGCGAACCTCGTGACGACACCGAGCCCTGGGCTCGCCGAGCACTACCGCACGACGACGGGCGCCGACGTGCGCGTCGTCGAGAACTTCGTCGGCATGACGGCGCCGCGCACCGCCCCGCGCAAGCCGCAGCAGATCGCCGTGGGCTGGGTGGCGCACGTCGAGCACCAGACCGACATCGAGCGCCTGCGCCTGCAGGAGACGATGGAACGTCTGCTCGAGCGCCACCCGCACGTCCACGTCCTGACCGTCGGCTGCGGGCTGGGGCTGCGCAGCAATCGCTACCAGCACATAAGACGCGTCCCCTTCGAGAAGCTGCCCAACTACGTGACGGCGTTCGAAGTCGGCATCGCGCCGATTGCCGACAGCGAGTTCAACCGCAGCCGCTCGAACATCAAGGTGAAGGAGTACGCGGCGCTGGGCGTTCCGTGGCTCGCGTCGCCGATGGGCCCCTACGCGGGGCTCGGGGAGGACCAGGGCGGCCGGCTCGTCGCCGACGACCGCTGGTACGAGGAGATCGAGCAGCTCGTGCTCGACGGGCGAGCCCGCCGCAAGCTCGCCAAGCGCGCCGCCGGCTGGGGACGGTCGCAGACGATCGAGGGGAACGTTCACGTCTGGGAGGCCGTCCTGGGCGAGGCGGCGCAGCGCGCCGGCCGCCTGTAGCCGCCGCCCGCGGTGACCGGGAGGGCGGAAGCCCTCTCGCCGCGGCGCGCGCGATCATGCGTGCAGCGTGATCGACCTCCACTGTCACCTGCTGCCGGGGATCGACGACGGCCCGGACGACCTCGGCGGCACGCTCGCGATGGCGCAGCTGCACGTGAAGGCCGGCGTCACGACGGTCGCCGCGACGCCGCACGTGAGCTGGGACATGCCGACCGAGGTCGGCGCGATCGAGCTGCGCCTCGCCGACGCGCGCGCCGCGCTGGCGGCGGCTCAGATCCCGCTGAAGGTCGTGCGCGGCGCCGAGATCGACGTCCACCAGGCGGTCCACCTGTCGGACGAGCAGCTGCGCGCGCTCGCGCTCGGCGGCGGGCCGTGGCTGCTGTTGGAGGCGCCGCTGCGCAAGGGCGTCGCGCTGGCGCCCGTCGCGCAGGCGCTGCTCGGCCGCGGCCACCGCGTGCTGATCGCCCACCCCGAGCGCTCGCCGCTGCTGCAGGACGACCCCGACGCGCTGCGCGCGCTCGTGCGCGCCGGCGCCGCCACACAGGTCACCGCCGGCTCGTTCGCCGGCAGCTTCGGCCGCACGGTGCGCGACTACGCGGAGCGGATGCTGGAGGCCGGACTCGTGCACAGCGTCGCCTCCGACGCGCACGACGCGCTGCGCCGCCCGCCGGGGATCGCCGTGCCGCTGGAGGCCGCCGGCCTCGGCGACCTCGCACCGCTGCTCGGGCAGGAGGCGCCGGCCGCGATCCTCGCCGGCGACCCGCTCCCGCCCGCGCCGCGCCGGCCGCGGCGCCGGGGCGGGGTGCGCGGCATCTTCGGGCGCCGCTAAGGCAGATCCGCCACGACGTCCGCGAGCGGCTTGCGGATGCCGGTGTAGAACGGCAACTCCTCGCGCGTGTGGCGGCGCGCCTCGGCGCCGCGCAGGTGGCGCATCAGGTCGACGATGCGCGTCAGCTCGTCGGCCTCGAAGGCGAGCAGCCACTCGTAGTCGCCGAGCGCGAACGCGCTGACCGTGTTCGCGCGCACGTCGGCGTAGTCGCGCGCCATCATGCCGTGGTCGCGCAGCATCTCCGCGCGCTCCTGCGGCGGCAGCAGGTACCAGTCGTACGAGCGCACGAACGGGTAGACGCAGACGTACTTGCGCGGCTCCTCCCCCTGCAGGAAGGCGGGGATGTGGCCCTTGTTGAACTCGGCGTCGCGGTGCACCCCGACGTTCGTCCAGACGGCGTCGAGCTGGCGCCCGAGCTGCGTGCGGCGAAACGCGACGAGCGCATCCTGCAGCGCGTCCGCGCTCGGCCCGACGAGCCACAGCAGCAGGTCGGCGTCGGCGCGGAAGCCGGCCAGCGAGTACGTGCCGCGCAGCGTCACGCCGCCGCCCGTCAGCGCGGCCTCGGCGGCTGCCGCGTCGGCCTCCACGCCGCTGCCGGGCTCGCGCACGCGCAGCGCCGCGTAGAGCGTGTACGGATTCTCGAACTCGGGCATGGCCTGGACCCTATCGCCCGGTCGCCGCACGCCGTTGTGCGAGGCTGGCGGGCGACCACGGGCAGGCGGAAAGGCGGGCGGCATGGACATCGACCTCTCAGGCAGGGTCATCGCGATCACCGGCGCGTCGTCGGGGATCGGCGAGGCGACGGCGCTCGCGTGCGCGGCGGCCGGCGCGAGCGTCGCGCTGGCGGCGCGACGGGCGGACCGCATCGAGGCGCTCGCCAAGCGGATCGAGGACGACGGCGGCCGCGCGCTCGCGATCCCGACCGACGTCGGCGAGGAGGACCAGGCGCGCGCGTTCGTGCAGCGCGCGCACGCGGAGCTGGGACGCCTCGACGGCCTGGTCAACAACGCCGGCGTGATGCTGCTCGGCCCGATCGACGGCGCGCCGACGGAGGAGTGGCGGCGGATGATCCACGCCAACCTGTTCGGCGTCCTCTACTGCACGCACGCGGCACTGCCGCTGATGCGCGCGCAGGGGTCGGGCGACATCGTCAACGTCAGCTCCGTCGCGGGCCGCGTCGCGCGCGCGGGGTCGGGCGTCTACAACCTCACGAAGTGGGGCGTCAACGCCTTCTCTGAGGCGCTGCGCCAGGAGTGCGTCGGTGCCGGGATCCGCGTGACGATCGTCGAGCCGGGCGCGGTCGCGACCGAGCTTCCGGGCCACAACCGCCCGCCGGTGCTCGAGCAGATGATGAAGCGCTTTGCGGGCGTCGATCCGCTGCAGGCGCAGGACATCGCGAACGCGATCCTGTTCGCACTCGGCCAGCCGCCGCACGTGAGCGTCAACGAGCTGCTGGTGCGCCCGTCCAGACAAGCGTGAGCGCCGCTGCGCCGGCTTTCACCGGATCTTCATCAGACTCACAGCCTTCGGTCTTACTGTCCCGCACATGCCGCTCAACCCCACCCCGATCGACCGCCGAACCGCCGAGCGCGGGCAGACCGAGGCGCTCGACGCGATCGACCGCCCCTCCGCCGCGGGCAGCGCGCAGCACGCGCCGTCCGCACCCGGCCGCTACCTGCTCGTGGAGCAGGGCGGCAGCCAACGCGTGCTCGCGCTCACGCGGCCGATCACGCACCTCGGCCGCGGCTTCGGCGCGACGCTGCAGCTCGAGGACGCGGGCGTCTCGCGGCGCCACGCGATCGTGGTGCAGCGGCGCGACTGCGCGCGGATCCTCGACGACCGCAGCGCGAACGGCACCTGGCTCAACGGCCGCCGCGTGTTCGAGGCCGAGCTGCACGACGGCGACGTGATCGTGGTCGGGCGGGCGATGCTCGTCTACCGCGAGCTGACCGCGTAGCGACCGCGCCGGCCCGCCTCAGGCGGCGTAGCTGGCGAGCGTCAGCAGCCGCCCGACCGGCACGCCGCGACCGGCGAGGACGCAGGTGCGCCCGTCGCGCCGCCAGGTGACGACGGACGTCGCGCCGCGGTCGAGCACGCGCAGCCGCGCGCCGCGGCGCACGACGAGCTGGCCGCCCGCGACCGGGAGCTGCGCGTCGGCGATCGCGTAGCCGATCCGCTGGCCGGCCGCGTCGGCGTAGAAGACGGTGCGCAGCTCGTGCCCGGCGACCGTGTCGGTGCGCGCGCCGACGGCGTGCCAGCCGGCCCGCGTCCACGTCGGGAAGGCGATCGGGCCGGCATGCGCGGCCAGCGTCTCGCCGCCTCCGGTGACCGCGGGCGCCGGAGTCGTCGGCTGTCGCAGCGCGACGGTCGCGGCGTCACGGGCGCTCGGCGTGGCAGTGCCGCCGTTGGGCGCGATGATCCGCTGCGCCGCAAAGGCCAGCACGATCACGATCACGAGCGGGACCGCGACCGCCCGCGCGAAGTGGAGGGCGCCGCGGCGCAGGAGCCACGAGGAGCGGCGGGGCGCCTGCGCGCGCTCCGCGTCGGCAACCGCCTCCGCGACGGCCATCCGCAGGCGGTCGGGCGCGACGATGTCGTCGAGCGCGCGCAGCAGCGCCGCGGGCGCCTCCACCGGGTCGCCGGGCAGGGGGTCGATGTGCTCGTCGTGGGTCATGTCGTGGTCGTCCATCATCTGAGACTCCGGGAAGCCCCGCTGGCTTCCCCGCGCTCCGCCTCCGGCGCGAGCGCCTGCACGACGCGCTCGCGCGCGCGGAACAGGCGCGAGGCGATCGTCGCCTCGCGCGTGTCGAGCAGATCGGCCGCCTCGCGGTACGACAGGCCGGCGACGTCGACCGCGACGAGCGCGAGGCGGAAGTCCTCCGGCAGCGCCGCGATCGCCGCGAACAGGTCGCGCGCCGCGAGCGCGGACTCCGGCATGCCGATCCCGCCGGCGCCCACCCCGCGCACGTCGGCCGGTTCGACCTGCTCGAGCGTCGCGACCTCGCGCGGGCGCCGCGAGGCGGTGCGGCGCGACAGCAGGAACGTGTTGCGCAGCGCCTGCACGAGGTAGGCCAGCTCGTCCTGCCCGCGCAGCTGGCGCGGCTTCGCGAGCACGCGCGCAGCCGTCTCCTGCACGAGATCCTCTGCCTCTTCGCGCGAGCCGCACAGCGCCCACGCCACACGGTAGAGGCGGTCGATGTGCGTCACGAGCGCCTGCGGGTCGAGGCGCGCCATGCCTCCGCACGTTACCGGTCGAGCGCGTTCGAGATCGCCGCCTGGTAGGGCATCATCCCGGCAACCGTCCGAGCTGGAGGAGCGCGCATGAGCAGCAGTCCCACCCACGGATCGGACCGCACCGCATCGCGCACGGACAGCGCGCGGCGGATCGCGATCGGGATCCTCGCCACCGTCGCGCTGCTGTTCGCGATCCTCAACTTCGACAGCGTGAAGGTCCACCTGCTGTTCGCGACCGTCACGATGCCGCTCGTGATCGTGATCGCCGCCTGCCTGCTGATCGGCGGGCTGATCGGCGCCTACGCCGGGCACCGCCGCCGGCGCGGCTGAGCGCGGCGAGCCGATGGCGAGCGCGGCGATCGAGCTGCTGACGCACCGCGTGCGCGAGCCCGCGGGCGCGCCGCAGGGCGCGCTCGTGCTGCTGCACGGCCGCGGCACCGACGAGCACGACCTGCTGCCGCTCGCCGACGCGCTCGACCCGCAGCGCCGGCTCGTCGCCGTGACGCCGCGCGGACCGCTCTCGCTGCCCGGCCAGCCCGGCGCGCACTGGTACGTCGTGCCGCGCGTCGGCTTCCCCGACGAGCAGACGTTCACCGCCACCTGCGCACGGCTCGCGGCTTGGCTCGACGCGCTGCCGGACGCGTTCGGCGTGCCGTGGTCGCGCACCGTGCTCGGCGGCTTCTCGCAGGGCGCGGCGATGTCGTTCGCACTCGGGCTCGGGCCGGACCGCCCGGCGCCGGCGGGGATCCTCGCGCTGAGTGGCTTCATCCCCGCCGTCCCCGGCTACGAGCCGGTGCTCGCAGGACGCGAGGGCTTCCCGGTCGCCCTCGGCCACGGCGCGGCCGACCCGGTGATCCCGGTGACGTTCGCCCACGCGGCGCGCGAACGCCTGCTGGCGGCCGGCGCCGACCTGCTCTACCGCGAGACGCCGGGCATGCCGCACACGATCGACCCGGGCTTCGTGCCAGCGCTGCGCGACTGGCTCGCGCTACGAACCGGCTGACGGCGGCGCGAGCTTGCCGGCGCGGATGCGCGCGGCGAGGTCCTTGGACTCCTCGCGCAGCGTGGTGCCGTCCTCGAGCTCGATCACCGGCAGCTTGCGCTGGCCGCTCTTGCCCTCCAGCGCCTCGCGCTTGCCGCGGCGCGGCGGATGCAGGACGAGCTCGTACGGGGTGCCGGTCTCGTCGAGCGCCTTCTGGACTCTCCAGCAGGGATGGGGGCCTCTGATCCACGTGATGGTGCAGCGGTGCAGCTTCACGGCCATGTCGCGCCTCCTTCGGGTCGGCTCCGCGCGCGGGACGATACACGCGATCATGGAGCCGTCATGGAGGATCCGCTGGAGATCGCGCACGGGCTCGCGCTGCCACTCGACGAGGTCCTGCTGCGCACGAGCCGCTCGTCCGGACCGGGCGGCCAGCACGCGAACGTGACCGCCTCCCGCGTCGAGGCGGTCTTCGACGTGGCCGCGTCCAGAACCCTGAGCGACGCGCAGAAGGCGCGCGTGATCGAGCGCGCGGGGCCGCGCGTCACGGCCGTCGCGCAGGACGCGCGCAGCCAGGCGCGCAACCGCGAGCTGGCGCTGGAGCGCCTGCGCGAGCGGCTCGCCGCCGCGCTCGCCCGGCCGCGCCCGCGCACCCCCACGCGGCCGACGAAGGCTTCGAGAAGACGCCGTGCCGTGGCGAAGCAGCAGCAGTCCGTGCGCAAGCAAGCGCGACGCCGGCCCACCGCGGACGACTAGCAGTAGACCTCGACAGCGTCCTCGCAAACTAGAGGAGACCGTCCATCTGCCCGACGGCCTGACGCAGGCCCTCCTCCATGCCCATCTTCAGCATCTCCTCCATCTGCTCGAGGGAGGGGAACTGGTCGCGCAGCTCCATCCGCGTGCCGCCGTCGTGCTCGACGAGGCGCATCTGCAGCTGTCCGGTCTTGTCGGTCAGCGGCTTGCCGTCGGCGTCGCCGAAGCCGTCCTCTATCGTCAGCCTGCGCGGGGCGTCGACCGTCCCGATGCGCCACCAGCCGTAGTGCTTGTCCCCCTCCGGGCTGGTCATGAAGTAGGTGACCAGCGCCCCGGGGGTGAGGTCGTGCTCCACGAACGTCGCCGGGTAGGTCGGCGGCCCCCACCAGCGCTCGAGCTTGCGCGGATCGGCCCACAGCTCCCACACGGCATCGACGGGCGCGGCGAAATCGGCGACGAGGGTGAGGGTGAGCGCCTCGGTGTCCTTGTCGATGGTGGTGACGGTCATCGGAGGTCTCCTTCGGTGTTCGGGGTGTCCAACAGGTCGGCCATGCGGCCGACGCGCTCGCGCCATGTGGCCTCGAGCGCGTCCAACGCCCGGCGGGCGCGGGCGACCGCGACGGGATCGGTGCGCACCAGCTGCTCGCGGCCGTGGCGCGCCTTCGTGACGAGCCCGGCGCGTTCGAGCACCGCGACGTGCTTCTGCACGGCGGCGAAGCTCATGTCGTAGCCGTCGGCCAGGCGCGACACCGACAGCTCGCCGTCGGCCGCGCGGCGCAGCAGATCCCGGCGCGTCGCGTCGGCCAGCGCGTGGAACACGCGGTCGATCTCGGCTTCGGTGAGCTCATCTACAACCATCTGGTTGCACGTTAGCACGCCGAGCTAGTAGGATGCGCGCCATGCGCAGATGGTTCGGGCCCTTCTTCGTCTTCGCGGGCGTCATGCACTTCGCGATCCCGCGCGTGTACGCGGCGATCGTGCCCGACTGGCTGCCGAACAGACGCGCGATCGTGTACGCCAGCGGCGTCGCCGAGATCGCCGCCGGGCTCGCGGTTCAGCATCCGCGCACACGCCGCTTCGGCAGCGCCCTGAGCATCGCGACGCTGCTCGCCGTCTTCCCCGCGAACGTGCACATGGCGCTGCACCCGGAGCGCTTCCGCGTGCCCGGCGGTCGGCGCACGCTGTACCTGCGGCTGCCGCTGCAGGCGCTCGCGATCGCGTGGGCGCGCGCGGCCGGCCGGTCTTGATCGAGACATCGATCCGGCCGCAGGTTGACTGCATCGATTAAGCTCCCTTTTCGTACAAATTAGGCAGGGGGGACCGTCATGCACCATTCGCGCACGACCGCGCTCGCGGTCGGCTTCGCCGTGCTTGCGCTGCTGCTCATGGCCGCATCCGCGCTCGCGGACAACTACGTCGCGCTCGGCGACTCGTACTCGTCGGGCGTCGGCACGCGTGAATTCTTCGAAGAAACGTGCAAGCGCAGCCTGTACGCGTACCCGGAGCTGGTCGCGAGGGACCGCGCCGGCACGAGCCTCACGTTCAGAGCGTGCTCAGGCGCGACCACGAGCAGCGTCACGAGCGAACAGCTCGGCGCGCTCAACAGCTCGACGAACATAGTCACGATCACCGTCGGCGGCAACGATGCCGGCTTCTCGAGCATCATCACGCAGTGCGCGCTGCCGTGGCCGTGGTCGTGCGAAGGCGAACTGACCGAAGCCGAAAGGTTCGTCACGAACACGCTGCCGAGCCGGCTCGAAACGCTCTTCGGGAGGATCCACACGGATGCGCCGAACGCGACGGTGGTCGTGCTCGACTACCCGCGCCTCTTCATGGGCGTCGACTGCAATGCCGGCACGTTCTTCAGCACGACGGAGATGACGCGCATGAACCACATCGCGGACCTCTTCAAGACCGTCGAGCAGGAACGCGCGACCGCGCACAGCTTCAGGTTCAAGGACGCGATCCCGGGCTTCACGGGCCACGCGATCTGCTCGGAATCGGAGTGGCTCAACGGCCTCTCGAATCCCGTCGAAGAAAGCTTCCACCCGAACAGAACGGGCCACAGGAGCGGCTACGAGCCGCTCGTGCGCGCCGTCATCGGCTGACGCTTCCCCCGCCCCCGGGGCGCGCGGCGGTCGGGCTTCACCGACCGTCGCGCGCTCAGCCGGCGCCGCCGCCGCTTCCGCCCGTGCCCGCGCTCCCGCCGGCTGCGAGGCCGGCGAGCTGCGCGACGAGCGTGGAGCCGCTGACGCCGTTGTTGACGCGCACGCGGTTCAGCGTGAAGCGGTCGGCCTCGTCGGGCTTGGCGAGGCCGGGCTGCGTCGTCGTCGCCGCGAGATACCCGGCGGCCTGCACCGCGGCGACCGCGGCCGCGTCGTATCTGCCGGCCGGGTAGCAGAAGAAGTTGACCGGGATGTGGAAGCGCGCCTTCAGCTCGGCGCGCGACTGGGCGATCTCGTACCGCAGTCTCGCGGCGTCGACCGTCGTCAGGTCCGGGTGGTCGATCGTGTGCGAGTCGACCTCCCAACCGGCGGCGATCAGCGCGCTCACCTGCGCGTCGGTGAGGCCGTAGTCCGAGCGGATGTTCTTCAGCTCGAGGTTCAGCACGCCCGGCCAGCCGAGCGCGCGCAGCACCGGCAGCGCGTTGGTGAAGTGCGAGTGGTAGCCGTCGTCGAAGCTGACGACGACGGGCTTGGTCGGCAGCGGCCCGTTCGCGTGCCACGAGTCCCACACCTCCTGCAGCGTGACGGCCGTGTAGCCGGCCGCTCTCAGCGCATGCATCTCGTCCTGGAACTGCGCACGCGGGACGTACAGGTCAGGATAGGGCGAGTTCGCGAAGGGGTCGCTGACGACGTGGTACATGAGGATCGGCACCGGGCGCGGCGGGCCGGGTCTGCCCATGTCGCGCGCGGGACCGGCGACCGTGGCCGTGGTGCGCGGAGCGCTCGCGCCACCCCCGTCGCCATGCGCGGCCCTCGGCGCGTTTGCGCTGCCGCTGCCCGAGCCGCTCCGGCTGCCGCCCGAGGCGAGCGAGCCGACCACGACCAGCGCGAGCACGACGGCGACCGCGAGCAGACCGCCGAGCGCGAACAGTCGCCGCCGGCGGTAGGGAGGCGTGGGGGAACTCGCCATCGACGGGCATGCTGTCAGACGTGGCCCGTGCCGACCGCCTGATCGAGCAGTTGCGCGGCGCGATCGGCGACGAGCGCGTGCTCGTCGCGCTGCGCGCGGTCCCGCGCGAGGCGTTCGTCCCGCTGCGGCTGCGCCTGCGCGCCTACGAGAACGTCGCGCTGCCGATCGGGCAGGGGCAGACGATCTCCCAGCCGCTCGTCGTCGCGCGCATGGCCGACCTGCTGCGCTTGGCGCCGACGGATCGCGTGCTCGACGTCGGAACCGGCTCCGGCTACCACGCCGCCGTGCTCGCGCAGCTCGCGGCGCACGTGTGGACGGTCGAGCGCCACCGCGCGCTCGCCGAGCAGGCGGCCGCGCACCTGCACCGCGCTGGGATCGCGAACGTCACGACGATCGTCGGCGACGGCTCGCGCGGGCTGCCGGAGGAGGCGCCGTTCGACGCGATCAACGTCGCAGCGGCGGCGTGGCCGGAGATCCCACCCGCGCTGGAGCGCCAGCTCGCGCCCGGCGGCCGGCTCGTGGCGCCGGTCGGCGCGAGCGGCCAGCAGCTCGTGCTGGTCGAGCGCGGCACGGGCGCCGAGGCCGCCGAGCTGACGCGCACGACGCTCGATCCCGTCCGCTTCGTCCCGCTGATCGAGGGCGAGGCGTAGACCGCTCGCGTCGCGTCCGGGCGCGGCGCCACGATGGAACGCAGTCGTTCAGCAACCGGCGCACAACATGCGTGCCATTTGCTACAAGCAGTGGTGGGAAGGAGAGCCCATGGAGCCGCTGTTCGAACATCGGATGGAATTCGCCGGCTACGAGACGCGCGTCTTGGAGCTGGAGGGTCGCGGCGACCCGATCGTGCTGTTCCACGGCTGGTCGGACAGCGCCGACACGTGGCGCTGCGTGCTGGCGCGGCTCGGTCGCGAGGGGCGCCGTGCCGTCGCCGTCGATCTGCCGGGCTTCGGCACCGCCGACCGGCTGCACGACGGCCCGATGCTGCCGCAGCTCGACGAGTTCGGCGCCGCCGCGCTCGCCTACGCGGGCGGCGGCGCAAAGCGCAACGGGCGCCGCCGGGCGGCGAGCGCGATCGTCGTCGGCAACTCGCTCGGCGGCTGCCTCGCGCTGCGCCTCGCCGAGCGCGCGCCGAAGCGCGTCGGCCGCGTCGTCGCGCTCGCGCCCGCCGGCCTCGACATGGCACGCTGGCTCGCGCTGATCGAGCACGACCAGGTGCTGCGCGCGCTCGTGCAGGTTCCCGTCCCGCTCCCCTCGCGCGTCGTCCAGCGCGCCGTCGGGCGCGCGTACCGCTCGCTCGCGTTCGCCGACGCGGCGACGATCGAGCCGGGGATCGTGCGCGCCTTCGCCCGGCACCATCCGGATCGCGCCGCGCTCGCCCGCATGCTCGCCTCCGGTCGCCGGCTGCTGCCCGAGCTGCGCGACCCGTTCGACTTCGGCGCGATCCGCTGCCAGGTGCTGCTGGTGTGGGGCGACAGCGACCGGCTCGTCTTCCACCGCGGCGCCAAGCGCCTGCTGGCGGCCGTCGAGGGCTCGCGCCTCGAGCTGCTCGAGCACTGCGGGCACTCGCCGCAGATCGAGTACCCCGAGCGCGTCGTCGAGCTGCTGCTCGCGCAGGACGCCTCGCTCGCACAGGCCGCCTGACGCCTGACGCCGGCCCTGGCCGTCCGGCCAGCCAGACCGCGCGCGCTCGTGCGCCTTTGTCACAATCTCCGGCGATGGACCTCGTCCCGCCCCCCGATCAGCTCGGCGCCGCCGCCGCGAACGTGTTCGACCGCGTCATGCGCGGCGGCCTCGCGGACCTGCGCCCGCTGCCGACGGCGATCGTCGACGAGGGCCCGCAGCGCACCGTGCGGCGCTACCTGCGCGCCGGGGACGAGGTCGGTGCTTCGCCTGCGCGCGACGTCACCCCGCCGATCCTGCTGGTCCCCCCGCTCGCCGCGCCTGCGTCCTGCTTCGACCTGCGTCGCGGCTGCAGCCTCGCCGAGCATCTGCTCGCGAGCGGCCGCCGGCCGTACGTCGTCGACTACGGGCCGATCGCCTTCGGCGACCGCAACCTCGGAATCGAGCACTGGGTCGACGACGTCATCCCGCGCGCGATCGAGGCGGTGTCGGCAGACTCCGGCGGCGGCCAGGTGCAGCTCGTCGGCTGGTGCCTCGGCGGGATCATGGCGCTGCTCGTGACGGCCGGGAAGGCGCAGCCGATCCGCTCGGTGGCGGTCGTCGCGAGCCCGTTCGACGTCACGCAGGTGCCGATGGTCGCGCCGCTGCGCCCGCTCGCGAACCTCGCCGGCGGCGGCGTCGGGACGCTCGCCTACAAGCTGCTCGGCGGCGCGCCGGCGCCGCTCGTCAAGCGCATGTACAGACTCGCCGGCTTCGACAAGTACGTGATGAAGCCGCTGACGATCGCGTCGAACCTCGACGACCGCGACTTCCTCGCGCAGATCGAGGCGGTCGACGCGTTCATGTCGAACATGCTCGCCTATCCGGGCCGCACGTTCGGGCAGATCTACCACCGCATGATGCGCCGCAACGACCTCGCCGACGGGCGCATCGAGCTGGGCGGCCGCGCGATCGACCTCGCCGACGTGCGCGTGCCGGTGCTGTCGATCGCCGGCGAGGGCGACGGGATCGCACCGCGCAAGGCGGTCCACCACGTCGCCGAGCTGCTGCCCAACGCGCCCGAGGTCAGGATCGCGAGCGCCCCCGGCGGCCACCTCGGCGTGCTGACCGGTCGCGCCGCACGCCGCACGACCTGGCGCCAGCTCGACGACTTCCTCGCCGCGACAGCCGAGACGCCCGAGCAGCGCCGCGCGAGACGGCACCTCCGCGCCGTGGCTTAGCTTCGCGTCACAGGCCGGGCGGGTGCCGCACCGCGAAGCCCGCCGTCGAACGCATCGTCGCCTGCCAGCGCGAGCCGGTCGCGCTCAGGCCGCCGGTATCGAAGCGCAGGCCCGCGATGTACATGAACGTGTGGCCGCCGTTCGCGAAGACGGTGATCCATCTGCCCGGCCCCGGATCGCCCCACTGCGCCAGCTCGCCGGACACCATCGGCGCCGACACGAGGCCGGCGGCGGCGAACGCGAAGCTGATCGAGGCGGAGCAGTCGTAGGCGGTGTCGATCCAGGTCGCGTGCCCGCCGCCGTAGCGGTAGGGCAGGCGCGCGATCTGGTTGCCCGCGTCGATCACCGCTTGCACGGTCGGGGGCGCGGCGAGCGGCGCGACGGCGAGGCCGTCCGGCGTCAGCGAGGCGCGGTCGCCGGAGGAGATCCCGCTGGCCGCCAGCTCACGGCGGATCTGCGCGTCGGAGACGGGGCGCGGCAGCGCGCCGCCGTCGGCGCCGGCGACGACGCCGCTCTCACCGGGCACCACGCCGGCCGACGGATCGACCGCGTGCGGGTGGCGGACGAGCCGGTCGACCGCCTGCGGAGCGCTCGCCGGGGGGCTCGCGGCGCCCGCCGCCGGCTCACCGCCCCCGCAGCCGGAGAGCGGCACCGCGAGCGCCGCGGCGGCGGCGATCGCGAGGGCGGTCGAGGCGAGCGGCCTGCGCATGACACCACCGAGTATGGACGGCCCGCATGCCCGGCTGCGCCGCCGCGCGCGTTGAGCTGCCGTAAAGGTGCAGGGCGACCATGGCAGGAGCAGTAACATCGATCACGATCTCGCGCGGCCTGCGGGGGCGCAATTCGCCCGGGGGCGATCTGGATGGCGCGGGCCGGGATGCACCGACGAGGAGGACGACGAGCAGCGATGGCGGACAGCACCGATACACGCAAGGAACGCCGCGCCACCGCGCGGGCGGAGCGCGACCGGGCCGCCGAAGCTGCGCGCGCTCGTCAGCGCCAGCGACTGTGGGTGATCGGCGGGGCGCTCGCGCTCGCCGCCGTGGTCGTCGCCGTCATCGCGATCGCGACGGGCGGCGGCAGCGGCAAGCCGACGCTCAAGGCCGGCGAGGTCGTGCCCGGACAGAAGGAGACGGCGGCGCTGTTCGCCGGCATCCCGCAGAACGGCATCGTGCTCGGGAACCCGAGAGCGCCCGTCACGATGATCGAGTTCGCGGATCTGCAGTGCCCGTACTGCCGCCAGTACACGACCAGCTCGCTGGCGACGCTCGTCAACGAATACGTGCGCCCGGGCAAGGTCAAGATGATCTTCCGCAACGTCTCGTTCCTCGGCACGGACTCTGCGCGCGCTGCGCAGATGGCGGCGGCGGCCAGCCTGCAGAACAGGCTGTGGCCGTTCATCGACCTCTTCTACACGAACCAGCAAGAGGAGAACACGGGCTACGTCACCGACGACTTCCTGCGCAGAATCGGCAGCGGCGTCACGGGACTCGACGTCAGCAGAGCGATGAACGATCGCGGCCTGCCCCAGGTCCAGAGAATGATGGACGAAGCGCAGACGCAGTGGACGTCCAACGGATTCAGCGGGACCCCGTCCTTCCTGCTCGGCCCGACCGGCGGCAGACTCGAGGCGCTCAACGTCACGTCGCTCGGCCCGGCTGCGTTCACGGTCGCGATCGACAAGCTGGTCGCGAACGCGAGACCGGGCAGCTGAGCTCATGCGGGGGGACCGCACACTGCGACGCGCGATGATCGTCCTGACGCTCGTCGGGATCGGCATCGCGTCGTACCTGACGTACGTGCACTACAAGGGCCTGAGCCCGATCTGCGCGCTCAACCAGGGGTGCGAGAAGGTGCAGTCGTCGCGGTACGCCAGGGTCGCCGGCGTGCCGGTCCCCCTCATCGGCCTGATCGGCTACCTGGCGATCTTCGCCTCGCTGATGGTGCGCGGCGAGCTGGCGCGGCTGGCGACGGCCGTGATGACCATCGGCGGATTCGCCTTCAGCGTGTACCTGACCTCGCTGGAGCTGTTCCAGATCCACGCGATCTGCCAGTGGTGCGTCGGCAGCGCGATCGTGATGACGGCGCTCGCGGTGCTGTCGACGATCCGCGTGCTGCGCGCGCCCGGCGATCCGGCGCTCGACGAACCCGATCGGCACGCGCCGTTGGGAAGCCCGGAGGGCGAGCCTGTCTGAGCACCGCTTCCCGGCGGGGGTCGTGCTGGTCGCGCTGGCGCTGGGAGCCGTGCTGCTAAGCGGCTGCGGCGGCTCCGGCGGCGGAGCGGCGACCGCGACCGGCAACGGCCGCTTCCGCGTCGCCGAGCCGCTGCCGGCCGGCCTCGCCGACAGAGCCGCGCCGGACATCGGCCTCGCCGACGCGCGCGGCGGGACGTTCGACACGCGCTCACTCGCCGGCAAGCCGTACCTCGTGACCTTCCTGTACGCGAACTGCCCCGACGTCTGTCCGCTGATCGGCGCGCAGCTGCGCGACACGCTGCGCCAGCTCGGCGGCGACGCGCAGCGCGTCGGCGTCGTCGCCGTCAGCGTCGACCCGCGCGGCGACACGCCGGCCGCCGTGCGCGTGTGGCTGCGCCGCGAGCGCGAGCCGGCGCAGTTCCACTACCTGATCGGCTCCGAGCACGCGCTCGCGCCGGTCTGGAGAGCGTGGTACGCCGCGCCGCAGATCGCGGGCGACCCGCAGAGCGCGCACACGGCGATCGTGTGGGTCGTCGACGCGCGCGGGCGCCTCGTCGCGAAGGTCCCCGCGGGCGTCCCGTTCGACACTGGCGGGCTCGCGCACGACGTGCGCACGCTGCTGCCGGCGCCGCGCACTTGATCGCGCGCAGACCGGCGGACTCGATCCGCAGCGGTCGTTAGTTAATATCGATGGCTTCCCCGTTCCCCTCTCGACTGCCGCCGGAGGTCCACCAATGCTCGAGCCGCTGCTCCCCCGCCTGAAGCGTGAGATCGAGGCGCGCCTCGCCGAGCTGCGCCCGCTCGTGGCGGAAGGGGAGCGACTGGTGGCCGCCAAGGAGGCGATGCTCGCCGATGCCGCCGCGGAGAGCTCGGCGCGCCGGCGGGTCGAGCGGGTGCTGCCGTCCCTCAACGGGACGGCCTCGGGACGCCTCAACGGCGCCGCCCCGACTCCCGCGGCGGCGACCGCTTCCAGGGGTTCGGACGACGAGAGCACAGACGACCGCGCGCCGCGCGGCCCGAACCAGACCGCGATCCTCGCGATCGTCGAGGAGCGCCCGGGCGTGTCCGTCGCCGAGATCGCCGCCGTCACGAAGATCGCGAAGCCGACGGTCGCGACGACCGTCTCGAAGCTCAAGCGCGAGGGCCTGCTCGCCGACGAGGCCGGCGGCGTCAAGCTCGCCTCGCGCCAGCCGGTCACGCTGTCGCAGGCGACAGCGCCGCAGCGCGACGAGGGCGTCAGCGACGAGGAGTGGGAGGCGGCGCGCCGCCGCGACCCGGCGGCTGCGTAACGCAGGCGTTCACAGCACACCGCCGAGCGCGCGCCCGAGCGCGACGGCGGCGAGCCCGAGCAGCAGGCTGCCGGCGAGGTTGACGACGAGCGCGCGGTCGCTGTGGTGCTCGGCGAGGCGCTCGCTGTCGAGCATCCACGTCGAGAAGGTCGTGTAGGAGCCGAGCAGCCCACCTGCGACGAGCGTGAGCGCGTCGCCGTGCAGCGCGATCCCGGCGATGAGCCCGAGCAGCACGGTGCCCGACAGGTTCACCGCCAGCGTGCCGTACGGGAACCAGCCCTCGCTGCGCTGCGCGACCGCGGTGCTGAGCAAGAAGCGCGCGACCGCGCCTGCGCCGCCCAGCAGGGCGACGCCTCCCCACAGCAGGACGGCGCTCATGCCCGCACCCGCCCGCCGCGCGCGAGACCGATGCCGAGCCGCACCGCCGCGATCCCGCCGACGAGCGAAGCGGCGACGTAGGCGAGCGCGAGCAGCCAGTAGCCGCCGTCGAGCATCCGCAGCAGCTCGAGCTGGAGCGTCGCGAACGTCGTCAGCGTCCCGCACACGCCGATGCCGAGGAACGGGCGCCCGTAGCTCGCGGCCGCCAGCCGCGTGACCGTCCAGCCGAGCAGGCACGCGCCGGCGAGGTTCACGCCGAACGTCGGCCACGGCCAGGCGCCCACCGCATGCGGGAAGCCCTGCGCGAGCCCCACGCGCGCGAGCGCCCCGAGCATCCCGCCGGCGAAGACCGCGGCCAGCTCACGGGCGTCGCGCGTGCGCGCCACGGGTCAGGCGCCGCGCGACAGCGCGTCGAGGTCGGCAGCGAAGCCGTGCGCGTCGAAGGCGCGAAAGCGCGAGAAGAGCCGGTGGTCCGGCCCGTGGTAGTCGGCGGAGCCGGTCTTCAGCAGGCCGAGCGCCTCGCAGCGCTCGGCGAGCAGCCGCGTCTGCTCCGGCGAATGCGTCACGTAGAAGCACTCGACGCCGTCGAGGCCGTCGGCGCGGAACAGGTCGATCGCCTCCAACACCTCGGCGTCGGCGTCGAGGTCCCAGAAGGGGTGCGCCCATACGGCGACGCCGCCGGCGTCGTGGATCCAGCCGATCGCCGCGGCGATCGTCGGATGGGTGCGCGCGAGGTACGCCGGCTTGCCGGGGATCAGGAAGGCCGGCAGAAAGGACGAGACGTCGTCGTAGCCTTCGGCGGCGAGCCGCTCGGCGTTCGCCGGATGCTCGAGTACCGCCTGCGACAGGTGCGGGCGGCCGATCGGCTTGCCGGCCTCGCGCAGCCGCGCCAGCAGCGCGTCGTCGACCTCCCAGCCGAGCTCGCGCAGCTTCGCGGCCATTCGCTCGGCGCGCAGCCCGCGGTCGGCGCGCGCCGCGTGCAGGCGCTCGGCGAGCAGCGGGTCGCGGTGGTCGATCCCGTAGCCGAGCAGGTGCAGGTCCTCGTAGCGGCCGTGGACGGTGGAGATCTCGGTCGCCGGCACGATCGCCACGCCGTGCCGCGCGCCGGCGGCGAGCGCCTCGTCGACCCCGTCGACCGTGTCGTGGTCGGTGAGCGCCAGCAGCTCGACGCCGGCGGCCGCCGCGTTCGCGACGACGTCGGCAGGCGACAGCGCACCGTCGGAGTACAGCGAGTGGGATTGCAGGTCGTAGGTCGGAGCGCTCATCGCGCGCGAGGATAGCGGCCGCCTCGCGCGCATCCGTCACGCACGTTGCACGGGTATGGGAGCATCGTGCGATGACGACGAGTGCCAATATCACTTGGCACGAGGGGGTCGTCGAGCGATCGCAGCGATGGGAGTCGATCGGGCAGCGGGGGGCGACCGTGTGGTTCACGGGGCTCCCGGCCTCCGGCAAGTCGACCATCTCCGCGGCCGTCGAGGCCCAACTCGTGCGTTCCGGCCGGCCGGCCTACCGGCTTGACGGCGACAACCTGCGCCACGGCGTGTGCGGTGACCTCGGCTTCAGCGCCGAGGACCGTGACCGCAACGTGCGCCGCACGGCCGAGGTCGCGCGCCTGTTCGCCGACGCGGGCGTGGTGGCGATCGTGTCGGTCGTCTCGCCCTACGCGCTCGCGCGCGCGTTCGCGCGCGAGCTGCACGAGCGCGAAGGCCTGCGCTTCATAGAGGTGTACGTGAACACACCGCTGGAGGTCTGCGAAGCGCGCGATCCGAAGGGCCTCTACGCGCGGGCGCGCGCGGGCCACCTGCACGGCTTCACCGGCGTCGACGACCCGTACGAGCCGCCGGTCGCGCCCGACGTGGAGCTGTGCCAGCTCGACGTCGCGGTCGCGGTGGAGCGCGTGCTCGAAGCGCTCGAGGGCACGCCGGACCCCGCAGTCGGCGCGTAGGAACCGCCCCGCGCGCCGCGCCGCCCGCCCGCCTGGCATGGTTCCGCCATGGCGGACGGCCATCTCGTCCTCGTCGCGGGCGCGCTGCTCACCGCGGGCCTCGCGGCCTCGCTGCTGGCCGGCCGCCTGCGGCTGCCGAGCCTCGTGCTGTTCCTCGGCGTCGGCATGGCGGTCGGCAGCGACGGCCTCGGCTGGATCGACTTCTCCGACTACCGCCTCGCGCGCGACGTCGGAATCGTCGCGCTTGCGCTGATCCTGTTCGAGGGCGGCCTCAACGCCGGCTTCGGCGAGATCCGGCCGGTGCTCAAGCCGGTGATCAGCCTCGCACTGCTCGGCACCCTGATCACAGCCGCGATCTGCGGCCTGGCCGCCACCTGGCTGTTCGGCTTCACCCTGCTGGAGGGACTGCTGCTCGGCGCGATCGTCTCCTCGACCGACGGCGCCGCGATCTTCGCGATGCTGCGCGGCTCCTCGCTCAAGCGCAAGCTGGCACGCACGCTCGAGGGCGAGGCGGGCATGAACGACCCGGTCGCGGTGCTGCTCGTCGTCGGCTTCATCGACTGGATCCAGCAGCCCGGCTACGGCCTCGCCGACATGCTGTGGCTGTTCGTGCGCGAGGTCGCGATCGGCAGCGCGTTCGGGCTCGCGATCGGCTACGCGGCGGCGTGGGCGTTCAAGCGTGTGCAGCTCGCGACGCCCGGCCTCTACCCGGTCGCCTCGATCGCGACCGCGGCGCTCGCGTACGGCGCGGCCGACACGCTGCACGGCTCGGGCTTCCTGAGCGTCTACCTCGCGGGCCTCGTGCTCGGCAGCGCGACGATCCCCGCGCGCCACACGATCACGACGTTCCATCAGGGAATGGCGTGGATCGCCCAGCTCGGGATGTTCCTCGTGCTCGGGCTGCTCGTGTCGCCGAGCCAGCTTCCCGGCGTCGCCGCCAAGGGCACGGTGCTCGCGCTCGTGCTGATGCTGGTGGCGCGGCCGGTCGCCGCGTTCGCCGCAAGCTTCGGGCCGTTCGGGATCGCCGACCGCGCGCTGCTCGGCTGGGCCGGCCTGCGCGGTGCGGTGCCGGTCGTGCTCGCGACCTTCCCGGTGCTGGCCGGCGTGCCGCACAGCCGCGAGTTCTTCGACGTCGTCTTCTTCGCGGTGCTGCTGTCGACCGTGGTGCAGGGCTCGACGTTCGAGCCGGTCGCGCGGCGACTCGGGGCCACGACGACGCACGCACCGCTCGCGACCAGTGCGCTGACGGAGACCGGCACGATCCGCCAGCTCGGCGCCGACGCGATCGAGGTCGCCGCGGCCCCCGGCGACGCGCTCGTCGGACACCGCATCCGCGACCTCGGCCTGCCGCGCGCGGCGATCGTCAACGTGATCGTGCGCGACGGGCAGGCGATCCCGCCGCGCGGCTCGACGCGCATCGAGGCGGGCGACCGCCTGCACGTGCTGATCCGCCGCGAGGAGATGGGCGCGATGCGCGAGCTGCTGGAGCGCTGGCGCGACGGACCGGTCGGTCCGCCGCCGCGCGTCCCGCGCATCCCCGAGGGCCACGCGCCGGTCTTCAGCGTGCGCCGCTGGGACGCCGCCGACGGCGACCCGGCGCGCGCCGAACGCGTCGCCGGCCGCGCGGTCGTCGACCGCCTGCGCACGCGCCGCGACGTGCCCGGCGCGCTCGTGCTGCTCGACGACGGCTACCTCGCCGTCACCGGCCCGGTGCTCGCGCTCGGGCGCGAGCACCTGCTGAGCGAGTGGGTCCGCCGCAAGGCGCGCGCCGCCGCCGGCGAGGCCGAACGCGCGTGGTGGGAGGAGGTTCTCGGCGCACTCGCGCTGTAGGTCCGCCGCCCGCGGCCGCCCAACCGCTCGGTCGGAATCCACACCCGGCGGCGCCGGCGCCTCTGCGGCCCACCGCGCGTGCGCAATACTGGTCGGGTGACCCCCGCCCGACCCACGGCGGGCGCCTCGGACGTGCGACTTGCCGACGCGCTGAGCCCGCTGCGATCCGACCCCAGCCGCAGCGCCGTCCTGCTCGACGTCGACGGGACGCTCGCACCGATCGTGCGCTATGCCGAGGAGGCGCACGTGCCCGAGAGCACGCGCAGCCTGCTGATCGCGCTGGCGCGGCGCTACGCGGTCGTCGCGTGCGTGAGCGGGCGGCGCGCCTCCGACGCGCGGCGGATCGTCGCGATCGGGACGATCTCCTACCTCGGCAGCCACGGCACCGAGCTGCTGCGCGCCGGCTGGACCGAGCCGACGCTCGACCCCGCGGTGCGAGACTGGAGCCGCCGCATTCAGGAGTTCGGTCGCGAGGCCGACGCGCCCGAGCTGCACCGCCTGCGCGTGCGGATCGAGGACAAGGGCTCGATTGTCGCGTTCCACTGGCGCGCCGCGCCCGACGAGGAGGCCGCGCGCGCCGCGATCGACGCGGTCGCCGCGCGCGCCGAGCAGGCCGGCCTGCGCACGCACTGGGGCCGCAAGGTGCTCGAGGTGCGCCCGCCGGTGCGGATGGACAAGGGCGCCGGGATCGTCGCGTTCCTGTCCTACATGGATCTCGACGCGGCCGTCTACGTCGGCGACGACGCGACCGACGTAGACGCCTTCCACGGGCTCGGCGAGCTGCTCGCCGAGCGGCGCCTGAGACACGCGCTGCGCGTGTGCGTCAGCTCGGACGAAGGTCCGTCGGAGCTCGCGCAGGAGGCCGACCTCGTGGTCGACGGCCCCGACGGCGTGCGCGCGCTGCTCGAGGCCCTGCTCGCAACCGACGACGGCTGACGCACCCGCCGGAGATCCCGCACCGACGATGCGCTTCACGGACTTCCTCAAGGCGACGGTGATGACGAGCGCGGCGGCCGCGACGCTGCTGGCGGCGTTCACAGTCGCGGCCTCCGGCTCGCACGACGACCCGCTGCTCGTCCCGTTCGCGGCCGGCTGGTGGCTGCTCGGGGCGATCGTCGGGACGGTGCTCGGCCGCCGCGCGGAGACCTCGCCGCCGATCGCCCGGCTGCTCGCGGGCGCGAGATCGACGAAGGCGCTGCCCGAGGTGCACCCGAGCCGCATCCTGCTGAACCGCCTGTGGCCGCTGCTGCTGTGCACCGTCGCTGCCGCCGGGGTCGGGCTCGTGCTGCCGCAGGTCGCCGCGATCGCGACCGGCTTCGCGATCATCTGGGCGCTCTCGTGGCGCCGCCAGGACGCCGCCGTGACCGCGATCGAGGAGCGCGACGGCGTGCGCTACTACGTCGAGAGAACCTCCCCGCTGAAGCCGATCCAGCTGCTGCGCACGCCCGGCTTCAAGGCGAACATGTGGAAGTTCGAAGACGCGGAGCAGGCGCCGGTCCCCCGCGGCCGCGCGTGAGCCGCAGGGTCGACGTGCTGGTCGTCGCGCTGCCGACGACGGCCGGCTGGCGCGCCGCCGTGCCGGCGCTGGCGAGCGCGATCGAGCGGGCCGGGGCGAGCGTCGCGGTCGCCGCCGCCGCGCCGGTGCGCGAGGTGCGCACGTTCGCGCTGACCGACCTCGTGCAGGCGCGTGCCGCGCGCAGAGCCGCGCTGGCGGGGATCGCCGCGCACCGCCCGCGCGCGCTCGTCTACGCCTCCGCGACCGCCGCGCTGCTCGGCCCGCGGCCGGGCGCGATCTGGTTCGACTCGCCGGCGGCCGAGAACCGCCCCGGCCGCCACGGCGTCTGGCAGCGGCCGGTCGAGCGCCGGCGGATGGCGCGCGCGCCGCTGCTGCTGCCGATGAGCGAGGGCGGCCTGCGCGGGCTCGACCTCCGGTCTACGGAGCCGGCGCTCGTGCTGCCGGTGCCCGTCGAGCCGTCGGCGCCGGGCGCCGCCGCAACACGCGACGTCGCCGCGCTCGCATACGCCGCCGACGCACGCAAGAAGGGCCTCGCGCGGATCCTCGCCGCCTGGGAGCGGGCGCGGCGGCCGGACGAGACGCTGCTCGTCGCGGGCCAACCGGCGGGCCGGCTCGGCGACGGCGCCGAGGGGACCGGCCTGCTTGCGCCGGACGACTACCGGGCACTGCTGCGCCGTGCGCGCGTGTTCGTCGCCGCGCCGCGCCACGAGGACTTCGGCATCGCCCAGCTCGAGGCGCTCGCAGACGGCTGCCGGCTCGTGAGCGCACCCGCGAGCGGCCCGTACCCGGCGCTCGCGCTCGCCCGTGCGCTCGACCCGCGGCTCGTGAGCGACGACCTCGCCGGCGCGATCCGCGCAGCGCTCGACGCGCCTCCCGGCGACTACACCGAACGCGCCGCCGCGCTGCTCGCGCCCTACCGCCGCGCCGCGTTCGAGGCGGCCGTGCGCGACCGCGTGGTGCCCGCGCTGCTCGACGGCAGCGCGGGCACCGGCGGCTGAGCGACGCGCTCCGGCCGAGCGCGCCGCCAGCCGCACGCTTGTCAGGCCGTCGCGGCGCCGCCCGGGGTCGTCATCGACCCGCTGGCCGTCCCGCCCGCGATCTCACGCTTGAGCGCGAACGCCGCGGCGATCGCGCCGAAGCCGTAGAAGAGGAAGTCGATCCCGACGAGCAGGCCGATCGCCCAGTCGGAGGACTCCGGCAGATGCGCGCCGATCAGGACCGCGAGCAGCAGCGTGATGACGCCGTTCGCGCCCATCCAGCCGGCGCCCGGCGTGCCGCGCTCGGCGATCGCGACCGCGATCCGCATCACGCCGGTGATCGCGAACCACATCACGAGCAGCACGGTCAGCGTGTACGTGCCGTGCAGCGGCGCCATCAGCAGCGCCAAGCCGGCCGCGCCAGCCGCGAACGCCAGCAGCAGGCGCAGCAGCATCCGCCCGATCTCGCGCACCGCGAACGCGTCGATCAGCAGGAAGACCGCGCCGAACAGCAGCATCCAGCCGATGAAGATCGCCACCGTCACCGACGCCACAGCGGGCACGACGATCGCGATCGTCCCCGCGATCACGGCCAGCCAACCCGACACCAACAGCCACTTGCGGCCCTGCCGCAGTCCTTCGTTGAGCGCCTCTTGCACCAGACACCTCTCCGGTCGGAGTGCGACGCGAAGCAGCGCCGCACGGTTGATGCACAGCTATCGACCTTGTGCCCTTTTGCGCAAGCTGGCGAACTCCTGCCATCGACGCGTGTTTGCAACGTTTCCGGCGGTCAGCCACGCGCGCCGGGCGGTCGCGATTCCATAGGGCCGCGTGCTCGCGAGCGTGGCGACGCGATGGGCGTCGGTCGTGACGACGATCCACACACCGGCCTGCGCCGCGGCGCGTGCGTGCACGTCGTTGAGGTCGCGCCGGTCGACGCTGCCGTTGATCTCCAGCATCGTGCCGGTGCGCGCGCACGCCTCGATCACGCGCTCGACGTCGACCGCGTACGACGGGCGCGCCTCGATCTTGCGCCCGGTCAGATGGCCGATCGCGTCGATCGACGGATGTTCGACGGCGGCGACGATGCGGTCGGTCATCGCACGCTCGTCGAGCCCGAAGGAGGTGTGGACGCTCGCGATCGCCCAGTCGAGCCGCGCGAGCAGCTCGTCGGGATAGTCGAGCGAGCCGTCGGGCAGGATGTTGACCTCGCTGCCGGCGAGCAGCTCGATCCCGTCGATCGCGAGGTTGGCGGCGTGGATCCGCTCGATCTGCTCCTCCAGCCGCTCCGGCGAGACGTCGTCGCCGAAGCCGTGCGAGGCGGAGTGGTCGGTGATCGCGAGGTACTCGTAGCCGAGCGCGAGCGCGGCATGCGCCATGT